>Ga0209061_1000140_pt1 | contig 235160 bp, 198 predicted proteins | sample Coa_R1_10_FD_187157 | JGI IMG/M metagenome (GOLD analysis project Ga0209061, IMG submission 187157) | Surface soil microbial communities from Centralia Pennsylvania, which are recovering from an underground coalmine fire - Coalmine... | ecosystem: Environmental > Terrestrial > Soil >... | reverse complement strand
GACTTTCAACTGGCCTGCTTCCGCGCTTTCAATGATTGGTTGGCGGAGTACAGCTCCGGCGCCCCCAACCGGTTGTACGGTGTGGCGATGATTCCGACCGATCCGATCGAAGCGGCCACGGCGGAGATGGCGCGCTGCCGCAAGATGGGTTTGCGGGCGGCCATGATCAGTATCAGCCAGGACACCGGCCAGGGCTACGAAAATCCGGCCTACGATCCAATCTGGTCGGCGTCGGAAGACCTGGAAATGCCGATCAGCCTGCACGTCGCGGCCAGCAAGAAACACTTCTCCCAGACCGGCAATGTGATGGCGGATTTCTCACTCGCCTTCACGCCGACCATGTACTCGCTGGCGGCGATGATCTTCTCTGGCGTGTTCGACCGCCATCGCAAGCTCAAGGTGGTGTCGGTGGAAAACGACGCCGCGTGGGTGGCGGGAATCCTGGAGCGGATGGACTTCCGCGCTCATCGCGATCGGGGATGGGCGGGCGCCTTCAACGCCATCACGTCGGGCCGCCCGCCCAGCCAGATCTTCCACGAACACGTGGGCGTCACCTTCATGCGCGATCGCACCGCGGTGCGCAACCGCGACATCATCGGGCTCTCCAACCTGATGTGGGGCTCCGACTATCCGCACTTCGACGGCACCTGGCCGCATTCAAAGGAGGTGCTCTCGGAGCATTTCGGCGGTGTCCCGATCGAAGATCAACTGCGCATCGCGCGGCGCAACGCTATCGAGTTGTACCGCCTGCCACTTGAGCAATGAGAGAGCAGGCGAATTCTTTGTGGGTTATTGCCCGGTGATGAGGAAGGTCACCCGTCTTAGCGCGTGGTGCTGCGAGGAGCAGGCGACGACACCGCCAGCGCCCAGCGAGGTGCAATCATCGATGCAATCGTCGTACTCGCTGCGGGTATCGGCCAGGCATTCCTCGAGGTCTTGGAGATCTTCGTCGCCATGGCTGTAATCGGCGCGGCATTGGCCCAGGTTGGAGACGTATTCGCCCTTGCAATCGTCGTCGCATCCGCCGGCGTGCGCCGGGAGCGGCGCTGCGAGCGCAAACGCGAACAGGCAGGACAGCATCTTGAGCCGGGCAGCCGTTCGCGGCAAGCTTTTAACGCCGCAACGGCGCGGCTGTGAAACTGCAAACGTAAAAAACTTACTGGCCCAGGTCATCTCCGCCAATCGCCAGCGTGAGCCGCTTGACCTTCGATACTTGAACAATTCTGATTGACAAATGCTCCCAAGGCAATTGGCTGCGCGTTTTCGACCGTGCCCGCCTTCGAAAATTTCCTGAACACGGGCGGTCGAGCAGCGCGCTTTGGTCCCGCGTGAGTATCGGTATTTTTTCCCGCAGACGCGGCGCATTGCTCCGCGGCCTGTTGATTCTGGCTTCGATCGCGGTCGTATCACCGGCTGGCGCCAGTCCGCGGGTCTGGCAACCCCTGCTGCTGCGGGGAAAACAGCTCCCGCAACTCCTGAATGTTCCGGTCAGCCGGATCGAAGTCCTCGCCGTCCATCATGGCAGGCTTGAACCGATTCCGTTCCAGGTCGATTCGGTCCTGATCGGCGGAATTTACGCTTTGCCGCAGGGACCCGTACCCACGGCAATCGTCGGCGAGCAGGCGGTCGGGCCGGACGACGAAATAACGATGATGATGTTCGATCTGGGCGAGCGCATCCCCGACACGACCGTGCTGCCCACGGGCGCCCTTGAAGTTGCAGTGACGGATCCGCTGGGTGGCCCGCAGCGTTACGTCTACATGGCCGCCGTCAAAAATCCGCGGCTGAGCCCGGCTCACTACGTCGATTACGATCCGCGACACGAGATCGTGGAAACCGACAGCTACAGACTCGGCTTTAAGAACGAATTTCCCGATGACTTTCGCCTCCAAAGCCACAAGGGTGAACTTTCCCAAAACCTGATCGACGGGTTTGAGCTGCGTGGCCGGGTCTCACTGCTCAATCTGATCAAGGTGCATCTGACCGAAAAGGACATCAAAAGCCGCCTGCTCGCTTACCGCGTTGGACCGGTACGAGTGATTCGGCGCGTTGGCCATCGCATTGAGATCTTAAAGCCGATTCAATCGCCCGAGGTTTCCACCGTGGAGTTCTTCTATCGCGATTTCGGGCAGGCGCCGTTCACGATGCGCCTTCCCTGGCACAGGCTGTTCCGTGATGTCCAGGGCACAATCGCGATGGAGTTCATGAATTTGCGCGGTTATTCGATCCTGGCCTCCGGGCTGGAGCAGCCAATCGAAATCAACAACAGCGGCGCCGCCGCGATCATCGATCACGACACGCCGGCCACATGGCTCGCGCTGCGCGGCGGCGGCCGCCTGATGCTGCAAACCTTTGCGCCGTCTGCGGATCTCGATCAAATCACGCGCGAACTCTATTACCAAGCCGAGCCGTGCCGCTCCGGGGGTCCGCAATGCGGGCTGGCGGCCGCGGTTGGAATTGAGACCGACGGATGGCAGCGCCTGTCCAGCGGACCCCATCGCTTTGATCCGTTGCTGATAAGCGCCCCCGAAAATTACGGCGCGCGCACAGCAATCGACGAAGCCTCGACCGCCGTGGTGGTAACGGTGCGCGTGGCCAGGCAGCGGTCGCCCAATCCGTCGGCGTCGGTCTCCCGCGCGGTCATTTCACAGGCGCCGCTTTCCGAGCCCGGCAAATGATTCAGCCCTGGTGACGGCGGGCGGCGAGCTGCGCGATCGCCTCTGCGATTTGGCGGCTTAGATCGCCCAGGGCCTGGCTCAATGCGGCCACGCCTTGATCGGTATCGGCTCCGCACGATGCTTTCAGATCGGAGTGGCGGCCTTGAAGGATATGCCCGTCAACCGGGTTGTCGATACTCCATCGGGCGGCCAAGCCGCTTTCCCCATCGGTGCCACACTCGAAGCGATCGACCGTGATCGCAATCTGATAATCGACATGGGTGGAGCTATACCAGGGAAATTGGATGATTTGCTGGGTCCCGAGCAGCGTCGTCAGGTTTTGCGAAAGCACATGGGTGAAATTGTCTTTGAGCGGCTCAGCCCAATGATCGTCATTGAGAAAGCGCACCTGGTTAGGAGCGATGCGCGTGGCTATTTCAGAACGCTCCAGATACTGGGGGAATTTGATTGGGCCCAGGCCCAATACCAACCCGCTGGTGTCGTTCTGATCGATGGCATTTTGCGCGGTCGCAATCGGCGTAAGTAGAAAATAACGGGAATGATCGGGTATCGGCGTCAGAATAGTGCACGCCGCCAATGAAACCAAAACCGCGATCATCCAAAGTCCGGCCAGACGGATGTGGTGGCTCAAGCTTTGGTGCTTCATCGCCCGTCCTGAGCCACGCCGCGAATCACGGCACTGGGATTGCGCCGCAGAAAATCGGCCAGATCGCGGGTAGAACGTGCGGCGGCGGAAACGTCCTCCAGCGCTTTGTTGAGTTGATAGTTAACCGGTGAAGCCGGATCGAGAATCGTCCTGGCTTCGAGGAAGGCGCCCTGTGCCGCCACGAACGCCTGCTGGGCCGCCGCCAGAGACGATCGCGCCTGGCGCATGGTTTCGGCGGTATTGTCCGAAGCTTCGCGCAAGCTGCGCGAGAGGGGCACAACTTCGGTCCTGATAGTGTCGGTCATGCGCTGCGCGCTTTGCGCCGCCGCGTCGAGCGAGGTGATCGCAAGCTGAAGCCGGTCCAGCGCGGTTTGAAGCTGCGGCGACTGCACCAGGTCGCGCAGCGCGTCGGTGGTCCGCGTCATCGAATCGATCGCTGCCTGGAAATCGATTTGGCTCAACCTGCCCAGTACTCTACCGACATCCTGCTGGACCTGCTCGAATTCGGTGCGGCGAGTCGGGATTTCGGGAAAGGTTGAATTGGGCGGCAGCACGAAATTGGCGGGGGTTCCCGGATGCATATCGAGGTCGACATAGAGCAGTCCGGTGAGCAGACTTTCCATCGCCAGTTCGCCGCGCAACCCCGCGTCGATCAATCTTTTCAAGGATTTCGGATCGGTCAGATTCAAGGCCTCACCGCCGCGCCTGGTCATCTTTCTTTCATCCAATTCGATCAAAACCGGCACGCGCATCCCGGTAGGGTTATTGGTCCGGACCGCATACTCGAGTTGATTGAGACTAAGCAATATTCGATAAACCGAGCCGATTTCGACACCGTGAAATTTCACTGGCGCATCCACGCGCAGGCCGTTGACATTGCTTTGGAAGTACAAAACGTAGATCTGGCGGCGCCGAAACAGCGAACCTGAGCCCAGAAGCGTAATTGCCAGGATAACCAGCACCAGCGCGCCGGCCACGAACGCTCCGACCACGGCTGGATCTGCTCGTTTAGCCATGATTTGGCACCAATCCTGACTGTGCTTCTCCTCGCGTCAGAAACCGACGCACCCGAGGATCGTCGCTGTGGTCGCGCAGTTGTCTGGGATTACCGTAAGCGATGGGCGCGCGGCTCTCGCCGTCCAACAGAACGCTGTCGTCACCGATGGTGAAGATGCTGGCGAGTTCGTGCGTAACCACTACCACGGTCGTGCCCAGGCTGGCGCGCAATTCCAGGATAAGATCGTCGAGCAGGCGCGAGGTTATCGGATCGAGCCCCGCCGAGGGCTCGTCGAAAAAAAGAATTTCCGGATCAAGCGCGATAGCCCTGGCGATCGCGGCGCGTTTTTGCATCCCACCGCTGAGCTGCGACGGATAGAAATCCTCGAATCCCTTGAGCCCGACCATTGCCAGCTTCAGCGAGGCCACCTCGCGGATTTCGGCCGGGCTCAGATTGGTGAATTCAGCCAGCGGCAGCCCGACGTTTTCCGCCAGGGTCATCGAGGTCCACAACGCTCCGCTCTGGTAGGTGACGCCGAAGCGGCGCACAATCTCGCGCCGTTGCTCAGGCCCCGCGGCGGTGAAATTCACCCCGCTGTACAGGACTTCGCCGGCCACTGGTTCGAGCAGGCCGATCATGGCGCGCAGCAGCGTGCTTTTGCCGCTTCCGCTTCCGCCCATGATGATGAAAATCTCCTGGCGCCTGACCATGAAGTTGATTTCCCTCATCACGACAAACTCGCCATAGGCGAGCGTGAGATTGCGCACCTCAATATGGGGTTTGAGATCCGCAGACGAGCCGTTTACTGGGTTATCGGGCGCCATCAAAGACCAAGAATATTAAACACGACGGCAAAAACACCGCACGCACTGACGACCGCCACGATGCCGGTGACGACCGCGGAGGTGGCGGCTTCACCCACAGCCGAGGAACTGGAGCCGCATTGGAAACCGCGCAAGCATCCGGCCAGGCCGATCAGGACGCCATAGGCGGCGGCCTTGAACAGGCCGCCTAACACCGAAGTCAAATCGATCGCCTGAAGTGACGCATCCAGGTAGCTGCGCAGCGAAAGGTGCAGCATCGCGGATCCCACCGCCGCTCCACCCATGATGCCGAGCAAATCGGAGTACGCGCACAGCAGCGGCATCATCAGGACCAGCGCGATCACGCGCGGGAGAACGAGGAACTCCATCGACGGTATTCCCATCGTCTCCAGCGCGTCAATCTCCTGGGTCACCTTCATTGCGCCCAATTGCGCGGCGAAAGCGGCGCCGGTGCGTCCCGCCATGATGATCGCGGTCATCATCGCGCCCATCTCGCGCACCATCCCGATCGCGACCAGGTTGGCAACGAAAATCTGTGCGCCAACTTTTTCCAATTGCACCGCGCCCATGAAGGCAAGGATGACGCCGACCAGAAAGCTGATCAGGGAAACAATTCCCAGCGCGTTCGCTCCGCATTGTTGAACCGTGAGCGCAAGATCCGAAAACTGGTAGCGCGCCCGTCCGCGCAGGAAATTTACCAAAGCGATGCTGAATTCGCCCAGGAAGGCGAGCGACTCAGTGATCGACCGGCTATAGTCGATGCTCAACTGTCCGATGCGGGCGAGCAGGCCGGGCGCGGCAGGGGTAGCACGAACGGCCCTGGCTTGCGGCGCCGCTTGGGCCAGGTCCAGCAACCGCTCAAGGCCATGGGGCATCGCGCTTAGATCGATCTTGATTGCGCGGCTCCGGGCCAACTCACAAGCCTTGGCGATAAAGGTCACCAGCGCGCTGTCCCAGGCGCCCAGCTCGGCGCCGTCAAAGGCCACGCGTCTGATCGCGGCACCCTTGGACAGCTCGCGTTCGAAATCGGCGATGGGAGGCAAACCTACGTCGAGCGACCACGCGCCGACCAGCCGAACCAGGAGCGTGCCGTTTTCGCGCTCGAAAAGAACGGCACTTTCGTCGGTTGCGGCGCCAGCCGCCGGGGCATCCGCCAACGCCGCTCCGCCTCCCTTATCAGCTATGACAGCGCCTCCCCTGACTGGCCGCTCCACCATGACAAAGCAATATAGCATTGATGGCGCTGAGAATGGCCCTGGCGCGGAAAATCCCCAGCCCATCTATTCAACCGGATGCCCCCCATCGGACGGCTTGAGCATCGGATGCGGCTGGGTTAGAAGGTCTGGACTGTTTGGAGAGTGCCGGCGTTTGTGCGCCGGCGGATTGCGAGGCAACGTTCTGATGACAGGCCGAATTGGACTGAGAGCTGCGATTTTGGCGGCGCTGATAACGGCAGGCCCGGCCCTGGGGCAAACGGCGATCAAGATTCACGACATTTTGCGAAGTCCCGCCGTGTACAACGAGCACAACGTCGCGGTATTCGGGCATGTAAAAGCACTCTCGTTCGGGCCCCATTACACGACCTTCAAGATCTGCGGCGCGCATTGCCTGGATGTCCTCGCCTGGGGCCATCCACGAATTTCCGAACACCAGGCGCTCAGTGTGCGCGGCCGGTTTCATATTTCGAAGGAAATCGATCATCGGAAGTGGCGCAATTTGATCGAGGTTGAGCACGGTACTCTCTAATCCGAATTCCCCCCTGTGCAGCGTCGTGCCGGCTTGACGGGGTCAGACCGGTTGCTACCAGCCGATTACCTGCGCGGGCATCAGGCCGGCCAACTGCCCGCGGGGATCGGCGCCGCCGCTGACATCGCTGGTTGCCGGATCGTAAGCGGCTGCCAGTACAAATCCTTCGCGATAGGACGGCATCACCTCGACCACGTGGCCGCGTGCCCTGAGTTCGCTGCGCACATGTTCGTCGACACGGTCTTCGATTCGCAGCAGTCCCGGATTAGCGGTGTGCGGATAGAATGTGATCGGCATATGGCCGGAAGAAAACCGCGGCGCTTCGATCGCCTCCTGCAAATCCATTCCGAAGTGGACCAGGTTGAGGAAGAACTGCAGCGTCCATTGGTCCTGGTTGTCGCCGCCCGGCGTTCCAAACGCGATACATCTGCCAGCGGGATCGATCGCAAGCGACGGGGTGAGCGTGGTCCGCGGGCGTTTGCCCGGCGCCAGTGCGTTGGGATGGTGCTCGTCGAGATGGAAGCTCTGCAGCCTCGTACCGAGCGGGAAACCGAGCGTGTCGATCACGGGCGAACTGGGAATCCATCCGCCGCTGGGCGTGATCGCGATCGCATTGCCATGACGATCGGCGGCATCGACGTGGACCGTTCCGCGCCCCCAGTTCGTGGCCTGCGCTGGTGGATCGATCGCAGCCCGCATCGTGGCCGGATCGCCCGGCCGCGCCGGATCAAGCAAGGCGCGATCGGGATCGATCAGGCGGCGGCGCATTTCAGCGTACTGGCGCGAAAGCAGCCCCTTGATTGGAACCTGCGCGTATTCGGGATCGCCGTACCAGGCTTCGCGATCGGCGAACGCCAGTTTGGCCGCTTCGATCACGCAATGGATGTACTGGGTCGAATTATGCCCGAGCGCCGGGAGATCGAAGCCCTCGAGCAAGCGCAGTTGCTGGAGAAAAACCGGGCCTTGGGACCAGGGCTGGCATTTGAAGATGGTGTATCCATGGTAATCGATGCTCAGCGGTTGCTCGATTTTGGTCCGGAAACGCGCGAAGTCCTCCATCGACAGCAGGCCGCCATTGGCCTCGGACCACTTCACCATTTCGGCGGCGATATCGCCGAGAAAATAGCGTTGGCGAACCGCGTCCAGGCCGGCGGCGCGCCCGCCGTTTCGCGCTCCCGCTTCAGCCTCGATAAGACGGCGGAAAAATCGTGCGAGGGAGGGATTTTTCAGGCGATCGCCGACCTGTGGCACCTTGCCGCCGGGCAGGTAGATTGCCGCCGTCGTGGGCCATCGCTTGAGGAAATGGCCCGCATTGGCGTGCAGCGACGCCATCTCGGTGGTTCCGGTTACCGCGGTGCTTCGGGCCGGATTGCCTACCAGTCCGGAATGGGCTGGAAAACCCTCTTCGGCCAGCTCCAATGCCGGTTCGAGGACGCGCGCAAGCGTGAAGGTGCCGAAGTGTTCCAAAGCCGTGAGCAATGCGTCCAACGCGGCGGGGACACCGGCAGCCAACAGCCCTTGGCCGGGAATCAACTTTATCCCCAGGGAGCGGTAGTGCGCGATCGTGGCGCGGGCGGGCGCGGTCATATTGCCATTGATCGAAAAGACCCGAGCGCTGCCGGCCGGCCGCACTAAAATCGGCGCCTCGCCGCCAATCGTATGCAGGTGCGGATTGACAATTCCCTCAACTAACGTCGCAGCAATCGCGGCGTCGATCGCGTTGCCGCCGGCTGCGAACATGCGCGCCCCGGCCGCTGCTGATAAATAATGCTCCGTCGCAATCACGGCGTGATTGCCCATCACCAGTGGATAAATCGTCGACATGGCCCTTGATCTTCCCTGCCCCGCGAGAAACGTCCCTCAGACTATGCTATAAATGGATTGGAGTGAAAATCTCTGGAAATCCATTGGTCCGTAATACGCGTGAAATCTGATCAATTCTCTATTAGGCGTACGGCTGCCGCAGGCTGGATGAATTTTGGCCAGAGCCGGTGTCGTCTAATGGTCAGGTATGACGAAAGTGCGAGGCGGAACGCCCATTTTTGGGCAATCCGGGGAGAAGGGCAAATCTGTGAACTCATCGGCAGAAGACAGGCAGGATGGGGTTGTGGGGAGATATTGCCGACTGCTCAAGCCGGTTCGCGACCGCGAGGGTCATTCCCGCTTCAATGAACGGTTACGAATCCTGCGCGAGGTGCGTAATCTGGACCGCGTGATGTATTTGGTCCAGTTCGAGGACGGCGCCACAACCTTCGTTTTTCCCCATGAAGTGATAGTCGAATAGCCGGCTCGGCACGCCTGGCCGACGCTCGCTTTCCTGGCATTCCCGTTAAAGCAGGAGCTATGCCTGCTTTGTCGGCCTTCTGCGGCTGCCGTAAGATGACGGCAAAGGAAATCCCAGTCCGGAGGTGACGCAATGCGTGCCGCGGTCTTGAAAGCGCCCAAATCGATCGAACTTGACCACGCTTACCCGGAACCGCCGATGGGCCCGGCGGACCTCAAGCTCAAGGTAGATTACACGGGGATTTGCGGCAGCGATTTGCATGTCTTTGCGGTCGAACCGCCGATGATGAAAATGCCGGTGGTGCTGGGGCATGAATTCTCCGCACAGGTGGTCGAGGTCGGGCCGGAAACGCGCGGTTTCGAGCCAGGCGACCGGGCGGTCGGCCTGATTTATCCAAGTTGCGGACGCTGCGAGTACTGTGTTCAGGGCGATTTTACTCTTTGCGATTTGCGCGCGGTCAATTTCAACCAACGCAACGGATCTTTTGCCGAATTCATTACGGTACCGGCGCGCCAGTTGTTCCTGGTCCCGCCGGGCACTCCCGCCGATGAAGCTGCGCTGATTGAACCCGCTTCGGTGGCTGTGCATGCGATCCGGCGCTCTCGCCTGAGCGTGGGCGAACGAGTGGTGGTATTCGGGGGCGGACCGCTGGGCCTGTTGATCATGAAATTGGCCCAACTCGCTGGCGCAGATCGGGTCGCGCTGGTCGAACCGGTGGCGGGACGCCGCAACCTGGGCCGGGATTACGGCGCCGATTTGGTGCTCGATCCGGCTGACGAAATCCAGGGCCAGATCAACGACGCCACTGACGGACGCGGCGCGGACATCGTTTTCGAGGTGGCGGGCAGCGGACGGGCGTTTGCGGCCGCCGGGAAAGCGGTGCGCAAACAGGGCCGGATGGTCGTGGTGGCGGTCTATGAAGGACGCGACATCCCGTACAATCCCAATCGTTTCGTGGCTGATGAAGTCGATCTGATACACAGCTACTGGGCCGGCGCGATCGACTTCCGCCGCGCAGTAAATCTGGTGTCAAGCCGCAAACTCGACGTGCGGCCATTAATCACCGGCCGCGTGGGCCTCGATCAGATGCAATCCGCGATGGACGGACTGTTAGCCGATCGCGGCAATCACAGCAAAATACTGGTGGCGTGCAGTTGAAAACAGCACACTGAAAAACGTCGCAAGAGACGCAGAAAAGGGCAATGATAAATTCTACAATTCGCGCAGGGCGCGATCGGCCAGCGGGTTGCCCACCGCCAGCAGCAAACCGATCGCGAAGACCACGCCGCCCCAACCAGCCCACCATCCCGATCGCCATCCCACGCCCAATCCAATCATCACCGCACCCCACACAGGCAAAGCGAGCGAGATCGCCATCCGCAGCACGAAATCGACCATTATGTCCAGCTTCTCGCTACTCATTATTTGCCTCTATTTGTATCGCGTGAAGGCTATGTGCCGTCGACACCAGCCACGACGAATCAGGACTCAATGTCACCTTTTTAATGTTTATCATGATTTGGTTCAAACGGGATTGAACCGATTTTCAACAGGACCATCCGATGGCCGTCCAGGGCCGGGCGCGACGCCAGTACCTCGCTGCCCTCGACTGAATGTCTGAACTTAACCCAGTTGTCCTGGATCAGGACGTAGCGCGGCTGGTAGCGGCGGGTGTGGGAGACCCACGCCAACTCCCTGATCGGCTGGCCATAATAATAGGAAATTTCATAATCGGGGCCGTCCGGGGTATAGACAGGTTGCCCGGCGGTCACCGCCCGCATCTGAATTGCAAACTCCTTAAAGGCGCGCCGCGCCGCCAGGTTCGGCCGGATGATCCCGATCCACAGACTGACTCCAGCCATCCCGGCCAAAGCAATCGCGATTGCGGTTTGCGCCGCTCTTCCACGCCGCCACAAGACCAGTGCCACGATCGAAGCGGTGGCGGCCGCCAGTATCAAGGCCGCCTCATGCGGTCGCCGCGCACCCGAAACAAAAAGTCTGAGATAAGCCGCATCACTGGATTGCATATGAGCACCGAGCCAGCCGACCAGCGCAGGCTGGCGGCTCAACACCAAACCGCCCGCCGTTGCAATTAGCATCGCCGCTGCGGCGACCAGGCCAACGGCGCGGCGCAAGCGCTCGGCTGCAGGCGGGATCTTGCCAGCGCCTGCGGTGATGATGGCGGCCACAAGAATCGCGAAGGGCGCGAACGCCGGCAGTATATAGTCGTCGCGCTTGGCGCTGGCGATCGAGAACAGACCCAGCACCGCGATCAGGAAGGCCAACTGGTAGAGCTGCGGACGCGCGCTGGCGCGCAACGGGATCGATGCGACCAGCAAGGCAGGAATGTACAGACTGAAAGGCAACGACGTGCCGATGAAGCGAACCAGCAGGTAGTAGAAAGGACGGCTCGCCTCACCCGTACCGCCCAGTTTGGCAGGCACGAAATGGCCCAGGTTTTCCTGCATGAACTGGACTTTCGCGATGGCGCCGTGAGTCTCGATCAGGGCCGGCACATACCACGCCGCAGCGACAATCGCGGCGACGACCAGCGTGCCCCACGCCCAGGACTGCGCTGCCAGGCTCAAGGGATTGCGGCGCACCATCAGCAGGTAAACCGCCACCGCGAGCCCGCACAGCACCGCGGCCAGCGGTCCCTTGGTCAGAATCGCAAGTCCCATAATTAAACCCGCCGGCAGCCAGTAACGGCCGGTCGCCCCCCCCTCCAGCATCGGATAGAGCAGGCAATAGGCCCCGAACAGCAGAAACGTGAACAGCATGTCAGTGCGGGCGTAAGCGGCATGCGAGCAAAAGCCGTAGCAGCTCAGCAGGACCATCCAGGCGATCCATCCGGCGACGCCGTCCAACCAGGCGCTCGCGTAGCCCATCACCAACATCGACAATCCCGCCGCGGCGATCAGCGAGACCGCCCGCGCTCCGGCTTCGTCGGTAACCCCGCCGCGAGCTTCGGCCAGCGCCGCCGACAGCCAGTAGAACAGGGGAGGCTTGCGGGTGACCTCGCCGTATACATCGTCGGGAAGCATCCAGTGGCCGCGATGGACAATATCGACGATGATCCAGGCGGGACGCGACTCCTCGTCCTTTTCGAAGGGAGCCGTCAGTCCCTGGCTGAGGAAGAGCAGCGCCAACAAGCCGGCGACCGCCAGGCTCATCACCCGCACATTCATTAAGGAAGCGAACTCCAGAACCTACAAATATCCGAGATCGCGCAGGCGGCGCTCGATTACCTCGCGTTCCTCGTCGGTGTAATTGTCAGCCGGCGCTTCCTCGCCGACCGCCTGACCTGCGGGCCCCGCTACGCGCTGGGGGGCGTTCGCGTTGAGGAATTCGGAGTTGAATAGCGCGGACAGGACGCGGCCTTCCATCTCCTGCGGAATTCCCAATCCCTGGCAGAACAGAATCGTCGGCGCCAAGTCGCCCAGCGTGGCGCCCTCGATCGAGCCACCGCAGGCAAAAGGGCCGCGCGCCGCCATCAGGATTCCGTTGGGCCGATGGCTGCCGCCGCGCGTGGCCATTTCGTGGGTGTGAAATTCATCGGGAAGCAGGCGGCGCAAGCTCTGGCCGGTGTGATCTTCAAGCGAGCGACCGCTCAGATAGCTATAGCCCTGGTCCAGGTTCCAGTCGATCAACAGGTCGGGAGCGCGTTCGACTTGCTCGCCGCGGTAGATTTCTTCGCGCCGATAGACGCGGCGCACCAGCGGCTGATCGGTTTCCGGATCGCGCCATTGGGTCAGCGCCTGCGCAGCGCGCGCGCACATCTCGTCGTAGCGCTCCGGCGGCACGATGCCGGCGCTTTCGCGTCCCGCCAGATTGACCCATAAGGCCGGGAAATAGGGCGACTCGTCGGAATAGACGGTAGTATGGCGCCAATCGATTCCACCGAAGCGGATACGCGATTCAATCTGGTTGCCCAGCGTCATTGAGCGCAGCAGCGGCGTGCGCAGGACCTCGGGTAGATAATGCAGGCCGAAATCCTTCAGCCGCGCCATCCCCAGCCGTGCGCTCAATCTGATGCGGCCGCCAAGCGAGCTTTGAGTGCTGGTATCGGCGGCGAACTTCAGCATCCCTTGCTGCTGCAGGAAGCGATTGAGAAACACCGCCTTGGTGCTGGCGCCGCCAAAGCCATGATCGGAAAAGATGAGGACGCCGGCTTGCGGATCCGCTGCCATCAGGCGACCCAGCGCATCGTCGATCGCGCCGTAGACTCTGGGCAGCGCCTCGCGCAGTTCATCAGGCGCATCAGACTGGTATTGCGGTGAATTGGGATCGTAGTATTTCCAGTAGCGATGGCCGGCGAAATCGCTTTCGATCAGCATGAAGGCAAAGCAATCCCATCGCTCCCGCGCCTGCGCAAACAACGCCGTGCGCACCTTGCGCTCGATCGTGTCCAGGATCGCGCCTACGCCTTCGCCCGGATTTTCGCGGGCGCGCAGCATATCCACGGTGGGCGTGATGACGTAGTCGCCGACCTCGCGCCGCAGTTCATCATAAAAGGATGCCGGATAAAAGCAGGTGCGATCCGCCCGGGCACCGATTCCGGGAGCGTCAAAGCCGCTGATCATCATGCCGTTAATCGGCTCGGGCGGATAGGTAACCGGAAATCCAATCACCGCCACGCGCCGCCCGGCTTCGCTGAGCACGCGCCATAAGGTGCGGCTGCGGCGAGATCTGGCGTTGACAAAGCGAACGCTGTAGCGGCCCGGCACCCGCTCGAAAAAATCAAAAACGCCATGCCCGCCCGGGTTCTTGCCGGTCATGAAGGTGGTGAAGGCGGGAAAGGTCATCGGCGGAAAGGTCGAACCCAATTCTCCGGACACCCCCTGTTCCATCACTCGGGCGAAATTGGGCAGCCTGCCCTGGGCAACCAGCGGCCGCACGAGGTCCAACGTCCCCCCATCCACGCCAAATATTATTAATCTATGCATTCGCTTCGCGCATTGACCGCCGCCAAACCCTCCTTGGAGCGAATGGCGATATCAGGTCTTTGCAACTGTGGTCCGTACGGGAGACCGGGTCAAGACACCGTGGCCCGCGGCAGAAAAATGCTACCCGGTCATTCACAAGCTCCCGTATGCTCGCTTGGCCCGCCTATAACAAGCCGATGGAAGCATTCGCCCGCTAAAGGGGATGGAAGGCGCGATGCGGTCTTTGCCACAATCACCCGCCTGCGAATCGGTATGATAGACCAGCGCCGTTCGGATAAGGGACAGCGCTTTTGCTGGGTAGGGACCTGGATTCGGGGATTTGCGACGGCGGGCTTTACCGTGGCGGTGATTCAGATGGCGGCAACGCGGGGTGCCGCCATCCGAGCGATTAAGGACAGGCAGCAGCCTCACCCCAACGTCACAGCGCATCAAACAGGTGTGCGGTGGGATGGTCAATGAGCACCCTGAATGGACCATGTCCATGCATCCACCAGGGGCGCCAGCAATCGCGGCACAGGACCGTGGCCAAGTGCCAGGCGAGACTGTCAAAGCTGTCCAGACCGGAGTTACCCGGCTGCTCTTGCAGGGTTGGGATTAAAATGTGATCGGACATAAGCTCTCCATCGGATCGAACTCTGAATCGAGTCATGCAGCACGATTAGTGCCACTTCAAAAGCGACAATTTGGACCGATCGCTGAGCTCATATGAGTTCTTTGAGGCGAATCCGGCTAAATTGCATCCGAACGCATCATATCCGTTCGTCTTTTTCATCAGAATCGAAGTCATGCCCGGTAAAATTCACCTTTAGTTATTCGGGCTTTCAACACTGCCGATTGGCATTCGCCCAAGAAAAATGCAAGGCATCCACAACTCTCCCACCACCCTGACGCATCTAAAGTCCAACTCGGTCCGGACAGAATTTTCGGCGAAGACTATAATCAGAACCTAGCCGCCTTGTCTAGGGCTTTGTACATCATTTTCGGCTTGCTTTGGCCACTGAGGTACGATATCTGCCTAAAAGAGACTAGTTTACACCAGTTATAGCGCGCCTTGCGATTGTGGATATCCCTCACTTTCCATTGCCGAACCTGCCGCTACGAATCACTCATGTACGGTGGCCGAACGTCCTTGCGTTTTGATCGGAAGCGTTCTTGGTAACACTTGTTGCGGGCGGGAACAAGACTGCGGGACGGGAAACGATTCGATCGCTATTGCGTGGCTTGCGACAAATTCCAGCGGTATGCTGCGCATAGCGCAACGCCTCCCGCTATTGCGCCGCCGTCGCGAGCCTGACAAAAATTTTTGCGATGAAACGGTTGGCCATCATCGGATTGGACTGCGCGGCGCCGGCCCTGGTCTTCGATCGCTTCGCCGCCGACTTGCCCAATCTGCGCCGGCTGATGCAGGCGGGTTCATGGGGCCCGCTGCTGAGCTGCGATCCCCCCATCACCGTGCCCGCCTGGTCATGCATGACAGCCAGCCGCGACGCCGGCCAGTTGGGCTTTTACGGCTTTCGCAATCGCAGGAACTATTCTTACGACGGCTACCAGATCGCCGACTCGCGCGCCGTACGCGTGCCGCGATTGTGGGAAATCCTTTCCCAAACCGGCCGTGACGTGATTGTTCACGGCGTCCCCCAGACCTATCCGGTCAGCCCGGTGCGGGGCGCGATGGTGAGCTGCTTTCTAACGCCGTCCACCAAAAGCCAGTACACCTACCCGGCCGAACTCAAACCGATCGTCGAGCAGGTGGCAGGCGGCTATGTGCTCGACGTCGAGGACTTTCGCACCGACGACAAACGCGCGCTGTTGGGGCGCATCCACGACAAAACCGCCAAACATTTCAAGGTCGCCCGCCATCTGCTGACTACCCACCCATGGCAATTCTTCATGATGGTCGAGATGGGCGTGGATCGCGTCCATCACGGCTTCTGGCGCTTCATGGACCCGGCCAACCGCAATTATGTCGCGGGCAATCCGCTGGAGGATTCGATCCGCGAGTATTACCGCGCGGTCGATCGCGAAGTCGGTGAGCTTATCGCGCTGCTGCCTTCGGATTGCGCCGTGATGGTGGTTTCCGACCATGGCGCGAAATCCATGGAAGGTGGCGTCTGTGTCAACGAATGGCTGATCCAGCAGGGTTACCTGGTGCTTAAGGAATACCCGCATAAGCCGACGCCGATCACCGCTGCCGCCATCGACTGGGATAAGACCCGGGTCTGGGGAGACGGCGGATACTATGCGCGGATCTTCATGAACGTGCGCGGACGCGAACCACAAGGCACGATTGCGCCGGACGAATACGAGAACTTTCGCGCACAACTGGCCGCTCAGCTCGAGGCGATTACCGACGATCACGGGCGGCGCCTGGGCACCCGTGCGCTGCGCCCTCAGGATATCTACCGTGAAGTAAATGGCTCCGCGCCCGATCTGATTGTCTATTTCGGCGACCTTAATTGGCGCTCGGTCGGCAGTGTGGGCTTGAACACCATACTTACCTATGAAAATGACACCGGCCCTGATGATGCCAACCACGACTACAACGGGATTTTTATTCTAAATGAACGCGGCTCGCGTCCGGACACCGTCCGCGGCCGGATCGAGGGCCGCCAACTTTATGACGTGGCGCCCACCGCATTGCGCCTGATGGGCTTGGCACCGCCGCCCCAGATGATCGGCCGCTCGTGGATTTAGCCCGCTGTGGATTACGCCGCCATCGCGCTCACTGCGAATGGCAGAAGAGATTGGGGGCGATTAGACTTATCATAGGAAGTTCGTCGCAGGAGTTATTCCTGCATCGGTTGGAATTGACTGAAGCTTCCTGGCGAGTCGGCCCATTCCGAATCGACTGCCGTTTTGTTTAGCTAAAATATCCAAGCTAACGGAATGCATTTTGCGTGTGTGCCATCGTGGAGGTGTGAATCCCATGCGCAAGAGGCTCGCCAAATGACTCGAACGACATCCGGGGCCGCGCAACTCGATTTCCCATCAGTTGGGGCGCCCATAGTTCCGTCAGCAGAGCGGTCCGACTACGACCTGGCCCATTTTACGCTGGCCGACATGGTGCGCTGTGGCGGCGCGCTCCGTCTCATGACCGGTGACTCCGCCAGCATGGAAGAGGCGGCACAAAAGGTCACCCGCTATTTGTACGACCATCTGCGAGAGCAAGGCTCCAAGCGCCGCTGCTGCGCTCTGGTGCGGCTGTTCAAGACGCACAGCTATTCCCAATTGCCCGCGGAATTGCGGGCGTTCGCTGAATCGATGTCTGGCGACACCGCGCTCGGCCCGAACACCCGCTGCCTGACCCTGCTGGCCTCGGCCGGCGATGAGCTCCAATGGAACTCGCGGCGCACTTCCGGGACGCATCAATGCATACCGCTCGCTAGCGAAGCGATGCTCGGGCAGTTCCCGATGATTGCCGGATTGATAAGCCAGCTCGGACTGACCACCACCGAGTTTCTGCAGGCCGGACCGGAGATCGTCAGTGAACTGGAGCAAAGGAAGTTCGGCATCTTTCATGTGCGGTCGGCGCCGGGGAGTTCGTTTATCCCGGCGCAGGACGATTTCGTAACTCCGCACTCGATCGCATCGGTGCTGGGTCTGGGCGGCGTTCTGGCAAACGGTGATTTCTTTGCCTTGATAATTTTTACTCACACCACGGTGCCGGTCCCGACGGCGGAAATGTTTCGCACCATTGCGTTGAACTTGAAACTGGGGTTCCTGGCTATTTTGGACAGGCCGGTTTTTATAAATTGAAGGCAAGGCAAAGGGGGGATAAATGCCGGATCTCCATTTCGATGGGCATACGCGCAAACTGAAATCACGAATTGCCGCGCTCGAGGAACTTGTGGGCGCTCTGGAGCGCAGCGCGGTTGAACAAACCGAGCGCCTGGAACGGGCGACCGAGGCGCAAGCGCATCTGGCAGCGATCGTGCAGAGCGCGGATGCCGCCATCATCAGTGTCTCGCTGGATTTCCGCATCCTGAGTTGGAATCCAGGTGCACAGCGGCTTTTTGGTTTCAGCGCCGATGAAAGCATAGGTAAGCGTGTTGACGAGCTTTTCGCCGCCGAAGCGGAGGATGCGCGGCAGCGCTTTGCCAGTGACATAGCCGCGCTGCAAACCTCCGGCGTTCAAGCCCACTTCTTCGAGCAGCCCGTGCATCGCAAGGACGGCTCCAATCTCGAGGCTTCATTCCTGGTCTCGGGAATATTCGACGACAAGGGCGCAGTCACCGGATTTTCGGTAATCGTCCGCGATATTTCCGAAACCAAGCGCAGGGAACGCGAACTGGCCCGCCTGGCCGCGATCGTGGAGTCCTCGGACGACGCGATTGTGAGTATCGATCCTGACAGCAGGATTGCGACCTGGAACAAGGGCGCGGAAAAGCTGTTCGGCTTTACCGCCGCCGAAGCAGTCGGGCAGCCGGTCACGATTTTCATTCCCGCTTCGGAAAATCAACGCGCCGCCGCGGTAATTGCCGAGATCAAAGCCAATCCGGACCGGGTTTTCAGCTTCGAGGGGCCCAACCTCAGAAAGGACGGGACCATCATCGAAACCGCGATCACGATTTGCGCAATTCGTGACCGCAGCGGAAAGCTGTTGGGAATCTCTTCTATTCATCGCGACAACACTGCGCGCAAACGCGCCGAGCGCGAACAGGCGCTGCTGGCGGCAATCGTGACCTCAACCGATGATGCCGTGGTGAGCCTGTCACTGGATGGTAGAATCACGAGTTGGAACCGAGGCGCTGAAGCGCTGCTCGGTTTTACCACCGCCGAAGCGGTCGGACAGCCGATATCGATTTATCTTCCAGAGCATCTTCGCGCTCATGCAGAGCGGAATCTGTCGGAGCGGGTAGAGACAGCGCGTCAGCACAAGCCGCTCCAGCGTCTGGAAACACGGCTCCAGCGCAAGGACCAAACGCTGATCGAAGCTTCGATAGTCACTTCGGGGATTTATGATTCAACCGGCACGCTGATCGGACTTTCAGCAATTTTTCGGGATATCACCGCGCGCAAGCGAGCCGAACGGGAAATGGCGATTCTCGCTGCGATCGTGGATGCCTCCGAGGACGCCATCATCAGCGTTTCCAAAGACTTGAAAATCAACGCCTGGAATCCGGCCGCGGAAAAGGTTTACGGCTTCACGAAGTCCGAGGCCATTGGCCAGGGTATCGATCTGTTCGTGCCACGCGCGGAACTGGCGCAAACCATCGCGAGAACCCAACGTGTCCTTCAAACCGGAGAGCCGGTCAGTTGGGAACATCACCTGCACAAGGACGGGACCGAATTTATCTCATCAGTCAACCTCTTCGCCATTCGTGACGGGAAGGGAAAAATAGTGGGGGTGGCCGGGATTGGCCGCGAAATCACCAGGCTGAAAACAATCGAGAGAGAGCTGCGCGAGGCGCACGAATACACGCGCGGGCTGATCGAATCGTCGATCGATGCGATGGTGATGGTGGATGGGGAAAGACGGATAATCGACGGTAATGACCAGCTCTCAAAATTGACCGGAATTCCAAAGAAAATGCTGTTCGGGTCGCGCTTCGAAAGTATCTTTGCGGACCCGGCGGCGGCTGCCGAAGCGATCAAAAAGGCTTTCACTGACGGATATGTGATGAATTTCGACCTCCTCGTTCGCGCAGCCGACGGTAAAGAAATACCCGTCTCTTTCAACGCTTCGCTGTTTTACCGCGCTGGCCGGGTGTTTGGCATCTTTGGCGTCGCCAGGGACGTTACCCGACAACGCGAGATCGAGAGCACTCTGCGCCAGGAACGCGAGTACAGCCGTAGTCTCGTGCAGTCATCGCCCGACGCCCTGCTGGTGTGCGACTCGGAGCTGGTCTTGACCGATGCCAACGAGCAGGCGTTCGAAATATCGGGCTATCGCCGCGAGGAATTGATCGGCATCCAGATGCCCTCGTTGTTTACCGATGCGGCAGCCGCCGGCGAACTGCTGCGCCAAACCCGCCAGCAGGGCCGCATCCACGACGTGGAACTGCGGTTGCTCACCAAATTCGCCAATGAGATTCCGGTCGCATTGAATACCTCCGGCTTTCAGGGAAGCAACGATCACGACTACCGGATCGTGGCCGCCGTGCGCGACATCAGCGAGCGCAAACGGGCGGAACGGGAGCGTTCGCTGCTCGCTGCGATCGTCGATTCCTCCGGCGATGCGATCTACAGCAAGAGCAACGAGCTGATAATCACCAGTTGGAATCCGGCCGCGGAAAAGCTCTTCGGTTATTCCGCCAGCGAGATTATCGGCAAAAGCGCCGTGCTGCTGGCTCCCCTCAGCCGGCGCGCGGAAGTCGCGCAGTATGCGCAAAATGTCCTCGCCTCGGGCAAGGCTGTGAGTTTCGAGACCATACGTCTGCGCAAAGACGGCACGCTCTTCGACGTGGCTATCACGCAATCACCGGTGATGGACCCGTCGGGCACCATCATAGGATTGTCGGTAACGGCGCACGATATCAGCCAACGCAAGCGGATGGAGGCGGAGTTGGCCCAGGCCCGCGACGAAGCGCTGGAAGCGGCCCGGCTGAAATCCGAGTTCCTGGCCAACATGAGCCACGAGATCCGCACGCCTCTGAACTCCATTATCGGCATGACCGGCTTATTGCTGGACACTGATTTGGATCCGGAACAACGCGAATTCGCCACCGACGTGAGAAACAGCGGCGAGGCGCTGCTGAATTTGATCAACGATATCCTTGATTTCTCCAAGCTCGCAGCCGGCAAAATCGTCCTGGAGGAAATTGATTTCGACCTCAACGCCGAGCTCGAAATCATCACCGAGCTGGTCGCCAGTCAGGCCCGGCAAAAAGGCCTGGAACTCACCGCTTGTATCGATGCGGATGTACCGCGGCTGCTCCGCGGCGACCCCGGGCGGCTGCGCCAGATCCTGGTTAATCTGCTGGGCAACGCGATTAAGTTCACCGAACGCGGCGAGGTCGGCGTGGCGGTGCGCAAACTGGCGGAAAATCCCCGTGAAGCAACGCTGCGGTTCGAAGTTCACGATACCGGCATTGGTATTCCTCAAGACAAGCAAAAGAACCTGTTTAAAGCCTTTACCCAGGTCGACGCCTCCACCACCCGTAAATACGGCGGGACCGGCTTGGGCCTGTCGATCGCTCACGAACTCGTGAAGGCAATGAATGGCACTATCGGGCTGACCAGCACTCCGGGTGCGGGCACAACCTTCTGGTTCAATCTGACGATGGCCAGGCAGGTCGATACGAACAAACCGGCCGCCGACCGCTTCGCCTCTCTGACCGGCGCCAGAATCATTATCGTGGATGACAACTCCAGCAGCCGCAGCATCCTGGAGCGCCGGGTGTCGGCCTGGGGCATGGACCCGACGACAGCGTCAAACGCGCAGGAAGCGCTCGAGCTCATGCGCAGCCACAGTTACGAAGTGGCGCTGATCGACGTGATGATGCCGGAGGTGGACGGGATCGAACTGGCCCGCCGCATCAAAACCGATCCGTTGCTGGAAAAAATACCAGTGATTTTCATCTCCTCGGTTGGAAAACGCGGAGATTTCGCGCCGCGTCTGGCAGGCCTCGAGGTGGGCGGTTGGCTGATGAAGCCGGTACCCGAGTCTTTGCTCTATGACGCGCTATCCAGGTTGCTCGCCGCCAACCATGGAGCGAAGGGCAAACCGTCAACGCTGGCCGAAAATGGCCACCCCGGCAATGATTGCGCCGCACCCGCGAAAATTCCTCCGCCGACAGTCCGCAAGCTCGAAGTACTCGTCGCCGAAGACAATCCCATCAACCAAAAGGTGGCAAAGCTGCAATTAGCCAAACTCGGCTGCAATGTGCAGACTGTTTCCAACGGACGCGAGGCCGTGGAGGCGCTGTCACGCCGGCGCTATGACCTAATTTTCATGGATTGCCAGATGCCTGAAATGGACGGTTACGACGCGACCCGGGAAATCCGCCGGCGCGAGGGTTCGGGTGAACGAACCATTATTGTGGCGATGACTGCGCACGCGCTGCCCGGCGACCGCGAGAAATGCCTGGCGGCGGGGATGGATGATTATATCAGCAAACCGGTCACCCCGGAGGCATTGGAAACTCTGTTAGCCGGACTGCGGGAACGTATAAAACCCCAGGCGCACGCAGAAGGCGAAGCCGCCCGATGAGGTGCCCGAGTCAGAGTTGCAGCTATCCCTTTTTACGAAACAGTCCCTGTTCTTCCAGTTGTTTGATCTTCTCGTCCGAATAGCCGAGGTATTCCTTCAGGATCAGCCGGTTATGCTCGCCGAGATTGGGCGCCGCCGGCACTTCGACCGGATCGGGAAATTCTGAAAAACGCATCGGCGGACCGGGCAATTCGATCTCACCCAGCACCGGATCCTGCACGGTTCTAATCGTGCCGCGCTGGATCATGTGAGGATGTTCAGCGGCCTCACCGACGTCAAGCAACGGGCCGACCGGGATGTGATACTCGTCCATCAGGCGCAGCACTTCGTCCTCGGGAGTGACATCGAGCCATTGCTGGATCAGGTTGTAAACGGCGTCGGCATTTTCCTGGCGTTTGGCATTGGTGGCAAAATCCGGATGGCGTCCCAGCTCGGGCTTGCCCATCGCCTTGCACAGGTTTCCCCATACCTTGTCCAACGCGACCATAAAGCACAGGTAGTGCTTTTCGCCCTTTAAAATTCCTTGTGGCACGAAGTCGCGGGTGAACCTGCCCGGACGTTTCATCCGGAATTTGCCGCCGCTTAACTTGTGCCGGATCGTGCCGCGGTCGTGCACGTAGAAATAGGAATCGAGCAGCGAGATATCGAGATACTGGCCGACGCCGGTGCGTTCGCGATGGTACAAGGCGTATCCGATCGCCGCCGCCGCCTGAACGCTGGTCATCACATCACCAATCGCGACGCCGGGAAAGGTTGGCGCGCCATCGGGTTCCCCGCCCAGCACGTCGAGTACGCCGGCGTATGACGCGCCAATATAATCGTAACCCGGCGCGTGCGCCAGCGGCCCGGTCTGACCAAAGGCCGAGATCGAGCACATGATGATTCTGGGATTAATCGCCTTGACCGTGTCGTAGCCCAGCCCCAGACGGGCGATTGCTCCAGGCGCGAAATTCTCGACAAACACGTCGATCTGTGGGATTAGCTCCTTGACGATCTGCTGCGCGGCTGGCTGCTTCAAATCCAGCAGCAGGCTCTTCTTGCCCCGATTGTGCTTGACGAAAGTCGAACCGCGGCCCGGTTTGATTGGATCGATGAAGCGGGCGCGGTCGCCGGTCGGGCTCATCTCGACCTTGATAACATCTGCGCCGAGTTCGACCAGCAGATTCGTGGTCGACGGTCCCGCAATCACGTTGGTGATGTCCAGAACTTTTATGCCGTTCAGGATATGCCTGGGTTTGTTCGCAGCCATCGAAAAATCTCCCTGAAATCCGCCCGCCCGGATTCGGCCGATTTGCAGTGCTTGTAGCAGTTTGAGCGCGTTTACAAAAGCCAGCGGATGACTGATGCTTGAAGGGCGCGTCGCACTCCGAATCGCATTTAACTGCCCGTTTAAAATGGTAAATAGAATTACAAGCGGTAACTATTTGCTTTACATAGCACCAAGATCGGGTTAGGAAAGAATGAATCTTTATAAGCGGAGAGGTGCGGCGATGAGGTTCCTCTACAGAAAGTTTTCCCTCACAGCGGCTGTTTTAACGGCCTTAATGCTGGTCTCAGGATGCGGTGGCGGTGGTGGCGGCGGCACCGTGGTTCCGGTGCCGGCCAGCGGCAAAATTGTGACCGGCTTGAGCGATCCTCCGTCGTGCAAAGCCAGCTTGGAACACGTATGGGTTACGATCGCCGACGTAAAAGCCCATCTTAATCCCGACGCCGCTTCGGACGATCCGGACTTTGTCGATCTAACCCCGAACCTGTCCTCCGCTCCCCAGCAGATCGACCTGTTGAGCGCGGCCAATACTGAATGCCTGCTCGCCACGCTCGGCACCACCACGGGCCTGCCGCCGGGAAAATATCAGCAGATCCGAATTATCCTGGTGGCCAACGACGCCAGCGGTATCACTCTTTCCACCAACGGCGGTACCAATGAATGTGCGGACGTCGGAGGTTTCAATTGCGTGGTGGACTCTTCCGGCACCCCTCATCTGCTCAGCCTCCCCAGCGAAGCCAAGACCGGGATCAAAATTCCGCCCGGGCAACTCGGCGGTGGCGGACTCAACATCGCCAATGGCCAGGGACTGGATATTGATATTGACTTCAACGCATGCACTTCCGTGGTCGAGGCCGGACGCAGCGGAAAATTCATCCTCAAGCCCACGCTTAGAGCTGCTGAACTGGGGACCAACCCCCTGATCGCGGGCAACGTCGTGGTAGGGACATTGAGCGGAACCGCGGTTAATATCCCCGGCAGTCCGCAACCTGTGCCCAATGCGGTGGTTTGGTTGGAGCAGCAATCAACCACCGTGCCGATCCAGGGCGGCGGCTCCGACACGGTGGAAAACTTTATCGGCAGCACGATTACGGATTCGTCAGGGAATTTTGAGTTCTGTCCCGTGGCCACAGGCACCTACGACCTCGTGGTGGACGCGGCCGCGATGCCCGGCGGCGGCTCATCCAACGCGAGCGTCAGCACCGGAGTCAGCGTAACCTCCAGTGGCGGTCCCAATAATCTGGTTATTCCGCTGGTCGCGGAAGAAGCGGGTCCGGGCACGGTGGATGCCGCCTTCACTACCGCCAACAGCGACGCGTCGACCGTTGACGACATTACCTATACCACCCTTCAGCCGTTTAACACCGGCGGCAGTCCCGTGCAGGCCCTGGTCCCATTCTTTACAGTCAATGGCAATGTCAGCACCACTCCAGCCGTGACAACCACGACGGACGCGGCCGACAGCGGCTGCACGGTACTGCCACCAGCGTGTTCGGGCGCCACCCATTGTGTCTGTGTCAGCTATACCGCTCCCAATAGCAATCTGGTCGTGGGCGCGGCGAATTCGACCGGCACCGGATACACGATCGGCACGGCCACGCCGGTTACCGGGTCGCTCGACGGCATCGCCAGCCAGGAGGGTTCTTCCATCTCCGTTCCGGAGTGCAGTCCGAGTCAGATGGACACCGCGCCGTTTGATCTGGTAGCGGCCCCTGGCGCTTCCGGAGCTGGCACGCTCGCCTTCAGCGGCTGCGATTAAAAGCAACCGCAAGTTCGGACGGCTTTCAGGCCGGTCCAACTCGCGGCGCGGCCTGTTCTGGTCAACGAGTATGCTCTCCACAGGGGGGCATACTCGTTTGACCTGATGCCGCATGCTAAGAAACTGCTGAACTCGCCCCTCATGCAGTTTCGTTGGTCGATTATCGTCGTATTGCGCCGGATGAGGCTAGTGCTTGCCTGACGCCGGCCCGCAGCTATCGTGCCCCCCAGGCCACCCTGGGAGCGTACTCTCGTTGCGCGACTACCGCTTGTACCTGGCCACTTCGTTCTTCTCCTCGATGGCGGCGCAGGCGCAAACCGTGGCGGTCGGCTGGCAGATCTACGCCATCACTCACAGCGCGCTGGCGCTCGGCTACGCGGGTCTGATGCCGTTTGTGCCGATTGCGTGCTTGCTGCTTCCGGCTGGAAATTTGGCGGATCGGCTCGACCGGCGGATTTTGATGGTCCTCGCATTTCTGATGCAGACCGGTGTCAGCGCGCTCTTCCTGATGCTCACCATCCGGGGTGTGCGTCATGCCTGGCCTTTTTATCTCGTCCTTCTGCTGCTGGGAGCGGGACGGGCGCTGGGATGGCCCGCAAGACAATCGTTCCTGCCATTGCTGGTGCCGCAGGGCAGTTTCGCCCAGGCCGTGAGCTGGAATAGTGCGGCGTTTCAGACCGCGACCATTCTCGGACCCGCGCTGGGCGGTTTGATCTATCTGCTCGGCCCTGCCGTGGTATATGCGACCTGCAGCGTTATCATGTTGGCGATGGCCGCGGCGGTCGCGGCTATCCGCACCGACGGGCGTGCGCGCGGGGCGTCGATCGAACCAGAGGGCTTCAGGCGCCTGATCGCCGGAATCGAGTACGTGTGGGGCAATCCGCTGCTCCTGGGCGGCATGACGCTGGATTTTCTGGCGGTCCTGCTTGGCGGCGCGACAGCGCTGCTGCCGATCTACGCGCGCGACATTCTGCGCGTCGGTCCCACCGGTCTGGGTCTGCTGCGCGCCGCCCCCGCGCTGGGTGCCGCAGGGGTCGGGATGATACTGGGACGCAGGCCGATCCGTGAACGCGCGGGGCGCAAAATGTTCGCCTGTGTCGGGCTGTTCGGCCTCGCCACGGTCGTGTTCGGCATCTCCCGCAGCTTTGCGCTTTCCATCGTTGCGCTTGCGGTGCTGGGCGCCGCCGATATGGTCAGCGTTTACGTTCGCAGCACGATTGCACAGCTCGCTACACCCGATGAGATGCGCGGGCGAGTCAGCGCGGTCAACGGCTTATTCATCAGCGGTTCGAACGAGCTGGGCGAATTCGAGTCCGGCGTGACTGCGGCATGGTTCGGCACGGTTGCGGCGGTCGTAATCGGCGGCCTTGGCACCTTGGTCGTGGTGGCCGTCGGCTGGTTCCTGTTTCCCGACCTGCGCAACATCGAAAATCCGGGCGAAGTCACACCCGAACTCAGCCAGCGGATCGGAAATGATCGCCGGCGCGCACGGACGAGCGCGCCATAATCTTTCGGACTTTAGCCGGCCGCCTCGCTTTTTTGGCGAGAGCCGAATCAGAATTCCTGACGGCTGCGTCAACGTTCATACCAGCGCAACGCGACGTCCCTTAAGCGCTGGGCGCGACACCGCCTTCTGGACCGCGCCCCCTCGTCCACGTCGGCCAGTCGTGATAAACAGCGCGTTGAAGGTCAGCCTAAAGGCAGGAGAACAAACGATGGGACGGCTCGATGGCAAAGTCGCAGTGATAACCGGAGCGGCCAGCGGAATCGGACGCGCCAGCGCGATTCGATTCGCGGGCGAAGGCGCCGCGGTGCTGGTTACCGACCTCAACGCCCAGGGCGGCGAAGAGACGGTGGCCGAATGCAAAAGGGCCGGTGGACGCGCGGCGTTCCACCGCGTGGATGTAACCAGCGAGGCCGAGGTCAAGGCCGCGGTCGATCGTGCGGTATCCGAGTTTGGCAAACTCGACATCATTTTCAACAACGCCGGACTGGCAGGCGCTATCGGAAAGATCGAAGAAACCACGGCGGAGAACTGGGACCGCACCTTTGCGATCCTCCTGCGGGGCGTGTTTTTCGGAATGAAATACGCCGTACCGGCGATGCGCAAGGCGGGTGGCGGCTCGATAATCTCAACGGCCTCGATCGCGGGGTTGCGCGGCGGCGCCGGCCCGCATGCTTATAGCGCGGCCAAGGCGGGAGTGGTCAATCTGACGCGGTCGGTTGCGCTGGAGGTGGGCAAGGATCGCATCCGCGTCAATTGCATCTGCCCCGGCGGCATCAACACGCCGCTCATTTCCAACAACCTGCCCGGCGGTTTCGAGATGGCAAGTCAATTTCTGAAAAACATCCAGCCGATTCCCCGCGCCGGCCTGCCCGAGGATATCGCGGCGATGGCGGCGTTTCTGGCCAGCGACGACGCGCAATGGATTACCGGCACCGCGATGGTGGTGGACGGCGGCTTCACCGCCGGACCCGTTCTGTTCGGCGATCAGGGCGCGCTGCGCCCGCCCAGCGGCAATTTCATGGGTCCAAGTTTCGAGCAGAAACCCAAATAACGATCGCCTTGTTTCTTTACCTAATCGGAGCTGACTGATGGCTATAGAAATATTGTCGAGCGGCTACACTTTGGTTGAAGCGCCGCGGGTGGACGAACAGCAACGGCTGTACTTCAGCGACGTGCGCGGCAACGGCGGCGTTTACCGTCGCCACCCGGACGGCCGGATCGAGACGCTGATTCCCAAGCGCAAGGGCGTGGGCGGATTGGCGCTCGACCAAAGCGGCGGCTTCGTTTGCGGAGGCCGCGGCCTTATCTACTGGGATGAAAAAACCCGGCAGAGCCGCGACATCTTCACCGAGTTCGAAGGACGCCCGCTCAAGGGGCTTAACGATCTTCAGCCCGATGATCAGGGAAGTGTCTACGTGGGATCGCTCGAATCCGACGAAAAGCAGCAGATTCCCTGCAACCTGTTCAGAGTCGATCCCGGTGGCGCCGTGACCAAAGTGTGGGAAGGCATCCAGGTCACCAACGGAATGGGATTCAGTCCCGATCGCAAGCTGCTCTATCATTGCGATACCGCGACGGAAGCCGTCTGGGTCTATGACGTGATGCCAGACCGGACGCTGAAGGACCGCCGCGTCTTTGCCCGGGTCGAGGGATGGCCCGACGGGATGGCGGTGGACGCGGAGGGCGGGGTTTTCGTCGCGATGGCGCACGGGGGGGCGGTGGTGCGGATCAAGAGCAACGGCACCATCGACCGGCGCATCAGGATCCCGCAGTCATTCGTCACCAGCGTCACTTTCGGCGGTCCCGGCCTCCAGGACCTTTATGTCGTAACCGCTCGCGACAAAACCATGATGGGCACCATCTTTCGGATGAGATCGGAAGTCCCCGGTCTGCCCATCCCGAAAACCCGCTTCGCCTGAGCAGATCTTGGAAGTCGTTGCGGGGAACAGGTTTCCGTTCTGTCAGTGCCCTGGGATGCAGACCGCGAAATTATTTTCGCGGTGCAATGAGGAGAAGCAACCATGTTCAAGATCGGCAAGCTGTTCCATCTAACCCATTTGGTTGATGACCTGGACGCGTGCGATCAATGGTACGATGAGGTCTTTTCATGCCACCGTTTCTATCGCGGCTACGAGAAGCTCGCGGTACGCGACGCCTCGTTGCTGACGATCGGCGACGTGGTCATGGAACCGCTGAGCCTGGCCAAAGTGGATGGCGCCGAGAATTCGCCCATCGGCAAGTTCAAAGCCCGCTTCGGCCAGCGCTTCCATTCGATTGCCTGGTACGTCGAGGATTGCGCGGATCTCGCGGCGCAGTTCGCCCGCCATCAAATCAAAATGTTCAACCTTGTCGGCAGACCGCTGAAGGCTCCCGTCCGGCCAGGCACCGCGATCTGGACGCAACCACGCCAGACGCATGGGCTGCTGGAGTTCGCCGAAATCCCCAGGTTCACGACTGACGCGCGCCTGCAACCGGGATGGTCTTCCTCCTTCTGGCGCGAACGCCATCCGCTGGGTATCGAGCGCGCTTCGCACATCACGGTCCTGGTGCGCGATCCGGCGCCCGCGGTCTCCTTTTATTGCGACGTGCTGCGCGGCCGGCTGATCCATGAGGAGGAAAGGGCGGGGCAGGCCAAAAGCGTCTTTGTCAGCGTCGGCGAGGACACCGTCATCGAATTGAGAAAACCCTTGTCCCCAACCAGCGATGAAGCGCGCGACCTGGAACAAAACGGCGACAGCATCTACGCGGTGACTTTCAAGACCATCAATCTGGCCAGGGCCGCTGACTTCCTCCGGTCCAAGAAACAGAAAATCCAGGCCCAGACCGGCGATTCACTGCTGCTCGCCAGAGCAAACACCTTCGGAATGGTGGTCGGCTTCACCGAACGCGCAATCCCCAACGATCCGCGTTAGCGGGCGGGGTCCGCCGTGAAATCACCAACAGCTTGAACCCGATGTTCGCTGATCTCTACCGCGAGTATGCCGGCGCGATTACCCGGTGGCGCTGATTCCAACGCATACTCCCGCCGAAGCGATCGATGAACTCGAATATGCAGTGAGCAATTGAGTCTCAAAGTGGTTCTGCTGCCAATCCCGCCAAAGCCGATTTTCCAACCGCCGCCGACCGGGTTTGCGCGGCGCCCTTCAGCGGATCGCGGCGGCCTTGAAAGTTCGAATTTTCGAACATGGATTCAAATTATCGAACAGGCTCATTGCCCTTCTCGTCCAAATACATGGCAAGGCGAGGGTGCGCTTGCATCGAGCAATGGCAAGCGGATTGCTTTGCCTTGCGGCTGGGGGCAAGGAAAGCCGAAACTGGTTCTCAAATACCTGTGCGGAGCGAAGGTAGCTGTTTGGACTATGAAAAAAGCTCTGTTTAGTCTGCTGTTGTTGCTTATAGCGCTGCCAGTGATTGGCGCAAACGCCGAAGATCAGTCGCCGGCGGCTGTGTTCGCCGCTCGTTGTTCGCGCTGTCACGGCGCCGACGGCAAAGGCAACGGATTGCTCATCCGAACTCTGACTACGATAAGCGGCGCCCAGCGTCCCGCGGATTTTACCGATTCCTCTGCGATGAGCAAATGGAGCGACAAGCAACTCGCCGGGATCATTGCCAATGGGGGTGCGGCAACCGGCGGCTCCAAGCTGATGCCCGCTTACGGGGAGAGTCTGTCGGCGGCCCAGATTTCAGAGTTGGTTAAATATATCCGTTCCCTGAGCAAATGAAAATTCCAGCCAGGGTTCTTGGTAGAGGCAACCTGTTCCAGCATCGGGGCGCCCCACCTTTTCACGACGGCCCCGACGCCCCGCGGCAAGACACAGGACGGATAACAGCGCGGTCGTAAACTTATCACCCCGAATAAAGTAACCGCCAGGCACTCATGACCGCGCCGTACTGCGCAACTCACTTTGGTGGCGCCGGACAGAGCAGCGACGGTGTCGGGTCGAATTTGGGTTGCGGTGGAAAGCCGACCGTCGCGTAGCGCGGGGTGTGATAAAGGCCAAAGTAGCCATTGCCGAAACATGACGGACATCCTGCGCTGCACTTGGCGTTGCCGGAGCATTGATGCTTGCAGCAGCAGTTGAAATTGCACTGCTCTGGATCGCCGCAACCGGTTATACATCCTCCGGGCGGGCACGCGTCAGCGAATTCGAATAGAAAATCAGGAATTGTTCGCGCACCGTCCGCTTCGTTTCTGCAAGCCGGCTCATTACTCACCATGGCCTGGACGAACTCGCGTTCGGCATCAAGGCGGCCTTCCCTTTTGGTCTCCAGCGGGCATCCGCTGTTATAACCGGTCTCGCCGATATAGGTGTGCGCCGCTCCACATGCTTTTTTGACCTTCGCCAGGTCATCGCTCACCTGCTGCCAGCATTCGGTGCCTTTCAATGTGCTCCACGACGGCGGCATTTCGGCGACTGAATCACAGTATAAATGCGCGGCAACATAGTCAATTCCAGGCGGCGGCGCTCCGTTTTGGCAGAATTGCATTTCAGCTCCGTCATTCAGGCCGAAGCTGATTTTCACCTGCTTCAATCCTCTACGATCCAACGCCTCTCGCAGTGTTTGCGCTGCTGTGCTGATCACGTGACGGTTCACGGTCCACGCCCGGCACTTACCGCTGTGGTCACGATAGCAACATGATTCGTTCTGCCCGGGTATTTCCGGAATTTGGCATTGTCCGAGGAACTCGTTGCCCAGCTGGATCGCGACCACGGTGCCGTCGCGCAGGAATTCCCCGCTCGCGGGGTTATCCAGCGGGGCGATATGAGCGCCATGCCGGCATTGATTGCCCGCCCCGAAACATTCGGCGTCCGATTCGCAGGAACAGTCTCCATTCTTGCAATCGCGCGCCGGATCCACCCGGATCGAACAGCGCGGCACGCATAGGGCGAAAGGATCGCCACCCGAACTGTCGACGCACGCTCCGTCGATCAGCGCCGACGCATACCGGGAGCCGCACAGATAAAGCGCGGTCCCCCCGGATGAGCAATTGGTTTGATTTGACGGAGTAGCCAGTCCAAGCACGGCGTCATTATATAATCCCACGATCACCTTCATCCCGAGTTGATGCGCGGCCTTAAGGATGTGGTAGTTGGGCGCATAGATGGTAATGGTATTTACCTTGAGTTCGTGCCGGATAAAGGAAAAATCCTTATCATAGCATTGCTGGCATCGCGCCGGGCAGGTATTCAGCGTGTCCCCGCAGCCGCGGACGCCGAGCTGAGGATTGCACGCCACCGGATGCTGATTCGAAAGCCATTCTGGATTGTTGTCGGAGCATCGCGTCTCCGGAGCATAGTCGATTCCGATCGGAGACATCCGGGTCTTTTGCTCCAATCCATCCCGCGACCTCTGCGCTGCGGCGCATAACGCAGCGGATGCCAGCAGGATGCCGGCAATTATCGAAACGCCGAATGCTTTGAGCACGGACGGTTACTCGGAGTCGGGGATCAGCTCCAGTTCCCCCAGCCACACCTCCGCTTCGCTATCGCTGGGCGCACGATAGTCGCCGCGCGGAGACAGCGAGCCGCCCGAACCGACCTTGGGAGCATTGGGAATACAACTGCGCTTGTACTGGCTGAGCGCGAAGAAACGCTGGAGGAAAATGCGAAGATATTTTTTGATCTCGCCAATCGAATACTGATTGCGCTCCGAAGCCGGTATGCCGGGCCATCCCCCGCGCAGCCGATTCGACCACGCGCAATAGGCAAGAAATGCTGTGCGCGAGGGTAAGTAGCCAAACCGCAAAGTATAGTAGAGATTGAAATCCTGCAATTCATACGGTCCGATTGCCGCCTCGGTCTGCTGCGACGGCTCGGCATCGCAGCTTCCCGGCACCAGTTCCGGGCTGACCGGAGTTTCCAAAATCTCCATCAGCACGGCGCTGGCGTCGGAGCCGACCCGTTGGGTTTCCGCCACCCAGCGGATCACATGGCGGATCAAGGTTTTGGGCACGCTCGCGTTGACCGCGTAATGCGACATGTGGTCGCCGACGCCGTACGTGCACCATCCAAGCGCCAGTTCGCTCAGATCGCCGGTCCCCACCACCAGGCCGCCGCGCAGGTTCGCGATCCTGAACAGATGGCTGGTGCGCTCGCCCGCCTGCACGTTTTCAAAGGTGACGTCGTAGACCTTTCTGCCCTCGGCATAAGGATGGCCGATGTCTTTGAGCATCTGGAGGCAGGCCGGCCGGATATCCAATTCATTCGCTTCGCATCCCAGCGCCTGCATCAGGCGACGCGCCTGCGTCAGCGTGCGCGTGCTGGTGGCAAACCCCGGCATCGTGTAGGCCAGAATGTTGGAACGCGGCAGCCGCAGCCGATCCATCGCGTCCGCGCAAACCAGCAGCGCCTGGGTGGAATCGAGGCCCCCCGAGATTCCGATCACCACGTGCGTAAGCCCGCTGAACGCCAGGCGCTTGCTCAGACCCTGCACCTGGATGTCGTAAACTTCGGCGCAGCGCTCGTCGCGTGTGGCGGGATCGGAAGGGACGTATGGAAAGCGTTCGTAGATGCGGTCGCCGAGGAGCCTTTCGCCGCGCGGAAGTTCGACCTTGACTCCGATCCGGCGAAAGCCGCGCAGCCGGTCGCGGTAATCGCGCACATTGGCGGCGAACGTGGTCTGGCGCATCCGCTCCTGCGTCAGCCGTTCGAGATCGACCTCGCCGCAGATGATTTGCGGATCGGGCGAGAAGCGGCGCGATTCGGCGAGCAGGTTGCCATTCTCATAAATCAGCGCGTGGCCGTCCCAAGCCAGATCGGTCGTGGATTCACCTGGGCCGGCGCCCGAATACATGTAAGCACACAGGCATCGCGCGGACTGGCTGGCGACCAGTTGATGACGATAGCCGGCCTTGCCCACCGTGATATTGGAGGCCGAAAGGTTGAGCAGCACCGTCGCCCCCGCCATCGCGCCGTAACTCGAGGGCGGGATCGGCACCCACAAATCCTCGCAGATTTCGACGTGGAACTTCAGCAACGGCTGCTGATCGGCCTCAAACAGCAGATTATTGCCGAAGGGAATGCCAGTCTGGCCGCACAGTTCGATCGCGTCGCTGACGGCATGGGCCGCGGGATTGAACTGGCGCGCTTCGTAAAATTCGCGATAGTTGGGCAGATAGGTCTTGGGCACCACGCCCAGGATCTGCCCGCGATTGATGACAATCGCGCAATTGAACAGCAGATGATCGATCTGCAGCGGCGCGCCGACGACCGTAATGACGGGTGTCAGCCTGCTCGCCGCGGCGATGCGGTCCAGTTCAGCTCTGCATGCCTGGAGCAAGCTGCGCTGATGGAACAGGTCTTCGCACGAATAGGCGGAAAGTCCCAGCTCGGGAAACAAAACCAGTGCGGCCTTGCGGTCGGCCGCCGCGCGCATCATCTCGACGATTTGGAAGCCGTTGTAGGCGGGGTCGGCAACTTTGACTGCGGGCAGGGCGACCGCCACGCGGACGAAATCGTGATTGTAGAAATTGAAGAATTCCTCGCCCGCCTTCATGGCCGGACCTCGGTTGCTTCCGGCGCCAGCCCGGCCCGGTCCACTATTCGTTCATCACCGATTTCAGCAGGTTCTGTAGCTCGCCGTTTTCATACATCTCGCGGACGATGTCGCAGCCGCCGATAAACTTGCCGCCAATAAAAACCTGGGGAATCGTCGGCCAGTTGCTGTAACGCTTGATTGCTTCGCGCAGTTCGGGATCGCTCAACACATCGGCGGTTTGGAACGGGACGCCGAGTTCCTCGAACACCTGGACCGTCGCGGCGGAAAAACCGCATTGCGGGAAACTGGCGGTGCCTTTCATGAAAATCATCACTTTGTTGTTGTTAACCGCACTCTCGATACGCTGGACCACGTCGTCGGCCATTTGACTTACCTCCGCTGCTGGTATTGCGCCGGCGTCAGCGTCTTCAACGTGAGCGCATGGACCTGCGCCCGCATCGCGTCGCCGAGCGCCGCATAGACCGCCTGATGGCGCTGCACCAGGGATTTGCCTTCAAATTCCTGGCTCACCACCAGGGCTTCGAAATGATCGCCCCCGCCGGTATAATCGCGCACTTCGACGTGAGCGCCCGGCAGACCTTGCTCGATAATTCTCTTGAGCTCTTCAGCTTGCATTTTGAAGCATTCTAACCCGCCGCAAACCGGTGAATCCATATGCAAAGGCTGTGTTCCTGCCAATTGGCCTGGCTGCTCAAGCCCGCCTTGCGGCCGATCGGCCAAACGGCCTGCCACAAAAGCGCCGGCGACGCGCTCCGGTTGCCCCATATGGAAAGGCGGGCGCAAGCGGCGATCCATTTTGCGGCATAATAATGGCGATGGCTGTGCAAGTTAGCAGCATCAAAGCCGTCAAACCTATAGTCTGGTAAAAAGGATCATCTGGCCTGCGTCAGCACCAATGGTTTCAAGACCACAGAATGGATATACCGGTGCTGATGGCGCCAGGCGAGGCTACGGACGCAAATGGCGTGAGCAGACTTGGATGAAGGATTGGGATCCTGATCTGTACAATCGTTTTCGGGCCTATCGAGCCGAACCCTTTCACGCCGTTCTTAAGCGCCTTGAGCTGGGTCCGGCGCACGAAATTCTCGACCTCGGATGCGGCAGCGGCGAAAACACGATCGAACTGGCACGGCGCGCGCCACATGGCCGGGCGCTGGGCATTGATTCCTCGCCCGCGATGATTGCTCGCGCCAATGCCGCCAAAGCCGGATTGACGGAACAACTGGCCGCGCGGGTGGATTTCCGCCTGGGTGAGATCGGCGCTTTTGCATCCTCGGATCGCTACTCAGTGGTTTTCTCCAACGCCGCGCTGCATTGGGTCAAGGACCATCGGCGGACGCTGCAAGCGTGCTATCGTCTTCTGCGTCCGGGCGGCCGCCTGGTCGTACAGATGCCTGCAAATAACGAAGAGACCGCGCAGATAACGTTGAGCGTTTTGGCTGCGGAGTCCCCCTGGCGCGATTTCACCGGCCGGATCCAGGTGCCGTCCGCAACCGTGCAGACGCCACAATATTACACGTGTCTGCTCAAGGGCTTGGGTTATACCGATGTTGACTGCTATTACCAGGTCTTTGCCCATCCGATGAACGGGCCCGATGACGTTGTGCAATGGTCGCGGGCGACCGTTCTGCGGCCTTTTTTGGATGCCATACCCGAAGCGCGGCGCGAGGAGTTCGTCGCCCAATGGCGCACTCGGCTCCAAGCCGCATACGGCACCAGCGGTCCGTTCACTTTCAACTTCCGCCGCATCTTTCTGTGGGCCCGGCGCCGCACGGATTGAGAACGATGAACCGCGCGATTGCTCCTGCTCTGATCATCCACGGCGGCGCCGGCGTGCGCGGTCCCGCTGAGGAGCGGCCTGCCCGCCAGCGCGCGATGCTCGAAGCGGCCGACCGCGCCAGATCCGTGCTCGTCAGCGGCGGCAGCGCGCTGGACGCGGTGTGCGCCGCCACGGTCACTATGGAGGACAGCCCGCTGTTTAACGCCGGGTACGGTTCGGCGCTGAACTCCGACGGCGAGGTTGAGATGGATGCGTCGTTGATGGTCCTGCCTTTTGCCTGCGATTCAAACAGGCTGGACGGCGCCGGCGCAACGACGATCGGCGCCGGCGCTGTAGCCGGCGTGCGCAGGATACGCAATCCTATCCTGGCCGCCCGCGCCGTCATGACAGAGACCCCACACGTTTTGATCATCGGCGCCGCCGCGGAACGTCTGGCCTCCCGCTGCGGACTCGCCCTGTGCCGTCCCGAGGAATTGATCACGGACCGGGCGCGGGCGCGATGGAAAACTTACATGGGACGAACCCCTGAGCATGGCACCGTCGGCGCCGTCGCGCTCGATACGAATGGACAGCTTGCCGCGGCCACTTCGACCGGCGGCATCACCGGCAAGATGGCCGGACGGGTGGGCGATTCGGCAATCGTGGGCGCGGGAACCTACGCCGACCGCATCGGCGCCGCCTCCGCCACCGGTTTCGGCGAAGCCATCATGAAGACCACGCTTTGCCGCGAAGTGGTCAGGATGCTTTCGCGTACAGCGCCCTCACGAGCCGCGGCGATGGGAATAAAAATGCTGGAAGTGATGGCCGGCGGCGAGGCAGGCATCATCGTCGTGGACCGCCGCGGTCGAATCGGCTACGCCCACAACGCCCAGGCCATGGATATTGCCACCTTTACCCCGGCCGAAGGCCTTCGCCATTATCATTTGTGATGAGCGGACCGCATTGGATAAGCGCGCCCTTCCGGTGCGTTCCATCCTTTGATGATCAGAATGCTATCATAGGCGACGCGCGAACGTGCCGGATCGACGCAGAGACCGTGCTTGAGCCGGCGACTTGTCGGCCTCCAGAGGCGGCAGTTGCAATTGGAGCGATCAGCAAACCATAAGGCGGTAGCGGCGGCCAGGATCGATGAGCGGGAGCCAACCGCCGCGCCGCCGGGCGATCCCCGCCTGAATCGGCTCTACGCCGGTGAGACGACGCCGGTGAGCACGCGCGAAGCTTTCAGGCTGCTGGTGTGGAGCTGGCGTTTCGTGCGCGAGCATCGGCGTCTGCTCCTGCTCAAATGCCTGTTCGCTTTCCTGGGCCTGGGCTTTTTCCTGCTGACGCCCTGGCCGCTGAAGATCATTATCGACAACGTGATCGACGGCCGTCCGCTGACCGGAATTGCGGCCGAAATCCTCGATCCGATCACGGCAAACAATCGCATGCTCCTTCTCGCGGTGCTGGCGGCTATTCTGGTCGTCTCCGCGATTGTGATTGGAATGGTCGGCGACAACACGCCGCGGCTCTCCACCCGCGTGCCCAACGGCGGACTGGATCAGGCGGGATTTACCGCCAATGATGCGAACGACGGCTGGAGCCTGTGGAACGGGGTCTTTGGCTATCTCGAAGCAGCACTCACGCTCGACCTGACCCAGCGAATCAACCAGAGCGCGCGTGTCGCGATCTACGAGCGCTTTCTGCAATCCCCGCTCGCGGTTTACTCGGACCAGAAAATCGGCGACGCAGTGTTCCGCGTGATGCACGACACCGCGGCGATCGGCGCGGTGCTTTACAACGGAGTGTTCGCTCCCTGCATGGCGGCCGTGACTTTTGTCCTCACCATCGTGGTTCTGTGGGCGGAGTTCAGAAGCGAGCCGCTCATTCCAATCCTTGCCGCATCGCTGCTGCCCATCGTTGCAATCGGCGCCTCCGTCTTCGGGGAACTGATTCGCGCCCAGAGCCAGGAGATGCGCGAGCGCGGCAGCAGTGTGATAGCGGCCTTCGAAGAACGTCTCGCGCACGTTCATCTGATCAAGGCGTTCGGCCAGGAAGAAAGGGAAAAGCGCGCGATCGACGCCGCAAGCCGGGATTCGTATCGCGCGACGCTCAAAATGATCGCGATCTTTTGCGCGATGCTGCTGGTGCTGATCCCGGCGGGCGGCGCTCTGGTCGTGGTCGCGATTTTCCATCTGATGCTCGAAGTGATTCACGGCCGCATCACGCTGGGCGACGTGACCCTGCTGGCCGGCTATCTGGGCCTGCTGATGACCCCGATGGGCGTGATCGGAGGAACGTGGGCCGGTCTGCAAATTCCCGTCGCCGGCCTGCGCCGGATCCATAGCGTGCTGGAGACCCTCGGTGAACCCGCTATGCAGGCCAACAGCGTCGACCTCGGAGGCCCCCTCCATGAGCTCGAGCTGCGCGGCCTGACAATTGGTTATGATCAGACTGCGCCGGTGCTTGAAGATGTTTCAATAAAGCTTCGATCGGGTGAGATTGCCGCGATCGCAGGCCCCAGCGGATGCGGCAAGACCACTCTGATCTACGCCCTGCCCCGATTCATCGAACCCTCGGCCGGAACGATTTTGGCCAACGGCAAAGACACCTCGCACGCGGCTGCGTCGATGCGCCGGCGAATCGGCTTCGTGTTCCAGCAGGAGTCGCTCTTTTCCGCGACCATTGCGGACAATATCCGCTACGGGAATCCGGCGGCTGCGCAGGATGAAGTCCGTCGCGCGGCTGAGATGGCGGGCGCTGCGGAGTTCATCAACCATCTTCCGCGCGGCTACGACACGATGCTGGGGCGGCGCGGCGCGCGATTATCGGTCGGCCAAAAACAGCGGATCGCTATCGCGCGGGCGCTGCTGCGCAATCCCGACGTCCTTGTACTCGACGAACCCACCGCGCCGCTCGACGCCGACGGCGAGGCGGGACTGCTGCTAACGCTTCGCGAGATCGCCAGGCACAGGATCGTGTTGCTGGTGACCCATCGTCCGCGCATGCTCGCCGCCTGCGATCGCGTGTTTTTCATCCACGACCGGACCGTCAGCGCGGCGGGCAGCCATCACAACCTGATCCGCGCTTGCGCATCGTACCGCGCCTACCTCAAGGATGTGGAAGCCGGATTCCCGCCTGAGACCGCTACAAATGCGGCGGCCGGTGCTGGATAATGGCTTCAACGCCGGCGCGGGCGCCGAACCTGCCGGAGTTCAGCGTCACCGCATGGGCACCTGGTTTTGGTTGTGAGCGGCAAGACCCTGGAATTGTCAGCGCCGGTGGGCCCTGAGGGCGAGTTGTCATTCGCGGCCCCCTCGCGTGTTAGATCGCGCGACGTTTTTCGTTTGCTCCCCCGTGCGTGGCCGTTCATCCGCCCCTACCAGCGCCATCTGATCTGCCTGGTCCTGCTGACGCTGCCCGGCCTGGCGGCCGCGCTCCTCGCGCTGACGCTGATTCGGATTTTATTCGACGTCGTCGGCCAGGGCTATCCGCTGAAATGGTACGAAGCCCGCATGATACTTGTTCGGGTTGGAGCGCCGCGCGAGATCGTGCTTTGGCACGCCTGTGTCTTCGCCGGATTGGCGGCAATCGTCGCGATCCCCTGCGGGATGGCGGCGTTCGGCTACGCGGTGTGGATCCTTCAGCGAATCTCGAACCTGTTCCGCGTCAATCTCTACACGCGGCTGCAGGAACTGAGCCTCCAGTTCCACGCCGAAGAGAAAATCGGGGACGCGATGTTCCGCATGTTCCAGGACTCGGCGGCCCTAACCGGGGTAATCGATGGCCTGCTGCTGCAACCGCTGATGGATCTCCCGCTTCTGATCGGAACGCTCGGTTGGCTGCTGTTGTACAACTATTGGATAGCGCTGATCGCCGCAGGAATCATTCCGCTTAATCTCGCGCTGGCGTGGATTTACAGCGATCGGCTAAGACGCGGCTTTCTGAGCGAACGCGAGGCCACCGCGCAGGCCACCACTCGTCTGGAGGAAACGCTCGCCTCCATCAAAACTGTCAAAGCCTTCGGCGCGGAAGTGTCGGAGACGGCCAATTACGCAGGCGACAACTGGAATGCGTTCCTCGCCGCGCGCCGCGCCCGTCTGATGCTGGCGAGATATTCCGTGCTGACCAATACGATTCGCGCGCTCGCCACGGTGGCGGTCGGATATTTCGGCGCGCTCCAGGTCATAAGCGGAGCTGTCGGAGGAATCACGGGCGCCGTGGTCTCGCTGGGCGTTTTCCAGGGCGAGATGGCGATCATCGCCCGGATGAGCAACAGCATGCGCAACCTGACCAATCGATGGGGCAGCATGCAGGACGTGGTGGTCGCGATCGCACGCGTGCTCGAGATGCTGTCGTGGCCTGCTGAAGCGGCGATCAAAAGCGGCCATCGCATCCCGCATGCTCATCCACAAGCGCTTTACTTTGACGATGTCCGGTTCGGCTACGAAGCGGACGCACCGGTGCTGCGAGGCGTATCGATGGCCGCGCGTCCGGGCGCGATCACCGCGATCGCGGGCCCCAGCGGCGCCGGCAAGAGCACGCTGATCGCGCTGATCGCCAGATTCTTCGATCCTGACTCGGGCGCGATCAGGTTGGGAGCCGACGATATTGCTGATTTCGACCTCGCCGCATGGCGCGCGATGCTCTCGATCGCCTTCCAGGAAAATCCGCTGCTCAGCGCCAGCCTGCGCGACAACGTGGCGTACAGCCGTCCGCAGGCGACGGCGCCCGAGATCGCGACCGCGTTAAAGCGCGCGGGACTGGCCGATTTTGTTGAGTCGCTACCCGATGGAATCGACACCCCGCTCGGCGAGAAGGGCGCCAAACTCTCGGGCGGGCAGGCCCAGCGTATCGGGTTGGCCCGCGCTCTGCTGCGCAGCGCCCAAATCCTGCTGCTGGACGAACCGACCTCAGCGCTCGACAGCGCCGCCGAGGAAAGGGTAATGCGCGGCATCCGTGAATGGATCGATGAGGCTCCGGCGCGCCTTGCGATCGTCCTGACCCATCGCACAACCACCGCCGCCCGCGCCGACCGCACCTACACCATCACCGCGGGCGGGATCGCACAGGTCGAAGAAATCGCCGCGTCTCGCCGCGGCGCGGACTGAAGCGCAATCGTCTCGACCGCGAGAGCGGAGATCCGCGCGATGCGAATCCGGCGATCCGATTCAGCTCCAGCCGGGGGAGTCATTGCGCTGTCTGCGGGGTGTTCTGGAGGCGGCGAGCGGATTCGAACCGCTGCATCGAGGTTTTGCAGACCTCTCCCTTAACCACTTGGGTACGCCGCCCCTGCGCGTAGAGTGTGATTTCTATCATGGCGCGGCTTTTGTCTCAATTGGCCCTGGCTTCGCCCTGCAGTCGAGGGCTGCCTGTAAGCCTTGCACGTGGCATCATGGGTATATGACAGCGATCAGCGAATACGGCCTTTTCATTGACGGCAACTACTGCAGCAGCGAGGACCGTTACGAGCGGGAATATCCCTACACCGGCGAAATCGTCGCGCGGATTGCGCGGGCGAGCGCCGCTCAGGCGGATGCGGCGATCGATGCTGCCGCGCGCGCCTTTTCCAAAACGCGGCGGTTTTCGCGCGCCCAACGCGCGGAAATTCTGACCACGATCGCGAAGGGAATCGCCGAACGCCGGAGTGATTTCGAGAACGCGATTCTCTACTGCACCGGCAAGCCGATCAGCTATGCCCGCGCCGAGGTCACGCGCACGATTGGAGTTTTCACGCTGGCCGCGGAGGAGACCAAGCGCTTCGGCGGGCATTACGAGCCGCTCGATTTCGATCCCTCCCGTCCCGGCGCAGTCGGGATGGTGGAGCGTTTTCCGATCGGTCCGATCACCGCGATCGCGCCTTTCAATTTTCCGCTCAACCTGGTGAGCCACAAGGTCGCGCCGGCGCTGGCCACCGGCAACACAGTGATCGTCAAGCCGCCGCCGCAATGTCCGGGACCGGCGCTGCTGCTGGCCGAAATCGCGACCGCCGCCGGAGCGCCCGCCGGTGCCGTCAACGTAATCTCGGCGGACCCGCCGGTGGCCGAGCGCCTCGTCACCGACGATCGCGTCAAAGCGCTGTTCTTTACCGGGAGCACCAAAGTCGGATGGGCGTTGAAGGCGAGAGCGGTGCGCAAACGGGTGACGCTGGAGCTGGGCGGCAACGGCGGGCTGATCATTGACGACGACGTCGATATTGCCGCGGCAGCGAAACAGGCTGCGCGCGGCGCGTTCGTCCATGCCGGACAGGTCTGCCTGTCGGTCCAGCGCATCTTCGTCCAGCAAAAGATCTACGATGCGTTTATCAAACAGTTCGTGGACGAAACCGAGCGCTTCCCAAGCGGCGACCCGGCCGATGAAAAAACCCTGGCCGGACCGATGATCGACAGCGCCGCCGCCGATCGCGTGATGCAATGGATCGCGGAAGCCAGGGCAGCCGGAGCGCCAATTCTTACCGGAGACCGCCGCCAGGGCGCGGTCGTCGCGCCGACGATTATCGAAACGCGCGATCCAAAATTCCATCGCCTGCGCGTCTGGTGCGAGGAGGTCTTCGGCCCGGTGGCGACGGTTGAGCCCTTCCAGTCGTTCGACGACGCCGTCCGCAGCGTCAACGACTCTCCCTATGGGCTTCAGGCGGGCGTGCTGACCAACAACCTGGAGCATGCGATGTTCGCCTTCCGCGAGATCGAAGCGGGGGCGGTAATCGTCGGCGAAACCGGGGTGTTTCGCGTCGACAGCTATCCGTTCGGCGGGGTCAAGGATTCGGGATTCGGGCGCGAAGGCGTTGCCTATGCGATGGAAGCGATGACCGAACCGCGGATGCTGGTGCTCAACCTGCCGGGAGCATCAACCGGAGGGCGTTGATTTTCGGCCTTCACTCGCCCCGTGCAACCGGGATGAGATCTCATCCCGATGGAATCGCCGCCGTCCCTGGCGTCTGGCTGCGTCTTTTGCCGCCAGATATTCAGATTCCTGCGATCCGCTTCCGCAGACTTGATAACCTATCAACTGACTTTGACGCAATGACCCGGATCGAAGACGCGCAGGCACCAGCCATTGATAGCGCCGATAATCGGCAGCGGTTTTCTCCGGCGTGATCGCCGCTGCCGTCGTGGATTGTGGTCCGACTTCTGAAGCCCACCGATTCACGGCTATAATCCGGGCGGCTGAATTGGGCAGCCGCGCAGGCGCGGTTTTCCTGCTCGCGCCAGTTTTGTTACGATGCCCGCGCGATAGCAGGTGAATCATGAAACTGGATACAGCACTGCGCTGGAACGAGATGCATGAGGTGGCGGGAGTGGCCCGGGCCGCTGAAGACGCCGGTTTCGACGCGCTGTGGAGCGCCGAATCCGGCACCGACGCGCTGCTGCCGCTCGCCGTCGCCGCCGTAAATACCGAACGAATCAAACTGGGAACTGCGGTGGTGCTGGCTTTTCCGCGTTCGCCGATGGTGCTGGCGTACATGTCGTGGGATTTGGCGCGCGCCTCCCGTGGCCGTTTCATCCTGGGACTGGGCACGCAGGTCAAGGGGCATATCGAGCGCCGCTTCAGCACGCCGTGGCTGCCGCCGGTGGCGCGGATGCGTGAGTATATCGAATCGCTGCGGGCAATTTTCAAATGCTGGTCGGAGGGCGGCCGCAAGCTGTCCTATCAGGGCAAGTATTACAACTTCTCGCTGATGACGCCGGCTTTCACTCCGCCCCATCACGAGTTCGGCAATATCCCGATCTATACTTCGGGGCTGAACGCGCGCATGTGCCAACTGGCCGGCGAATTGTGCGAGGGCTTCCACGTCCATCCGTTTCATACCGCCAAATTCCTGCGCGAGAACGTGATGCCCAACGTCGAGGCCGGACTCAAAAAAGCCGGCCGGCAACGCTCCGATATCGCGATTGCGACCGGCGCCTTCGTGGTGGTGGGCCGCAACGACGAGGAACTGCATAATGCGCGTGAAGCGGTCCGCCGTCAAATCGCCTTTTACGGCTCCACGCGCACCTACAAACCCGTCTTCGACCTCCATGGATGGGGTGACGTGACGATGCGCCTCAACGAGAAGACCGCCAAGGGCGACTGGAAAGGCATGCCCAATGAAATCACGGACGAGATGCTCGACACCTTTGCGATCAGCGGCACGTTCGACAATATCGCCGCGAAGGTAAAAGCGACTTACGATGGGCTGCTGGACCGGGTCTATTTCTATTTTCCATATCAGCCCGGCCGCGACGATCAGGAATGGCGCCGGTTGACGCGCAGTTTCAACGGCTGATTGAAAAAAATGGCGCCTTGACAGGAGTTTAGAGCATGTCCCTGGCTGAAAGATTGGGAATCCGGCCGCTTTCGAACTGGGGCCGATGGGGTAACGACGATCAACTCGGCACCGCCAACTTTATCACGCCCGAGGTCGTCGCCGCCGCGGCAAAGGAAGTCCGGCGCGGAAAGATCATCACCTGCGCGATCCCGATCGATCGCAGCGGACCGTTGTTTCCGGGACGCCAGCCATGCGTGCGCATGATGTCGTTGATGAACGTGCGTGGGCGCGATGTCGGGCTCAAAACGGATTCGGTAGTCAGCGACGACGTGATCGTAATGCCGCTTCAGGGCTCGACCCAATGGGACGCCCTTTCCCACGTCGGCTACGGTGGTTCCTATTACAACGGCGTGCCTTACACTGCAATCACGACCGAGCGCGGCGCCACCAAAAACTCGATCTTCAGGCTGGGGGAAAGTCTGACCACGCGCGGCGTGCTGGTCGATATGGTGCGATACAAAGGCGCCGAGACTAAAGGGCATCTGGACCCTGAGTATCCGATCACGGTGGCGGACCTTGAAGGCTGTCTGGCGATGGAGAAGGCGGAGGTCCGCAGCGGCGACGCGCTGCTGGTCCGCACCGGATGGGTGCCCCATTGGTACAAGCATCCCAACGAGCGGCGCGGCTATTTCAACCATCAGCCGGGTCTCCATCTGAAGACCATCGAATGGATTTACGACAAGGAGATAGCGTGCGTGGCGGTGGATAACGTCAATGTCGAATGCGTACCGTCAGGCTATGACGAGGAAAACGTATTTCACGCGATTGCGATCCGCGACGTCGGGCTGACCTTGGGCGAGATATTCGATTTCGAGGCGCTGGCCGCGGACTGCAAAGAGGACGGACGCTACACCTGTTTCTTCGTCGCCCCACCACTGCGCTTCCGCGGCGCGGTAGGCAGCCCGCTCAATCCACTGGCGATGAAGTGAACTGTTGGTTTTTTTGGCCAATAATTTTGCTAATCTGAGTAAAACTCCAAACATTTCAAACAGTCACATTTCCAGGCCCCTTCCCGCCCCGATCCAGGCTGCCGCGCGCACGCTGATCCGCCGATGGGCGCGCACCGGCAGAAAAGCCTCCCGGCTGTTCCGCCTGATCGAGCGATGGGGCCCGCGCCTGGCCACGGGTCCGCTGGAGACGACGTTGCCCAACGGATGCCGCGTGAGCTGCGATCTGCATGAATTCGTGCAGCGCCAGGTCTATTTCATGGGCGCGTTCGAGCCGGTCGAATCCTACCTGTTCACGCGCCTGCTGCGCCGCGGGATGACGGTGATCGACGCCGGCGCCAATATCGGGCAATACACGCTGCTGGCCGCGACCGCGGTCGGGCGCTCGGGCAGCGTTCACAGCTTCGAACCGGTACCGTCGATTTGCGCAAGCCTGCGGCGCCACGTCAGCGTCAATCGGCTCACCAACGTGAGCGTCAACCAGCTGGCGCTGTGGCACGAGGAGTCCACCGTCACTTTGGGGCTGCCGCCGGATCGAATATACAACGCCGGCAGCTGGACCATCGGAACATCCGAAAGCCAGAGCGCGGCAGTGCGGGCCGAGGCGATCCGGCTCGACTCCTACGTCAGCAGGCGCGCACTGCCGCGCGTGGACGTGATCAAGATGGACATCCAGGGGGCGGAGCCATTTGCGCTGGAAGGCGCGCGCAAGATGCTGGCCGACTGGCATCCCACGCTCATGATGGAAGTCCATCGGCCATCGCTGGCGGCGTTGGGCAGCAGCCCCGAGGCGCTGTGGGCATTCCTGTCGCAATTCGGTTATCGCGCCTGGCGCATCAGGCCATCGCTCAAAAACAGCGGTCCGCTACCCAACCTCGACGGCGTCGAGTTCGAGAACTTCTTTTTTCATATCGAAGATTTGCCGCACGCCGTGACCAGCGGATGGAGCCGCCACGTGCCCAAGCAGTGGGCCTGCTCGGGCTGGGCGTTGGAAGGATAAATTTCAGAGCTTGCGCGCGTAAACTTCCAGCACGTCAGTGCGTGGCAGATCGGCGGAGCTGGTGCGCCGGTAGAGATCCATCCGGCCATGGTATGCGCGCTCCAGAATCCTGCCCAGCAGCCCGCCCGGTTTGAGTCGTTTGCCGCGGCGAAACGGCGCCAGGACGGCGGTAACCCATGGTGGAAAGGTCAGATCGCCGGCCATTGCGCGGCAGTAATGCTCAAGCCCCTCGATCGCGAGGACTTCCAGGCCGCTGCGGCCAAGGCAATCGCGGATTGTGCCCGGACCGAAGTAGGAAATGTGCTCCGGCGGATCGAACCATACATTGATCGGCTCGCCTGCCGCCGCATGCGGGCATTCGCAATTCGGGGTGCTCAGCGCAAGCGTTCCATTGGGAACCAGCAAGCTTGCAACCTGAGCCATTGTATCGACGGGATCGCTCAGATGCTCAATCACTTCGAACATGGTGACGCATTCAAAGCGCTCGCCGCTGCCCAGCGCCGCGTCGATAGATTCGTAAACGCGACTGCCGGTGATAGCGGCGGCGCGCCGGCGCATCTCGGGCGACAGTTCCACGCCCGCCACTTGCCATCCGCGCTGCTGCGCCGCGCGCATCAGGTACCCGGAGGCGCATCCGATGTCCAGCAGCCGTTTGGGCTGTTGGAAAGCGCGGACGCGGTCGAGCCTTGGCACATAGAAGTGCACAAGGCGGCGACGCCACAGCGCGTCATAGTCCGCGATTCCGCATTCGCCGCCGCTGGTGAAGTAAACGTCTTCCTTATAGATCGCGGCGGCGTCGTAACCGGGCGCAACCGGTGCGAACATGAATCCGCATTGGGCGCACTGCACGATCGCAAAGCCATTGCGCCGCATGATTTCGGCGCAGGGGCCGCCACAGATTTTGCAGGCGGCCCGCGCCAATGGCTCAGCGTTGCTCGGCGGGGTCGAACTCAAAGGTATTCGCTCCGAGGCATGATGAAAAAACCTCAATGTATTGATGCGCAAATTGCCGCCAGGAGAACCGCGATGCAACCTTCTGACGCGCGCGTTTGCCCATCTGTTCGCGCTCCGCGGGCGAATTCAGCATCCAGCGCATCGCCCACGCCAGTTGATCGGCAGTGTTGGATTCGAGCAGCAGCCCGCTCTCACCGTGATCAATAATCTCAGGCGTGCCGCCGCTGCGCGTCGCGATTACCGGGGTCCCACATGCCATCGCTTCGAGAAAGACCAGGCCCAGCCCTTCCGGCATCCGGCTCGGCATCGCAAAGAACAGCGCATGCTTGTACAGGCTCCACAACTCGGGCCTCGCGACGATTCCAACCAATTTCACCCGATCGCCGATTCCCGCCGACGCCGCAATTGCTTCAAGCGTCGCCCGATCGCGGCCATCGCCGCTGATTAACAGGTCGACTTCAGGATGCTGGCCGGCAATATCGGCAAAGGCTTCGATTAAAGCGTCCAGCGCCTTGTGACGTAGGTCCAAACGGGCGGCGCAAAAAACGTAGTCCCGTGGATGCACGCGCGGGCCGGCAGAGTGCGGAGCGTCCGGATCGACGCCGCCGGTTATAACCCGCGCTTCGCGCGCCGCCGGGAGCAGATTCGCAAAAAATCCCCGGGTGGCTTCGGACAGCGCTGTCAGAGCCGCCGCGCCCCGCAGCGAGTGCAGCGCCCCGGTGTCCATTTTTCCCCGGCCCCATGAATCATAAAGGCTTTGGACCATGGCAACGCCCGCTTGCTGACAGACGTCGGCCACGGTGGGAAATCGGTCCCAGGACCAGCAATGTGAACTGACAATTTGGGGTCGCCAGGCGATAATTTCGCCCATCAGCCTTCTGGCCTCGGACGAAAAACGCACCGGCCACAAACGTTCGAGATGGCGCAGCGTAACGGGCCGACGGCTTGGAATTCCGAGACAGCGCAATTCGCCGCGGAACCTGGTCGTCCGCTCCATGCCACTCACAGAAGGCGTTGAATAGACGGCTACCTGATGGCCCGCCAATTCCAGTTCGGCGGCCAGATTGTCCACCACTTCCTGGACACCGCCCAGCGAGCGGAAGGCTTCGCATATGATTAGAATACGCACAAAGCGCCTGATATCGTAACTCAGTATCAGGCAAACCTACTATGGCCGACTAACCAGGGGCAACCACGAGAACGGCGCGGGAAGTGATGGCTGATGCATAAAAATGTCCAATCCGCTAGCCTTGACTTGTCATGGGTTCCCAGGTTCTTTACGCGCACGGGCCGCAATGGCTTGAGTTGGTCGAGCACCCCGACCAGGTTATCGCGGGCAGCGGGTTTCACGAAGTAAAAAACATTTCAAGAAATCGCGCCGGATTTATCCAGTCGCCGCACGGCACTATCTTCGTAAAGCGTCTTGTACCCGGCTCCTGGTTCGAAGGGATGCTGGAGCGGTTGCGTGGATCTTCGGCGAGGCGCTCCCTGCGCGCCGCTCAATTGCTTGACGCCGCAGGATTCCTGGTTCCGCTGCCGCTTGCCGCGTCGGAGCAAACTGCGTTTGGAGCGATCAGGTCGAGCTGGATCTTCAGCCGCGCGCTGACTTCAGCCAAGGTCCTCAGCCGCTTTATCGAGCGCGGGCACGCTCCAGCGGAGGTGGAAAAAATCAGGCGACGGGAGGCTCTGACGGCGGTTGCGCGATGCGTCCGGCGGCTCCATGACTCAGGCTTGTTCACCTCGGATTTGCAGGAAACCAACCTGATGCTCGAGCGCGCCGATGATGGGGTGAGAATCCATTTCGTCGATCTGGACGGCTTTCGCCAACTGGTACATGTGTCGTGGAGGCGGCGCAGGCGCAACCTTGTTCAGCTCGACCGCAGTGTGGGCCGCTTCATGAGTCGCAGCGAGCGCCTGCGTTTTCTGCTTACCTATCTCGGTCCGGGATGGGACCGCGACGCGGTGAGGAAACTGGCCGCCCGCCTGATGGCCGAACGAGAGCGCAAGGAGCGTCAATTCGCGCATCGGCGCCTCAAGCGCGATGCTCAGGCGGTTTGGACCGGACCGTTTAGTTCGAATCGCAAACCGGGATCACCTCAGGTTTCACAAATCAGATAAACTGGATCTTATGGCCATTTCGATTCGCAGGCGGGAATACGACCATCATACCGAGCAGGTGCATGCCGCCGGAGGCGAGCAGATTCGCGACCTGATGCTCGGACTGAACGACGGACTGGTCGCGTCGCTGGCGGTCACCTCGGGGGTAAGCGGCGCTTTCACCGCGCGCAGGATCGTGATCATGGCGGGGCTTTCCGAAATGCTGGGCGGCGCGGTATCGATGGGCCTGGCGGCGTTTATTTCAGCTCGTTCCCAGATCGAGTTTTATCACAGCGAGATCGAACGCGAGCACCTTGAGATGCGCAAATGGCCCGATCGCGAGCGCGACGAAATCCGCAACATCTACCGCGCCAAGGGTTTCACTGGAAAGCTGCTCGACCAGATCGTCGAGCATATCACGGCGGACCCCAAACGATGGAGCGACGTGATGATGCGCGAGGAACTGGGCTTCAGCGGCGAGTTCGAATCGCCTCTGCGCTCAGGCACGACGGTGGGCATTTCATACCTGTGCGGCGCCGCGGTGCCGGTAATCCCGTATCTGTTCGTCGAGCCGGCTCATGGGGTGATTCTGTCGGCAATCGCCACGCTGTTCGCGCTGTTCGTGGTCGGGGCCGCCAAGACCCTGATCACGACCCGATCGTGGTGGCGCAGCGGCCTGGAAAGCGTGGTGACCGGCGCTGCTGCCGCAGCAGCGACTTTCGGCGCGGGTTCGCTGTTTTCCCGCCTATAGACCCCTCACTGCATGATCTTCTGAAGTCCGGCTGGAGAACCATAGCGGGTTACATCCCAATATTGTTTGGGGACCTGCTGGTTAACCTCGAAGACATCCTTGCCCACATATGCGAAACTGGCATGATTGTTTTGAAAATCGATCATCCAGTTGATGCCGCGGATGTTGGGGATAAAGCCGCCGCCCGGCACTGGTTCCGCTGACTCCAGCCAGGCCATGAGCTTCCAGAATTTGTTGTTCTGGTCGTACAGATCGATCCACATCGCGTTCCACGTGCGCGGGTCGGCATAGATTATTCGATTGGCGTAGCAATAGCCTGACGCCAGACTGGGCACGCGGCTCAGTTCGATGATCTCGGCGTCGAACACCTGCCATTTTCCGACCGCCGGTTTGGGGAAGAAGAGGGGCGGGTAGTACCAGTTGCGCAGGTCGAATTGCGCGGGGTTTGACGGCGTCGGCCGAAACATCAACATCTTTTTCCGGCCCAGGTATTTGGCCTGGAACCATCCCACCGGCAGGGGTATCCCGGCGTAGATATCGTCTCCCACATAATCCTCGCCCGCGTAAGGCGCGCATCGGGCGCTGCTGGACAACCGCAGCGCGCGGCGCAGCGAAGGCAGAAAAACGTAGAACTCGGGGATTTTCTGCGGATCGTCGAACACCAACTCAAGCGGACTGGTGTACTTGGACTGCTCGGGTTCCATGAGTTCGTCGTAGTAGCTGGAGAAGTACCCTGGCATCTCCCGGGCGTATCCCGGAAATCCGGGATCCGTCATATGCGTGAACTGCAGGAAAACCTGGTAGGAGTCATTTGTATATTGGCTAAGATAGCGATCGATCTCGAAACCTTTGCTTTCGTAATGATTAATTGACCCGCTGTAATGATAATATAAATTATATAGTATCTTGTATGCTTCATCCGGGCCCGAGTAATCAGGAAACGGAGTGCCGGCCTGGTATCCTTCCAGCGTATATCCGCCGGTCGGCAGCTTCACCAGTCTGGTTTGACCTTTGTATTTCTCGGTTGCCTCGTACCATGACTTGGGAAGCGGATAGTCGATAAGCGGTCCCACCTCCATCACCGCGTCAGCCGGCAGCCTCCACATGGTCCTGCCGCTGAGAATTATTTGCAGTCCCTGCGGCATGTAGTCCTTGTATTTTTGCCAGTTCTCAGGAGTGATTCTGGTTCCGACCGGGATCGTGTCATCGGCGGCCCAGGCGGATGATCCCAGCAGGAGTGAGCCGAGGAAGCAGACGAACAGCAGTTTTCGTAAACCCATTTTGCCCTCCTCTGCGGCCGAACTGGCCGCTCGACGGCTGATTATGCATCACGGACCCACGGCGGTCGTTCGATCCCAAACTGATTGCATATATGAACTGCAACAAGCTGCCCTGAAATCTTCAAATCGCCGCCCAAAGGCCTGGGTCAATGCGACTTGCGCGCCTGGTTTTATAACTGCGGCGAACCTACCACCAGCCGCCAGGAACGGCAAGTTCCAAGCTACGGCAAATTCGGCATCGGGGTGGGATTGGTGAATGCGGAATTGGCTTCCGCGTTGAACATGACCTGCTGACGGCCGATTAGCAAAACTCCCGCGGTGCCCATCAGCCAAACGATACTTAAGATTGTGAGCCAGTTCTTCATAGCCCACAGCCCAAGGGCTTTGCAGACGGTCAAATCACGATCGACAGGGCCGCTCGGCCTTGTTCACGCAACCCGCGACCACGCCACGCTGGTGCAGGCGCGCGATCTCCGCCGAACTGATTCCCAACACCTCGCTCAGGATCTCGTCCGTATGCTCTCCCAGCATCGGCGCGCGCACTACCGGTTCACGCGGCACGCCACTGAAATCCAGCGGAGACCCGGGCATGAGGTAGGTGCCGATTCCGGGCTGTTCGACCTCCGCGAACATCGGGTTGCGGGTCGAGCAGCGCGGATCCTCGTTGACCAGTTGGCGGAAGGTCTGATAAGGGCCCCACGACACGTTGGTACCTTCGAAGGTGCGGCGGATCTCGGCCAAATCGCGCGACGCGAACCACGGACGCAGCAGCGCCGCGATCAGGTCGCGCCCCTGAAACCGGCCGCTCTCGGTGTTGAGATCATAGCCGGTGGCGCGTTCGATGCTGTCGCAGGCCTCGCCAATGCCGGTGGCTTCCCTGAGCGCGATCCACTGCCGCGCAGTCAGCGCGACCACCATCACCCGGCGGCCTTCCCGGGTTTCAAAATCGTGACCGAACGCTCCGTACAGGTAGTTCCCATCCTTGGGCTGGTCGCGCCCGCCGAGCTGGGCTTCCGCGATACGGCCGAGATTGCCGACATTGGCGAACGCCACATCCGACAGCGACAGGCGGACCTGTTGTCCTTTGCCGGTCAGCCTTCGATGGCGCTCTGCAGCCAGCATCCCAACCGCCGCCAGCGAGCCCAGCGCGATATCCCACGCTGGCAGCACGCTGTTGAGCGGTTCGGACATGTTGCGCGGGCCGGTCGCCCAGGGAAATCCGGTCGCGGGATTAACCGTGTAATCGACCTCGCTGGTGCCGTCGGGATTGCCGGTAAGCGCGACCATCACCAAGTCCTGGCGCCGCCTGGCCAGCGCCTCGTAGCTGAGCCATCCGCGGGCAGGGAAATTGGTAATGAACAATCCGCCCTGTTCGCCCGGCGCCGTAATCAGGGCGGACGCAAGCTCGCGTCCCTCCGGCGACTGCAAATCGATCTGAATCGAACGCTTGCCCTTGTTCATTCCGGCCCAAAACAGGCTCTGACCGTCGGCGGCCAGCGGCCAGCGGCGGTAATCCAGGCCGCCGCCAATCTGGTCAAAACGGATCACGTCGGCGCCCATTTGCGCCAGCGTCATCCCGCACAGCGGCGCGGCGACGAACGCGGAACCTTCGACAACGCGCATTCCAGACAGGATTCCCATCAGGCCATCACTCCGACAAAGCGCCAATCTAAAACTTCCTGATCGCCGGCCTCGCGATCGGCGCGGACGCGCGAACGCAGATGGACCAGGCCGCCGCCCCCTTCCAGCGGTTCGCAGGCCTCGAGTTCGAGCGTGCTGCGCAAGGTGTCGCCCTCACGCACGGGCGCCAGATGATCGCACGAATGCCAGGCCAGGATCGCGAGCAAATTGGGCAACGCGCGCGAGGCCTGGAGGGCGGCAATTCCGATCGTGTGGCCGCCATAAACCAGGCGGCCGCCGGCGCCGGCTTTGGCATCGTGATGCACGATCGCGATGTTCAGGGTCATCCGCGCCAGTTCGGGCGCGGAGGAGACCAGATCGCCGCCGGCGATATCCCAGACCATACCCGGCTCAAGACCGTCGAAATGCTGGCCTGAAACCGCGGCGCGAAATTCGTCCAGTCGCCATCCCGCGATCGCCTTTCGGATCACCTTCATGTCCAGTTCGGAAGGGATGGCATCAAGGTTGTCATTACGCGAGGTGACGCCCCTGGGGTCGCGCAGCGGAACCATCGCGCAGCGCTTGAAATCAAGCACCGGGCGGTCCAACTGATCGCGGGTCTTAATCCTGATTACAGCCAATCCGGTCGCCGCCCGCCCCTCGCGGGCACGGTTTTGCCTGAGCGCAACGATTTCGGTTGTCGTGTAAAGCGTGTCGCCGATACAAGGCAGACGCAGGAACATGAACTGGCGGTAAAAAAGATTGGCCACCACGCGATGGGTGATCAGCGTGGACTGCCCGATCGCGACATCCCAGACCAGTCCGGGACTGGCCAGCACGCCACCGGTGACTCGCCGGCTCAGCTCCGCGTCAAGCGCCAGATGCGAGCGGCAGCCGACAATCGATCGATGGAGCGCCGCGAGTCCGTCGGTAAGCGTCTGCGCCGGCGCGCTGGCGGGAAAAGGCCCGATTTCAAGGTCTTCAAAAAAAGGGCCCGAGACGGTTCGCGTCAGCGATTGCATCACACCCCCAAAACTGTATCGAAGCAGGCAGGCAAATCCTACTCCTGAGGCGGGTTGTGATCCAAGTTCTAAATCCGCCCCCTGAATGGTGTCGAGTACTCATTCAGGGGGCGATGGTACAGGCGGGGAAGGCTCCCACGCCATTAATCAGACCGGGATCGAATAAACCTTCGCGGCGTTGGTACACATCAGCTTGCGCAAGGTCTCATGGTCGATGCCCGCCAGACCCTGCGCGGGGTAGCTCAGGGGAGCGGGATAGAGACAGGTCGGATGCGGGAAGTCGGACTCGAACATCAGGTTGTCGGGACCCAGCGCCGCCAGCGCTGCCGGCAAGCCTTTGCGCTCAAACCAGAAGCAGGCATAGATCTGGCGCCGGAAATAATCCGAGGGCTTCATGCTCAGAATCTCCGACGCGCCTGGAACTTCCTCTTCAAGCTGGTAATCCAGCGCTTCGAGTACGAAGGGGATCCATCCAACGCCACTTTCGACCGACGCGAACTTCAGCTTGGGAAAGCGCTCCATCACGCCGGAAAAAATCAGGTTGGCGAGCACGCTGGCGTTGTTGACGAACAGCATTGCCGAACCCAGCGCGAGTTTCTGGTCGGGGGTATGTGAGGGCCACGGCAGGTCGGTAAACCAACTCGCCGACTCGTCGCTGGCCCCGATATGGAAGTTGACCGGCAAATTCAGGTCGCTGCACACCTCCCACAGGCGATCCCAATCGCGATGGCCCAAATCGGGCAGTCCGTGGCTTTGCGGATGGTTATTCATGTTTACGCCGCGCAGCCCCATCTTGTGGCATCGAACCGCCTCCTGCGCTGACAACTCGATGTTCCACCACGGCATCATCGCCATCGGAAAAATCCGGTTTCCCGATTCCTGCTGTATCTCCGCCATCGCGTCGTTGTAGATCTGGAACGAAATCAGGCGGATATCCTCCGGCAGTTGCGAGGCGCGCTGGCCGCCGAAGCCGAGGAAATTCGGGTATATGATCTGCGCCCAGATCCCCGACTCGTCCATGTAGCGCAGCCGCTCCTTGATATTGGAGGAACCGGGATGCACATCCTCGATCTTGCATTGCATAAAACCCCAGCCGCGAATCTTGGACCCGTCTTTGCGGATAACGCTGGCCGGGGTCGCGTAACCCATCTTGGTGTTGCCGTCGATCACCCACATGCGCTTGCCGTCGATCTCCTTGACCTGCGGCACCCGCTCCTTCCATTGCTTGGGCGCCCTCGAGGTCCAAAGGTCATACGGCTCGCTCAGATGAGTGTCGCTGTCAATCACCTTGATATCTGAAATCGCCTGCCGGAACGCTCTCTCGTCGCTCGATGTTTGCGGACTGGCTGCCATCGTGGTTCTCCCCTGCGGCTGGATTTTGCTCCAATCTCAACGTGGCCGTCGCTAATGGATCGGCATAGACGGATTATGAGCTTTTTGCGCAATTTGTCCATGGCTTGCCGAAGGCGAGGAATCAGGAACGAGGGAGGGAAAAAGAGTGAGGGGCGAGAGCGGGCAGGGAAAAGACAGAAAAAATCCGACCGACGCTTTGGTCCGATTCTCTTTACCTGCCGCCTCACTCCTTTTCTAATGTCTGATGCACGAATTCCACGATCCTTCCAATCGCCCGAGTCGCGGCCTCCGAACCGGGCCTGCGGATGATGAAGGCTTCGGCTTCGCCTTCGAACATTGCCAGATCCAAGCGGCCGCCTGCCTTGCGGTAGTTTTCGACGAACAGGTCGAGGTCGACGCGGGGATGGACGACGTCGCTGGTGCCCTGCACGCACAGGGCGGGCGGCAGGTCGACGCGCTCGCCCCGTTGCAGCGCGAGCGCGGGGTTGCCTTCGGCCATCGTTTCCTCGTCGCGCCAGTAGCGGTCGTGCATTTTCACCAGCAGGTCAACGAAGTCGGGATAAGGCTTGCCCGCATCCTTGAGCTTGCGCACGAAGCGATAACGGCCCAGCGGATCGATGACCGGCCACAGCATCACGACGCAACCAACGCTCGCATCAACGGCTGGGGACCCGGCGGGCAGCGACAGCGCGGTGTAGCGCGGGTCGCGCGGGCGCATCCCGGCGAGCATAGCTTGGTGGCCGCCGCTGGAACTGCCCATCAGACCAACGGCGTCGGCACGGCTGGAAAACCCGGCGGCGTGCGCCTTGACCCAGCGAATTCCATAGTTGATATCGGCCATTGACGCGGGATAAGAGGCAATCGGTGGCATGCGGAAATCGAGCGCCGCCACGACCACACCGCTTTTTGCCAGCGGGATGTTCACCGGATCGTCGGCGGTGCGATCCATCAGATTCCAGGCACCGCCGTGGACCTCGACGATCGCCGGGAACGGCCCGTTGCCGCGCGGCTTGAACATTCGCGCCATCAACGCCCGCTCGCCATGACGCAGGTATTCGACTTCCTCGATATCGATTTCCCAACTCGACGGCATGATCCGCGCTCCTTGACGGGATAGATTGCCTGTACGCTGCGCCGGCCAGGCATCCGTCGTCAAGCGGCGTAAAAGAGCACACGCGCCGAAGTCTGGGCATTCAGATTGTGATAGCAATCGGGGGCATTGCGCCAGGATCCGGTGCGGGCTTGCAGCGGTTGAGCGTCTCCAGGTTCTGCACTGGCCGATCGCAGCGCTTTGCTGCTGGTGACCGCATCACGAGCGTGGGCCGCAGCGCTGCAGGTCGCTTGAATGGCGCAGCAAAAAAGGCATGATGGAAAGCCTATGATAACCGCGATTGTCTTCACACTTTGCCTTGTGGCTGCCCTGGGCGTTTTTCTCTACCAGCTCTGGCTCCGCTTTCGCCTGCTGTTGAGCGCCGCTCCCGCGGCCCGTTTCGATCGCATTCCCGAACGAGTTCGCGCCGTGCTTGTCTACGCCTTTGGCCAGAAGAAATTCGTCCGTCCAAATCCGGGAGCCGAGCGGTACGCGGGGTGGATGCACTTTTTCATCTTTTGGGGCTTTGTCATCCTGTTCATCCAAATCCTAACTTTGTTCGGCCGCGCCTACTCCCCCTCCTTCGTCGTTCCCGGCTTCAGCCTGAATCTGCTGGGAGGCCCCTATTTTTTGCTCCGCGACATCATGGAGGTAACCGTCCTGTTCTGGATCGGGGTGGCATTCGTGCGATGGCTGGTCGTGCACGCTCCCCGGCTTTACGGCTATCTTCCGCCCGAGCAGCGCCTGCGCGGTCAATCCCACTGGGAAGCTTATGTGATCCTGGGTTTCATCGCGACGATCATGCTGGGAGGGCTCGTGTATGATGGCGGACGAATCGCTTCGCACCCCAACAACATGCAGATCGTTGCGGAGGCGCGATGGCAGCCGATCTCAGCCCTGGTGGGCGCCAGCCTGGCGAAGGCTCTGGGCACGAGCTTCGCCCTGCACGCGAGCGAAGTAGCCTGGTGGGTGCACAATCTCGTGGTTCTTTTCTTTTTGAACCTACTGCCGCGCTCCAAACACTTCCACATCATCACCTCGATTCCGAACGTCTTTTTCTTGAAACTCGAGCCCAAGGGGCAGCTCTCGAAGCAGGATCTCGAAAATGCGACTCACTTCGGCACCTCGCACATCGATCAGTTCACGTGGAAGCAAGTGCTCGACATGTACAGCTGCACGGAATGTGGCCGCTGCTCCTCCAATTGCCCCGCCACGGCAACCAAAAAGCCTCTGGCTCCACGGCAGTTGCTGCTCGATCTGCGGGACTACCTCTACCAGCATCAGAACGAGATGATTGAAAAGAGGAGCCACACCGGCGGAGATGGCGCGGAAGCGGCCGAGGTCGGAGAAAACATTGTCGGTCCCGTCATCCACGACGAGACCCTGTGGGCTTGCGTCACCTGCCGGGCCTGTGAGGAGGCCTGCCCGGTGTTGATCGAGTACGTCGACAAAATCGTCGACATGCGCCGTCACCTGGTGCAGGAGGAGGCCCGTTTCCCCAAGGAGCTTACCCGCACTTTTAAGAACATGGAGACCCAATCCAATCCGTGGGGAATCGATTCAGCACAGCGGTTTGAGTGGGCCGAAGGCCTGAACGTTCCGACCCTGGCCGACAAGCCCAACGCCGAGTTTCTGTACTACGTCGGCTGCGCGGGGTCCTTCGATGATCGGAACAAAAGGACGACGCAGGCCTTCGTCCGTGTGCTGCAGAAAGCAGGCGTGGACTTTGCCTGCCTGGGGCGCGAGGAACTTTGCAACGGCGAAACCGCTCGTCGGCTCGGAAACGAGTACCTCTACCAGTCGATGGCCCAAATGCTGATCGAAACCCTGAACCAAAACCAGGTTCGCAAAATCATCGTAAACTGCCCCCATTGCTTCAACACGATCAAGAACGAGTTTCCGCAATTTGGCGGCTCATACGAGGTCATTCATGCCGCCGACCTCGTCCGGCAATTGATCGCTTCGGGGCGTCTGAAGATCTCCGCGGAATTCGCCAGGCGCACCGTATATCACGACTCTTGCTATTACGGCCGTTACAACGACGTTTTTGACGAACCACGGGATGTGCTCAGCCGCGCGGGGGCCCAGGTTCACGAGATGGAACGCCACCATAAATTCGGCATGTGCTGCGGTGCCGGCGGAGGGCGGATGTGGATAGAGGAGGACCCCGACAAACGGGTGAATCTGCTCCGCACCGAGCAGGCGCTTCAGACCAATCCTGAGGTGATCGCCGTCTCCTGCCCTTTCTGTATGACGATGCTCTCCGACGGCATCAAGGCTAAGGACCTGGAGGAGAAGGTCAACACCCTCGATGTGATGGAGATCGTCGACCAAGTCACCCGCGGCCGCGATGCAGAGTCCTGAAAAGGCTTTCTTCGCAGACGGGACCACCGCCTGCCCCCCGACAGACGTACGTCAGCCGGAGCCGTCGATGGCCGGCGGTACAATCGCAGCGGACCGCTGCGGACAGATTCGCCGGTTAGCGCGCCTGTCAGGACGGCAGATTGCAGCCTTGTTGAGATTGAACTACGACTGCTTCAGTTTGCGGACCTCTTCGGCCATTTCCGGGACCGCTTTGAACAGGTCGGCTACCAGACCGTAGTCGGCGACGCTGAAGATCGGGGCCTCTTCGTCTTTGTTGATGGCCACGATCACTTTGGAATCCTTCATTCCTGCAAGGTGCTGGATCGCGCCGGAGATCCCGACTGCTATATAAAGGTCGGGCGCGACAACCTTGCCGGTCTGGCCGACCTGCAGATCGTTGGGGACGAAGCCGGCGTCCACCGCGGCGCGGCTGGCGCCCATCGCGGCACCCACCGCATCGACCAGTGGCTCGAGGACGGTCTTGAAGTTCTCGCCCGATTTCAGACCGCGGCCGCCTGAAACCACGATATGGGCTTCGGTCAGTTGGGGGCGGTCGCTCTTGATTTCATTGAAGTTGACGAACTCCATCTTGAGCGAGGCCTGATCCAAGGTCGCGGGCTGTTTTTCCACCGGTGAGGGGCTGGAGGCTTCCGGCGCGGCGTCGAACGCGGTGGCCCGCACCGTGATCACCTTGACCGGGCCGTCCATCTCCACCAGCGCCATCCCGTTGCCGGCGTACATCGGCCGGATCACGGTGCCGTCGTCGTTGATCGTAATGATATCGGAAGCCATCGGCGCGTCCAGCCGCGCCGCCAGCCGCGGCATCAGATCCTTGCCGCGCGCCGTCGCCGTAGCCATCACGTACTCGGCGCCGATGCTCTTGACCAGGTTGGCGAGCGCCTGCGCGTGCGCGTCGGCGAGGTAATTTTTGAGCGCGGGATGCTCCAGCGCAATCACTTTGGCGGCGCCGTATTTGGCTGCTTGCTGCGCCAATGACTCGACATTCTCTCCCAGCACGGCGACGAGGCATTGCGCGCCGCGCTTGCGCGCCATCTCAAGCCCGGCGTTGATCGCGACCAGCGTGGATTTGGGAAAATGCTCGTGCTGATGCTCGGCAAAAACTAAAACGTCACCCATTTGGTGTCTTCCTGATAAGGCAGTGGTTCGCGATCCGTGGTTCGCGCCCCCGGCATTCCGTTCAGATAAGCTTAGCCTCTTCGTGCAGGAGCTTGACCAGCTCCTGGACCGATCCGACCTTGCGGCCCGCCTGCCGCTTGGGCGGCGCCTTGAGTTCCTTCACTCTCAGTTTCGGGGTGAGGTCCAGGCCCAGGGACTCGATCGGGATTTCCTTCAACTCTTTTTTGCGCGCTTTCATGATTCCGGGCAGCGACGCGTAGCGTGGTTCGTTAAGGCGCAGGTCGGTCGTGACCACCGCGGGCAGTGGGAAAGCGACGGTTTCCAGACCGCCGTCCACTTCCCTGACCACGGTGCAGCGGTCGCCCTCAATTTCAAGCTTGGAGGCGAAGGTCGCCTGCGGCCATCCGAGGATCTCGGCCAGCATCTGCCCGACCTGGTTCGAATCGTCATCGATTGCCTGCTTGCCCAGAATCACCAGCCTGGGCTGCTCTTCGGCGACGACTTTGGCGATCACGCGGGCGATCGTGAGCGTGTCCAGCGGTTTGTCGGTCACAATGAGTTTGGCGCGATCGGCGCCCATCGCGAGCCCCGTGCGAAGCTGTTCCTGCCAGTTGCTCTGGCCGATGGTCATCAGCACGACCTCGCCGGTCTTCAGGCGCTCCTTGATGCGCAAGGCTTCTTCGATCGCGATTTCGTCGAAGGGGTTAATCACCCACTTAACGTTATCGGTGGCGATTCCCGATCCGTCGGGCAGGATCCGGATGGTCGTAGCGGGATCGGGAACACGCTTGAACGGTACCAGAATTTTCACTGAATCGCTCCTTGGATTACGCCGCGTGAAGCACGGCGCCTGGCTGCTCTCCCATCATACAAACAGGGATCGAGGCAGGCGGATGGGAAAACTAACAACGGTATAAGTTTCAGTCAAATCAGGTCTGGACGGCGCCGCGAATGAGCCGGCGTCAGACTATTCATTGTACCCCAGACGCAGCGACAACGCCCGGCCGGCCTCGAGGATGATAGGTGCAATCTCGTTGTCGACCCGCTCTGCCGGAATCCGGTACGACGGACCGGCGACGGCCAGCGAGCCGACCACAGTGCGGGTGTAATCGCGAATCGGCACGGCAACCGAGCACACATCTTCCATATATTCGCCGTGATCGACGGCATAGCCCGCCTTGGCGACCTCGCCCAGTTGTTCGAGCAGGGCCGCGCGATCGATGATGGTCTTGCCGGTGGGCGCGCGCATCTGCTCAGGCAGCGCCGATTTCAGTTCCTCGTCGGCTTCGAAGGCCAGGTAAACCTTACCCACCGCGGTGCAATAAAGCGGCAATGAATCGCCGATCGGAGGAGTTATCTTGACCACGCGGTCTTCGGGCTCCGCTGCTTCCAGCGGCACCACGCCGTCGCGGCGCACTATGCCGACAAAGGCGCTCTCACGGCATTTGCGCGCCAGTTCAGACATGATCGGGCGCGCCTGCCGGACCAGACCCATATGGTCGATATAGCTGCGGCCGAGGTTTAGACATCGAATTCCCAGGCGGTAATTTTCCGTCGAACGGTTCTGTTCGATATAACCGCGCGCTTCCAACGTCGCCAGCAGCCGAAACACGTTGTTCTTATGCAGCTTCAAGCGTTTGGACAATTCGGTGACGCCGAGTTCATCAACGTCGCGGGAGAATTGTTCCAGCACGTCGAGCGAATGCGCCACGGACTGGATGACGTAGTTTGCTTTGTCGCGGCGAACCATTGCGCTTTTCTATACCTCTAAGGTGCCTTCTTGCCCCGCGCCCGCCATTTTGGGATAGCGTTTTAATTTAGTGCGCCCCGAGCAGGTCTGTCAACGTACCCTTTTTCCGCCACCCGCCGACCCCACGCGCGGGTGTCGCGGCCTGGCCACTGATGTAGACTCGACAACTGCATCGCAGTGAGCTTCAAAGGTCATGCAGGAGTGAAAAGGTGATAAAAACTGAAGGTTTACGCCATGTGGCCCTGCGTGTTGCCGATCTGCCTCGCGCCAAAAGATTCTACATGGAAGTGTTTGGCATGCGGGTGGTCTGGCAGCCCGACCAGGACAATGCTTACCTGAGTTCCGGCTCGGATAACCTCGCGCTGCATCATGAGGCTGCAGCCCAGCCGGGGGCAGCCGCAGGCGGAGCGTTGGACCATATTGGCTTCTTTGTACGGGAACTCAGGCAACTGGAGGAGAGCTTTGACTGGGTGCGGCAGCGCGGGATCGAAATCGTCAAGCCGCTGCGCCAGCATCGAGACGGCACCTGGTCCTTTTACATCAAGGATCCCGACGGCGTTGTGATCCAGTTAATCCACGATCCGTCCGCAACCGCGGCGTAACCGGAGCGTCCGGCTAAGTGCCGCAAGGGAATGAGAATAATAATGATTAAGGGCAAAGCGCTGTCTTCAGCAACCGCATCCTACGCGGCAAGATTTCCGGATCTGCCCGGCAACTACCGCTCGATGTTCGAGTTGGCCGCCTCGTCGCTGGGAATGGGGACCTATCTCGGCGAGATGGATGAGGCGACCGACGAGATGTACCGCCAGGCGGCCAAAGCCGCGGTTTTGGGGGGTATCAATGTTATCGACAATGCCGTCAATTATCGGTTCCAGCGCAGCGAACGATCAATCGGAGCCGCGATTGCCGACCTGATTGAAGCCGGACAGGTGAGGCGCCCCGAACTGATCGTATCGAGCAAGGGCGGTTACATCACGTTCGACGGCGAAATGCCGGCTGATCCGCGCGCATACTTCGACCGGGAGTTCGTCCGCACCGGGCTGATCGGACCGGGCGACCTGGTGGACAATTCCCATTGCATGACGCCCCGCTATATCAGCGCGATGCTCGACCGCAGCCGCGCCAATCTGGGCCTTGAAACTGTCGACGTCTATTTCCTGCACAACCCGGAAACCCAGGCCGCCGCGGTGGGACGGGAGGAATTCAAACGCCGGCTGCGGCTCGTGTTCGAACTGCTGGAGGCTAAAGCCGTTGAAGGCGCGATTGGCGTTTACGGCGTCGCCACCTGGAACGGTTTCCGGATGCACCCGGACAGCCCGGATTACTTATCGTTGCAGGAGATAGCCGATCTTGCGGCGGACATTGCCGGCCAAAAGCATCACTTCAAGGTCGTGCAGCTCCCCTACAGCCTGGCAATGCCCGAGGCATTCACCACCCCGAATCAAAAGATTCGCGGCGAAGGTCAGATGTTATCGCTGCTGGAAGCCGCCCGCGCCCTCGGCATCGCCGTTTGGGCCAGCGCCTCGTTGCTGCAAGGGCGGCTCACGGCGCGGCTGCCGCCGGTGGTGGCCGACGCGATGACCGCAATGCGCACCGACGCCCAACGATCGATCCAGTTCGTGCGCTCCACGCCCGGGGTCAACGTTGCGCTGGTCGGCATGAAAAGCATCGCGCACGTTCAGGAGAACCTCGAAACCCTGAAGCATCCACCGGCGCCGTTCGAGTCATTGATGAAACTATTCACCAAGGCGTGATGCCTTCGGGCCAGGAGCAAAGCGGCAAAAGTTTAGCAGCCGTGCTGGGCGGCCGAATTTCGCCGCGGCACCGGCCCGGGCGCTCGCCCATGTCGGTGATTTGTTGAAGATGGTGGATTTCGCCGTATCACGCATTAACCGCTTTGACGCCGGGGGTTAGTTCGCGTTCCAGGCGTTCGATGTCCGCTGAGGACAGGGCGAAGTACTTCGCTTCCGGATGGTGGAATACGATCGCCGTTACCGAGCCTTCGGGCTCCATCATGAAGCCCTCGGTCAAATGGATGCCGATATTGTTTTCGAGATCCAGCAGGCGAAATAGCTGGACCTGATCCTCAAGCCGCGGACAGGCCGGATAGCCGAAGGAAAAGCGTTTGCCCCGGTAATGCGCATGGAACAGGTCCTTTTTGCTGATGCCATCGGGGTCCTTGAATCCCCACATCTCGCGGATCTTCTGATGGAGCAGCTCGGCAAACGCCTCCGCGCTTTCCAGCGCCAGCACCTGCAGGATGTGCGAGCGCAGATAGTCACCCTGCCCTTTCCATCGTTCGGCCAGCGTACGCACGCCGGGTCCGATCGTAGTCGCCATCATGCACACGTAATCGACGCGGCCCGATGAACGCGGCGCCACATAATCGGCCAGACACAATCCGGGTGGATCGGCCTGACGGCCGAAGGTGAACTCCTCGATTATCCGCTTGGCGTCGGGCGCATAGATCAGCAGATGGTGTCCGTCGGAGTTGGCCGGAAAGAATTTGTAAGCCGCGTCAGCCCGGATGTCGTCAGCAGCGAGCATCACTTCCTCGACGGCTTTCACTCTTTCGCGCAGTTCGATCGCCTTGGGGTCGCGGGCGGCCATTGCCTGTTCCGCGTTCTTCAATCCCAGGTGGCGCGTATAGAGCATTACCGGGTTGATATACCCAAAGATTTGGTCGAGGTCGTAATTCTTAATCAGATGGAGCCGCAGGTCGGGCGGGCGCGGAATCTCGACATCCTGGCGCACCGCGGGTCGATCTTCGATTTTGGCGTCGGCCGCGGGCTTGGACGCGACCGCCTTCAGCATCCTGGCCGTCTCGGCGTCCAGTTGCGAAGCCAGCTTTTCGCGCCGCTGGGGGTCGATGATCTGGTTGGCCAGGTCCAGTCCGTTCATCGCGTCGTTGGCGTATGCGACCAACCCGCCATACTGCGGTGCGATTTTGGTCCGGGTGAAGCGCGCCGACAGCGCCGCGCCGCCGACCAGCAGCGGGCAGTCGATTTCCGCAGCGCTCAGATCCTGGGCGGTAATCACCATCATCTGCGCGGATTTGACCAGCAGGCCTGACAGCCCGATCGCATCGGGATGGTATTCGCGATAGGCCTTGATCAACTCCTCGGGCGGCACCTTGATACCGAGGTTGACCACCCGAAACCCGTTGTTGCTAAGGATGATATCGACCAGGTTCTTGCCGATATCGTGGACGTCGCCCTTGACCGTGGCGAGCACGATTGTACCTTTGCCCGTGCTCTCGCTTTTCTCCATGTGCGGTTCGAGATAGGAGACCGCCGCCTTCATCGCTTCGGCCGACTGGAGCACTTCGGCTACGATCATCTGATTGGCGTTGAACAGCCGCCCCACTTCGTCCATCCCCTTCATCAGGGGACCGTTGATAATCTCCAGCGGCCGCCGCCCGCGCAGCGCTTCGTCGAGGTCCTGAAAGAGACCGTCCTTGGAGCCTTCCAGAATGTAGAGCGCCAGCCGCTCGTCCAGCGGCAGCGCCGCGCGCTGCTCGACCGACGCCTTGGCCTTGCGGGCGCGGAAATGCGCGCTGAACGCCGCGATCGGGTCATCGCCGCGCCACCAGATCAGATCCTCGGCCAGCCGCCGCTCCTCCTCGGGGATGGACGGATAACGTTCGAGCTTCTCGGAATTGACGATCGCGCAGTCCAATCCCGCCTGCACGCAATGGTAGAGCATGACCGAGTTGAGCACTTCGCGCCCCGCTTCGGGCAGCCCGAAGGAGACGTTGGAAATCCCCAGGATTGTTTTGCAGCGGGGCAGCGCCGCCTTGATCGCGCGGATGCCCTCGATCGTCTCGACCCCCGCCCCGATATAGTTGCGGTCGCCGGTGCCCACCGGGAACACCAGCGCGTCGAAGAAAATGTCCTCCGGCGCGATCCCGTGCCGATGAACCAACAGATCATAGGAACGCTGCGCGATTTGCAGTTTGCGCTCGCGCGTAATCGCCTGCGCTTGCTGCTTGTCCTCGTCGATACAGCCGACCACCAGCGCGGCGCCGAACTGTTTGCTCAATTCGATCACGCGCAGCAGCCGTTCAGAATGCTCGCCGTCCTCCAGATTGATGGAGTTGATAATCGCTTTGCCCTGGATACGCTTGAGCGCCTGCTCGACCACTCGATAGTCGGTCGAGTCGATCATCAGCGGCACTTTGATCTTTTTGACCAGATGGTCGAGGAATTGGGCGACGTCCTGCGCCTCGTTGCGATCGGGATCCTGCAAACAAACGTCCAGGATATGAGCGCCGCGCCGCACCTGCAGGCGGCCGATTTCCGCCGCCTCCTCGAATTTGCCCTCCGCGATCAGCCGCTTGAACTTGCGGCTGCCCAGCACGTTGGTCCGCTCGCCCACAATCACCGGACGCGTGGCATCGTCTATGACCAGGGTTTCGATTCCCGACACTACCGAGCGCACCGGAGCAGCCGGCACCCGGGGCGGGTGTCCTACCGCAGCCTGAGCGAGCAGACGAATATGTTCGGGCGTCGTCCCGCAGCATCCGCCGATTACGTTGAGCCATCCGTGATCCAGGAAGCGCGCGATTTTTGCGGCCAGGATTTCGGGCGTTTCGTGATAATGGCCCTCTTCGTCCGGCAATCCCGCATTGGGAACGCAGGCCACGGGAAAGCGGCTGATTTCCGCGAGCGTGCGCAGATGGTCGGTCATGAAATCCGGCCCGGTCGCGCAGTTAAGCCCGATCCACAGCAGATCGCGATGGGCCACCGAGACGTAAAAGGCCTCGATATCCTGACCGGCCAGCAACGTACCCATCGTCTCGATCGTGCCCTGCACCGCGACTCCCACTGTGCATTGCAACCGCTTCATCGCGCGCTCAACGCCGATCAGACCGGCCTTGACGTTGAGCGTGTCCTGCACCGTTTCCAGCAGCAGCAGGTCGGCACCGCCCTCGATCAATCCCTCGGCCTGCTCCTGGTAAGCATCAGCCAATTGATCGAAGGTCACGCCGCCGGTCACCGAGATGGTTTTGGTCGTAGGACCCATCGAACCGGCAACAAAGCGTGGGCGTTCGGCTGTCGCGACGCTGTCGGCGGCGTCGCGCGCGATCGCCGCCGCTGCGCGATTGAGTTCGCGGGCATCGTCCTGAAGCCCGTACTCGGCCAGCACTATAGAAGTGGATCCGAAGCTGTCAGTCTCGATGATGTCGGCGCCAGCCTTTAGAAAAGCCAGGTGCAGATTGCGGATCAGGTCCGGCCGGGTACGAACCAGATTCTCGTTGCATCCCTCGAGCTCAGGTCCGCCGAAATCATCGGGCCCGGGACGCAGGTCCTGGATCGACGTGCCCATGGCACCGTCGAGCACCAGGATGCGGGCGGCAAGCAGTTGCTTGAGCAGGTTTAAGCGTTCGACTCGGTCAATCATTGATTGATAAGCGGATAAACAGGCGTCCTTTATGCATATGAACTTTAAACTCTAACCTACCATCGACTTGTTCGCAATTTTGTCCCCGGCAAACCGCGCTGTACTGATATTGTATCGCGATCAAAAGACCGGAACATCGCAATCCATTACATCGAGCGAAGGCCGGGGGTTCACGGCTGCAACGGTCTGGTAAGGCCGCCCGGGCCGAGCATCTTGTAAATCATCGGGCCGTTCCTGTAAGCATCGTTGAGAGGAGCAGAGAAGCGGGCTCCCACTCTTGGTGAAGGGAGCAAAAGTATGATCGCGGCGTGGGTTGGATTTTTCGACAGTCTTATTGCATTGGCGCTGATCCTGGCGGGGGTGATTGGGGCCCACTTTGACTTGATAGTTCCATTCCTGGGCTTCCAGTTGTTCCTGCTCGGCCTGCTCTTCGGCGTCCTGTCCCTGATCCTCGGGATAATCGGACTATTTCGGACCCGGCGCCCCGAATGGCGCAGCAGTCGCGGCCGGGCGATGGTGGCCAGCTATCTGGGGGTGATTTTCACCGGGCTGCTGGTCTATCTTGCGGTCAGCGCCAAGGGCTACCCCGCCATCAATGACATCACGACCGACGTCGACAATCCGCCGCAATTTGTCCACGCCGCCAACCTGGCGCCGAACCAAGGCCGAAATCTAAGCTACAATAAGGCGAAATATGCCGCGCGCCAGGAGCAGGGTTATGGTCCGGTACAACCGCTTCGGGTGTCGCAGGATCCTGACCAATGCTTCAAAGAAGTCAGCACCCTCGCCTCGGACATGCACGGATGGCGCGTTACATATACGGACGCCCGCACGCGCACGATTGAGGGCGTTGCGACCACGCCGCTGTTCCACTTTCACGATGATTTCGTGATCCAGGTCCGCCCCGCGCCGAATGGCAATGGCAGTCTGGTTGAAATGCGCTCCAAATCGCGCGACGGCGAAGGCGACGTTGGCGCGAATTACAACCGTATCGAAAACTTCTTCAGGACCCTGTCCGCGGCCACCGCCCGATCGGAAAAAGTCTCGTCGCACAAACCGGCCTGAATTCGCGCCGCGAACCTTTGGCCGGAACGCGGGCGGCCCCGCGCTGATTGCATCAGCCCGCCGCCGGACGCGGGCAGGACCGGCCGCGCTGCTACTCAATGCGCGAGCAGCGTGTCCCATTTCGCGGGCAGCATTATCCGCTTGGCGGTAGGATAGCCGATGAAGCCGTTGTGCGAGAAGGCGTAGCCGTTGTCGCGCGATGGATCGCCGCACACCGCGACCATGAAATCGTCGGGCTTGACCACGATCGGCACCATCCGATTGGGATCGGACGATTCGCAGAACAGCTTCGGGATCTCGCCCAAACGCACCCGCTCCTCCAGGGTCCGCAGCGGATGGTCGGCGCCGTGCAGGTACTGGAACAGTTGCTTGTCGAATTCATGCGCGGGCAGGCGGGCATGATCGAACAGATACTGCCGCACATCCTTTTTGGACCATCCCGAGCGGGCGATCGTCCCCGCAATCAAGGGCGATAGCGCGACCAGCGGGCGCAGCGTGCCGACCACCATCCCGCACGTGAACGTCAGATGCCATCCGAGATTGGCGCGCAGGACTGCGTCGGCGACATACGGCATGATCCGCTCCGCCGAGGTGCCCGACGCGTTCGCGATTGTATCGCCGCCGGTATAGCGCGCGAGCGTGACCACGTTGTCGCCGGCGGCAAAGCCCATATCGGCGCACAGCGGCTCCCATCCGATCTCCGCCAGCACGTCTTCGTTCTCGGCCATCACCACGCGCCAGGTCCCGCCGAAGGTCCCCTTGTCGGTCTTGTGGGGCAGGAACCCCGCGACATTGCGCAGGTACAGCCGCAGGAAACGCCCGATGCTGGTGTTGGCGCGGAAGCCGTCGCGCAACGCGCCCTGCTTATAGTTGAACCCGAGCTGTTTGATGATCGGGCCGTTGACGATAATCAACGTCTCCGGACCGGGCGTGTTGCCGGTGTGTTCCAGTCCGTAGCCGGGATCGGCCAGGGCCTCGACGATCGCAATCAGCACCGGCATGTATTCGGGACGGCATCCCGCCATCACGCCGTTGACCGCCACGGTCCAGATGGTGGCCTCGCGCCGATCGCACAGCAGCACGCCCAGCAGCTCCCCGGGCTTGCGATCGGTAAAGCGCAGGAACTGTTCGACTTTGTCAATCGTGGGCGGCACGATCGGCAGGCCGTCGCTCCATTCGCGATCGTAGAAGTAATCGTTGACCTCCTCGAAACTGCCGGTGAAGACGATCTCCGAGGGATGCGGTTCGGCCTGCTGGTCCTCCGTCTCTTCAGGTTGCTCGCTCAGTCCGCTTACGACCTGGCCGGCGGTCACTTCGAGAAGGTTGTTCTTGAGTTCCTCGTAGGTCTGCATGTTGACGTGGCCGGGCAAGATCGCGACCGGCAGGTGCGTAAAGCCCAGTCCTTCGGCGGTGCTGGACGCCTGCCCTGCGAACCCCTCGCAGACCAGCGATACGCTGGGGATTCCCGCGCGTTCGGCCGCTGCTGCCGCCCGCATCACGGCGGGCGTACAGCTCCCTCAACATCCCATCCCGGAAATGACCGCGTCGACGCCGAGTTCGCGCAGGCGCTGGGGCAGCGCCTGGAGCACGTCGCGCTCCTCAGTACTGTGCGTGCTGCCGAAGCGGTCGGGGCCGATGAATTTGATGCCTTTGAAACGCGCGGACAGCTCGGCTTCGATCACCGGAAAGATTTCTTCGCCACGGAATACGTAGTCCCACAGTTCGGCGACGGTCTTGCCGTTCAGCGTGTCCAGGCGGCGGGCCGGCGCGGCTTTATCAATCACTTTTTTGCCGCGCGGCCATACCACTTCGAATATTCCTGCAGACTTCCTGCGCGCCATCGAATCATCCTTTCTCAGAGCCGCTCTGCTGCCGCGGCAGCATGCCCTGTCTTTGCATCACGGTCTGGAACACCTCGTAGTAATGCCATCCTTTGATCGCAATCCGTCCAAGAATGTAAGTCGGTGTGCTGACGACGCCCGCCTTCCTGGCCGCGGCGACGGCGTTCATGGTGCGCTCCATGTAGCGGCGTTCGCGCAACGCCCGTCCCATCTCCTCCGCATCAAGCCCAGCCTTCTGTGCCGCTTCCTGCAAGGTCGCAATCCGCGCGATGTCCTTGCCTTCCACCCATAGCGCGTCGTACACGGCCGAAGTAAACGGCAGCGCATCGCCCCGATCCTGGGCGAATTCGACTGCCTGGAAGGCAAAGAAACTGCATTGCATCTTATCGGGGAAGCGCATGCGTGCGGCCTTCTCCGGCGCCATTTCCTTGAGCCATTGCGCGGTCGCGCGCGCACGCTCGCGATCGACGTTTTGGTGAAACGGCGCGCCTTCGGGCGGGGTCTCCGGATGGAGCCAGTGGGGACGCCACACCGGACGCACATCGTAGTCGCGCGCCAGTTGCTCCATCCGCTCCTGCCCGATGTAGCAGTAGGGACAGATGAAATCGGCGAACATCACCACCCGGAAAGGATTTTTGGATTGTTCGGCGCCCGATTCGTTCGCCATTGGGTTTCTCCTTCGCAGGTCAGATGGCCCGCTCGATCGCCTCGGCGGCGGCCCGCGATAATTCATCGTCGCCAATTCCGCCTTGCACCGCATCGGCGTCGAAGGACAGCAGAATTAGCGTCGCGCCTTTTTCTCCGCTTCGGATCGGCGTCGGTTGTTCGTCGCCGACGACGTATCTCAGTCCCGGCACGGCGACGGATTTGCCGTCAAACGACGCGCCGCCATTGACCACCACTTCATAACGGCCGAAGTTCGCCGCGGGAACCGCAATGGTACAGTTCGGCGGGGCATCGAGGATTACCGCCTGAGGGCCGCTGCCCGGCGGGATCAGGAACTTGCAGCGCATCCCCGCCATTCCGAGCACCTCGAACCATTCGCTTTCCCGGTCCATCCCGACCAACTGCCGTCCGACCAGATTGATCTGCCTGCGCGCAGCCCGATCCGCCATCGAAACCAGCCCGCCCTGTCTGGGATGGAGCACCAGCATGTCGTGGCCCTCGCCGGTGGAGAACGGTCCGTATGGCAGTTTGTGATCGGCATAATGGATCGCCAGCGGCCGCAGCTTCATCGTCGATTTGGGGAAGTCCATCGCGCCGCCGATCAGGAGCTGGAACTGCGAGGTCAGATGCATGTGCGCGTAAACCCGGGGGCACGGATCGAAGCGGAAGCGGATTGCTTCAGGACCGCCGTCGGCGCCGCTCAGATACACCTGGCACTGGAAAGTGATTCCCTCGGTCTGGCCCGCCTTCCACGGGACCTCGGTTGGATCGACAATGTACTGCCTGAGCAAGCTTTTCCCGTCCATTTGACCAGCAGGCGATCGATGATTTCGAGCTAACATCACGTTTGCGGCAATGTCAAAAGGTCCGCACGCGTCCGGATCAAGGCCGTCTACGCGAAGCCGCCGACCGAGCGAAGGCGCGCCAGAACCTGGAACTGTTCGCCACGGTCTTGATCGCGCACGTCAGATGGCATTTCGGCGTTGAAGGTTGCGATAAACCGGATCTCCCCGCGAGCGCTTCGGCTATCTCCTGGCTGTCAAGCAGCATGCGCAGCGCCGATTGAATAACATTGGTGCTTGACATCAGCCCCTCCCGATTGGAGATTTCGACAGTGCGTCATTGTGGGCCGCCGCGCATGCAGAGTCACACGAAACGTGGCGCTCAGCGGCAGGAAGGAAATGCGCAATGCTGTACCTCAACCAGATCGTGCGTGTTCAGCCGACCGCGATTAAACCATACGTGGAGCGGTTCAAGAACGTACTCACCCCGCTGATGCAGCGCCGCGGCTTCGAGCTGATTGGATTATGGCAGGCGCTGCAATCCAACGATTTCATCGACCTGTGGGAAGCCCGCGAATGGGCCGACCTGGACCGCCTTACCCGTGCGGCCAGGGAGGACCCCGGGTTCCTAAACTACCAGGAGCAGGATTATCCCGATCGCGTGAACTGGAGCGTCAAACTGCTCCATCCCACGTCGTTTTGCCCCGACCTCGCCAGGATCAAACGCGAGCAGATCAAGGGCGGCCTTTACATGCTGGCCACGATTCCAATCGTGCCGGATCGGCTCCAGGAGTATCTTAAGTTGTTCCCGAAAAACGGGATGCGCCTGGAAGAAAAGCACGGCCTGCGCACGCTGGGCTACTGGATGGGCGGCGGGCCGGATCACACCGAAGCCTTCAACTGCACCCAGATTTGCGTGATCGAGGACTGGGAGCATTGGGGACGTTTCATGGAGGGGCGCTCGAAGGATCCCGAAGTCGCGGAATGGATGCGCCGCGCCCTGTTTTATCGCACCTTCCATAGCGCCCGCTGGATGACCCCAGCGTATATACCGTATTGATGGGGATGAGTGAGGAGAGGGTTTTAAGTGATAGGTACTGAGTAGTGAGAACGGAAAAGAGAACGGACAAGAGAGAGCCGAGAGGGAGGATGCGTGAGAGGCGGGACCGAATAAGTTGGAAGCGGATCGTTTTCCGGTTTCTTTCTTTCCTTTTTTGTTTTGTGCTCTCACATACTCACCGCGCCATCCCTCAGTTCTCTCCACTGTCCACTCACTCCTCTCAGCCAGGTCGTTGATCGATCATTCAGGTAAGGAGAGCAGATAAATGAATGCCGAAAAGGAAGCCGCGCTCGACGACATTATCGCCAAGCAACAGATCCATGAAACTATAATGAGGTACTGCCGCGGCGTGGACCGGCTCGACGCGGAATTGTTGCGGACTGTCTATCATCCTGATGGATACGATAATCACGGCGGGTTCCGCGGCGTCGCGGAGGATTTCATCCGGTGGGTAATTCCGGAGATGCGCAGACTGTACAAATCCACCAATCACTTCATCTGCAATGAACTGGTCGAGGTGAAGGGCGACACCGCATACTGCGAATCATATTTCATCGCACACCATCGTTTCGATCGCGACGGCAGAGAATACGACATGGTGTTTGGCGGGCGCTATATCGATGTGATGGAGCGGCGCAACGGCGAATGGAAAATCAAAAAGCGCAACGTGCTGCATGACTGGAACCGGATCGACCCCGTCGCGGAGCGCTTCGAGGTCCCAATCAACAGCCATCGCTCGCGCGAGGACCTGTGTTACCGCCGCTGACCGGGGAGAGGAGCGACACAGTGCCGTCCCATAGCGGCGATAAAGCCCGGGCATATGGCCTCCGCTCTTCTTCCATTCGGCACAACAGAGCGATTCGTAACAGGGGCCGGAGTCTGCCTGCCTGTGATTCGGTGCGGTCGCTGGTGCCGGGTTCGGGGGCAGCGCTGGCGGTGGTTGTGTTGCGTCCGGAGGCGGACTAATTTCTGGTTCGAACAATACCTTCGACGAGGCGAGCGCCATGCAATCAGGAAAATCCAAAACCGCGGAGATCCGCGCCAAACTGGATCATCCGGTGATCGATTCCGATGGCCATCTGGGCGAATACCTGCCTGTGCTGCGCGAGTATCTGGCCGCGGTTGGAGGACAGTCGCTGCTGCGCGACTTCGGACGCGCCTTTGGCACCACTTTCCTGAGCACCGAATGGTACGGACTGACGCCCGAGCAGCGCCGCCACCTGCGCTCCAAGCGTCCGCCGTTTTGGGGCGTGCCGACCAAAAACACGCTCGACCTTGCCACTTCCCTGTTCCCCAAACTGCTCTACGAGCGGATGGACGACATCGGGCTGGACTTCGCCGTGCTCTATCCGGGGCTGGGGATTGGCGCGCAGATCTTCGAGGGCGAAGAGGTCCGGCGCCAGACGTGTCGCGCCCTCAACAATTACTATGCGGACATGTACGGCGACTTCCCCGACCGGATAACACCGGTGGCCGTGATTCCGATGCATACGCCGCAGGAGGCGATCGAGGAACTGGACTACGCTGTCGGCAAGCGCGGGCTTAAGGTGGTGATGTTGCCCAGCCACATCAAGCGACCGGTGCCGGAGGTTGCGCAAAAGTATCCGGAGGCCGCGCGATGGGCTTTCTGGCTCGATACTTACGGTATCGACAGCGAGTACGACTACGATCCGGTATGGGCCAGATGTCGCGAGCTGAAGGTCGTGCCGACCTTCCACGGTCCAGGTGAAGGATGGGGCAGCCGCGTTTCGATCTCCAACTATGTTTACAACCATATCGGCCACTTCGCGTCGGCCAACGAGGCCGTATGCAAGTCTCTGTTTCTGGGCGGCGTCACGCGGCGCTTTCCCGATATGAAGTTCCTGTTCCTTGAAGGCGGCGTGGGCTGGGCGCGATCGTTGCTGGCCGACCTCAAGGGCCATTGGGAGAAACGCAACCGCGACGCGATTTACAACTATGATCCGCGCAACCTTGATCGCGAGCAGTTCACCGAGCTATACCATCGCTACGCCGGCAAGCTGTTTCGCGACGTGCCGATCGGGATGGAATCGATGCACTTCCGCGGACGCCCGGAGGATCCCGCCTCAATCGATGATTTCGCGCGCTGCGAGATCAATCAGAAAGACGACATTCGCGATCTGTTCGTGCCCAATTTCTACTTCGGCTGCGAGGCCGATGATCCCGTCACCGCGTCCGCTTTTGATAGCAGGCGCAATCCCTTCAAGGTGCGCCTAAACGCCGTATTCGGTTCCGACATCGGCCATTTTGACGTTCCTGACATGCTCGAAGTGCTCGAAGAGGCTTACGAAATGGTCGAACAGGAAATGGCGACACCCGAGGATTTCCGCGACTTCGTGTTCGGCAATCCGGTCAAACTTTGGACCGCCGTCAATCCGGATTTCTTCAAAGGCACGGCTGTGGAGGGCGCAGTCACCCGTTACCTGGCGCGGCAGTGAAACCCTTGCAGCGGGCGCGCTTGACAATCCCGGTCCTTTAAGACGAACCTTGAGGACTATGAAAAAGCAGGCGCGCAAACCGGCCAAGTCCATCCGGAAAGTTTCCAAAAAAGCCGCGAAAAAGCTTGCCAAGAGAGTAGCAAAGGCAGGCAGCGAACTGGAAAAGCGGCTGCGGTTGCTCGAAGATATCGAGGAAATAAGCAAACTCAAGGCGCGCTATTGCAATTATGTCGACGGCGGTTGGGACCGGCCCACCCACGATTATGACGGCGTCGCCTCGATCTTTACCGAGGACGGCGTGTGGGAAGCGGTCCCGACGATTCACGTCGAGACCCGCCAGGGTATCCGCGACTACTTCAAACGAGCTCAGAACATCCCGCTGGCGTTCCATCGGATCACCAATCCGATCATCGAAGTTGACGGCGACAAGGCCAAGGGCAATTGGCACGTTCTGGTCGCGCTCACCCAGCCCAACGGCAAGGCGGTCTGGATCGGGGGCATCTATAACGATGACTTCGTGCGGACGCCCGAGGGATGGAAATTTCAGAAACTCAGTTTCACCTTCGCCTTCCACGTGCCGTATGAAAAGGGCTGGGGCCCGGGTGATTACTACGTCAAGCAGGCGGCCCAAGGACATGAAGAGTCTGGCGGCTCGAGCGGAAATGGCCCGGCGGCCCAAGGCCAGGCTTAAGCGCACCGCGGCGTTTGCGGATTCTAATCGAGCCGCCACGGGAGGAGAAGGCAATGGCTGAGCACCAGGAGGTATTGGGGCCGGTCGCGAGCAAACTCGTGCTTGAGAACGATCACGTGAAAATCTGGGAAGCGGATGTAGGTCCGGGCGAGGACTTTCCCCTGCACCATCATTCATACGATTACGTCCTGTTTACCACCGGCGCGCCGGCGCTGCTCGAACTGCGCGACTACGGTCGTGCGCCCTCGACTGTTGCAGTTCCGCCGCACGCGGCGATCTTCATCCCGGCCGGCGGCACTGAGAGCTACAGCAACGTGGGCAAGACCCGTTTCACTGAAGTGCTGATCGAGATCAAGCGTCCCCGGCGGCCCGACCAGGAACGAGTTGATTTCGCCACTTCCAATGCTCTGGCGGGACGCGAGCCGTTGCCCGGCGTCGTCCATCTGCTGGAAAACTCGCGCGTGCGTATCGTCGAGACGCTGCTCGCCCCGGGCGAGAGCAGCGGGATGTCTTCGCAATCCGACGATGCCGCCGTCTTTGTGCTGAGCGGCGCGAAGCTCAAGATCGTCGAGCAGGACGAAAAGGGGAAACGCGCCTTTGAACAAAATCGCTCCGACCGCAGCGCATGGTGGCAAGCGGGCGGCGTCAGGCGTGATGTGCTCAACTGCGATAACCGGCCGTACCGGGAATTGAGCGTCCAGATTAAATAGACGGCGCCACCGCCGGGCGCGTCCGCGCGACCTGCAAACGCGGCGGCGGCGCTCTTGACCCGGCGGCGTGTGCGATCAAATTCAACTTCTTGGGTGCGGCAGCGAATGATTGCGGAATTTCCGGCGGCAGCCAAAAACCCATCGCACCTGAAATGAGGAGGGAACGAGATGATCAAACTGTATGGCACGTCCAAGTCGCGTTCGGCGCGCTGCCTTTGGGCCCTGGAAGAATTGGGCGTCAAGTACGAGCATGTGCCGGTCGAGGTAGCACAGGCGAAATCGCCGGAGCATCTCAAACGCAATCCCAATGGTCATATACCGGTGCTGGAGGATGACGGGCTGACCTTGTTCGAGTCGATGGCGATCAACCTGTATCTGGCCGAGAAATATGGCAAGACGCCGATATGGCCAGCCGGCGCCGACCAACACGGGAAAGTTTATCAATGGAGCTTCTGGGGGATGACCGAGATCGAGCCGCGGCTGATGGCGGTGCTGATCAACCGGATGTTTCTGCCGCCCGACCAGCGCGACGAGAAGGCTGCGACGCAGGCGCTGGAGGCACTCAAAGCTCCGCTCAAGGTGCTCGATGATACCGTCTCGCGCCACGATTATCTGCTGGGCAATGACTTCACGATCGCCGACCTCAACGTCGCCGGCGTGATGAGCTTCGCGACCCTCGCCAAGGTCGATTTCTCGGCAGTTCCCAAGGCGCAGACCTGGCTCAATAAATGCCTGGGCCGCGAAGCCAATCAGCGGGTGCGCGGGCTCAAGTAATCTCGGCGGGCGGAAGCGATTTCGCTTCCGCCCCTTTTTCAACTCGTCGAACTCGTCTCCGCCTACCGGGGACCGTTTCGGCAGATAATCACGTCCGATATTCCGGCGGGCGGCGAGCCCGGGTCGTTGGCTTTCAAACCGCTGTTCGAGTCCCCGAATCCCGGGCATCGGTGGGAGCGTGAACCACACATGGGCTGCCAGCAGCCTTCGCCGCGGACAGTCAGGTTTTACCAGTTGAAAGCCACTCCCAGGCCTGTAGGGAAAGCCGTCTGCGCGGCGCGTGGAGTATTCGGCGGGACCGAAACCGCGAAGATTTTGAACCTGTTGGGATTCTCCTGATGCTTGCGATGCAAATACAGGAGCAGTTCTGTGGTGCCGGCGCCGAGCAGCGCGGCGCCAATTACGTCGGAAAACCAGTGCGCGTTGTTGCCCATCCGGCCAAAGCCGTCGAGCAGCGCCAGCGAGTAAACGGGCACGGCAACGTACCATTCGTTGTTGAAGTATTCACTTACGCCGGCGGCCAGACCAAACATCGGCGTGACATCGCCTGATACGAATGACGCGCCGCCTTTGAAGAAAGCGGTGTGACTCGAAGTCTGCCTGGGCCGCAACCGGCCGAAGGCGTCCTTGATGCCGATATCGAGCAAAGTGGCAATCCCCGCGCCTTCCCCCGCCGTGATCGCATACTCGCGCGCGCGGGAATCCCCGCTGTACAGGCCCCATCCATAAAGCAGCGCGGTGCCGGCGCTCACACTGGCATAGCTGATGTTCTGGAGCAGGTCGGCGTCGGAAGTGGACATCGCGCGCAAGTGGCTCTTCATCGTCTGGTCCAGGGCGAAGGAACCAGCCCACAGCGCGCCGGCGCCGCCCAGGATCAGGTAAAAGCGGGGCGATGTCACTACCGGGACAGCTTCGTCGAGGTGGAGAGGGAACGTCGCTACGTCGATCGCGTCATCGGCAGCGTTGTTCGCCGTGTACTTGAAATCGGAAACCAATTCATCGCCGAGCCTGGAAGCGACCTGAGCACTGGCGCCCATCGGGAAAGCGACGATTATAAAGAAGGTCAGGATGCTGAAGGTGAGATGTCTCATGTCCTATCTCCGGTTGCGGTCAAAAACTGACGTTGATCCCCGCCTCAGGCCCATAGCTGGACCAGCGGATGAAGTTGCCGTCCTCCGAGGAGTTTTCGTCCTGCCTGTAGTAGTAAACAAAAATGCCCGTCATCAGACTCAACGGACCCAGGTAGCGCGGATTGTAAAAGATGCGGGCGTGCGCCTCAAATCCGCTCTCCGATGCCCAAACCTTTCCGCCTTCATCACGCAGCGAATTCCAGCGGTTAATCCAGTTGCCTTCGATCGATCCCTGTAAAACGAAGCTCTCGCTTAACTGACGATATGCTTCAAACCCAATAGTCGGGAGCGGCATCTCCTGATGGTAGTAGTCCTCCTTGGATTCTTCGCCGTGCGAGGTGGGGACAACTCGCGCGTGCCCGCCGTTGATGACGAAATTGATATAGGTGAACTCGATACCGACGCGGGCGCGCAGGTCCCATCCGCGCAGCACCCGCGGCCAATTGCTCTGGTAATCCTGGTACCAGGGAATCAACCGCCGTTCGTAATAGAAACCGCCTGAATACCAATCGTGACCCGTACTGAGTATCTGATTGGGAGCAATCGTCGCGCCGTTGAAGTTGACTGGATAGGTAAAAAAGTGGGAACCGTTGTTATCGAAATACCTGAAGCGAAAATGCAGCGCACTGAGTCCCGTCAGCCACCATCGTAGGTCGAGGGTAGGCATCTGCTGGTTGTGCATCCCCAGCGCATTGAAGTGAAGCCCTGTTCCCTGAAGACTGAATTCACGCACGCGGGCGATGCTGCCGGGACCGGTAAACCCGGAGAGATTTTCGATTTGCACATCGAACTGCCCGGCGCGCGGGTTAACGAGGCTGAATGGCCCAGACGGTGAAGGCGGTGCATTTGCCGGCTTAAACAAACCGCGATCGCAAAGATCGTAGCCGGCGGCACCGCCGGCGAGCGCGCCAAGCAGAAATCCTGCGCCAAGCCACGGTAGCGCGCTGGAGCTTCCGCCGCCCGCGCCCTGGGAAAAGACAGCCCATGCCGCGGTGTACGTGCCCGCGGCAGCTCCCAGCAACGCACCGTCAGCCGTGGCCTCGTTGCGTGGCGCCAACTGCGGCAGCAGCGCCTGCGCCTGACCGGCAGGCAAGCGGAGCAGCCAGACGATCAGCCCCGCGATCAAGGCCTTTGGCAGAAACTTCTTACGGCCCCGTCCCATAAGTGCCAGTTTCGAAACCGTACCGGCCAGAAGCAGCGCGCAGCCGCTCACGCTAATCCTATCTTACGGTGCGATAGTCATCTTAAACCACGAACCATAAGCTACCACTGGAGCAGGAGCAGTTCCGAACAAAAGCCAGGCCCCATCGCGAGCATCAAGCCCAGTGTGCCATCCGGCGGCTGATGGCTGATGAGCAGGTCTTCGAGCACCAGCAGGACCGAAGCCGAGGAAAGGTTTCCGTATCGCGCCAGGCATCGCCAGGACAGCTCAAGCTCGCGATCGCGCAAGCGCAAGGAATCGGCGATCGCGTCAAGCACCTTGGGACCGCCGGTGTGGATGATCCATCTCCCAATGTCGGCGCGCCTGAGGTTTTGGCTGGCCAGGAAACCGTCCACGTCGCGAGCGAGGCGGCAGCGAATGAGATCAGGTAAATGCGCCGAAAGCACGATTTCGAAGCCCCGCTCCGAAATGCTCCATCCCATAATGCCTTCAGTGTCCGGATAAAAGAATGATCGCGTCGCCGCGATGCGCGGACCCGCTGCCGCGCGCCGCGCTCCCGAAACGATCGCCGCTACCGCGCCATCAGCAAACAGGCCGGTGGAAATGAGATTCGCCATCGAGAGATCGTTGCCCTGAATCGTCAGCGAACAGAGTTCGACCGCCAGCAGCGCGGCGGTTTGATCCCGGTAGGCCCGCACATGGTCGGCGGCCCGCGTCAGGCCCAGGGCTCCGCCGACACAACCCACGCCGAAGATCGGCGTGCGCTTGATGTCCTCGCGCAGGCGCATCCGATTGATCAGCCGGGCATCCAGCGAAGGACTGGCGATACCGGTAACGGAAACCACGATCAGCGCGTCAAGGTCGCGCCGCTCCAGTCCGGCTCGTCCCAGGGCGCCGGCCAACGCCGTCTGTCCCAGTTCCTGCGCCGCTTCGATCCAGGCCGCATTGCTTTCCCCGAAGGTTTGGAAATGCTCGTAGCGCTCCAGCGGATAGGCCAGATGGCGGTGATCGACTCTGGCGTTTTGATGCAACCGGTCAAGCAGCGCGGGCCGGTCAAGACGCTCTCTCCAATGGTGCTTTAGAGCGGCTGTGATCGTCCGCTGATCGTAGCGGTATTCAGGCAGCGCACTGGCAACCCCAACAATCCGCCCAGCTTCAGATGACATTGAGTACCTGCCGCGCCATGCGCTCTGAGCCGGCCATGAGGTATTGGAGAGTCACCGGCAGAAAGTCAACTGGCTTCAGAAAGTGGGAATTTAAGTGGTCCTTGTGCAAGTTTAAGTGGGTCTGTGCGGCAAACAATGCAGCCATATCAGTCAAAACACTCCCTCACCGGCGAACTCTCCGGACATACGGTCCTTAACCATCCGACCGGCGGCGCGAACGCTCCCATAGGTGGCGCGGCGCTATAGCGCAAACATGTTGCCAATCCGAGGTAAGGAATTTCGAGGGTTTTCCGCCGTAATGTTGAAGGATTCAAGCGTTGAAGTTCAAAATTTTGAACGAACAATCGCGATTTCTTATGAATCTGCGCGGGCAAGCTCCAATCAAGTCTCGATGCGTTGCTCACGGCGAGATTCGGGTTAACGCCCGTCAGTGCCCCGCCGGCTGATCTGGCGCTGGCAACACGTGACGTGCATTTTTGCCCTGCACTTGCGAAATCCAAACGATATGTCCGAATCCGGTTACGTCGATCTCGACCTGTTTTGACGCGGTCAGGAAGAGCATGCTCGGGTCTTCCATTCCCCACGAGACGTAAGGGACAACAAAATGCGTGTTCACCGTGAAGTCATCGCCATGGCGCGCGATTGTAAGCGGCAGCGTCAGCTCGTGGCTGGAGCCGTGAATCGCGATTAAGCCGACAAGACTGACGGGAAGCGAGGACTGCCCGCGCGGGACATCCCCGAATTCGGCCCGGCGCGGGATAAAAGTGATCTCCGGGTATTTATTGACTTCGAGGATGCTGTTCCTCATCCGGAAATCGCGCATCGAATTGCCGCTTTGGCCGCTGCCCGCATCGATTGTAATTGCTCCCGATGCCTCGCCCGTTGCCAGCGCAACGGTAATCGCCGCGCTCTTTAAATGAAACGTGCCATGGACAGTGTGCGCGGCCGTATCCAGCCGGAAGGCGATCGTGGTACGCGCCGGGTCCAGAACGATGCGCGCCGCCCTGGAGTCCTGACCCGCCGCGGACGCCGGGCCGTGCGTCCCTAAACCAAGGACCACGGCCAGTGCCGAGATCAGGATAATCGCGCGCAGTTGCAAAATTCTGCTTAACACTATTTCAACCTTCGCTTTGGGTGCTGATTGCGGCTATTGAAGAAACCGGGACGAAGCTGCAACTCCCACTGTCAGATAGACGAGTCCAAGACCAAAAGTCATCGCCGCAGGCCACAACGCAGTCGACAGCGGAAGACCACGAATCATCAAGTCGTTGAAGGCGCGCATCGTCCACGTGGTAGGCACCCACAGCGCCGCAGTGCGCATCCAGGAGGGCTCGAAACCAATTGGCCACCAGCATCCACCCACAGCCGACATCGCCATCGCCGCCATCGCCCCGATCGGCAGGACGGCGTCGCGGGTGCGGGCAACACAGGCGATGACCAGGCCGAAAGCCGCGGCCGCGAAGCTGACTGCCGCGCCAGGTAGGAGCAGCGCCCATGGATGAGCGCCCAGGGCGATTCCAAACAGCAGCCATCCGAAGGCGAACAGCACGATGAGTTGCATCAGGCCAATGACGAAGCGTGCCAGCATCTTACCCATCAGAATCCCGCCAACCGTTGCCCCGCTGACCTGCAACCGCTGCAGCGTCCCCCAGTCATGTTCGTCAATCAGACCCACCGAAACGCCCCACAGCACGTCGATCAAAAGAAAGGTTATCCCGAATCCGGGAACGTACTGATCAAAACTGTTGACCTCGAGTTTGCCGGGCATCAACGACCGATCGCGCCATCCCAGGACCCCGGGAAGGACGGGCGTGGACGCCTGCGGTATCAGGTCGGCGAGCGCGATTTTCAACTCCGGAAGCGATACGCGCGGGAACCGGATGTTGAGGCCGGTCGACGGCACCGGCCAGGCCGGCGAGGAGAAGGAGAGTTCGATCGGACTGGAAAGCGCCGCCAACTGGTCCTTGCCGGGCGGCGCCGGCCAGCGCGGTGGTGTCGGAATCCGGCCGGCATACGAGCCCGCCGCCGCCTTGAGATCGGCAAACCAGCGGTCGAAATCCCGTTCACTGGCCTGCAGTTGGCGCAGGTACTGATCGACTGCCGTAAGGGCCTGACGTTTGGCTGCCAATTTATCGGCAAGTTCGACACGTGCCGCCGCGATCGAGCGCTCAACCGCCGCCTGGGTCTGCCTCTGCAGGGATTCGACGTCCCGGCGAATCTGATCCCTGACGGCGCTCTCCATCGCCAACCTGGACCGCGTAATATTCTGGCGGTAGGTGGCCAGTTCGATCTGAATGGTTTTTTCCGCGTCAGCCAGGCGTTCGAGTCGTACGCGCAGGGCGGCGGTATTTTGCGCCAGCGCGGCTTGAGCACGGCGGTGCGCGATCGCCGTGATTTGGCGTGAAAGCTCGTTCAGACGCAATTCGATCATCGACGCTTCAAGACGCTTGATTGGATCGACATAGACCAAAATGAGCGGACTCAGTCCCGACTCAAATCCCGCGCTGGTGCCTGCCGGTATAACGATCGCCAAGGGTGCGCGCTCGTGGGTCATTACATAGCTGCGCGCCAGATGGAGATCGGCAACGGGCGCAATCTCGATCGACGGCTGATGGGACACTGCTTTGATCAGCGCCTGGGCTATGGTCCCGTGATCCTGATCGACAATCGGGATTACGTAAACGCGATTCGCCGGCTGGCCATAGATATTGCGCAATGAGAAACCCGCGACCGCGATTATCACGATTGGGGCCAAAAACAGCATGAACAGGGCGGAGCGATCTTTCAGCAGCACCCTGAAGTCGTTGCAGAAGATAAGAGCGGCAGTACGCTGCATCAATGCCGGGACGCGCAAGCAGCCGGCCTGCCCGCGCCCTCACGCGCGTTTCTGAGCACCGGGAAAATCACCGCACGCAATCACTTTCAGGGGAAAGCCTGATATTAATCAAGAGCGTTTGACCAATGCGGTTTGGCTCGGGCGCGTTCAATTGGACTCGACCACTGGATCGCGCAACCCATGCCCGGTCAAGCTCATAAAGGCATCGGAGAGATTCGGGCTGTGGACGCTGAACTCCAGCACTCCGGCGCCGCAAGCGCGCGCCCGTTGCAACAATTCGCTTAGCTGTCCGAGATCGGCGAACTGGAGCACAGCCTTGCCCGGCTCGCAGGCAAGTTCACGAACGCCTGCGAGCCCCGCATACCATCCTGAAGGCGCCTCGCCGTGGAAGCTGATCTCCAGGCGGGGCTGCCCGCCAGCCAGAGCGATAATCTCCCGCACTGTTCCGCCGGCAATCACCTGGCCCCGGTCGATTAGCAAGACGCGATCGCAAATGCGCTCAACTTCCTCCATGTAATGGGTGCTGTAGATAATCGCGGCGCCGGTCTGTGAGAGGTTGCCGACGATGCGCAGAATCTTTTCCCGTGACTGCGGATCTACTCCCACAGTCGGTTCATCAAGCAGCAAAACCTCGGGACCATGCACTATTCCGCAGGCCAGATTGAGCCGCCGCTTCATGCCTCCCGACATGGTCAGGACCGCGTCGTTGGCGCGCTCCGAAAGCCCCACCGCTTCGAGAGCGGCCATGGCGGCTCCGCGTGCCGCCCGCGCAAGTCCGTGAAAGCGGGCGAACAACTCCAGGTTTTGCAGGGCGCTCAAGGAAGGATAAAGCGCCACCGATTGAGGAACGAAACCCAACCGCCGGCGCAACGCGCCGGCTCGCTGTTGCGCATCGCATCCCGCGATTCTTACCTTACCACCATCGGGCTTGAGCACGGTTGCCAGGATCGAAAGCGTCGTGGTCTTGCCGGCACCGTTTGGACCGAGCAACCCCACGATTTCACCGGCGTTAACGCTGAAGCTGACATCGTCAACGGCCATGCGCGGCCCGTAGCTCTTGCGCAAGTGGGAGACTTCAACCAGAGCCGCATCCATCACGTTAGTTCGCAAGCTTTGAAGCAGCGATTAGCGTAGCAGAACAGATTGCCAACAAAAATGTCATTTCCAAACTTGCGCGCGATCGCCATGCGCTTATGAGCAAAGGTCTTGCCATCGAGTCGGCGCACAAATATCACGGACATAGCGATTTTCGCGTAGTATGCAATTTCTGATCTGGTCATGCGAGGTTCAAAACTCTGGACGCGCGTTCAAGGATCAGGACGCAATGACCGAAAAAATGCCGTTCCTGACGCAACAGGCGGCGTGGCACACCAGTTGCTGTGCGGTTTCAGGTTCGACCAAGCGGTGAGTTGACACATGGCTTTCGCAAAAAAATCCGAGGCTTCGCGCGCGCACGATAATGGACATCTGTACCACGATTATGTGAATCCCCAGTGGGTCAAGCTGCTGGACGTGCTGGAGATGAATGTCACCTACACGCGGTGCGAGGGCGCCTCGTTGCTGACCTCTGACGGCCGCACGGTGTGGGATTTCCTTTCCGGTTACTGCGTCCATAATATCGGCCACAACCATCCCCGCGTCATCGCGGCACTGAAGGGAGAGCTTAATGCCTGCGGTCCGGCGATGCTGCAGAGCCATGTGTCCGATCTTGCCGGCGAGATGGCAGCGCGATTATGTGCCCTTGCGGGAGGCCGGTTGGCCAAAGTTTTCTTTTGCAGTTCCGGCAGCGAAGGAGTCGAAGCTGTCATCAAATTTGCCCGGGCTCATACCCGCCGCGCTGGCCTGCTGTATGCCGCCGGAGGGTTCCACGGACTTACCTGCGGTGCGATGTCTCTGATGTCAGCTCCGTTTTGGACGCAGGGGTTCGGACCGTTCATTCCCGGAACCGAGGCGGTTCCCTTCGACAGTGCCGAGGAACTGGAAAAGAAACTGGCCACCAAAAAGTACGCCGCTTTCATCACCGAGCCGGTCCAATCTGAAAGCGGGGTCATCGTGCCGTCTCCCGGCTATCTGCGCGACGCGCAGGCGCTGTGCCGGCGCTACGGTACGCTGTTTGTCCTCGACGAGGTCCAGACCGGGATGTACCGCAGCGGGCCTTTTTTGGCCGCACATCATTACGGGGTCGAGCCCGACATGGTCGTGATGGCGAAGGCGCTGAGCGGAGGATTGATCCCCTCCGGAGCCGTGCTGATGTCCGAGGCGGTCTGCGACTCGATTTACAGTTCGCTGCGGCGCGCCATAATCCACACTTCAACATACAGCGAAAACAGCCTGGCGATGCGGGCCGGACTGGCGACGCTCGACGTGCTTCAGGACGAGGGCCTGGGCGAACGCGCCCGGATAATGGGAGTGGCGCTGCGCCAGCAGCTTGCCCAACGTCTGGCCGGCTACGAAATGGTCGCGGAGGTCAGGGGACTCGGAATGCTCTCGGGGGTCGCCTTCAGAGCGCCGAAAACCCTGCGTTTACGAGTGCTGTTCGAGGCGTTCAGTAGAATCCACCCCGCGATGTTCGGTCAGGTCCTGGTGCGGCGCCTGTACAAGAAGGGCCTCCTCACCCAGATTTGCGGCAACAATTTTATGGTGCTCAAGGTCGCACCGCCGTTGATGGTCGAAGACGGCGTCGTGGAAAAATTTATAACGGACCTCGTCGAGGTGGTCGATCTGATGCACGCCAAGGCGTCGTATTGGACCGAGGCGCTGGGAATTGCACGGCGCGCGCTCAGCGCAATCTGATACCCCCGGGCGCACCTGCCAGCGCTTTGCTCAATCCGCCGAAGCAGGTATCGGCCCGTCGCAAAAGCTCGCTGGTTTCGCCACTGGCCCGGCTTGCGCAAAGGCAGCATCGCGCCGCCGTCGGCCCGTCATTCGAATCGCGCTGAATTATACGAGTTAGCTACAAGTGCACTGCGCCTTGGTGGGCTCCCACCTTTCGCTGTGGCATCGGTCTCGGCGGCGCGCAAGCCGTTGCCAATCATGTTGGACTTTTTCGGGTGTTGAAAGGTTCAGCCGTTATGGTTCAAGATTTTGAACAGTTGTAGTCTGCCTGTCCGATAATGAGAGATTTCACACCATGGCGGCCTTTGGGCTCCTTGGCGGACCATGCCCGAAGACTCGTCCGCCAATATACACCACCGAACTCGGGTTCACTGCGCCATCAGGGGTTGCTGTGCACTGCGCTCAGTCTTGGCCTGGTCGCGGTGTTTATCGCGGTCTGCCTGGCCACGATAAGCGAGCAAGTGCCGCTGGATCCGGCCGTGATGGCGACGCTGGTCGCCGGCTTCGCCGTCCATTTTACGCTTCTGTTCCGGTTCTATAATTGCGACACCGCAGCATTTGGACGGCTGAAGGCGCTGACGCTCTTCTCGATAGCATCGAATAGTGTACTGGTCGGAGTTCTATCGATTCTGACCTGGGGACAGGACACGCAATATTATGTGTTAATGATCGTCCCCGTGATCCAGGCTGCCATCAGCCTTGACGTTTGCGGAACGCTCATCGTGACTCTGGTTTCCGTGTTCCTCACTTTTCTAGGCGCTTTTCCGCTCGATGCCGACGAATGGGCGGAAGCCGGCGCCGGATCGCTGATCTATACCCTGGTCGGGGTCGTGGTGTGGCTGCTGGTGAACAATTTACGCGACCGCGAAAGCCGTCTGAGGCAGAACATCGAGGAACTGGCGCGCACCCGGGAACGGCTCATGGCGGAGGAAAAACTGGCCGCTGTAGGACGTCTCGCCAGTGCGATCGCGCATGAGATCCGCAACCCCGTCGCGATTATTTCAAGTTCGCTGCTGACCGCGGTGCGCAACGGCCATCGCAACTCCGAGCGCGACAAACTGTTTGAAATCGCGGCCAGCGAAGCGGCCCGGTTGGAACGTCTGACCAGCGATTTCCTGGCTTATGCGCGCGCGCGCGAGTTGCGGGTCGATCGCGCCAACATGGCCGACACCCTTGAATATGTCGCGCAGATCGCTCGCGCTCATCCCGCCGCCAGCGGCATCGAAATCGCCGTTGAAGGCGGCGCAAATATGGAAACCGATTTCGACGTCTTTCAACTGCAACAGGCGCTCCTGAACATGGTGATGAACGCCGTCGAGGCCTGCCAGGCGGGTGGGCAGGTGCGCTTGCGAGCCGAGGCCGATGGTTGCGGCACGCTGCGGATCGATGTCATCAATCCCTCCGAACCGATCGCGGCCGAGACCATTACGCGCATGTTCGAGCCTTTTTTCACAACCAAGCCCGACGGCACCGGCCTGGGGCTGGCGATCGCCCGCAATATCGCGCGGGCGCACGGCGGCGACCTGGTCTTGAGTTCTAACCAGCCGGGGCAAGTATGCTTCTCGATCCAAATCCCCCAGCGCCGCGAGAGCGGACAAAAGGAGAGGCGTGCATCGTGAGTAAGGTGCTGGTGGTCGACGATGAAGCGAGCATGCGCCATATCCTGGCGCTGCATCTGCGCCATGAACGGTACGAGATAGTAGAGGCGTCGGGCGTGGAGCAGGCGCGCCGCGCGATCGAGCAGGAGACTCTCGACGCGGTCATCGCCGACCAGAAAATGAAAGACGGCGACGGAATGGAAGTGCTGGCCTTCGCGCGCAACACGGATCCCACGCTGTCCGTCGTTTTTCTGACGGCCTTTGCCACGATCGAGCTGGCGGTCGAAAGCATGCGCCGCGGGGCTTTTGACTTCATCACCAAACCCTTCGTTCCGGAAGTGGTATTGGCCGCCACGCAACGCGCGATCGAGCACACGCAACTCCTGCGCGAGAACGTGCGCCTGCGCGATAGGGTTATCCGGTTGGAAGGTTCGGCGGAAATTGTGGGAAGCAGCCCGGCGATTCGCGAGTTGCGCAAACGCATCGCGCGCGTTGCGCCGACCAACGCCACCGTCCTTATCACCGGCGAAACCGGCAGCGGTAAAGAACTGGTCGCCCGCGCGATTCATCAGAACAGTCCGCTGGCGTCCAGACCATTGGTTGCCGTCAACTGTGCCGCCTTTCCCGACACGCTGCTGGAAAGCGAGCTGTTCGGTCATGAGCGCGGCGCCTTTACCGGCGCCGATCGTGCACGCGAAGGGCTTTTCGAGGCCGCTAATGACGGCATCTTGTTCCTGGACGAAGCCGGCGACATGTCGATTGCGGCGCAATCGCGGCTGTTGCGGGTGCTGAGCGACGGGTTGGTCACCAGGCTGGGGTCGACCAGGCCGCGCCGGGTCAACGTCAGGTTGTTGGTCGCCACCAATCGCGATCTCGAACGGCGGGTGCGCGAAGGGCTGTTCCGCGAAGACCTGTATTATCGGATTGCGGTAGTGCCCTTGGCGGTGCCGCCGCTGCGGGAGCGCCGGGAAGATATCCCGCAACTGTGCCAGCTGTTCCTGGCTCAGGCCTCCCGCGATCTTAAAATCCCCCTGCGCACCATTTCGGCTGACGCAATCAAACTGCTGCTGGACTACAACTTTCCCGGCAACGTGCGCGAACTCAAAAACCTGATCGAGCGCGCCTGTATCCTGTCCACCGGCAGCGAAATCGTCGCCGACAATTTTCCCGTCACTCGGGCGAAACGAATCGACAGCGCGGATTTGACCGACTCCAAGCGCCAGCTCCAGCTGGAGGAACTGGCTGGAATGCTGCCTGAGTCCCTCGACCTGCGCCATTTCCTCGCCAGTCTGGAGAAGACCCTGATCCTGCGATCTTTGCGCGCCGCCCGCTGGGTCCAGGCGGAAGCCGCCCGCCGCTTGGGCCTGACCCGCAGCGACCTGTCATACAAGCTGGACAAGCACGGTCTGAAGAACTCGACGCCATGAGCTCTTATCCCCGTCCCTTTGAGACAAAAGGGCGGGTCAACCTCTTCGGCACATATCCTGCTTCCCAGCAGCCGTGCCCCCCTGACGGGAAGTTCGGCTATAATACGGCAATCGAGCCATGGAAAGGGTTGACGGTGCAATACCGCCGGCGTGGTCGGCGCTGATTATTGATGACGATCCGGGCGTCCGTCAGTCGTTGCGCCTGTGCCTGGAGGTCGATAACGCGCGGGTACTGGGGGTCGCCACCTCGACCGGTGCGCTTGAAGCCCTGGAACGCAGCCGTTTTGACGTGGTCTTCCTCGATCTTTGGCTACAGTCGGAGTCGGGCCTCGACGTCCTGCCCGAAATCTTGCGCCGCCAGCCCGGTATCGGCGTCATCGTCATCACCGCCTTCGCCTCCTTCGAGACGGCGGTGGAGGCGATGCGTCTGGGCGCTGTCGATTATCTGCCCAAACCATTTACCCCTGAACAGGTCCGGCACGCCGCCCGGCGAGTGATTTCGGCCAACGCGCTGCGCCGGCAGATTTCGGAGCTGCAGGATCGGCTGGAGGAGACCGAAGGCGAAGCGACCTTCGAGACCCGCAGCCCCGCTTACAGTGCGTTTCTGCAAACGGCCGCGCGCGCGGCGGCGTCCGATTCCGTGGTGCTCCTGCAGGGCGAAAGCGGGACCGGCAAGAGCGTTTTGGCCCGCTGGATTCGCCAGCACAGCAGGCGCTCTCGCAGTCCGTTCGTCACCGTGCATTGTCCGATGCTGTCGAGCGAACTGATGAGCAGCACGCTGTTTGGCCATAAAAAGGGCGCGTTCACCGGCGCCGTCTCCGACGCGATCGGCAAGGTCGAAGCGGCCGAGGGCGGCTCGCTGTTCCTCGACGAGGTCTCCGAGCTGAGCGCCGACGCGCAGGCTCGTTTACTGCGTTTTCTACACGACCGCCGCTTTGAGAGGCTGGGCGATCCGGCCGAACGCAAGGCCGACGTGCGTCTGATCGCTGCGACCAACAAAAAGCTGGAGGATGAAGTCAAGGCGGGCCGCTTTCGCGAGGACCTGTATTTCCGGCTTAACGTAATCGCGTTAACCCTGCCGCCGCTGCGCGAGCGGCGCGAAGACATAGTCCCGCTGGCGCACCATTATTTGCGCTATTTTCAAAGCCGCCAGGGCCGCCCCGGATTGACCTTTTCCTCACGTTGCACGGATGGGCTTGCGCGTTACGCCTGGCCAGGGAATCTGCGCGAACTGCGCAATGCCGTCGAGCGCGCAGTGATTCTTTCTCCCTCCAACGTCCTGGAGCTCGAGGATTTAGGCATCGAAGCCGCCCCTTTGCTGTCTTTATCTGAAGCAGACGGCGGAGTGGCGGGGGAGCGGTGCGCAACGCCGGTGCTGGGCGAAAACTTCTCGGTTGCGGAAATCGAACGCGAGCACATCGCGCGCGTGGTCGCCCGCGCCCCTTCGCTGGAAGCCGCAGCGCAGATTCTGGCAATCGATTCCACGACCTTGCAGCGCAAACGCAAACGTTACGGGCTTGCCTGAGGCGGCCGCCATCGGGAGTGCGGCCACACGCCGTCGATGAAGATCCATCATCTGCAAACCCGATTCATTCTGGCCGGCGGGCTGCTGGTCATGACAACTGTTGTCTCCGGTCTGTGGAGCGCCTGGACCTTCTCGCGTCTGAGCACGGTGGCTGGCCAGACTCTGGAAACCAGCCAGAAGATCAACGACCTTACCGCGGTATTATCCAATGCCCTGGAGCGCGAGGACGACGCCTTTCTGCTGGCCATGAGCGGCGAGCCTGAACACGCCCGGCAAAAACTGCAGGCCGAACGCCGGCGCTTTAACGCCGCCTATGCCAGCCTGGTGAGCACGCTGTCCATGGCGGACGAAAAAAAAGCGCTCGCCGCGCTATGGCGGCACGTGCAGGAATATCGCGCGGCTGGCGAGGCGTTGATGGCGAAGGCGGCGAGCGGCAATCTGACCACGATTTACCAGCATGGCGTCAATCCCGCCTTGCGCCGCGCGGTGGCCGACTGCACAACTATCCGAGAGCTGAATTTCCGCTCGATGGAACGCGCGGGACTGCTGGCGCGCGACGAAGCGCGCGGCGCCACCCTGATGGTGACCGCGATTTCCAGCGTCGCTCTGGTGATCTCCACGCTGGTCGCGGTTCTGCTGGCGCGCTCCGTTTTGCTTCCGGTGCAGGAATTGGGCAATTCGCTCGAAGCTTTGCGCGCGGGCGATTTCGATCGGCGCGCGCGGCTGATTTGCGCCGACGAATTGGGCCAGCTTGCGCTTGGATTCAACCGCATGGCTGAAGCCTTGTCCGACTTCCGCCGCTCCAACCTGGGCGAGGTGCTGCGCGCCAAGGAGGCGCTTGAAGCCACGATCGCGGCTTTGCCCGACGCCGTGCTGGTGGTCGAACCGGGCGGCGCTATCGTTGCACGCAATCCCCTGGCCAAAGCCGTGCTGCGGGAATTGGGAGCGGAGCAGGTCGGCCTGATCGATGATTTGCCATTTTCCCATCACGGCCTGGACGCGGTCCGCGCTGCGCTGCGCGGAGAGGCCGCCGTCCAAACCAGGGCTGAATTGACGCGCGCGCTTTCAGTTAACCTGAACGGACGGCGCCGCAAATTCATGCTCACTGCAGTGCCAATCCCGGAATTTCACCAGGGACGGTATGGGGCGGTGGCGGTGCTTTACGATGTTACCGACTTCGCCCATCTCGACGAATTACGGATGGAACTGGTGGGGGTCGCTTCGCACGAGTTGAAGACCCCGCTTACCACCTTGCGGATGAATCTGCTGATGCTGGGCGAGGATGCCTGCAACCTGAGCGATCGCCAGCGCGAGATCCTCAGCATGGCCCTGCTCGGATGCCAGGAGCTGGCCAACACGATCGACGAACTGCTCGATCTGACTCGAATCGAGGCGGGACAGCTCCGCCTCTCGCGCGAGGTTATCGACTTGTACGGCGTGATCGAACGCGCGATGGCCTCGATGCGCCAGCGCTACGAGGATGCAGACATAAAGCTGCGCCTGGAGCGCCAATGCTCCTGCGCGGTGGTGCAGGGCGATCCAGTGCGGCTGGGCATGGTGTTTACCAATCTGCTCGGCAATTCGCTCAAGTACACGCCGCATGGAGGCCTGGTCTGCATCAGCGTTGCGTCGGCGCAAAATGCGGCAGGCGGCGACGATTCGATACTGCAAATTGCCGTAACGGACACGGGCACGGGAATTCCCGCCGCCTATCGCGCGCGCGTTTTCGACAAATTCTTCCGTGTCGAGCAACAACTGGAAAACGGCGGCTCCAAAACCAAGGGCGCGGGTATCGGACTGTATCTTTGCCGCCAGATCATCGACGCGCACGGCGGTGCCATCTCATGCGAACCCGCTGAAAACGGGTTCGGCACGCGTATCACGCTGGTTCTGCCCGCCTTTCACCCCGCCGCCTGAGGCGCCGCTGCGCTCTTTTGACTGGCTGTCGATTTGGGAAAGCATCGCAGCCATGGCGCTGTTAACCGTCAGGCAATCTCCCCGCCATCAAACGGACACAATAACCAGCCTATTCAGCGAGCCGGGGCGGAAACGGCCGTTAAACCGGCCGGCGGCACATTAATTGAACTGGCGTTGCCTCTTGAACATTGGAGAGACCCTTGATGAAGTCCGAAATCAACTTCCGCGCTGCTCTCATGGCATTGCTGGCGGGGGCGATTATTATGACCGGGACGCGGGCGGCGTCCGCAGGCGAAGTCATGACTTTGCAGCAGGCACTGAGACTGGCGGAGACGCACAACCCGCAGGTGCGTGCGGCGCGCTACCGATGGAACGCGGCAGAGCATCAGATTATCCAGAATTACACCCCGGCCGATCCCCAGTTTGCTTACACCAACTTCGACAGTTGGCGGGGCTTTTTGAAGGACTCCGGCTATCATAACATCACCGTGACGCAATCTCTCCAGTTCCCGGGAAAAGGACTTCTGCAAGGGACCACTGCCAGGCGCGCCGCGGATATCGCCGCGCTGACGTACATGGCGGCCGTCAGGGACATAAGAGCGCAGGCCGAAACCGACTATTACCAGATCCAACTCGATCTGGCTCTGAACGATCTCATGGCTGAGAACCTGACCAATCTTAAGCGCGTGCTCAACGTCACAAAAATCGCATACATGGCAAATCTGGCGACGCAGGGCGACTTGATCAACGCGAAGTTCGCTCTGGAGGCCGATCGCGAATCGTTGCGTCAGCAGGCGGTCACGATTCTGAATGACAAAACCGCATTGAACATACTGCTGGCCCGGCGTCCCGACGAACCGCTGGAGGTCGATCGGAAATTCGACCTCGCCCAGTTCGAAGCCACGCTGGACCAGGTGATCGACAAGGCTGTGAGCAGCCGCCAGGAGATCCTGCAAGCCGCCCTCACGGAAAAAAATCAGCAGACCGCCGTGGCGTTGGCTCAACTGGAATACGCGCCCGACTACACCGTCGGTTTCGGTTTCGACCACTGGCTGATTCCCAGCTTTGCGCCGCAGCCCAACCATACCGAAACCTGGAATGCGCTAATCAGTTTCAACGTACCGATTTTCTTTTGGGCCAAAAACGAGGATATCAAGCAGGCGCGCGAAAACCTCGATGCGGCGGGCGAGGACCTTGAATCAATCCGCCTGCAGACCGAGGGAACCGTTACCGCCCTTTACCGGCAGATTCTGCGCTCGCGCGAGACCGCGCTGCTTTATCGCAACACTCTCGTTCCGCTGGCTCAACAGGCATTTGAGGTAATGCTGGTCGCCTACGAAGGCGGCAAGACCGACTTCACCACGCTCATCAGCACGTTGCGCCAATGGCATGACGCAAGGGCGACATATCTTCAATCCGTAAACGCGCTGCTGGCCGGCAAAGTCGCCCTGGAACAAGCGGCCGGAGGCACCCTGCAATGAGTCGGTGGCGAACGCTTTTGAGTTGCGGGCTTGCGCTGCTCGCGATGCGCCTGATCTGCGCCTGTGACAGCCCGCCCTCCGGCGCTGATATCGCGCCCCCTCCGCCTGCGGCGCGTCTGGTGCGTCAGGGCGGCACCGAAATTCTCGAACTGCAAAATGGGCGTCTGCCGGACATGACTGTGAGCAGCGTAAAAGAGGTGTCCTTACCCGGTATCCTGGAGACGACCGGACAGATTTCGTTCGACGATCGCAAGGTCGCCAACATCATCTCGCGCGTCAGCGGAAGAATCGAACGGGTGTTTGTCTCCCAATGGGACCATGTTTCGCGCGGGCAGCCGATCGTGACCCTGTACAGCCCCGATTTCATGACCGCTGAAGCGGAATACCTCCAGGCCAAAGCGGGCGCTTCCACTCTTGCGGCCGGCGGAGCGGATAGTCAGCAGTTCGCGCGCTCGATGCTCGAAGCGGCGCAGCGCAAGCTCGAACTGCTCGGCGTCGAGCCCGCGCAGATCGCGCAGATCAGGTCGGCGGCTCCGTTCTTCACGATGCGCGCTCCGATCAGCGGCACGATTGTGCAGAATCAGGCCCTGCGCGGCTCCGCGGTCAACGCCGGCGATATCCTGTACTCGCTGGGTACGCTGGACGAGGTCTGGATAACGGCCGACATTTACGAGGACGAACTGGCGCGGGTTAGACCCGGACAGCAACTGCAAGCCGTCACCACTTCGTACCCCGACGAGGTCTTTCACGGCGTTATCGCACGCGTCAGTCCGAATATCGATCCTAATACTCACACGGCGCAAATCCGTTGCACGGTAAAAAACCCCGGCAATCGGCTTAAACCGCAGATGCTGGCGGTCGTGCGAATCGTGGTCCGTCCGGGTCGGGCGCTCGTGGTGCCGCTGGACGCGCTGGTTTTCGAAACGGACAGCTATTTCGCCTATGTGGATGAGGGAGGCGGGCGGCTGGTCCGGCGCAAGGTTGACATCGCTTCCTGGAGCCAGCGCGGCTATGCCCGCGTGCTCGCCGGTCTCAATCCGGGCGAGCGCGTCGTGACCGGCGTCACCATGCAGGTCAACGAACTCTGGCACGAAGCGCACGGGGAGACCTCCTAGCCATGATTCGCCTGCTGATGTCGCTGGCGCTGCGCGAGCGTGCCGTGGTAATCGGCGCGGCGGTGCTGCTCGTGCTCGCCGGAGTGTACTCTTTCTCTGAACTGGACATCGAGGCTTACCCTGATCCGGTCCAGCCCATGACCGAGGTCCTGACCCTGCCCACAGGTTACAGCGCCGAAGAAGTCGAGCGGTTGGTCACTATTCCCACTGAATATGCGATGAGCGCAATGCTCCATCTCAAGTCAATGGAATCGATTTCCCTCTACGGTCTATCCGACATCCGCCTGTATTTCGACTGGGATAGCGATTACGAACAAGACCGCATCGAGACTATCAACCAGTTGACATTCGTAACTCTGCCCCAGGGTATCATGCCCGGTCTTTCACCCGAAAATCCAATCGGCGAAATCTATCGGTATACGGTACAGGGCCCTGACCACGATTTGATCAGGGAAAAAACCGTCGAGGACTGGATCTGCGAAAAACAGCTTAAGACCGTTCCCGGCGTGCTGGACGTCTCGGGGTTTGGCGGACTGACCAAGGAATACCACGTCGACGTCGATCCGGCCAAGCTGATCCATTACGGGATACCGCTGTCGCAGGTGATCGCCGCGATCCAGAATTCGAATACCAACGCCGGAGGCAATTACCTGAACGTCGGCGAGCAGGCTTTCGACGTGCGCGGCATCGGACTGATTCATTCCCTTTCCGACATCCGCAATATTGTACTCGCCACCAACAAATCGACACCGATACGAATTTCCAACGTCGCCGACGTCTCCGTCGGATGGGCGCCGCGCCTGGGCATCGTCGGAATGAATAACGATCCGGAAGTGGTCGAGGGTATCGTGCTGATGCGCAAGCATGGCAATACCCTCACGACCTTGAAGGGAGTTGAGAAAAAGGTCCATGAACTGAATACGAGCGGGATGCTTCCCCGGGGATACCGGATTGTGCCCTACTACGACCGCACCGAGTTGGTTTACACCACTCTAAGAACGGTGCTGGAAAACCTTTCGCTGGGAATGGTGCTGGTCTTTCTGGTGCTGCTCTTCTTTCTCGGCAGTTTCCGCACCGCCATCATCGCCGCAATCAATATTCCATTGGCGATGCTGGGAGCGTTTATCATGCTTTACCTCACCGGCACCTCGGCAAATCTGCTGTCGCTCGGCGCGGTTGACTTCGGCATCATTATCGACTCCACCATCATCGTAGTGGAAAACATCCATCGCCATCTCACCAACCAGGCGGAGGGTGGAGATACGATGGACAGTATCAGCCGCGCCTCGACGGAGGTCGGCGGCCCGATGTTTTATTCGACGCTGATCTTTCTGATCGCATTCCTGCCGCTGTTCACGATGCAGGGCGTGGAGGGAGCGATCTTTTCGCCGATGTCCCACACCTATGCCTATGCGCTGACGATCGCGATTCTGCTGGCCGTGATGCTTTCTCCGGTTCTCTCTTCCTTCCTGCTGAGAAAGGGAATGAGAGAGACCCACAATTTCGTGTGGGAAGGATTCCGGCGTTTTTACCACAATCTTTTCGTGCAGGCGGTGCGATGGCCGCGCGCGACGCTGGTTGTAATTCTGGCTATTATAGTTTTCGGCCTCTCCTTCTTTCCGCGTCTGGGCGGCGAGTTTCTGCCCAAACTCGAAGAGGGAAACATCTGGGCGCATGCGATTATGCCGTCAACCATAAATCTGCCCAAGGGCGCCGAACTGGTTAATGAGATGCGCGCCGTTTTCATGTCCTTCCCGGAGGTGACGACGGTTGTATCGCAGCTCGGCCGGCCCGACGACGGGACGGAAACGACCAGCTTTTTCTCTATTGAATTTTTCGTGGATCTCAAGCCGCAGTCGGAATGGCCGGCGGGAATCGATAAGGAGAAGCTGGTCAGGCAGATCGATTACAGGCTTCGCCGCCGCTTTCCGGGCGTCAGTTTTTCCTACTCACAAAACATCGAAGACAATATTGATGAAGCGCTGTCCGGCGTCAAAGCGGGCGCTAACGTGGTGAAAGTGTTCGGCCGCGATCTTAAGACTGACGAGGAAACCGCCAACCGTATCGCCGACGTCCTCAACAGCGTTCGCGGGGTAAACGATGTCTTTGTGTTCCGCTCTCTGGGGCAGCCCAACATCGTAATCCGCCCCAACCGCGAGGCGGCTTCGCGCTACGGTCTGAATTCGGGCGACGTTGCCGCGATCGTCCAGGCCGCAATCGGCGGTCAGACCGTAACCCAGGTGCTCCAGGCCGACCGCAGTTTCGGTCTGGTCGTGCGATGGCAGCCGCAATACCGCGGGGACATCGATGCGATGCGCAATATTCGCGTTAACGTGCCCACCGGCGGCAACGTGCCGCTTGGTCAGATCGCCACGGTCGAGGCAACCGAGGGGGCGTCATTCATCTATCGCGGCGATTTGCAGCGTTACGTGCCGGTCCGCTTTTCGGTCGCCGGCCGCGACCTCGAAAGTACCGTTGCCGAAGTCAAGGAGCGGGTTGCGAAAGAGGTGCCTCTGGCTGAAGGCACGCATCTGGAATGGGTCGGCGAGTATGGCGAGTTGCAGGCGGCCAACCGGCGCCTGGCGGTCGTCATACCGCTCTCTCTCCTTCTGATCATGGGCATCCTTTACGCCGCAACATTGTCGCTGGTCAGCACGCTCATCCTGATGGCCCAGGTGCCCGTGGCCTGTCTCGGCGGCGTGCTGGCTTTGGTGCTTACCGGAACTCCGTTCAGCGTCTCGGCCGCAGTCGGATTCATCTCCATATTCGCAATCGCCATAATGGACGGCATCCTGCTGAACTTCTATATCCATCAGCTGTGGGACGAAGGTCATTCCCTGGTGGACTCGATCGTGATGGGCGCCGATCGCCGGTTTCGCGCCGTGATGATGACGGCGCTGGTCGACGGCCTGGGGCTGCTTCCCGCCGCGTTGTCCACCCGCATCGGAGCCCAGACGCAGCGACCGCTGGCGATCGTTGTAATCGGCGGCGCAATCTCGATCGCGCTTTTAACCCGGGTCTTCCAACCAATCCTCATGCTGTTGCTGCACCGCTATATCGGGCTTGATGAAGACCAGAGGGAGACCGGAATCCAGGCGATACCTTTGCAGCCTCAATGATTGCCGGACTTACTTTGCACGCACCTCCCGGCGTATCAGTTTGCCGGAAGTGTCGTAATATTCGGTGACATCCACGTAACCACGCTCCTGAGGGTCACGTTCGATAATCGCCACGGTGCCATTCGGGCGAAAAATCTTGATCGCTTCGGGCTTGCCGTCAAAATCATCGTCGTGAACTTCGCGCACCAGAACCCCATGAGCATATTCCTGTACCAGATCGACCTTACCGTCAAAATTACGATCGTCCTCGACTTTTACGATCTGGTTGTCCTTGTAGGTCCTGACCACGTCGGGCCGGCCGTCGCCGTTGGTATCGATCGAAATCTTGTAAGTATCGCTATCGATCCTGTATATCCATTGGTCAGGATGCCCGTTGGGGCCAACATGAGTCACGACGCCATACGGTTCCCGGCTGCAGGAGATGAGGCCGAAGGCTAGCGCTGTGAAGAAAACCGCAGCTTTGCGCATGTTCTCTTATACTGCGCGTTCATTCCATTCTCAACTCTGCTGTCTGGCGGTGATTCTCGCACTGCTCGCGCTGCCGCTGACCGGCAACGGGACGGAGCGCTCGCCAATCCTGAGCGCCATGGCGACGCATCTTGTCCCACTGGATGCCAGCTTGCAATCGCCGCCTGACGGCGAATTTGCTCCGCCGTCGCTCGCGACTTGCGCAAAATCCATCTCGCTGCTCCCGCCATTGCTGGCCCTTGCAGCTTACCGGCCGAGTGAACCTCGCCGTCAAACCGACGAACATTTCCTTGCCAGCTCAGGCATAATACAAATTCCCAACGGCCGCTCTCCTCCTTCGGCGCGGTTCGCTTAACCCACAATACTGCTCAACCGTAACACGGCGCGCGCGGCAACGGCGCCCAGTTTGCCTTCAACACACAGATCGCCTTACCGCTGAAAATGCCGGGAGGCGGCGACATCGCGGCTCGCACTGTAGGCGAGCCTGATAGGGAAGCGTGAATGCGTTTGCCATGCCTCGGATTCGCTCGATGGGGGGCACTTTTGGCTCTGCTGATGACGCCAGGCTCCGGTTTGGCGTCATCAGCTCAGGTCGACCAGCCCATAACGGTCGACGAACTGGTTACTGCCGTTTTGGAGGTCAATCCGCAGGTCAAGTCAGCCCGCGCCCAGTGGAACTCGGCTCTGCACCAGATAAAGCAGAATTATGTCCCGGCTGATCCAACATTCGGGTACAACAATATCGATAGCTGGCGCGGCATCGGAGCGCCCGGCATACATGAATACACGGTCACACAGCCGGTCCAGTTTCCGGGCAAGGCGCTCTATCAGGCCGACATGGCCAGGCGGACCGCGAAAATCGCTCAGATCAGTTATCTGGCGACGGTGCGCGATACCCGGGCGGCAGCCGAGACCGGCTATTACCAGGCGCTTTTGGATGACGCGCTTGCCGATGTGACCGCCGCCCAGCTCGCCGATCTGGCGCGGGTCGTAAAGGTTACGCAGATCAAATACGAGGCCAATCAAGCTGCCCAAAGCGACGTGATCAGCGCACAGTTTGACTATTCCACCACCAAGCAGAGTCTCGCACAGACCCGGCTTGCTGCACGCAATGATCTTCGCAATCTGAATCAACTGCTGTTTCGCCGCCCCGATTCACCTTTGCTGCTGAGTCGGAAGATCAATCTGAAGCCGTTCAGAGCGCGCCTGGATTCTCTGGTCGACCGCGCCGTGGCCAGCCGTCAGGAAATCCTCGAGGCCGCGTTGACCGAAAAGAACAATGACGTGGCCCTTAAGCTTGCCAGGATGGAATACCTGCCGGATTTCACGTTCGGATACAACTTCGATGATTTTGCCGTTCCGAACTTTGCGCCTGCTCCGAGCCACACCCAGGACCACACGATAATGATCGGTCTGACTGTGCCGATTTTTGCCTGGTGGCGCCAAAGAGAGGACATCACCAAAGCGCAGTACGACCTCGAGGCCGCAGCCGACAATCTGGCCTCGATACGCAAGCAGACCGAGGTTGCGGTCACACAGCTATACGATCAGGTGCAGCTTGATTACCAGATCGCCGTTAACTACCGCGACTACCTGGTTCCTCTTGCGCGCGAAAACTTCAATGTCGCTCTGGTCGCTTACACGGGTCAGAAAATCGAGTTCGCCGATTTGTCGGGAGCGATCCAAAGATCATACAACGCCCGGATTGCCTACTTACAGGCGGTAAACCAGTTCTATGCCCAGGAGGTGGCGCTGGAGCAAACGGTCGGGAGTCCGATACTACAATGAACCCTCAAGCGCGGACCCTGATTTTGAGCAGATCCGTACTCCTGCTGTTCCTGATTGCTTGTGGATGTCACAGCGCGGAGTCCAGCCAGGCCTCCGCTGATGTTCGGGCAAACCCCGATCCGCCCCCCACCATCGTACATCAGCATGATGGCAATGAAGCCATGGTCTTGAAGCTCAGCCGGATCAGCGGCCTTACTATCGGCAGCGTTCTGAACATTCCGCTGCCCGGCGTACTGGAAACCGTCGGACAGGTGACTTTCGATGATCGACTCGTATCAACCATCATCTCCCGCGTCAGCGGGCGCCTGAAGGATATACGGGTCTCACAATGGGATACGGTGCGCGCCGGCGAACCTATACTGTCGCTTTACAGTCCGGATCTCATGACTGCGGAGGCGGAGTACCTGGAAGCAGCCTCGCTTCCCAGACCGGCACCCGCCGCGTCAGCCGACACCTTGGAAACAACGGCCAGGCTGAAAGCCGCGGCGGTGCAGAAACTCGAGCTCCTCGGTCTTTCGCCCGCCGACATTGCGGCCATCAAAGCGCCCACGCCCATTCAGTGGATGCGGGCCCCGATAAGCGGAATCGTGGTTACCAAAATGGCGCTGCGGGGCGCGCAGGTCAACCCGGGCGACCAGCTCTTCGCGCTGGCCACTCTCCAGCGCGTCTGGATCACCGCCGACATCTATGAAGACGATCTGGCCCGCGTTCATGTCGGCCAGGCGCTGCAGGTGGTGACCGCGGCCTATCCCGGCGAGGTGTTCAAAGGCGTAATCGATCGAATCAGTCCAGCCCTCGATCCGGCTACGCATACGCTCCAGCTGCGATGCGAAATCAACAATCCCGGAGAAAAGCTCAAGCCGCAGATGCTCGCGCGAGTGCGTGTAATCACCCGCCCCGGCACGGCCTTGATGGTAAGCCAGCAGGCTCTGGTTTTCGACGATGACAATTATTATGCGTTTGTTCTGACCGGCTCCGATCGGGTCGAGCGCCGAACTGTCACAATCGCCGGCTGGAACGAACATGGCTACGCCAGGGTCATCTCGGGTCTGAAGCCCGGCGATCGCGTAATCGTCAGGAAATCACTTCAGCTCAACGCGCTCTGGCGCGCGGCTCACGGTGAAAGCTCCTGAAAGGGACCGCCAAGCTCTATGATTCGGCTCTTGATGGACTGGGCGCTTGCCGAGCGCGTGATCGTGCTGGGTGCGGCCCTGCTGCTGATTGCGGCCGGAGTGATGGCGTTCCATGAACTGGATATCGAGGCCTATCCGGATCCGGTGCAGCCGGAGGTCGAGATTACCACTCAACCGACTGGATACAGCGCCGAAGAAGTTGAAAAACTCGCGACGATTCCCCTGGAATGGGGCCTTGCCGGAATGCGCAATCTCGAGGCCATCCGCACCATATCTCTGTTCGGCCTGTCCGACATCAAGCTATATTTCGATTGGGACAGCGATTACTATTGGGATCGCGTCGAGACCATCAATCGCCTCGGCTTGATAACTCTTCCGCTGCCTTCGGGCATCACACCCGCCATCAATCCCGACAACCCTATCGGGGAAATCTACCGGTACACGGTTCAAAGCCCGGACCACAACCTGCTTCAGGAAAAGGAGATCGAAGATTGGGTTCTCGAAAAACAGTACAAAACCGTCCAGGGAGTCGAGGACGTCGCAGGCTTCGGCGGTCTGACGAAGGAGTACCACGTCGATGTCGATGCCGACAAACTGAGCCATTATCAGATTTCGCTCGCGACGCTGATCGGAGCAATCAGCAACGCTAACACGAATGTCGGCGGGAATTACATTAACGTTGGCGAACAAGCTATGGATGTCCGTGGAATTGGATTCATCCATAGCCTCAACGACATCCGCAATATAACGCTGAGCGCGACCAACGGCACGCCGATCCGTCTGCGCGACCTGGCGGACGTCTCGATCGGATACGCGCCGCGGCTGGGAATTGTCGGAATGAACGATCAGGACGAAGTGGTGGAGGGAATCGTCCTCATGCGGAAGTACGGCAATACTCTCAAGGTATTGAAGCGGGTCGAAGCCAAAACTCGCGAATTGAATGCTTCAGGCATGATGCCTCCAGGGTTCAAAATCGTTCCCTACTACGATCGCACCGCGCTCGTCGATCTAACGTTGCACACGGTATTCGAGAATTTGTCGCTGGGGATGCTGCTGGTGTTTTTGGTTTTACTGTTCTTCCTGGGCAGTCTGCGTACGGCGATTATTGCCGCGCTTAACATTCCGCTGGCGATGTTCGGCGCGTTCATCCTGCTCTACCTGACCAACACGCCGGCCAACCTGTTGTCGCTGGGCGCCGTAGACTTCGGCATTATCATAGATTCCACCATCATCGTAACCGAGAACATCTATCGGCATCTGACCAGGGACGAAGCGTCCGGCGAAACGACCCTCGAATGTATCAGGCGGGCTTCTTCAGAGGTTGGCGGCCCGATGCTTTATTCCACGCTGATTTTCATAATCGCCTTTCTTCCGCTCTTTACCATGCACGGGGTTGAGGGTGTGATTTTTTCGCCGATGTCGCATACGTATGCCTTCGCACTGAGCAGCGCGATTCTGCTGGCTGTGACTTTGACGCCGGTACTGAGTTCATTTCTGCTGCGCAAAGGGATGAAGGAGACTCACAATTTTATCTGGGTTGGTTTGCAGACGTTTTACCACCATCTGTTCGTCGAGATTCTGCGCTGGCCGAAACTCACCTTGACAGTGATCGTGCTGGTTATGGCGGCGGGCCTTTCGCAGTTCTCTCATTTGGGCGGCGAGTTTCTGCCAAAGCTCGAGGAGGGCAATATATGGGCTCGAGCCACTTTACCCTTGACCAGTTCTTTATCCAACGCGGACAGCGTGGCCGGCGGCGTTCGCCGGGTGTTCTTGTCGTTCCCCGAAGTCACCACTGTGGTGTCACAGACAGGAAGGCCCGACGACGGTTCCGACACCACAGGGTTTTTCAACATTGAATTCGACGCAGAGTTGAAGCCTCAAGAGCAGTGGCCGCGGGGACTTACGAAGGAGAAGCTGGTTGAGCAAATCGCGGATAAGCTGAATACGCATTTTCCTGGAATCAACTTCGGTTTTTCCCAGAATATCGAGGACAATGTCGAGGAAGCGCTGTCGGGCGTAAAAGGAATGAATGCGATCAAGGTCTTTGGCCCCGATCTGGCGGTAGACGAGCGTGTCGCCAACGAGGTCACGGCAGTGCTTGGCCGAGTGCCCGGCATGGCGGATCTGGCGGTATATCGCTCGATGGGCCAGCCAAACCTGGTGATCATTCCCAATCGGCAGGCCTGCTCGCGTTATGGTTTGAATGCTGGTGACGTGAATGCGGTGGTTCAAGCCGCGATCGGCGGTCAAACGGTGACGCAGGTGCTTCAGGGCGAGCGCGTATTCAATCTCGTTGTGCGCTGGCAGCCAGCATACAGGCAAAGCCTGCAAGCGATTCGTCAAATCCGGATCGCGCAGCCTTCCGGCGGGTATGTCCAGCTGGGCCAGGTAGCTGATATCAAAACCGTAAGCGGGGCCTCATTCATTTATCGCGAAGGTTTGCGCCGCTACGTTCCGCTGCGCTTCACTGTGCGGGGCCGCGACCTGGAAAGCACGGTCGAAGACGCGAAACGGCAGGTGGCGCGTCAGATCAAGCTGCCCGACGGCGTACATCTTGAGTGGGCGGGCGAATATAGCGAGCTTAAACAGGCCAATCAGCGGCTCGCTATCATCGTACCTCTGGCTTTGCTTTTGATCATGGGTGTACTTTACGCGGCGACTTTGTCGATGGTGAACACGCTGATCCTGATGGCGCAGGTGCCGCTGGCGTGTCTGGGTGGAGTGCTGGCATTGGTGGTGACTGGAACGCCGTTCAGCGTGTCGGCGGCGGTTGGATTCATTTCCATCTTTGCCATCGCGATCATGGACGGAATTTTGTTGAACTTTTACATTCATCAGCTCTGGGAAGCGGGCCACGGCGTGATTGATTCGATCATCACGGGCGCCGATCGCCGCTTCCGTGCGGTGATGATGACGGCGTTGGTGGACGGTCTTGGCCTTCTGCCGGCGGCGCTTTCCACAAAGATCGGCGCCCAAACGCAGCGGCCTCTCGCAATCGTCGTGATCGGCGGCGCTATTTCGATCGCGTTGTTGACGCGCGTGTTTCAGCCGACTCTTATGTATGTTCTGCATGATTATATCGGGCTTACCGACAACCGGGACGCCGAGCCTGCCACCGCGCCCACCGACTTCCCGCGATAGGCGCGTGCCTGTCAGGTCCGGATGGTTGGATGCACGGCGGTCAGGATTTGCTTGATGTGTAATCAGGCAGCCTCACCTCGGCCGCTCGGATGACTTTGGGAGACGAACAGAAGACTGGGCTGAGGATATTTACACGTCATCAGTGGAAAAGTGCGGCGACAATCAGGACAATGCCAATTACGATCGCCCCGAGCAGCCATTCGGCTTTGCGGTCCTGGGCGGCCTGCTGTTCGGGGCTGAGAGGCGTTTCCTGGTGCGCGGAATGAAAGCCGGTGTGATAGCCGTTGTAGGATGTGTAGTAAATGCCCGTTCCGGGAATGCCGACGGTTTTCCTTATGCCATTGCGCCCCACAGTCACGTGCGCCCCGCGCACACCGACGCTGAGACTCGGTCCGGATTTTGACAGATTTACCGAAAGGCCGGGAAAAATATTAACCCGGCGATAAAACCTGAAGTTTCCCATCACTCCGCCTTAACGTCTGTTCACTGAATCAGCAGTCCGCCATTGGGCTGCAACAACTGGCCGGTGAAATACGATGACTCATCACTGGCGAGAAAGAGCGCAGCATCCGCAATCTCGCGCATTTCCCCGATTCGTCCAAGCGGTATTCGCCTCAGGACCGCTTCGAGCCGTCCCGGGGCGGAGCGGTAAAATTCACGGCTCATGTTGCTGTCCAGGTAGCCGGGCGCGATCGCATTGACGCGGATTTGGTGAGGCGCCAATTCCAGCGCCAGCACCTTGGTCAGCATCCACGCCCCCGCCCGACTGACGCTGTAATCGCCCCCGCCGGGCGCGGCCACCAGCGCGGCGACCGAAATATAGTTGATGATACGTCCGCCCCTGCCAGCCTTGATCATCGCGCGCGCCACCGCCCGATCGGTGAGAAAATAGGCGTCGAGGTTGTAACTCATGACCCGGCGCCAATCAACCAGAGGTTCATCGACCAGCCGATAATTGGGATTCTGGCCGCCGGGATAACGCGCGTGCATAACCGCGTCCGCGACCATCAGGATATCAATTCCGCCCATTTCGGCGGCGGCGCACTCGACCATCTTTTCAACCTGGTCTTCCGCGCTGACATCCAGCGCGAGCGCCGCCGACCTGCGGCCAAGTTGCGCCACTTCGGCGGCGACAGTTTGTGCGGCCTCGAGGCTGCGATCCGTGAGGAAGACGTTGGCGCCCTCCTGGGCGAAGCGGACTGCCGCGGCGCGTCCCGCGTCGTCCGATGCGCCCGTGATCAGGGCGTTTCTACCTTCCAGGCGAAGAGTCATTAGCTATCTCCTTGAGAAGTGCTTACGGCGGCCGCAGATGGGAAGGACGGTTTGACAAAACAAGCCGGCAGCGCGAAATTCCGGCGCATGAAAAAACCGACACGTACCGCAAAAAAGCGATCGCCGGCGCGCAAAACGCTGGCCCAGAGGGTGCAACTGCTCGAGGACATCGAGGAGATCAAACAGCTAAAGGCGCTGTACTGCAAGTATTGCGACGGCGGATGGGCCGGGCCCACGCACGACTACGATCGGATTGCGGCGCTTTTCACCGAGGATGCGGTGACTGACGGCACCTCGGGTCTGACTGCAGGACGTGAGAATATCCGCCGCCTCTATCGCTCCTACCAGGCGACGCCGTTTGCGTTCCATCGCGTGACCAACCCGATTATCAAGGTTAACGGTAATCGGGCAACAGGAAACTGGCACGTTCTGGTCGCCCTGACGCGGCCCGACAATCAGGCAATCTGGATCGCCGGCATCTACGACGAGGACTACCTCAAAACCAGGGACGGATGGCGCATCCAAAGACTCAAGTTCACGCCCGCCTTCATCACGCGCTACGAGCAAGGATGGGGTCGGGAACGCGGCCTCGCGGCCCAGGCCGCGGCTGAGGTCGGGCCGCGCTAACGGCGCTATTCCTGGAATACCGTGATTTCCAAATCCTGGTAGCCCTGCGTTCTGAGCGGGATGATCTTCTGGTAGTCCGGATCGTTGTGCCAGGCATGCACGGCGGCGAGGTCCGGGAAGCGCAGCACGGCGCCCACAGTCCACTTGTGATGTCCGGCCAGGCCCTCGACACCGGTGCCGCGCGCCACCAACTGACCGCCGTGTCTGGCGACAATCGGGCCTGCTCCGTCCTGGTATTGCTTCATCTGCTCGGCGCGTTGCGGATTGGGGGTGCCCTGGACGATCACCAGTACGCTCATATGATTCTCCTCTGGACGGGTTTTGCCGCGCAGCGATTTACAGTCCGATACCTTTGGCCACGCGTTCGTGATGTATCGCGGTGCTGCCCAAGCTCAACTCGAAGGCCTTGGCGCGGCGCGTGAACAGATGCAGATCGTATTCGGTGGAATAGCCGATTGCGCCATGCACCTGATGCGCGTTGATGAACACCCGGCGGACCGCGTCGTTGATATAGGCCTTGGCCGTCGCGACCTCCAGGCCACTGTCGCCATCCTGATCCAGCCGCCACGCCGCCTGCAAGGCCAGAAAGCGGCAAGCGTCGATATCGATCCTCATATCGGAGCATCGATGGGCAACGGCCTGGAACGATCCAATCGGCCTGCCGAACTGCTCCCGCGTGCTGGCGTGGGCGACCGACAACGACAGCGCGCGCTCGGATAACCCCACCGCGTAAGCCGCTTGCAGGACGGCCGCGGCGTCGAGAGCCCGGTTGATGATTTCGCGCGCGTTGATTCCGTTGCCGAGGACCGAGGCGGGCGTGAAAGTCACGCCATCCAGGGTCACATTATAAAGCGGGTCGCCGCCGACCGCGCGATGGCGCTCGCATTTGATTCCGGGCAGTGTGTTTTCCAGTGCAATCAGGCTGAGACCGGAGCCCTCCACGGCTGCCGCCACGAATATCAGGTGCGCCTGATGCGCATAGGGAACCAGGATTTTGTTGCCGGACAGACGCCAGTTGGTGGTGAATCGCTTCGCCGCCGATCGAATCTCGCTCCATTCGTTTCCGCCACCTGGCTCAATCAGGGCCATCGTGGCGATCAAATCACCGTTGACCAGCCCGGGCATCCAGGTCTGACGCTGCCATTCGCTGCCCGCCCACAGCACCGGCAGGGCGCCGAGCGCGACCGAGGTCAGCAAGGGTGAGGGGAAGGCGACGCGTCCCAGTTCCTCGGCGACAATGGCGAGGTCAAGGATTTTGCCGCCGCTGCCGCCGTATCGCTCGGGCAACACCAGTCCCGGATAGCCCAGCTCGCACAGCTTCGACCACAACTCGGCAGAAAAGCCACTGGCGCTCGCCTCCACCTCCCGGACGACACTGCTGGGACATACCTGTTCAGCAAAATGGCGGGCCGATTCGGCCAACATGCGCTGCTCGTCGGTGAGTGTCAGATCCATTTCGACCTCGAAAGTAATGAAGACGTCGCCGGACCGCGAATAAACGCCGCCGGCGACATCGACCGATAACACTCGCGTCAAAGACGGACAAGAGAACCGCGATTGCGACGTTGGAGCGGCGTGTTCGAGCCGCAAACAAAATGCGGGAAGCGAATCAAAATTTCGCTTCCCGCATCATTCGAATTTCCAGGAATTCCAGAGGCTAGTTCACCGCGGCCGTCTTGACGTTTTGCTGCGCCAACTCCTCATCAATCACCGATTCCATCTCGCTGGGGGGCTGAGCGCCGCTGAGCATGCGTCCATTGATGATGAAAGTGGGAGTACCGTCGACGCCGACTTCGGTGCCTTCCTGCTGACTTTTGCGGATCTGGTCGAGGTGCATGTTGTCGGCCAGGCATGCGTCGAATTTCTTGCTGTTCAGTTTCAGCTTGGCGGCGGTCGCCTTTAGGCCGGCGTCATCGAGTTTGGACTGGTCGGCGAACAAGGCGTCGTGAAACTGCCAGTATTTACCCTGGTCTCCGGCGCAGCGCGCGGCTTCGGCCGCCTTGAGGGCGAACTGATGCATCGGCAGCGGGTAGTCCATGTAAACCAGGCGCACCTTGTCGCCATACTTTTTGAGGACTTCCTGAACCGAACTTTCGGCGCGCCGGCAGAACGGACATTGATAGTCGGAGAACTCGACGATCGTGACCGGGGCATTGCTCGGACCAGTGGAATTGGCGCTGTACTCAGTTGACACTTCAACCCGGGGCGCCTTGAGCATCACCTTTACGTTCGCTTCGCGCCGCAATTTGGCAAGCAGCTCCTCGCGCGCGGCATTGAGCTTCTGACGGCGCATGTACTGTTCCAGGGGCGCCTTGATCTTGTCGTAGGGCTGGTTGATGCGGGCTTGATTCTGATCGTAAAAGTCCTTCATCTCCTTTTCGGTCGGTGGTGGGGCGTTATCGTCCACTTCCTTCTTAAGATAAGCCTCCTTGGTCATGCCGGCCTTTTTAGCCGCCTGCTCGATGAGATAGTCGTCAACGAGGTTGTCCAAAGCCCGTTTTCTAGCCATGTAGATCTGACTCTTGATCTGATTGAGCTGCGGACGCGCTTTGGCGTCAACCTCCGCCTCCGTAATCTTCATAGAGCCAATCGTGGCCAGGACGGTGTCGTCGCGGTTTTTCGGCGCGCCACGCCCGACGCTTGCCAGTGCGAGCGTCAGGCCGGCAGCAACTATGGCGACTGACGGGAACTTTGCGAAACCTTTATGCATCTTCATCAATTGTTACGCTCCATCGTAACGGCTCAAAACATACCATGCCGGAGCTGTCTTGTCTTGACCCTGAAGCTCGCTTGCGAGCGGCCAAAAAACGGATTTGCGCCTCTTGACGCCTAATGCCGGTTGGCATTGTATAACAGTCAGGTGGGCGCCATGTATCGATTCTGCCAGATAATGATTGCCGTGCTCGTGCTTAGCGCCGCCGGCGCTGGCGTCTCGCTGGCGGATGATAGCGGTCAGCCAATGGATGCTTTATCGGCGTATTTGCACGCGCGTCGTCTGCCGCTGGTCGAAGCGCGCCTAATCACCAAAGACGATGGCGAGCGGGACCTTCTGCTTTATGGTTTCGTGGCCACTGAGTATGGCAGGGCCGACGCCGAGGAGCAGGCTCGCGATTTCGTTGACGATCCGGACATCGGAATCATCGATCGAATCAAAATCAGGCCGGAGCTGTTGACCTTGGGACGCGATGCTAATAGCGGCACCGCGTCCGAGACCACCGCCACTTCGACCGACGAAGCGCAACAACAGGCGGCCCAGTCACAGCCTTTTCCGGATGTGATCGGAGACAGCGAAGCTTACATGAATCAGGGCGATGACGATGAGCTGCTGGCCAATAACGGCCTGGGCGACATCCCGTTGTCGTTGGCGATCATCGGGTCAGGTTTTGTCGTACCGCCCTTTGGCGGTCCCTTTATTGCACCGCCCTTTTACTACAACACCATGCGGCCCGCGGTTATCCGGCCGCCGCTAACCTATTCACCGCCTCCGGTTATCGTGATGCGGCATTACAACCCACCCACCGTCTTCAAAGAATTTCAATCGCCTTTCAGCAACAATGTCTCGCCGTTCGCCGCCGGACCGTCACCGGCGTTTCCTGCCACTGGTGGAGCCTTTCCACACACGTTTCATTCCGATTTTGGCAGTTTCCACTCCGCATTCGGCGGATTTCATCCCTCTTTCGGCGGATTTCACGGCGGTTTCGGCGGTGGTTTCGGCCATGGCGGCGGATTCGGCGGGCATCGCTGATCGCATTCAGGAATCTGTCTTCTGGCCCCCCGATGGCAGGCAGTGACATCCTGCCCGAATCCTACCGCCCTGTTCAGGCGCAGGAGGCGGGGGCTGCAAATCCTTTTGTGCTGCCTGGTTGCATTTTGTTCTGGATGCCATCGGCAAACCTCGCCGGCTCCGTCGCTTAACCTGGCGCTCGCGGTTTTCCCCGAGGAGGCGCAGCGCTATCACCGTTTTGCAGGCGATTTCGAGCAACATTCCGGAATTCACGTCAGGCTGATTGCGCAGGGGTACGTCGATATTCTGCATGCGCTCGAGGCTGAGGCCGGGGCCGGTCATGGCGCGTTGGATTTGGTGGAGCTGGACCTGGCAATGTTGGGCGAGGCGCGGCCCTGGGTGACGGCGCTGAACGACGTCGTCACGCCGCAAGCACGCGCGCTGTTTCCTGACGCCGCGTGGCAGGCGGCCGCCAACGGCAATCGCATTTACTTCGTCCCGCATCGGCTGATGTGGCAGGCGATGATTTACAACCGCATCAAGGTCCCCAAACCGCCGGCAACGTGGGCGCAACTCGCGGATTTCGTCCGCGAGCATCCGGGCAAGTTTGCGCTCAAGGGTGCGCTGTATGAGGGCGCGGTGTGCGACGTGATGCCGTTCGTATGGGGCGCCGGCGGCAGCGAACAAGATCCTAAGGGGCCGGACGCGCTCGCGGCGCTGGATTTTCTAGGCTCGCTGGCGCCCAGACTCAATCCGATGTCGGCGGTTTTTCGCGAAATGTCGGTGCTGGAGGCGCAGGCGCGCGGTCAGGTCTGGCTGCACTTCAACTGGCCCTTTGCGATGAGCTATCTGGCGGGCAAGGGACTCGCGCCGCAAGTCGATCTGAGCGCGCCAATTCCGGCCGGCCCGGACGGGACCTTCACCGTGCTTGGCGGCGGCTATCTCGGGATTCCCCGCTCGGCCCCAGATCCCCAGGCCGCCCGCGCTTTTCTGCGATATTTGTTGACCGCGCCCGCACAGCATCGCCTCAGCCGCGAGCTTGGATGGTACGGCTCCATTCCCCCTGTCCCTGGCACGCCGCAGGCGCTGCTGTATCAGGGTTTCACCGCGATGCGCGATCATGTGCGCGCACGACCGATTATCCCTGACTATAGAACGCTCAGCAATGAATGGCAGCGCGTCATACACGAAGTTATGTTCGATCGGATGGCGCCAACAAAGGCAATCGCAGCACAACATTGAGTTGAAAGGCACACAATTCAAGGGCCGAATCCGCGATCGCTCTCGGCCCGCTTCCCGCGCTTGGCGAGAAGGCCCTTCTGTCGAAAGCAGCCAGGTTCTTCCAAGCTAACAATCTTCAACGTAAGTGAGCAAAAGTGCGCGTGCTCAATTCGTGCCGCCGCGATGGGGTTGAACGGGACTGCGGCTGGTAGCAGCCGGACCCGATCGACACTCCCATCGCGCCTGGGTGCCGCGCGCCTTGTGCGCCTAATTTGTCTCTGGCGATCGAGCCGCGCGCAGGCGACTGCGCACCTCAGTATATTCGATCCCCTTGGACTTGCTTTTCATATCATGCGCATTGAGTGATTGAATTGCGCAACAGCGCTGACGCGAGGGTAATTTTACCGATGCAAAATATTTGCATCGGCGAAACGCCTCAAATATTCTATTACTTATTCAGGATGGCCGATAACCCCTGGTGGGTTTCATCCTGATTATCAAAAAACCATTAAATGCTGACTGACGTTGCGCCGCCTCGGCGCCGAGTGGCGTAGCGCGATGCGCCTGAAAATGGATATACGGCAGGCGGTGTCGCGCTTGCTTCGGCCTTTACATGGCAAAACGGAGCAAGGGGCCGCGTCAGAAGCGGGTGGTTTGGCGGGTGCGAAAAAAAAAGATGAGTTGCGCCTTTATCAGGATCCGGCGTTCGCACCCCGGATAAAAGATGGCTGCTTTCCTTTAATTCTCTCCCTCAGGGAGAGAACTGAAGTGAGGGGAGCAGGGTTGCGGAAAATTCTTTTTCCGCAACCCTGCTAGTGCGCCATCAGTCGGAGAAGCTACCGATCGCGCAGGAGTATGTTGTGGATGAGAATGCCAATTATCAATCGGACTTTCTGAAAACAGGCGTTCGCCCCAAATTACGCATTGCTCAATTGGCTCCCCTCTATGAACGCGTTCCGCCCAAACTGTATGGAGGCACTGAAAGAGTCGTTTCCTATATAACCGAGGAGTTGGTGCGGCGCGGCCACGACGTAACGCTATTTGCCTCCGGTGATTCCAAAACCGCGGCAAAGTTGTGGCCCGGATGCGAGCAGGCTCTGCGGCTGACCGGGAAGCCCCAGATGGGCACTTATCTGCAGTTACCGATGCTCAGCGACCTTTATGAGAACGCGAGGGACCGATACGACATTGTCCATTCACATATCGACTACTGGTCGTTTCCCTTCGCCCGCCTGGCGGATGTGCCGACCGTGGCAACGATGCATGGGCGCCTGGATATTGAAGAGCTGATGCCGATCTACCGCAGGTATCGCGACGTACCGCTGGTGTCGATCAGCAATGCGCAGCGGCGGCCGTTGCCGTTCGCCAACTGGGTTGCAACGGTTTACCACGGGCTGCCGCGCAATTTACTCACCCCTTCCTACGGACCCGGTCAATACCTGGCCTTTCTTGGCCGGATCTCGCCCGAAAAACGGCCGGACCTGGCGATCGAGGTGGCGATGCGCTCGGGCATACCGCTTAAGATCGCGGCCAAAGTCGACGTGACCGATCGCGATTACTTCGAAGCTTCGATCAAGCCCCGATTGACGCCTCCGCACGTCGAGTACATCGGCGAGATCAGTGAGGCGGAAAAGAGCGACTTTCTGGGCAACGCACGCGCCCTGATGTTTCCTATCGACTGGCCCGAGCCCTTTGGACTCGCGATAATCGAATCCATGGCGTGCGGCACTCCGGTAATCGCGCGGCCCTGCGGGTCGGTTCCCGAGCTCCTGGAGCACGGCGTTACCGGAATTATCGGTGATACGGTCGAAGACTTGGTGGCCGCAGTGAGGCAGGTCGAAAGCCTGTCGCGAGTCGAATGCCGCAGGCAATTCGAGCAACGTTTCACGGTCGAATGCATGGTCGATCGTTACGAGGAGGTTTACCAAAAACTCATTGCTCGGGCCCGCCTGCCGCGAGCGGCAAACGGCCGCAAGGCCGTCGGCTGAGCTTAGGCGGTTTTCGCCCCGGTGTCGGCGATGATTCCGTCCTCCAGCCAACGCAGCAACAATGCGCCTGCCTGATGCGCGGCTTGACGCTGATCGAGCTGATCGAACACCTGGCAGATTTCGGCGAAGCTGCAACCCCTTAGCAGGAGAGATATGGCCGCGGCTTCGAAGTTATCCATCGGGGCATGCGTAACCTGGAAATCGGGCCGCCGCCAGACTCTGATAGTTGTTGCGCACGGTTGCAGTCCCGCCGGGGTATCCTCGTCGAGCCACAACCGATGCACCGGCCACTGGGTATTGATCAGGTCAAGTGAGCGCACCGCCCGCATATGAATTTGCGGCCACTGCGCCGGCTCGATGGCGGCGAGCTGGGCAGCCTTCAGCGGTTCGTCGCCGGGAGCGTCAAAGGCGTTGACGCGAGCCCATTCCAGAGCTGCCAGGTCCCCGAGCCAGCCCGTAAATCCGTCGCTTTTGCGGATGAAGTCCGCCATCGCACGCCCCAGATGGCGCAATGACGGCTCAGTGGACGGATGCGCACCGAGATAATCACGCACCAGCCGAGTAAACTCGCCTTCGCCCAGCAGTTGGGCGGTTTTCGGAAAATCCTCCGCCAGTGCTTCGCGCAGCCGGATCACGTACGCATTGGCATACACCTGCAGGCGTTGTGCGGGATCCAGTGTCGGGCTCGGCGCGATTGCCGCCACCAGGCGGGGCTCGAACCCATAAGCACCGGGCGCAACGGCGATCGATCGCCAGAACCAGGATTGGATTTGACGCAACTCGGGATCAGCCACTGAACACCCTTTGCTCTAACCCGCAGCGGCGCCGATCTCGGCCAGGATCGAGTTCGTATGCTCACCCAGACGCGGCGCACGGGCGTAAATTCCCGACGGCGTCCGGGTGAACTTGATCGGCGATCCGGCGAGCACTACCGGCGGATTGTCCCCGGGCATCGGCGTTTCGACCAGCATCTCGCGGATGCGCGGATGGGGATCTTCGAAGATATCCTTGGCGGTGTTGACCGGACCGATCGGCACCTTGCCGTCCAGCGCGGCCACAACCTCGCGCATGCTCCGCGCTCCCGTCCATTCCGAAACTAACCCGCGCACAAACGCGGCGTTTTTAAGCCGCGCTCGATTGTTGCGCGTGCGCTCATCATCTGACAACTCGGGGCGCCCGATTATACCGCACAACAGGCTCCAGTGATGGTCGGTTTGTGCGGCGATCGCGACCGCGCCGTCGTGCGTGGGGAAAATTCCGTAGGGAACCAGCGTCTGATGGTTATTGCCGTTGGGCCGCATCACCCGCCCTCTCATCGAGTATTGGCAGGTGATCTCCTCCACCAGCGCCATGATCGCGTCGTACATCGCGACGTCGACGAACTGGCCCTGACCGCTGGCGCGGGCCGTATGAATGGCTGCAACCACGCCGAGAGCAGCGAGTGAACCCGGGTAGATATCGCCGATTGCCGCGCCGACGCGATAGACGGGACCGCCTTCGGGGCCGGTGTAGCTGACCAGCCCGCCCATGCATTGCGCCACCACATCGAAGCAGGGCCGATTGAGGTAAGGACTCTCCCCGGTTCGATGATCGCCAAAGCCGCGGATAGCGGCGTACACCAGCGAGGGCTTGCGCGCCCGCATCACCTCATAACCCAGGCCCATACGGTCCATCGCTCCGGCGCGCAGGTTCTCGACGAGAGCATCGGCGCCGTCGACCAGCCGCAGCAACGATTGTCGATCCGTTTCGTTTTTGAGGTCGAGCACGATGCTGCGCTTGTTACGATTGACGCTGGCGAAATAACCCCCATAGTCGCATCCCCTGGTGTCAGGGGGCAGCGGGCCCATCTGGCGTGCGGGGTCTCCGCCCGGCGGTTCGACCTTGATCACGTCGGCGCCCAAATCGGCCAGCAACATCGTGCAAAACGGTCCGGCCAGGTATTGGGTCAGGTCGATGATTCGGACGTCGGCCAGCGGTCCGGTACGTTGCTTCATGAGCATTCTCCAGGGGAAACCCCAGCCGCTTGTTTGCCGTAGCGCCGGGCTACATGCCGGCATCTGCGCGCCAGGCGCACCGGCTGCATGACTCAATCAGCGGGACGGAACCGCGGCAGAGTTACGTCTTCGTTCAGCTTGTCGAACATCACCTGCACCGGCATCCCGCATCTGACCTTCGAGGGCTCAATGCCGACGATGTTGGAAGTCATCTTCGGGCCTTCGTCGAGTTCGACCACTGCCAGGGCGTACGGGGCCTTGAAGGCAGGATGGTAAGCGCGATGCATGATGGTGTAGCTGAAAATTTTGCCGCGTCCGCTGACCGTCACCCAACTCGACCGGGTCGAATCGCATTTCAGGCACATCGGGGCGGCGGGAAAACGCAACGCGCCGCAGTTGTCGCATTTCTGGACCGCGAGTTGATGGTTGCGGGCGGCGTCGAAAAACGGCTTCAACTCGCTCGAAACGTGAGGAATCAGCTTGGCCTCTTCCGCCATTGATGAAATTCTCCGTTGCGCTTGAACTCGGCGCGGGCAGCTTATGGATTGGTGCCCATCACGACCACGGAATGGGTTGACAGGTTGCGCGTCTGGCACGACGCCAGCACGATGTCGTGTTTGGGCGCCTGGCGCTCGCCGCCCTCACCGCGCGCCTGGATGATCGCTTCGGACACCGGGGTCATGCCCCACATATAGTATGAACTGAGTTCGCCGCCGCCGGTGTTGATCGGAATCGAGCCGTTATGCCCCAGGCGAGTCTGGGCCGCGAAAGCGCCGCCCTCGCCCTTTTTGCAAAAGCCGTAGCCTTCCAGCGACAGCAGCACAGTGATCGTATAGCAGTCGTAAAGCTCCGCCACCTGGATGTCTTTCAGCTCGACGCCGGCCATCCTGAAGGCGGTCTCCTTGGCGATTGGGATGCCGGTGTCGAGGTTTTCCAGCGTGGGTCCCGGATGGTGTCCCTGCCCGACCCCGAGGATGTAAACCGGCGGCTTCCTCAGGTCGCGCGCGCGTTCAGCGGAAGTGACGATTACGCAGACGCCGCCATTTGACACGATGCAGCAGTCGTACAGATGAAGCGGCTCGGCGATCCACCTGGAGTTGTGATAATCCTCCAGCGTGAGCGGCTCCTTGTAGAACTGTGCCAGCGGATTGCGGTTGGCCCACTGGCGCTCGGCGACCGCGATGGCGCCCAGTTGATCCTGGGTCGTGCCGTACAGATACATGTGGCGCTGCGCCAGCAGAGCGTACACCCAATTGGCGCCGAACGCTCCGTAGGCGCTGTCCAGTCCACGCAAGGTGCCATAAGCGTCGCCCGCGCCGCCGCTTTTGGCGCCTGCCACCGGAGGCTTCAGGGGAGCATCGCCGAACACGCAAGCGACGACGTTGGCGGTTCCGGCCACGATCGCCTGCGCCGCTATCGCGATCGCGGTTCCCGCGCTGGAACCGCCGGCGTTGACGTCGGCGAGCAACCGCGTGGTCAGCCGCATCGAATCCTGCAGGGCGAATGATGCAAGTCCGTCGCGATAGGAAACCCCGGTCGTAACCAGCAGACCGTCGAGGTCCGATCGTTTCAGCCCGGCGTCCTCCAAAGCCAGCGAAATCGCCTCGGCCGCGAAGCCCAGGGCGTTGGAATGATCATAATTCTTGCCCATCCGGGTGATACCCAATCCGGCGATCGCGGTCTTTCCCCTAAGGCTCATGATTGTCCTCCCGTATGGTCGAGGCGGCCGGCCCGCGTGCTCGCGGTTTGCCCGATCCAGGCACCGGCAAAACCATCAAGCTTGCCAATAGGATCATCCAATACCAATGTCAAACAGCCCCGCGCGCCGGGCGCAACACAGTTAACGCTGCGTCAAAAAACAGTTTAAGCAACCGTCATCGTATGTTCATCGCGCGCGAAACATTGCTCGTGTAGCCATTCAGGCGTGGCCAGCCGTGACTCGATCCGGTGAGGAGGGTGGATGGGCAAGGACGGTTTAATCCAACCGCGTCCGGCTATGGGACCCGTTTTTCCTGACCACGCCGCAGGCTGTTTTCGCGCGATGTGGATTTCCGATCTGCACCTGGGAACCGGACGCTGCCGGGCCCGCGAGCTGCTCCAATTTCTAGATAAGTATCAGCCCGAAACCCTTTATCTGGTGGGCGATATCGTGGATGGCTGGGTTCAGGGACCGCCGTGGCATTGGAGCCGGGAGCAGGGCGCGGTGGTGCAGAAGATCGTCCAATGGCATCGAAGCGGCGTCCGCATCGTATTCCTACCCGGCAATCATGACGAGATCAGCATCGATTTAGCCCAGGCTCTGCTGGGGCCGCTTACGGTTGCCGCTGAAATAGTCCACCGGACGGCGCAAGGACGCCGGATGTTGGTGCTCCACGGCCATCAGTTCGACGGGTCGCTCAATCACAACCGCCTGATGTACCGGCTGGGAACGCAAGCCTACCATCAGGCGCTGCGCGTGGACCGATGGTACAGCGAGCATCCTCCCGATGAACGGCCCGGCGGCCAGCCGTGGGCGTCGTCGTATTTCAAAAAGCGCCTGGAGAAGGCGATTCGCTACGTCACCGATTTTGGCGATCACGTGGTGGCACAAACCGCGCGCCGCTATCGAGTGGACGGCGTCATTTGCGGCCATACTCATCTGCCCCAGCACCGCATGATTGGCCCCATCAGCTACGTCAACGACGGCGACTGGGTAAGGAGTTGCACCGCCCTGGTTGAGGATTACAGCGGCACGCTGCGGCTGCTCTATCGCGATAACAACAACGGCGCCTGGGCGGAATTGGACAGGTCGGGTATGGAGGGGTCAACATGAACATCAAGGCCGGGTCACACAGCGAGCGGCGCGTCGATCTGATCTTTTTCGACGCCGGCGGCGGCCATCGGGCCGCGGCCACAGCGCTTGTAGCGGTTGCCCGCCAGCAACGCCGGTCATGGCATCCCAATGCGCTCAATCTGCGTGATCTGCTCGGCGAAATCGACTTCATTCGCAACAGCATCGGCGTGCGGTTCGAGGATTTCTACAACGGCCTGCTCAAGCGCGGGCTGACCTTCGGCACCGCAGCGATGCTGCGCTTTTCACAAAAACTGATCGCCTTGAAACATCAAAGCGAGGTCGCGCTGTTGGCGCGCCATTGGCGGGAGGCAGCGCCGGCCCTGGTGGTGTCGCTGATTCCGAACTTCAATCGGGCGATTTTCCAGGGCTTGCGCGCCGCCGATACAGCCGCGGGCCGCCGGCCTACTCCGATGGTTACCGTTTTAACCGATTTCGCCGACTACCCTCCGCATTTCTGGATAGAACGCCAGCAGCAATATTTCATCTGCGGTTGCGCGCGCGCGGTTGAACAGGCCATAGAAGCCGGGCATTCGCCCGATCGAATCTTCCGCACTTCCGGCATGATCGTGCGGCCGGAATTCTACCAGCCAATGGAAATAACTCGCGACTACGAACGGCGCAGGCTGGGACTGAACGCCGATTTGCCGACGGGCCTGGTGATGTTCGGTGCTTTCGGCTCGCGCCGGATGATCACGATCGCGCGGCGTATCGCCGCCGCCAGGCTCAAGACGCAACTCATTTTCCTGTGCGGTCACAATGAAAAGCTCAAGCGGCAACTGGCGACTATGCGCCTCCCGTTTCCGTGCCGCGTTGAGGGATTCACGCCCAAGGCGCATTACTTCATGCGCCTGGCGGATTACTTCATTGGTAAACCGGGTCCCGGCAGCCTAAGCGAGGCCTGGGTGATGGGCTTGCCGGTGATCGTTGAACGTAATCGCCGAACCATGGTGCAGGAGCGCTACAACACCGATTTGATTGAGCAGCAACGCCTCGGCGTGGTGCTGCGATCGTTCAACCGGATCGCGCAAGGAGTCGAACAGATGCTCGACCCGCGGCAAATGACGGAGTTTCGCGCGCGCGTCAGCGCGATCGACAACCGCGCGGTCTTCGAGATTCCGGAGATCATTGATCAGCTCCTGCGTCCGTCCCGGTCTGAGGCCGATAGTCGGCAGCTTACGTTGACGATGGCCGCGAAACCGGCCGTCGTGTGACGGAGGTTGTCAAGCGCGAATTCCGACCGCGGTTTTTACCGGACCTGAATATCCGCGACCTTGGAGAACAGGATCCGGCCTGAAGGACCGGCAAAGCCGCCCAGCGGCATCGGACGGCCCGCCACTTCAACCCGTCCGATGGGCGACGCCGTTTCGGTGCCGTACATGAGCGCGGCGCAGATCGTGTACTTGCCGGGTTTTGACGGCGCCACCAGATCGTAAGTCACCGTCGCGCTCGAGAACTTGCCGGTGGCTAGATCGGTCTTGACGCCGAAGACGACGACGAAGTTCAGGTTGTGCGCCAGCCCGTCGTAGCGGCGGCCCAGCCATTGATCCTGCGGTTTGCCGTCCGGCCCGATCACCTTGGGCGGCGACGCGATTTGAAATCCCTCGCCCTGTATTTCACGCGCCTGGTCGCGCAGGTCAACGTCGAGCAGCATGATCCCGAACACCGGCCCCGATCCACCCTGGGCTCTCGCAGTGACGGTGAACTTCTCGCCCGCTTTCACCTGCTGCGGAACTTCGATCGCAATCTTCGAATTGGCATCGACTTTTTCCACGTCGGCGATCAGCTCCATCCGCTGCTGCGGATTGAGTTTCGCGTAAGGACCCCGGCCCGACTTGATCGCGTCAATATGCGCGATAATGGCGGTTCGTTGGCGCGCCTGCTCCGGCGGCAGTTCGCGGAGTTGCTCGACCCCGACCGAAGAATGGCATCCGGCGCAATATGGCGCCGCATCAGTCACGTCATGCAAGGGTCCGCCAGGATAAGCCCATGCGGACTGGCAGGTTAAGGCAATCAGGGCGGCCATCGCTACTGCCGCACATGCCGGGGCCAAGGCGATGTTTGCTCGCATGCGCGCTTCCTCCGTGAGATTGATCAATGCCCGCGCCAAGCGCAGCGCGCAAGCGATTTCGATGTAATGACCGTTTCAAGTCTATAATGCTTGTTTGCGCTGCGGCATGGAGTTATTGATGGCGAGCTCACGACCGCTACGCTCCATTTCCAACCCGGCCCTTGAAATTTGTGCGCCGCAGTCGCATCGATCGTCCGCCAGTTCGAATAGGACGCTCTGCGATATACCTCATCGACACGCGCCAGGTGCCGTGCGCACGCCCAGAGCTGTGGCGAAGCAGCGCTCCGGCCGCTATTGTGTTGCGAGCGCAAACGGCGACAGGTGGGCTATGGTTGATAAACTGCTGACAGCGCTTTCGGCTTTGATTATTTCGATTATCGCCGGGCTCGGCTATGGCGGCGTCGTGGCGACGATGGCGATCGAAAGCGCCTGCATTCCGCTGCCTTCCGAAGTGATAATGCCGTTTGCGGGCTTCCTGGTGTCGACCGGGCGGTTCAGCTTGCAGGCGGTAGCGATCGCAGGCGCCGTCGGCTGCCTGCTCGGTTCCTACGTGGCCTATTTCATCGGCGCGACCGGCGGCAGACGCGCGTTCGAAAGCTATGGCCGCTACGTTCTGGTCTCTTCGCACGAACTGGAAGTCGCCGACCGCTTCTTTCATCGCTGGGGTTCGGCCACCGTATTCGTTGCCCGCCTGTTGCCCGTGGTCCGCACCTTCATTGCTTTTCCCGCCGGGGTTTCCCGGATGGAACTCTGGCGTTTCTCCGTCTACACCTTGCTAGGTTCCTATCCGTGGTGCCTCGCGCTGGCCTATGCGGGAATGAAGCTGGGCCAGCATTGGCACGATCTCGGTCCTTACTTCCATCGCTTCGACAACGTGATTGTGGCGGCGATCGTGCTGGCACTGGCAGCTTTCATCTACACCAAGGTGCGCGAGCGCGGTCGTCAGCCGGAAAGTCAGGATCTCGCCGCACCGGGGTCCCTGCGCCGCTAACCGCCCTTGAGCGGAGTCGCGCGTGATATAACAGGTTCTGGGGCTCAGCGCCCGAGGAATATGAACAAACAACAACCCGATCCGGAGCAGTTGGTTGAAGTTCTCGCAGCTATAGATCCGATGCAGGTGCGGATGGCGCACGATCTGCTCGAGTCCAACGGGATCGAATCCTTCATTTTCGACGAGGAATCCTCCCGCATGCTCGGCACCACCGCCGCGGTCCCGGCGCGGCTTATGGTTCACGCCGACGCCAGCGACGACGCGCTCAGACTGCTGGCCGATCTGGGATTCGAAGGCCCCGGTACCGAACCCAAAAAACCCTGAGAAAATACCACCGGCGATGGGACACTGGATGGGCGGTGGCGGGCAGCGGCGCCGGCCTACCGGTCAGAAGCCATGCACCAGCAGGGTTATCGTGCCGCCGATGATAATCAGGATCGCCGGATTGACGTGCCGGAAATACAGGATGGCAAATACCACCAACGCCAGCAGACCAGTGGTCAGATCGACGATCGAGATTTTCGCGACGGTGTAGGTCCCCGACAGCATCAGGCCAATGGCCACCGGTGCCATCCCGCGCTGTATCGCGGTGCGCCATGGCGATCCCTCAAAGCGTTTCCACACGCGATTGACGTAAAATGTGATGAGACAGTCGGGGATGAAAAAGGCCAGGCCAACCACCACCGCGCCGAACGCCCCTGCCAAACGAAAGCCAATCACCTCCACCATCAGCATGTTGGGTCCGGGCGCGATCTGTCCGATACTGTAGATTTCGCGGAACTGTTTGTCGCTCAGCCAGTGAAAATGTCCCACCAGCATACGGCGCATTTCCGGCAGCACTGCCGTGCCGCCGCCCACCGCGACCAGCGACAGCAGCGCGAAGACCCACATCAGGTTCAGGATTTTGGTGCTTTGCACGGCTCGATCACCTCAGCGGTGGCCCGCCAGAGGAATTGGTTCCCGGGTTTTGGCTGGTTTGATTCTTCCGCTCCTGTGCGTGGTGGGATGATAAAGAAAGACCGCGATCGGACCGATTACGAGGATCACCGTGATCAGCGACCGATGGAGCAGGCTGATGGCAACAAAGGTGGCCATCACGATCAGAAAATCGCGAATATGAACCAATTGCTTGTGGCCCAGTTGCAGGGCGACCGCGGTCAATAGCCCGACGGCGGCCGCAGCGACGCCGCCCAGAAAATGATTGACGGCGGGGTTCTGCCGGTTGCCCACGTAGAGCACCCCGGCGGTCATCACCACGATCGTACCCGGCAGCAAAATTGCGACCGCCGCAGCTAAAGCGCCCGCCGCGCCCCTGATGCGGTCGCCGATGATCACACTGAGATTGACCGCGATCAGGCCGGGCAAGGTCTGACCCACTTCGAGCGCGTCCAGGAACTCCTCATCGTCCATCCATTGCTCGCCGCGGACGACATATTCGCGTATGTAAGCCACGACGCCGCCGCCAAAGCTGATCGCTCCGATGGTCAGGAAGGTCTTGAACAGCGAAAACAAGCTGATCTGGTTTCGCGCGGCGACAACGTCCTGCCGCGGTCTGGCAACTTCACTCATCGGCATGAACCGGATTAAGTCGAGAAATCCTCACGGTAAAGCCCACTTGTACTAATTCATGGCGCAGACGGTCAATATCGCCCTCTTTTCTGCTCACGCTTTAGCCGGCTTGGAGTCAATTCGCGACTAAAAAGGGCGGCGGATCGAAATCTCCGCCGCCCCTCGGTGTTAAGCCGCGATCGCCCCAATGCGGTTTCAGGCGTCGAAATACATCGCGAACTCGTACGGATGCGGACGCAAGCGCGTTTGGCTCACCTCGCGGTTCATCTTGTAGTCGATCCAGGTCTCGATCAGATCGGAGGTGAAAACATCCCCTTTGAGCAGGTATTCGTGGTCGCGCTTGAGGTTGTCCAGCGCCTCTTCCAGCGAAGCCGGCATGCTGGGCACGTCCGCCAGTTCAGCGGGCGTCAGGGCGTAGATGTCCTTGTCGAGCGGCTGACCGGGATCGAGCCGGCGCTGGATGCCATCAAGCCCGGCCATCAGCATCGCTGAGAACGCCAGGTAGGGATTGCAGGTCGGATCGGGGAAGCGCACCTCGATACGCTTGGCCTTGGGCGACGGCGAATACATCGGAATCCGGACCGACGCCGAGCGGTTGCGACTGGAGTAGGCGAGATTAATCGGGGCCTCGAATCCGGGCACCAGGCGACGGTACGAATTCGTCCCGGGGTTAGTGAAAGCGGCCAGTGACGGCGCGTGATGGAGGATGCCTGCGATGTAGTGCATCCCGAGTTCCGACATGCCCGCATAACCCGAACCGGCAAACAGCGGCGTGTCGCCCTTCCAGATGCTCTGATGGGTATGCATCCCCGAGCCGTTGTCGCCGAAAATCGGCTTGGGCATGAAGGTCACGGTCATTCCATGGCGCCTCGCCACGTTCTTGCAGATGTACTTGTACCAGGTCAGCCAGTCCGCCATCTTTACCAGGCTTTGGAAGCGCATGTCGATTTCGGCCTGACCGGCGGTCGCCACTTCATGGTGCTGCTTTTCGACCCGGATGCCGACCTTCTCCATCTCCAGCACCATCTCGCTGCGGATATCCTGCAGCGAATCGGTCGGCGGAACCGGGAAGTATCCCTCCTTGTAGCGCGGCTTGTAGCCGAGATTGTTGCCGTCCTTACCGCTGTTCCACACTCCTTCATCGGACTCGATAAAGTAGTAGCTGGAGTGCTGATTGGTATCGAAACGGATGCCGTTGAAGATGAAAAACTCCGGCTCGGGACCGAAATAAGCGGTATCGCCGATGCCGGTAGATTTCAGGTAAGCCTCGGCCTTGCGCGCGACATTGCGCGGGTCGCGGCTGTAAGGCGCCCGGGTGATCGGGTCCTCGATATTGCAAAGCAGCGTCAGCGTCGTGTCCTTGGTGAAAGGATCGAGCGCGGCAGTATCGGGGTCAGGCACGACCAGCATGTCGCTGGATTCGATCGACTGCCAACCACGGATCGATGAACCGTCAAAGCCCAGTCCCTCTTCGAACACCGCCTCATCCTTGAATTCGGAGACGGGCGTGGTGAAATGCTGCCAGGTGCCGATCAGGTCCATGAACTTGATGTCGACCATCACGACGTCCTTGTCTTTGATCATCTGAATGACTTGTTTAGGGGTCATTAGAATAAAAATCCTCCTTGCCGCTCGCGGCTAGTTCTCATTGAATAGTTCTCACGGCTCCGTGGTATGGCCTTGGCGAACCAACGCTCTAAATCCAGTTGTCCGTTCCCGTTTGAGTCCAATAAAAGGCAGGCATAATACCGGGATAGTTCGCTTTTGCCATGAAACGGGCTGACAAAGCAATATGCCCGAAAAGCCGTCATCGTTCCTAGAGGCGGATGGCAATATTCCTTCGGTAAATTTTCAGGGCGGCGGACCAAACCGCCGCCCTGCCTGCTCCTCCCACTCCCCGCCAACTTAGAATTGGTAGATAGCTGCGGCCAAAATCGTGTCCTGACCGGAATAGGTGTGCGAGGGCAGGAACACGCCGGGCGACACAGGGATCAGGGAATCGTCGCTGTAAAACGGATGCTGGTTGGAGGCGTCGTGGCGGTATTCGAGCCGCGCCAGCAGTCCGTTGACCAGCGGGATCTTGTAATTGATCGTCTGGGTGAATTCGAACAGGGTCTGACGCAGACCGGTTCGCACCCCCTCACCGTCGCGGAACCATTCAAACCGGCTGGCAAACTCAAGATTGTCGCTGAAGTCGTAAACGCCATAGGTGGCAAGGCCTTGCCAACTGGCCGCCCGGTTCCACGTTGACTGGCCGGTCAGCATGTTGCCATAGGAGTTGATGAACGGGGTGACCGCGATCGGTCCGCCTGATTCATTGGCGTACAGGTATTCGGCGATAAACTGCAGTCCCTTGACCGGCGTCTTCCAGGTCACGATCGGATCGAGCGCCAAACGCTTGGAGTTGCCATGGTTAGCCTGTTCAGGCCCGTAAATGCCGTTAAACAGCAGCGACAATGAATCCGTGGGCGTATAGGACAACTGCCATTCGCCGGATTTCCCGGAGTTGTTGTCCGACGGATCGTCCCACCCATTGTTGATACCCACGGTCACGCCGAATTTGTCCGTGAATGAGTATTGCGCGCGTAGCCCGGTGTGCGTGAATGGAATGCCAAAGCCGAAAATATAACTGTGCGTCTCGTTGAAGTTGACGTTGTTGTAAACCGGGATAACCTCCTCGCCCAGCAGGGTCACGAATTTGCCAGCCTCCAGGTTGATCCCCTTGCCTACCGGAACCGTATAGGTGAGATAGGCCTGCGTCGGATCGAACTCCTGGGTGCTCTGCGGCGTAAGCGAGTTCGAGTAATGGGTCGAGGCGAACAGCACCTCGGCGGTCTTGCCGAAGTTCAGGTCGGTAACGAAGCCGACGCCGCCCTCGACCGTGCGATCGATGTGCAGATTCAATTGTTGCAGGTTAAAGCTGTTAGCGTCGACATCGAACGTGCGAAGCTGATTGACGCTGCCGGAGCTGCTCAGTATCGGCGTGGTGTTGGGTTGGTTGAAGTTATACTCGTAGGTCGCATCGACCAGGCCATGAATATGCACGCCCAGGGTGTCAGCCAAAGTCTTGCGGACGTCGCCTAACTGCTGCTCGACCAGAGCAACGTGCTGGCCAATCGTCTTGGGGGCGGCGTTGGCCGCCGGCGGGGCGACCACTATAGCCTGCTGAATCTGCTTGACCTCGGTGCTGGTCTGGGCGCTTTGCGCACGCAGGTTGGTAACCTCGCCCGACAACTCGTCAACCGAGCGGCCCACCGGCGCCGTGGTCGTGGTCGTGGTGGTCCTGACTCGGTGCCGGCGCCGGGCCCGTCGTGCCAACACCGTCGACCCTCCGTCCTCGGCTCTAATCAGGCCGACGCCGGCCAACATAAGCACGGCCGTGGTCAAGCCGAGCACCATCTTGAACCGGTTGCTTTTGATCCTCGTCACTACTCCCTCTCCTTCCGGGTCCGTTAATGAAGCTGAAAATGGATTCCGCCGGGCACGGCCCCTCAAACCCACAGCGGTCTGGCCCTACTCACAAGAAATGTACCGCTGCAAACTGGCGGAAATACATCGTTAATAGGCGAAGTTTCAGGCTGGAGCCCTTCTGGATGCCCAATTGCCGGGCAATTGCCACCGGATAAGGCAAGCCCAGAGAGCTTTTCCGTATCGCCTGTCCTTGCCTGAAGCTGCCGCAGGCTCATAGCATCTGCGCTAGCGGAGGAAAAAATCGATGGACTTCGAGTTAAGCCCAGCTCAGGAAGAAATCGTGCGTCAGGTTCGCGCCCTATGCGCCCGCTTCCCCGACGAGTACTGGCGCGACAAGGATTCCTCCCACGAGTTCCCCCACGAGTTCCATCACGCTGTCGCGCAGGCGGGTTATCTCGGTATCGCGATTCCCGAGCAGTACGGCGGCAGTGGGCTCGGAATCACCGAAGCCGCGCTGTTGATGCGGGAAGTGGCGGCCTCGGGCGGCGCGATGAACGCGGCCAGCGCTATCCATCTGACGATCTTCGGGATGGGCCCTGTGATCCACCATGGCAGCGAAGAACTCAAGCAGCGCTGCCTGCCCGCAATCGCGCGCGGGCAAATCCATTGCTCCTTCGCAGTCACCGAACCGGACGCCGGCAATGACATCACGCATATCAAGACCGCTGCGCGGCGCCAGGGCGATTATTACGTGATCAATGGCCGCAAGGTCTTTACCACTAAAGCGCGCGAAGCGGACAAAGTCCTCCTGCTCACCCGCACCACGCCAATTGAAGAAGTTTCGAAGAAAACCGCCGGCATGAGTCTGTTCCTGGCCGATCTCGATCGCGAGGCAGTCGAGGTACGTGAACTGAAAAAAATGGGACGCCATGCGGTCGACACCAACCTGCTGTTTATCGACAATCTGCGGGTTCCCGCCACCGACCTCGTGGGCGAAGAGGGACGCGGATTTCATTACCTGCTCGACGGCCTCAATCCCGAACGGATTTTGGTGGCCGCCGAAGCCATCGGGATCGGACGCGCCGCCCTCAGCCGCGCCGTCGCCTACGCCAAAGAGCGCGTGGTGTTCGGCCGTCCAATCGGCCGCAACCAGGCGATTGCCCATCCGTTGGCCGACTGCTACGCCAAACTGGAAGCCGCCGAGATGCTGACGATGAAGGCGGCATGGCTCTTCGACGCCCGCAAGCCCTGCGGCGCCGAAGCCAACATGGCCAAGTTGCGGGCCGCCGAAGCCTGCTTCGAGGCTTGCGACCGCGCTGTGCAGACTTTGGGCGGTTATGGGTACATGTTCGAGTACGACGTCGAGCGTTATTTTCGGGAGTGCCGGATGCTGAAGATCGCGCCGGTTTCACAGGAGATGGTGCTTAACTACATCAGCGAACACGTGCTGGGGCTGCCGCGTTCATATTAAACTTGCAGATCGCTCGGCCATGCGGCGCGCCACGCTAATTTTACTTGTCGTTTCATTAGGCTTTTGCATCTTCGTCTTTTATTCGCTGCTCCATCTGGAACCGCTTGAGATAAAGGGCGACCACCTCCTGCGCATGGGCAACCTGGTGGTGGTGAGCGGCAGAGTTATCAACAGCAGCTCACGGGCGCAGACCGCCGCCTTGAAAGTGCAGCTATATGACCGTGCGGGACACCGGCTGGCAGCCCAGGAGGTGGCGCTGGGGAGGCTGGCGCCCGGCCAGAGCGTTGCGTTCAGCTCGCGCCCGATTGACGCCTCGGCGGCGGAAAACTTTACCATACAGGTAGATCATGGAACCAACATGTATGGTAATTGAATTTTTTCAGCCCTCGCGCGTCGAACATTTCAGACCGTATTGATTGACAGACTGTCAGGCTTTTTAACCGCCTTTCAGTTGCCATCCAGTTGATCGAATGGTAAAAAAAACGAATTAAGAAAAATTTCCTGCACCGCCAGAAGCGTTCGGACGGAGCGCCCGAGTCTCTTTGGGACGTTCTTGCGGCAGGGGGAGCAATCATGGCGAAGGCAAAGACCCGAAGCTTCGGACAAGTGATCCGCGATCGGCGCCGGCAACTCGACCTCACCCAGGAGGAAGTTGCCCGCCGCATCAACACCTCAACGCCGTATATCGGCCATCTGGAATCCGGTAAGCGGCATCCGTCCGAGAAAATCGTAACCAAGCTGGCTGATGTGCTCGGGCTGGACCGCCGTGAGACCTTTTTTCTGGCCAATCCAGGCGCCAAGGAACTGCTTTCCACGTCGTCCCAGCGCACCGGTGGTTCGACCGCTTCGGCGTGGGAGGAGTTCCGCAAGGACGAGCGCCTGCGCCGCATCCACAGCATCACCGACGAAGAAATGGATATGCTTTCGCATGTGGCGCTGATGGGCGATGTGCGAAGCTCGCGCGACTTCGTGTACATCCTCAATACCATCCGCCAGGCCCTCGGACGTTAACGCCAGCCGCGCCGAAGATTGCGCCGGGGCGGCGGAAAATCCGCCGCCCCGGCTATCGCTTTCAGCAACGTCTTTGCGGCGGATGAAGTGCGGAATCAAATCAATGCGTGACGTCGGGGGAGGCGTCTTTCCCTGCTTGCCGCCGGTTAACGCGTCCACGCCAGCCAGCGCCGCAGGATTGCGCCGATTCGCGGCGTGAGCCGCGTACGGTTGTAGGCGTCGGCGATTTTCCTGATGGCTTCGGCCTGCGTCGGATATGGGTGGATCGTGGCGGCAATAGTTCCCAAACCCAGGTTCGCCACCATCGCCAGTGTCAGTTCCGAAATCATGTCGCCCGCGTGACGCGCGACTATGGTTGCACCGGCAATCCGGCCATCGCGCCGAACGTGGATTTTCACAAATCCTTCCGTTTCCCCGTCGATCACGGCGCGATCGACCTCGGCCATCGGCTGGACAAAGGTTCTCGCGCCGATCTCGCGCGCCTGCTCTTCAGATATCCCAACCTGGGCAATCTCCGGATCGGTGTAGGTGCACCATGGAATGGTCAGGGCGCTGGCCCGCTGGCGCCCTGCAAACAGCGCGTTGCGAATCACGATACGCGCGGTGGCGTCCGCGACGTGGGTAAACCGGTAGCGCGAAGCGATATCGCCGGCCGCGTAAATCCGCGGATTAGTGGTCTGCAACCGGTCGTTGACGATTACGCCTTTGGCGCGATCGTACTTCACACCGGCGGCTTCCAGATTAAGTCCCTCCACCACAGGAACCCTGCCAGCCGCCACCAATATCGCTTCCCCTTCGATCTCGCGCGCGCCACCGCCGATTCCCAGACGTACGCGCCTTATGGAGCCATCCAGACCGGCGCTTTCGATTAGAGCACTTTCACAAATCTCGACACCCTGGCGCGCCAGCGCGTTCCTGACGATGGCCGCCGCGTCGCGGTCCTCTACATTAAGTATGGTTGGGGCCATTTCCAGGATCGTGACGCGCGCGCCAAAACGCGCGAAAGCCTGCGCCAGTTCGCATCCTACCGCTCCGCCGCCGACCACGATCAGCCGCCGCGGCAATTCGGTCAGCGAGAACACCGATTCGTTAGTCAGGTATCCCGCCTCTTCGAGCCCGGCAATGGACGGTACGGCGGGGCGCGTGCCGGTAGCGATCGCGGCGCGGGCGAAGCGCAATTTGCGGCCGTCCACTTCGACTAAGTCGGGGCCCCCAAACCGGCCTTCGCCGAAAAAGACGTCCACGCCCATCGCGCGGTAGCGCGCCGCCGAATCCTTCGCGCTCAACTCGGCGCGAATGCGCCGTATCCGTTCCATCGCGGCGGCGAAATCAGTCTGCCCTCCCGTTGCTGCCGCCGCGCTCAATCGCGACGCGCCGGGCGCGTCAGCCAGCGCACGCGCCGAACGCAGCAACGCCTTGGACGGAACGCAACCGGCATTGAGACAATCGCCACCCATGAACTCCCGCTCGACCAGCGCCACCTTCGCGCCCAATCCCGCCGCGCCGGCCGCGATGATCAGGCCGGCCGTGCCCGCGCCGATCACGACCATGTTGTAGCGCGGCGCCGGCTGCGGGTTTACCCAGTCCCCCGGATGCACATTACCGAGCAGCTTTTGGTTGTGGATGTCGGCGGGCGTGATCGACAGCGGCGCGGCGGAGGGGGTCACGTGCGCTCTCCTTCACCGCTGGTCCGCTCGCGCAGCGCGCGGCCGGCCACGTAAGTGACGTAAACCGCAAGCGCAACCGAAGCGGCGAAACCTGCGACCTCAAACGCCCAATGAGCCGCGCCGCGCGGGACCCGGCGGCTGCCGATCAGGGCGACGTCGCCCGCCAGCGAACCCAGATACACGTACATGATGATGCCCGGGAGCATCCCCGCCCAGGTGGCGAAGAAATAATCGCGCAACGAAATGTCGGTGAGGCCAAAGGCGTAATTGAGCAGGTTGAAGGGGAAAAACGGCGACAGCCGCGCCAGCCCCACGATCTTCCAGCCCTCGCGCGCCACCGCGCGGTCGATCGCCCGAAACCTCGCGTCGCCCTGAAGCTTGCCGGCGATCCAGTCGCGCGCGATATAGCGGCCCACCAGGAAAGCGGCGGTGGCGCCAAGCGTGGCCCCGATCGAAACATAGATCGATCCCGCCAGCAGCCCGAACACGGTTCCCGCGCCAATACTCAGAATCACACCCGGGAAGAACAGGACGGGCGCGATGGTGTAGATACCTATGAAGATTAGCGGTCCCGCCGGTCCCAATCCCGCAATCCAGTGCAGCAGGTTTCTCAGCAGGTCCTCCGCGACCAACAGCTTCAGCGCCACGTAGGCGAGAAAAACCGCGGCGGCAAGCACCAGATTGCCGCGCAGAAAACGCCGCAAGCCCCGCCGCGGCCCAGCCGCTGTCCCCGTCAGCACAGTGGAATCGGTCAAGCGTCAACCGTCCTTTGCGGCGCCCACCAATTTCGCGGCGCTGCGGGCCATTTGCAGTTCTTCGTCCATCGGGAGGGTCCACACTTCGACTTTGGATCCGGTGGCGCTGATGCGCGACTCACCTTTGGCGGCGTGGTTGCGTTCGGGGTCGAGCGCGATGCCGAAGGCCTCCAGGCCGGCGCAGATTTGCTGGCGGGCTGATGCCGAATGCTCGCCGATGCCGGCGCTGAAAATGATCGCGTCGGTGCGGCCCAGTACGGCCATGTACGCGCCGATGTATTTGCGCGCGCGATAGTAAAACATTTCCAGCGCCAGCGCCGCGTTCTGATTCCCCTTTCCGGCCGCCGTTTCAACCTCGCGCATGTCGGAGGAAACGCCGGACACGCCCAGGATGCCGGATTGATGGTTCAACAGCGCCTCGACCGCCTCCGAGGAAATGCCTTCGCACCTTCCGATAAAGCCGGGGATTGCGGGATCGAGATCGCCCGACCGCGTCGCCATCATCAGCCCCTCAAGCGGGGTCAAACCCATCGAGGTGTCAACGCTGCGGCCGCTTTCGATCGCGGCGATTGAGCATCCGGCGCCGAGTTGGAGCGTGATCAGGTTGAGCTGATCGGCGGGACGGCCGGAGATTTCCGCGTACCGGTCCGTCATGTAGGAATGGCCGATGCCGTGGAATCCGAAGCGCCGGATTCCGTGGCGGGCCGCAATCTCCCTTGGAATCGCGTAAGTGGACGCACGCGGCGGCAGCGTCTGATGGAACGCCGTGTCGGCTACGACTACTTCAGGTATGCCAGGCAGCAGATCCGTTACCGCACGGATTGTGGCGAGGGCGGGCGGATTGTGCAGGGGCGCGAACACCGACGCCTGCTCGATTGCCGCGAGCACCTTGCCCTCAATTATCGCGGGCTGGACGATGGTGCCGCCGCCGTGCACGATTCGATGGACAACCGCGTTCAGCGCGTCCAGCGGATTGCCTTCCAGCGAGCGCATCCATGCGATCACGTGGCGGGCGGCGGCCTCATGGGTTTCGTGCCCAGCTTCGCCCTTCAGCCCAACCTCGGCCCCGCGCCAGTAGATGTAGCGGGCCTGGGTTCCGATGCTCTCGACCAGACCTCGCAGGTGGCTTTGGCCGCGTCCGCCGCGATCATCAACTTCGATCAGTTCGAACTTCAGCGAAGAACTGCCGCAATTGAAAACCAGAACCTGCATAAGGGGCCACGTGATTCAGACCCGGCAGAGCAGGCCTCCATCGATTGCCACAGACTGGCCGGTCACGTAAGCGGCGGCCGGGCTGACCAGGTAAAGCAGCGCGCCGCCCATTTCCTGCGGCTTGAGCAGGCGCTGTTCGGGCAGGTATTTCACCAGGCTTTGGCTGAACTGCTCGTCTTTGACGGCTGGGCTGCGTTCGTCTTCGACCCATCCCATCTCGATCGCGTTGACGCGCACGTTCTTGCGCGCCCATTCCAGCGCCAGGCTGCGCGTCAGGCTGAGCACGGCCGCCTGCGCTGCGGCATACAGGCTGGCATTGGGCACGCCGCGCTCAGCCATGATCGATACGATATTGACGATCACGCCGCCGCCGCGCTGGACCATCGTGCGCCCCGCCTCCTGACATGCCATCCAGCAGGTCTTGAGGTTGTTGTCGATCACTTTTTCGAACGCGATGTCGTCGGTTGCCTCGGCGGGAGCGAAGAACGGCACATCCAGCACGTGGACCGCGATATCCAACGCGCCCAGCTCTTTGACCGTGAAGTCGACACTGGCGCTGAGGTCGGCCCGCGTGATCGCGCTTTGCGTTTTGACCGCGGTCTTGCGGCCCAGCGCGCCGACCTTTTTCGATAGATCTTTGAGCAGGTTGTCGTTGCCGGGTTCCTGCGAAGCCAGCACGACGTTGGCCCCGGCTTCGGCCAGGATTTGCGCCGCCGCCGAACCCAACGGGAGTTCGGCGCCAACCACGAGCGCCGCCCTGCCTTCGATCGAAAACTCCCTGAGGGCTTCATTTACCGCCATCGTTTGGCTCCCTGCTATTGGGTCTGCTGCGGGAAGACGCCGGTGGGCGTGATACCGCCGGCCAGACCGCCGCCGTCAATGGTTATGAACGCGCCGTTGAGATGGTTGGAGGCGTCACAGGCTAGGAACAGGGCCAGCGGACCGAGTTCGGCGTCGCGCCCGATGCGCCCCAGCGGGATAAACTTGCCGCCCTGGAAATACTGCGCCGCGCCTTCGAAGATCCCGGGCACGATGCAATTGACGTAAATGTTCCTGCGCGCGTAGGTCACGGCCAGCGATCGCGTCAGTTGCATCACGCCGCCTTTGGCGCAGGCGTAAGCGAATACGTTTTTGCCGCCCCGCACACCCCATCCCGAAGCGATGTTGATGATCTTCCCGCTTTGCTGCGCCAGCATCTGGGTGATCACCGCGCGGCAGCAGTAGAACTGGCTGCTCAGGTTGGTCTCGATGCCGTCGCGCCATTCGTCGTCGGTCAGTTCGTGCAGCTTCTTGCCCATCCCCTTGTGATAGCCGCCGGCGTTGTTGACCAGGATGTCGATGCGGCCGAATTCTTTGACTGCCGCCGCCGCCATCGCATTGACCTGATCGGAACGGGTCACGTCGGTTTGCGCGATCAGGCATTTGCGCCCGGCCGCCTTGACCTGCGCGGCCGTCTGCTCCAGTTCCGAAAGCGTGCGCGCGGCGGCCACGACGTCGGCGCCGGCCTGCGCAAACCGCACCGCCATCGCGCGGCCCAACCCGCGTCCCGCGCCAGTGATGATCGCAACCTTGCCGTCGAGCTTGAAGCTATCGAGGATCATGCTTCCTCCCTTGTGATCGATCCTTTGCAAGCACCGGCCATGCTAGTAGCATAGCGCACAGGAGCGGAAGAAGAGCTGGTTGGATTGCGCAGCGCGATTGCAAAAAGGACGGTCGGCCCATGGCAACTCGGATCACGGTGTTCAGCGATTTCATCTGTCCCTTCTGTTATATCGGCATCCATAATTTGCGGCGGCTTGCGCCTGAATTCGACCTGGAAATCCAGTGGCGCGGCTTTCAGATCCATCCGGAATGGCCCGCCGAAGGAATTGCGGCCGAGCAATTCTACCGCGCGATGGGTGAGCAGCGGCGCAAGGGCGCGTGGCAGATGATCGAATCGATGGCGGCGGAAGCGGGAATTGAGATGCGCCCGCCATCAGTGCTGGCCAATTCCTACCAGGCGCTGGCGGCGCAGGAGTTCGCGATCGAACAGGGCCGCGCCGACGCTTTTGAAGAGCGGGTGTTCCGCGCCTATTTCCACGATCAGCAGAACATCGGTGATCGCGCCGTGCTACTGAGGTTGGCGCAGGAAGCGGGGCTTGATCCCGCGCTGCTCGACGAGGCGCTGGCGCAGGACCGCTATGCGATGCGCCTGAAGAACACGGCGATGGTCGCGCATCAGCGCGGAATCAGCGGCGTGCCCACGTTCATGATTGGCGATTATCCGCTGGTCGGCGCGCAAAGCACCGATGTTTTCCGCCAGGTACTCGAGCGCGCAACGCAAGCGGGCGTGTAAGCCGGGAGCATCCAAGCGCCGCCGGTGCTATCCTCATGAATGAAGTGGCCGCCGACTCCGCAGACACCGTTCGCCTCGATTTACGAGGCGTGAAATGCCCGCTCAACTGGGCGCGGGCCAAGGTGCGGCTGGAGCAGATGCAGCGCCATCAGGTGCTGGAATTGATGCTTGACGATCCGCGCGGAGTGCGCGACATTCCGCGGGCGGCCGAGGCCGAGGGCTATGCGGTGATCGAATGCGCCGAGATCGGCGGCGCATGGCGGATGCGCATCGAGCGATGAGCCCTGGCGCAGGCGGAGAGTAATCAAGTGGCTGACGCAACACCTTCCGAGAAATCCCCTGGCGGGGGCAAAGTCGTTCCCTTTCGCCGGCGCGCTCGCTCCAATCCCCGTCCCAGGCGGCGCGGCCGCCGCGGCGCCAGCCCCCCCACTGAATTGATCTCAAGCGTGCAGATGATCCTGAGCCGCCTCGGCCTGTGCGGCGCCGACTAGAGTGGCAGATGGCGGTATTTCCGTAGCCTGGCTACAGCCACAGAGGGAGTGCCGTTGCGTCATTGCGAGCCTGGCAGTTTGCGGAAAAAGGATTTTCCGCACCCTGCTCCCCTCACTCCAGTCCGTCCCAGAGGGAGAGAGGTAACGCAAAGCAGCCATCTTTTATCCAGAATGCGGAACGCAGCATCCTGATAAAAGGCGCAGCTCGGCTTTTTGCCGCACCGTGTTAGGCGGCGGCGCGGGTGGGATTGAATCTTACCGGCATGTGTTTGATGCCGGCTACGAAATTGGAGTAAAGGCGCTGGACCGGGCCGGATTGCTCGAGGCCGGGCATCCGGGTCAGCACCTCGTCGAACATCACCGTCAGTTCCAGCCGCGCCAGATTCGCGCCCAGGCAGAAGTGCTCGCCATGACCGAACGCCAGATGCTCGTTGGGCGTGCGCATGATGTCGAACCGGTCGGGGTCGGGAAATTGCGCGGCGTCGCGGTTGGCGGACGCGTTCCAAATCACCACCCGATCCCCCTTCCTGATTTGCCTGCCGTGCAATACCACGTCGCGCGTGGCGGTGCGCATCATATGCGTTACCGGCGACGTCCAGCGCAGGATCTCCTCGACGGCGGTCGCCAGCAGCGAGCGGTCGCGGGTCAGCCCTTCGCGCTGATCGGGATTTTCCATCAGCGCCAGCATTCCGCCCGAGGTGGCGTTGCGGGTGGTCTCCTGGCCGCCGATTATCAGCAGAAAACAATTGAAAAGGACCTCCATGTCGGTCAGCTTCTGGCCTTCGATCTCGCCGTGCACCAGCGCGCTGACCAGGTCGGGGCCGGGATTTTTGCGCCGTTCGCCGATAAGGTTGACGAAGTAATTGAAGCAATTCATCTGCGCCTGCCGACCGGTCGCGTAGGCGTCGCCGTTGATCTGGTACTCGGGGTCATGCGTCCCGATCGACATGTTGGCGACGGTGAACATCATGTCCCAGTCGGCCCGCGCAATCCCCAGCATCTCGCAGATGACGGCGGTGGGCAGTTTGGCCGCCACGTCAACCACAAAGTCGCATTCCCCGCGCTCCGCCACTGAATCGATGATCTCCCGCGCAATCGCCCTGATATGGGACTCCTGCGGCGCGAGCGCGGCCCGAGTGAAACGTTTGTTGATTATCTGGCGCATCCGGGTGTGGCGCGGAGGGTCGGTCACGATCAGCATCTGGCCGAACCCCGCCTGCTGCGCCATCGTCTCCTCGTCGGTCAGACCGTAGTTCAACGCGATCCCATGTTCGGAGCTGAAGATCTGCGGATTGCGGTAGACGAAAAGGGCGTCCTGGTAGGCTGTCACCGACCAGTAACCGCTGTCGTTCTGGGGACTCCAATGCACGGGATCGTGCTCCCGCAACACCTTCCATGCGGCATGCGGATCACCGTGAACGAAAAGGTCGAAATTGTTCAGGTCGATTTCACTTAATTGCATGGTCTGCCCCGACTTGATGCGATTGGGTCTGGGGACAGAGTTTGAACCAAATGGTTAATTTGGCGCAAGCTGACCGCGGATCCGGTGCCAGGCCAGGTTCAGTTCAACTTTGCGGACAGGACGGCAATCTGACGCCGTATACGTTCGTCACCCGGCACCAGCCTGAGCGCTTGCGTGAACTCCTCGATTGCTTTGAGCAATTGACCGCGATGGGCGTAAATGTTGCCCAGATTGATATAGGGAAAATGGCGCGGTTGATAACGGGGGGCTCGCTTGGCGCGTTCCAGCCATGGGATTGCTTCGTCGAACTGATTACGCTGCATCAGGTACACGCCGATGTCGTTGTAGGGGTTGCCGAAGTCGGGGTCGATTTCGATTGCGCGATGGCAATGCTCGATCGCCTCGTCGAGTTTGCCCTGGTAGCTCAGCGCCCAGCCGAGAAAGGTATGCCCCTCGGCAGTGGGCAAAACTTCGATCGAGTCGCGGTACAGTTCGATGGCGTGATCGAGATCGCCCGCTTCCTGGGCGCGCAAACCCTCGTTGAAGAGGGCGGTGGCTCGCTGCAGTCTTTCATCATCCACCATTGACAATACCCTCGCCGAGTTACGTGTCCACGTAACTTATTGTGGTCATCGCGGCGGCGCTTGCAATAGCGCGATCCAACCCGAATCAAATCGTGGGCTGAGGCCGGGGGGCGAGCAAATCATCAATCTCAGCCAGCGCGCGGGAGACGTGGGTGGCGTTCCAGTAAATCCTGCCGCAACGCGGACAGCAGGCGAACCTTTCATGACTGGCGAACACGAACGGCGGAACGCGCCGCGCGACCAGGTTGCGATCAAGCCATTTCAGTGGCGTGTTGCACGCCGAGCATCGGGTGAAAGCCTGCGCGCGCGGATCGAAGGGGAATCGGTCCAGCACTTCACGCAACTGCTCGCGAAACAAATTGGCGGTCAGGAAGATCACGTCGGGCGCGGTACGCAGGCGCTTGTCGCGGGTCACCACGACACGTCCCTCCTCGCGCGCGCGGCGCAGCAGTTCGGCTCCGCCGGTGGCTGGATCGAACAGGACGTCCGCGCCCATCAGGCGCAGCCAGCGCGCCAGGCGGGCGAGCATCCGGTCAACCGCGAATCGGGGCGTTTCGTTCATCTGGCAGTCATAGTATAGCAGAAGGGCGAGGCGGCCGGGCGCACGAAAAACGCCGGCACCGGGACCTGGGTTATCGCAATTATGAAAGAACAACAGGTGACGTTCCCATCGCAGAATCTGACGCTTGAGGGGCTGTACGCGCTGCCGCCCACGGGGGCCGCGGTCAAAGGCGCCGTGATCTGCCATCCCCATCCGCAATACGGCGGCTCGATGTACAACAACGTAGTCGACGCCGCGCTGGAAGCATTCTGGCACACGCGGTTCGCGACGCTGCGCTTCAATTTTCGCGGCGTCGGTGAGAGCGAGGGCAGCTACGGCGGCGGCCACGGAGAGGCTCAGGACGCCGTCGCTGCGGTCAACTTCCTGCGCGCCAAACTCAATGCCCCGGCAGGGGTGGTGCTGGCGGGATATTCCTTTGGCGCCGCCGCCGCATGGCGTGGCGCGTCGGAGGCCGGCGAGCTCCAGGCGCTGGTGTTGATCGCCGCGCCCTTGCAGATGATGGACACGCAAGCAGTCCCGCCCGCGAGGAATATCCTGCTAATCGGCGGATCGCACGATTCATTCTGTCCCGCCGCGGGGCTCAAGGAATTATGCGCGCGGCTGGGTAAGCGCGCGTCGTTGCGTCTAATCGACGGTGCCGATCACTTCTTTGGCGGCTACGAGGACGACGTCACTACCGCTTTGGCGGAGATGCTGGAAGCAATCGGTTAATCTGCTCACAATCTATCGGACGCCCTCACCCTCACCCGGGAAAACGTCAGAGCGGAGAGCAAAGAAATCAGAACTCGCCTTCGACGTAGCCGGCTTCGGCGACGTAGTTCTCGAACCGGGTGTACTGGCTCAGGTAGGTGAGGATGGCCGTGTCGGTGGGGCCGTTGCGCTGCTTGGCGATGATCACTTCGGCGGTGCCCGCTGCCTTGGAGTCCTTGTGATACATTTCATCACGGTAAATGAACCCGATCACGTCGGCGTCCTGCTCGATCGCGCCCGATTCGCGCAGATCGGCAAGGAGTGGACGGCGGTCGGGGCGCGTCTCGACCTGGCGATTGAGCTGGGACAGCGCGATCACCGGCACCTTGAGTTCCTTGGCCAGCGCCTTCAACGAACGCGAAATCTCGGAGATTTCCTTCTCGCGCGACTCGCCCGGCCGCGACGCGCGCATCAGTTGCAGATAGTCCACGATGATCAGGCCGAGCCGATTGTTGCGCTCGCGCGCCAGCCGCCGGCATTTGGCCTTGAGCACGATCGGCGTGGTGTCGGAGCTGTCGTCGATAAAGATCTGGGCCTCGGACAGCCTGGCGGCAGCGCGCGCGAGTTTTGGGAAATCATCGGCTTTGAGGAAACCCGCCCGCGCTTTCGCCATGTCCACCCGCGCTTCGGAGCACAACAGCCGCAACACCAGTTGCTCCTTGGACATTTCCAGCGAAAAGAATGCCACCCCGATTTTGGGCTCCGCGTCCATCGCGGCGTAGGCCGCGATATTCAACGCCAGCGCCGTCTTGCCCATACTGGGGCGCGCCGCGAGAATAATCAGGTCGGAGGGCTGAAGGCCGGCGGTGATACGGTCGAGGTCGGCAAATCCGGTGGGCACGCCGGTGACCAGCTCGCGATTTTCGTACAGCCGCTCGATCAGCTTGAGGGACTCGCGCGTCAATTCCGGCATCGAATGGAACGAGGGCCGGATGCGCTTCTCGGATATCTGGAAAATCTTGTGTTCGGCCTGATCGACGAAGTCGTCGGCGTCGGTTTGCGCGTCGTAGGCTTCACTGGCGATCTCGGTGGCAACCGAAGCGAGGCTGCGTAAGACCGATTTTTCGCGCACGATGCGCGCGTAATAGGCAGCATTAGCGGCTGTAGGAACGCGCGCGGCCAGCTCCGCGATATACGCCGGACCGCCGATCTGTTCGAGTACGCCGCGCGCGCGCAGGCTCTCGGTCAGCGTGATGGCGTCCACCGGCTGATTGCGATCGGCCAGGTCGACCATGGCCTGGAAGATCAGCCGATGCGACTCACGATAGAAATCATCGACCGCGACCACCTCGAGGACCGCATTGACTGCGTCGTTCTCGAGCAGGATCGCGCCGAGCACAGACTCTTCCGCTTCAATGTTTTGAGGGGGAACGCGCTTTAATATGTCACCGCCCGCTGCCGCCACTGACCCTCTCCGCCAACCTGGAACCAACCGCTGACCCACCAGGAATTATAGCGACAGACGATAATGGCTCGCCACTACCGGCGGCAAGCGGGCAGGCTGATAACGCATCCACAGCCGTTCGCATTTGTTCACAATGACTTGGATCCTTCATCATATTCCCAATTTTGTCGCGAGGCCCGGCAATACCATCCACCGTCGGCTTTGACCACGGCCGCACCCCTATGCGCTACGCCGAGTCCTCAGCCGCGCCTTTGGAAGGATCGATTTTGCGCCCGTGCCCGCGACGGCACGCAGGCGTCTGCCAGGCTCGTTACGCGCGCCCGCGAGCCCAACGACAGGTTTCTGGCTGCGTTCGGGCGCTGACTTATGTACCAAAAACCGCGTTCTTGACAGCCAGCGTATCGGCGGTCATAGCTGAATCCCTATGATGGAACGGGCACGGTGGATCCTACTCGGAGCGGCGATGGTACTGGTGGCGGTTGCATTTTCCTGGAGTTGCGGCGGCGGTGGCGGCTCACCCACGGCCTGTCCGACTTATCCCGGTGGCGTACCGATTACCGCCTGTGCGGCGGCGTCGCCGGCCGGACCATTCCTGCAGGCAATCTCCATCTGCCCGGGACCGCCGCCGCCACCCACGCCAGTCTCCAGTTCGACCTCGACGGCAACGGCCGCTCCCACCGTGGTTGAAACTCCCTGCCCGGGCCCAATCGTGACTTCCGTGCCGTCGGCCGGGGCCACCGCACAGTTTCATGCGGTAGGAAGCTACAGCGACGGTTCGACCCAGGACATTACCAACGGGGCGTCGACCACCTGGACTACCAGTGATTCATCAGTGGTGGTGCCCAATACCACTCCGCCCGGCAGCTACTTTGCCAATGGTTCGGGCTGTGCAACCATCAACGCATCCTCGGGTGGAATTTCAGGGTCGCCGCCTGCGGTCGTGGACGTCGAGCCTATCCCCGCATCAACTATGTGTCCGTCTCCGGCGCCAACGACAGGTACGCTGTTCGGACGTTAGCCGTCGCGATAGTTCGACTTTTGGGAAGCCGGGCGCCCGGCAATATACCGATACGAATCGCGCGCCCTGAAGCGAACGAGTTCGGCACAGCTCCGCCAGGCGCCCAACCGTTTAGAGCAGATCGAAATTGTACTCAAATTGACCGATCAACATGTTCTTGCCTTTGAAGAGGCCGCCGTCCAGGTTGTAACGGTCGGTGCCAAGAATCTGTATCCATTGCAGCTTGACAAAGTATTTGTTCGTCCATGGAGGAACCAATTGCAAGGTGGGAAAGAATAGCCAGGTTTCCCCCTGCGGAGCATAGATCATGGTCCACGTCGGGCTGACGGCGCCCCACCACCAGGACGTGCCGACGTTCAGCAGCATGTTGACGTCATTGTGGTACAGGGGAGTGAAATAACTGGCGGCTTCCTGGACGAATTTGCTCGGACTCAAGGTGGTCAGATCGGTGAACTCGTAGTTCACCGTCAGATTGCCTGTGCTGGTCAGCCACGGGACGTAAGCCTGGTCGAGGTCGAGTGCGACCATCCATTTGAGCGTATCGGAGTAATACAAAGCGTCCGGCGTGCCCACGGCCGGATTAAAATCCGTGTAAACAGTGCCTGGGATGAAGTCGGTATTGAAGGTCTGATGGTTTGTATAGAACGCTTCGCCCCGCAAAACAAACGGGAGTTGGGCCAGAGGTCCGGGCAGATACAATGGCCTGTTCGCGGTAAAGCCCAGGCTCTGATATTGCGGATAATACTCGATCAGCCGCCGTTCAAAGAACGACGGGGCGACCTCCAGCGCTGGCGTCTGCGCTATCTTCAACACCGGATTGTATTCATGACTCCACAGATAAAATGCGGTTAATTCGGCGTTCTCGAACAGCGTATGGAACCGAACGCCGACTTGTGAATTGCCCCAGGTGGCGTTGGGCAGCCTGGGATCCGGCAAACCGAAGTATTCGCCGGGGCCCTGCCCCGGGATTCCCGTTCCCGTTTGAAACAGCGCGACCGGGGCCGCGGTCCCGCAAAAACCTGGAAAACCGGCGGCCGGAATCACTTTACCCCCCAGCGGAGTGAACAATACCCGGCAGTCCAGTTGACCCGCGAAGCGGCCTCCTGGATTTGCGGCGGCGATGTTCACTCGTCCCGCGATGTTATCCAGCCCGTTGAGGTGATCGTCGCTGTAGTCAACGTGGTTGTACAAGAAATCAAATCCCGGGACATAGACCAGTTCGAGATAGTTCGAACTGAGCGGCCCCAGCGAAGGCAGGTTCAGGATCGGATGGACCATCCAAAGCGGCATGCGCGACTGCTCCAGATTGGCGAAACCGAAATTCCAGCTGAGGTTCTGAGGATTTATCTGATCACCCACGCGAAAGGCCAGCGACTCACCCCAGGTCACGATCTGCCGGCCGATGAACAAATCCAGCGGCCCCTGGCGATGCTTGAACCATAATTCCCGGATTCCATAGGTGTTGTAGAAATCGGAGTTGCAGTGCATCGCGGTGAACGATTGTCCGCGCAGCGCTCCCAGCCAGGTCGCTCCTGGTCCCAGACACGCAACCTCCCAAGGATAGGAAGGTTCGTAGACGAACCAGTCGCGCATGAACATGCTGTCGTTCTCGGTGAAATCGTCATTGACGTCGATTTGAACCATGTTGCGCTCGACCGCCAGCGAGTTTGTGCTTCTCTGACCGAATCGATCGACGTTGCCCGCGGGCGTGAATCCGAACCCTTTGGCGGCGTTGTGCGAATTGATCCAGGTTCCGCTCGTGTTCAGAAAGAACCCGGTTATCTGCAGGTTCTTCAGAAAATAAGGCTCGGAGTTTTTCGTCGTCGATGACGACGTGGTGGCGCTTTGGTTCTGAGCCAGAACATTGCCAGCCAGCGCCATGGTTATCGAAAGCACAACCGCGCCACAGGTGAAGGCGGTTGGCCCAGACCATAATGCCGTTTTATAAACCCTTGATCTGCTCATAATTTTTCCCTGATGGTCCAGGCGGCGTCATTTCGCCATGACCAACTTGATCGTTCGTGTTCACAATCAACGGGGCAGCAATGGATACGGCACTGCCGTACGCCGGTCGAATTCACCGGCCGCAAAAATGCTCCATGGCTTACTGCTCCCACCCGGATGCCGGGATCATGATGCCCCGGCAAAGCATCCAGCCAGGATAGGCGGGCGCTCTATGGCAGGTCTGGGTCGTCCGCGGACGGCGCCGGGATTCGTTGCCGGCCAATCTTTATGGACGGAGGCCGGTTATCCATCGGCACGGCGGTAAGGAATGAGAGAGCTTCGGGTTGTTCGATACTGATGGAAAAATCCGCAGAGGGCGCAGGCAGTGAGGAGGGTTCAGGCAAATCGCGGCCGACTTCCTCCACGGTATGGCGGACTACCCCCGAATGGGAGTTTGAAAGAGCGCAGATGGGCAGCCCCGACAGCGAATGCAGAGCTCTAGTATACTGGGCCGAACCTAAAGCCATCAGGCACGGCACAATGACCAGTGCGGCGGCATTGAAAACCTTACGCGCTTTTCGCATTGAGCCATTCATGTCCGGCTATGACCAAAGTAGCTGGCTTGAAAGTTCAGATAACACCGCAAAGATTGAATGGCAATATTTTAGCCGGATGAATTTGGATTGCTCGATCGGCTGCCGCTCTGATGAGCAGCGCGCAAAGGCGGCCTGTTTTTGTATCCGTACCCGGTTTGCGTTGCCGTAAACGCCTGCTCCGTGTTCCGGGCCGACTCGGCGGATCAAGTCCGGCATTTTGAGCTGAGCCCCCGGGAGAGCGAGCCGAAACCTGACACCAATGTCAGGGCGAAACTGACACGAATGTCATGTTGATTTTCGCGCGCCAACGGTTTGACTACGCCACTTATCGCTTATAGGTTTTTTGATGCTCGGATTTGCACATGGAAAAGCAAGCACGGCGGGCCCAGGTGCTGCGGCACGCCAAAAGGATTTTCGCCCGCAAGGGATATCATCGGACCAACGTCGCGGATATCATCAGCCGAGCCCGGATCGCACGGGGTACCTTTTATCTTTACTTCGAAAACAAAAAAGATCTTTTTGAGGAACTCCTTGAGCAGGTGTTGCGCGAACTGGCGGTCCGGATTCATCGCATCCGGATCGGACCCGGCGAGCCTGAACCCGCCGACCAGTTGCGCGCCAATCTGCGTCGGGTGATGTCTTTCGTGCTTAGCGAGCGGGACTTGACTAATATTCTGCTCAGCCACGCTTTGGGCTTTGATCCGGAACTGGATGAACGGATTCAGACCTTTTACGACCGTATCGCGGCGCAGATCCAGCGCTCGCTGGACCTGGGAATTACGATGGGACTGGTGCGCCGATGCGATACGCGGACCGCGGCCTACTGTATTCTGGGCGGAGTCAAGGAAACGATCGCGCAACTCTCGCGCCAGGCGCCGCCGGACATCGACGGGCTGGTCGAGGAAATCCTGCGCTTCGGTCTAAGCGGGGTGGCGCGTCCGGAATTGCTCGAAACTCTCCGTAACATTGGCGAACCCTGAGGAGGACGCTTTTATTTTCGCGCTACTAGACTGACATGTCAGTCCAAAAAAACCGTTTTCGTGCCGCCGCCTTCTACGACCTCGACGGCACCCTGGTGGACGTCAATCTCCTGCATGTCACCGCGTACATGCTGGCCAATGTCGCGGAATGGAAGGGACGTCTGGCCAATGTGGCGGCGCTGGCGTTGCGTCTGCCGCGCATATACGCGGCCGAACGGCATGATCGCCGGCTGCTCAACGTAACCATCTTCGGCATTTTCAGAGGCATCTCGCGCGACCGCTTGTTCCTACTGGGCGAGGAATACTGCGAACGGGTCCTGATGCAGCACTTTTACGCGCAGGCGGTCGATTTGATGGCCGGCAATCGCGAGGCGGGACTGGAGCCAATCCTGGTCACGGGATCGCCCGATTTCGTGGTCGCGGCGCTGGCGCGCCGGATCGGAGTCGAGACTTTCGCCGCCAACCGCCTCGCCTACAGCCGCAATCTGGCCAGTGGGCGGCTGCGCGAACCGATCATCGCGGGCGAGGAAAAGGCCCGCTGGTGCGAGGAGTATGCGGCGCGCAGGGGACTGCGCCTGAGTGATTGCTGGGGCTATGCCGACTCCTACTACGACCTGCCCTTTCTGACCGCGCTGGGCCATCCGGTGGCCGTCAATCCGGATCGGCGGCTGCTGGCCACCGCGCGCGATCGCCAATGGCCGATCATCCGCTTCGCCAAAACCCGGGCGCCCGCGCCGGCATGGCCATATAACGGAGAATCCTGATGGCGCAAGCCGAACGCAAACTCAAGGAGCTCAAGGCGGCCCAGCTCAAACACGAAGTCGGAGCGCGCCGCGAGTTGGTGGTTACGCTTAACAGCCGCTCGGAACCACGGCTGATCTCCTATGGCGATGACTTCCTGGTGGCGAAACTTCCACCCGGCACCCGCGTGATCTATCCGCCGCCGCCGCTGGAACCGCTCCCCGATCCCGATGTGGCGATTCGCTACGCTCTGTTGCATCCGGAAAACGCCGATCCGCTGTTCGCGCAGCTCAGCCCAAACATGCGCGTAACCATCGCGATCGACGATATCAGCCTGCCGCTGCCGCCCATGCAGCGGCCTGACTTGCGCGAGCGGATGCTTAACATCGTGCTCCAGATGCTGGCGGATTACGGCGTCGATGACGTGCACCTCATTATCGCCACCTCGCTCCATCGCCGGATGACTGAAGACGAAGTCCGCCGGATGGTCGGCGAGCGCGTCTTCAAGGCGTACTGGCCCGATCGGCTTTACAACTTCGATGCCGAAAACCGCGCCGAACTCACGATGCTGGGCAAGACCGATCACGGCGAGGAAGTATGGCTCAGCAAGCGCGCCGCCGAATCCGACCTCCTGATCTACCTCAACATCAACCTGGTCCCGATGGACGGCGGACATAAATCGGTCGCGGTCGGCTTGGCGCCGTATCGAAGCCTCAGGCATCACCACAATCCGGCCACGCTGCGCGACAGTCATTCATACATGGATCCGACCCGCTCGGGCCTGCATCGGAGCGCTGATCGGATGGGCAGGATCGTCAACCGCAACGTCAACGTGTTCACGATCGAGACCGCGATCAACAACCGCATGTACGGCGGTCTGCTGGATTTTCTGCACAAGAACGAAGATCGCTTCAGCGACTGGGATCGGGCGCGCCTGGGCACCTTCAAATGGACGCTGCGCAATGTTTCCGACGGGCTGCGGCGCGAGATGCTGCGCCGCTACGCCGCGCCGTACGGGATGACCGGGGTGTGGGCGGGGGAAACCGAAGCGGTGCACGACAAGGCGCTGGCCCGTGTGTTTCAGCAGTACGCGGTTCCGGTGAAGGGCCAGAGCGACATTTTGATTGTGGGCGTGCCCTACATCTGTCCGTATAACGTCAACTCGATCATGAATCCCGTGCTGGTGCAGTGCACCGGCCTTGGCTACCTGTTCAACATGTATCGCAACAAGCCGTTGGTCCGCGCCGGCGGCACACTCATCATCTGCCATCCGCTGCGCGACGAGTTCCATCCCGAGCACCATCCGAGCTACATCGAGTTCTTCCATCGATGTCTGGCCGAGACCAACGACTCGGTCGAGCTCGAGCGCAATTTCGAGGCGGAGTTCGCGCGCAATCCGACCTACGTCCACATGTACCGTTATGGGCACGCCTATCACGGCGTGCATCCTTTCTACATGTGGTACTGGGGCGAGCCTGGACGCCAGCACCTCGGCCGCATCATCGCGGCCGGCTGCGAGGATCCCGAGGTCGCTGCGCGGATGGGATGGGAGGCGGCCGACACGCTCGATCAGGCGATCGCGATGGCCACCTCGGAGTTGGGTCGCTCGGCTTCGGTTACGTACCTGCATCTGCCGCCCCTGGTAATTGCCGATGTCGAATAGCGCCAAACCCCAAACCGCCGTCCGCGGCAAAGGCATGCCCACGCTGGAGCGCGTGCTCACCGGGCGGCGCATCCTGCTGACCGGTGGCACCGGATTTCTGGGCAAAACCTTCCTCTACCTGCTTTTGCGCGACCATCCGGAGATCGCGCGCATCTACCTGCTGATTCGCGGCGACCGCCGCAGCGCGCTGACCCGCTATCAGCGCGAGGTGGTGGATTCGCCCCCGATGGATCGCCTGCGCGAGCAATTGGGAGAGCGCTTTCAAGGCTATCTGGAAGATCGCATCGTCGTCCTGCCCGGCGACATCTCCAACGAAGGCTTGCTCGCCGCGGGAGTCGAACCGCTCAAGCGCGGGCAGATCGATGCGATCGTGCATTGCGCCGGTCTGGTCAATTTCGAAGCCTCGCTGGAAAAGGCGCTGGTGGTCAATACTCTGGGCGTCGCCAACGTGATCGAATTCTGCCGCAGGCTCGACGCCAAGCTGCTGCACGTATCGACCTGCTATGTCGCGGGCAGCGCCGACGGCCATCGCTACGAAGAGGACATCCCGGTGGATTGGTGCCCTGACGAGCGGCAGGAACATTTCAATGTGCGCCGCGAAATCCGCGACGCCCGCGCCGCCATCGATCGGATCGAGGCCGCCTCGCACGAGGCCGCCAATTGCGAATTCAGCGAAGGCGATGGCGAGCATATGAGCGAAAGCCACCGCAAGCGCTGGGTCGAGGAGAAGCTCAAAGCGGAGGGACTCGCGCGGGCCCAGCGATGGGGCTGGCCCAACACTTACAGCTATACCAAGAGCCTCGGCGAGCAACTGGTGCTGGCCGCGCGCGGCGAACTCGACGTGACGGTGGTGCGGCCGGCCGTTATCGAAAGTGCTCTTGCCGATCCGATGCCCGGATGGAACCAGGGGGTCAACACCAGCGCGCCGCTCACTTACTTGTCGGGCGAAGGTTTCCGCTTTTATCCGGCGCGCCCCGATTTGGTGCTTGACGTGATCCCGGTTGATCTTGTCGCGCATGCGATGGTGCCGGTACTTGCCGCCCTGCTGGTGCGCCGTCAGGACCCGATTTATCAGCTCGGCACGTCGGACTGTAATCCGCTGCCGATGCGGCGCCTGGTCGAACTGACGGGCCTCGCCAACCGCGAATACCAGCGCGACGGGCGGGGGACGATGGGCAAGCTGGCGCCGCATCTGGAGTCGGTGATCGTTTCCAGGGAAGCCTATGAGTTCGTCAGCCGCACGGGGCCCCGTTTCATCAGGCAGGCGGTCGATTTTGTCAAGAGCGCGGCGAAACTGGACAATTCGCGCACGCGCCGGTTCGACCAGCGGCTGGACCAGTTCCTGGATCAGATCGACGTCGCCCGCTCCCTAATCTCGGTCTACCTGCCCTATATCCAGGACCTGGTTTACACCTTTCACTGCCGCAACATTCGCGCGCTGTACGCGCGCCTGACGCCGGCCGACGCGCGGCGCCATCCTTTCGCCCCCGAAAAAATCGATTGGCGCCATTACTGGATCAACATCCATCTGCCCGGGTTGCGGCGCTACATCTTCGGGCAGCTGGATTTGCACACCAGGGGGCGCGCACGCGCCGCGCGCCGCCATCGAGATCTGATCGAGCTGCTGGAAAGTGCGGCGTCCAAATTCGGCTCCGGCCCCGCGCTCGTTGCCCACAATCAGTCTGGCGGGCAGACCACGCTGACTTACCGCGAAACCCGCGAGCGCGCGGTTCGCGCGGGCCTGATGCTGGGCGGCCGGGGCGTGCAGCCGGGCGACCGCGTCCTGCTGATGGGCGAGAATTCCCCGGATTGGGTGGTCGCCTTCTTCGCTATCCTGTATGCGGGCGCGATCGCGGTACCGCTCGATCATTTGATTTCGGCCGAGGAACTTTCCGCGATTTGCCGGATTGCGGAGCCGCGCGCCGCCCTGCTGTCGGAAAGCGTCCAGCGGCGGCTGAGCAAACCGATCGCGGAGATGCCCGGCGAAATTTTGCAGTTCCAATTCGACGAACTTGCCCGGCCCTTTCTTTTGCGCGGCGGCGCGCCGGCCAGACCCGAAATCGACCGCAAATCTTTGGCCGCGATCTTTTTCACTTCCGGCAGCACCGGAACGCCCAAGGGCGTGATGCTCACGCATGGCAATCTGACCGCGGAGGTATCGATGCTGTCGCGGGTGTTCGCGCTCAACGAGGACGAAACGCTGCTTTCGCTGCTCCCGCTGCATCACACCTTCGAGTTCACCTGCGGGATGCTGCTGCCCATATCGAGCGGCGCACGGATTGTCTATCCGCTGGGAGTGGACGCCGCCACGCTGTCGAGCACGCTGGCGCAGATTCGGCCGACGGCGATGATCGGCGTGCCCGCGCTGTGGCAGGCGATTCATCGGCGGATTCTGGATGAAGTCGAATCACGCGGCGCCGTAGTCCATTCGCTGTTCGAAGGCCTGCGCGATCTCAATCGGCGTCTGAGCGCCGACTTCGGACTGAACTTCGGACGCGTGCTGTTCCATGCCGCCCATCAGGCTTTGGGCGGACGCCTGCGCCTGGCGGTCAGCGGCGGTGCCGCGCTGCCTAATCGCGTGGCCGAGTTCTTCAACGACATCGGCTTGCGCCTGCTCGAAGGCTACGGTCTGACTGAAGCGGCGCCGGTGCTGAGCGTCGCGCATCCTGACGAACAACTCGTTCCGGGCTCGGTCGGCAAACCGCTGGCCGGCGTGCAGATCAAGCTCAGCACCGAAAACGGCGATGAAGTCGGAGAGATCCTCGCGCGCGGACCCAATGTGATGGCGGGGTATTACCGCGATCAGGCCGCCACCGACGCCGCGCTCAAGGACGGATGGCTCCATACGGGTGACCTGGGACGCTTCGATGAGCATGGCCGCCTCTACATAGTGGGGCGCGCCAAGGACGTCATCGTCGATGCGGGCGGCAACAATGTTTACATCGACGAGGTCGAGGAAGCCTACAGCCATTCGCCATACATGAAGGAAATGGCCGTGGTCGGGCTCAAGACGCCGGGCGGCGAGCAGGTCGCGGCGTTGGTGGTGCCGGCTTATGCCCGGGGCCAGAGCCGGCGCGCGGTCCACGATCAGCTTCAGGCCCATTTCGCCAGGGTCAGCGCCACCCTGAATCCGCATAAGCGAATCAGAATTTTGCGCTTCACCGACGCCGACCTGCCGCGCACTCGGACGCGCAAGGTCAAACGCGCCGAAGTCGTGGATCTGCTCAACCGCCTGATCGCGCAAAACGGTGAGCAACGGCACGCCGCGGTGGACGTTGAACCATGGCTGGTCGAAACGCTTTCGCAGGTAACGGCAAATGGCGCGAAGATCTCGTCCGCCACACGCCTGATCGAGGATTTGGGCCTTGACTCGCTGGCGCTGGCCGAACTGGGCGAGCACGTCGCGGCACGCACGGGCCGCGAACTGACGCCCGAGGAACTCGGCAACCTGCGCACGGTCGAGGATCTTCAGCAGGCGATCGCGCAGAGTTCGCGGCGTCCGCGCCTGCCCTCGTACGCACATCTGGCTGAGCCTTATACTCCCCAGTTGCCCAAACCGCTGCGGCTCGTGGGCGAAGCGGCAACGCGGGGCATGCAACGTCTTTTCCTTTCCGGATGGCTGAAACCGCGGGTCATCGGGCGCGGCAACGTGCCGGCCAATCGCAACGTCATCGTGGTCGCCAATCATGCCAGTCATGTGGACTTCGCCGTCGTGCGCGACGCGCTGGGTCCGATGGGCGAACAGTTGGTGGTGCTGGCAGCGCGCGATTATTTCTTCAGCACGCCGGCACGCCGCTTTGTGGCGCATAACTTCAGCCCGCTGATCCCCTTCGATCGCGAACGCGCGCAACTGGAATCGCTCGATCAGGCGCTGGCCCAGCTTGCCGCCGGACGCAGCCTGCTGATGTTCCCCGAGGGCACACGTTCCACCGATGGATCGCTCCAGGAGTTCAAGAGCGGCGCCGGCTACCTCGTGCTGCGCAGCGGATGCGACGTGCTGCCGGTCCACATCAGCGGCACCCATCAGGTCCTCGGCAAGGGCAGCGTCGTGCCGCGCCGCCATCCGGTGGAGGTGCGGATTGGCGGCGTAATCAGCAATCGCCTGCTGCGCGAAATCGCGGAAAGCAGCGAGGGCGCCGGCGCCTACCGCTCAGTTTCGGATTATCTGCGCCGCATCGTCGCGGGCCTTGCGCTGGGTCACAGCCCCGCACGCGAGCGCCCCGCACCCAAGCGGCAGGAACCCGTCCGCCATCGCCATCGAGAGCAAGCCCACGCCCGCCAGACCTGAACACATTGATCGGACGCTTTGGGCAGACTGGAAAGCGCGGGCCCACCAGCCAGGGATGTTAAAAGGAAGACCCCCTCAGCTTATTCTTGGCCTTCGTCGGGATTGCGTGGGGGTTGCGGCTTGGCGCGCGCGCGGATTTGCCTTGCCGCTTCGACCCATTGGCGGATACGCGCTTCGTAACCCCGCTCCGAAGGCTGGTAGTAGCGTCGATTCAGAAGTTCCTCGGGTAAATAGTCCTGTTCTGTTAGCGCACCTTCGTAATCGTGCGGATAGCGGTAGCCCTCGCCGTAGCCCAGCTCCTTCATCAGCGGCGTCGGCGCGTTGCGGATATGCATCGGAACCGGCAACGCGCCCAGCTTGCGTACGTCTTCGCGCGCGGCGAGCATCGCGCGGTACGACGCGTTGGATTTCGGCGCGCTGGCCAGATAGGTCACACCCTGCGCCAGCGGAATCACGCCCTCGGGCAAACCCACGAACTCGACCGCATCCTTGACCGACGTCGCGACCATCAGCGCACGCGGGTCCGCATTGCCAACGTCCTCGGCGGCAAAGATCACCATCCGGCGCGCGACAAACATCGGGTCCTCGCCCGCCTCGATCATCCGCATCATCCAATACAAGGCCGCATCGGGGTCGCTGCCGCGCATGCTTTTGATGAAAGCGGAGATTACGTTGTAATGCTCCTCGCCGGCACGATCGTAGATCAGCGCCTTGTGCTGCGTGGCCTCGCGCACATGATCTGCCGTGATACTCTGTGAGCCCGCCTGCCGCGCCAGTTCGGCCGCGATTTCAAGCGCATTGAGCGCCTTGCGCGCGTCGCCGCCGGCCTGCCCGATCAGTTCGGCCATCGCGCGATCATCAAGAGCCAGCTTGAAGTTGCCCAGACCGCGTTCCGAATCGCCCAGCGCGCGCTTAATCAGTACCGCGAGGTCGGCCTCAGCCAGCGGATGGAGCACCAGCACCTTGGTGCGCGAGAGCAGCGGTCCGATTACTTCGAAGGACGGATTTTCGGTGGTCGCGCCGATCAGCGTGATAAGCCCGCTTTCCACGTGCGGCAGGAAGGCGTCCTGCTGCGCGCGGTTCCATCGATGGATCTCGTCGACGAACAGCACCGTGCGCTGGCCATCGGCCGCGAGCTGGCGGCGCGCAAGCTCGATTATCTGGCGCAAATCGGCGACGCCCGAAAGCACCGCCGAGATTGATTTGAAGACCGCCCCCGAACTGTCAGCGACCAGGCGGGCCAGCGTGGTTTTGCCGCTGCCCGGCGGACCCCACAGAATGATCGAATGAAGCACGCCCGACGCCGCCATCTGGGTCAGCAGCCGGCCGGGGCCGAGCAGGTGCTCCTGGCCGACCAGCTCATCCAGCGAGCGCGGACGCATCCGCTCCGCCAGCGGTTGTCCGCGCGGCGGCTTGGTGGGAAAAAGACTGGCCTGCTGCTGCGCTCTACGCGACGTCATAACAATCAGGTTAGCACAGCAAGGCTGCAGTTCAGATCTGCGGCCGCACGCATGAAATCATGAAACTCCTATTCCCTTTCCTGGTGGAGTAACCTTGCGGCAGGAATCGAAGAGCCAATTTTACGGTCGCATGGAGAATGAAATGACGCAACTAAACGATTTTAACCAGCGCGTAATCGATGAATTCTGCAGGAACGGGGGCAAGGTCGGCGGCCAGTTCGCCAACGCGCCGCTTTTGCTCTTGACCACCACCGGCGCGAAGACCGGACGTTCACTGACCAAACCGCTCGCCTACACCATAGACGGCGACAAAATCGTGATAATCGCCTCTTATGCCGGGGCGCCAAAAAATCCCGCATGGTTCAACAACATCGTTGCCAACCCCGTGGTCACGGTCGAGCTGGGCGTGGAGCGTTTTCAGGCTCACGCCAGGGTGGTAACCGGAGCGGAGCGCCAGCGGCTTTACGACAACCAGGCCAGCCAGATGGCGATATTTGCCGACTATCAAAAGAAAACCACGCGCGAGATCCCGGTCGTGGTGCTGGAACGGATCTCCTGAACGCATTTCGAGACGCCATGCGATCGCTGGAGCGTTCGCGCCGTTTGACATTTTTGACGCCGTGGGTAGGTTGCCCCCATGAAATACACGAAATTGGGCAGAACCGGTCTGACCGTATCGCGGCTGTGTCTGGGATGCGGCAGTTATGGAATCAAGTCGTGGCAGCCGTGGGTGTTGGAGGAGCAGGACGCGCGCGAGCACTACCAACATGCGCTGGAGAACGGGATCAATTTTTTCGATACCGCCGATATGTATTCCAACGGCGTCAGCGAGCAGATCACGGGCCGCTGCCTGCGCGAGATGGGACGGCGCGACGAACTGGTGATCGCGACCAAGGTCGGCGGCGCCATGAGCACGGGACCCAACGGCTCGGGGCTTGGCCGCAAACATATCATTGCCGCCTGCGACGCCTCGCTGCGACGGCTGGGAATGGATTACATCGACCTGTATCAAATTCATGGCTGGGATTTGTCAACGCCGCTGGAGGAAACCCTGGAAGCGCTCGACTCCGTGGTGCGCGCCGGCAAGGTCCGCTATCTGGGCGTCAGCAATACCAGCGCATGGATGCTGGCCAAGTCGCTGTTTGTCGCCCGCGAGCACGGATGGCATCGATTCGTGTCCGTGCAGAATCACTACAATTTGATCTATCGCGAGGACGAGCGCGAGGTTATTCCGCTGTGCATCGATCAGGGTGTCGGGCTGATTCCATGGCGTCCGCTGGCGCGCGGATTTCTGACCCGCAATCGCGACCGCAGCGGCAAGGCGCTGCGCCTGCGCGCGCAGAGCGATCCGCTGGCGGAATGCTATCGTCCAGACGATTACGATATGGTGGACGCGATCGCCAGTATCGCTGAGAAGCGCGGCGTAGCGCCCGCCGTGGTCGCGCTCGCCTGGCTGCTCCAAACTCCGGGAATGACGGCGCCCATTATCGGGGCCACCAAAAAAAGCCACATCGACGACGCCCTCAAGGCGCTCGACTTCCAATTGACGCCAGAAGAAGTAGCCAGCCTCGAGGAGCCGTATCAGCCTCATCCCGACGCCATGGAACTGATCCATCGCAACGCCATGCGCCATCTGAATCAGGGCGCTGGCGCCGCCCCGCGCTGAAGGAGGAGGGGAAGAGAAGTAAGTCAGAGAAAGACAGAAGACTGTATAGATTTTTCCGCTCTCTGACTCCCCTTCCCTCTCACTCCTTTTCCTGATGTTCCATCAGTAGCCGGCAAAGCCCATGTTGGTGGTGGCTTGCGCGTCGGGATCGGTGCAGACGTTGACTACCGCGGGCTTGCCGCTGTTGATCGCGCGCTCGATCGCCGGCCGGATCTGATCCGGCTTTTCGACGAATTCGCCGTAGCCGCCGAACGCTTCCATCATCTTGTCGTAACGCAGCCATCCGAGATCGCGTCCGACGTTGCCGCTCTTGACACCCGCCGCCGCCCATCCGGTCTGATGCGAGGTGAATCCGCCGTTATTCGAGATTACCACGACTATCGGCAGGTTATGCCGGACGGCGGTCTCCACCTCCATCCCGTTCCAGCCGAAAGCGCCGTCGCCCGAAAGCACCACCACCAAACGATCGGGAGCAGCCGCTTTGGCCCCGACGCCGAACGGGATGCCGACGCCCATGCATCCGTGAGGCCCCGCGTTGATGCTGGTGCCGGGCGCGTAGATTGGAATCGATTGCCGCGCGAAGTTCAGGATCTCGTGTCCGTCGACCACCAGGATCGTGTCGCGCGTGATGAGGTCGCGCACTTCCTTGCACAGGCGCAGCGGATGGATCGGGACCTTGTCAGAATGCAGCAAGGGCGTGTCGCGCTCCTGATTCGATCGCTGCTTGGCGGACAGGCGCGAGATCCACGGCGTTTCTTCGCGCGGACGGAATTTGCCGGCGGCGGCTTCGGTCAGTTGCCGGAGCACCAGTTTGGCGTCGCCGATTATACCAACATCGACACCGCGATTATGCCCGAGTTCCTTGCCGTCGATATTGACATTGATGAACTTGGCGTCGGCATTGAAACGCGGCGGGCGCAAAAACGTGAGCATCGAGTTGGCCCGCGCGCCGATCACCAGGACCACGTCGGCTTCGCGAAACGCCGTCGAGCGCGCCGCCGGGAACGATCGCGGATGGTCCTCCGGCACCACGCCGCGGCCCTGCGGTGTGGTCCAGAACGGAATTCCGGTGGCGTCAACGAAACGGCGCATCTCCTCGCCTGCGCCTGACCACAGCACTCCACTGCCGCTGACGATGATCGGCCGCTCGGCCTGCTGCAAAATTTCGATGGCCTTGTCAATCAAATCCGGATCGCCCGCCGGCCGCGAATCGACGCGGTACTTGGTCGGCCAGTACAGTCGTTCGGTGTCTACCGGAGTGGCCAGGATATCTCCGGGCAGATCGAGGTAAATCGGTCCCTTCTTACCGTCCATCGCTTCGCGAAAGGCCAGGCTGATGTATTCCGGAATGCGCGACGCGATATCGACCCGGTAAGCCGCCTTGACCACCGGCCGCATCATCGAAACCTGATCCATCTCCTGGAACGTTTCCATGGTGGTGCCGCGCATCGGCGCCGACCCGCCGATCGCGATAATCGGGCTGGCATCGCCCCATGCGTTGGCCAGGCCGGTCACGGCGTTGGCAGTGCCCGGACCCGAAGGGGTAATGCAAATGCCGGGTTTGCCGGTGACGCGCGAGTAAGCATGGGCCATCATCGCGGCCGCCTGCTCATGGCGCACATAGATTCCCTTCATGCCCAATTCCAGGCAGGCCCCGGCCGTACCGCTGGTCGGTCCGCCCATCATGAAAAAGAAGGTGTCAACGCCTTCATTTTTGAAGCATTGCGCGATTATCTGTTCGCCGCGTATTTTTGCCATCGCTGTTTCGCCTCTTTCAAAAAACTTTCCACTGAAATGACGCCGGGACGCCATTGTTTCCGCGCTGCTGCAATAGCACGGAATGCCTGCAAAAGGGAAAGCAGGCTTTGCCTCGCGCCCTTAACGGAGCGAGTCTTTGGTCGCCCTGCCCCGCTATCGCCGGAACAGTCCCGCGCCCAGCGGCAGACCGAGCAGATAGCGCCGGATCCAGTCCAACGCCACCTGCGAGGCCAGGGTCTTGATCCAGTCGCGCGTCCCGCCCATCCGGTAGCTGCGCGCGAATTGGACGCCGTCAGCCACGAGGGCAATATTGACCGTGCCGACCGGCTTTTCGGGCGTGCCGCCGCCGGGACCAGCGATTCCCGAAGTGGCCAGGCCGATATCGGCGCCAATTGCTTTGCGTACGCCGGCAGCCATCTCCAGCACGCATTGCTCGCTCACGGCGCCATGGTTCTTGAGCGTCTGCTCGCTGACACCCAACAGCTTCATCTTCGATTCGTTGGAATACGTCACCAAATCGGCCAGCAAATAATTGGAGGCTCCGGCGACATTGGTGATGCGATGGCCGATCTGGCCGCCGGTGCAGGATTCCGCAATCGCCAGCGTCAGGTGCCGCTCGGTGAGCAGGCGTCCGACCACCTGCTCCATCGTAACGTCGCCTTCGCCATAGACGAATTCGGAAATTTTCTCGCGCACGCGCTGAACCAGTTCATCCAGCCGCGCCTGCGCTTCCCCGGGAAGACCCTCAACCGATACCCGCAACGAGATTTGCGGAAAGCTGGCACGAAATGAAACGCGCGCTTCCTCAGGCTTGATCAAACCTGCAACCGCTTCGTCGAGCCCCGATTCGCTGATTCCATAGGTTTGGAAGGTGTGGCTCAGATGGACTTTGTCATGGCCGCGGCTGGCGACCAGCCAGGGCATGACCGTTTCCTCCATCATCGGTTTCATCTCGCGCGGAACCCCGGGCAGCACGACCAGATGAGTGGTATGGTCCTTCTGTTCCACGGCCATGCGGAACCCCGGCGCCGTGCCCAGCGCGTTGGGAATAATGACCGCGGTCTCAGGGAACATCGCCTGCTTGAGATTATTCTCCGGCATCCTGCGCCCGCCGGAGGCGAACAGCCGGCGCATCTTGTCCGCCGTCTCATTGTCGAACCACAATTTTTTCCCGGTCAGGCGCGCGACGGTTTCGGTTGTCAGGTCGTCGGCGGTCGGTCCGATTCCGCCGGTCGAGATCACGACGTCCGCGCGTTCCATCGCGGTCTTCCATGCCCATTCCAGCCGCTCCGGATCGTCGCCGACGGTGATGATGCCGGCCAGGTCCAATCCGATTTCCTGCAGCTTGTCGGCGAGGTAGTTGGAGTTGGTGTCGACGACCTTGCCAGTGGTCAATTCGTCGCCGGTGGAAAGGATGAACGCGCGTTGAATCATAGCTTCTCCGTCACAGTATCAGGTGCGCCACCAGGCGCAGCACGATATTGGCATAGACCGCCGCGGCCAAATCGTCCAGCATCACACCCGGCCCGCCGCGCACTTGTTGGTCGAAAAAGTTGGCCGGCGGTAGTTTAGCAATATCAAACACCCTGAACAGTCCGAACCCAATCAGCAGATGGATCCAGTCGAGGGGATTGAAAAACATCGTGGCCACCATCCCCAGGATTTCGTCCAGGACTATATGCGGACTGTCGTGCTCGCCCAAAACCTCCTGGGCGCGCTGGGCAATCCAGCAGGCGAGGATAAAGGCGGCGGCGAAAATTATCATCGCCAGCGCCGCATGACCGCGCGCATAGCGCAGCAGGCTGCACGCTGCCGCCATCCCGACTACCGAACCGGCGGTGCCAGGAGCGATGGGCACGAATCCCGCGCCTGCTCCGGTGGCAATAAAGATAATCACAGCACGCCACACACAGCGGCTCAAACGGCGAGTTTCAACTGGCGCGGCGGCGCAGGTCAATCAGCCAAACCCTCGCGTGGTCCGAGCGGGCGCATTACTCCGCCCGTAGCGGCATCGGCGGCTCCTCGACCTGCAATTCGACGCGCACTACTCCCGGCACGCGGCGCACGATCGATCCGGCCAGCTCGTCCCATGGCGGAACCAGCGCCGAACTCTTCAGCATCACGATTCCGCTGCGCGCCTCGACGTCGATCGGGGCGTGACCCATCTTGGGATGGGCGAGCAGAGCGGCCCGGACCTGGGCCGCCAGCGACGCGTCCTTCAGCGCCTGCGCAGAGCGTTGATCGGCCTCGCGATCGATCGCCGAGGCGAGATCGGCAATCATCGCGGCCAGCAACGGCAGCGGGCGCGCCGACGTGTTAACGATCAGGTCGTAATGACTGGCCTCTTCCAGATCCACCCCGAGCGAGCGCTGCACGCGGGCGCGGACTTCCTGGTCGTAATGGCGCACCCGGCGTTCGGCTGCCGACGCGTCGAGTCCCTCCGCTTTCATCACTTCCTGGACGCGAACATTGAGCGGGCTGACGGTTCTGATCCGCAAACCATGGCGGGTTTCGGGGGGAATCAGAAAAGGCACCGAGCGCCCCACCACCACGATATTGCAGCGGCTCATGTGTTTGAGGATGACGGCGCGAAAATAGCCGGCCAGCCGCACATTGTCGGTGGTCAGCCGTTCCCACCATCCGGGCTGGCGCTCGTCGAAGAGGCTGAAAACTTCCGGGGTGATGTTGTATTCGCGCGAGGCCTCGGCGGCAATCTCGTCCGGCCCCAGCAGGGGATAATGCAGCCTGGACGCCGTCAAGGCGCCAAGTTCCAGGCCACGCGAGCCTATTTTCTGGGCAATTGCGACTACCGCCATAGCGCATAGTCCCCCTGCTTGAATTCATCCCCGCGCTATCTTAGGACCATCCGGCCCCGATCCGCAAATCGCGCAAATCCGATCATAATTTAAATCTTTAATTTCCAGCCGCAGCGCAAAAAATCGCAGCTTGAATTGGCGCGCGGATTCTGTTTGCGTGGCAGCACCAGTTTCGAAGCGGGCTTGCCAATGTGCCGGGGACCAGAAACATCCCCCAGGCCACGGGCAAGCGCCACCGGCTTTTGGAAAGAACACGGAGATGGCTCAGAAAAAGAATTCGAAGATGCTGACCGGGGCACCGATAAATCCCCAACCGGTGCGTGGCGACATGACCGCCGCCGACCTGATTGACAACGCCTTCCTCGCCTATAACGGCCGCCGCCTCAGGGAGGCATGCCGCCTGTTTGCCGAAAAGATGCTGGCCGACGACACCGTCGTGGGGATGAGCGTCACCGGCGCGCTCACCCCCGCCGGACTTGGCATGTCGTGCCTGATCCCGCTGATCGAGCACGGGTTTGTGGACTGGATGGTCTCGACCGGCGCCAACCTCTACCACGATACCCACTTCGGCCTGGGCCTCAAGATGTTCCAAGGCCGGGCCGAAGCCGACGATGTCGCGCTGCGCGAGGCTGGTGTCGTGCGTATTTATGACATTTTCTTTGACTATCACGTGCTGCTCTCCACCGACGCTTTCTTCCGCGAAATTGCGCGCCAGGAGGAATTCCAGCATTCGATGAGCAGCGCCGAGTTCCATTACCGCGCCGGCCGCTATGTCGCGGAACGCGAGCGCGTACTGAAGCTGTCGCGCCGATCGCTGCTGGCAGCGGCATATGAACACGCCCTGCCCATCTACACGTCGTCGCCCGGGGATTCGTCGATCGGGATGAATCTGGCGCTGCTCGAACTGGAAGGCCATGCACTGCGGTTGGATCCGCTGACCGACGTCAACGAGACTGCAGCCATCGTGTACGGCGCCAAAAGCAAAGGGATGAAGAGCGCGGTTTTCATCCTGGGCGGCGGGTCACCCAAGAACTTCGTGCTGCAAACCGAGCCGCAAATCCAGGAAGTGATGGGGGTGGAAGAAAGCGGCCACGACTACTTCCTCCAGGTCACCGACGCCCGTCCCGACACGGGTGGATTATCCGGCGCTACGCCGTCAGAAGCGGTCAGTTGGGGGAAAATCGACCCCGCCAGACTGCCCGATTCCGTGGTCTGCTACGTCGATTCAACAGTCGCGCTGCCGCTGATCACGGCCTATGCGATGGCCAGGCGCAAAGCCCGCAGGCCCCGCCGCCTGTACGAGCAACGCGAGCGCCTGATGAACGAAATCGCTGCGGCATACGAGCTGGTACGCAAAAAGCGCCAAAAGAAAGGCCAATCGTGATGAAGCCGTTCTCTCTCCCACATTCAGCCGTGAGACAAGGAACACAGTGAGATGGCCGACAGGACTCAAGCAAGCGACTCGGCTTCGCAGTAGCCCGGAAATTTCTCAGATTTGCAAGGCCGTGCCTGCAACCAACCGTACTTTGGCGGACTTTTTCGAGTCTTTTGCCCGCCTTCCCGAGCAGTTCATCATTTATGACGACGGCTATCGGCGATGGACTTACACCTACGCACAGATCGCCAATGCGGCGCGCGCTTTTGCCCTGAGACTGGACAAACAATCGATCGCTCCGGGTGACAGGATCCTGTTCTGGTCCGAGAATCGGCCGGAATGGCTGGCAGCGTTCTGGGGTTGTCTGCTGCAAAAAGCCGTGGTCGTTCCGATTGATTATCATGCTTCAGCGCAGGTAGTGCTGACGCTGCAACGGACTGTTGGGGCGAAAGCAATTCTGGTTGGCGACGCAGTCGAGGCGGAAAACCTCGGCCACAACATCGCGGTCTGGCTGATGCGCGAAATCGATCTCTCCGGCAAACCGCCGCCCGCCATGCGCAGCCTTCCAATTGATCCGGGCGATACCGCGGAAATTGTCTTCACCTCCGGTTCGACCGCGACTCCCAAGGGTGTGGTCATCACCCATCGCAACATCATGGCCGACCTCGCGCCGATCGAACGGGAGGTTGCCACGTACCGCACGGTGATCCGCCTGCTTTCGCCGATTCGGCTTGTGCTGCTGCTCCCACTAAGCCACATGTTCGGGCAGGCGCTCGCAACGTTCTTCCCGCCGATGCTGCCCGGCCAGGTCATCTTGATGCGCACTTACGCGGCGCCCGAGGTGATCCGCCAAATCCGGGGGCGGCGTGCAGCGTTACTGGTCGCCGTGCCGAGAACGCTCGAGACGCTGCGGCGCCACCTCATAAGAAAATGCCCCGACCTCGCATCGGACAGGCCCGATCATTCGCATTGGATTATCCGGCGATGGCGTTATCGCCACGCTCATCGGCCATTCGGCGTCAAATTTCTGGGCTTCGTGGTCGGCGGCGCAGCGCTGGAAGCGGAGCTCGAAGCTTTCTGGCGCAGGCTTGGATTCATCGTCGTGCAGGGCTACGGACTGACCGAAACTGCGCCGATTGTCGCCTTCAACCATCCCTTCCATCCCAAGCCAGGCACGGTGGGCAAGCCCCTTGCTGGAGTCGAAGTTCGAACCGCTGCCGACGGCGAAATTATGGTGCGCGGAGACATCGTCACTCCCGGCTACTACAATGCCCCGGCCGATGCTTGCGCGGCTTTCGAGGACGGATGGTTCCATACCGGTGATATCGGCGCGATCGATCAGGACGGCTATATCACGGTGCGCGGACGAAAAAAGGAAATGATCGTCACGCCCGAGGGACTCAAGGTTTTTCCCGAAGATGTCGAGCTTGTCCTGAACAGGATCCCCGGCGTCCGCGACAGCGCCGTGGTCGGAGCGGACCGCGTCCATGCGGTGCTGGTGATTGAGCAGGACGCCGACGTCGACGAAATCGTGCGGCGCGCCAATGAGCAGCTCGAAAGCCATCAGAAGATTCGCGCCGTGTCGGTCTGGACGGCGGGCAAGCTGCCGCGGACTGAAGGCACTGGTAAGCTTAAACGTGCCGCGATTCAGAAATGGGTCGACGCGGGCACGACACAGACCTCGGCGCAGCCGCACGACGGCCTGATGGAGCTGATTCGCCGCTATGCGCCCGATCGGCATATCACTCCCGATAGCACACTGGATGAGCTTGGTCTGAGTTCACTCGACAAGGTCGAACTGGTTGTCGAGTTGGAGGATCGTTTCGATCTCGAAATCGATGAAGCCAGGCTTGATAGTCACGTGCGGATTGCCGATCTGCTCCAACAAATCGCGCAGCCCGGGGGCGAACGGGAAAGCATGGGGCTGCCGGATTGGAACCTTGGGCTGGCCGCGCGGCTGCTTCGTCGTATTCTGATCCCGGCGCTGGTCCTGCCGATCACGCGAGCTTGCGCCCATATCAAAGTGCGCGGCCTGCAGGCGTTGGACGGCGTGGCGGGACCGGTAATTTTTGCGTCAAACCATCAAAGCCACTTCGATACCCCGGTAATCATGGCCGCCTTGCCGAGGCGGCTGCGCTACACTATCGCACCGGCGATGTGGAAGGAGTTCTTCGACGCCTACTTTCATCCGCAGCGCTATTCGTTGTTCTCCCGCCTGACCAGCGCGATCTACTTTTACGGCGCCACCCTGGTTTTCAACGGCTTTACTGTCCCGCAGCAGGAAGCCGGCATCCGCCAGAGCATCCGTCATATGGGCAATCTGGTCAGCGACGGCTGGTCCCTGCTGATTTTTCCCGAGGGCGAGCGCACCAGGACCGGAGCAATCCAGCCGTTCCAACCCGGAGTAGGGATGATCGCCTCGCGCTTGCGATTGCCGCTCATTCCGATACGCCTGCGCGGAGTCGATCGCGTGCTGCCGCGAGGCTCCCGCGTGGTTCACCCGGGCCCGGTCGAAGTGAGTTTCGGGCCGCCGATGGAGCTTGCCGGCGACGACTTTGCCGCTCTCGCGGACAAGGTGCGGGCCCAGGTGAGTGCGCTGTGAGCAGACGCGAGCGCCACGGATGGTTGATTGTCGCCACCCTGTTTATCGCTCTGTTTGTGGTCTTCGGCGGCGGCTACAACACCGCGGGCGTATTTTTCGATCCGATGCGCCGGTCGTTCGGCTGGAATAGCGCGCGTCAGTCGTCCTTGCAAACCATCCTCGCGCTGACGGCAGGAGTGACGGTGCCGCTCTTCGGCTGGCTCCTAGATCGATTCGAAGCCCGCATCATAATGACCGGCGGAACCATCCTGGCGGGTTGCTCGATGGTGCTGGCCAGCCGCGCCAACTCTTTCCGCATCCTCGCCGTGGCTTACATGGGGCTGGGCGCGGCAATCGCTGCGTCGACTCTGCTGCCTGCCGGACTGGTAATCGCCAACTGGTTCAAGGAGCGGCGCGGAACCGCCCTGGGAATTGCGACGGCCGGGACCTCGCTCGGCGGGATGGCGATGACGCTGATCGCGGCGCGCACAATCGAGGCCGCCGGATGGCGCGCGGGCTACATCGCGCTCGCCGTGCCAACGTTCCTAATCGCAGCGCCGCTGACGGCCATAATCATCAGGACCCGCCCACCGGACCAGCAAGGCGAGGCCGCTTCAGCCAATCCGCTTGCCGCCGGCCTCGATCTTGGACCCGCGCTGCGTTCGCGCTCGTTCTGGATGATCGCCGCTGCGCAGTTTTGCTTTTCGCTGGCGGGCGCCGGCGGCACCGTTCACACGGTTCCCTACCTTATTCGCGACGGGTTTCGCCTGGACTACGCGGCACAGGTTTTCAGCATCACCTTCGCCATGGCGTCCGTGGGCAAATTCCTGATGGGCTACGGCGCTGACCTTCTAAGCGGCAGGGTGGCGCTGGCGCTGACGCTGGCGATGGCGGCGGTCGGCCAACTCATGCTGCTCGGCGCGCGCCACGATGCGCTGCTGGGCGGCTACGTACTGCTGTACGGGACGATGAGCGGAGCACCGCTGGCGCTGATTCCAATGGTGATCGCCGAATCGTTCGGCCTCAAAAGATTCGGCTCGGTCAGCGGCCTGACGGGAATTTGCATCACCTTGGGCGGCGCCGCGGGTCCCATCCTGGGCGGAGTGATCGTCGATAGCGGGGCCGGCTACGGCGCCGCCTTCCTGCTGTTCGCCGCCGTACTCGCCGCCGGCGCCGTCGCGGCGCTAGGATGCTCACCGTTGAAAATCGCTCCCGCCGAGTATCAATCCCCTGCCACAGACTGATTGCGTGGCATGGACTGAACTGAACAACGTGACAACTCCTTAGATTGCGGAGAGCAGATTGCGAAGAGCGCGATGCCCACACCCGCTGGTAACGACCCAGCGCAACCCGGCCCTTCCTCAAGCAGGGCTCTTTTCACCATGGATTGCCGATGCAACGCGAGCGGGCGGATCCGGGCGAGGATGCGGTTAGACGTCGAACTGTTCCAGCAGGGCAGCGCGGAGTTTGGCGTAATGGAGCATGCCGGCGAGGTATTGCAGATTCTGGCGTGGCGACAGCGAGGCGGAGAAATCAAAACCGTAAGAACTGGCGATGTGCTGGCGAATCCGCTCGATCAGACTGTAATCGAGTCCGCGTTTGAAGGCCCTTTTTTTTCCCTGGGGTTTGGCAAAGATCACTTCGGCGGCAGGCTTGGGATAACCGGCGAGCGAGACCACCATGTCGGCGAAAAGCTCGCCCTCGTCGCGCAGATGGGCGTTGTAAGCCGCGTCGAAATAAAAGCTGATGCCGTTGGGTTTGTGATGTTTTCCCACTTCGGTGGCGAAATGATGGCCAACTTCGTGGCAAAAAGCCGTTCCGATCGCTAGCGCATGATGGGAACTGTTGATGAAAATCAAGGGCTTGCTCAGCTGGGTGTTGGCGCGGTCCACGTAAAATCCGTACAGCGCCAGGCTGCTGTAACGGGCGGCCTTGAAATGGAGCTGGAGGGCATCGGCAGCCCGTGAAAAAAATCCCGGCGAAGGCGGTCCCAACACTTTACGGTTGAAATGGGGCCAGACGTCCCTGGCCCGGCGTACCAGTTCCTTGATTTGCCCGCTGTCCAGATGGCGCCGCACGCTGGCCGGATAATCGCGCTGGCACAAGCGGCGAATATCATCCTTGGGACGTTTCCAGGCGGCGAGTTCTCTGGCTCCGATGACGCCAGATTTGGCCAGCACCGCCCGGACCAGTCTATCGATCGCGATGGAGCTTTTTTCCATTTCAACAGCCTCATCGGCTAAATCGAGTTATTTCCGTCCAGTTCAGGCAGATTATTTCATACAAAGTTACATCATTGCCGGCGAAAATGATATAGCGGGAGCTGGGATTTCAGCGTCCTTTCACTTAGACCCTCTACAAAGCGCAACTCAGGATGGCCTCGGGTTGAGAAAGCGGCGTGAAGTGCTGCAATCCCTGCGAACCCGCCTGAGAGAGCATTCGCTGCGGCCGGCGAAAATCCGCCAGCTCCCGCCCTCGCTCATCCGGCGGGCGCGGCGCCGACGCGAAAAAGGCCGTCGGTTAAGGCCTGAGCACCGAACGGAAGCGAACCTTGCCGGAGATCATCTGGTTATAGCCGTCGGCCGCCCGCTCGAGCGCAAACGTTTCGATCATCGGACGAACCCCGGTCGCCGCCGCGAAATTGAGCGTGTCCTCGATATCCTTGGAGGTCCCCGAAGGCCAGCCCATAATCGATTTGCGGCCTCCGATCAGTTGAAACGACGATACTCCGAATGGTTCAGGGCTGGCCCCGACAACCACGACCCTGCCACCGACCGCAAGACCGTCGACCAGCGCGCCCATCCCTTTGGTGTCGGGCGCGGTGGCAACAATCGCGCCGGCGCCGCCCAGCGCGAGCAGTTCTCTGGCCACGTCCTGCCTGCTGCTATCGATGTAAGCTCGCGCGCCCAATTTCACAGCCAGATCTTTCTTGTCACCGCCTCTACCGATCGCGACGGTCTGGTAACCGAACCTGTTGGCGAACTGGATTCCAAGATGCCCCAGGCCACCGATTCCCTGGATAGCGACGACGTCGCCGGGCTGAGCGCCGCTATGGCGCAGCGCGTTGAATGTGGTGACACCTGCGCACATCAGCGGCGCGGCTTCTTCCGGCCTCAGGTCGGCGGGAATCCGGGCCAGTGCCTCGACCGGCACAGTCACATACTCGGCATAGCCGCCGTCGTAGCTGATACCGGGAATCTGAAGCTTGACGCAGCTGATGAAATCGCCACACCGGCATGGGTCGCAGCGGCCGCAACTTCCGCCATACCATCCGACCCCGGCGCGGTCGCCAACCTTCCACGGATCGCAGTCCTGCCCCACGGCGTCGATCACACCGGCAATCTCGTGCCCGGGCGCGCGCGGATAGGCGATTGCGGCAAAGCTGCCATCCTTGGTGAAACTGTCGCTATGGCAAACCCCGCAGGCCTGCACCCTGATCCTGACTGCTCGAGGCTCCGGGTCGCGAACCGGCTCATCGACCGTCTCGAACGGTCCCCCGGCAAAGTTCACGCGAACTTTTTTCATGATCATCCCCTGAAGTCTAAAAATTATACGGCAAGGGGCAGCCACCGCGGAGTAATTGGGCGGCCGCGATGGAATTTAATCTCCGTCTGTCTCTGTCACAACCTAAACCTATCGGTATTCTTGATGGTTCCGGCTGGCGCGCTGATCCGCAAGCCGCAGTTTACTCTGGGATCAGGCGACTCGTCTTACCCGATGCGGCGATTAGATACGGGATCGAAGAAATGCAGGGCGCGGCGCGGTGCGTAAAGCCATCGCGTGCGCCCGGGTTCGATCGGCTGGTCGAGCAGCGCGGTCAGCTCCTGTCCGGCCACCGTCGCATAGGCGAGGTATCCGGGGCCGACGAATTCGACGCGAGTGAAGGTGGCCTCGAAGGCCGCACAATCGCTGCTCGATTTGTAAGTGAGATCCTCGGGGCGGATGCCGAGCAGGACTTCGCCGCTCAGCCCGAAGGGCATCGCCATGGCCAGTTTGCCGCCGATCTCAAGCGCCGGTTCGGAGGATCGCGCCGGGGCCGACACTGAAGCATTGGGCAGCCGGCAGCGCACAATGTTCATCAGCGGATTGCCCATGAAAGTGGCCACGAAGACATTGGCTGGCCGTTGATATACGTCATCGGGAGCTCCGACCTGTTCGACCGTGCCCGCCCGCATCACCGCGAGGTCGTCGGCCAAAGTCAAGGCTTCAAACTGATCGTGAGTCACGTATATAACGGTGCGCCCGGTGCGCCGCTGAAATTCTTTCAGCTCGATTCGCAGATGGCTGCGAAGCGGGGCATCAAGGCTGGACAACGGCTCGTCCATCAGGATCACGCGCGGACGGCGGACCAGCGCGCGTGCCAGCGCCACGCGCTGGCGCTCGCCGCCGGATAATTCAGCGGGACGGCGCGACAGATCGATATGCAGGGCGGCCAGTTCGGCGGCCTCGGCTACGCGGCGCCGGATCTCCGGCCTGGATAAGTGACGCAGCCGCAGCGCAAACGCGATATTGTCAAACGCGCTCATATGCGGATAGAGCGCGTAATTCTGAAACACCATCGCGATCAGGTCGCGGCGGTCGGCGTTGCCGGCTTCGCCGAATCGAATTTCACCGCTGTCGGGTGATTCAAGGCCGGCAATCAGGCGCAACAACGTGCTTTTGCCGCATCCTGAGGGTCCCACCAGCACGAAAAGCCGGCCTGGCTCAATGGTCAGGGAAACATCGCTGACTCCGCCGCCGGATTTGAAACGACGGCTCAGCTTATAAATTTCCAGTTCGGCCATGAGATTCAGTTTCAGCAGCTCACGCCGTCAGTGCCGGGGAGCGGCGATAAAGCCGGACTTCAACATCGGCCGCAACGCGATGATCACGGCCACCGCCGGCGCGAGCATCACCAACGCCAGCGCGCTGGCCGGTCCCACATCGCCAAATACCGTGTAGTAATATAGCAGCGGCGGCATCGTCCGGTTGGTCACCTGAATTAGCAGCGCGAAGCCGAATTCGTCCCAACTCAGGATAAAACTGAGGACCAGTGAAGCGGCGATGGCCATTCTGGCTTGCGGGACATCGATCGCCAGAAAAACGCGCAGCGGTGAAGCGCCGTCGAGCCACGCCGCTTCCTCCTGTTCGGCTGGGATGGCGACGAACGCGCCGTAGGTGGTAAGGGCAGTGGTCGGAATCGCGAGCGCGGCATGAATCAACGCCAGGCCCATCCCGGTCGGACTGTCATACAGGCCGGCCCGGATCAGCACCGTGGTTAGCGGCAATGCTACCGCGATCATGGGCAGCAGGCGCGCGATTGTAACTCCCGCCATGCCGGTCTGCCGCAGGCGCTCTCTCCGCGCCATCGCATAGGCCAGCATTGTTCCCAACACGGTTGAAATCGCCGCCGCGGCCACCGCGACGATCACGCTCAGGAGCAGTGCCGAGCGAAGCTCGGCCAGTTCGAACACGCTCTTGAGGTTGGAGGCGGTAAGATGATGTGGAAGCCAGAAAGGCGGCCAGGCGAAGCTTTCAAGGTCAGGCGTGATGGCCTGCTTGATCAGGAGATAAATCGGAACTGCAGCGCCGATCACAGCAAGGCAGTCGATCGCAAATCTAAGCGGCGCAGCCCGAGCGCCGCCGCCAGGCATCGGAGCGGCTTTTACCGGAGGATTATTCATACAGGGCAAACAGAGCGCCGCGGCGCATCGCGATAAGGCCGACCAGCGCGACAACAACGATCATCACGGCCAGAATCACCGAAGCCGCCATCGCGACCCGCGGCTCCTGGGCGTCGGTCCACAGATGGTACGCGTAGGTCGAGATCACCGGTACGCCCTCGACTCCGGTCAGCACCAGGGTGGTCGAGAAGATCCGCAGCGCGTCAATCCCGCGCAAGACCAACGCCGCCAGCATCGCAGGTGCGAGCATCGGCAAAGTAATGTAGCGAAAGGTGGCGATGGTGCCGGCGCCATCGAGACGTGCCGCTTCATAAAGTTCGGGTGGGATGGTCTGGAGTCCGGCCAGGATGATGAGCATCACCACCGGCGTCACGTGCCAGGCATCGACCACGATTACGGTGAAGTAGGACCATGGGGAACCGGGCACCAGCCACGGCAGCGGGCCGAGACCGGCGGCGTCAAGTGCGGCGTTAAGGTAGCCGCGCGGCATAAAGATGTAGCGGGCGACCGTCAGCAGTACGATTTCCGGGATCGCGAAAGGCAAAATCGCCGCAATATCGGCAACCGCGGCCAGTCGCCCGCGGCGTCCGCTGAGGTTCAGGGCGAGCGCCAATCCGATTACGAATTCGACAGCAAGGCTGCCTGCGGGCACGATCAGGTTCCCTTCCACCGCCCGCCAAAAGAAGCGATCGCGCAAAACCGCGGTATAATTGGCGATCGACGGCCCACCGCGCCGCAATGACAGCACTACGCCCTGGACCGCGGGTGCGAAGAGAATCAAAACCACGAACAGGGTCGGGACGACGGCGAAAGTCCACAGAGCAAGATTAGCGCGCCGCGTGTTCATGGGAATCAGAGCAGATGAGCATCGCGCGTTCTGATAAAAATGCGCGGGGCGTCCTCCCCTGCCCGCCCACTGGTCAGGAAGAGGGCGGGTGAGGGTGTTTTACTCTCACTTGTCCAGCGGATGCTTGAACTTGCGATCGGGATGGCGCACCGTCAGAACCGGGCAGGGGGCCTTGTGCACGACGCGATCCGCTACGCTGCCTAACAGGATGTGCGCCAGACCGGTGCGGCCATGAGTGCCGATTACGATCAGGTCCGCACCTTCCGCCTGCGCTGTGCCGATAATCTCCATAAAGGCGGCGCCTACGCGCAACATGCCGCGCGCCTTCAAACCGCTTTCCCGCAGCCGATTCACCGTGCGATCCAGTTCACGTTGCGCGGCGAGGCGCTGTTCCTCCGCGATTCGCCCGATGGTCTCCAGCGCGAGCGGATCGGGTGTAATGCCTGGTTCCAGCCCGAAGCTGACCGGAGCCAGAGCCTGAGCGACATGCAGCAGAATCAGCTCCGCTCCAAACTTGCGCGCGAGTTCCTCGGCATAGGTCAAAGCATGGCTGGAATCCTCGGAAAAATCGGTCGGGGCAAGAATTTTTGCTATGGTCGGCATCGTACCGGAAGATACGCCGCAGCGCCTGAATCGGCAAGTGCGCCGGCTGGCGATGCGGGGAAGAACTGGACGGAGCGGCGGCATATGTTCCACAATGGGTGAAATGAGGTGTTCGATGTGGCAAGGTCTTTTTCGTCCATAGTGGCCGATTTCGAACGCGACTTCGATGAACTTTTCGACCAGCTTCTCATCGGCCGATGGCGGGCGCCGGCGGCCGAGAGCGAGCTGGCGATGGTGCTGGAGCGTCAGGACGTTTACGAGGTGCGGGTGTGTACGGGCAACTTCAAACCGTCCGATCTCGAAGTGGTGGCGAGCGAAAAACGCCTGACAGTGAGGGCCAGACACGGACAAAATTCCTGGGAGCGAACGCTCGATTTTGCCGAGGCGGTCGATATCGAGAAGGTTAATGCACGCTGGGCCGATCGAGTCCTGACTATTATCCTACCGAAAAAAGAGAAGCAGCCCTCAAAATAACGCGACTAGCGGCTGCCAACCCAATGACAGGTAAAATCGATGGCTCCACAAACCGAGGCTAACTCCGATTCCGCTCCTAACCTCCAGCCGGGCACGGATGCGCAAGAACTCAACGCCAGCGAACTCAGAGGTCTGCCGCCGCTTGGACCCGATGAACTGGAGGCGGCGGCTGCGTCGGGTTTCGACGAAGAACTGCTTGGACAGCAGCGGGTGCTTGACGCAATCCGGCTCGCGATCGGGATCCAGGCGCCCGGCTACAACGTATTTGCGACCGGAGTGCGCGGCTCGGCGGAGCGCGAAGCCATTTTGCGATTGCTGCGCGAGAAGGCGGCGACGATGCCGACGCCGGGCGATTGGGTTTACGTCAACAACTTTCAAAGTCCCGAAGCACCCATCGCCATCTATCTCAAACCGGGACAGGGCCGCGACTTACGCGACCGGATGAACGAACTGGTCAGTTACGTCAGGGAGCAACTGCCCAAGGCGTTTCGCCAGGAGGACTTCGACCAGGAACGCAACTCGTTGCGCGACAAGTACAACAAAATCGCCCAGGAGCTGTTCGGCCGACTGGAGCAGCGGGCCAGGGACAAGGGCTTTGCCATTAACGCCGCCCCCAACGGCCAGCTCATCTTTATCCCGATGTTCAATGGCAAGGTGCCGGAATCGCCCGAGGAGCTGCAGCGTGAAATGGGCCAGCTTACCGATGAACAGCGCGCCGATTTGGCCAAACGTCAGGGTGAATTGCAGGAAGAATTTCTCAACGTGGTGCGCCGCCAGCAGGAAATCATGCAGGAACTGGTCAAGGATATTCGCGCGATCGAACGATCCTTTGCCGCCCGCGTCATTACTCCGGCCATCGAGGGACTGGAGCGGCGTTTCGACAATCCCGCCATCACTCGATATCTGCAGCAACTGGCCGAGCATATGCTGAGCCATCTCGACCGCTTCCGAGAAGCACAGGAAGGACGCCTCGGTCCCGACAATCCGATGCCGATGATGATGCCCGATCACGGGACGCCTCAATTTCCCGAATACCAGATCAACCTGCTGGTCGATAACGCCGATCGCAAGGGCGCTCCGGTGATCAACGAAACCGCGCCCACTTATCGCAACCTGTTCGGAACCATCGAGCGCTGGATCGATCCGATGGGCCGGGCGATGACGAATTTCACCCGCATCATCGCCGGCTCCTTCCAAAAAGCCCATCATGGCTTCCTGGTCATCGACCTGGAGGACGCCATCGTCGAGCCGGGGGTGTGGAAAGCGCTCAAGCGCAGCCTCAAGACCGGCTACATGACGATCGAAACCTTCGAGCCCTACCAGTTTTTCTTCAGCAGCGGGCTGAAGCCCGAGCCGATCGAGATCCGCAACAAGGTGATCGTGCTGGGCACGCGCTATCTGTACAATCTGCTCTATTTCTACGACAGCGACTTCTCCGAGCTGTTCAAGATCAAGGCCGAGATCAGGCCGGTGATCGACGCCAAAGAGGACGCGGTACGCCATTATGCGGCGCGAATCGCCTGGCTCACGCGCCAGGAGAATCTGCCGCCGTTTGACGGTGCCGCGATGGCCCGGATCGTCGAATATGGCATGCGGATGGCCGGTGAGCGCGGTCGGGTCGTCACCTTGATGGAACCGGTCGACGACCTGGCCCGCGAGGCCGCCTATTTCGCGGGCGGCGAGCAGGCCGGCGCGGTCACCGCCCAGCACGTCGAACGCGCGTTGAGAGAGCGCGTCCTGCGGCTTAACTACATCGAGGAGGAGCTGCGCAGGCTGATTGCGCAGCGCGTCATTATTGTCGACCTGAAGGGCTCCAGAGTCGGCCAAATCAACGGTCTGGCGGTCATTGACGTGGGCGGTTACGCCTTCGGTCGCCCCTCGCGGGTGACCGCGACGGTCGCTTTGGGGCAGGCCGGAATCATCAATATCGAACGCGAAGCGCGGCTGTCGGGGTCCACGCATGACAAAGGAATCATGATTCTGGCCGGATTCCTGCGCGATCGTTTCGGCCAGGAATTTCCCCTCGCCATGAGCGCCAGCATCTGCTTCGAACAGTCCTATTCCGGAATCGACGGCGATAGCGCCAGCTCGACCGAGCTGTATGCGCTGTTATCGGCGTTGAGCGGCGTCCCCATCCGGCAGGATCTGGCGGTTACCGGATCGGTCGATCAACATGGCACGGTTCAGGCAATCGGCGGCGCGAACGAGAAAATCGAGAGCTTCTATCGCGTATGCAAGGTCGTGGGCCTAACGGGCAGCCAGGGCGTGCTGGTGCCGCGCTCCAACGTCAACAACCTGATGCTCGAGCCGGAAGTGGTCGATGCGGTCAGGCGGCGCGAATTTCATATTTATCCGATCGACAACATAGACATGGGCATCGAGCTGCTGACCGGGGTCAAAGCCGGGACGATCAAGGAACCGGGGACGATCAACTATCTGGTCCATCAGCGGCTCAAGCGGATGGCGGAGCACAGCCGCGGTCCCGCGGGCGGCGAGGTCCGGGTCATTGCGGAAGCGGCACCGCCACCGCCACCTCCGGGCCCGCCCGAACCTCCAACTCCGCCGCGGTAACTTTTCTCAATCGCCGAATTGCGGCAGTCGGACAGGCGTGTCTGTCCGCCACCGACGCGCGGGACTCGTTCTCTGGCTGCACCTGATTTAAATTCGAACGCAGCGCGAGTGGAAAATCCTCGCGCATCATGACGGGCGGCGACGCCGCCGCGCTACTTCAGATTGGACCGAACGCGCGACCATGCCTTTAGGCGCAGGCCGGCTAGGCGGATGAAGCCTGTGGCGTCGGACTGCTGATAGCCGCCGGCTTCGTCAAAGCTGGCCAGGTTGGGATCGTAGAGCGAGTGCGGCGAGCGCCTTCCCACGATCCATACCCCGCCCTTGTACAACTTCAGCCGCGCCACGCCGGTAACGTTTTCCTGCGCGCGATCGATCATCGCCTGCAAAGACTCGCGCTCGGGCGCGAACCAGAACCCGTTGTACACCATTTCGGCGTAACGCGGGATCAGCGAATCGCGCAGATGGAGCACTTCACGGTCGAGCGTCAACTGCTCGACCGCGCGATGGCCATGCATCAGGATCGTGACGCCGGGAGTTTCGTACACGCCGCGCGACTTGATTCCGACGAAGCGGTTTTCGACCAAATCCACGCGCCCGATTCCGTGGCGGCCAGCGATCACGTTGGCCAGGTCAATCAGCGACGCCGCCGACAGCCGCTCGCCGTTGATCCCGACCGGGTCGCCGCGCACGTACTCGATCTCGACATATTCGGGCTCGTCCGGACCTTTTTGCGGCGCCACGGTCAGGCGGAACATGTCGTCGTAGGGTTCGCGCCAGGGGTCTTCGAGGATGCCGCCTTCGTAGCTGACGTGGACCAGGTTGCGATCCATCGAATAGGGCTTTTCGGCGGTCACGGGAACCGGGATGCGGTTCGCTTCGGCGTAGGCGACCATCTCGGCGCGCCCTTTGAAATGCCAGTCGGGATGGCGCCACGGGGCGACCACTTTCAGCTCCGGTGCCAGCCGCGCGTAGGTCAGCTCGAAGCGCACCTGATCGTTGCCCTTGCCGGTAGCGCCATGAGCAACGGCGTCGGCGCCTTCCTGGCGGGCGATCTCGACCTGACCTTTGGCGATCACGGGACGTGCGATCGAAGTTCCCAGCAGATAGTAGCCTTCATAGACGGCGTTGGCGCGCAGCATGGGAAAAACAAAATCACGCGCGAACTCCTCGCGCAGGTCCGCGACACACAGCTTGCTTGCGCCCGTCGCCAGGGCTCGATCTTCAAGCCCGGAAATTTCCTCGGCCTGACCGACGTCGGCGCAGTAGGCGATCACTTCGCAATCGTAATAGTCCTTGAGCCAGCGCAGGATAACGGACGTATCAAGTCCCCCGGAATATGCCAGCACAAGCTTATTGATGTCTTTGGTCGATGCCATTGGAAGCACGCTTTCGATAACTCGGAGCGCCGCGAACTATTTGCGCGGCGCGGCGCGGTCGGTCCATCGCTCCAGCACCTCGGGTTTGAGCAGCCAGAGCATGATTGCTTTCTGCACGTGCAGGCGGTTCTCGGCCTCGTCAAGCACGACCGAGTTGGGGCCGTCGAGCACCTCATCGGTAATTTCCTCGCCCCGATGGGCGGGCAGGCAGTGCATCACCAGCGCATTGGGCTTGGCATGTTTGAGCAGCTCGCGATTGACCTGGAAAGCCCTGAAATCGCGCCGCCGCCGCGCCGCCTCGCGCTCCTGACCCATCGAGGTCCAGGTGTCGGTGTAAACCGCGTCGGCGCCGCTCACCGCTTCTTTCGGATCATTGGTGATCAGGACCCCGGCCCGCTTGACGCGCGGGGCGAAGCTCTTGTCCGGCTCGTAGCCGGCGGGACATCCAAGGCGCAACTCCAGCCCGAACAGGTCGGCGGCTTCGATCCAGCTATGGGCCAGGTTGAAACCGTCGCCTACGAACGCGACGCGCAGACGGTCCAAATCGCCGCGATGTTCCTTCAGCGTAAGCAGGTCGGCCATGAGTTGGCACGGATGGAGCAGGTCGGTCAGGCCGTTGATTACCGGAACGCTGGCCTCGCGCGCCAGTTCGAGGCAGGTCTCGTGCGCGAAGGTGCGGATCATAATCAGGTCGACCCAGCGGGACAGATTGCGGGCGACATCCTTGATCGATTCCCGTTCGCCAATCCCGACTTCGGTTGGACCCAGGTACATTGCATGACCGCCCAGTTGCGCCATTCCGGCCTCGAAAGTGATGCGCGTGCGCAGCGAAGGCTTCTGAAAAAGCATCGCCAGCGTTCTGCCGCGCAGATAGGGATGCTCGAGTTGGTTTTTGACGTCGCTCTTCAGCCAGCTTGCGAGATTGAGCAGCGCATGCCCTTCTGCGATCGAAATCGATGAGAGATCGACAAAGTCTCGTTTCATGTTGGAGGAGCAGTCAGTCCATATTATAGCGGCAGCGCGCGTTCAGTCGGAAAGCGCGCGGCGGATGATGGTGATCCCTTCCTGCGCCTGCTCCAAAGTCAGATTAAGCGGCGGCAGCAGACGCAGGACATTGCCGGCGGTCGCGTTGAGGATCAGGCGCTGTTTGAGGCAGGCATCGACTATCGGGCGCGCTTCGCCCTTCATCACCACCCCGATAATCATGCCGCGGCCTCTGACCTCGACGATCTGATCGGACTGCTCCGCAATCGTGCGCAGCTCCTGCATCAGGTAATTGCCGATGGCCGTGGCGTTCGCGAGCAGGCGGTCTTTTTCGATCGTATCCAGCACCGCGAGCGCGGCCGCGCAGGCCACCGGATTGCCGCCGAACGTGGTGCCATGGGTGCCGGGAGTCAGAGTGGCGGCGACCTCGGGCCGCGCCAGCATCGCGCCGATCGGCAATCCGCCGCCCAGCGCCTTGGCCAGCGTCATCACGTCGGGCACGACGCCGAAATGCTCATGGGCGAACAGCTTGCCGGTGCGTCCCATTCCGACCTGCACTTCGTCGAACATCAGCAGCAGATTGTTGCGGTCGCAGATTTTACGCAGGCGCGCCAGGTACTCGGGTGTCTTCGGCACCACAACGCCGCCCTCGCCCTGGATCGGTTCAACGAGGACCGCGGCAGTTTTGGGCGTTACCGCCGCCTCGACCGCCTCGACGTCGTCGAAGTTGACCAATGTGATCCCCGGCAGCATCGGCTCGAATCCGTGATGGTACTTTTCCTGGCCGGTGGCGCTGAGCGTGGCCATCGTGCGGCCATGAAAGGAGTTGTGCATCGCGATGATTTCGAAGCGCCCGCCGTTTTCCGCGCCCCAATGCCGGGCCAGCTTGATCGCGGCCTCGTTGACTTCGGCGCCGGAGTTGGCGAAGAAAACTTTCGCACCGTGAAAAAGGCCTGACAAACGCTGCGCCAGCCGCGCCATCGGCTCGGTGTGGAACACGTTGGAGACATGAATCAGCTTTTCCGCCTGCGACCTGATCGCGTTTACCACCGCTGGATGACCATGGCCGAGGCTGGTCACGGCGAGTCCGCAAAAAAAGTCCAGGTAACGATTCCCGTCGGCGTCAATCAGATAGGGACCGCGTCCTTCCACAAAGGCCAGCGGCAGACAGCCGTATACGTTGACCAGGTGTTGATGCGTCAGTTCGACGATTTCGGCGTTAGTCATTATGTCTCCCGCGTGCCTTGTGGCTGCAGTGAAGGGTGTGTCGATGGCCCGGGCGCGCCACCTCCCGCTCAACTTCTCCCAGGATCAGAAGAAAGAACAGAAGTACCTTCCCAAAAATCGAGTATTCGATGGATAACTGCCCTGTCTTTTCTCACTTCTCTTTTCTCGCTACTTGCCGGAACGGCCGCGCCGCGCTGGACGTTTCAGTTCCCGTACGCTGCCCGGACCCTGTACCACTTCGGTGCCGATTCCCGAGCGGGTGAAGGTTTCGAGCAGCAGGGAATGCGGCACGCGGCCGTCGATGATATGGGTTTTCGCCACGCCTTCATCAAGCGCGTCGATACAGCATTCCGTTTTGGGGATCATTCCCTCCGAAATCGTGCCGCGTTCGATCATCCTGCGCGCGCGGGCGACGTCAAGGGTGGACACCAATTTCCCGCTTTGGTCGCGAATTCCGGAAACGTCGGTCATTAAAATCAGCTTCTCGGCTTTGACCGCCGCCGCGATTTTGCCGGCTGCGAGATCGGCGTTGATATTGTAGGTCTGGCCCTCGTGATCGTAGCCCACCGGCGCGATTACCGGGATATAGGTGGCTTCATCGAGGGCCTTGAGTATGCCGGGATTGATTTGCACCACTTCGCCGACCAGCCCGATATCGACCTCGCTGGGCCGCCCTTCGCTGTCCGGCATCACCATCCGCATCTTGCGCGAGAGCATCAGACCGCCGTCCTTGCCGGACAAACCCACCGCGCGGCCGCCGTGGCGCGCGATCAGCATCACGATTTCCTTGTTGATCCGCTGCAGCGCCATCTCGACCAGTTCCATCGTGGCTTCGTCGGTCACGCGCATCCCGCGCACGAAAGTGGATTTCAGCCCGACCCGTTCGATCAGTTCGGAGATTTGCGGGCCGCCGCCGTGAACGACCACCGGATTGATGCCCACCAGATCCATCAGCACGACGTCCTGGGCAAAGCTCTGCTTGAGTTCCTCGGACAGCATCGCGTGGCCGCCGTACTTGATGACGAAGGTCTTCCCGCGAAAACGCTGGATGAAGGGCAGCGCCTCGACCAGGATCTGCGCTCTTTGAATGAGTTGTTCCACCTGCCTACCTGCCGATTTTCGAGATCGACGCCTGAATATAGCAACACAGGCTGCCAGCCTGTAGCACAATCGCGTGAATTCTACAGGATATAGCGCGACAAGTCTTCGTCCTTGACGATCGAATCCAGCCGCTCATGAACATAGGCGGCGTCGATCGATACATGCCGATTGGTCAACTCCGGCGCGGTGAACGACAGTTCGTCCAGCACCCGTTCCAACACCGTATGGAGTCGGCGCGCGCCGATGTTTTCCGAGCGCGCGTTGACGCTGGCGGCGATCTCGGCCAGCGCGATGATCGCATCATCGCTGAATCGCAGGTCGACCTGCTCGGTCTTGAGCAGCGCAATGTATTGCTTGATCAGCGCGTTTTCGGGCTCGGTCAGGATCCGCACGAAATCATCGCGGGTCAGCGCCTTGAGTTCCACGCGGATCGGAAAGCGGCCTTGGAACTCGGGAATGAGGTCCGAGGGTTTGGAGATATGAAAAGCGCCGGAGGCGACGAACAGGATATGGTCGGTGCGCACCGAGCCATACTTGGTATTGACGGTTGTGCCTTCGACGATCGGCAGCAAATCGCGCTGGACGCCCTCGCGCGAGACGTCGGGGCCGCCGCGTCCGGCCTCGCGGCCGGCGATTTTGTCGATCTCGTCGATAAATACGATCCCCGACTGTTCGGCGCGCGCGATTGCTTCATGCGCCACCTGGTCCATGTCAACCAGGCGCGCCGCCTCTTCCTGGGTGAGGATTTCCATCGCCTCGGGAATTTTGACGGTCCGCCGCTTGGTTTTCTTGGGCATGATCTGGCTGAACAGATCCTTCATGTTGACGCCCATCTCTTCCATTCCCTGGGGCGTGAACACTTCGACCATCGGCGTGGCCTGCGCCGTCACTTCCAGTTCGACCTCGCGGTCATCAAGATGGCCGGCGCGCAGGAGCTTGCGCAGCTTCTCGCGGGTATCGCGATGGGAGTCGTCGGCGCTGGAGACCTGGAGATTGCCCTCGGCGGTGATTCCAACCGGGCGGCGGGCCTTGGCTGGCGGCGGAAACAGGATATCGAGCAGGCGCTCCTCGGCCGATTCGCGCGCCTTGAGGGCGACGCGCTGGCGCTCTTCCTCGCGTACCATCTTGACCGTCACTTCGACCAGATCGCGGATGATCGACTCCACATCGCGCCCGACATATCCAACCTCGGTGTACTTGGAAGCCTCGACCTTGAGGAACGGGGCCTGGGCCAGGCGGGCGAGGCGGCGCGAGATTTCGGTTTTGCCGACGCCGGTGGGTCCGATCATGAGGATGTTCTTGGGGGCGATTTCGTCGCGCAGTTCGGGCGGGACGTTCTGACGTCGCCAGCGGTTGCGCAAGGCGATCGCCACCGCGCGTTTGGCCTCGTTCTGGCCGACGATATAGCGATCGAGTTCGGAAACGATTTCACGCGGCGTCATTACCTGCGCGGATGCCATGACTGACTACTCCCGGCTTACAGCTCTTCAAAAACGAATTGATCGTTGGTGTAAACGCAAATTTCCGCGGCCGTCTGCATCGCCGCCTCCGCGATCCGGCGCGCGCTCAGGCCAGGCGCGTTGCGCAGCAGGGCGCGCGCCGCAGCCAGCGCGTAATTGCCGCCCGAGCCGATCGCAAGGACCCCATCGTCGGGTTCGATTACATCGCCGGAGCCCGAAATCAGGAGCGAATTTTCCTGGTCCGCCACCACCAGCATCGCCTCCAGCCGGCGCAGCATCCGATCCGTGCGCCAATCCTTGGCCAGTTCGACGGCGGCACGCCGCAGACTGCCATTGAATTCCTGAAGCTTGGCCTCGAACTTGTCAAATAGCGTCAGGGCGTCGGCGGTGGAACCGGCAAATCCCGACAGCACGCGATCATTATATAACCGGCGGACCTTGCGGGCTCCGCGCTTGAGCACCGTTTGTCCGAGGCTGACCTGTCCGTCACCCGCCATCACCACCGCGCCGCCATGGCGGACGGTCAGGATGGTCGTGCTGATTATCCTGTTCTCCTGTTCAGGCGCGTGGATGGGCACGGGAATAAACCTCTTTGAGCCGTTTAACGCTGACGTGCGTGTAACGTTGCGTCGTGGTCAGACTGGCGTGACCGAGCATCTCCTGGATCGACCTCAGATCGGCGCCATGGTCCAGCAGATGCGTGGCAAATGAATGGCGCAAGCCGTGCGGCGTGATTCGGTTGGCGATCCCGGAGCGCGCCAGCAGGCGGGCGACGATCGACTCAACGCTGCGAGTGCTGATCCGGCGGCCCCGCAGATTGGTGAAGATCGGCCCGCCATCCCCGCCGTTGGGCATGTTTTTTCGCCACTCCTGCAGCGCTTGGATCGCGGGTTCGCCAATCGGAACAATGCGCTCCTTGTTGCCCTTGCCGTGGCGCACCCGCAGCAGCCCCATTTCGAGGTCCAGGTCGCTCCAATCAAGGGCCACCAGTTCGCTGACGCGCAGGCCCGAGGAGTAGAGCGTCTCGGCCATGGCGCGGTCGCGGTAACCGGCGCGATCGCCTTCCTGCGGCGCATCGCCAATCAGGTCAGCGACTTCTTTTTCGGCCAGGATCGACGGCAGATGCTTCTCGCGCCGGGGCGACCGCAGGCCGCGGGCGGGATTGGGCGCGCCGGTGCTGACCTCGCGATTGCGCAAAAACGACTTGATCGCGGCCAGATGGCGCTGGGCGGTCGCCCGGCTGGCGCGCTTCATCAGGTGGGCGAGGTAAGAGCGGATATGATCAGGGTCGATCGCGTCCACGGACACCTCGGTGCCTTGCGGGTTGACGGCCGCCCCGCGCTCGATGAGAAAGGCGCGAAAGCTTAGCAAATCCCGCCGATAAGCTTTTGACGTGTTGACCGACGCGCGCAATATCTTACTCAAACTGCCAATGAACGCTTCGATTTCCTTCAGCATCTCGCCCCCGCCGCTCCCGAAGGTTATGCTATCAAGGGTACCAGGGCGGCAAAAGCGCAAGGGTTATGAAGTGCTGGAAATGCGCAACCGAGATCGATACTCGCGAACGGGTCGAGTTTCGCGCCGTGTGTCCCTCATGCGGTTGGGCGCTGCATGTTTGCCGCAACTGCCGGCACTATGATCCTTCCTATTACAACCAATGCCGCGAGACGGCAGCCGAGCGCGTGGTCGACAAGGAACGCGCCAACTTTTGCGATTATTTTGCGCCCGCAACGGCGTCCGCCAGCCCGCAGACGTCAGCATCGGCCCGCGCCCAACTGGAAGCGTTGTTTAAGAAACAGCCAGGTTAAGGAAGAGAGGCAGGCATTCTTGAGACGAAAATCGGCCTGTTTTCCGCCAGTTCGCTCCCAACCGCTTTTTGCTTTGACCGCGGTCATAACTGTTCTTGCCGCGCTTTTGTGCGGATGCCAGCCCTCCGATAGTCCTCGCGCGGTCGTGGAGCACTTCATCCAGGCGCGTTATCTGGCGAACGATTTCAAGGGCAGCGAGCGATGGTGCACCGGGCCGGCGCTCGCCAAACTCCATAAGGAGGAAGCCGCGCCGCTTCGAGAAACCGCGACCGGCAAGACCGCGATTCATTACCGGCTGGATCAGGAACGGGACAGCGGCAGCCGGGTGATCTACGTGTTCGTGGCCACCATCGACGCGCCTGACGGCTCCTCGTTTGATCGGAAGTGGATGATCACCGCACGCCGGGAAGGCGATAGCTGGAAGGTGTCGAATTACAGTGAGTACGACTGAACCGATCGAGCGCCGCGGAGAATCGATGCCGTTGGCTGCGATCACCCTGGCGGCGGGGCTGGGGACCCGGATGCGCTCGGGGCGCGCCAAGGTGCTGCATGAACTGGCCGGCGAGCCCATGATCTTCCATTCATTACGGCCGCTGCTCGCCGTCCGCGCCAATCCGGTGATCGTGGTTGTGGGGCATCAGGCGGAGCAGGTCCAAGCCGTCGTGCGCGGGGCGTTTGACTCCGCCGGAATCAGGTTCGCGCACCAGGACGTACAGCGCGGCACCGGACATGCCGCGATGTGCGCGATGGACTGTCTGCCGCGGTCATTCGAGGGCCAGGTCTTGATCACCTACGGCGATATGCCGCGACTGCAACCAGGCACCATTTCCAGCTTTATGAGGGCGCATGGTGAAAGCGGCGCCGCGCTTTCGTTTATTTCGGTCAAATTGGACGATGGGGGCGCGTACGGACGCGTGGTGCGCGACGACGACGGCCAGGTTGCGGCAATCGTGGAGGCCCGCGACGCGACGCCGGACCAGCGCGCGATTGGCGAGATCAACACCGGCGTCTATGCCGCGTCTGCGGCGTTTTTGCGCAGCGCGCTTGGCGCGATCGGATCCGGCAATGCGCAAGGCGAGTATTATCTGACCGACCTGGTTGCGATCGCGCGCGGCCGCGGACTGATGGTCAACGCTTTTGTAGCCGCGGATTTCTCGGAGTTCGCCGGAATCAATTCACGGGAGGAACTGGCAGCCGTGAACGCTGACTTGCGCGCAGCCATCAACGCCAGGCTGATGGCTTCAGGCGTTACCCTGATCGATCCTGCCACCGCTTATATCGGCGAGCAGGTCGAGATCGGAATCGACACCATCATCGGACCCAACGTGCAGATCCTCGGCCGCAGTCGGATCGGCTGCGGCGTCCGCATCGACGGCACCGCATGGCTTAGCGACGTGGTGATCGGCGATCGCAGCCATCTGAAGATCGGCATCCGCGCCGAACAGTGCCGGATCGGCCCGGATTGCGAAGTCGGCCCGTTTGCCCATCTGCGCGAGGGTACCGAGCTGGAGGGCCGCAACCGCATCGGCAATTTCGTTGAGACCAAAAAGGCGCGCATCGGTTGGGGCACCAAGGCCAGCCATCTGAGCTATCTCGGCGACGCCAGCGTGGGTCGCGAAACCAATGTGGGATGCGGGGTGATCACGGTGAATTACGACGGCTACGAGAAGCACCGCACCGAGATTGGCGACCGCTGCATGGTCGGATGCGACACGCAACTGATTGCACCAGTCAAGGTCGGCAACGATGTGTATGTGGCCTCAGGCACCACGATCCTGCGCGACGTGCCCGACGGATGCCTGGTGATGTCGCATCATCCGCAGCGCGAAAAGCCCGGATGGACCGCCAACTGGCATCAACGCCACAAGGCCAACCAGCCCGGCGGCGATTCGGAGTCCTGAAGCACGGAGTACTGATCAGATGTGCGGCATTGTCGGCTACGTCGGCCATCGCGAAGCGGTGCCGATCCTGATTGCGGGACTGAAGCGGTTGGAGTATCGCGGTTACGATTCCGCAGGCGTCGCGACGCTGGGTGCGGACGGCAAACTGGACGTGCGCCGCGCAGTGGACAAACTGGTCAACCTGGAAAAGCTGCTCGAAGTCCGGCCGCTGTCAGGCAATGCGGGCATCGGCCACACCCGCTGGGCCACGCACGGACGCCCTTCGGAGGAAAATGCCCATCCGCATAAAGCCGGCCCCGTCGCGGTAATCCATAACGGAATTGTCGAAAACTATGTCGAGTTGCGCGACGCTCTGGTGCGCCGGGGCCATCGGATGGCCTCGCAGACCGACACCGAAGTGATCGCGCATCTGATCGAGGAAAAGGTCAAAGCCGACCGTCCGCTGACCGATGCCGTGCTGGAAACGGTGCGCGAGTTGCGCGGATCATTTTCGATCGTGGTGCTGTCCGAAACCGCGCCGGGAAAGCTGGTCGCGGCCAAAACCGCCACACCACTGGTCATCGGGCTGGGCGAGGGCGAGAACCTGGTCGCATCGGACATACCAGCACTGCTCGAGCATACCCGGCGCACGATCGTGCTGGAGGACGGCGAGGTCGCCGAACTCAGCGCCGATGAACTGCGCCTGATGACATTTAACGGCGCGCCGATCAAACGATCCCCCCGCTACATCGAATGGGACGCGGTGGCGGCGACCAAGGCCGGATTCCGCCACTACCTGCGCAAGGAGATCGCGGAGCAGCCGCAGGCGTGGATCGACACCCTGCGCGGGCGCGTCCACGCCGATTCGCGCAGCGTCGGGCTGGACGAGGAAATCTTCCCGGGCGGCAATCCGCGTGCGATCAACCGGATTGTGATGGTCAGCGCGGGCGCGTCCTGGATTTCCTCGTGCATCGGCAAGTTCATGTTCGAGGAGCTGTGCGGGATTCCGGCGGAAGTCGATTACTCGGCCGAATTCCGCTACCGGCGCCCCGCAATCGACGAACGCACGATGGTGGTCGCGGTGTCACAGTCCGGCGAGACCGCCGACACGCTGGCCGCAATCGAGGAGGCGCGCAATCGCGGCTCGCACGTGCTGGCGCTGACCAACACCGTGGATTCGTCGATCGCGCGCAAGGCCCACGCGCAGTTCTATACGCGATGCGGGCCGGAGATCAGCGTCACCACCACCAAATGCTTCCTGACGCAGATCGAGGCGTTTTACCTGATCGCGATCCACATGGCGCAGCGGCTGGGCCGGATCGGCGAAGCGGAGGTCAAGCAACTGATCGAGCCGGCGCTGGCGATTGCGGCGCAGATCGAAGCGGTAATCGGCAAGGAGCGGCAGATCGAGAAGATTGCGCGCAAGTACGGCAAGGCGCATGACTTTCTCTATCTCGGCCGCGGCATCAACTATCCCGTGGCTCTGGAAGGCGCGCTCAAGCTGAAGGAAATCTCCTACATCCATGCCGAAGGCTACTCGGCGGGGGAGATGAAGCACGGGCCGATCGCGCTAATCGACGAGAACATGCCAGTGGTGGTGCTGATTCCCAACGACAACGTGTTCGAAAAGACGCTGTCCAACCTCAAGGAAGTTGAATCGCGCAACGGCCGCATCATCGCGGTGACCGACCACCACAACGCGGAACTCGAAGAAGTGGCGTGGGAGATAATCACGGTCCCGCAAACCCATCGCCTGCTGACCCCGGTCCTGCTGACCGTCCCGCTGCAACTGCTGGCCTATCATATCGCAGTCTATCGCGGGACCGACGTGGACCAGCCCAGGAATCTGGCCAAGTCGGTGACAGTGGAGTAAGGGCTTTGTGGGGCGGGCGAAGTCTACCGAGCCGGGGGAATATCACCGCTTACCTGGCGCCGCGCGTCGTCCACCCATGCCTATTCACTGTGCAATTGTGCGGGTATAGGATAAAAAATATCTCCGATAAGAGGCGCCGGGTCCCGAGCGAGCGATGTTCAACGAGCTGATTTTACGCGAATCACAGGCTGAAGCTCCCTTTGTCAGCGTCGAGGAGGCTCTGGAAGAGATCCGTCGCGGCCGCATGATCATCCTCATGGATGATGAACAGCGGGAGAACGAAGGCGATCTGTGTATGGCGGCCGAGAAGGTTACGCCTGAGGCGATCAACTTCATGGCGAAGTACGGCCGCGGGCTGATCTGCCTGGCGATGGCGCCGGAGCGAATCGAGCGGCTGGGCCTCGGCATGATGGTGGGCGACAATCAGGCGCCGCTGGGCACCGCGTTTACGGTATCGATCAATGCGCGCCGGGTTTCCGGCTCCGGGGTCTCCGCTCACGATCGCGCCACCACCATTCTCCAGGCCGTGCGCGAGGACGCCACCGGCGCGGAGTTCGTTACCCCCGGCCATATCTATCCCTTGCGCGCGCGCGAGGGCGGAGTGCTGGTGCGGACCGGCCAGACCGAGGGCGGCGTTGATCTCTCCAGTTTGGCGGGATTGAAGCCCGCCGCGGTGATTTGCGAAATTCTCAAAAACGACGGCACGATGGCGCGGCGCGACGACCTGGTCGATTTCGCCCGCGAGCACAATCTGAAGATTCTCACCGTTGCCGACATTATCGAATCGCGCCTGCGCAATGAAACCCTGATCCAGCGCGTCGCCGATGCCCGGTTGCCGACCGAATTCGGTGAATTCCGGGCCTGCGTGTATCGCGATCGGGTGGATATGACCGAGCATCTCGTTCTGATCATGGGCAAAGTCGATCCGGCGGTCCCAATCATGGTCCGGGCCCATCGCGAATACCTGCCCGGCGATGTCTTTGGCTACCTGGAACGCAACACCCGCAATCTGCTGACGGCCTCAATGGCGCATATCGCCGCCGCACGCAACGGCGTGATTCTGTACCTCAAGCGCAACTTCAACGCGATCGCGTCCGAACTGAACGGCGCCTTGCAGGATCCGCGGCGGGTCACCACTCACACCAATGCGCTGGGCGGCGATTTCCGCGAATACGGGATTGGAGCACAGATCCTGCGCGACGTCGGTGTGCGCAAGATTATCGTGGTCTCGGACCGGGTCCCGCGGCTGGCGAATCTGCCCGGCTACGGCTTGGAGATTGTGGACAGCGTCCCGCTTTCGATGAATGAACCGGCGCAGATAACTCATACCAACGGCCATCAGTAAATGTCGGGCCGCGTGCCGCCCGGTTCGTATTATTTTTCGCGCCAGTGCCCGCTGCGAAACATTCAGCACAGTCCCGTCTCGCCTGGTGGTCCGGCGCGCTCACAATATCGATCTTGACGGCCGCGCTGGGCCGCGCGCCGGTTTGGGCGGCCTTGCCGAAACCAGATCGGGTTGTGCGGATAACCTCGGCGACGCTGGTCGAAAACACCGCCCATCAAACCGTCCTGCGCGTCGATGCCACGATCCTGCCCGGATGGCACATCAACTCGGACCGGCCCTCCAGTCCCGATTACATCGCGACCACGCTCTCGGTTAAGCCGCCGCCGTCAATCAGCCTCAGATCGATCCGATATCCGCCGGCCGAACTGATCGCGCCGGCCTTCTCGATGGGCGAGAAGCTGTCGGTTTTTACCGGCGCGGTTACGTTCGAAGCGGCATTGGCAAACCGTGGACAGATCAAAGCGGCCGAGCAGTTGCCGTTTGACTTGTCGCTCGACTACCAGGCCTGCAACGACCGCCAATGCCTGCGCCCGGTGACGATCACCAAAAACGTGACGCTGCAATGGCCCGGGAGGCCGGCCGGCGCCGGGCCGCCGCTCAAGGTCTATGCGCAGGCGCCGACGCCATCGACCGGCCAAAACCTGTTCGCCCGCTACGGGTTCCTCCTGGGTTTCCTGATGGTGTTTTTGGGCGGTTTGGCGCTGAACCTGACGCCCTGCGTCTATCCGCTGATCGGCGTAACAATCGCTTACTTCGGCAACCAGGGCGGGGGCGGAACGCGGCGGGTTTTGACTTTGGCCGCGCTTTATGTCGTGGGAATTGCCTTGATGTTCTCCGCCCTGGGCACCATGGCCGCGCTTTCGGGCGGATTATTCGGCGCAGCCCTGGAAAATCGCTATGTGCTCGGGGCTATCGCCGCCCTGATGCTGGTGCTGGCGGCCTCCAGCTTCGGATGGTTCTCTTTGCAGGCCCCGGCCTGGATGCTGCAGCGCGCGGGTGCCGCTCGACCTGGCTACATGGGGTCGCTCTTGATGGGGCTGGGGATGGGCGTCGTTGCCGCGCCCTGCATCGGTCCGTTCGTGCTGGGCCTGCTGCTCCTGATCGAGCACAGCCGCAGCGTTCTGCTCGGATTCGCGGCCTTCTTCGTCCTGGCGATGGGAATGGGCCTGCCCTATATTGTTTTGGCCCTCGCCGCCGGAAGCATCCGCAGTCTGCCGCGGTCGGGTGAATGGCTGGCCTGGGTCGAGCACCTGTTTGGCTTCGTTCTGATTGGCCTGGCGCTATATTTTATCGATCCCCTGATTCCGGGCCGCCTGGCGACGCGGCTGCTGCCCTACTACAGCGCGGCAGCCGGAATCTACCTGGGTTTCATATCGCCGCACGGACGACGGCCGCGCCCGTTCGCGCTATTCAAGGGCGCCGTCGGAACGCTTTCGGCAGCGGTGCTGATCTATCTGCTCACACCTGCCGGCAAGGTGCCGGCGTTAGCCTTTCAACCTTATGACGCGGCGCGATTGTCGGCGGCCGCAGCAGAGCATAAACCAGTCCTGATCGATTTTGGCGCCGATTGGTGTATCCCGTGCCGCGAGATGGAGCACACGACCTTCAGGAATCCTGCGGTGATATCGGAGGCGCGCCGCTTCGTCGCGCTGCGGGCCGACCTGACCCATCTCGATCGCCGCAACGATGACCTCGTCAGTGAGTACCGTATCCAGGGCGTGCCGACGCTGGTACTGTTGGACAGCTCCGGCAGTGTGCGCAAACGGATGGTGGGTTACGTCGGTCCGAGCGAGATGCTGAAATCGCTCAAAGCGGTGAATTAGTCCTCGCGCGGCGCGCGGCTGGCGCGCAAGTCGCCATAGAGCCGGAACAGTTCCATAAATGCCCTGATTATAACCTTGGGGCTGGCGCCTGACTGCTCGCCGGCCAGCCGCGGCAGATGGCCGACTTCGACTTCGGCGATGCGCGCCCCGCGAGCGGCAACTTTGACCATCAGTTCGGTGGAGATCATCGCGCCGCGCGCACGCAGGTCCAGGTCGCGGATGAACTCCCGTTTGAACAGCTTAAAGCCGCAATCGATGTCGGTGATCCGGATTTTGAACAGCATACGTACCAGCGCGGTCCAGGCTTTGCCGTTAAGCCGCCGGATCAGGCGATCCGCCCGCCGCACCCGCCTCCCGACGACGACATCGTATTGCGGCACCATCGGGACCAAGTGGTCGAGTTCGCCGGCGTCAAACTGGCCGTCGCCGTCGCACAGCAGCACGTAAGGCAAAGTCGCCGCCCGGATTCCCGAAATGACCGCGCCTCCGTAGCCGCGATTTACCGGATGATGCACGACTTTGATGCCGGGCACGGACGCCGCCAGTGCGTCGGCGAGCTGACCGGTACGATCACGACTGCCGTCGTTGACGATTATGATTTCGTGCTGGAGGGCGAAGCGATCCAGTTGACTGCGGAAATTGTCGACGACGCGAGTTACGTTTTCCTCCTCGTTGTGACACGGGAGAAAAACGCTGAGGCCGGGAAGCCGGCGCTGCGACGGTTCAGGGCGGGCTGATAGAGCTTCACTCATGCTCCAACTACGGATGCGGGCGTGAATTTTCCGGGTGGGAAATAAAAGACCGCCTGCGCAACACCCGCAAAAATCGCCGTTGGCAAGGCTGAAGTTCCGCGTCTGTGGCCGTTTCAGTCGCCGATCGTGCGATAACCGCCGCGATAAAACAGCAACGGTTTGGCATCGCGGGTTTCAGCCTCTTCGATCAGGCCCACGTAGATGGTATGGTCTCCGCCGTCGAAGGACGCGTAAACCTTGCATTCCAGGTAAGCCAGGACGCCATGGAGGATCGGAGCGCCGTTGCCGCCGCGCCGGTAGGCCACACCTTCGAATTTTTCGCCGCCGCTCACCGCGAAGCGCCGCGAGATATCTTCCTGATCCTCGGCCAGGATGTTGACCGTAAATACTTTGCTCTCCTCGAAACACGGGTAACTTTCCGCCTTCTTGTCAACGCAGATCACCAGCAGCGGCGGATCCAGCGAAAGCGAACTTACCGCATTGGCAGTCAGCCCGTGGAGTTTGCCTTCTTTGGAGAACGTGGTGATCACGGTAACGCCAGTGGCATAGTGGCCCATAACCCGGCGCAATTCGCTTTTGTCTATCGGCATGGCATACGCTCCGCGACCGATGCTATCAAACCCAATCGAAATCGGTCAATTACGCCTGCCATCCTGAACGATCACGCCTGATCACGGTTTTGCCGCCGAGATAAACGTAGTCCAAATCCAGCGAAGTGAGCGGCCGGTCCGCCTCATTGATCCGAGTCCCCACCGGCGACGCGATTAGCAGGTGATGGTCGCCAGCGGCCACGCAATCTACCACCCTCGCCTCGACGCTGGCCGCCGCTTCCTTCAACCAGGGGACGTTGAGCCGCGGCGACATCTCATATCGCATCTGTTGCAGGTTGTCGGGACGCCGCGACGCGGGGGAAAGGAAATAATCCTCGAGATGGCGGCTGCGATGGCCCACGAGATTGAGTCCGAAAACGCCGGTGCGGGCGATCACGTTCGCTGAGAAATGTTCCCGATCAACCGCCGCCATCAGCAACGGCGGCTCACCGGAGACCTGCGTCACCCAGGATGAGGACATTCCATGGTGATGCTGTCCGTCGGCAACCGTCAACACGTAAATGCCGGTAGTCAACAAGGCCATAAAAGCCGCGAGGTCAGAATCCATTTCGCAGTTGCCTCCCAGGCCGGCCCGCATACCGCCCTTGGACGGCATTTTGCTAAATCTCATCGAAATAAGTAAATGCCTTTCTTGACCTGGAGCACCGTGGAAGCTTACATCAAAGACAGAAAAATTTTTTCCGATGCATGGGCAGCACAGGTTGAAGCATCTTAGATTTGCGGCTGCGGCGTGGTTGTTTATCGGGTCTGCCCTGATTGGCTTGCAAGCGCAAGCGGGCGGCGGTTCGCCCTCATCCAGCGCTTTCGCAACGCCGTCGTTAACGCTTTCGGCACCGACCGCTACTGCCACGGCACGGCCGGCGGCCAACCCGGGCGCTGCGCTCGGTCCCATCGATCATGCGGCTTGGGTCTCCATTCGGCCGCCGGATTTAAGGCCGGGCGATCATATACTGATAATTCGCCGAACCGGCAATCCGGCTCCGGTTACAAATTCTCTGCCGGCGGCCGGAGCCGTTCAGCAGCCGGCCTCAGTCCCTTTGGCTCGACATACGCCGACGGCAGCTTACCATGCCCCTGCGCTCTCAGCTCCCGCTCCCGCGGCGCAAGCACAGCCCGTTGCCGCGCGTACGCCGTCAGTTGGTGTGGCTGCGGCTGCCGCTCCTGTGGCAGCCGCTGCCGCGACTCCGAAAATATCTCCGATCGATCATGTTTTGGTCGTATCACCCGGACCTGTTCTGCCCAACGCCCCCGCGCCATCAACCGACCATCAGTTCCATCTCGACCATCAATCGCCCGAGTTCTGGGGGCCTGGACGGCGCCTGCTGGCATCACTCGGGCTGCCGCCCAGCCATCTGACCGAGGGCGAGGCCCTGCTGGGACAAACCGAGGACCAGTCCTGCTATGACCCGATGAGCTGGACCGTCATCGTCCATAAATCAGCCTACCTGCTCGACGTTTATTATAAAGGCAAGCATTTCGACTCTTTCCCCGCAGTGTTTGGACGCAACCCCGACCATTCGGCCAAGAAATGGGAGGGCGATTTGCGTACGCCCGAGGGCAATTATCTTATCGTCGAGAAGTATTACAATCCGCGTTGGCGATGGTTTTTGCGGCTCAATTATCCCAATTATTCGGATCGCCAGCGTTATGAGACCATGATGGGCGAAGGATTAGTGCCGGTGGTCCATGGACACCGGCGGGCGCTGGGCGGCTCGATCGGTATCCATGGCACCGACCGCCCGCGCTTTAACCGTCTGCGCATCAACTGGACCCTGGGTTGCATCTCGGTGCAGAACGACGCGATCGACGAACTCGAGCGCATCCTGCCGGTCGGAACGCTGGTGATCATCAAGCCCTAGCAAATGATTCGCGCACGCGCGTCGCTGACGATTATTGCGGCGCACAGGGGAAACGGCGTCCCTTTGCAGCCTCGAAACAATCATGGCAAAAGGCAGGGCGTTTCTTGCCGTTACTGGCCGCCGACCGCCGTGCGCTTGGACGGCGACGGCTGGGCGATGCGTGAGCGCCGCTCCTGGATCATGAACACCGGGATTCCGGCCAGCACGATCAGCAGACCCGGCCAGGTGAAGCGCGGCTTTACAATCAGCAGGTCGATCATCAGGGCCGCTGCGCAAAGTATGTAGGCGGCGGGGACAATTGGATAACCCCACGCCTTGTAGGGTCGTGGCGCTTGAGGCCACTTGATCCGCAGCCAGAAGACCGCACCCACGGTCAGCACATAAAAGAGCAGCTGCGCGAAGATCACGTAATCCAGCAGATCGCTGTAGGTTCCGGTCAAGGTCAACATCGATGCCCACACGGCCTGGATGATCAGCGCTACGCTGGGGACCTGAGCAGTGTTAAGCAGTCCGGCGGGACGCCAGAAGACGCCGTCCTTCGCCATCGCGTACAACACCCATGCCCCAGTCATAATCAGGCCGTTGGCGCATCCGAAGGTCGAGATCATAACCAGCGCTGCGGTCAGAACCGCGCCCGTTCCGTTCCACACCATCTGCATCGCAGCAGCCGCCACGCGGTCGGACGGCGCTCCCGCGATTCCGTGGGCGAACAGGCTCGTGCCCCGCACCGGATGCATCGGCAGCTGTGCCAGGTAGCCGAGGTTGACCAGCACATAAAGGGTGATGACGACCAGCGTGCCGGAGGCCAGCGCAAACGGCACGTCCCGTTGGGGCCGGCGGGTTTCTGACGCCACGAACGTGACCGACGCCCACGCGTCGGCGGAGAACAATCCCCCGACCATCGCTGCGCCGAACGCCGCCAGCGCGCCGAGCGACAGCGCGCCGGAGCCGAAAAACGCCTTGACGCCCCCGAAGTTGAGACGCAGCGCCTGCGCATTGGGGGCAACCATCAGCGCCACGAAAGCAATCAGAACCAGGGCGAGAATCTTGATGGTTGTGAACAGATTCTGGACGATGCGGCCGGTATCCAGCCCGCGCAGATTGGCCGCGGTAAGTCCTGCGATTACCACAATCGCGCCCACGCGCTCGCGGGTAAAGCCGATTTGCCAACCCCCGCCCGTCACGACTGCGGAATTGAGCGCCGGAAAAAGGACGCCGGCAAACCGCGCGAACGCCACCGCCACGGCCGCGATGGTGCCGGTCTGGATCACCAAAAACAGCGTCCATCCGAATAGAAAACCCCACAACCGGCCGTACGCCTCGCGCAGATAGACATACTGACCGCCCGCCTGCGGCATCATCACCGCCAGTTCACCGTAAGCGAGCGCCCCGGCGACCGTCATCAGGCCGCTGACGACCCAGACCGCCAGCAAGGCAAAGGGCGACCCGACGTGACGCGCAATATCGGCTGAAACGATGAAGATCCCCGACCCGATCATCGAACCCGCCACAATCGTGGCGGCGTCGAAGCCGGATAATACCGAGCGCGACTCTCTCTCCGTAGAAACGGCCGCCTGCTCCACTCCGGTTACCTCCCGCAGGCCGCCGGATTAACTGCTGTCTTTCCTGGGCGCGCGCGAGCCTGGCCGCTAAGGTTTGGCAGCCGCGCGCGAAAAGTCATTGTGCGAATTGATTTCAGGGCGCCGTTGACGCAGCCGACGACGGTGAAGCCATCGGACTGGCCTCGGCGGACGCGGCAGTGCTCGGTGCCGCTTCCGAGGACGCGGCAGCCGGAGCCGAAGCTTCTGGAGCGGCAGCCGGAGGCGTCGTTTCCTCCGATTTCTGACAGGCCGAAATGAAACCCAAAAGCATGGCCGCGGTGGCGATGACCAGGAACTTGCGCATCTTTTCCTCCTTGAAACAAGTCAGGAATAAGCTCAGGCGACAACCCCTCCCCTGCTCCGATGGCGACTTCCAATCGCTGCGTAGATTTTCTTAGCCTCGACCGGAAAGCGCAAGCGTTTTTGACACGCCGCTTTACCGCGTTTACGATTCAGTCTGGAGCGTCTGGCAGAGGCGGCGATCATTTGCGCGAATATCATGATAGACGCCGCGGCGAACCGCAACCGTTAACGTCGCCGATCCGCAAACGGGCATGGGCCGCAGAACCCGGTTTTACGCCGGCAGGTTCGAACCTCTGCACGAGACGTTTCACAGCAGTTACGCGACCGGCGGAGAACTCTGACCCGAGGTTGCGCGCGTTTTGTGGCCCTTTTGATTCTCGGGCTGGCGCCCCGAATGCGCACGTTGGTAGTCGATTTGAAAAGCTCTGGACGCTGGGGGCTGGCGGCGCTGTTCCTTGCGATGGCAACAGCCTGCTCCCCTTCCGAACCGCAAACCCCAGTGCAGCGCGGCCGCATCGTTTACCTGAACCACTGCATCGTCTGTCATAACATCAACCCCAATCTTGCAGGCGCCGAGGGGCCCGCCATCGCCGGATCCTCCCGCATCCTGCTAAGGGACCGGGTGCTGCATCTCACCTATCCGCCCGGATATAAGCCCAAACGCGTTACGCATCTGATGCGCGCCTTTCCGCAACTGGCGGGCGAAATCGATGACCTCGCGGCATACCTGCAAGCCGCCGCCAAGAAGTCCTCCAGCCAATCACGCAACTCCGCTTCGCCTCCGCCAGGATAAAGGGCGTGTCACTGACACCGGCGCGTCGATTCCAGCTTCCTGCCTGAGGGCGCCCTTGTGCGCGTATTACCCTGCCCGAACGCATTCGGATATAGTCGGAACTGGAGGGAAGCGCGATGAAAGGAATGATCTCCGCCGATTCACACGTGACCGAAGCGCCGCAAACCTACGTCAATTACATCGAACGCAAATACAGGGACAAGGCGCCCCACATGGTGCGCGATTCCAAACTGGGCGACGTTTTCGTCGTGGACGGTTTCAGCCGTCCGCTCCAGATTGGGCTGGTCGCGGCCGCCGGCAAGAAGGCCGAAGAGTTGGCGGTGTGGGGCGCGCGATGGGACAACCTCCATCGGGGCGGATGGGACCCCGAAGCCAGGATAGCGGACCAGGACCGCGACGGCATCGCCGCCGAAGTGCTCTACCCCAGCATTGGGATGACCCTGTGCAACCATCGCGACATCGATTACAAAAAGGCCTGCTTCGACGCCTACAACCGCTGGCTGGCCGAGTACTGCGCCTCGCATTCCGACCGTCTGATCGGCTTGGGCCAGACCGCGATGCGCAGCGTCGAGGAAGGCATCGCGGACCTGCGCAAAATGAAGGAGATGGGCTTTCGCGGCGTGATGCTTCCGGGCAATCCCGCCCTCTCTGACTACGACGATCCGATTTACGATCCGTTTTACGAAGCCGCGGTCGATCTCAAGATGCCGCTGAGCTTCCATATCCTCACCAGCAAGGCCGATACGCTGAAGCAACGCGGCCCCAAAATCAACGGTCTAATGGCGATCATCCGCGGATGCCAGGACATCCTCGGCGTGTTCGTCTTCGGCGGCGTTTTCGAGCGCCATCCCAAACTCAAGGTGGTGTGCGTCGAAGCCGACGCCGGCTGGGTGCCGCATTTCATGTACCGGATGGATCACGCCTACAAGCGCCATCGCTACTGGTTGCCGCCGTCGGGCCGCCTGCGCAAGATGCCCAGTGAGTATTTCAGGGAAAATGTCTATACGACGTTTCAGGACGACTGGGTCGCCTTCCAGATGAAGGATCTGTGCAACATCAGGCGGCTGCTGTGGGCCAATGACTTCCCGCACAGCGACTCAACCTGGCCAAACTCGCGGGAGCTGCTGAAGGAGCATCGCGCGGGCCTGACCGACGAGGAATTCAGGCTCATCGTGCATGACAATGTGGCCGAACTTTACGGACTCAGCTGAGTAGTTGATTCCCACACGGAGCAGACGCGTGATTGAATCGAAAGTGAGGTTTCGATGCCCGGCAAGCGACCGTCGATCAAATTCACGCCCGAGGAACAGGAAGAATTCCTCAAGAAAAATCAGAAGGGCGCGCTCGCCACTGTCGACCAACATGGATTTCCCCACGTGGTCGCGATGAATTACACCTACCGCGACGGCGCCTTCTACATGACCTCTTACGGCAAGGCGCAGAAGGTGGTCAACATCCGGCGCAATCCCAAGGTCGGGTTCATGGTCGATACCGGCCGCGTTTACAACGAGCTGAAGGGCGTGCTGGTGCGCGGCTATTGCGAGATCATCGAGGACCCCTCGCAGGTGGGCGTGACGTGGCGGCGGATGGGCGAAGCGCAGTCCGCGGCGGGTGGTGCGGGCGTGCCGCGCGAAGCCTCGGCCAGCATGTCCAAACGCGTCGTGCTGAAAATCGTCCCGGAAAAAATCACAAGCTGGGACCACTCCAAGCTTGGCGGGAAATATTGATCGCTGCCAGAAATATGAGAAATATGAGGCGACAGGGACTTCATGTGCCTGCCATGACGCGCCAAGCGCCGCCAGCTTAATGTCTGAACGAGGCTGATGGAGGGTAGGGCCGCCTCAATGAGTGCAATTAACAGGATCGCCTTGATCACCGGAGCCGGCAGCGGCATCGGACGCGCCGCAGCGCTTGCGCTGGCCGCCGACGGATGGTCGTTGGCGCTGACCGGCCGGCGTCCTCAGCCAATCGAGGAAACCGCGCGCAAGATCCGCGAATCGGGCGGTCGCGCGATCGCCGTCCCCTGCGATGTTGGCGATCCGGACTCGGTCAGAAACCTGTTCGCCAAAGTTCGCGAGACCTTCGGTCGTCTCGACCTGCTGTTCAACAACGCCGGAACGGGCGGACCGCCCAAATTGCTCGAAGATCTCACCTACGAGCAGTGGAAGCGAGTAGTGGACACGAATCTGACCGGCGCTTTTCTATGCACCCAGGAAGCCTTCAGGATCATGAAGGAACAGGACCCGCGCGGCGGCCGCATCATCAACAACGGATCGGTCTCCGCGCACGCGCCGCGCCCCAACTCCGCGCCCTATACCTCCACCAAGCACGCGCTGACCGGGCTCACCAAGTCCACTTCGCTCGACGGCCGCAAGTACGATATCGCCTGCGGTCAGATCGATATCGGCAACGCGGCCACCGAGATGACGGCGCGGATGGCCCAGGGCATACCCCAGGCCAACGGCGCGATCATGGCCGAACCCACGATGGACCTGAGCCACGTCGTCGAAGCGATTCGCTACATGGCCAACCTGCCGCTTGACGCCAACGTCCAGTTCATGACCGTGATGGCCACCAAGATGCCGCTGGTCGGCCGCGGCTAACTCATCGGAGTTCACCATGCGTCAGATAAAATTCGGCGCGCTCGCACCGGTCCCGGATTTCGCCAAGGCCCGTACGCTGGCTGAAAAAGCCGAAGCCCTGGGCTTCTATTCGGTCTCTGTGCCCGACCATCTGATCAACACTCACGGCAAGCTGATTCCAGAACTGGAATGCTTCGCGGCGCTGACCGGCCTGGCAGTCGTCACCCGGCGCGTGCGGCTGCTGCCGTTGGTCACCGCGATGTCCTATCGCAACCCGGCGCTGCTGGGAAAGATCACCTCGTCGATCGATAACATCAGCGGCGGACGGTTCATCGCGGGGCTGGGCACCGGATGGCTCCGGCGCGAGTACGATGCTTACGGCTATCCGTATCCGGCCAACGCGCAGCGCGCCGAGCAGCTCGCCGAAGGAATCGAGGTGCTCAAGGCGATGTGGACGCAGGAGGAGCCGTCCTTTCACGGCCGCTACTTCTCGATCGACAAGGCTTACAACGTGCCCAAGCCGATTCAGAAACCGCATCCGCCGATCCTGGTGGGCGGCGCCGGCAGCGCGGTGCTGAAGGTCGCCGCGCGCTACGCCGACACGCTCAACCTGATCGCGCCGGTGACGCGCGGCTTCGTCGATTACAAGGAATCGGCGCGATTTGACAAGCCCGACCTGCGCCGCCGGCTGGGGCTGCTGCACAAGTACGCGCGCGAGGCCGGGCGCGATCCGCAGTCGATCGAGATCTCCTCGCTGTCCACCGTATTCATTTCAGGCAGCGAGAGCGAGGCCGACAGGATGGCGCGGCGGGCGGCGGAAAACATGGGCCTGCCCGACGCCGAGGGCGCGCGCAACTTCCCGATGCTGCTGGTCGGGACGCCCGACCAGGTCCGCCGCGAAATCAGATCGCGTATCGAGGAGTTCAACATCACCTGGTTCATCGGGTCGTTCATGACCGACGAATCGCTCGACCTGTTCGCCAAACAGGTGATTCCCGAATTTACCGCCTGAGCTCAACATGACGAAGTCTGAGAAACCCTCTCCCTGAAACGGGAGAGGTCGCCGGCAGGCGAAGCCGCCTGCGGGTGAGGGTCCTAGTGGAAAGAATTCTTTTCTGAGCCTTCGGTTCCAGTGATTTTTTTGCCGTGCGGCGTTTTTGTCCGTCATCCTGAACGAAGTGAAAGATGACGAGAGAAGGCAAGCACGAGGAAATAAGAACCCCAAGCCTTGTCACGGCGGCCCCGCAATGCGATCTTCTGGCTGCAATTCGCGATGGAGCATTCACGATGGCCGACTATCAAACTATCATCTACGAAAAGGTCGAGGACAAAATCTTCCGCATCACGCTCAACCGTCCGGAGAAGATCAACGCGCTCTCGCCTACGCTGTTGGCCGAATTCGAGCAGGCCACGCAGGAATACGACGCCGACCCCGAAGCCAGCGTGCTGATCATCCGCGGCGCGGGGCGCGGCTTTTGCGCCGGTTACGACCTGGCGTCGGATTACGGCAACGCCGGCTCGGGACGGCGCTACACCATCAGCCGTGACTTCATCGATTGCCTGCGCGTGACCCAGCGATGGCAGCGGTTGTGGTCGCTGACCAAACCCACCATCGCGCAGGTCCACGGCTATTGTTTGGCGGGCGCCAACGAACTGATCGGCCATTGCGACATCGTGTTCGCCAGCGAGGACGCGACCTTCGGCCATCCCGCCGGCCGCCAGTTGGGGGTACTGCCCACGATGGCCCTGTGGCCGGTTCTGATGGGTCCGCGCAAGGCCAAAGAGTATTTTTTCACCGGCGATTCGATGACCGCGAAGGAAGCCCTGGAATGGCACCTGGTCAACCGGGTGTACCCGCGCGAGAAACTGGAGGAGGAAACCCTGGCTTACGCCCGCCGCGTAGCCCTGGTCTCGCCCGAACTGCTGATGCTGCACAAGGCCGCCGTCAACCGCTACCTGGAGGTGACGGGCTTCCGCGCCGCCCAGCAATCCGGCGGCGACATCGACGTAATCTTCCACAACACCGAAGCGGTAAAGGCGTGGGTGAAAAACCAGCGCAAAATGGGCCTGAAAGGCGCGCTAGCGGAGCGCGATCGCGCTTTCAAAAAGGCCTGAGCTTGGATGGCCGGCCAAACCCAACTACAATGGGTTTTCCTGCGAAAAGCCACCCTAGCTCAGTCGGTAGAGCAGCTGATTCGTAATCAGCAGGTCGTCGGTTCGAATCCGACGGGTGGCTCCAGAAAATCCAGCAAATTCAAAGAGTTTTCGGTTCATCTCGATAGCCACTCCGTCGAACTGCCACCGATTGTCCGAAAACTGTCCGAATTTGTCAAGGGCCGCAAGCGCGCTGAGCGCGATTGCGCCGTTGAACCGAACGCATTTTATCAAGGTCTCAACGCTGCACGTCCAGGTGCCAGTGGGGTGATCGAATTGTCGGACGCGCCGGTTAAGAGCTCGTCGCAAACGGACCGAAGCTCTCCCCGTTCCGGGAGGAGCTTTGCGACGTCTTTATCTGTGGAAGCGTGCTATGTTACAAAACGCAAGCAGAAAAATCGTTCGATAGGGGAGGTGCTGCGATGGGAAGCTATGATCTAACCGCAACCGCAAATACGTTAAATCACGGTATTTTGGCCGCGCGGGTAGCAAGCATCTTCTCGCATCAGAACGAACTAGCACTCGGAGATGACGAGATGAGATTCGTTCTTTCGGCCCGTCATCTCGTGGATGAGATTCTGGCGGGCGCTAGGACACTCACCGACGAAACGGTTTCCGGCGCTTCTGCGGAAAGCATTAGCTCGCTAGGTTCGGCGTTGTCTCCCCTCGAAAGATTGCGCCTCCACTGTGGCCATACTGACGAGCAACCGGGCAGCATTGTTACCGCATTGCAAGAGATTCTAGAAGCACTTCAACGAACCGAACAGGAACGCATGGTTCGCCCCGATCAGAGAACCGAACTGGCCAAATACTTCTTCGCTTTTCTGGCGGATTCCATGCTGTCCTCGATGAACCATCGCGATCGTCAGAGCGAGAACGGCTGACTTACGCTCTGATGCAATGTCGATTGACGATCTTCAGCGCCTAGCCAAGGCCCAAGTCATAAACATTCATCAGCGGCTCGCCGAGGCGCGCTCTCAGGAATTCCCGACTAACTCTCCTGAGTTATTTGGGGAATTTCTCGAGCGACTCGTCGACGCGCTAGGGGAGTTCATACAGCAAAACTCCGATCTTACACTTCTGAGGTATTCCTGCGAGATTCTACGCATAATTGGCAGCCATGTACGCTATCTCGAAAACGGGAGCTCGTCAAAAGTGCCTGCGCAATTGATCGGTTCAATTGAAAATCTTATTCAACAAACTAGACCAGGAGCTCGGGTGTTACTAAGAGTCCAATGGTCGTTTAATTATACAGTCATAGATATTTCCGATATTTATCGGACAATCTTGCGCAACCTGCTTGCCGCGTCCACCATCGACACTATATTCTCTGGTATAGCTGACTTTTGCGTGGTCGGAATACCGACAATTGAATATTCCAATGTCCTATTACACGCCGCACTTGGTCACGAGGCTGGTCATAGATTGGCTACCGACTATCTAAAGACGGAAGATCAGAAAAATCTCGTCGCCACGACCAAAGCAGCGATGGGTGACTTGGGTTGGTACCCAGGCGCATCGCAGCTGCCCCCACTATTTAGATTCAACGTGAGCCAACGATTGCTCGACGGAATACTGAGGACGCGAAAGCGAGCGCTAGAGGAACTGATATCAGATTTAGTTGGTTGGAAGACATTTGGAATCAGCGCGTTGTTTACTCTTCATAATATCTCGCTGGTGTCGGTCTTGGACGCACCTCCGGCTGAGGAGACGAGATTGTATCCTCCATGGAGGTTACGCCTTCGGGGAATGATGTTGAAGTTGTACACTGAGGAAATTATTGAAGATCTGAATAGCCTCAGAGGGAGTTCACCGATCGACATGATTCGCGACGCCGCAGTCCGATATGTCCGCGAATTAAATGACGTGGTGACTGACACATCGGATTGGAACGTACTGAACGCCGACGGGGTTCTCTCAAGGGCCTATGCTGATCTGGGGGAAGCTTTAGTCGGTTCGGAGGCTTTTATATCAGAAAAACTGGGAATGACCATTTACGGGAGAGAAACCTTCCGAAGGCAGATCGCCGACCTTCTGGAGAGGCTTGCGCTTGGTTTCCCGCCAGATGAGCTACGTGATTCAACGATTCCTGACTTCCGCTCCGCTATGGCAGCAGGCTGGCTCTATAAGAACGCTCGGGTCTCAGTCCCTTACAGTCCGACCAGCGAGTGGGAGATTCGACACGACGAGACGATAAATCGATTGGTGCTCAAGGCAATCGAATCAATAGAGTTGACAAAGAGCTTTGAAGCGTGGCGTAGCGGAAACATGTAGATATGCTTGCAAAATCGGAACTCGAGAAGCTCCTGGACACTAGGGATCCAGAGAGGCGCATCGTAATAACGCCTCTCCTCGAGAGGTCCCAGGTTGGACCGGGATCTGTGGATTTGCGGCTCGGATTCACCTTTCTTCTCTCGCGAAGAGCGAACATTGCAGCAATCGATCCTATGGCAACTGATTCGTTGAAGACAGTGGAGAAGTGCCAAGAGCGCATCACCTTAAGCAGAGGACGCTTGCTATACCTTCATCCGGGAGAATTCATACTGGGTTCGAGTCTCGAGTATATCGGGCTACCTACCAATATGGGTGCGTATGTTACATCTCGGTCTTCTTGGGGACGGACGGGATTAGTCATCGCAACGGCTACTTCGGTAGGCCCGCGCTTTAGGGGAGTGATCACGCTGGAATTGGCCAACTTGGGAACGCAGCCGTTAACGCTCCGGCCTGGTGTTAGAATCGCTCAAATCGTCTTTCACTATGCGGACGGAGGCGGCGAATACGACGGACGTTACCCTTGTCCTACGGGGCCTGAGCCCGGAAAGATCCAAAAGGACAAAGATCTAGAATTCTGGAATCCATCATGAACGTTGGGAAGGACGCCAGGTGTCAGAAATGTTAAGCAGCGGTCATGATAGCTGAGCGCGACAAGAAAAGCGTCGTGAATGACCTGCAGACCGGCACCGGCTTGGACAGAGCGGCGGGGGCCAGCCCTGACTACCCGATTATGCCGTCTAGGTCGGCTTCGCAGCCGATGTCGTAATGTTCGCGATCAAAATTCAAAACCATGGCCGCAGCACGCTATTATCGGAAACGGCCGGTTTCCGATAATATCTAGCGGCTTGTTATTGTTCCGGTCAATAAGGCGGCGGATCTACGGCGTCGCGAAAGAGGCCCTCGGCCGTCAGCCTTTCCGATGATCCGCGATCGGCGTCACCTTCGGCTGAACCGGCTGGGTACCGAGGTGCGCCTGCAGACGCTCGGCGGCCGCGGCGAGGTCGGCCTCGCTCACGATGTTGTAGCGATCGAACACGCTCCGGGTCTTGTGACCGGATAACGCCATCGCCACGCGGTCCGGTATGCCTGCTCTCACCATGTTCCGAACTGCGGTGCGGCGGAGGTCATGCACCAACACTTTGCCCACGCCGGCGCGCTTGCAGGCGGTCGCCCATGCTCGTTTGAAGTCTCCGACCGGCTGACCATCGAGGTGGAATACGTACGGGCAGTCCAGGCGGCGATTCGCATTGGCGCGTTCGATGATCTCGAGCAGCTCTCCCGACAAGGGTAACACCCGGCCGTCCTTGTTCTTGCTGATCGACGGCCGCAAGCGCACGACGCCGCCGGCAAGATCAACATCGCGCCACTCGAGCGCCTTCATCTCGCCGACTCGCCAGCCCGAGAGGTAGAGGAACGTGATCGGGTCTTTCAGATACTGCGGCAGATGCTCGCGGAGCGCTACAAAGACGCCGTGATCGACAAAGCCCTCCCGCGCGTTGTTTTCTTCGAGCAGGGGAATATGCGGAGCGTAGCGAAGCCGTCCCGATTCAACCGCCAGCTTGAACATGCGCTTCAGAGCGGCTAGCTCGCGATTAATGCTGGCGTTCGCGGCGCCCTGGCGCTGCCGATCCGCCGCGTATTTCTTAACCCGCTCGGTCGTGATATCCACGGCGCGGTCCAGCGCGAACCGCGCTTTCAGGTGATTGATCGAGAGGCGGACGGAGCGAATGGATCGCAATCGGTTGACCTCGTAGTCGGTCAAAAGCGCATCCGCCAAATCTTCGAACGTGACACGCTCCTCGACCGGGCCGATCAATTTTCCGTTCGCCGCTTCGCCAATACGCTGCTTGAGGAGCTTGAGCGCCTGGGCCTCGCTTGATGACCGCGAACTTTCCCGATGCTCCTTCCCGCGATAGCAGTAGGCGATCCAGTAAACTGAGCCGCGCTTGAACACGCGGCCCATTCCTCTCAATGATTTCTGTTCCTTCGTTCCCAACGCGTGCAAACGTCTTCGGTCGTGAAATTTGAGCGCGCGCTGAACCGTATCGGTCCCGCGATGCTCCACGCCGGCGCGAGCGGCGCATTCCAGCGAAACTCGCGCTGCCACAATAGATCAATGTTTGAAGAGCGACCGTGTCAACGGCACGGCGATTGAATTCTCAACGGCATTTGCCGCGGATGAATTCGTCCATCCCGAGCTCCGAAAACCGAAGTAGCCTGCCGCACCGCACTGTGAACGGAAGCTCCTTGTGATGGCGGTATAGCCAGTCGGCTTTGACGCCGAACTTTTGCGCCGCTTCCTCCACGGGCAACAGCCGCTCACCGCGTCGTGCCTTGCGACGTGCCGGAACCTCTTCTCGAAGAAGCTCCATTTCATGTGCACACAATACGCTGAGCGCGGCGATCGCTCGCGTGCTCAACACCCGCGTGGTATGCGCATCGAGCACCCTTACCTTTTCAGGGTCCGCAACCAGCTCCTCCAGCCTGGGGACTTCGAACAGTCCCGCCCCGCCCGACCTGCGCGGCACACGGGCCAAGCTTCGATTGGCCCTGATCCGCATGCTTCACCTCTCCGGTCGGCATGGTTGACCGAGTTACGCGGCGGCTCCCCCTCCCCATGAAAAGCGCAGCCGTTGGTTCCGATGTCGGTAAATCCGGCCGCCCGCGATCACCGCGTTGCAAAGATACGAGGTCGGGTAACGAAAGGATTCGGGCAGATTGCAGCAGTGAGCGGCGGCGCATGATTGCTAACTGCGAGTGTGCTCGAAGGTGATGTACCGCAGAATATATTAACTTTTCGTTTTCCTGACCAGACCAATGACACGCTTTTTACGTCGGCTCAGGCTTCGCGTTGTGGATAGTTATAATGGCCAATCCTCCTAAATCTTTCGTCCTGCATCGCCATACCGAGCAGGACGCCTGCCTGGGTCTGGTTTCTATTTCGGAAATTTTTTTGTTTCGGATTGCGCCTTCGCCGTGGGCGAACTTACACGGAACGCACATCCGGTATTGACGCTTGAAGCGTTTGCCGCACCACTCGATAAAAAAGGTCTGGCCAGCAGATCCAATCGTAGAGCCCGCAAACTCGCTGATGCGGAGGCAAAGAGCACTTGGCCGACGGGAGGCCTGCTGCAGCCGATTTCCGGGCTTGGGAACAGCGGCGGCCGAGCGGAAGGCTCGGCCGCCGCGCGCGGATTTACTCAGTAGCAGTGCGATTCACGATGTAATCGGCGGCTTTTTGCGCCTGGGCCGCGGCATGAACGATCAGCCTGCGGTCGTCACGTAGCTTCTTGAGCCAGCCGGCAACATAAGCCGCCTGGTTCTGGATGACCGCGTTCGAGATGCCGGCTTCGGCGCACAGAAACGCGGCTGAAAGCTCCGCGACAAGCTCTTCGCGGCTGTATACGGCGCTGCCGAACGGCGCCACTTCGGTTATCCCTTCGCGGCCAAGCCGCCTTTCATGGCCGGTCGAATGACTCAATTCGTGCAGCGTGGTTGCCGCGTCCTCGGCGGCCGACTCGAACAGTTCCCTCGGCGGCAGCGTGATGCGGTCGGTGATCGGCGAGTAGTAGGCCTTGGAGCCGGCGCGCACGATCTCGGGCGGGTTCGGCATATCTGCGATGATCTTCTCGACCGCTTCGATCGGATCGTGCTGATGGGTCTCGATCTTCGGCAGCTTGTCGAGCACGGCCTGCGGCAAGTCGCATTGTTCGAGGTTCCAAACCCGGTAGAACCTGAGCACGAAGCGGCGGCGGTTCTTCTCATCCTTGGGCTCGGCGTCGAGGTCTTCCGTCTCCTCCTGCTTAGCGTCGTCGATCTTCCAGAAGGTCACGATCGTGCTCTCCTCGCCCTTGCGGATCGATCCGCCAAGCGCGTTGGCCTGGCGCATCGTCAGCCAGAAGGGCGATACGAATTTCGACGCGGATAGCAGAAAGTAATTGATGCCTCGATACGGCTTCCTGGTGATCAGATTGCGGGGCAGTCCCGTTGAGGTCCACGGCCGGCGCCACGGCACGACGCCGCTTTCGAGCAGGTTGATGATCTTCTCGGTGACAATCGCGTAAACGTCCATGGTCCGATGCCTCCTCGCTCAGTAGCCGTCTTCGTCGATTCGATGGGCGGTGAAGTCGCGCTCGGCCTTCTCGCCGTGACCGCAGCGATCGCCGTAGAGGGCCTTATCGCCGGGGTAGTAGAAGGCGCGTTCGCCGGGGTTGATTTCGGACTGGCAGTTCGGTTCCGCGCATCGGGCCGGATACCTGGCGGTGATCCACCTGGGGTCGCACTTGAAACGTCGTCGCATCGTTGCTCCTCCTTTGCTTCGCCCGCTTCCGCCTAAGGGGCAGGGCGCTGTGGTTCGTAAAAACCCGAACCTTTCTTTCCCCCTCGGCCCTTCACCCCTGTTTGAGGGCGAGGGAGGAAAGGGATCCGGCTGCGAAGCGAAGCGGAGCTACCAATGAGCGGGGCGCAGCAATTCAAGGCCGCTGTGACAGAGCGCAGCGGTCCGTAAGGACTGGCGCGACGGACTTGAGCGGAGCGCCGCAAGGCCGGGTGGGGCGGTGCGCCCTTGGGTGCATATGATCACGATGCTGCGCGGGAAGCAGAAAAGACGTACCGCCGAATGTGTTCAGGCTCACCTAAACAGGAACGATGCGGCGCAGCACGAAACAGAGAGGAGTGCAATGCCAACCCTAAGGGCGCGGTTCACACGCGAAGGGTGACATTTTTTCCTCTGGCACTCGTTGACGACCAATGATGTTTGCACCATCATTGCGCATTACATGTAATCCTTCATGGCGCCGAAAGCCGGACCAATGGGCAGAACTATGTCTTCACGAGAAGGCGGAACCGACGTACGCAAGCTGGTTAAGCAGCTCCGCGACAGGTTGCAGATGACCCAGGAGCAGTTCGCTCACAAGGTCGGTGTTACATACAGCACTGTGAACCACTGGGAGAACGGAAAGCGGTTACCGCTTCCCTTTCTCGTTAAGCGTCTTTTAGAGATGAAGCAGGAGCTCGATGATGACGAGAGCAAAGCGCCGAAGGGGAAGACGCCGCGATGAGCACCGCCTACCACGCGAAGTACTTTGCGTACGAACTCACCCGCGTTGGCGGAGCGGGAGTGGAGCGCCTTTCGCGGTCCCTGTTCGATGCCTGCGTGGATCTGAATCCACATCAGATTGAGGCGGCCCTCTTTGCGTTCCGATCTCCAATCTCCAAAGGCGTTCTCCTCGCGGATGAAGTCGGCCTTGGGAAGACCATTGAGGCCGGCTTGGTGCTCTGCCAGCTCTGGGCTGAAAGGCGGCGACGGGTTCTCGTCATCTGCCCCGCCTCCATCCGGAAGCAGTGGTCGCTTGAGTTAGCCGAGAAGTTCAATCTTCCCACAGTCATCGTCGACGCCAAGGAGTACCGGGAACGACAGGCTCGGGGGCTGTCCAATCCCTTCGAAGCAAACGAGGTGGTGGTCACCTCAACACACTTCGCCAGCGCCCGGTCGGCCGATGTGCGTTCCGTCCAGTGGGACTTGGTGGTCATTGACGAGGCTCACAAGCTGCGCAATGCATACCGGCCCTCGAATCGAATGGGTCAGAACATTCGCTGGGCGCTCGAAGACCGACGCAAAGTACTTCTAACAGCGACGCCGCTCCAGAACTCTCTCATAGAACTCTACGGGATCTCGACCATCATCGATGAACACATCTTCGGAGACCTTCCATCCTTCCGAAGCCAGTTCGTGAATACCGATGGGGCTATGGACGATCTGCGGAACAGGCTTCGCACCTTCTGCATTCGCACGCTCCGGCGGCAGGTGGTCGAGTACATCCAGTACACAGAGCGCCGCCTCATCACGCGGCCCTTTAAGCCGACGGACCAGGAGCACAAGCTGTACGAGGCGGTGTCGGCGTTCCTCCAGCGAACGGACACCTACGCTCTTCCACATCGGCAACGGCACCTGACCGCGTTGATCGTACGCAAGCTTCTCGCCTCCTCGCCGCAGGCGGTGGCGGCCACGCTCGAAGCCATGCGCGATCGGCTGATCGCGATCCGTGACAAGCTGCCCGTCCCCGAAGACCTGGCGGAACGCCTAATCGCGGACGAGGAGATCGAGGACGAACTGCTTGATGAGATGATCGACTCGCCTGCGCAGTCTTCCGCTGACGAGGATTCGCAGGAGCAACCCGAGATTGTAGAGACCGAAACCGCGAAACCCGCCATTGATCGCCAAAAACTCGACGCAGAGATAGATGAGCTCAACCGTTACGCCCAGTGGGCCAGAAGCATCGGCATCGATACGAAGACCCGCTCGTTGATTAAGGCCCTTGAAATCGGCTTCGGGAAGATGACCGAGATGGGAGCGGCGCAGAGGGCCGTGATCTTCACGGAATCGAGGAGAACGCAGGCCTATCTGAAGGACTTTTTGGAGGGAAATGGCTATGCGGGTCGCGTCATCACGTTCAACGGGACGAATAAGGAGCCGGAGACGACGGCGATCTACGAGCGCTGGGTCGAAGCCAATAAGGAAAACGGCCGGGCGACAGGGTCCCGACCCGTAGACGTCCGCACGGCCATCATCGAGCACTTCCGCGACCACGGGCAGATCCTGATCGCAACGGAAGCTGCCGCTGAGGGTGTGAACCTGCAATTCTGCTCCCTCGTGGTGAATTTCGACCTGCCGTGGAACCCGCAGCGGATCGAGCAACGGATAGGCCGCTGCCATCGGTACGGCCAGAAGCACGATGTGGTCGTCATCAACTTCCTCAACGAGAAGAACGACGCCGACCGGCGTGTTCACGAACTTTTGGAAGAGAAGTTCAGCTTGTTCAGCGGCGTGTTCGGAGCCTCGGACGATGTTCTCGGGACCATTGAATCCGGTGTGGACTTCGAGCGAAGGGTGCTCGACATTTACCAGCAGTGCCGAACTCCGGAGGAAATTGAAGGCGCATTCCAGAGGCTGCGCGAGGAGCTCGAGGACAAGATTCGGGGCAAGCTGGCCGAGACCCGGCAGAAGCTTCTGGAGCACTTCGACGAAGACGTCCACGCACGCCTCCGCGTCAATCTGGAAGGCGCGCAGCAGCAGCTGGACCGCGTGGGCATGATGTTCTGGCGGCTCACCCGGTTTATCCTGGATGGGCGGGCGAAGTTCGATGAGGCGAATCTGGGATTCGACCTCGAAACGCCTCCTCGCGATGGCATCCAGCCGGGGCACTACCGCCTGATCTCGAAGGAGCATGACAACATCGCCGGTGCGTTCCTCTACCGCCTGTCCCATCCGCTGGGCGAGTACGTCGTAGAGGCCGCGAAGAGCCTGCCCACGCCCACAGCCCGCGTAACGTTCGACATCAGCGGGCGACCGACCAGAATCCTACTGGTAGAGGCTCTGAAGGGCCGTTCCGGGTGGCTACACCTGCAGAGGCTCGTTATCGACTCCTTCGAACGGGAGGAGTACCTGCTCTTCTCCGGCGTTGACGACGACGGAAGATCGCTTGACCAGGAAACGCTGGAGAAAATGTTCCACTGCGAAGCCAAGGCCGAGCCGCTTCCTTCGCTTCCCTCCGATATCGAGGCCCGACTGGCGGCAGAAGCCGACCGGCACGCGAAAGCCACGATCAGCCGCTCGTTGGAGGAGAATAATCGGCACTTCCACGAGGCGCGCGAACGGCTGGAGCGATGGGCTGACGACATGGTCGTCGCAGCCGAGAAGGAGTTGAAGGACACCAAAGAGCGGATCAAGACACTGAATCGCCAGGCGCGCCTCGCGACCACGACGGAGGAGCAGCACGCGATTCAGGAACAGGTCAAGGAGTTGGAGAAACAAAAGCGCCGGCAGCGCCAGCGCATCTTCGATGTCGAAGACGAAATCATGGCCAGGCGTGACGGCCTCATTGAAAAACTGGAGAAGAGGATGCGGCAGCGGACGAGCGCGGAACCTATGTTCACGATCCGCTGGACCGTTGTATAGCGAGCATCGCAATGTCCCAGAACCTCGAGCGACTTAAGCAGTTACTGGCGGAGATGTTCCAGCTCGATCAGGCCGAGCTGGACTTCGGCATCTACCGCATCATGAACGCCAAGCGGGATGAGATCACCCGCTTTCTCGACAACGACCTTCTGCCCCAAGTCCGCGAGGCTTTCCAAGCATACGAGGCCGAAAACCGGGTGGCCGTCGAAGCCGAGCTGGCCGAGGCGATCGGGAAGGCTAAAGAACTTGGAGCGGACCCGGAGACGCTGCCTCGCGTCAAGGAGCTCCGCGGGAAACTCGCTCAGGCCGTGGACGTGACCGCCCTAGAGAACGAGGTGTACTCGCACCTCTATAACTTCTTCCGTCGGTATTACCAGGAGGGCGACTTCATTTCGCTGCGCCGTTACAAGGAAGGAGTTTACGCCATTCCCTACGAGGGCGAAGAGGTTAAGCTCTACTGGGCCAATCACGATCAGTACTACATCAAGACAAGCGAGTATCTGCGCGACTACACCTTCAAGCTTCCCTCGGGCAAGCGCGTCCACTTCAAGCTCGCCCAGGCGGATACGGAAAAGGACAACAACCGCGCCTCGAACGGGAACGAGCGCCGGTTCATCCTCTCCCAGGAACAGCCGCTAGCTGAAGAAAACGGCGAGCTCATTATCCGATTCGATTACCGCCCGCATCCAGACAAGGCCAAGCAGGCGGACCTCAACCTCGCCGCGGTAGAGCGAATCCTAACCCAGACCACGGGGTTTGACGACTGGCGTCGGGAGCTCGCCGCGCTCCGCCCCACCGAGAAAAACCCGAATCGCACGCTCCTGGAGAAGCATCTCACTGACTACACGGCACGGAACACTTTCGACTACTTCATCCACAGGGACCTGGGTGGTTTCCTGCGTCGCGAGTTGGATTTCTACATCAAGAACGAAGTGATGCACCTCGACGATGTCGAGAGCGACACCGCTCCTCGTGTCGAACAGTACCTAGCGAAGATCAAGGCCATCAGACGGATCGCCCACAAGCTCATCGATTTCCTGGCGCAGATCGAGAACTTCCAGAAGAAGCTGTGGCTCAAGAAAAAATTCGTGGTTGAGACGCAGTACTGCATCACGCTCGACCGCATCTTCGCGATCGAGGACGAAAAGACCCGCAACTGGCTCATCGACGAGATCATCAAGAACGATGCCCAGCGTGAGGAGTGGGTGCGGCTGTGTGCGATTGACGAGATCACGGGCGACCTGACGACCCCGGGCTATAGTAAACCGCTCGAGCCGGAATTCTTGAAGGCGCACCGCACGTTGGTCGTGGACACGTGCAACTACCCGGCCGACTTCACACGACGTCTCCTCGCAGCCATCCCGGACCTGGACGAGATGACGGATGGTCTCCTCATCAAGGGAGAGAATCTCCAAACAATGTCCCTCCTAGCTGCCCGCTTTGCCGGGACCTTCGACTGCGCGTATATCGATCCACCGTACAACACCGGAAACGACGGTTTCATTTATAAGGACAGCTACCGGGACTCTTCATGGATAGCACTTATGGATGGACGCCTGGGCGCATTTCTTCCCCTCGCCCGAAATGACGCGGCCTTATTCATCTCTATCGATGACAACGAGATCGGTAACCTAGTAAATCTGCTCAAGAACCACTCGCCTTCTGCCGCGTTGGTCACGCTTGTGGCTGCCCAGTTGAATCCCCGTGGGCGAACCTTGGACAAGTACCTGGCGAAGACCCACGAGTATGTCGCCACATTCGCGGTTTTCGGCGCACCAGATGCAATCCACGAAGTCACAAAGAGCGAAGAGGCGCAGGCGGAGTATCGTGAGACAGATGAAAACGGTCATTTTCGGCTTCTTGAGCTCAGGAATCGGAATCCAGTATTCACGCGAGCGAATCGTCCCAATCTCTTTTACCCGTTCTTCGCTGACGCCAAGCGCGGCACCGTGCGCCTGGAACGGGACGCGACCCACAGCGTCGAGATTCTGCCCCGTAATTCGCGGGGAGAGGATGGCTGTTGGACTTGGGGGAGGGACAAGGCCCAGGAGAATATCGGCGAGCTAGTAGCGCACCAGGCAAGGACCGGTGCATGGCGCGTGTTCCGCAAGGATCGACTTCACAGTGAGGAAGGGGAACTCGCAACAACGAAGGCAAAGTCGATCTGGATCGACAAGGAGATTAACAACGAGAACGGAAAGGAACTGGTGGGTGATCTCTTCGGCCGGGCCGTCTTCGATTTCCCGAAGCCTGTTGCCCTAGTGGAGCGATGTGCCGAGATCGGAACGGCAAAGGACGGGTACTTCATCGACTTCTTCGCCGGTTCCGGTACATCGGGACACGCGATCCTGAACCTGAACCGGCGTGATGGCGGAACGCGTCGTCTCGCGCTTGTTGAAATGGGCGACTACTTCGACACAGTGCTTCTGCCTCGTATTAAGAAGGCGATATTCACGCCTGAGTGGAAGGACGGAAAACCGAAGCGGTCGGCTACGGAAGAGGAGCTCGAGCGGAGTCCGCGCATCGTCAAGGTTCTGCGTCTCGAATCCTACGAGGACGCCCTCAACAACCTTGAGCTTAGGCGCACGGGCCCGCAGCAAACCCTATTGGAGCAACAACCTGCGTTCCGCGAGGACTACATGCTCCGCTACATGCTCGACGTCGAGACGCGGGAAAGCCCGTCGCTCCTGAACATCGAGCGCTTCGAGGACCCGTTTAACTACAAACTGAACATCGCTACGGGAACGGTTGGTGAGACGAAGCCGACGGTCGTCGACCTCGTCGAGACGTTCAACTACCTCATTGGCCTCCGCGTGAAGACTATTGACCACATCGGGGGCGTGCGAGTGGTAACGGGCCTGAACCCCGAAGGCGAACGAGTGCTCATCCTCTGGCGAAAGATCAAGGAACTGAACAACGACGCCCTCGACGCGTGGTTCCAAAAGCAAGGCTATAACACCAAGGACCAGGAGTACGACGTCATCTACGTAAACGGAGACAATAACCTGGAGAACCTCCGCAGGCCTGACCAGACCTGGAAGGTCCGGCTCACGGAGGAGGAATTCAAGCGACTCATGTTCGACGTACAGGACGTGTAGGAGCTCGCGGTGCCGAGAGGACGACCTAAACGAGGGAACCCGGGAGCCGCGAGCGAGCAGCAGAGACCCCTGCGCTTCGAGCAGCGGTTGGTGCTCCACCAATGGCTGCTCGACCTGTTCGGCGTGCGCAGCTTCGAGCGCCTGGCGGCCAACCTGAGGGCCCCAGAGTACGAGGGTTTCGACGAGAACAACACCACGCGCTTCCACCATGGCCTGCGGCTGCTCTTCGACCGGCCGGAGCTGCCGAATGACCTGCTCTTGGGCTACGACCAGAACATCGTGCGCCATTGGCGGCGAATCACGCAGAAGCGGAATCACGCCGGACCGTTCCTGTATCCGAAGTACTTCCAGTACCTCGCATTGCTGTTCGCCGAAATTTACCTCGACCGGTACTTCAGGGACCCGGACAGACTGCTCGCAGAACTGAACGCCCATGTGGACGCATTCAACCGGGGCGACGACCCAGTTCCGGGCACGACTGGCGGGCCAATCCCGGAGCCGAGCCGTGTGGAGCCGTACACCAGGCAGGACCTGAACAAGGTCGCCTTCTGGATGGCGACCGGAAGCGGCAAGACGCTTCTCATGCACATCAACATCCTGCAATACCAGCACTACCTGAACCTCCACGGCGGCAGACAGGTGAACCGGGTGATCCTGCTCACGCCGAACGAAGGGCTCTCGCATCAGCATTTGGAGGAGTTCCAGCTTTCGGGTATCGACGCCGAACTCTTCTCGAAGGAGGGGCGTGGCCTCTTCACCGGGCGCGCGGTGGAAATCCTCGATATCCACAAGCTGCGGGAGGAGATGGGCGAAAAGACCGTGGCTGTGGATGCGTTCGAGGGGAACAACCTGGTCCTTGTAGACGAGGGGCATCGCGGGACCAGCGGCGCGGAGATCGGCGCCTGGATGCAGAAACGGAACCAGCTCTGCGAGAACGGTTTTTCGTTCGAATACTCGGCAACCTTTGGCCAGGCGATGAAAGCCAGCGGAAACCGCGCGCTTGAGCAGGTGTACGCCAAGTGCATCCTGTTCGACTACTCCTACAAGTACTTCTATGGCGACGGATACGGAAAGGACTACCGCATCCTGAACCTCGCGGACGACTCCGACGAAAACGTGCGCCGACAGTACCTGACGGCCTGCCTCCTCTCCTTCTATCAGCAGTTGAAACTCTACCGCGAGCAGACCGGCGCGTTCCGGCCGTTTCTGCTTGAGCGCCCGCTCTGGATCTTCGTCGGCGGCAGCGTCAACGCAGTCCGCACGCAGAACCGCCGGAAAGTCTCTGATGTCGTGGATATCCTTTTAACCCTGTCGACCTTCGTGCGAGATCGCGGGGAAACCGTCGCGTCGATCGAGCGACTACTCGCTGGACGCTCGGGTCTTCTGGACCCCAAACGGCGCGAGCTCTTCCAGGGCGCGTTCAAGTATCTCAACACGCTTGGCCTCACGCCCGATCAGATCTTCGACGACATCCTGCGCGTTCTCTTCAATGCCCCCACCCCGGCGGCGCTGCACGTGGAGAATCTCAAGGGCACGGACGGCGAGGTGGCCCTCCGATTGGGCGACAACGAGGCATTTGGCGTAATCAACGTTGGCGACGCGTCGGCCCTCTGCAAGCTCTGCGATCAGCAGGAAGAGCTGGTTGTCACAGAAAAGGAGTTCTCGGGCTCGCTTTTCCGCGCCCTCAATGATGATGCGTCCACGATCAACGTTCTGATCGGGTCCAAGAAATTCACCGAGGGCTGGTCAAGCTGGCGCGTCAGTACGATGGGGCTCATGAACATCGGGCGCAACGAAGGCCCCCAGATCATTCAGCTCTTTGGTCGCGGGGTCCGGCTCAAGGGCAAGGACTTCTCCCTAAAGCGCAGTCGCAGGTTAGAGGAGCTGGCCGCGCCCAAGAACATCGAGACTTTAGAGACCCTCAACATCTTCGGCATCCGCGCGGACTACATGCGCCAGTTCAAGGAGTACCTCGAGGACGAGGGATTGCCGGCAAACGAGGACCGGATCGAGTTCGTGCTTCCGGTCATCAAAAATCTCGGGAGCAAGAAGTTGAAGATCGTTCGCCTTCAGGAGGGCGTTGACTTCAAGAAAGACGGACCGAAGCCTGCCCTGGACGAGCCCCCTGACTACGTGATCCGGCACCCCGTCGTGGTGGACTGGTATCCCAAGGTACAGGCCATGGCCAGCGGCGCCGGTCGCATCAGCGCCCAAGCGGCGGAACGTGATCGCGCCTTTTTCGAGGAGACGCATTTGGCGTTCCTCGACCTCGACGCTATCTACTTCGAGCTCCAGCAGTTCAAGAACGAGCGCGCCTGGCACAACCTGACTCTTCCGCGCAACAGTCTGGCAACTCTCTTGAGGCGCAAGGACTGGTACGTACTGCTCATCCCTAAACAAGAGATGCAGTTTCGCTCCTTTCAGCAGGTTCTTCGCTGGCAGGAGATCGCGGCGGCCCTTTTCAAGAAGTACCTGGACCGCTACTACAAGTTCAGAAAGCAGGAATTCGAGAGCGACCATCTGGAGTACCGAGAGCTCTCCGAGGACGACCCAAACTTCTTCAATGAGTACCATCTGCTCATCGAGGAGTCGCGCGACGACATCATCAAAAAGCTCGAGGAGATCAAAGGACTTATCGGCACGGGAAAACTGCGAAATGTGCAGTTTCAATCGCTCTACGCGATTGCCTTCGACCGCCACCTCTACGAACCGCTCGTCTACGTTGGCGATGACCTCATCGAGGTCAGACCGGTGGTTTTGGAGAACGAGGGTGAGCGCGACTTCGTGTTGGACCTCCAGACTTTTTGCGAGACCAAGAAGGAGCTCCTCAAGGGCAAGGAACTCTACCTGCTTCGCAACATGAGTCGCGGTCGGGGGATCGGTTTCTTCGAGGCAGGCAACTTCTATCCGGACTTCATCCTCTGGCTGCTGGCCGGCGCTCGCCAGTACGTGAGCTTCATCGACCCCAAGGGGCTCCGGAATCTTGAGGGGCCGGAGGACCCGAAGATTCGGTTCCATCTGACGATCAAGGATCTGGAACGCCAACTGGGTGACCCGGATGTAGTCCTGAATTCCTTTATCGTGTCCGCCACGCGAGTCCCGGAGGTCGCTTGGTGGGACGGTGGGATGACGAAAGAGGAGTTCGAAGCGCGGAACGTTCTCTTCCAGCGAGAAGATCGGGCCACCTACATCGAGAAGCTCCTTGAGAAGGTAACGAGTGGCGAATGATTCGCGTGGCCGGCGCTGGAGTACGGAGAAGCCGGGGATGCCGCGACATTTGGTGATCGGGGGTTCGCTCTCTCAAGGCCAACGAATCGCGATACTTGACTTGAATTCAAGTCGGGTTGTAAGATGCGAGTGTGAGCGAGACTTTAGGAAGCACCATTCGGGAGCTGCGCCGAGCGAAAGGCATCACGCAACAGCAGCTTGCTGACGCCGCGGGTGTCGACGACACCTACATCTCAAAAATCGAGAAAGATCGCCTACCGTACGCCCCATCAGCGGAGACCCTTCGGTTAATCGCCAAGGCGCTCGACAGTAATCCTTTGGACCTCTTCGCGAAAGCCAACCGAACCCCACCAGAAATTCAGGGAGTCTTCGGCAGCTCTGAGGCCACCGAGTTCGTGAGACTGCTGACGCGCCACGGCCTCGGGAAGAATGACTGGAGAGCGCTGAACGAGTTCGTTCGACAGCGTGTGGCGCCGCCCATCCCGCTACGAGGGAAAAAACGCCGATGACGGTGGTTAGCTTTTCCGCCGATGCCACGTTGCGGATATGCGAACGCAGATGGCTCCTTAGCGCCGTAATCGCCCACCCTACGGCGAAGGATGCACTCCGGCGCGAAGCCCATTGTTTAAGACAGCTGGCGCACCCAGCGGCATGGGCCGGGAAAGTTGTCCACTCAATCCTGGAGCGATCGATCATACCGATGATTCGCAGTGGCAAGCCGCTCGATGGGCTGCATTTAATCGACGATGCACGCGAACTCTTGCGAAAACAGGAGGACTTTTCTCGGCGGAGACTCTACCGTACGACCGCGAAGGCAACCGCGCCGGACGACTTTTGTGCGCTTTTCGCCGACGAATACGGAATTGGCTTGACAGAGGCTGACCGCAAGGAGGCTGAAGATCGCGTGACGCTTGCCCTGTCAAATGCTGTCAGGCTAGACGAACTTTGGTCGGATGTGCGTAACGCGGCAATAATCTATCCGGAGTATCCGTTCCGCGTAAATCTCGCGAGCGCTGTACTCGAAGCAAAGCCGGACCTAGTCCTTATTTCTGGCTCAACCGCGACTGTGATCGACTGGAAATGCCGGACTTCATTGAGGGCCGACCCTTCCGACCAACTGCGATTCTACGCTTACGTACTTGATCGATATTGGCAAAATCGAAAAAGACGGCCGGAAGACTTCCGCCTTCAAGCTGTCGATCTGTTCACCCCATCATTTGTCGAAGTTTCCTGCGAGCCCAAACATTTTGATGAAGCGGATGATAGGGTGACTGAGTTCCTCGAGCACTCCCTAGATCTACTTGACGGGCGGAGGTGGGAAGATATTCCCCTCCGATCCTTGCGAGGCCCACGCAATCCCGGGACGTGCGAGTCATGCAAATTCCGCGGGATCTGCCGAGATACGGCTCCCGCGATCAAGGAGGGAACCCAGTGGCTGTTTCCCTATTACTCAATGCCTTCCAAATCCCGCTTTTTGACTGCCTGACTGTTCCCTACATCTTTGTAGGGTTTGACGGTCTGACTCCGGATGACGCTGAATACGAGAGCAATCTCTGGTTGCTCGCAACTTCGCTTAGCCGGAAGCTTCGCGTGCCGGCAGCTCCGGTTTGCCGCAACGGCGAAGACATCATCGCTATTGCGGCAGGCACCGAGACGATTCCCGACACCATTCCGCTCCGCGGTGTGTTGACACGCCTTCGCCCGGAGACGAACTCGCGTCAGCTTCGATTCACCGGAGGTGATAGCTTAGAGCAAGACATAGCCAAGAAGTTCGTTAGATGGGAACTTGCCGGCTCCTTCTACCGCGACAGAGCGTTCTTTGAGCACTATGGCCGACAGGCTGAGAGGCGGGCGTTTACGATCGAAGGTTACGATGGACCCATCTCCTTCCACCGGACTTTTGCCTACGGTCTCGTCCCAGCACAAGACGGGCGTCTCGATCTCGCGGTGGACGTGGGCTTTTGTTACGTAGCGAAACTTCCCCTGAGCCTGTTCGCTGCCGGAAATAAACTTAGCGACCGCCGATTCGAGCGATGCCTATACAAATACGGGCTGGACTGGTACCCCGTTGACATATCCGGTCCAGCACGGCGACTCTACGAAATCGTGTTCCCTCACCCACGAACTCGGCGCCTAGTAAAGATCAGGGAATTCCTCTTAGAGGAATGGGGGCGATACCGCATACCCGAGATCGAGGCTCTGACTGACGACGACCTCGCGCTCTCCTACAAAAATGGAAACAACCAGACACGCTGGGCCCCGGCGGCTCTTCTTCATCCCATCTACTCCACCGACACGCCGGAGGGCGCGGCTGTCCATCGACGCGCGATCATGGCACCTGAGACGAGACGCCGCCGCATCGAGCGCGCAGTCATGCAAGTCTTCAGCGGGCGAAAGCTTTTCGGTCAACCGATATCCTTGACACCCGCGATGCGCCGTCTCCCAGTTGTGGAGGCACCGCTGCCCAAGCTTTCATTCGGAAACGACACCCAGGTGTCCCTCACCCATGAGAAGCTTCGGGAGGCAAAATGGGAGGCCCTTAGAGCTCCGGGCGTGGGACCGCATGTCACGACCCCACTTGATCCCCAGTACGCGCTCCTGCCGACCAGCGTTCCGCCCGACGTCCGCATCCATCTTTTGCGCAGCATCGATGAAGAACTGCAGCGCATCTATTCCAGACCGTATCGCCCGCAGCTTCTCACTTACGATGACACCTCCCCCAGGCTGTGGGAGCAGCTCGGGAACATTAGCGGAGCGCTCACGGATAAAAACGGATACGCGCTGGTTGTTCTGCCGAGGCAGACCCATCCCAAACTGTACATACTGCTCAAGCGGCGCCTGGCGGAAATGAAAGTGCAGTCCCAGTTCGCGCGAGGCGACACGATGTTGCGCTTCTTCAGGCCCGATTTGCACGGCCGTTGGGTCCTCAGAGGAGCTAGCGTAGCGCGATATAACTCGTACATTCGATACTTGAGCCTTGGCATCCTCGCTGTCAACCGAAAGTGGCTGTGGAGGCTCGCCGATGGAACCCTCAGCAAGCCGGCCTACATCGGGATAGACGCGCTGAAAGGAACGGCGGTTTTTACGTTCGTGTATAGCGACGCGAGCGACATATATTTTCAGATTGCCAAGTCCGGCAGAGAGGAGCGCCTTTCCAAGGACATGATGGCAGCGCTCCTCTTGGACCGCCTACCTAAGGACATTCAAAGGCTCCGACTAACCGGGCTGAGCTGCATCGTGATTCACCGCGATGGCCGCCTGTGCATGTCGGAACGTCTCGCGCTTGAACACGTGGCAAACCAATTGATCCGGAGAGAACTCGTTTCACCGACTTTCGCTTTCAAGGTACTTGAGGTCCATAAGAGCAGTGCCTATCATCCGCGCCTTTTCCTCGATCACGATGGAGTGACCAGAAATCCCCGGCTAGGAGCCTATCATTTCATCGGAAATCGAGAGGCCCTCGTTTGCACCACAGGGCAGCCTTTGCTGACCCAAGGTACGGCGGACCCGATATATCTCGTTGCCGTTGTGGGAACTTTGCAACGCACAGATGTCGAAGACTTTAATGCGCTGAGCCACCTGGGATTCACTTCTCCTGGTGCTTGCCACCGCCTAGCACTCACTCTGTCGCTCGGAGATCACATTCTGCGCGAACGGCGTCCAGAGGCAGCCGAGGAACAAGCCTGGGACGATGAGGTGCCTGCGCAAGAACCCCAACCATTCCAAGCCCCACAGGAGAGCGCCTAATGAGTACGACGAGTCAAGTGTATTCTGATTTTCGGGCGATCAGCGAACTTCTGACCACACTAAATCATGCTCTCATAACGGCCAAGCGCGTGGTGTTCAAGATCCAGCCCAGCCCCGATCTGGATGAAATACAGGAGGCTACTAATACGCTTTTGAACTTCATGATCCAGCAGTCATCGCGAGCTGACGACAGAGCGCGAGCGGGAATACACTCACCTCGGCCCGACCCTCGGCGCCTGTTAGCGGTACCCATAAACGCTAACGATGCGCAACGATGCATTGACCAACTTCGACGCGGACTTCCTGCGCTCGATCAGCTCAGCCTTGACTTTATCGAAAGCGTTGTCCGCCAACTCGGTCAATCTTCCGAAGGACTATACCGACAGATGGCGCGGCTGTGAAAGATCTAATCGATGCGAGTCTTATACTTCTTCTGCAACGGATTGCTTGCGTCATAGAACTCCTCGAGGACGTGCACGCTAACTCGCGAATACAGCACAAGTGTCAAGCTGTTCGCGAGGCTCTCGACAATTTCGCACGGAATGCGCAGCAAGCCCGAGGTCTCCTCGCAGCTTCCCCGAGCCTCGTTGCGGACATTGCGCGCCAATACAATGCCATCGCACAGCAAGTTTACCTGATTGAGCAGCTCGTTGTAGGCCCACTCTCTCGTTTCGGAGACGACGACGAAAGGCTGTCGAGACTGTGTGAGAGGGTATGCAACGAAATAGGTGTCAATGATATCCCGGTCGTCGTCGCCGCCGCGAGTCAATACTTTGCTGCACTGCCTCCCTACGGGTTGATCGTCACGCCTCCGGTAGAGTCGCGGTTACTACTAAACCTGCCCGACCTTTATCACGAACTTGGACACCACATTGACGGTCGCGGCGAACGCTTGGTCGGGCCCCGATTCGAGGCAGCGCTCAGGGACTATCTCGGTAAAACCGAAGACGAGATAACCCGCCTCTCTCGGCCGGTTGATCTTCACCAATTCCGCGACCTAATAGGTAACTGGTTCGACTGGGCGCTTGAAGTCGCTGCCGATGCCTTCGCAACGCTCCTTGTTGGTCCCGCCTACGCCTGGGCTAACTTCCACCTTATGCTCCGCGTGCCCAGCATCTTCGCGTATTCTTACACTCATCCTGCAGATGCCGCGAGGATGGACTTCATCTTGCGACTCTTGGCCTCGGACGCGCGCTTCCGTTGGGACAGCGAAGCTCTGGAAACGCGATGGAAAGGGTATCGCGAATTTCCGCATCCCGATGCCCCAACCCTATATGAACTTCTACACCCCGCCGAGCTCTTTTCCTCAGTATTGGACGACGTGCGAGAAGCCCTCGATAGGTTAAGGATCGAACCAGACCCACTCAGGCCCGGCACTGTACCGGCCATTCTCAACGAAGGGTGGCATCGCCTTCTGAATGACCCCGATGACTACAGAGCCTGGGAGACAGCGACTATTTCGGAATTGGTTCTCGCAAAAGAGTAATTTGCTGCGCCTTCTCCACCAAACCTCGGCAGCTTCTAGCAGGCTGTTGATAAACGCCTGAATTATCCTCGCATATAGTTCGGCAGAGTGCGTAATGGTGGTTGAGGAGGAAGCGGCGGATGCGTGGTGAGGAGCGGCGGCAGCGGCCGATGCTGATGGTGCTGAACGTGGAGCAGCGGATTGCGAAGGATCACCCGCTCAGGCGCATTAAGCAGATGGCCGACGTGGTGCTCAAGGATCTCTCGCCGGTGTTCGACCGGATGTACAGCACGGTAGGACGTCCGTCGATTCCGCCCGAGCGTCTGCTCAAGGCCTCCCTGCTGATGGCGCTGTACACGGTGCGCAGCGAACGCATGTTCTGCGAGCAGCTCGACTACAATCTTCTGTTTCGCTGGTTTCTGGACCTGGAAGTGGACGAACTGAGCTTCGACCATTCGACCTTCTCGCGCAACCGTGCGCGGCTGTTGGCGCACGAAGTGGCGGGCGAGTTCTTCCGCGGGGTGGTGGAGCAGGCACGAGCGCTCAAGCTGCTCTCGAGCGAGCACTTCACCGTGGACGGCACGCTGATCGAAGCGTGGGCCTCGCTCAAGAGCTTCAAGCGCAAGGACCGCGGTGCGGGCGTGCCGCCGGACGATCCCGGCAACCCGACGGTGAACTTCCACGGCGAGCGCCGCGGCAACCAAACCCACCAGTCGAGCACCGATCTTGAAGCCAGGCTGGCGCGCAAGGGTGCGGGCAAGGAGGCCCGGCTCTACTACTCGGGCAACGCGCTGATGGAGAACCGCAACAGCATCCTGATTGATTTCCAGGTCGAGCCCGCCGATGGGTTTGCCGAGCGACGGGCAGCGATCGCGATGGCCGACGAGCGCCTGCCCGGAACCCAGCGGATCACGCTCGGCGCTGACAAGGGCTACGACACCCGCGACTTCGTCGGCTCCTGCCTCGCGCTCAAGATCACTCCGCACGTGGCACAGAATCAGACGCGGACGGGCGGTTCCGCGCTCGACGCCCGCACTGCGCGGTATCCCGGTTATGCAATCAGTCAACGGATCCGAAAGCGGGTCGAGGAGGCGTTCGGCTGGATGAAGACCATCGGCGGTCTGCGCAAAACCCGCTATCGCGGGCGGGACCGAGTCCAGATGCATGGTTACATCGTCGCCGCGGCCTACAACCTCATCCGAATCGCGCACCTGATGCCGGCTCCCGCATGAAAACCGCGATCGCGGACCTCCGTTCGCGACCGCCGCCGGCGAAGCCGGCCCAACCGCGCCTCTGAAGCGGACCCTGCCACCCCGCCGAAAACTATGAAACTGAGTAATCAAAGGCTTTTGTCAACGGCCTGCTAGAGGTTTTCCCGCCGCAAACACTTCGCATTTTAGCGGGCTTTGCCGAACCATTTCTGTCTCGGACCGCCAAGTAGGTCCAAGGCCAGCTGCTTAACAGGTGCGAACTTAAAAAAAGTGGTAGCCCATCCTGAAGAAGGCGACTTAAAAACGTCACTGTCAGCTGCCGGACGAGTTCTCGATCGCCGTTACTTCTTTCGCGGCGTTCGAAGGTGCACCCGGACACTGCACGCGGCTTGCGAGGTTCCAGCACGTTCACGCTTGCCGCCGTTGCTCTCGACCTGGAACTCGCGAGTGCGCAATGCGATGCGGTCAGCAGTCCCAAAGCGGTCGCTCAAGCGGCACGCCTGCGCCTCGACGCGTCGATGTATGAGACAACTTCTTTCCGGGTGCCGCCCATCCGCAGAAGCGAACGCACCATCAGATCGATGTTAACCGGCGGACCGGCAGACTCCATCCTTGCAACACTATTACGACGGCGTCCCAAACGATCTGGTACACCATCCTCCAGGAATTACCCCAGCCCACTGAGCTTACCCCTTTAGGTATTCCATTCGTAAGTTAGTGCTGGCCGGTTTCTATTCCGCTTTTTGCGTCTGTCTGTTTCTTCCCTCTTCACCCATTTTTTCGTCCCGCCCTCCACGCTTAAAGGGCGGGCGAAAAAATAGCGGGTTTTGGATCCACGGACGGCGCGCTCTGCACCGCGCCTGCCAGCCGTAGTTTGGCTGGCACAGCGGTGCGCGCGGCGGCCGTGCTCCTTGTTGGGGTGGGGTGGCGGGTGGCGAACTCATGCGGCGTCAAATAACCGAGACTCGAATGTGGCCGCTCCTGGTTGTACGCGATTCGCCACTGTTCGATCTTTCTGCGCGCGTCCGCCAGCGATACGAACACATGCTCGTTGAGGCATTCCTCGCGAAAGCGGCCGTTAAACGATTCGATGAACGCATTCTGAATCGACTTGCCGGGTTCGATGAACTGCAAGCGCACCCCATGCTCGTACGCCCACTGGTCCAGGTTCCGCGAGCTAAATTCGCTGCCATTGTCGGATTGAATCACCGCCGGCAGTCCACGCGTTTCGCTCAGCCTGCTGAACACCATTGCCACTCGTTCCCCCGTGAGCGAGAAGTCCGCTTCCAGCGCCGGGCTCTCGCGGCTCCAGTGGTCGATGATAGTCAGCACCCGAAAACATCTGCCGTTAGCCAGCGTGTCGTGCACAAAATCCACTGCCCACGTTTGGTTTGCGCCGTCAGGCGGTTCGCTCACCACCCGTACGTGGCTCAGGTTCTTACGCCGGCGCCGACGACGTAGCGACAGCCCTTCCTCGCGGTACAGTCGCTCGACGCGTTTGTGATTCACTTTAAGGCCTTCGCGCCTGAGCATCTGGTACAGCAACGGACATCCCCAGCGCCGTTTCTCTTCCGCCAGCTCGCGCAGACGTTGGCGCAGTCCCTGGTTGCGGTCCTGACCAGCCTTGAATCGGTATGCGCGTCGGGTGATACCGATCAGCCCGCAGGCGCGACGCTGCGACAGTTCGTGCAGGGCCATCGCCTCTGTCACCAGCTGCCGCTTCACCGCGGGCCGTACCCGTTTTTTGCCAACATCTCCTTCAGCGCACGGAGGTCCAGCGCCTGGTCCGCCACGATCGATTTGAGCCGCCGATTCTCCTCCTCCAACTGACGCAGGCGCCGCATCTCGGAGACCTCCAGCCCACCGTACTTCTTGCGCCACGTGTAAAACGTCGCGTCGGAGATCCCGTGCCGCCGGCACAATTCGCCGACCTTTCCGCCCGCCGCGCCTTCCTTCAGGATGTTGATGATTTGCTCTTCGCTGAACCTCGTCTTTTTCATGCCTGCTCCTTTTCGGGCAAGCACTAACTTCTCTAGCTGGGATACTTTCGTGGGGTAACCTCACCACGATCTGCAATTCGTTCCGGTCGCCATCGCGACCAGCATTGTTCGCTTGCGATCCGCGAGTGCTCGCTTGGTGCAGCGTTAGCCTCGCGCTGGGTATGGATCGAAGCAGCTGTACGAGTTGGGTCAAGAATTGAGACAAACGTACCCGGTATGTGTCAGCACGTTCTGAGGGCCGAGCGAAAGCTTTTTCGCTTCAACGCTGACCATTCGTCCATTTCAGACGAGCGCATAATCGGCGGGGCCGTTCTCGGTTGGCTATTCCGTAACCGCATGGGCGGTCAACGGGGGCAGATCCAGATCCGGCTTGAATGGAACGATCATCCAGCCCAGATCGCGAAGCTTGGGATCTACCCGGCTTCTGCGCGTCTTTAATTCCATCTCTTCGCCCCCCGACTGCACCCTGACGTCCCCCGCCTATCGGTTACGCCAACGCCGGCGCCGCCGAAGCGCTTCCGCGACCCTTCGATGCAACACGGCCGCGTCTGCGCGATGTTGAGCGCGGGACGAGATCGATCTTGAGGCTGGCCCCGAGCGCTCGCGCCGTCCTCGCCAGCGTCTTTAGCGTCAGATTATTCAGCTTGCCGGACTCGATCTGCGCGATCATCGGCTGACTCACCCCCGACCGCTCCGCCAGCGCCGCCTGAGTGAGACCGCGACGTTTCCGCAAGGCGGCGATCTTGTGTTCGATCAGAATCTGGGCCAATTCATCTTCGACTTCGCGCCGAAGGCCAAGCTCATCGACCTTTCTTTGGAGCAGTTCCAGCCCTGGATTTTTGGTACTCACTTTGGGCCTCCTTCAATCTCGTACGCATCAGCCCGAGCACGTTGGCAGGAGTGTCGGTCCGTTTCTTAACGTATCCGCCGACTAACACTGCGCGCCGTCCCGGCAGGAACCCGTAATAGATTCGGACCCTGGTTCCCCGCAGTTCGAACAAGCCCGCGCCCAGCGATTTCGAACGCGGCTCGCGCAACTGATTGCCTAAAGCGCGCAGGGCGCCGACTAACACGGCGGCGTCTTTGATGTCCTTCGTATCAACCAGACCCGCGACGAACTCGGCGAAATAAGAATGACCTCCGGCTCCCTTATGTTCGTCGAGAGTCCAATCCGCCACTCGAATACAATAAGCTGTAACTTATCACGTTGCAAATGTCCGGCGGCGTTCCGCTGGACGCACAGAAACAGCAGCCCCGCGATCTTCATCGCGGGGCCGCCGACTTCGCATATCAGTGGCAACGTTCAGAACGGGACCTCTTCCGCGGACGGAATTGGCGGCTCTTCAATCGCGGCTGCGTCGGCCCCCTCCGTCGGCGGCGCTCCGAGAAACTGCACGCGGCTGGCGACGATCTCGGTGCGCTGGCGCCTGCCGCCGTTGTTCTTCGCCTCGTACTCGCGCGTGCGCAAGCGGCCTTCGACGTATACCTGGCGTCCCTTCTTCAGGTATTCCTTGCAGGTCTCGGCGAGCCTCGCGAAAGCCACAACATGATGCCACTCGACCCGCTCCTGCTTTTGCCCCTGCTTGTCGAGGAACGTTTCGTCGGTTGCGACCGTGAAGTTCACGACCGGATGTCCGCTCGGCAGGTAACGCAGTTCAGGGTCGGCTCCTAGATATCCAATGATTGTCGCTCGATTTAAAGACATCGCACCTTCTCCTTTCCGCCCGCCGGCATCGCGGACGGTTGATGACCTGTGTTCATTCAGCCGTTGCGGTTTGCCTGCGACACGGCATTTTCGACCTGCTGTTCGCTCTCGCTGCGGAGGTACTCTCCGAAACACCGCCAGTGAAAAATCGCGAATCCGCCCCAGAGATGGCATTTGATCCAGTTCTCGGCTCGCTCGACCTTGCGTCGGCACATCACGCACGTATCCATCGTTGAAACTCCTTTCCCGGCCCGCTTCCCGAAGGGCAGGGCCATGCTGGCTGCTTGCCTTCCACCCCGCGCCACTTTTTCCGGCGCAACCCTCTCACCGAATCATGGAGGGTTGCGCGAGATTTCGATCCGCCGCGCGTGGAGCCTGCGAGCGTGACAGAGCGCAGCGTCCCGTTCAGGGCTGGCGCGCTTGCAGTGGAGCGCCGGCGCACCGCATCGAGCGCGGCGCAGCGGGAACGGCAGGCGCTTTCGCGCCGGGCGGCATCTGTCTGCCGCGCCGTCCATAGCGGAGCCGCGCTAGGGGTGGAGCGGTTGGGTTCTCGTGAGCGCCTTTGCGGCGGTCCGCCGGGCGTATTCCATCTGCCGCCTGATTCCGCCTTTCTTGGACAGGTCTCTCGCATGCAGAATCTCCGCTTCGATTTCTTCTTCTGAAAGCCCGCGGCTGGCCGCGTGGAGCGCCCACGCCATGTCGGCGCGGTGGAGGTCGCCGCCGTATCGCGGGTCCGCATGAAAGTCCGCCAATGGGCGAAGGTCGGTTCTGGGAGATGTCGGCCGCTGCGGGCGATGCTGAGTCTCTTCGGAGCTTCTGGAAGCCGATTCGGCGACCATCTTCACGAATTCGTTGGCCGTTCTGTAGGTGCGTCCGGTGCTGCTCTTCAGCCGAACGAACGGTGAGAAGCCGTTGTCGAGCCGCCGGTGTGGCTTCTGGTTCGTGAATCCTGCCAGACGGCCGAAGTGGCGCCAGTCGGCGCTCGAAGGGTCGCCGCCGAATCGGGCGGCGAGCTCTTTCGCGACGCGCGTGCTGAGCTCGCGGTCCAGCACGCGGCCGTGGTTCAGCCACGCCTGGAAGTTGTGCGGCGAGGTTTCGACCACGACTGCGGGCTCGAAGCCCGAGACCTCCATGCTCGTGATGGCCTCAGAAGTCAGATCGTCGAGAAGGCTCAAGGCGTGTTCGCCGTGCGGCCGGACGAATATGTGCGCGCCGCGGGCGTTTTCGTGTTTGAGCCAAGGGACAGCCGCGACAATCTGTTGCTCACTCCAGCGCTCCCGCAGCAGCATCCGGCCGCTCTGCCGGAGCACGCCGATATCGAAGGCTTCGCAAGCCATCGCGCTGAGTTGCGCGATCGCGATTCTCACTGTTACCGGGGCGCTCATCGCCGAAACCCGTTCCGCGCGCCGATGGCGGAGAAAGTATTTTCAGATTCTGGTGGTCGGATTGCCGACCGGAGCGGTGCCGTTGGCTTTCGGAAGCGCTGACGTGCTCGGGTCGATCGCCGTGGTTTTCGGCGCCTGCGACGGTACGACGGAGGTGGCGCGAATGTTCTTCGGCGCGGGTACGCGCGGGGGAGTATTCGCGTCAGTGTTGGCAAGGCGCTGAGTGCGGCGACCCAACTCCATCGCGTTCAGCCAGGCCGGCGCATCGTTGGCGCCGGCGCCACTACCGCTGCCGATCTGCGAGATCTTATTAAATCCGGCCTGGAGCGCGCTGGTGATGGGCCGAATTACAGTTTGGGCAACGAAGGCGGCTTCAAACGCATGGCTCAGCGCGAGTCCGATGGTCCCGCCCGCGATGCTCGCCGCTATATGTGGTACGGCGATCGCGACAATCATAAATACGACCGAAAACGCGGTGTAATTCAGCATATCTTTGGCAGAGATCGTCCCTGAGCAGACTGTCGTTACGATCGAGGCGGGCGGCGCTCCGTAAGTAGTCCACCACGGCAACGTTGCAGTGACCGGCTTGCAGGCGGCTGCCAGCGCGGCGCTCCACTCGTTGGCCATCTGCACACCAATCGCTAACACCAGGTAGAAAAAGAGAAGACGGACTCCTACTCGGATGACGTACCCGAAGTAGCCTTCCGCAGCAGGAGCGGTAAAGCGGTTCGCTCCGAGACCGAGGAGGATCACTCCTCCGCCGACGACTAGATAGGACTCCACAAGCGTTAGAAGAAGCATAGCCGCTGTTACAACGAAGGTGAGGAGAACGATGAAGGCAGCTACGCTCTGAACAATGGCCTGCTCGAGATTTGTCATCAAGCTTGCATTGGCGGGAGAGTTGAAGATCGTGCTGGCCATATTGGTGCCGATCTGCAGAATGGTCTGAGGGTTCAGTGCTGGCAGCCCGGTGACCGCCGCACCGATTGCGGAGAAGCTCTTGATTACGGCGTTCATCCAAGAAAATGCGTTTACGATCATCAGGTAGACGAAGCCGCCACTGAGAATGTGTCTGACAAGACGCGCGAGGAAGTGCGATGCGTCGAGTTGGCCCTCGGCTGTAAATTGAATCCATGTGACTAGCACGTCGATTAGGAACAGACCGAAAAACAACTTGAGCGCGTAAGGTTGGACCGCTTCGCTGTAGTGGACGCCCGCGATGTAGAATTGTGTAGCGATGTCGTTAAAGGTCATTCGGTGTCTCCTCGATGTCTTTCAGCCGTCAAGGCTGAGGAGGTGGCGCGGCGCTACGAAAAGCATCGGGTGCACCCGATGCCGAGGATGCAGGAGCTGCGAAGAAGTTGCGCTGTTGTTCCCGTGCTATCTGTTCCTGGTAATAGCGCCAGGCGCCATATAGCAGAGCGCACGCTCCAACAACCGCAAGGAGCACAATCAGTCTGTTTCTCGTAACCTTCATTGCGAACCTCGTCAGTTGAGATGATTATGGCTGCGGCGGAGAAGGAGCAGCCTGAAACGCATCCGGAGTTCCGGGCGAAGCGGGAGCGGAAAAGAAAGCCTGCGCTTCGAGATTGCTCTGGGTTTGGTTGTTGACTTGGTTGGCCGCCGCGACGTTCTGCGAATTCATCGTTGCCATCACCAGTTGCCGGAGCATCTGAATCTGCTGGACCTGCGCGAGCGCGATTTCATTGCCGACCTGGATCGCCTGCAGCCTGCCTACCGCCGTCTGGTTCCTGAGTTCAAGATTCTGCAGAAGAGCCTGCTCGGCCTGAAAGTCTTCGGCCTGGGCCTGGGCGGAGGCGAGCGCGCCGTTGAGCGTGTTGAGCGTGGTTTCGACGCTCGCCTGCGGGCTCTGGACGCCGACGGTGCTCGCGGTGTTGTAGCCGGGATAGAGCTGCTGGAACTGCTGGCTCAGCCCCTGCACGGTGTAGGAGAGCCCCTCCTGCTCGTTGATCAGGTTGCCGAGATTGGTGAGCAGCTTCTGGTTGGACTGCCATACGCCGGCGCCGCCGCCGGTGGTGTTCTTAATCATGTATTGCAGCTGCTGCGCGAGGTTGGTGACTGTTGCGGTCTCTTCCTGCAGCTGCTCGAACTGGCGGGCGAACATCTGCGGATCGAAGACGATCTGCGTGCCGCCGCCGAACTGCGCACGCGCCGGAGCAGCGATGAAGATTCCTGCGACGCCGATTGCGAAAGCGAGAGTCGCCATGATGCGATTTCGTTTCATTGGATTGTCTCCTGATGATGGTTCACGCCGTTGAGATGAACGACGGCGCCGTCGCTGTGGAGTGGCTCAGGGACCGTGGACTGGTTGTGAGCGATGAGCCCGTCCAGGTACCCGGCCCAGTCGGGTAATCCTCGACTGCGCAGCCACTCGACGGTCCATCGCTCGCCGTGCTGTTCGATAAGACGCCGGGCGGCGAGAATGTCATCCTTCGAACCCGCACCGACGAAGGCGAGGGCGACTGGCCCGAGCGCGAACTGGAAGAGCCGGCGTCCGAGCGGGGATACATAGTAGTAGTGGCGTTTGGGCGTCGCCTCGGCGACGATCTCGATCTGGCGGTCGCTGAGGCCGAAGCGCCGGTATATCTCGCGCGTGGCGGCGTTGGTCGCCTCCGGGTTCGGCAGATAGAGCCGTGTCGGGCAGGACTCGAGAATCACGTCGCGATGAGCCGAATTGGCGATCTCGCTGAGGCTTTGCGTCGCGAGTACGACCGCCGCGTTCTTTTTGCGCAGCGTGCGCAGCCACTCCTCGATCTTCGCTCCGAAGACGCTGCTTGCGAGCATCACCCAGGCCTCATCCAGGATGATGAGCGTCGGGCGGCCGTCGAGCCGCTGGTCGATGCGATGGAAGAGGTAGGTGACGACCGGCACGACCACCTTCGCGCCCATCGCCATCAGGGTTTCGAGCTCGAAGGTGATGAACGAGCTTTCGAGCATCACGTCGCGATCGGCGTCGAGAAAGCGCCCGAGCGGGCCGGCGAGCGAAAAGGCGCTGAGCCCGTCGCGGACCGCCTGGTCCTGCACCTGGGTGATGAGGTTGCTGATGGTCCGCTGCTCCGGCGACGCCTCGGCGACGAGCGTCACCGCGCGCCAGAGCGCCTTGCGCTGGTTGGGGATGAGGCGAACGCCCTGCAGCTCAAGCCAGTCTTCGAGCAGCGCCGCGAGCTTCATGCGGTCGGTTTCCTGGTCGATGCGGGCGAGCGGCTGCAGCGGAACGTCATCTTCCCCGAGGTCCAGATGCTGCCCGCCGAGCGCCCTGGTGAGAACGAAGGCGGAATAACCCTTGTCGAAGAAAAAGATCTGGCCTTCGGGAATCGCGCGGAAGTTTGCCGCGATCGTGCCGAGGGCGACGCTCTTGCCGCTGCCGGTCGGGCCGAACACCGCGGTATGTCCCGTATCGCCGACGTGCAGGTTCAGCCGGAACGGCGTGCTGCCGCTGGTCGCGCCGTAGCAAAGCGCGGGCGTGTTCTTCGGATAGTAGGGGCAGGGGTTGGTCTCCAGTCCGGGCCAGATGCTGGTGAGCGGCAGGATGTCGGCGAGGTTCTGGGTAGTTACGAGTGGGCGGCGGACATCGTACCAGCCGTGGCCGGGAAGCGAGCCGAGCCACGCCTCGACCGCGTTGATGGTCTCGATGCGCGGGTCGAAGCCCATGTTCTGACAGACCTTGAAGACCAGTTGCGCGTTCTCGTCGGCGACATCGGCCCGCTCCTCAGTGATGACGACCTTGGGCGTCGCGTAGCAGAAGCGGACCGCGCCGCCCTCGGCCTCGGTGATGGCCTGATCGGCGTCCGCCGCCATCTGCAGCGCATGCTGGTTCTGGAAGGCGGCGCCGGAGCCGGAACCGAAATGCTCGCTGATCACGCCCCGCAGTCCGAGCCGCTTCTGGAACCAGTTGCGGCGATAGACCGCAAGCTGGCTTACCGCGGTGCGCGGGCCAACCGGGATGCCGCGCACCGAATAGCGGTAGCAGATGGGCAGCTCGCTCAGGAACGCCGCCATCTCGGCGTACGAGAACGGCGGAAAGCCGGAGAGCGCGACGACACGGATATGGCGCCCGCCGACGCGCGGCTTGAATCCCGTGATGAAGTCCAGGCTGCCGATGACCGCATCGAGGTAAATCGGCGAACGCGGCGGGACGATCCGGCATATGCGTCCGTTGATGCAGCTCGCGAGATGCGAAAGCAGTGAGGGTAGATCGAGCGGCGTGAGCTTCCACACCGGGCTGATGGCATCGGCGAATTCGCGCAGCCGCTGCTCGAACCAGTCGAGTTGCCGGCGCCAGTCGGGCTGCTTGGGCGCGCCGGAAAGGAAGACGCCCGAAATCTTCGTCTGGACGTCGGCCGGCGGCCGGTACGTGATCGCGAGCACGCACCTGGTCTCGAAGTGGCGGCCCTCGGCGGAATAGTGCACTTCGCGCTCGCGGTCGATGGTGGCGCTGACCGGATCGGCAAACGTGCGTTTCGGGTAGTCGACGCTCGGGAAGCGAATCAGATCGACGTTGTACATGAAGCCGTCGTCCAGTCTCAGCAGCGCGCGATTGGCCTGAGCCCTATGGGCGTCAAGCTCCTCGGCGCTGGCGGAGTTGAGATCGAGGCCCGAGCATTCGAACGCCGACAGGAACGCCCCGTCCTTGAGCGCGATCGTGCGGTCGTTGACCGCGAGCGCGTAGTTGAGCAGGTCAGGCAGGCCGAGCAGCCGCTCGCGCCTGCGCCTCAGCTCCTTGAACTCCTTAAGCAGCATCCCATTACCTCTTCCTTTGTTATCGGCGCATTTCTTTTGGCGCCGGCACGGACGGATGAACCCGCGCGGGCGGGGCGAAGACCGAAGCCCGCGCCGGGTAGTAGTCCTGGTAGCGGATGTGGCGGATGTAGACCTGGCTGAGCTGCGGATCGAACTTCGCCGCCTGCACCAGGGCCCAGTGACCGGCGGTAAGCAGCAGCGCGCCCAGCGCGACCGTGTACCAGTGAAGGCCGCTGCCGAGAATCAGCGCGGCGGCGGTGATCCAGTTGGCGATTGCGAGCGTGCGCTCCGCCCCGGCGAGAAGGATCGGCTGGGTGAGCGAACGATGAATCGCGCTCACCCGCCGCTGGTCCTGCGCCATCTCCCGAGCCCTCCGGCTAGAACAGGGCTCCGCCCATCGGGAAGAGCGTGGTCATCAACTGCGTTGCGCCGAGCGCGCATGAGCCGCCGAAGGCGAGCGCCGACATCTTGCGCACGCCCGTGCCATGCTCGGTCACCGACCAGAGAATGCCGGTGCCGATGATCGCCGCTGTCGTGACCGCGTGGGCGACCGGCCCCTGCAGGTCGGTCTGCAGCGTTATCAGCGGCATATCCCACGGCAGCACGCCGCCCGCGGTTGCGGCGAAGGCCTGCGCGGGCCAGACGATCGTGATGATTCCAAAGGCGTAGCTCAGCCGCTCCGCCCACTTCGAAACCTTGCCCTTGATTCCCTGCAACCTCTTCATGGTCAAACCTCCTTGCCTGCCAATCCCGTCCGCGACGTCTCATGCGTCGGCGGAGCAAAATCTGAATCCTGTGTCGATCCCGTAGCCTGTCAGGCGAACCAGTTCGGTGACGCGCCGCCCTGCCGGCGTGCGTACAATGAATGCGATCAGGTTGATGGTCTCGGCGATAAGCTCCGGCTGGGGCGGCACTCCCGCCTCCTGAACCAGGCTCGAAAGCCGCATCAGCGCGGCGGCGGCGCTGTTCGCATGGATCGTGGTAACGCCGCCCGGATGGCCTGTCGTCCATGCCTTGAGCAGCGCGAGCGCCTCGCCGCCGCGCACCTCGCCGATGATGATGCGGTCGGGCCGCAGCCGCATCGTGGTGCGCACCAGGCGGGTCATGTCGGCAGCCTCGGCGGTGTGGAGCTGGACGAGGTTGCGCGCGCGGCAGCGCAGTTCGAGGGTGTCCTCGATAATCACGTAGCGCTCGTTGGGGTCGGAGTGCGCGACCATCTCGTTGATGAGCGCGCCCGCGAGCGTGGTCTTGCCCGAGCCGGTCCCGCCCGCGATCAGGATGTTAAGGCGTCGGTCGATGGCGCCGCGCAGGATTTGCGCGTAGCCGGCGCTCAGGATTCCGTCGCGCACATAGTCGTCCAGCGTGTAGAGCACCTGCGCGGGCTTGCGCATCACGCAGCAGGGCCTGCGCGCGACCGGCGGCAGCAATCCCTCAAAGCGGATTCCGCCGATTGGCAGTTCGCCTTCGATGATCGGATTGCCGGCGTTGGCGACGGTTCCAAGCGCGGCGGCGACCGTTCCAATCAAAGCTTCGACCTGGGACGAACCAAACGACAGTCCGGCCTCGTGCATCCCCTTGCCATGAGCCTCGAACCAGACCCCGCCGTCATCGTTGATGATGATCTCGGTGATCTTCGGATCATCGATCGCCGCAAGGATGCGTTGCCCGAGCTGGCGCCTGAGCAGCTCGTCGAGCCGGCGTTCCTGGATTTGCTGCGCGCTGATCATGCGTGCTCCCCGCTTTCGCTTGCGGGTTTCTTTCTCGAGGGCGCGGCGGGCTCCATCTGCCTGAGCGTCTCCTCCACCTCGGCGCGCCAGCCGCGATGGCGCCGCTGCCCGGACACGAGCGCCTGTTTGCGCTGGCCCTCCGGAATCTCCGGCAGGTGACTCAGCACGCTCAACGCGAACTGGTCGACCATCGCGAGCAGCGTCGTAAGCTGCTGGGCGAGGGGCTTGAGGCCCTGCGCGATCGCGGAGCGCTGCGCTTCGATGATTCGCTTCTCGGTGGCGGCGAGAATGCTGTCGGAGTAGGTGAGCGCGCCCTCGCCGTCGTTGTGGAACAGGCGCTCCTTGATGTACCGCGAAAGGGTGATGCCGCGTTCGTCGGCTTCGTCGCGAAGCCGGCTGAACTCCTCGTCGCTCATGTAGGCGGTTACCTGTCGTCTCACAGCAGTCTCTCCTTGGCCTGCGCTTCTGGTATTTCGTCGGGGTGCGTTTGGCCCGTGTCCGCGTTTTCGACGGCGAACCTGAGGAACGAGAGTTGTTCGCCAGCGCGTGGTTTCGGCTCCTTTCGCTTCGCAGATTGTCTGGGAGTCTCAGGGGCCTGCACCGGCTCCGCGACTTCAGTTTCTCGCGCGTCTTCCGCGCGCGCGGATATCGCTGCAACAATTTCCGGTTGCTCTATCTGGATGCGGTCGCTCCGCTCTGGCGGCGCGATCTCCGCGAGCCGCCTGAACGCCGGGTCGGCGTAGTAGCGGAGCTTCCTCGCCCTGATCGCGGGCCGGCCGCTCGCAAAGATGAGCGCCTCATTCGCGCCGAGCCGCATCGCCTCGTCCGGCGTGAGCAGGGGCCGCGCGATCTCCGGCTCCGAGATGCTCGCGCCCGAGCTTGAGATGGTCCGGTGCGCATGGCGCACGGTGGTCTCTCCGGTCATCTGCGACAGCAGCCGCGCCGTTTCGACCCGGTTGGGCGTAAAGGCGACGCGGGTGTGGCAGTTCGAGGTGATCGCCTCGTCGTGGCCATAGGCCGCGTGAATCTGGCTTAAGTCCTGGGCGATCAGGCAGGCCTTGATGCCATAGCCGGCGATGAGCGAGAGCGACTCCGCGAACATGTCGAGCCGCCCGAGGCTCGCGAACTCGTCGATCATCAGGAGCAGGCGATGGCGGTAGGCGCTCACGGCGCGGCCGCCGCGGAACTCAAGCTGTTCGGTGAGCCGATGCAGGATCTGGCTCAGCATCAGGCGGATGAGGGGACGCAGGCTGTTCTTGTGCGCCAGCGGCACGACCACGTAGAGCGATACCGGCCGCCCATGGTTCATGAGATCGGTGATGCGGAAGTCCGAGGCCGCCGTGTTCGCGGCGATCACCGGGTCGCGGTAGAGCTCGAGGAAGCCCTTGACCTCGGAGATGACGCCGGAGCGTTCGTTGTCGCTCTTATCCAGCATCGAGCGCATGGCGCGGGCGATGACCGGATGGGTCCTGGTCGGGATGCCGCGCGCGTCGGTCCAGCCCATCGCGCCGGCGGGGTCATGTTCGGCGCGCATGATCTGCCGGATGGTGTCGTCGATGGGTTGATTGGGATCGCAAAGCCGCGCTTCGAGGCCGTGCA
>Ga0209061_1000139_pt1 | contig 236592 bp, 192 predicted proteins | sample Coa_R1_10_FD_187157 | JGI IMG/M metagenome (GOLD analysis project Ga0209061, IMG submission 187157) | Surface soil microbial communities from Centralia Pennsylvania, which are recovering from an underground coalmine fire - Coalmine... | ecosystem: Environmental > Terrestrial > Soil >... | reverse complement strand
TATTTCTCACGAAAGATCTTACGGTCGAGTGTGGCTAGGTCGAACTCGTCCTCTATCATATTTATCACCAAAATACGATGGAAGACAGTTCCCCGGCCATATTCATTTCCCTTATCTGGCCGGTATCAAGAGGTTAGAGCCATGAGAGAAATGGAACTGAAGGAATGGAAAATGGATGTTCAATGCCTCTCAACACTTTGATCATGTGAGATTTCTCCCAAGTCATCCCCACAGATGCTCATTCTCTGCCTTTGTCAATCTGCCTTGCCCGGGCCCTCCCCACAAGCCGCTGAGAGATCGACTCTCCAGCGTACTCCATGGCAAGAGATTGCTGGCTTTGGAGGCTCTTTGACAACAAATAGATCACGAAATCGCCGTCCTCCCTTCTGAGAATGCCGTAATGAATTCCAACCCCCTTCACCATTCGATCGACAAACATTCGAGTGAAAACGACCTTGTGTACGAGGCTCTGGCTATATCGTCTGAGTGTAACTATTGTTGTCTTTGAGACCCGTGATAGCTCGACCAGTGCGTTTGTGACGTCTATTGTGTTTGAGAGGCTTTCAAGCCCTTTCGAGCTCACGCATCTTACGAAGGCGTCATCCTTGAATGGAAGAGCCTGTATCGATGCTACAACCACTTCGCCTGCGAAGCCCGAGTGTTTGCGGGTCGTTAGGGCGATCATGGATTTCCCTATCGCGACACACTCGACGTTTTTGGAGATGAGAGATTCTTCGAGCTTGTCCGCTCCTGCGTCAAGTATTGCTCCGGCTTCCTCGTAGAGGAAATATCTCAAAACATCTTCAAGGCTTGAAAAAGAAGGCATCGAAGATACTGCAAGGTTGGCAGGCCCCAGTTTTGCTTTCGCCTCTCTTGCGGCCTCTTCTTGTTGTTCCCTAAGCCAATCTTCGTAGGTGTAGTTCTTCTTGTAAGTCTCTTGTTTTTGCTCTTGCTGTTCTTGTTGTTGCTGCTGCTGGGGCTGTCCCTGATGTTCAACAGATGGGTCATCCCTTGAACCGAAGTCCTGGTTATTCGGATCTTGATTGTACAAGCCCTTCATTCTCCCTCTTTCATCTTCATGATTTATGTTAGTTATAGCAAGACTCACCTGCTACGAATTCTGTTTTTCCTTTTTTTCAATGTCGCAATTATCCGAGTGAGCATGAATCAGATAAGGAATTCTGAAAGAGTTGTTTTCTGCACCCTTCTCTTCATATCGAAAAGTGGAAGAAACAACCTAGATTGTGAAACGAGAAATAGTTCAACTTTGATATAAAATGTTTAAGGATGCACAATGCATTTCACGAATGAAAGCGCAAGCTGATTGAGAGGGCACATAATCACGACTCGACGCTGCGCTTCTGATTTTTCATGAGTTTGGAATTCTTCGCAAAGGATTGCAAATCTCCTCTGACCAACACTACTAGTATGAACTTTAGGATCCCTCGAAACAGCTGTGGATTCAGATCAGCTGCTTTTCTTGCTCTAGTGATAACTGCTTTTTCATGTATGCGGTGGTGAGTTGTTTTTTGAAAACCTCTTTTTCTCGTCTGTCCGTAATTAACTGAGGAAATCCCCTCTCTCCAATTGGAAAGAGTTTTACGCTCGTCGCGCTCGGAGATTTGGACTGAAAATAGTGCCGGGGTTGAGCAATCTGGTCGCTCACCGCGCTCGAGATCCCTTCATGGCCTCCTAATCGTATGGCATGATGCAGAAGGCTTTACGGGGATACTCATCCAGATAAAGACAGAAAAGTTCCGGGCTATAGAACGCGACTGGATTATGCGTATCTCACAGAGATACGCGGCGCCCCTCTGGGAAGCAAAGACATTCGAGGAAGGGTATGTGGGTTCAAATCCCACCCCCGGCGTATTTCGATTCCTTCACCGTTTACTTGTCCCCCCTCTTCAAATTCTCTCTTTGAAGGTGTCATGAGAAGCAATGTATTACCATTCCATGGGATATCTCGTTAGAGCATGAAAAATTTGAGAGGCGCTCTCCCCTCCCCCGATGAGAAAACGGAAAAAGAAAGTCAGCATCAGGACAAAACAGGAAATTGAGTGAAAGGAGGAAAAGGAAATGAAGCGACTCCAGAAGCGACATGTTGCTACTGGAGTGCTTTACTATTTTTCTACGCCTTTGAGTTTGTTCCAAGAGTCTGAGCTAGAGGAGTCGCGATGAAAGAGCCTATTCCTGTTGGAGCATCCCATCCCTTACCAGCTGGCCACCCATCATTTCCAGAAGTAATGTCGTGGAAATCTTTGGAGTAAAGAGATGAAGAGCCATTGGGGCCGTATACCTTTGTGTACAGGAATGGATTCACAAATCCTACAGGAAATAGCCCTTTGCTTGCTCTCACCTGATTTACGTCAGCTAGGAAGCCAGCCCAGAGAGGACAAGAGACGCTTGTACCTCCTACGACGAACCAACCACCGTCGCCTGCGTTATAAACGAGGACACCACTGTTCGGGTCAGCGTCGGCAGATACATCAGACTTTGCGAGCTCCTTGAAACTGTCTGTTATGTTTGCCTTGATCTCGAACTTTGGCTCCTTTGCTCCTATCACGTATCCTCCGCCGCTTCCTGACCAAGCAGACTCGCTCACGTAAGAGCCATTGCTCATGACGTTCAGTGTAGTTCCGCCCACTGTCAGAAGCTTAAGGCAGTCCGCAGGTTGCACGTTGCCTCCGTGATTCTGACCCCACGCCCCACTGTCGCCAGCCGATGCGAGGACGGTTACGTTGTCTTTCTGGGCAGTGGATAGGATCGAGTCGGCTCCACAATTACCTCCTCCTCCCCAACTATTGGAAATCTCATTTCCCAGACTGTGAGTGAGCGCATAACTCCATCCGCCATAGAGATCCGAGAAGGACGGTTGAGCTGCTTCAATCAAGTTTATCGTAGCTCCGGGAGCAACCACATGAGCCCACTCTACGTCGAGTGAAGTCTCAAGAGACCATCCAGAATCACTGCATGGAGTTCCCTGAGGAGTGTATATGTTGAGTTTCGGATTTGGGAGTCCCCACTGAGAGTCGAATGTACTGAGATCTGATTTTATGTTTGGATCTCCGCATGCGTCATCTATCACTACTGCCTGACCTGTTCCGTTTATTCCGTTGCTAAGCATCGTATTCATGCTATATGCGGTTCTGAGCATGCTTGGACAAAGCTCATGCACGTTTCCACAAGCCACATTTGGTACAAGACTGTAAATGAGGCCTGCCGGAGAAGCTTCAAGGTTCGAGTTGACAGCAACAGTACTTGAATTATTTTGAGTGATGGCACCTGAAGTCAAGGCGGCAGGAGAAACTGACAGCAAGAAGAGCAGGAGAAACGATCCAAGGATCATTTTCCTAGTTTCAGATTTACTATTATTTGACATAGAAGAATTACCCGTGAACGCGAGAAAGTTCTCTAGCGTATAAAAGAGTATTGGGGTTTGTGTTAATATCGAAGTCCGATATGTACGCGCCACCAATACTTTTGGCTGGAAATTACCGCCATCATCATACATAGAAATCTTGGAACAAAGAAGCGAAAGAATGAAAAACTTGACATTTTTCTCTTTTATCTTTCCTCACATAGATCAATTCTTTGCGCGATTGATTCGAATTTTATCGCGGAGGAACGTGTCTTTCACCATACCCAATATAGATCTGCCTCGGTCTTGCAATCTTTTGCTCAGGATCAGTTAGGCTTTCTTGCCATTGAGCTAGCCAGCCTGACATCCTGGGGATTGCAAAGAGCACGGGGAATATCTCGACCGGGAAACCCATTGCTTGATAGATGATCCCTGAGTAAAAATCGATGTTCGGATAAAGTTTCCTCTTTATGAAATAATCGTCTGAGAGTGCAATCTTTTCTAGTTCGAGAGCGATGTCGAGCATCGGGTTCCTTCCAGTCACCTCGAATACTTCTTGTGCCACTTTCTTGATTATCTTCGCCCTTGGATCGTAGTTCTTGTAGACCCTATGGCCGAAACCCATAAGGAGTCTGCGTCCCTCTTTCACTTGACGAATTATTTCTGGTATCTTCTCTTTCGTCCCTATCTCTTCGAGCATCCTAAGCACTTGTTCGTTAGCTCCGCCATGAAGCGGCCCGTAAAGTGCTGCGGCTGCTGCCGCCGCTGCGGAATACGGGTCCACATGGGAGCTTCCTACAGATCTCATTGCATTGGTGCTACAATTTTGCTCGTGATCCGCATGGAGAATGAATAGCACGTCAAGTGCCTTCGCAAGAGTCTGGTTTGGTTCGAACTTTGTAGTCCAAGAAGGTCTGTACATCATCGACAGAAAATTTTCTGTGTAGTTCAGATCGTTGCTCGGATAGATGTAGGCCCTTCCCTGAGAATGCCTGTATGCAAACGCGGCGAGAGTAGGTATCTTTGCAATCAGTCTATGAATTTGCAGCTTCCTAGATCCTTCGTCGAAGATGTTCTTCGCGTCTGGATAGAAGGTCGAAAGCGCTGCGATTGTGCTTACGAGCATGCCCATTGGGTGCGCGTCGTGATGGAACCCATCCATGAATTTCTTTATGTTTTCATGAACCATTGTGTGGTAGGTGATATTGTGCACCCATTCCTTGTACTCGCTTTCGGAAGGCAGCTCCCCCCATATCAGAAGATATGCGACCTCGAGGTACTTGCACTTCTCCGCTAGTTCCTCAATCGGGTATCCCCTGTATCGGAGAATACCCTTCTCGCCGTCTATGAAGGTAATTTTACTCTTGCATGAGGCCGTGTTCATGAAGGCGGGATCATAGGACATAAGCCCAAAATCGTCCTCACTCGTTTTGATATTTCTGAGCGCTGACGCATGTATCGCGCCATTTTCGATAGGAATTTCGTATTCTCTTCCAGTTCTGTTATCTCTGACGGTGATCGAATCCTTTGTAGGCATGTTTCAGTTTCATTATCTCCCACGAAGAAGAAGTGGTAGGATGAGGGACAAGATTTAGCCCCGATCCTCTCTCCCTCCCTCCCCTTTAGACGTACGTAATACCTCTTCTTCTTTCTCAAATTAAAAGAGATATCACGGGTAGGATAAAAGGAGATTTGCAGCCCTATGTAAAAGTGGAGAAGGAATTTAAAAAATGCGCCCTAATGCCTAGCGAAACCTGAGAGCATTTTTACCTTCAATTTCTTGCCATCACTAGCAATCGACAATGTTGAAATACAGACCTTTCGCCATTTTTGTTCTCGAGTGCACAAGCTTTCTAAGAGTCGGGTGCCTTTGAAAAATGACTGAAATCGCGCTTACAGATTTCGTCGAGGAGTTCGAACTTCCATCATCTGGAAAGCGGATCAGGTTCTATTCTCTTCCAGCTCTACAGAAGAAAATTCAAGGTGATGCAAACATTTCACGTCTCCCGCTTTGTATCAGGATTCTTCTCGAATCACTTCTTCGTAACCAAGACGGAGTAAACATTACCAAGGAGGACGTGAATGCTCTCGCTAGGTGGAATCCAAAAGATCCAGCCAAGAGAGAGATTCCTTTCAAGGTCGCAAGGGTTCTGATGCAAGACCTCACAGGAGTTCCTGCGCTGGTGGATCTAGCAGCAATGCGAGATGCTGTGGCGGCTTTGAAATTGGATCCGAGGATAGTCGAGCCTGAAGTCCCAGCAGATCTCGTAATAGATCACTCTGTTCAAGTTGACGCTTTCCGAGGCCCCGATGCATTTTCGATAAACGCGAAGATGGAAATAGAAAGAAACAGAGAAAGGTACGAGTTCCTCAAATGGGCGCAACAAGCGTTCAACAAATTGAAGCTCGTGCCCCCTGATACGGGGATTGTCCATCAAGTAAACTTGGAGTTCCTTGCAAGCGTTGTGATGCAGGAGCCATCAAACCAATCAAATGGTTCAATTCCGATCGCATTTCCCGATAGCCTCGTGGGCACAGATTCTCATACTCCAATGATAAATGGGCTGGGTGTATTGGGATGGGGGGTGGGTGGAATCGAAGCTGAAGCGGCCCTCTTGGGAGAGCCGGTGACCTTTCTCACTCCGAAAGTGATTGGAGTCCATCTCATAGGCTCGCTTCCCGAAGGGGTGACTGCCACCGACGCGGTGCTAACAATTGCTGAGAAGCTTCGCAAAGTAGGCGTAGTAGACTGTTTCGTGGAGTTCTTTGGAGAAGGTATCAGGTCTCTTACAGTATCAGAGAGAGCAACAATTTCAAACATGACTCCCGAGTTTGGCGCTACTGTTTCTTTATTTCCTGTAGACGAAGAAATCATTCGCTATCTGAAACTGACCGGCAGGTCGGAGTCTCATCTTGAGCTTGTTCAAAAATACTTCGAGGCTCAGCAAATGTTTGGCATCCCAAAACTAGGTGACATAGACTATAGCCAGATCTTAGAAATCGATCTATCACAAATCGAGCCGAGCGTTGCAGGCCCCTCTCTACCACACGAAAGAATATCGCTTCAAGATGTGGGGAGGCACTTTCTCGAAAGCTCATCTATTGGGGGGATGCAGGAAGAGGAGCGAAGGAGTGTTAAGTTTGACCTGGAGGGAACTCATTGTGAACTCACTGACGGTGATATTGTGATTGCAGCAATCACAAGCTGCACAAACACGAGCAATCCATCGGTCATGATAGCGGCTGGTCTTCTCGCAAAGAAAGCGTGCGAGCTGGGACTCTCGGTCGGAAAGGTGATAAAGACTAGTTTAGCTCCCGGTTCTGCAGTCGTAACCGAATACCTCAAAGCTACTGGACTCCTAAAGTATCTTGAAAGACTCGGGTTCGGGGTAGTTGGATATGGATGCACAACTTGCATCGGGAACAGCGGCCCTCTTCCCGAACCTGTGTCAAAGGCAATCAAAGAGGGAAGACTCACTGTGGCGGCTGTTCTTTCTGGTAACAGGAACTTTGAAGCAAGGATTCATCAAGATGTCAGGGCAAACTTTCTCATGTCTCCCCCGCTTGTAGTAGCTTATGCAATCGCGGGAAGCATTCTGAAAGACTTGACATCTGAGCCATTGGGGATCGATACAAACGGAAAGCCAGTTTACCTGAGAGAAATCTGGCCGTTGAATAGAGAAGTTTCTGACTATACCACTATGATAAGCACGGAGATGTTTCGCAAAAGGTATGCCATGATATACCACCAAAACTCTGAGTGGGACAAGATCGATGCCCCATCTGGAGTAACGTATAGGTGGAATGAGAACAGCACTTACATTCAGAGGCCACCTTACTTTGACGACTATATCAACGCTGTAAAGAACCCCAACATTGCTTTTGCTAGGATATTCGCAAGCGAAGCTGGCTCATTCGCACGAGAAAAACGGCGCGATATTCTTGGCGCAAAAGCTCTCCTAATTCTTGGAGACTATGTCACAACAGACCACATCTCACCTGCAGGAGCTTTCAGCGCAAAATCAGTGGCAGGTAGATATCTTCTTTCGAAGGGCGTGAAAGAAGAAGATTTCAACACTTATGGGTCGCGCAGGGGAAACCACGAAGTGATGATCCGCGGAACTTTTGGCAACCCTCGAATCAAGAATTTGATGGTGCCCGGAAAGGAAGGCTCTATCACAAAGCACTACCCAGGAGGAGAGCTGATGAGTATTTACGATGCAGCTCAGCTTTATACTTCAGAGGGCGTCCCCCTAGTCGTTGTCGCCGGTAAGGGATTTGGAACCGGGAGCTCAAGAGACTGGGCAGCGAAGGGGCAGAAGCTTCTGGGAATCAGGGCAGTCATAGCTGAGAGTTTTGAGAGAATACACAGAAGTAACCTTGTGGGTATGGGAATCCTTCCTTTAGAGTTTCAGGAAGGGCAGAATGCGAAGACGCTTAATCTCTCAGGATCGGAAACTTTTGACATAGTGGGGCTTGATGAAGGATTGAAGCCTGGTGGAAGGGTGAAGCTTGTAATAACTAGGGAAAGCGGCGAAATGATTGAGACGACACTCGGAGTAAGACTACAAGCCCCTGTCGAAGTGGAATACTGTCTCAGCGGGAGCATACTTCATTATGTCCTAGGGAAGAAAATAGGCTCCGTTAAGCGAAAGAATTAGTTAAAGAACTTTTCCCCCTAAGATGGGGGAAAGTTGTAAAATTTAGAAAGCGATTAGGCTGTTTTTCTATCTCGCCCTCTTTGATTGAACTCGCCTTTAACTTGGCGTCTTCTCCCTTTCCGTGTTTTCCTCTTGATATAGTTGTGATGATAATGGTGATGATGACGAAGAAGTTGATACAGTTGCATTCGAAAGTTTTCCCATGCGTTCTGACCTTTGAGTATTGGCTTCTGAATTTGAGGAAGTGGATGATGAGCTTCTGCTACTCTTGTGCTTCTTCTTTTTTCTTGCTCTCTTCGAATCGTCCTGAGAACGCACTCTCTTAGGAGGGGAAGAAGGAGAAGAAGTAGAAGAAGAACCGATCTTCGGAGCGCTTTGCCTCAGCTGAGTAAGTTGGAGCGCAAGTCCGGCGACTTCCTTTCCTTTTTGCGTGACTGAGTATTCAGTAACATATCTCAAGCCCACGAGTTTGGGCCTTGGCTCGATCAACCCTTCTCTGATCAACTGGTGAAGAGCTCTACTCGCAGAGCTGCTACTCTTACACGCGCGTGTGGCCTCTGAATAACTTATGACATCCGCGTGCTGCTTTGCTATGTAAGACAGTAGAGCGATGTCGGTGAGGGGACGGCGCATTTTCGGAGTGCTATAGGTTGAGGGTTTCTTCCTAGGTATAATAACGATTCTGGAAATCGAGCATCAAATCAGAGAAAGTAATACGTGGAGGTCCACGCGGTCAAGGAAACCTCTCTCACGCTAGCCCTTCCATATCCCAATCGCAAAGCCGATTATCCAGAATATGGGAAAAGTGTAGAATATTGGACCGATGTTATTGACGTTTGCCTGAGTAGCGATTATGTTTACCACATGAGTCCAGATAGTGCTAAGGCTCACGAATGGGATGGTTATCCCCAAGATCCCTGCCAGAACTATCCCGACAACGATAAGGATGATTGATACGAGTCCCTTCTTAGCAGCCAGACCAAAGAGTAATCCGTCGACGAAGAGCAAAATGACTGAGATGATCGAAGCATACGATGCGAGTCCTGGACCAAAGACTAGGCTCATTTTGGGCTATTTCTTCTCCTCTTGCTACTTATTATGTATGTAGGATTGGAATACTCTGAAAAGGGGAGCCTAAATTAGGTTTTGGTTCTTCGAGCTCAAAAGAATTTGTCTAATTATTTTATGGGTCTCTCATGAATTTGGAAGGGAAAGATTGTTGCTTTGAGTGAGGCTTCTTTCTATAAGATGTCCCGCAGCTTACTTCATGGACAGTATACAAATATCCGATGGCCTCTCTTCTTACACTTCTCTTGGGCTAGTGAGCGAGCGAGTGAGTGAAAGGACAGTGAGCTCCTCCTAGACGTTGGGGTTTCTCGAAATTTGGTCACAATCAAAGGAAATTAAGTGTGGAGAAAGAGGAGCGGGAGAGAGTTAGGTTCTTGAAAGATTCATTCATTGAAAGTGACCTATACCGCACATATCTTGAGCTTGTGATTTCTTGGCATTTTCTTGATCTCCGACTCTCTCCTTAAGGCCTTGGATTTTGAATAAAAACGCTCCAAATGCACAAGGTATGCTGGAAGTCTTGAACGGGTAAATTTGGATGCCTTGCCCAAATTGTGGAGCTTGATCCGTGCACGAGGATCGACCGTGTAGCCGGTGTACAATTTTCCATCGGCGCACTTCAATATGTACACGTAATGTTTTCTCAAAAGACTGTCTCGTTCAATAGTAACAAAAACTCGAAGAAAAATTGTTTACCATGATGGAAAGGCACGCAATGAGACAAAAGAAGTAACCCTTTCAGGGAAACAAAAAGGAAAAAGATCAGCTATGAGAGCGATGAAATGAGAAAAAGAGAGAGACGCCACTAGCGAATTCTTAAATTACACGAACAACCACTTTCTTTTTGTGAAGTAATGGAGCTGCTGATGAAGAAATGTCTTCGCCTCCGGTAGTCGAGGAAAGAGATCAACTGCAAGAGCAGATCCTCCGAAAGAGAAAGATCTCAAACACCGCTGATCTCATTAGAAAGGGAGGCTCACTTCTCCAAGAAGTATGCCCTAAATGCGGTAACCTTCAGATAAAGTACAAGGAGCGAGTTTATTGTGTCGCCTGCGACGAGATGGAACTAGTCTCGTATTCGGGTGATATTGCAAAAGCGCCTGGATTAGTCGGAGTCGCAAAACAAATTACAAGGGAGCAGCAACCAGAAGTGCAGGAATTACGCGAATCCGGCAAGCAGAGATTCGCGCTGGGAAAAGCAAAGCAAGCTGAGCTTAGTGAGAAGGATCTGCTTCGAAATGTTATTCGAGAAAAACTTGTGACTGTGTCGCGGGAACTCGAATCAACCCAAGACTTGGAAAAGCAGTTGAAACTGCTCGATCTTTTGTCTAAATACCTAGAAACACTTGGGAAACTTGACAAAGGCAGTGTTTCTTAATTTCAATTCCTTTTCCAAGAGGATAAAAGGATCTGAGCAGTCCAAAAATTGAAAGTTCGCACAAAAAAGAAGTCAGATTCAAAAACTGTCCAGACGAAGGAGAAGCAGGAGAAAGTGGAAGAAAAACGCCACATGAAAGTACGTGGGAATCTTTCACCCTCGAATGTTCTATGTTTTGTTTGCAACTCATCAATAGATCAACCGAAGCAAGATGAAAACTTCATCGAAGGAGAGCCGATATGCGATAGTTGCAGAAACGAAATGTTCTCATCCCTAGAGAAAGCCTGGAAGAAGCACTCTGCCTTCTTGGACGCTGCGCTTAACTGAAAAGAACGAGAAGAGACACGAGATGGGGAACAGCATCTTCTTTTTTCCCTCTCTCTCAGCTTAGAAGATGTCTTTCTAGGAATGCAATACTGCGCTTGTAGGCATCTATCCTGTTTTTCAAGCTTCTGAAGCCGTGCCCTTCATCTTCGTAAACTATGAAATCCACATCCTTTCTCAAGCTCTCAAGTATCTTCTTCGCTTGTTCGGCTTCTTCTAAGGGACAACGCGGGTCATTTGCGCCTCCAATTATCTGAACTGGGCACTTTACTCGATCTAAGAAGAAGATAGGTGAAGCTTCTCTTAGTCTTTCCTTGTCAACATTTGGATCTCCCATGTTCTGGTAGTCCCAGTAACGCAAGTCTTCCCTTTCGTTTTCCATCTCAGTGAACCAGTTCAGAAAGGGAAAGAGGGCAGAGCCGCACACCCACTCATCGGGATATTTGGTCAGAGCGCACATTGTGAGATAGCCTCCAAAAGATCCGCCTCGCACGGCAACCCTTTCAGGATCTGATATTCCTTCCTTAACGAGGAAATCCTTCCCACTTACGCAATCGGCGAGATCAAGGTTGCCCATGACGAATCTGTTAGCTTCCCTAAACTTTCGCCCATAACCTGTGCTCCCGCGGTAGTTGGGTTGAAGAACTGCTATTCCATTTGAAACTAGAACTTGCACGAAAGGATTCCAAGAGTTCAGTGCCTGTGATGTTGGTCCTCCGTGTATATCAATCACAGTCGGCAGTTTCTCAGGCTTCCTTCCTTTAGGAAGGAACAGCAGAGCTGGAATTGTCATTTCGTCCTTCACGCACCTATATTCCACATATTTACCGTCTACGAAGCCATTGACGGGGATATTGTTTCGGAGGTTTTTGGTTAGATTGAAAAATCTGCTATCCGATAGCCTGTAAGCCCAGAGGTCTTGGGGGCTTCTTGGACTAGAGAACAAAAAGAAAATCGCCTTGTCATCTGGACTAAATTTGGGGGAACTCACGACACCGTGTCTGAAATCGACAATCTTTCTCTCCTTGCCTTTGTCAAGTTCATGAATTATCAGTCTTATATCTCCGAGCATGTTCGCCGTGTAAACCATTTTACTTCCATCGTGGGAAAATGATGGCTCGTAGTACTCAAAATCAGAGTTCGTGAGCCACGTGAGAGCCCCGCTTTGCTCTAGCTTGCGTTGTTCGAGTTGACTCACTTCCCAGATCCCGATATCGTAATAACCCTTCGACGAAGATACGAAAGCAATGGATCTTCCATCAGGAGACCATGCTGGATCAGAAGCATCCAGGGGGTTTTTGCCATCTTCGTCTTTCAGTACTATTATTTCCTTTGCAACTCTGCCCGACCTCTCTGATCTTCTTTCCTCGTCAAGAAAAGCGATGAACAACCATTGATCTTGTCCCTCCGTACTACTCGAAAAAGCAATCGACTTTCCGCTCGGAGAAAAGACTGCGAAAGTATCTGAGTAGTCGTGGTTTGAAACTCTCTGAGTTGTGAAGTCTGAAATATCGAGAGTGTAAACTGCGAATTTGCTGCTCGAATTCGAAACAAACACTACTTCATTTCCATCGGGCGAGAACGAAAAATTTGGAAGAATCGAATAGTCTGTGTTGGGAGTAATGTTTTGAGGCCTTGAAAGGGCATTGTCATCGCTGTCGTCAGTGCTCAGCCCTTGCAGCAAGTAGATGTCATATTTTTCGTCTCCGTCGTAATCGCTTCCGAAGAGCAAGGAGCTGGCGTCGAGAGAGAACCTTCCATAGGTAATGCTTCTCCGAGTCTTTACATCATCTTCCCCGAGAGAGATCTGTTTCTCGTGATTCAGTGAGAAAGTTAGAGAATCGGATTGTCCGAGATAAAGCTGCCAGTTTCCTGATTTATTCGAAGAGTAAATTATACGCGCACATGAACGCGGCTTTCTAGTTTTGCCTATATCGAATTCTCCAGCGCTTGGTACACTGAAAATTGCCTCTATGTCGATCTCTCTAAGCAAGGCTTACGGACCGTTTTTCCGAATTTGATTTCGGAAGGCCAAACATCAAATTGTTTTCGGAAAGTGGAAAATGAGCAGCGATTATTATCTCCTCGAGCGTGTGATCTCTCTTGATTGATTCATTTCCTGATTACAAATAGCCTTTCTTTCCGACAGCTGGGAGAAAATATTTCTAGCTTCAATTCGCACCAAAGAATGCGAACGAATAATTATCAGTGTCAATAACAACGAGGAAAGAGAGTGTGAAAAGAAATCATGGTCGAAATAGGCGAAAGAGCTCCTGATGTTGAGCTTGTCGATACGGAAAGGAAACCTGTCAAGATTTCGGATTTCAAAGGGAAGAGAACTGTTCTTGCCTTCTATCCGGGTGCCTTCACTGGCGTTTGCACAAAGGAGATGTGCACATTTCGCGACAGTCTTTCTAAATTCAACTCGCTTGACGCAAACGTCGTGGGGATAAGCGTTGATCCTCCATTCAGCAACAAGGCTTTCAAGGAGCAGAACAAGCTCAACTTTCCAATACTTAGCGACTATAACAGAGATGCGGTTCGTGCATTCGGGGTGGCCTTGGAAAACTTTGCGGGATTGAGAGGCTACACATCAGCAAAACGCGCCGTTTTCATCCTTGACAAGGAAGGCGTCGTGAAATTCAAGTGGGTCTCAGACAATCCAGGGATCGAGCCAAACTACGAACAAGTGCTCAGCGAGCTTTCAAAGGTCCAATAAGCAAAGGCTACACTTTTTCCCCTTCCATCCAAGAGAATCCATGCGCGCCCGCTTTTCTCACCTTTCACTCGGTATATCTGAGTGCTTCAGCAGGAAGAATCCTCGCGCCGTTCAACGCTCACCAAGCCGTCCCCATCTCCCCCTTCTTTCTCTCCCTCAGCGCGAGTATGGCGAATATGTTGGCGATTAGGATGGAGCGAGTAATTATCAGAACAGAACTCGTAGTGTAGAAATTGATCGAAAGGAGCTCTTCACCGGAAATTCTCAGCAATCGAAGCTGCTTGTCTACTACAGAAGCTTTGAGATTCTTCACAGCGGCAGCGTTCCTAGTTTTCGAAAGCGGGTAGATTTGACACCTTTAATGTGTTCGCTCTGAAAAGCTTGGTAGCGAAAAAATGAATTTTTGAAGCCTAATAGAGAGGGAAAGAGAAGAAGACACGATGATCATGAGTGGCTATCATCACAAACAAACAAACAAAGAGAAACAAAGAGAAACAAGCAAACTGCAATTGCTTTTGAAGAAGTACATTATGGAGCCGGGATTAGCCGAGTATATAATGACTATTTAAAGAGCGGATCGAAGCAAAAATTGGAAAAACAGACACCGTATCTATAGAGGAACTGAAGAGGGAGGAAGGAAGGAAAGCAAGAAAAAAGAAGCTATAGGGTGCGCAGAGGCAGGAGAAAGAAGAAAAGAGAGATCTAGTACTAAATGAAAAATTGAGTTAGCTCAGTTTCCTCAAAAGAAAATCTTAACCAAAAAAGAACCCCCTCTCCTTTCTGAACAAGCTTTTGGCACTCCTCGAATCTCTTTTTCCTCTGTCATCAGCATCTTGTTGACGAATGCGAGGAAAGCTACCCCGAGGTTCGGCATTGAGCTTCTACATCAGTTTGAAAGTGCATTCCTCTTTGTTAGGATCGAACTAAGGTAGTAGAATTGAAAAAAAGAAGAAGGATGGGATCCCGTCCTTTTCTGTCCTATTTTCTTGAAAGGAGTGCTCAGAAGAGCTGAGAACAAAAAATCAAAACTGAACCAAACCCCTCGTGCATGTTAAGACAGCGATATGATTCTTCTCGGCCGCCTTTCAATCGGTTTCGGGCCAAGCGGTCGAGTAGGTCTCGGCTCCAGTGGTTCTGGGAATGAGTAACCAAGTATTCCTCGAAGATTACCTTTCAATTCTTCATCCCACTCCTAGGGGATCACTTATCCTACCTGAGAATATCTTGACTAGGGAAAGCGCTCACCTAGTCACGCTTCGAAATCAAGATGAAACCAAAGAGAGCACGTTGAGAATCCGCGATGGAATGGAAAAAACTGTATATCTTCTCCTTCTGAACTCTGAACAGGAACCGACTCGAGATGAGAGTGTCGATTGGCGCAACGTCAATCCTCGATAACTATTAAACAACTGAAACTAACTGAATATTTCCGTCCGAGGGCCTCAAAAAGTTGCTCCATGCCCCAAAAGGTCTTGATGGTATAGTCGTAACGACGACCCAGATCTCCAAAATTGATGGTCAGGCTGGCAAGCTGATATATCGAGGATATGATATTGCACAACTGGCAGGCAACGTCCCCTTCGAAGCAGTAGCACACCTTCTTTGGAGGGGCCGTCTACCAAGCCCGGACGAGCTCAAATCTCTCAAGAACAAGCTTGCCGAAAATCGTTACGTGCCAAACAATGTTATGGCGTTCTTAGAGACTGCGCCGAGAGATGCCAATCCTCTTTCAATCCTTAGAACCGCAGTCTCAATCGCAGGACTTCACTCCTCTGAGAACCTCCCAGCATTGGAAACTGGCTTGATCCTTACAGCGCAGTTCCCGACAATCCTCGCGATGTACCATAGGTCCCGCCGAAGGGAGAGATTGGTGCTTCCAAGAGGAGATTTAGATCATGCTTCAAACTATCTCTACATGCTCTCAGGGATACCTCCGAAAGAAGCCCATGCAAGAGCCCTTGATTCCTACTTCACTTTGCTTGCGGATCACAGCTTGAACGCTTCAACTTTTGCAGCTCGAGTAGCTACTTCCACGCTAACTGATGTCTACTCCGCTATAATCGCTGCTGTCTGCACCCTTAAGGGGCCGCTTCACGGCGGAGCGCCTACAGAGGTCTGGGAGATGCTCCAAGAAATTGGAGAGCCCCTTAGAGCGGAGAGATGGCTCAACGAAAGAGTCGAGAAGGGAGAGAGAATAATGGGCTTTGGTCACAGAATTTACAGGACTGAGGATCCTAGATCAAGGATACTCAAATCAATTGCAAAGCAGATTGCCAACCCGAAAACATTTGAACTTGCGTCGACTGTGGAGGCGAAAGCAAGAAAGATACTTCAGGCTAGGCACCCTGAGAGAGCGCTCGACACAAACGTAGAGTTTTATTCTTCTTTGGTGTTAAATGCTGTCGGAATCCCTTCCGACATGTTCACTGCAACCTTTGCCAGCGCAAGGGTTGTGGGATGGACTGCTCACATAATCGAGCAACTTTCTGACAACAGGTTGATCAGGCCCTCGGCAGAGTACGTTGGGCCTGAAGGACTTTCTCTCACTTCTTAGTTTGGTATTCACCCAATGACAATTTTAACCCCAGATCCGCCTTCACTTTGATCTTTCAATTTTTTCCTAGGTGAAACATTGCTCTCCAAAGGAAGCGAGAGCAATTTTTATTTGAATGATGGAAAGAAGCTTTCGGAAGCCAATGCAAAGGCCTGTCCCTCAACCCTGTGAATGGTGTGGTAGACTTGTCGCTCTAGCCATCTCGGAGGGGAATGATGACAGGAGAGGACAAAGAGTCTACGAATTGTTGAAAGATGAGAAAGATAGACTCTTGATGGATGAAAACGATGCCTACATCTTGAGTGGAGAACACTTCTGCAAAGTGAGGTGCGGCGGCTGCGGAGAGCTTGTTATAATGGAATCCGGGCGACTTTTCGAACCTATTCAGAGCTCTAGGGAGGAAGTGGTATCGAAACCCGAGAGTTTCATAATCAGCTCACGAAAATTACACCAATGCAGATCTTCTTCTTCTCGACTAAGCGGATCTGATGCTCAGAACAACGCATTTTCAAAACAAATTACTCGCACATGAGGACACTCAACTTGTTTGGAATACTTTATCTATGTCCTAAGGGGGACAGTCAGTAGGAGAGAAGAAGTTTAGAAGGAGGGTATGGTGGGCGAGTTGATAAAGACAGGTGAATGCCTTCCCAGAACGAGTTATTCTATCTTCGACTCGTACTGAGGAAAATAAATTTCTTTACTTACTGGAGCTGAAATCAAGCTGGAAATTCTTCGATTTTTACTTCTCTTTCAAGGACTTTTGTTCAATATCAAAGAGTCATCTTGGCGGTACGGGGCAAGCTGAAGTAATTGCAACACGCTTCGATCAAAATCGATTGGAGGTTGAGAGGCATAGCAATGGCCTCTGATTACCTTCCTAAGAAGCGATCGGGTTGAGATCGCAACTAAGAGGTCCACACTCTCAAAGTTTTTCGAAGGTAATTTGCAGGCCTCCATATATTTCCTTGAGGCAGTCAGTCAACACCTTGGGAACAAAATCAATGTAAATTTCGATGCTGAAGGCCCTTCAAACGCTCTGATAGAAGAAGAATATCCGATAATTTACAAAGCTGGCTACCTCTGGTCAGAAACCTTCCAAGCCTCAGCTAGTTGGACTCAGCCAGTATACAAGCTTGCACGAAAGATATCAACGCTTTTGGAAAGATATGGAGATAGGTTGTCAGTAAATGTCGTGATAGGAAACAGAGCGTATGGAATAGAAAATCCAAGTTTTCGAAAGATGGATTCGGTCATAAGGGAGCTCTGTTTGCAAATGCCATCTTCGAATATCAAGATAGGCGCTGAAGGAATGAAGAACGGGATGAAGGCGATCGATCTTGCAGCAGAATTCGATCTCGTTGCTTATCTTCTTCAAACCCCGTATCTCTATTCCCTCCTCGAGTACTGCAAGGAAAGGGGAGTTAGGGCAGTTGTCTACACCCCGTGCAGGGTATGTTCGATTGACAATTCGAAAGAAGCGATAAGAGAGGTGCTGAGAATTATTGGCACGGGATACTTCGAAAGAAGGGGATTAAAATTGAGCGAAGTGGACAAGGATGAGCAAGAGCAAGAAGAAGAAGAAAAAACCCTCGACCAAATCAACAATTTTGGGATTTTCGGAAGTCTTTATGATGCTTTAAAACGAATATCCGATCTTACGTCAAAAGGTGTGTGGAAAGTGGTGCTTTCACCCATGTTCTCGAACATGGGTGATCTCAAGCGCCAGCTTGAACTTCTCTCAGGCAAGTACTCGTGCAAAGACGGTTAAGGTAGCCTTCTTTGTTAATAGATTCAAAATTCCTTGCAAAAAATCCAATTTTCCCTCATCCAAGACACAAAAGAGGGATAATGTTCTCTTTTTTGTTCTCGGGTCAAAAATCATTGATTTTACACCTTACTAGCCTTGAGAGTAAAGCTCTTGCCTCATGGCATTAACGTTACAGGTATGCCGCAATTGCAAGCACGAGCAATCTTCGTCCCACCCGACGATCAACCTCGCCGGAATGCGCATGCAAGTGATTTGCCCTTGCCCATGCCACACCAAACTGAAGCAATGGTAGTCGAATCAGCGAGCACTGTCAGAGATTAGTTGAAGGGCAAGAGTTTTCGCTCCTCTTGTTCTTGAGGAGTTCCCCTTTCGGTAAAGATAAACAGAATCGGCTTTAGTCACATTCAATTAGGAAGCAAAAACTCAGAACGACAAGAAAGCTATCACAAAATTGTGCTTAGGATCCTATTTCACAATTCTATTTTCTTCTGAGTTTTTCTACCTTGATCGGAATTGGTCCTCCGACGCGTTCTGTGCGCGACCAAGACTTTCGTGAACCCAGAAGATCTACGCGTATAATCGAAATGATGGTGATGAGATCAAGATACTGTTTGTAGCCTATGACAAAGAAAGGAGTGTACCATGCCAGTGAGTAATCGTTTCGATCAAAAGAGATAGAAAGCAAAACGACGAAGAGCTGAACAAGAAAGAATATTGCAATCATTTCGAGAAATATTTTCAGCCCCCCGCTCAAGATGAGAACAATCCCCGCTGCGAGGGCAACAAATCCAGCAAAGGGCATTATGAAGGAGAGCAAAAGGAGTGGAAAGACAATCTTTTGAAGATAACCATAGCGAGCGTTTGAAAAGGCGTCCCTGTGCTTGAACATCACCTGATATATGCCCATAGTCCACCTGAGCCTCTGCTTGTAAAGCGCCTTTGTTGACGGTGGTACCTCGGTGAAAGCTGTCGCAGTCGAGCTTGCTCCTACGGCACCATAGGCCTTCAAAACTTTGATTGTCAGATCGAAATCTTCGGTGAGAGTGTCCTTGTCATAGTTGCCTGTGTTTTCGATCGCGTACTTCTTGAAAGCTCCAAAAGCCCCTGGAACGACCATCACTGCACCAAAAAGATCGAGCGCTCGTCTAACGATGTTGATGTTGACTAGATATTCAAGTTCCTGCAACCGAGTGAGGAACGATTTGTTGTTCAACACACGTATGTTTCCAGAGACAGCGACGATCTCCGGGCTCGACATTATCTTTACGACTTCGTCAACGGCGCCTCTTGTCACCATCGTGTCAGCATCTACAGTTATCACGATTTCACCCTTTGCAAAGACGAGCCCGTAGTTAAGCGCCGAAGCTTTTCCCCCGTTTACCTTCCTGAGTATCTTCACACCGTGCTGCTTGTAGCTTGATGCGATCAAGGCAGTCTTATCAGTAGAGCCATCATCTATCACTAGGATCTCCTTTTTCTCGTACTTCAGGTTGACAAGACTTTCGAGCGTTCTCGAAATCACGGCTTCTTCGTTGTAAGCTGGGACAAGAATTGAAACAAGCGGCCTGTAGTTTGGGTTCCCTCTGATTTTCTCCTCCAAGCCTTTGTGCTTTATCGCAAGAGGGACAGCGAAGGAGGCGAAAAAGAAAGTGATCGCAAATCCGACGATTACAAAGACACGTGAAAGCGCTTCAATTGGAGGGCCCAGCCGCCCGAAGAAATCGAGAACAATAGCTACCGCAAGCGGCGCAAAGACGATCAGGAAGAGCAGGGTGGGAAGGCTACTCCTCGGTGCAAACTTCCTCGTAATTGTGGATCTCTTCTGCAGCCTGTAGACATAGAGATCAGCAGCAAAGGCGCATGCAGCCGCAAGATAAACATCGAAAGTCCTGAATATTGCAATAGTGAGACTTATTGTAGCCAAGGCGAGGATTGCGAAGAAAGCAGAAATCGTTCTCAATTTCCTGCATCATCTTCTAACTTTTTCCCGCTTTCTCTCCTTTTTCGGAGCGGAAAGAATTGACTTTTTTCTCAAGTAAAGCAGGCCAATCACGTGCAAATTTCCCATCTCTGTGGGCTGTGAAAAGCTTGCAGTTGTACTCGCCGCACTCCATAACACTGAAGCCTTTCCCTTCATTCTTTTGTAGACTAGACGCGTCTCCCCGAGCTTACTACTGTCTTATGGTCTATTTCTTGAACACGATTAGCAATTTCTCCTGATTAATTATCTGGAAATCTAGCGCCCAAGCGTTAAATCAAAAATTCAGGCGGAACTCATAACACTGATCTGCTAGGGAAAAAAGACTCCCCGAGATTCCACCACCATGTTTTACTCAAAAATGTTTGCGATCTTCCTAGTCGTGGGGATCGTATCCTCAGTTACTGTTGGTCTTGCGACAAACCTCATTAGTGTACCTGAGCACGACGAATTCGGCTACGTTGCAAATGCTCTCTACTACAGCGGAGTCAATACCAACACAAATCAGCTCTTCTTCAATGGCGAACAATATCATCCGTACTATTCGGAGAGGCCGCCTCTCTTCTGGTGGCTATTGACTTCGCTGTTTTCCATTGGGATGAACCCCATAGTCTCAATAACAGTTTCCCCGATCTTTGCAGTGTTGCTAGCTCTTCTGATCGCTCAGTTCGCTTACGAACTTACCTTAGATCCAAAGGCTGGGCTGCTCGCAGGTCTTTTGACTGGATTGTCAGGATTCTACTCATTGATAGGCGCACACATTCTCACAGATGCAATGGGAACCTTCTTTGCGGCTCTTACAATCTATGCCTTCTTCGAGTACTTCTTCAAAGAGAGGAGAGGATTCGCGATAATTTTGGGAGCTTCCCTAGCACTTTCTCTGATCGCAAGAGACGAGAATCTGATTCTGATACCGCTTCTCTTCCTTCTATGGGTCGTGTTTGCCTCGAAGTCATCTATCCCTAAGAAAGTGCTATACATCTTCCTCTTTGTAGCCCTCTTCGGGATACCTGTTCTCCTTTTGGGAACAGCGAGTACACTTCAGGGCATATCAAATATTTTGACTCCAATAGTTCTTAACGGCTGGCCTGTAATAATCGTGGTCTCCGCTATAGTAGCTTACGTATTTTACAAGATGAGAGGATGGAAGATCGGAGAGCTCTTTGGCGGATTTCTTGCTTTCTTTGTTATCATGCTTCCTTTCTTTTACGACAATTATTTGCTCGGTAATGTTCTCTTCTACGTCGCTGGAAAGGGGATACTTTCGAGGCCAATATCACACCTTATAATGGCGCAGACAGTTGGAGTTGGTGCGCAGCTGAGTGAAACCGCAAGGGCAGAGACATGGATCGCTTCAATGCCTGTCCTCCTTTCAGTTCCAATAATACTCGCTTCTATTCTCGGTTTGTACTATATGGCGAGAGCAGACCGTAGGCTGTTTTCACTTCTTTTTCTCTGGGGCGCAGTTTCACTTGGCTACGTCATTTTTGGAACAGAGCTTGAGGATCGTTTCCTACTGATCGCATTTGCCCCAATTGCGATACTTGCAGGCATAGGCCTTGCGTTCATCTGGAAGGCCAATCCTTTTGCTGGGGCCTTGGCGTCTGCTTTTTCCTTCGTGCTTGCAGATTTCTTGCCGAGGGAGCCCATGAGCATATCCCAGCTAACTCTAGTATCAGGAGTCTCCGCTTGGGGGCAAAACTGGCTTTACTCCTTCCTTCCAAATATCTCACTCTCGCCACCCCGTCCCTCACTGTCCCTCTTTGATCTTGTCGATGGAATTGTCGCGCTCATGCTCGCTGTTGCGATAACTCTGTATATTCTGAAAACGTCAGTCATAGAGCCAGCCGTGTCAGTTCAGGTTATAATGGAAGAGCAAGGGGACTCAAGGGAAAAGTCTTCCGAAAACTTGGAAGAAGAGCAGGAGCAAAAACAACATCAGGAACAAGAAGCACTGTACGCAGGAGGAGAACTATAGAAGACAGCTGATTTTTCGCCTCTGCACTGTGTTCTTCTTTTCGAACCTCCCAAGAAAATTTAGTTCGTCTATCGCAAAAAGAATCTTCAAGCAACGAAACCGTTAATAAATTTCAGAGCTTGTCACTTGATCTAGTATTGTCTTCTCCACAAATCCAAAGATCCGTATCGCCTGAGGAAGAACTCAGGGAAAGAGTCATCAGAACAATCGAAGCTCTCAAGGAATCAAGCACTAGTTTTGATATAGCACATGAAACCTACACTCAGCAGTACGGAAAGGATTCAATCGTAGTAAACAGGCCGACCAACATAGGAGAAACCATAGATCCTGTTGCGCTGGTATTGGGGAGGAACTGCGTCATCTATTTTCACGATTCAAAGAAAGTTCTTTCTGGCTCTCTTGGAAGCCTCGAGCTCAAGGCAGGTGTTGCGTACATCATTGGGAGAAGAGAGCCTCAAGATTCTAGGCTCGTGGTTTGGAGCCCCATCGGAGGGACCGAGACTGATCTCAGCGAATACAACTCTGGCGCGAGCACAATCCCTTCGAGGATTCACGGCGCAATAATGGTTGTCAACGAAGCTGAAACTTATTTTTCCGACTTGGGAAGTTCTGCAGGTACCGTGATCGTGGGAGAATCTAGGAAGGAAGGCGCTTTCGTAAAGATCTACGATCCTGGCTCAACAAAGTCTCCAACAATAAAATTCGAACGTGTCAGTACTTCAAGAAGAAACTGAATTTCAAGCTCAGGATTGCTGTGAAAAGATCCTCAAAAAATTCGATCTCAACCAAAGGTGGAAAACATAAAAAAGAGTGCATGGACACGAGGAGGAGATAGAAGGGGTCTACTACTACGACGACGATCTTTTTGCCTTGTTCAAGGCACGGTCAAAGTCTTCTTCGAGCTTTTCGTAGTCTTCCACTCCAACTGACACTCTGATCATAGAGTCAGAAATTCCGGAAATTTGCCTCTCCGCTTGAGAGATGTTCCTGTGAGATGTTTTCCCAGGATGTGAAATCGTTGTTCTTACTCCTCCGAGCGAAGGTGTCAATCTCACATGCGAGAGCGCCTTTACAAAGGAATTCGCGCTTTGAAGCCCCCCTCTGATGTCAAAGGAGAGCATAGCCCCGTACATATCTTCCTTGAATATTCTGCGAGCTATATCATGCGTAGGATGAGATGCAAGGCCAGGATAGTAAACCCGCGAAACCACATCGTCTCTCCCTTCAAGGTACTCTGCAAGTTTCATCGCGTTCTCGCAAGATTTTTCCATCCTGACCTTCCATGTTGTCAAACTTCTTTGAGCAAGCCAGCAATCGAACGGTGCAGCTATCGGGCCAGCCCTCGTCAGGAATTCTGACATTCTTTTCAGTCTGATCCGATTGGAGCAGACAAGACCGAGCGTAATGTCATGATGCCCGCCGAGGAATTTCGTGCCGCTGTGCACCACGATGTCTGCTCCGAAATCTCGTGGCCTAGCGACATACGGGGTTGCCATCGTATTGTCCACAAGCAACCAAGCTTCGGCCTCCTGAGCTATCTTCGAAATCTCCTTTAGATCGCATACCTTCATCGTAGGATTAGAAATCGTCTCGACAACTAACATTTTGGGCCTCTGCTTCTTCTTCTTTCCAACAATCCTTTCAAAGCGATCTAGATTTGAAGCATCATCAAAGAAAGTGGATATTCCGAACCTCTTCAATTCTTCTCTCAGAAAGATAGTCGTTCCGCCGTAGAGGTCAGACGAAGCCACAATGGAATCGCCTTTGCCAAGATTTGCAAGTGTCGCAATCATCAAGGCACTCATACCCGATGAGCACGCAATACCTGCCTCCATTCCTTCTAGAAGTGCTACTTCTCTCGAGATGGCATCTGAGTTAGGAAGCCCATTCCTGCTGTAGAGATATCCTCCGAGAATCTTCCCTGTGTAGTAATCGTCGAAAGATTCTAGGTCTGGATAATCGAAGACGGAGACTTGGAATATCGGGTCAACATGAGGGGTTATCCTGTTAGAAAAACGCCATCTTTCCGAGGCTTCTCTATCTTTGATTTGGCCCCGAGCTCTCCTCGACTCACCTAGCTTCGTAATTCCTCGCCTTCCTTCCTTTTTTCCTAGCATCTACAGTTTCAGAGCTAACAAAAGTGGACAGTTTGACCAAACGGCGAAAAATGGAAAAATAAAGATGCGCAATATCTTCTTTAGAAAGTCTCTTTTTTCCCTTCTTTCAGCTTGCTCCTTTACTTCCCAAAAGCTCATACTTGTCTATCAATTCAGACACTTTGCTTGAGATAGCGTTCCAGTTCCAGCGAAGTACGCTCATCCTGCACAGATCGACTTTCCATGATTCTTTCCTTTTCTGCCAGCGATAAAGCCGAAGATCTCTCCCAAAGTCGCTTTCAACCACGACCAATGCTATGATTAGTTCGTCGCTTCTGTAAATATCGTATCCTTCAAGCACTTTGAAAGACTCAGATACTGGGTATATTTTCGGCGCTCGATTGGCTTTTCCGCTTCTTTCGTAGTCTTGCTTCTTCTTCTCCTCTTCATTGCTTGCTTTCCGGTCGCTCATTTTTCTCGATACTACTCCTTACACTACCATACCGAATAAGTTCGAAAACAGTCAGGGAAGGGAAAAATACTTTGCCTCCAAAATCGACAATGCTGTTTTTCTTTGCAACTAGGTTCGCATAAACTACCCAGGTGGAAAGTCTAGCTCCTTGCCTTTTTTTCGATTTCAGTTTCCTCAGCACCATGAATCGGCTCCTGAGCGGCCATTCTTGTAGGACTTTGACCCGACTAACCTCTCTCTAGTGGCAAATTTGGTTCCGAGCTAGAAAAATATCCCCGAGTCAACAAAGTTTTCTGATCAAGATTTTATCCGAATCTGGATCTTCAAAGACATTATAGATCTTTTTCACTGTCCCCAACATCTTCGTCGCTTCTATGCTGTTTCTAGGTTTGGGCATATTTCTGGAAAGGGGCATCCCAGGCTTCATTTGTTCGCAGTGATCCCCGCGCGCATCTTCTTCCTTCCAACCCTATAGCTTCCCCTAAAAGATTCTCTCCTACCCTGAATTTCACGATCTTCCGCACGAGTGCGTGTAGGGAATGGGTTGATCTAGCGGGAACCTGATGGTGCCCTTTTCCACCTTTGTATTCTGAAAGTTCGCTTTTGAATTTCTGCCTCGGCGACGAAGTGGGAAAGAAGCCGATGTGGTTCTGGAAGGCCCCGAAGTGAACCAAAAATCCGCGGAGCTTGTACGAAGATATTCCGTAACTGATGACTTCTTCGGCTTGGGGTGCAGCATCTCTGATTGTCCGTCTGAGTCTTTGTAGGATCTTTTGGACGTCTGCTGGGAACATCGTGATGTATTCGTCGACACTGTTTGGCGATTTAGTGTGAGAGATACTCTGATGAATTCACCACAGCCAGGGGAGAGAGAGGAGAAATCCAAGAAGTCTCTTCTCCCCTTCATTACTGCTTGCTCATCTCTTTCTTTTCCGAAGCAAGATACGCCCTGTAGCAATCCATGTTTTCATATACATGATCCAGATATTCGTCGTACTCGAATTCTCTGTTGCACGCTTTGCAGAGTCTTAGGCCAGTAGGCCTTGCAGGATCTGAGGTCTCGTCGTTTCTCTGTGTCATATCTTCCATCAAATACTCGTTTTGACAAGATCAATCGGTTGTCTGGATTTTTTTGAGACGGCTGTTTCTTCTTCTTCCAGATCAAATGATGCTGCGGCTTCTTTAGTCTTGCGTTCATTTTTCAGCAATTTTCAATCCATGAAATGTCCCAGAGCTCTGAAATTTGTAAAAAAAGCGACTAAAAAGTCAAAGATCTATTATAGAGAGGAACATTCCTCTTCTTCCCTTTTTTTGTTCGTACTCTTGTTCTTCCTTTTCACGCCTTCTCTCAGGGGGAGGGGAAGAGACGTAGAGGAAGAGGGGGAGAGAGACCTTTTACCTAAATAGCTCGAGCTAGCAGAGAGTGAATGTGTGAGTATTCTGCGATGCTGGAAATCAAAACCCAAAGAGCGTCGGTCGAGGTCTTCAATCCTGCTACCGGTGAGCGAGTCGCTACTTATCCACTTGCTTCTCCCGAAGAGGCTCTCGCTTCTGCAAAGAAAGCTCGAGAGGCCTATGAATCTTCTTGGAGTAGACTCTCGATTGGAGAAAGGTCAGACCATCTGAAAAAACTTGCAAAGGCCCTCAGGGCGAAAAAGAGAGAGTACGCGGAGCTCATGACTACCGAGATGGGCAAACCTATCTCACAATCCGAGGCGGAGGTCGAGAAATGTGCCTGGACGGCTGAGGTATTTGCCGAAAATGGTGAAAAATGGCTTGCTTTCGAGTTTGCAGAAACTGATGCAAAGATAAGCTACGTTGCCTTTCAGCCCTTAGGCGTTATATTGTCAGTGATGCCTTGGAATTTTCCCTTTTGGCAAGCAATGAGGTTTGCAATTCCTGCCCTTTTAGTTGGAAATACCTCTGTGCTTAGACACTCGAATGTCTGCCCGGGATCTGCGCTTGCCATCCAAGAGTCTTTTGAGAACGCAGGCTTCCCCGACGGAGTGTTTCTCGCAAAAATAACAGATCACGAAACTGTGGCAAGACTAATCGAATCAGATTCGATCAGCGGCGTTTCACTTACTGGAAGCGTGGAAGCAGGCAGAATAATCGCAGAGATAGCCGCAAGAAACTTGAAAAAATGCGTGCTAGAGCTCGGAGGCAGCGACCCTTTCATAGTGCTTGACGATGCAGATGTGCGATCTGCGGCCGAGGTCGGAGCGAATGCGAGACTTTTGAACTCGGGTCAAAGCTGCATTTGTGCGAAGCGCTTCATTGTCGTCGAATCCGTGGCAAAGGAGTTTCTCGAAAGGCTCGTAAAGGAATTCGAAAGGAAGAAGGTTGGAGACCCGATGAATCCGAACACAGATGTGGGTCCCCTTTCGAGCTCAAAGCAGGTTGAGCTCCTCGAGTCGCAAGTTGAAGATGCCGTATCGAAGGGAGCAAGAGTCGAAATCGGCGGCAAGAGGCTTTACGGAAAGGGTGCGTTCTTTGAGCCCACAGTTCTCTCAAAAGTGCGCAAGGACATGCGAGTGATGCGCGAAGAAGTCTTCGGACCCGTAGGTCCTGTCTATGTCGTGCATGACGAAAGAGAAGCTATCAAGACTGCGAATGATAGCGAATTCGGCTTAGGAGCAAGCCTATGGACAAGCAGCCCCGAAAGGGCAAGAAGGCTCTCGCTTGAGATTGAAAGCGGCATGGTCTTCGTCAACGGACTCGTAAAGTCTGATCCAAGAATCCCCTTCGGGGGAATAAAAAAGTCTGGAATTGGACGGGAACTTTCCAAATACGGCCTGCGCGAATTCGTGAACATCAAATCGATCAACATTTACGGTATCAACTCCGCTTAAAGGCCGAACTCCCAAGCAAAGCAAGATTAGCGAGCCTCCCCTCCGGTAAACACGGGGTAAACGAATATTGCCTCTGATCAAGAGGCTGTTGCTTGTTTTAAGAAGTGGGTTTGAACATCTTGGGCTCGAATCAGCTCAAAGATGCGAAGGAAGGAAAGGAAGGGACAAACAAAGATATAGCTGAAGGTTTGAAAACCACTCCTGAAATTCGGTTCTCAGCCTTCTTATTTATTGTGGCCTGCTTTTTTTAGGCTCAAGAGATGTGGGTGAATACACTTCAACCGCAACGGAGAAAAGGGAGGAGTTTCGCTCTCCTTCTTGATTCAGAATCGGGCAAACCCTTCTACGTGGTATTAGAAGAAAGAAGAGGGATCGATCACAGTTAAAATAGCTGACCTCCGCAGAAAAAGAATTCATGATGAACGATTACAATGATTTGGTTTTGAAAATGGAAATAAAGCCAAGTAACGAATCAGATCTCGAAAAGAAGGGTCGTTTGGCTCGAACACGAGACGAGTTTGAAACTTATAAACAAGCGTTTTCCTTCTTGATGAGTTAGATTTTGAAGAGGAAGAAGCGGAAGGCTGAAACTTTGGCAAAAGCTACAATGGTTACCCAAACCAGACCCGAGCAAGAAAAAGGATCGCAGAGTTCTGAACTCGAGCAAGTACAGGAAAAGAAGCCAGTTCTACTCGGTCAGACGAGAAGCATAAAGATCGTTGATCTCCAAGTCAGAAAAAGGCGAAGAAATCCAGCTAACTGCAAGTACTGCAACGGTCAGATCGAGGAAAGATACGCTTTAAGCAAGGGTTCGAGAACTGGTGCAAGATATTATCACATAAAGTGTGCCATCAGAGTTGGTTTTGACATAGTCACCTGACAGCTCGATATCTTTAGCGTAGTTTCTTTCTTCTTCTTCTTCACCTCGTTACTCTTTTTGTTTCACTTTGTGATTCTGTTCAACTTGCAAGCTTTATGCTCTCTTCTTTTTTCAATTGTAACAAGATCTGTGCCTAACCATCTTTGCATTTTGAAAGTGAATTCTTTTGGGCTTACCTCTTTGGTATAGGTTCTCGCTCAAACCTGATTTCAAAAATCGAGTGAGATAGAAAGAGGAAAAAGGACGACCAAGTTGTCTTCCTCCCACTCGCCTACGAGAAAGGCTCTTTCTTCTGTGATTGCAGCCGGTTGTTCAATCTACGGGAAAAGAATCGGTCAATCTAGCAAGGACCTCCTGAACGAATCGCTAGACGAGCTTTTCTCAAGTTGCCCAAAGCTAGCTGTGGAAGACATCGATGCTTTCTATCTCGGACAAGCTTTCCCCGAATCTTTCGAACATCAGGCTAATCCTTCGCCCGGTTGCGCGATCGGGTATGGGATGAATCGGATCCCGAGTGTTCGAGTCGACACAGTGTCATCCTCTGGTGGATCTTCTCTGAGGCAGGGCATTCTCGGAATAATGAGCGGCGAGTTCAACGTCGTCATCTGTGCAGGAGTTGAAAAGATGTCAGGCGCTTCGACGGAACAGGCCGTCGAAGTGATTTCCATGGCATCGGATCGCCCGTTCGAGCAGTGGAATGGGGCGACTCTAGCCTCTTTAAACGCCCTTTCGGCAAGAGAACACATGCGAAGATATGGCACGGCGGAAGAGGACATGGCTCTTGTATCTGTGAAAAACCACGAAAATGCTTACGAAAATCCGAAAGCCTATCTCCACAAGAAGGTCAGCGTCGAAGACGTTCTTTCCTCGAGAAAGATTTCCACTCCACTTAAGCTGCTCGATTGCTCTCCCATATGCGATGGCGCGAGCTGCGTTGCGCTTTCGAGGCCCGAGCTGGCGGAGCAGCTCTGTGAAAACCCCATCGACATAGTGGGCTCGGCAGAGTCAAGCGATCTCGATTTCGTTTTCAGAGAGGAGATAACAAGCTTCAGATCTACGAGAGAGGCAGCTCACGAAGCATACAGTAGATCTGAACTCAAACCAACTGACATCGATTTCTTTGAGCTTCATGACGCGTTCACAATCAACGAAATCATCGCATACGAGGACATTGGGCTGTGCAAAGCAGGAGAGGGTGGGAAACTCGCAAGAAGTGGGAAGACTCGTGTCGACGGCGACTTCCCTGTGAACCCGTCCGGAGGACTCAAGGCCAAGGGACATCCCGTTGGCTCAAGCGGCATAGGTCAGGCCTATGAGGTTTTCATGCAGCTCAGTGGAAAGGTCAAGACTCCGTCACGAGCCGTCAGGGGAGCAAAGAGAGCACTGACGCATTCGATGGGCGGAGCAGGAGTAACCGCCCAGGTTCATATCTTTTCTGCGCGGTTCTAGAAGAAGAGGCAAGTAAGAGGAAGTGAAAAACTCCTGATCCGAAGAGATCTCCGCCCGTCTGATCGATAGACAAGCTGTCGCTATTTCTTATTAAGCTTCCACGCAAGCTCAGAAGCGATCTGCTCTCTCGTTTTCCCTTCTGTGATTATTCCCTCTCTCTTTGCGGCTATGATCAAAGGATCGTCCTCGACTTTCCGAGATTCAAGGGAGGAAGAAGGAGCAAAAGGCTCCATGTTCGCAGTTCCTCTCGGGTTTTGATCTGGGGATGCTTCGAAACCCGTCGCCTGTCCCCGCGCAGAACCAGAAGCAGAAGGGCGAGGAGCAGCAGCAGAAGCAGGATAGGCATCTGAGTAAATGTCTGAAGACAATCCTCTCCATGCACGGTCAAACTCTCTTCTTGCCTGACCCAAAGATCTCGCAATTGCTGGAATCTTGTTTGAGCCAAAGAGGAACACCGCCAAGGTCACGATCAAAATCCAGACTACAGGATCATCCCATGCCATGGCGCATCGCTCAGCTCCTATTCCTTTCTCCTCGAGACAGGGAATGCGTGGCCAATTCTTATAACCGTTTTTCACGCCCCCTGAGTCTCGACGTCCCTTTTGGTCGAGAAGGAAAGGCTAACAGCCGAAGAGTTCTACGAAGAGGCATCGAGGACAGGCAAACTTTTAGGCCTCAAATGCGAGAGAGGACACTATACTGCTCCGCCGCTCCGATCGTGTAGAATCTGCAGATCTCGAACCCTCAAAGTCGTAGAATTGTCGGGGAGGGGTGTAGTTTCTTCCTTTACCGAAGTTTTCGTAAAGTCAAAAGAATTTCCATTGGAGACACCTTACAAGCTCGCTCTTGTGAAACTGGACGAGGGCCCGAGCATCTTGGGGATCTTGGACGACTCTCTAAAAAAAACTTTGACAGAGCCTATAATTGGGGTGCGCGTGAGAGTAGAATTCAGAACCTTGCGGGAATATTCGAAAAACGGGGAGACGAAGAGGCCCAGAATATTTTTTACACCGGATCGAACAAGTTGATTGACTAGATGTTGCTCGTGGACACTTCCTGATCATAATTCAAAGAGGTCGATTTCCTTATATCTGCGCTTTTTCTTCTTCTTCCTCTTTTTCCTCAATTTCGTATTGAGTGATAATCTTCGCCTTTCCATTTAGGGTTGCGCCGACAGAGCAATATTTTTCTTCGCTTAGCTTGATCGCCCTTTCCACTCGTGTTCTATCGAGCGAGATACCTCTCAAAACATATTTCAAGCGAATTTCCTTGTAAAACTTCGGATACTCATCATTTTGCACTCCACCACAATACACGGTGAGTGCGATCAGCTTCTGTCTTGATTTCGCAAGTATGTCCACAACGTCGACAGCAGTGCAAGCTGCAACTGCCATAAGAAGTAATCTGCCCGGAGTAGGTCCTGTTCTTTCTCCTCCGAGCTCTGGGCCTGTGTCAATTACGATAGAGTGATGGAACTCATCTCTACCTATGAACTGCATTTTCTTAACCCAACTTACACTGACTGGAAAATCAAATTGCTTCTCTAGAGAAGAAGTAGGAATTTGATCACTTTTTTGGGGCAGCGGCTTACTCATCGCGATCGCTCTGAACCCCCAGATAGAAAACGGTTTTGGGGAGAGCTAGATATTTTCGCGCTTTCAATAACGGAATCTGTGTTTTTTGTGGGAAGTGAAGCCCCAAAAACGCACCCACTCACGAAAGAAACTGAGAAAAACAGTCGGCTTCTTCTACTACTTTCTAGATAGATCCGAATACATCTTGCGACTGTTTTAATCGTTGCTCTTGTTAGTGTTGCTTCTTTGCAAGCGAAAACCTTGATTGAATAGTTGAATATCTGGAACTAATGCAAGAAAAACCTAGCTTCAAATGAGAACATGACGATGATGTTGCTTCTGTAGTAAAGACATTAGGGAAAAGGATGGTTGAACGAAAGCAGAGGGAGACTGTTGACGCCTCGTTACTCGGGCGAAGTAACTATTGCAACCCATTCAGCATCGCAGTCAGAGCAGCGATACCTGCATATTATGCCCCAAGGATTTGGCTCCCCATATACGAATTCCCATTCGTGGGAAGCGATCATTTCCCTGACCGAGTTTGGTCGCTTGATGTCGGCTCCCAAACCTCGCGGATTTTTACACTTCATGCCGAGACCTTGTTTTATCGAGTATTAAACGATCATGGATCTGCCGCCGAAGGATCTTTTCGATTGCAGCATACGAAGAAAAGTGGCCTTTTCGGAATACTTTGAATTGGGCAACGTCAGGGTTACATCTAAAGGGAATTTCGCTCTCAAATGCTCTACTTTTTCCTTCGCTGACGATTCTTTCCCTTCATCAAAAGAAAGCAAAGATCAGCATCCTGAAATCGAAAACGCAAAACAAATAAAAACCAAATCATTCTCATCAGATTCTGTTGACTCAAAGCTTCAAGGAGGAGTATCATCGATCTCTACTCCCTTCTCTGACACAAGAAGATAGAACCATAGAGAATCTCAGACGCTCCACAACTACACTTCTCTCAGAATTTGTGTCTAAACTCGATACATTGAGAGGAAATGAAGAGATAAGCAAGAAAATAATCAAACAAGGCTTTAGCAAGACGAAAGTCTTTGGAGAAGCCATCAAATTCTTTGGATCGGATGAGGTTAGATATATCGCAATAGACGGCACCGAATTCGAGCAAAACACTCTCGACATTTTGGTCTTTTACTCAGGCGCGTTTGGATACAGTGGGTTCGTTCGCTTTTCAGACTCTTATGGGGTTGTTGCAGATCCACCTCAATCAGAGGAGGATTCGTTCGGTTTGAGCTCAGCGATTCCTCTAAGCGAAGAATTCTCTTCAGAAGTATTCGGCGAACCTACAGAGGGGGGAATTGAGGTGGACAGCGGCAAGGTTCCATCCTCTCTGATGCGTCTGTCCGAGTATTTCTTAGCCTATAACTGCATAAAGAAAGACGAAACAATCAAGATAGTAATTATGGACAGAACTATCTCGGGTGACATAGCCCACATCAGCTGGAAGCTCAGAGAATACATCAAACAGGGAAAGTGCTTCCTAGAAGGATACGAGACTTCCCTTGGAAAAATCACAAGAGAGGATCTCGAACTCGGAAGGATGTTGATTGACAATGATGAGCTGAAAATTCCCTCCGCAAGAAGTCACCTTTTGAAGTTTTCAGCTATGAAGGCTATGATTGACGCAAAAGAAAAGCTAGGGAGAACGCTTACTCTTAGCGATCTTGTTCTCGAGATTGGAATGAAGGAGGAGCGTAAGGAAAAACTGCTCAAAGATCTGAGAGAAACTTTCGGACGAATCGTCAAGATCACACCGCGCCCTCTTTTCAAAGACACTCCCGCGTCTTCGCTCCATCTGGAAAAGAAACAAGAAGACATCTTACTCGAAGTTAATTCTGAAGTGAAATATTACTGGGACAGACTCATCGAAGCAGCTTTGGTCGCAACAGGATCCATTTTCAACCCGCCGCAAGACTCTCATCCCATGAGAATCAACTTTGATTCTCCTAGGAGGGGGTCGTGGATCACAACTGATGACATTGACTACCTCTCTTTGATACTTATTTACGCCATTTTAAGAGAATCTTGGAAGAAAAACCGCCTACTTCTTGGCATAGTGAAGGACACAGCGTCGAACGAACTAGTGAAAACTGTGATTCCAGTCCTAGAATCTGCAAGGCTCTTGAAGCTCAGTAGAGAGTTGCCAAAGTTTGCTAGCGACAAGATGCTTTTGCAGGCAAACAGTGTTGTAAACTCAGGTGTTCTCTCAACTCCTTGGAGAACCTTCGAGTATGATGTCTGTTTCAGGACGATCACCCCCAAAAATGATCCGAAACTCGAGAAAGGAGAATGCAGAGTGGAAGGTGCTTTTGAAAACGTAATCACAAACGAGCGCATGTTTGTCAAGTCTTACTTCCAGCTCTGGAGCAGTCCGACAGATCCTTCGGTGAGATCTCATGTGTTCCTCTACGATAGGCCCTGCTATCCCCAGTATGAAATGAGCGAGGAGGGCCGTTCTGAGCTAGTTTTGAAGCACAGAGATTCTGTGGAAGAAACTATATTCCCCGCGATACATTTTGCATCGGAGTCACCAATCTCTGAGTTGGTTCTTGCGATCCTTTACTGCATGGGTCAGGACCCCATTCCCGAAGCACTGGGGCACAATTATCCGCTGTTCCTTGCCGATAAGAAAGCTAAGAGCATTGAATCGGAGGCCGAAAGAGCCTGCGTGAGCGCAATCGAGCTTGAAGTGGCAAGATCGAAACTGGATCAGCAGATCCTTTTTGAAGACAGGTTCAGGGATTATAGAGATCTAATTGAAAGAAAGAGGAAGACCAAAAGTAGAAAGAGTGCAGGCGGCCGTTAAGCGCAATTCGAATATATTTTTCAATGCTTGAATTGAGAGAAATTGTGAGTCAGCATAACATTTGAGCAACCAAGACGGCACTAAGCGCGACCTAGGTGCATTGAAAGTGATTTCGTCCACTTCTTCTCCGCCTTCGTCGTCTAGTTCTGGCAGTTCTGCGGCTGTTCCAACAGAGGAGACGAAAGCCTCTCCTTGGATAGACAACCTTCACGGTAAGTTCAAGGCAAAGCTCAGAGAAGTTTCAACGAGAACAAGACAATCCGCAGACGGAAAGACAACGACAACTTTCAAACTGGCGTTGGTCGAAGTATCCTACGACCCGGAAGTTGTTCAGAGGCTTTCCCCGGGTCAGCTTCTCGCCATACCAAATGTGAGAAATCTCGCTTCCCCTCAGACCTACTCGGTGCTAGAGATTGCAGACGTTACTCCTATGCACTACTCTATGCTGACGCTCACAACTAGCCAGCCTGGAGCTCTTCGAGGGGAGTTTATGGGAATGATCGACAAGGAGTGGCGTCGCAGCTCCAAGAGTAATTGGATTGAGATCCTTGCTTCCCCAACAGGCTACATAGTAGATCTTTCTGGTGGTTCTTTGAATTTCGAGAGGAAGTACTCGCCGCTTCTCGTGGGTTCAGAGGTGAAGCTCCTAAGCGAAGAGGCTGTGAAGCAGTTTGTCTGCTTCGTTCCAAAGAACCCTGGAATGATTGATGTTCATTGCATAGGGCACCTTTTGAGCACTGTCGAGGAAAGGGTTCCGTTCACGATTGATTACACACAACTCATCAATTATCATGTGGGTGTGTTCTGTCATACTGGTGGAGGGAAGAGCTATCTCACTTCGATGATATTGAGAAAAGCACTCCAGGCTGACCCAGATCTCAAGGCGGTGATCTTCGATGTTTCTTCGGAGTACGGAATACATCTTCTAGATCAGCTGGTTTTGCTAGAGAGCAGGATAATTCTCCCACAAGATGTGCCTAAGGAGAGCGAGGCCACCCCGTCGAAGAAAGCCGAGCAGTATTACAAGAAACACGTCGTCCCAGAGTCCCTTGAAAGAAGCAAGCCCGCGATTGAAGCTTTGATAGCCCGGCTCTTTGAAGAGGATAAATGCAAGTCACTGTACCTTCCTCCAAGATATGTTTCAGATGTGCAGAAATTCAGGACATATGCGGGGTTTCTTGAATCGATCGCTCTAACCGCGGGTGAGAAGTTCAATGCGAACCAGCAGGCCTCTCTTTATGTCATTGATCAGGTGAGGGATTTCCTGAAGAGGAAGAACAAAAGAGACGAAGAGATCATTGACAAAGACTTCCTTTCGACCATCAGATCTATCAAGGAATACCTTCAATCCTCCGGGGTCAAGCCAAGTAGCACCATAAGTGGGATAATCAATGCACTCGAGCAAAGACTTCAGGAGGACATCCCAGAGCCAGAAGAACTTGGCTATTCGCTCGAGAGTATGGTTCATGAGCTACTCGACGGAGCACCGAGCTCCCCACGTCTATTCATAATCAACGAAGAGGTTGAAAGAGCGCGAACGATAACTGCCCAACTGATTGAGAGAGTGTTCAAAGAGAGGAGAAATACATTCAACCTCCATCCAAGAATTCTCTTTGTCTTTGACGAGGCACAGGAATTTGCTCCGAGCGATTCCTACTCCTACAAATCTCAGGATGGAACAGGAGAGTCGAGCAAAGCAGTTGAGCGACTTCTGAGACACGGTAGAAAATATCATCTCCACGGCTGGATCTCAACCCAGAGGCTTGCGCACCTGAACACAAGTGCCCTACATCAGATCCACAGCTATTTTGTGGGAACTCTACCAAGGCCCTACGACAGGCAGCTCGTTGGAGATACTTTTGCGATAGACGACACATTGCTCGAAAGGACTTTGAACTTTGCACCTGGCGATTGGTTGCTCGCAAGTTTCAGAGCCACCAAGACGCAAAACGTTCCGGTCTTCTTCCATGCAATTAACAATGAGGAATGCATCCTGCCTACGAAATGACATGATCAGCTAGATTCACAGACGTGCAGAACAGGGCGAGGAATCACGTGTTCAAAGCAAAGGGAGAAGATACAATCTTTATCAGCAAATCCAAACAGGCGGCTGAACAAGGAAAGACGAAAGACAAAGAAAATTAAGCGAATCTCCTTTTCTTCTGCTTCTCCTTCCCCCCTCCTCCTCCCTCTTCTTTAACGCCCTAATCCTGAGCGATCAAGGCTCCGCTCTGTACTTGTCCGTCGTCGAATGAAATCGAATAATTATACTCTTGACCAAACACAAGTGGTTGACTGATATACCCTACAAATGAAAAGAATCCAGGCGGGATTGCTGGGTTCGCATCTTTCAAAGTAAGGCAACTGTTTGACACAGGAACAAGAGCTGTCGCGTTTACGTGCGAAGATCCCCCCGTAATAACCACCTTCGAAACATGATATGTGTTGTTGCTGAGATTTTCTCCTTCAACAACTATTTGCGCATCGCCCGTGCAGTTCTGCCTTGACTCTATGTTGGAAGGGCTTCCGCTGTACAGCTGGATGCTGGTTATGCATATTGGGGTTGTTGATTCCCCGCCTCCACACTGGGATGGCCCAGAGTGATCGAACGGGGAATAAGCAAAGACAAGAGCGATGATGACAAGTCCAACGAAGGAGCCCACTATCAAGGCTGTGGCAAGATTGCTTGAGACACCATCCCTTCTGCTCATCTTGACACCCTTTGTGATTTTTAACCTCATATTCGTGTCTAACCTTCCGTCATTCCTCACTAGCTCGAGGAAAAAAGAAACCTCCCCCTTGACTCTCTCCACACGAAAGAAGAGAAAGAGGCGTTGCCCTCCCCTTCTTTTTCCCCGTTCTCCACTTTTCTCTTCCCTCTCTCTCCCCACTTATCTTATCCTGCTAATGGTTAGATCAGCTCGAATGAATGCTTTAAGAAGCCATTTATCAGACATCCTTGTTTGAGAAAGCCACACTAAGTTTAGTGACCTTTCTTCCCGGGCAGGATCTGAAATCGAAATGCCTTCAGATGCCAACTCTGAGAGACAAGATAGAAAGAGCAAGAAAGCAAAGCCGTCCAAGATTCAACAACAACGAAAGGATCAAGCGGGTCAGAGAAGGCCAAGATCTCTGCTCGTTCCGATCGCAATCGCTATTTTCATTATCATTGTTGCGGGAGTTGCCGCGCTCATCGTCTTCCGCGGGCATTCGTCCACCCAACCCACTGGCTCGATCACAAATTCAAGCACATCGAAGCCGATCATTCTGTACGAAAATCAAGAAAACAGCCCTGTGAACACGAGCAATTTTGGAGCTCTTGTGCAATTCGCAAGATCTCAAGGTTTCAACACCATTTTCTTTCAGATTTCAAGAAATGGAAGTCTGCTCTCATGTTGCGACACTCAGGGCGATCTCCAGTACTTCGTGACTGCCTCCCACGTAGGAGGAGAGAAGATCTTCTTCGTTCTTGCTTTTTCAAACAGCTCTCAAAGCCTTCCGAGTTCGAGTTTCGTCTACAAAGTAGGTGAGGATGGAATAGATCTCGACATGTCCACACTTCCACCGTCATCTCAATCGAATCTACTCTCTGCTCTGAAATCCGCGTTCAACGGAACAACAGCTGTCACCACTTACAACTTTAGCACGACTTTGAAGCCTGATTGGCTAATTTTCGAGACTTACGACTGGTCGAGTGATGTGCAATATGTCCATGCGGGAATCATTGCAAGCGTGGAAGTTCTGAGTGCAGGATCAAAGCAGAATTACGAAAGTGAATTCAATACTGCCCTTAAAAACAGCGACGGAGTAATGGTATTCGATTACTGGGCTCTTAAGAACAAGGGCTATTGAGAGAGCGAGGAGCCACATATCAAGAATATCAGGAAAGTTAAGTAAGGACATCAGTCGAGCTCCTGAGAGTGAGGACGTGCGTTCGCCGACTTGAGCAGTTCGCGGGCGAGCCCACATGGCGCCCAAAATTCTCCAGAGCCACGAGAAAGAGGAGAAGGAGAAGAAGGAGTGGATCCTTCGCAAACTGAGCTTAGGATGTCGTTCTTCGAACATTTGGGTGAGCTAGCGACACGACTCAAAAGAAGTTTGATTGCATACATAATAGCTCTGATTCTCGTAAGCTCTCTCCCAGATCCTCTCCATCCGTTCGGGCCGAACGGAGTTTATGGATACAATTTCTTGTTGATAGCCTTAATCAACAGGGCAGAAGCATACTACCTTCCACCGGGCTACAAGCTGTTCTCTAACAGCATTGAAGATCCTGTTTTCGCTTTTGTGAATGTATCTCTCGTTCTTGCGCTCGTTGTATCTTTGCCATACATTTTCAACCAAATCTACGGCTTTGTGGCACCAGGGCTCTATCAGAGAGAAAAGAGAGCCGTGAGGAAGTATCTGCTTCCGTTCACGATTCTCTTGGTCACAGGAGGACTGTTTGGACTCTTCGTGGTCTTCAAGCTTGTGATGAGAGTTCTACTAATCTTCTATCAGCCTTTAGGAGTTCAATCGCTTGTTTCGCTCGACTCGTTCATCAATCTACTTTTACTAGTCCCTAGCATGACTGGCCTTGCCTTCACATTCCCTGTTTATCTGATTCCCTTAGTCGAACTTCGAGTACTGAGTGTGAAACAACTTACCTCAGCACGAAAGTGGGTTTACGTTCTAGTGGCTCTTGGGGTGAGCATTGCAAATCCGGATCCGACTGACATCTCCAGCCTGCCGGTTGTCTTGCCGATATTCGCTCTTTTCGAGATAACTGTGTTTGTCGCCAAGAGAATTGAGAAGAAAAGGGCAAAAGCAGGAGTAGGAACTTGATTGCTCTTTGTGGCGGGGGGAGGGAGAAAAAGGATTTGGCAAAGAGAAATTTCGATTTGTTTCTGCTAGTTCTGCCTCCACCTTGACAATTTTGCTGCAAGGAGAACCAAAAAGATCGTGTAAACTATTCCCCCCATCAAATTTATCAAGAGATGAGTTGTCGAGCCATCGACCAAGCCAGCCGCCTGTTGAATTATCTGCGCAGGATAGGTGGTGGGAGCAAGATAAGCAACAAAGCGCACTTTCTGAGGTATCAGAGTGATAGGATAGAAAACCGGTGGCAGAAAGGAAAGCAGAACTGTCAAGAGAGGCGAATAAACCCAGAGGTCTCTCAGGTCTCGGGCGAATGTGCTCATCATGAATCCGAGTGCTGAGACGGAAGCCCAAGTGAGTATCGCTGCAACAAAGATCTCTAGGGCTCCAAGTGGCTGGATGGGGCGGTTAAGTGCTAGCAAAGTGGAAAAGAGCGCAATCCCAAGGAGACCATTGAAAAGCTGGGAGATCGAAAGTCCAATGACGTAGGAGATTGGGGAGAGCGGCGAAGCAACAAACATATCTTGCAACTTTACTACTAGCCTGATGAACGCAGCCTCCGTCTCAAGAATTATACAACTTCCAACGATAACTGCGACTAGCCCGCCGGCCATCGCAAAGACTGCCTTTCCAGGACCTGCGAAAAGGTAGATGAAGAAAAGCACAGTGAGAGGGCTCACGACAAAGTTCACGAAATCAAAGGGGGATCTCATCTTTGGGATCACCCCATCGAACCATATTATCGCTGCTATTGCCTTAAGCTGCTTGCTCAGCGTCAATTTGCTCTCCCACCTCGCTGATGAAAACGTCTTCCAAGTTGACCTGCCTGATTGAAACTTCGACATTCTTTTTGAGACAGAGAGACGCGATCTCGCTTGCTCCGCTCTGGCTCGTCAGTACCCTGATACCCGCACCAGCCCTCAAAACTCTTCCATATCTTGCAAACTCGACTTCCGCATCTTGCTGCGTTGTCATCGACCTCTTTACTACGACGACATGAGTAGCACCAAGCCTTGATCTAATCTCTGTGACCGTTCCTTCTGCAACAATTCTCCCCCTGTTCACAATCGCCAAACGATCCGATAGGGACTCGGCTTCTTCCATATAATGTGTCGTAAGGAGTATTGTTTTTCCGCCATCGATCACGTAATCTCTTATCAAGTTCCAAACATCGACCCTCGCGACTGGGTCAAGTCCAATTGTTGGCTCGTCTAAAACTAGCAAGTCAGAATCGGTGCTCATCGCCATCGCAATCAAAACTCTCTGCCTCAAACCGCCTGAAAGGTTCGCGCATATTGTATTGCGATAGGCCTGGAGATTCAACTCACTCAGCGTGGACTCTGCTCGTTTCTTCGCTTCAGAGAAGTCAATACCCCTCACAACAAGATAGGTTACTATGTGCTCGTATGGAGTCTGCAAGCTGAGTGGCCTCCCCTCTTGTGGAACGACAGCGATTCTTCGCCTGATTAGGGTAGGCTGAGAAACTACGTCGTATCCGAGAACAGAAACCCGGCCCGAAGAAGGGAGAAGCTGAGTCGCCACTATTCTGACAAACGTAGTTTTGCCTGCGCCGTTTGGCCCAAGAAGACCAAATACCGTCCCGCCTTCGACCGAGAGCGAGATCCCATCAAGCGCACGAATACTTGTACCGTAGATTTTGTAGAGATCCCTTGCCTCCAAGACTTTCAATTCGCTGAAACACTTTTCCTTCTGACAGTTAGGTTCGAAGTATGGGACTCTCTTTTCGAATCTTCGCTCAGACTATTTGGGGGGACAAGGAGCAAGAGGAACGGGGAAGGCGAGCCAATCCTTTGTGTGTTCGTGGGAATAGTGGAGGAGTGACCGAATTAAAGCATTTTCCGCATGAGCGCGACGACTAAACTCAGTCCAACCGGAAGGAGGAGGAGAACAGGAGGAATGGCACAGATTAAATAATCTCAAGAAGAGGATCAAATTGGCCTTTCAATAAAGTGACTCGATAGTATCTTGATATCCCTTGCCCTGCAACGCGCGAAATAGTCTCTCCTGCAAGTTGCGCCCTAAAAATCCACAAGTCAAGAGCAAAATTAATCTCTCTGATTTATGTTCAAATGCTTATCATAGGAAGATAGGAAAAAAGAGTAGCCTGAGATCCTGCCAGACTAATGAAAGCACTGAAATCCAAGGAAACGGACGAGTAATCGAGCATTATGAAGAAGGGTCGCATTTGAACTTGATGATCGGTGTGGGTGGCTGGGCGTACTTCCCTTCAAAGCCATTCCTGAAGCTTCGCATGTGCGCCGAGCTCTACGATTTTGTTGAAGTAAACTCGACTTTTTATAGCATACCAAGTTTCGAGAGCGTGAAAAAGTGGCGCGAAAGCGTTCCTGATAGCTTCGAGTTCACCGTCAGAGCCAACAGAAAGCTGACACATGAAAACCATCTTCGACCTACGAAGGAGTCGTTTGACCTATTCGATAGTCTCGCTCTCATTTGTCAAATTTTGAGGGCTAGGATATTGCACTTCCAGTTCCCTGCATACTACAAAGTGGACCGCAGGATCTTGAGGGATTGGCGTGATTTTATGAATTCCCTGGCTACTAGGAAAATGCTCGGAGCCAATAGGCCACTGAGTTTCGCCTTTGAACTGAGAAATCAGGCATCATCGCACTCGCAAGATGTTCTTGCTTTCTTTGAAGATTTTGATATCATACCTTCTAGAGATGCAAGCACTGAAGATGAACTGCTCCTATCGAGCAGGTCAAAGCTAATGTACACAAGGGTATTCGGGGGAAGCATCGGCGAGCAAGAAGATGGCAAGAAAAGGAATATCGACGCAGAGGAAATGGGTGAAGTCATAAGGAGAGCGGAGCGCGTCCATGCGGCCAAGGGATACATCGCTTTTCACAATATTGGAATGTACGAGGACGCCTTTACCATGAAGGAGAAACTGAGGATGCAGAAAAAAACAAGCTAAGAGTTTTCTATGTTCGGTAAGTGGAGAAATCTCTTCCCCCTCCAGCCTGGACGAACCCATCGGAGCAGAAAGGAGGAAAAGAGGCGTCAACGAGAAGACATATCTGTTTTCTAGAAGAAGTCCTCCGCATCCAAAGAAGGCAATCGGAAAATGGCAGTTCCAAGGTGATATTTATGCGGTGCTCGGCTTGATTTGACTGGCTGGCCTGGCGGCCAATAGCGTTTGCAGGAAACTTGGATGCGGCCAATGGCAATTCTTCGATGGGATCAGTAAAAACAGCAAGGTTATCAATAATTATATTAAGGATACATATATCAAAATTAGACCTATGAGACGCATGAGAAGGCTCAAAGCAAGAGCTCGCAGAACAGATCTACCGCTGAAAACAAGGCAAGCCATAGGATCGCAAAGGATCATAGGGGATTTCTTCCGGTTCTATATGCTTATGCTACTCTACGAGTCCCCAAAGACCGGCTACGAACTTATGGTCGAGATCAACAAGAGGCTTGGAAAGAAGGTCAGTCCAAGCATCGTGTATCCCTTCCTTAGGACTCTGAAGGCTAGGGGTACCATTGTACAGCGCCTCCAAAGCAAAGGTGGAAGGGAGCGTAAGGTAAACAGCCTGTCTCCCAGCGGGAAGGCCTTCTGCAAGAAGCTTTTCACCCAATTCACAGATTTGGTCTCAGTCGCAATAGAACAGAACCTAAACAAGTGCACTCACTGCGGTGCGCGTGTCTACAAAGACACGTACTTTTCCACGATTGGCGGAAAGCGCTTGCCGTTCTGTTGCACTTATTGCGCATCTTCATACGAGAGATCTCTGGCACATTCAAAGAGGAGAAAGTAAACAAAACCACCTATAGCTCTCCTTTTGCTTTTCCCTCTCTCGCGTAATCGTATCAGAGAAAGGAACGGATAGGCGAGAGGGGGCTCCTCTTTATTTTTTTAAAAATTTATTACCTTCCTTTCTTTTCTTTTCTTCGAACCACTCTGAGCATCTAAGCTAATTTCCTCTTTGTTTCTCTCCTCTTTTATCCCTGCACGGAGAACATCCTCCCACCTTCAGAAACTACCACCTCTTTGCTTCTATGCAATCAAGCAATCTGGGTTTTTATTTTCTTTATTGGAATTTTAGGCTTACATTTGTAAAGTGTTTTTATTGAAGGGGCAAAACATTTACCAGAATGTGTTTGAACCAAATGAAGTTAGACTCGATTGATGCTGCCATCCTGAAACAATTGCTTGCTGACGGAAGAGCTTCCCTCCGCGACATAGCGAAGAAGACTTCGCTTTCAACTCCTACAGTCTCGAGTCATTTTTACAGGATGATCAAGGCAGGCCTGATAACCAAATTTGTCCCAGTTATAAATCTGAATGAGACTGAACTTCATGGCATCCTCGCGCTAGTCAACTTGAAAGTGCAAGGTTCTCCTCATCCTCCTCCTTCTGCTTTCTCCTCCTCTTTCCCTTCAATCGACGCTGTTGCTAGAAGATTGGCGCGAGTCAAAGAGATCTGCAGCGTTTTTGTCACAACAGGAGAAAGCAAGCTCGTCCTAAAAGTGATCGCAAGGAATTCTGAGCAGCTTCATCGTTTTCTATCTGGAAGTTTCCTGAGAAGGCTTGGGGTCGAAGTTATTTCGACACAGATAATAATCAAGACTGTGAAAGATGAGTTTCCTTCCCATCTTCTTGCTGAGGGAACACCGATCAAATTGCGGTGTGACTTCTGTAAAGGTGATATCACAACTTCTAGACCGTACACTATCTTGAGTGCATCAAGCCGTTATTACTTTTGTTGCAAGACGTGCAAAAGAAGCTACCTCGAAAGATATGGTGAAAGAATTAAGGCTCGCAAGGGCAGTAATAATAAGATTAGGCTTTGAAGTGTGTCGATTCTCCCACAGCAATTTGTCTGAACGTTTTTCTCTCTATTTTCACTTTCGCTCTCTAGTCTACTCTTTCCTTCATTCCCCCTTTACTTACACTGTTGCTTTACACTTGTAAAGGCGACTGTTTAAGAGGGATCATATCCACATTACTCACACAAAGATATCGGGATGACTGAATAGAAAGCAATGCCGACGGATCCTGTTTGTGGGATGTATGTGGAAGAATCCGAGAGGAGTCTTCATACCGAAGTTCGTGGGACTATTTACTATTTTTGCAGCGAAACCTGTCTTCGCGAGTTTACTGCGCCAGAAGTTGAGCTAGTGAAGATCAAGAAAATGACCATATTGGCTTTTGCTCTAGGCGTTCCAATCCTCCTACTTTCGTACGTAGAGGTTTCAAGTCCAGTCCCCCTCGGCTGGATCCTGCTTGCTCTTGCAACGCCTGTTCAATTTGTAGCTGGCTGGAATTTCTACCATGGCACTTGGGATGCAATAAGGATGGGTTCTTTGAACATGGATGTTCTTATCGCAGTTGGAACCAGTGCAGCTTACTTCTACAGTTTGATTTATGTTGTGTCGCCTCGAGTATTTGTTTCGGGCGGATACTACTTTGACACATCAGCGATCATAATAGGGCTGATACTATTCGGAAGGCTTCTTGAGCACAAGGTAAGGGGAAAGGCTAGCGATGCAGTCCTGAAACTTGCCCAGATGCAACCTAGGATGGCAACGATCACGAAGGATGAGGAGGGAGTGCAAGTTGAAGTACCAATCGAACATGTAACCGTGGGAGACGTGCTTCTCGTAAGACCAGGACAGAGAATTCCCACCGATGGCATAGTTGTCGAAGGTTACTCCTTCGTCGACGAAAAAATGATCACAGGTGAAAGCTTTCCAGTTGAGAAAACGGTCGGGAGCCAAGTGATTGGGGGAACACTGAACGGAACAGGAATTCTCAAGGTCAAGGCGACACGCGTTGGAGCGGACACTACACTCTCGAAAATTGTGAAGACTATCCAAGAAGCTCAGAACTCTAAGGGCCGTGTGGAAAGGCTAGCTGACAGAATTGCTTCTTACTTTGTTCCACTTGTAATGGCTATTGCCTTGGGGACTTTTGTCATTTGGATTCTTTTGGGAGGAAAGCCGGTGAGTTTTGCTCTCACAGCAGCAGTTGCAGTCCTAGTGATTGCGTGTCCATGTGCGCTTGGTCTTGCTACCCCTGCGGCGATAGTTGTGGGAGCGGGCAAGGGAGCAGAGAACGGAATCCTGATCAAAGGAGGAGAATTCCTCGAGAAGGCTGAAAAGGTCGACACCATCGTGTTTGACAAAACTGGTACTCTCACAGAAGGTCGCCCCTCAGTTACGGATATATTGAATCTGAATCCTTCGGAAATATCTGACGATGAAATAGTAAGATTCTCCGCTATTTCTGAAAAATCGTCTGAGCACCCACTCGCCGCTGCGATCTTGGAAAAAGCTCTTGGCAAAGTCGGCGATGGCTCAACGATTCAAAGTCAGCTCGTGCCAGATCCCGACTCCTTCGAATACTTGCCAGGAAGGGGGGTCAGGGCCGCTTATTCGGGAAGGGAGATTTTTTTCGGGAACGTAAGGCTTGCGGAGAGCTTCGGGCTTGGAATGCCCGATGAAGTAGCCAGGAAACTCGAAGCCTTTCAATCAGATGGCAAGACAGCCATGATTCTCTTCGTGGATAGAAAGCTGGCAGGAATCATAGCAGTGACAGACAAGATAAAGGAACACGCTCTCGAAGCGATTGAAGCTTTGAAAAAGATGAAGATGGAAGTTTTGATGCTAACAGGTGATGAAGAGAGGACTGCCACCTCCATAGCAAAGAAGCTTGGAATAGATCAAGTCATAGCTCGGGTACTGCCGACTGAGAAAGTCGAAGTGATAAAGAGACTGCAGCGGGAAAATCATAGGAAAGTCGCTATGGTAGGTGATGGAATAAATGACGCACCAGCGCTTGCGCAAGCGGATGTTGGAATCGCAATAGGTTCAGGCTCGGATATCGCTTTGGAGACGGGCGGCATAATTCTGATGCGCGATGATTTGCGGGATGTGGTAGTTGGTATCCAGCTTGCTAGGAGCACAATGCGCAAGATAAGACAGAACCTATTCTGGGCTTTCGCCTACAATATTGCCCTGATACCGATTGCCGCTGGTTCGCTATACTTATTCGCCGGAGTGCTCTTGAGTCCCATATTGGCAGGGGCTGCGATGGCAATGTCGTCATTGACAGTCGTGGGGAACTCACTTACTCTCAGAAATTTCAAGCCAAGAATTTGAAAGCAAAATCCTTGAATAACGGGGCAGGAAGTTCAGCAAATAAAAATAGGAAAAAGACTTAACTTTGGCTAGAGCTCTCCATTTACTTCGATAAAAGAGAGAGTGGGCGTGATACATTGTCCTCATCCATAGATCCGGTGTGCAAGATGAAAGTTGATGAGAATTTGGCCAGATTCTCCTCAGATCACAAAGGCAGAAGATTTTATTTTTGTTCTGCTTCATGTAAGGCAAAATTTGACAAGAATCCTGATCTCTATGCAAAGTGAGCTGATCTTTCTCCCCCTCCTTCCTTCACTTCTTTGTTTCGCTGAAAGTGTTTGTCCTCCTTGTCCGAGTCTTTGGAAGAAAAGCGACGTCGGTTTGAGAAGTGAAGTCGGGGAATCGAGCTGGCCTAGTCTGAACGAAAAAAATTTCAGCTCAGAGCTCGCCACTAGGAATGGAGATAGATTCATTCTCAGATCTCCACGCCCCGATGACGTTCGAGCCCTTTTGGATTACGTGAACTCTCTTGTTGACGAGCGAAAGGATGATCCTGATATCGGAATAGTCATTGATAAGAAGAAGACCGAGGAGGAAGAGAAAGAGTGGCTGTCTGAGCTTCTAGGAAAAATTCGAGAAGGAAGAGCTGTCGCGATAATTGCAGAGAGTCAAGGGAGAATAGTCGGAATGTTAGGTATTCGCAGTGGAGTATCAAAGGATGAAAGCCATCACGGAAAGCTCTACATAACCGTTGCGAAAAACTACAGGAACCTGGGAATAGGGACAGCCATGATGAGCAAAGCGCTTGAGCTTTCTAAAGACATCGGAATAAGAACTCTCGAGCTTGAGGTCTTCGCCAACAATCTACGAGCAATCCATCTTTACGAGAAGACAGGATTTACACAGGTCGGACGAATTCCGAAAAAGATCCAGAGGGACGGAAAGTTCATCGACATAATAATGATGTGGAAGGAGCTGTGAAGCCCCTTTCGCAAGGAGACAAATATCAAAATTCTTCAACCTTTAGTTCGAAAATTGGATTCGTTGATAGGATACCAATGAGCGCTTCTCTTCCAAGCTCTCGGCTCGAATCTCTTGAAGCAGTTTCCTAATTGCGAGCAGATCGAAAAATGTGAAGATCATGCCGCCTGAGAAGAAAAGGAGAGAGCTCAGGGGATCTGGTGATACTGTCAGTGGCATGTGCAATGAATGCAACAACCCAAGACCCCATAGAGAGGATCCTGCAATTTCACCTGTGATTAGGTAAAACGAACTTTTCCATCTTCCTGCCACTAAAAGAGGGATAAGAGCCCACATAGCGTAGTGTTGCAGCAGCTGTTTCAAGATTATGAGCCAGATCATGGCTCCTAGACAAAGAACGTCAACTGGTTTTGCAGAGCCAAAGATTCGAAATCGCAACAAGGCGCAACAGAGAAAGGCTGTTGTCGCAATCAAGCTTACTAGAAATGCAAAGTTTAGCCCCTGAGACAAGGAAACAAAGATTTCGGGTTCGAAGTGATCGGTGACATCCAAAATGCCGGAGTAGACGCTGAAGCTGTAAAGCTGGAGAGTATTCGCCGTGTATGAAAAGACAACATCTTCCGCATCTGGAATAAGTGCAATCGGGACGAAAAACAAAGCAACGATGGCCGAGAACGCAACCGTGAAGTTCTTGAGAAAGAGACGTCTTGAGATCAAGAAAGAGGTCGTGACTACCAATATCAAAGCAAGAGCAGGGTGAATCTTGAAAGCAAACCCGGCAGAGAGCAATGCGACTCCAAGCGAACTTTTCTTTGAACGCAGAAAAGAGGAAGAGGCGGCAGCAACCATAAGCAGGCCAAAAGAATCGCCATTCAGCGGAAGAAGGTCCGCAACGCAAGCAAGTGACAAGAAAATTGCTGCGATCGACATCGAGAAATTCTTCGACTCCCGAGTCCTCACTGCGTGGTAAATCACAAATGAAGTCAAAATTACTACAAGCGCAGATACGACTCGTATCCCCAGATCCAGGCTCGCGGGTTCGAAAAGTATAGACTTCAGAAAGAGGTATACTCCAGCCCATACAACGAAAAAGAATGGAGGGTAAGGAGCAGCCCAAGGATTGCTCGAATATGGCGAGACGCCAGAAGCGAAATAAGCGATCTTTTGAACATCGACGGAGAAGAAAATCGTGAACGAATTTGGATACAGGGGTGATAGTGAAGTCGATGCGAGGGAAGTGATGAAGAGAAGGCAGCTGACCTTCTTACTTTCGAGCTTGCACCGAACTGAGTCAAAGCCTTTCTCAAAGAAGTAATCGAGTGTTTTAAGCTTGCTCATTTTCAATTACTTCCCCCTGTTTACGACCACTACTCCTATGTAATTCCAGGTTTGGTTTCGTTGCGCTTTTCTCTTGAAGTTTCCAAGGATAGCTCCGGCATACTTTGAGTCGCCCGCTGTCAACTGCTTTGCGTCCTTCCTGTCAAACGGTAAATGCATGAAAATCCTTTTTTCCAAATCGCGCTTGAAGTTCAGTCACTGAACCTAGAAGAGCAGCCGCAGGATGGGAGCCTCTAATGGAAAATACAATTGTTCACAAAGGATTGTGGGAGGCACTCATCCAATCTTTGCATAATCCCATGTTGAATAATACAGAGGCACCAGTTCAATAACTATCGAGGAACCAGAGCTTACGGACTCCATCATGGATTCGGCATATGTGGTGTCGCTTTCGCCCATGTATCTTGAAATGATCTTTTGACAAATGTCATGCGCCTTTGGCAAGTCTCTCACGACGTTCGATCTCGCCTTTCCCTTTATCCCTCTGTAAGGCGATGAATCAGTGTCGATGCAGAAATACGCATTCCTCGTTCTGGACAAATTTGTTGATTTTCGACTATCTTTTTCAGTGAAGATATAGATTCTGCCGTTCTCGTAAAGGTACCAGACCGGGTGGATTACAGGATCACCTCTAGCATCTATGGTTGCAAGCCGAAGCGGCAAATTACTCGTTGCAAGGAACTTTTGGCATTCAGATTCGTCCATTCCCGGAACATCCTGCATTGCTCTAAGCATCCTCATACCCTTGGTCAATGGGAAGAATAGATCACTTTGGTGATTTCTACTATCGTTGCGAATCTAATAAAGTAAAGTACCTTCTCTGACTCGCTTCTTAGAATGACTTTCTCCAATCTCAGAAGCTTCTTAATTGCTAGCTACAATACGAATTTAGGAGTTAAGGCTCTTGCTACAAGCAAGGCTCAATTTTTTTCCTTCGCAGTTTCCTCAAGCTATGGTACAAATAAATCCGAAGCGATCCGATCTGGATTCAAGAGAGAGTTTCTTGGTGCAAAGATATTTTCACCAAAAGCAAACTTTAGCCTTATGCGGATTGGAAGTCCAAGAGTCGAGATTTTTACAGAGACTGCGTTACATTAGCACTCTTTGAACAAATTAGAGATCGTCCCGTTCTTCTCGAGAGAATTGCTCCTCGTGGCTCTTGCAAGGATCGTAATCCTACGATACTATAATCTCCCGGGGCAGTTTGCCGGAGGAATATGCTTGTTTTCGAAAATGATTGCTCTCTTTCTAAAGACGCCATGAATTCAACCCTCTTCTCATCGTATTCTTATTTTGCTGCCTCTTCCAACTTTCAAGTTTTCTTGCTTACTTCGGAAAAGGGAATGCATACCTGGAGTCATTATTGCGTTTCATGGTACATTCGTCTAGCGGAATTTATCGATTCCCTCGGTGCACGTCTGGAAGCCCCTTTCCCTCAGTCAAAAATCTTTGCAAACTCTTGCCGAAATAGAAATCCCAACCTGACTTACAGTCGTCATAGCATTCAATTCTTGGCACCAATCCAACATGCGTCATGATAACCTTCGTCTTATCTCCTTCAGAAGATAGTTCCCAGACAAGTTTTGTTCCCTTCCATTCCTTTTTGTCTCTTGTCCAGCTTATGTTGCAGTCTGTAACAAGCCACACCGCCCTGTTGCCCTGTATCAGCTCAACCACTTAGAAATTGACGAAAGTTTCTCCGAACTGTACTGTGAAAACACCGCCGATGCTTTGGGAATTTCCACGAAAACTTGCAGTCCACCAATCTGAGACGCGCTCGATTCTTTCCAGAGCTTCGTGTGCACTGACTTTTGCAGTGAACGAAGAACTGTAACTTTCTTTTTGTTCCACAATCTCTTTCATGTTTGAGTTCATCATTTCATCCAACCATTCAATTCACTTGCATTATGCAAGTAAGTATAAAACACTTGTGTTTTGCAAGTAAAATGCTATAAATTTATCCTTTCACAATGATACCATGACAACATCGGCAAAGGTATTCGGCCAAATGATGCACCATAGGTATAGGTCGAAATGCCCGGTTAATTTCGCGCTGGAAACATTTGGCGACATGTGGTCCCTACTTATTATCAGAGACATAATACGATTCAAAAAGAAAACTTACGGAGAGTTTCTCAATTCCGATGAAAGAATCTCAACCAACATACTCGCTGACAGACTAAACCGTCTTGTGCAAGCTGGCATACTTAGGAAGATGCCCGACAAGGTCGACAGGCGTAAGGACATCTACAAGCTTACTCAAAAGGGGATAGACCTCTATCCAATGATGCTTGAAATGATACTATGGGGAGTTAAATATGGTACTGATATAGATGAATCTTACAAAGCTATACTTCCTCTCATCAAGAAAGATAAGGAAGCATATATCAAAGAAAGGTTGAGAGAAATAACTGAATTTGCAAATTCAGATTAGAAGAGTCAACGATCAAGTCCAAAGTATCTCTCTGTATTTCTGCTAGGAGAAAGACTGCAACAAAGGCGTCTCTTTGTTACTATCTGAGCGACAACAACGATGGATTGTTACAAACAGTTTAGGACAGGTCTCTTTCGTTACATAAGGAAGGCTTTAGAAAATAATCAAGACGATTCGTGTTTAACTTTATCTAGATCTTTATCCCACATCAAGCATTTAGGGCAAATCACTTGGAATATCTCAATTCATATGTCGGATTCAATGAAATTGAGGACTGAGCCTCTATATCATTCTCTGTTAAACTACGCAACTATTTCGTGGCTTTAACTTGTGTCGATCTTCCATCACAAAGATCTAGTTATACTTTCTTTTTGAGAGATTCTGTTACGACCGATTCAGAATTGTGATTCCCCCTAAAAGTTTTAGAAACGCCAACTGTTCTTTCTAGCTTCTCTCTCTCTTGCAAGCCTCGTGATTGTCTACACCGTTTTTCAGTTTGTGTCATGATCTCATAATGATTCAAGAAAGAAAGCTCTCGAAAAGGGCGATCTCCTCAGCAAAGACATACGCTGGAGAAGAAAGAGAGTAAAAGTTTCTTTCTCTTTTTGGAGAAAGATAAAGGAGCCATAATTGTATTTGGAGTTTGCTCTTGTGGCCTCGTAAACACATATCAAGACGAACGTCGCTCCAAATATCGTCTGCTTCTCAATGTTGTGCTTTGGCACGGCTACGAGCAAAAGCGAACAACCCAACGAACAAACTAAATAATGCTGAAATAATGAGGTAAGGAGAAGCAAAGGTTCGTTAGAAGTCAGACATGTCCAAAGTCAGAGTCGCAATAGCAGGCGTGGGAAACTGCGCTTCAGCCCTTATTCAGGGAGTCACATACTATGCAAACTCGGGTAAAGCAAAGGAGGAGGTCATCGGGCTCACCGAGTACAGCCTTGGAGGATTGAGGCCGCAGGATATCGAAGTCGTCTGCGCCTTTGATGTCAACGAAGGAAAAGTGGGCAGGGATTTATCCGAAGCAATATTTGCGCATCCGAATAATACGGTGAAGATCGCCGAAGTCCCAAAGACAGGGGTAAAGGTTCAGAAAGCTCCGGTTTTAGATGGAATAGGGAAGTATCTCGAGCGCGTGATAAAGATCTCCGATGAACCGGAGGTTCCATCCGTAGCTCAGTCGATAAGGGACTCTGGTGCAGAAATTCTCGTAAACTATCTTCCGGTTGGTAGCACGAGGGCAGTTCAGTTCTATGCTGAAGAGGCGATCAAAGCAGGAGTTGCGTTCGTCAACGCTATTCCGGTTTTCATCGCCTCGGATGCCCTTTGGCAAAAGAAATTCAAGGACGCTGGCCTTCCAACTGCGGGAGATGACGTGATGAGTCAGCTGGGGGCGACTGTACTCCACAAAACAATTGTGAAACTTTGTGTGGATCGAGGAGTCAAAGTCGACGAGACGTACCAGCTTAACGTGGGTGGAGACGCCGATTTCCTCAACATGCTTGAAGAATCTCGTCTTGTCGATAAGAGAATAAGCAAGACCAGTGCTGTAACAGCTATGACGCCGTATGAGCTCCCCACGAAGATTGGCCCAAGCGAGTACATCCCATTTCTTGAAAATGACAAAATCTGTTACATATGGTTGAAGGGGCGGTATTTCGGAAACATACCGGTCACGATTGACGTGAAACTTCGAGTTGTTGACGCCTACGACAGCGCGGGCGTCATGGTTGATGCAATTCGTGGAACAAAGATCGCCCTTAATAGAGGAGTCGCAGGCCCGCTAGAGGCGATATCTGCGTATTGCTTCAAGCATCCCCCCGTTCAGATGCCATATCACGAAGCTAAGAAAGCCTTCCTAGACTTTGTAAACGGTAAATCCGGAAGCTTCGAAAAATGACTGAGAAGCAGTCACGCTCGAGAGGTGTGATCTTATAACTGCTTTGGAGAAAGCAGTCCAAGTGAGCGGATCGAATCTTTCCTGATGTTCCCCTTTCGATAGTTTTCACCAAGAAAATCTTCCGCTTGGGCCCTACGTATGCCACTCCTTTTGTGCCGAGCATTTTGTTCTCGATCCTTGCAGGATTCGAGTTCTTCTCACAGTAATTGTAACTTTGTGAGACGCGAAAGTCGTGTTTATAGTTTCTCAGGGTTCTCTGATGAGAAGAACCACTACGCTCGCTTTCTATTCACGCGCTGGATAACCACAAAATATGCTTTTCCTAGCTAAAGGGGAGAGAGACGAGATCAGAGGTCTAGAAGGTTCGAATTTTTCTAGAAGAAAGACTGAACCACTCACTTTTTTATTGCGGCAGCTTTTGTCAAGGACATACTGTTCAGTCTTTCGTTCAAGAGGCTCTCGAGCTCTTGAATCGCATGAAGGGCATCCTGTTTCGAGAGTGTCCTTTTGACATGAGAGCCATCCCATTTCTCAAGCCATTCTTCGATCTCATCCAATTTTTATTTGCACTCTTCCTTTTTCTAATCCAAAAGAAAGATGCCAAGATCAGTGTCTTCAAAAACTATAAGCTCGATGAATCACCCAACCGTAATTTTTTTCTAGAAACTTCTATTCTTGTTGAGCTTGTGAGATACTCTTAGGGCGTCCACTCTGATCAAGATAGGAATGTCTAGTCGACACATGCTGATGATGGTGGTTTTGAAAGCTTCTTTCAAATAAGCAGGGAGAGAAAAAGACTTTGAGCAGAGAAGGAAGAGCAATCTCAGATAATCACAATCACATTCTGGCCTCACCTATTGAGTCAATGTTTGAATCAGCCATGGCCAAAGGCGCGGCCGCCATCTCAATTACGGAACACCTTTCTCAATTCAAAGAGATGAGAGAAAGCATCGCATTCTCATCGTACCACTCCGAGGGAAGAATATTTCGGGATCTTAAGGAATATCTGACAGAATTTCACAAAATCTCGGATCGAAGCACGCACACAAAGCTTAGAAGGGGGCTAGAGGTCGACTACATTTCCAAATATCAAAAGCAGATCGGCGAGTTTGTTGCGAGGGAAAGGTGGGACATACTTCTCTGCTCTGTTCACGAGCTTTCAGACAAAAAGGACATTGAAGAGAGCATCCCCGAAAATCTTGGTATCAAGAGCTTGCGATCGGAAGACAAATGGAGAGAGTACATGGCCGTTCAAAAGGAGGCGATTGAAAGCGATTTCATCCCATTTGACGTTCTCGCTCATCCAGTCAGGCTCTTCGCCGGGGCCAAAAGCTTTCCTTCTGACCTGATAGATGAGATGCTTGTGGACCTCGCAAGAACGGCCAGAAGGAATAACAAGGCTCTCGAGCTGAATGCCACAGATCTTTCACGCAACAAGGAACTCGTCCTAAGACTTGCTACTGCCTGTGCTATTGCTGATTGCGAGGTAAGCTTTGGGTCTGATGCGCATCACCCTTCTGAGGTACTCAAAAATGTGGATTTGGCACTTGGCCTCGTGGATAAATTCCACCTCAGAGTGAAAAAACTTGAATCCAAGCATTGGTAGCAAGGAGAGAGTTAGATTAAGAGATTTGAAAAGGAGGATCGCAAAGAGCGGGGAGGTCGGAAGGAGTAGTAGGGCTTTCCAAGTGCGATATGGCTTGTATGTTCCAAACTTTTGTAGCGTCAGGTCGCCATGCGAGTACGTAAAACTCGCGAAAGAAGCTGAGAGGACTGGATGGGATGGATTTTTCATTTGGGATCACCTTGTGGAGTGGAATAAGAGAGTCACCGTATTTGATTCCTTCATACTGCTCTCTGCAATTGCAGTCAATACGAAGAAAATTCGTATTGGAACGACTGTGACTCCGCTTCCCCGCCTCTGGCCTTGGACTGTTGCTCGACAAGTTGCTACGCTTGATCACTTTTCGAATGGCAGAATGATACTAGGCGTGGGTCTCGGGGGAGAAGAAAGCTCCGACTATGAGAGATTTGGGCAATCTGGAGATCTCAAGACACTTGCTGAGATGGTTGATGAATCGCTCTTGATAATCAATGGACTCTGGTCTGGAAAGTGGTTCTCCTACGAAAACGGAAAACACTATCACGTCGGTAGATCTCTGTTCCTTCCTAGACCCGTTCAAAGACCAAGGATCCCCATCTGGGTTGGCGGCATGTGGCCGAGAAAGGGGGCCTTCCATCGAGCCGCAAGGTGGGATGGAACTATTCCTCTCAAGGACCCTGGAAATCTGCTCAAGCCAAACGAACTTCAACAGATTTTGAGGTACCTGAAGAGTTTGAGAGGGAACCTTTCGAACTTTGATGTTGCAGTTATTGGCCGGACAAGCGGAAGAAATCGTCAGGCGAATTCTGAAAAAGTCTCTAGGTACATTGATGCTGGCATGACTTGGTGGCTTGAAAGCTTGTATACAGAGAGAGATTCTCTTGAGAGAATGCTAGAACGCATCCGCCTCGGTCCTCCAGTGATGCAGATTTGAGAAGGGAAACTCAATCTCGTAGATCGCTCGCTTTATCCACGAAGTGAATCACCAAACCTTCAGAGAAAGCGGAGAGCATCTTCGCTTCCTCCAACTCTTTTCTGAAATATTATTATCTTCGAGGTCTACCCTATCTCTTCCTTGCCCTGCTCATCAAAAACCAGGCAGAGTTCAATGTTTTGAAAGTTTTCAGCTACAATGGATTCGAATTGTACAACTTCAAGAGCATCGTCTCCACAATATTTCCCTCACCCCGAAAGAGTATGAGGAGACTTCTCTTCCCCTTTCTCTAGGAAACAATGTTCAGTAGTTAACTAAATACTTGAGGGATTATTCAATGTGTGGAAGCAGGGCATACTTTTGTCTGACGCACTATCTGAAGACAAAGTAGTTGTCACGGGGGTTTGTGGCTTCCTCGGGTCCTTCATCGCCGAAAGGCTTCTCAAGGACGGACATCACGTTGTCGGCCTCGACAACCTTTTCCGAGGAGATCTGAGAAATCTCGAGATACTCAGAGAATATAGCGATCGATTCCAATTCTTCAACGCAGACATAACAAACGAAAACGAGATACTTCCCGAGATGTTCCGGGGTGCATCTTCCGTGTTTCATTACGCCGCCATAAACGGTTCCGGATTGCATTTCCATGAACAACCCCTCGACATCCTCCGTGTCAATGTGCTTGGAAGCGTGAACATATTCGAAGCGGCCGTAAGAAGCAGTTCGGTAAAGAAAATCGTTTTTGCATCAAGCGGGCTCGTCTATGGACAACCAACATCAAACCCTCGGAGCGAAGACGCACCTCTTGCGGTTCCTAACGCGAGTGGTCCGAACAATTCATATGCGCTCAGTAAGATGATAGGAGAGTCCTACCTTCTTTCATACGCCAAGAAGTACGATTTGGAGTATCTCATCTTCAGGATTTTCGATACCTACGGCCCGCGAATGGATTCGTCTGCTTACGATCAGTTCTTGACGGAGCTCATGAGAAAGTTTCTCTTTGAAGAAGAAATTCTTCTCCCGTCCGACTCGGGCCAGATCAGAAGATCCTTCTGCTTTATCGACGACAGTGTTGAGATGGCCATTCGATCATTTCAGAAATTGAAAAACGAAACCCTCAATCTCGGCGGCGACGGAACAAATTCGATCCTAGATCTGGCAGTGCTCCTTCACAAAGTCTCCAGCCATCCTTTTGATTATGGCGCTTCGCCCAAAAGTGAGTGGGAAATTGGAAGCATAACGCCCGATATTACTAGGATAGTCTCAGAGACAGGCTATTCTCCGAAAGTTTCTCTTGAAGAAGGTCTTTCTAAGACTCTCCGTTGGTTCGCCCAGAAGTGGCATATTGATCTCGGGCCCCGAGGAATTTCTTGAATTTCCCAGCGGGAGCTCCCTCCTCCGACCCCTTGACGAGTAGGGGAAATCGCAGAGATATTTGCAACTTACCGCCATACTTTTTCTCTCTCGTCCCGAGACACTAAAACCAGTAGAAAGAGCTTTTCTGGCTTGAAAAGGAAAAATAGCACGTTTCCCATCCCTCATGTAAGGCTTTAAGCAGCGAAATGCCCGATACTCTACCGACAGTGCGAGGCGATGAGGCAGCTGAAAGATACAACTGGTTGGAAGCCGCGAGACTCTACGCAGATTCCTTCGCTCAAGACAAGACCCTTTCAGTTTCCGACATTGAAAGGTCTGGATCTTGTCTTGTGAACGCCGCGTTTCAGGCGCGTCATTGCGACGATTTCCAAATGAGACTCTCTGATGCAATCGCGTTTTACCAAAGGTTTGCGACTCAGTTCGAGACGCATTCCCGAATGAGACAGAAAGAAAGAGAAGGAGAAGGCGATCGAGATTCAGCAAAGAGCTCATATCTCTTAGCCAAAGCCGTCTTGCTGAAAAGCTGGCTCACAAAAGATATCGAAGAAAGAAAGAAACTCATCCTTCATTCGATCAATCTTGCAGAGAGATCACTGAGAAAGTTTCTCTCCCAGGACGCGCGAGATTGTTCGGACATTGGAATCTTTTACAACCACTTGCTCTCCTGCTTTTGTGAGCTCTTGGCATCAGAGACCAACGGAGATTCGATTAGAGCACTGATCGAAAAATCAATTGGTTACTGGGAAACTTCGATAGAGATGCTCTCGCGAATCGGCTTTGAGAAAGAGCTCTGCGAGATGTATTTTATTGGATATAACTTGTTTACTTTCCAGAGTGTTGCTTCACTGTCCAGCAAGATTAGGGAACTTTCTTCAAACAAAGCAAGCGAGTGTAGTAGAAAGATAAGACAAATTGTGCTTCACAAGAAGGAATTGAAACTGCTGGTGCGAGAAACGGGAAATCTTTATGCCTTGGTAAGCCAAGATGATGGAAAGGACTCGTTCAGGCAGATCCAAGAAATATGCGATGAGCTTCTCCCGAGAGCCCGTGATTCTGGAGATAGCCTTCTGATTTGCACTCTTCTCCGTGGACTCATAAGCACCGCTGCATGGTCATTGGGCCTTGCAGAAGATAACCCGGAAGCTCGGGTCAAATTGCTTTTGCAGATTCGACAGAATTTCAACGAATTGATCAGTTTATACGACATTGTAACTCCAATCGGTCTTCATACGCTCTTTCTCCCAACATCTTTCACAGACATAATAAATTCTGAGCTGGAAGTCGCTCATTCTGAACCAAACGTCGAAACGAAGAATGTTCTCGCAGACAGGGTTCTTGACTTATGTGAATCAGCTTTAAAGCGTTTCCAAGACAACCCAAACGAAATGGTAATTGAAGCTGCAACTGCTAACTCGTATATCTTCAGGGCGAGTCTTGAAAGGGATCGCGGAACCAAGATAAAGTTCCTCTATCAAGCACGGGTACGCGTTAAGAGACGGCTCGAGCTCTTGAGCCGCATATCACCTCAACATTACTGGGACTTCGGAGCTGGATACTGTCAGCTGGCGAGTGTCTGCTATGAGATTTCCAATCTGGTTGAGAGCCGTGAAGATCGGATCGATTTGATCGAGCAAGCTTTGCAGGCTTCATCAAGCGGACTTGACCTCATTCAAAAGCACAAACCTGAGGAAGCTTTTGGCCTGAAGGCGCTCGTTCGTATTGCCATGTGGCTCGAAGAGCAGGGATCCATGTTGGAAACTCTTTCCAAGCTCGACAAAGACAGAAAGTACGAAGCTCTGAAAAGAAAACTATCAAATCTCGAGCTCGCCGCAGACACTTACATAAGGGCGGATCTTCCTAGCAGAGTGGCAGAGACCTACTGGGAGCTCGGCAATACTGATTCCCTGTTATATGAGGACCTAAGAGCTTCCGATTGTTGCGAGAAGGCTTCAAGATATTTCAAAGATGCTTCGAGAAAGATTCTTGCTCTGAAGGAATACTTCCAAGATTATTCAGTTTACATGTCTGCTTGGTCACTTGCCCTAAAAGCAAGACACAACCATAATGTGGAAGACGACCACTTGGCGGCAGCAAGTTATTTTTCGAGAGCGGCTGACTTGCTAGCTGAGTCAAGCAGTTGGTCTCCAATCTCGTATTACTTACAAACGTGTGCGAGAATGGAACATTTGGAAGGACTATTTGCCGCAGATCAAGATCGAGAAAAGGAGAAACAATTCCTCTTAGAAATCTCAGATGATTTCTGGAAGTGCCAACAGTCATTTGAAATTCTATGCACTGGAGCGGAAGACACACAAAAGTCGACGATCTTTGAATCTTTCGCTTTCCTATCTTCTCTGCGGAGGCGCTATTGTGACGCAGCTGCAAGACTTGCAGAAGCAGTTGAGCACTACAGTCAAGGAAATTTGAAGGGCTGCATAAACTCGTTTGAACAGGTCATTGGCTCCCTTTCTAAAATTGCGCAAGTTCAAAGGTCCGACTGGGAGAGACAGGAAGTTGAGGCGTTGATCTCATCCTGCAGGGGATGGGAGATAATGTGTCAGGCCGATGAGAAGAGCTCTCCTCAAATTTACGAAGATGCTGCGGTAGAATTCTTGAAATCAAGTAGGAAGACTCTCAAAGCAGAGAGTGCACTAATCGCGAGAGGCAACGCGAACTACTGCCTTGGAATAGCGTCAGGGCTCAGATTTATCAAAGAATGGAACACAAACCACCTTGAAGCGGCGAAATCTTACCTTTACAGCGCGTTTGATGCGTACGCAGAATCAGGGAAATCGAGTGAGGCCAAGGCAATAATTGCAACGGAGCGCGTTCTTGATTCCTTTGGCCAGATTCGGCTCACTCTACTAGCAAACAATGATGAGGACAGGGCAAAGAACCGTTTCGCAGCCGCGAAGACCCTTGAAAATGCTCAGATACTTTTCGAGAAATCTGGACAACACACAAAAAGCGAGAAGCTCGGCCCCATCATTGATAAGATCAGGCAAGATGAAGAACTTTCCTCCTTAAGGCTTGAAGAAATATTTTCTTTGCAAGTGATATCCTCTGCAAATATCGCGAAGAATCTTGCAACTCCTCTTTTTGGAGGAGCGATCGTGGAAGGTCTATCAGAATTTCAAGGGCCCAACGTGCAGATGGTTGCGATCTACGCGAATAACGTTATTCCAAAGAAGACATTTGAATTCAGGCTTGACTTTTACAATATTGGAAAGCAAGCAGCAATACTTCACAAATTAAAATCTTCGCTTCCTGTGGGAATGGAGCTTGTACAAAAGCTAGAACATTTGGATATTGAGCGTCAAAGGAGGGAAGTCGATGGAAAAACTGTAGATGTGCTCGTCGAGTTGAATGGTCGGAGATTGGAACCTTTTCAAACGACCGCAATTACCTTTCTTGCTAGAGTAAACGACATTGGGGAATTTGAGGTTCACTTTGTACTTTACTACTCTGATCTGAGCGGTGGTCGCACATCCACGCTCACGAGCAGAACAAAGATCGATGCGAAGCCAGACCTTCGATTTGACGATGAGAGAATGTCGGCGTTTTTCGAAGCTTTGGTTGAAGCTTTCATCGACGACCGTGTGAGACGTAAGATTCGTTCGGAAATAGCAGGGGAGAGAACCTTGTCTCAGATAGCAAAACAGGCTGGAGTCTCGGCTTCGGCTCTATACCAACATAGGAAAGTTGGGCTCGCCTCTATTTTCGGCGAGTTGGTATTCAGGGGTCTTGTTGAGAAAAGGGTCTACGAAGGCGAAAGAGGTAGAGGAGGAGAGGTCGTGAGATACAGAATCGCTTACGAGAAGTCGCCTCTCAAGGAGTATTTAGATGAAAGAATAGGCAGCTTGGGGAGGGCATGAAAGACTGCTCTAATGAACCTCAAAGACAAAGATCCGAAAATAAAATCTTTCTCCCGGGATCGGGAGACAAACACAAGCAAATCTATTGAATGTCGAGGATCCTCCAAGGCACCCAGAGCTCATCCACTGGGCCATTATGCTTTGGTGAGAGATATGAGTTGAAAAGTGTCAGTGCTACCTGCGGCGGATAGCTGATAATAGGTTATCAGATATATCTGAGTCCCTTGCAAGTTCCCCACGTGGAAGTTGTAAGATACAGAGCCAAAGGTCCATGTGTAAGACCACACTTGCAACTCAGTTGCACCGAAGGTTTGTATTCCACTTCCTACAAGGTTCGCTTGTGAGAAATCTGATAGATAAGTCTGAGCTGAGTCGACCATGCTCAAGAACGCAGAAACGTAGACCGCTGAGGCAGATATGATCGCTGAACCGGTGTAATTTACTCCCTGATAAGTGACCATTGTAATGTTACCAAGAGGATTGAACCAGAGTAGTGCGCTGGAGTTCTCCGAGGTGCTAATAGCGGTAAAATTGGTCTCGGTCAGCTGAGTGGAATTGATCATGTAGGTACCAAGAACTTTGTAACTGAGAGTCAGGTTTCCTGCAGAAGATTCGTACTCAACTGTCATCTGAGAAAAGTTCCCAATGAGATCTTTGAAACTAGTAATAATGTTTGAAAGGTAGAAAGAACTCCCCGAAGTCGTTGAAGAGGAAGATAGCTGGGAGTAGGACGAGGATGAAGATGAAGATGAGGAGGGCACAGAACTCGTACTTCCAGAAGAGTTAGTGGAGGGAGAGGTAGTACTCGAACCACCATTCATCACAATCAGATATGCACCCGCACCAGCGGCAGCAATTATTACTACAATGATTAGAATCACTGCGACCGTTGCAATTGCATAGGAGGGACCAATTTGCTTGAGAGAACTTGCGCAATCAGGTACCGATCGTGAAAAAGATCTGCGAAATGTCATGCCTAATTGACACAAATAGCGTGTGTGGGATTTGCCTACTTAACGAGAGCTTAACAATGTTAAGTAACTTTACACTGCATTCTTTCCTTGCGAAAATTGTGGTATTTGCAAAATACAAGCTCGCAGGAAAGAGAAGATAAGTGGATGCGTTAGCAATATTTCCTTGCTTGAGCTTGCTTAGTGAATTCATTCGAGTAGTGGCTCAACTATCAATTGTTCCAGATCAGAAGGCCCACCCAAGAGTCGCTGGGCTTCTGCGAGAGCCGCTTTCGCCGCGTGCCCTCTGTCAGTTACTCTATAAACAAGGATAGGCCCGTCGTCGCATTCAAGGGGCTCCAGAAGATCCTTTTCGAGTAGAAGAGAAAAATAGCCCTCGAATCTTTGGAAACTCAGGCCACTCTTCCCTGCAAGCCTTGTCTTGGAGGAGTTTTCACATGACGCAGCCTTCAAAATCTCCAATAGAATTTGGATTTGCGTTCTTCTAGCTTGTGGAATGCGGTTTGTCATCATCATAATCCGGGGTCCCAAATTTTATTGATGTTTAGAAGTTTGGCAATGAAATATGGAAAGAAATTGTAAGAGCATCTCTACAAACACGACTCCCTTTTGAAGCGTGTTCTACTTGGAATCGGCCTCGATAGTGTTCGCTTGTGCACTTGGCGTAGCAATCTTCACTTTCTCTTTCTGCCCGATGCTCTGTAAGAAGTATGCAGAGAACAGCATAATTATTGCAGCAATTTCGAGATCTAGGCCAGACCCCAAACCTAGGGGGTGTCCGACATCAGAAGCTAGCTCGTAAGAAAAGAAATATGCAGATCCGACTGCGACTATGCCGTAAATCCCTGAGAGCAACTTTGGTCCTCTTCCCAAGATTCCCATTACGCCTTCAATCACCGAGGCGGGCCAAAATATCAACACAATCACAAACACGACCGAGAGGAGGGCAAAGTTACCGTAAGACGGGTTCAATAGCAACCTCAGTGCTGAAGAGTTGAAAGCAGATGATGCACCCCCTGATGAGGCATATTTGATTACCATCTTGTAGGCATCGAGTAATGTGAAACTGCCTATTGAACCGCCTATCGACCACCAAGTAAAAAAGCCCGCTACGAGAGCCGTAACGAACCCACCCGTAGACACAAGTTTTCCAATGCTGAGCATGTTTTCTTCTTTCAGGGAAGAAAATTAGATAGGCATTTTTCCACTCTCTGGCTATACATTCGCCTTCTTTGAATGATATTAAAAATGGTCATTGCTCGATCTGCTTCATGTTTTCAGGATTTTTCGCATGTTATGGGCGTTTTCTCTCTCGATATAGGCCCTGAAGGGCTCTTCTTGCAAAAGAGGCTATTTTAGAGAAGGAAGGTCATAAGCCCGAGAAAAAGAGTTATGCAACGTAACCAAACGAGGATTTTTGTTTGTTCTCGAGAAGAGAACACACTTTCTCATATGATGGCAGCTCCGCGATGGTAATTTTCTGGCTTGTCTACTTAAGAAGAAATAGTAAGAAGTTCCAATGATCGTGTTGCCAATCAACTATGCTTTAATTTCGTGAACCCGTTGTTCTGAGTTGATACTAACGGTTAATTTCTCCTAAGCCTTTGGATCAATATCGTAGAAGCAAAACTATCCGGTGCGAAGCTAATCTGAGATCCTCCGACACACCACCATGAAGAACCCAATCTTTGAGTTGAATCGCCTCAGCAAAGGAAGCTCGTATTCAAGAGAAAGATCAAATATGATCGCTACACCTTTCACTGCACTGCAATCAAGATCACACTCGTAACTATGAGAGTCCACCTGCTCATTAGAAGAGCTCTTGTTCCGTTCTTTTGCTTGTTACTACGAGCTACAAGATCCTTCAATATTCAGACCATTTATGCAATCAAGTATGTCGTTTTCCCTTTATCTGAGAGTGAAGGGGACAGAATGAAATGTCTGTTATCGCAACTCGACATATATCAGATACAAGACGTACTGAATGATAAATTATCAATCAAGCTTATACGTAAGAATCGCGAAAACATATTCGAAATCTATGCCTCAAAGACAGATCCTAGTTCCGCTCGAAGTCGCTCCTCCAGTCGAGCCTGAATACGATCCGGCTTATTGCAAGACATGCCAAAAGAGAGGTTTGCGTTACCCCAAATTAGCAAGAACATTATACAGCGACTGTGAGGAACATTTCAGACAAAGAGTCAGACGGCTACTTCTCACCGGAGTTTACATCATTCAGAAGCGCTGAGTGAGAGGGGAAAATTTCTTTCCTTTTCCCTCTACTACATCGTAGGTCGATACGGTTTCAATCACCACGAACCTAAAGAGCTAGGCGGATAGCTTCGTCCAAGTCTTCTATCAGGTCGTTGACGTCTTCTAATCCCACGGAGAGGCGAATCAATCCATCAGTAATCCCTGCTTGCTCTCTAGCTTCCTTGCTCATAGCCGCATGAGTCATTGTAGCTGGATGGGTGACCATTGTTTCGATTGCGCCGAGATTTTCGGCAAGCGTAATAAGAGAGAGGCTTTTTGCAAACTTTAGCCCGGCCTTGACTCCTCCTTTGAGTTCAAACGCGAGCATCCCTCCATGCCCCCTGTGCTGCTTTTTGGCAAGTTCTGCCTGAGGGAAGCTCGGAAGTCCCGGATAGAGCACCTTCGAGACTTTCGGATGGCTCTCCAAGTGTTCAGCGATCTTCTGAGCGTTTTCGCTATGCTTCCGCATCCTAAGATCGAGAGTTTTGAGCCCTCTTATCGTGAGCCAAGCGTTGAAGGGTGAGAGTATCGTCCCAACTGCGTTTTGGAAATACTTGTAATCTTCCAATAGCTTAGGATCTTTTGGAATCAGTGCGCCTCCTACGGTTGTGTTGTGTCCCTCGATGTATTTCGTGGTGCTATGCACAACCACGTCGGCTCCAAGCTCGAGGGGAAGTTGAAACGCAGGAGTGAGGAATGTGTTGTCAACAATCAACTTTGCATCTCCTTTGATTTCAGCTAATGCCCTTATGTCGGAGAGTTTCAAAGTTGGGTTTGCGGGAGTTTCAATGAAGATGATTTTTGTGTTTTCTCTCATTGCCCTCCTCACAGCGTCAGGATCAGAAGTGTCTATGTAAGAAAATTTCAGTCCGTATCTTGAGAGTATATTGTTGCAAAGCCTCGGAGTTCCTCCGTAGACTACGGTGGATACTATTGCGTGATCTCCGCTGTTAAGCAAACCGAAAGCAGCTGTAATTGCTGCCATTCCAGTTGCAAAACAAGCCGCTCCAGCGCCTCCTTCAAGCTCAGCCAAATTCTCTTCAAGAGCAGCAACTGTGGGGTTGCCCGTTCGGCTGTAAGTATATCCTTTGTTTACTCCGACAGCACTCTGTGCATAAGTGGTCGTCTGATAAATAGGAAGCGCCATTGCTCCAGTGGCTGGATCAGGCTTTTGCCCAGCGTGTATCGCTCGGGTCGCAAATCCTAGCTGTTTGCGGTTCTTCCTCTTGTTCTTCTTCTCCTCCTCTTCTTCTTCCTCCCTTCTATTTCGAGCCGTCGTTGCTACCTGCACTTCTCTTTCTCCTCAACTCATCCTAGATTTTTCTCTCGCAACTATCAGTATAAAAAACGGTTTCTATGCGCACGACAAGCCGGAGAAGACGAAGAAGAAGCTCGAAAAGATTGGTTGCCTTGAAGGTCGAAGAACCAAGCTTCAATCTATAATGGAGAAGCTGGAAAGAGTAGGAATAAAGCCAAGTATACGGATTGTTCTGCCCCGAAATCTCTTCCAGCTATGCATCTTCTTCTACTTCCTTCCTTGAAGTGCAGCCTGATTTTGTGATTTTGCTTTATCATCGCCTTCCAATACTTTCTCTAGAAATCCATGCTCTAACATCCAATCATCATTGTATACTGTTGAAAGATATCGCTCTCCAGTATCTGGAATTATCACTACGATGTTATCTTCTCGAGAGTTGAATCTCTCGGCAATATTGAGAGCCGCGAAGACGGCTGCACCAGAGGATCCCCCTGCTAGTATCCCTTCCTCTCTAGCCAATCGCCTTGCAGTGATAAAGGCGTCTCTATCTGACACTTTGACCCACTCGTCAACCACGTCAGGCCACAGAGTTGCTGGAATGAAATCATACCCAATTCCCTCGACTTTGTACGGATGAGGGTTTGTCCCACCAGAAAGCACAGAGCCCTCTGGATCAACGCCTATTATCCTGACTCCGGGGTAGAGTTTCTTTAGCCTGTACCCTGCTCCGCTTATCGTGCCGCCAGTCCCCGCTCCCGCAACTAGTGCAGAAAGTTTTCTTCCGCGAAGCTGGTTGAATATCTCCTCACCGGTTCTGAAATGAGCCCTTGCATTTGCTTGATTGTTGCACTGATCGAGAAATACCGCTTCTGGAATATCTCTTGCAATCTTCTTTGCGACCTCGATGTAGTTGTTCGGGTCGTCATGGGGAAGATTTGGAGTCACGATCACTTCGGCCCCATAAGCTTTCAAAAGATCTCTCTTTTCCCTACTCATCTTCTCCGGAATAGTTATGATGAGCTTGTAGCCTCGCGAAGCACAAAGAAGAGCTAAACCGATGCCAGTATTCCCTGAGGAGGCTTCAACGATGGTGCTCACCCCTGGCTTCAAAAGCCCTCGTGCTTCTGCGTCTTCAATCATTGCAAGGGCGCATCTATCCTTCACACTTCCGCCAGGGTTCGTCAACTCCAATTTCGCGTAGATCGAACAAGAAATCCTCTTTGGGACTATGCGACTCAATTTCACGAGGGGTGTATTACCTATTGTATCTGCGATCGAATATCCACGCGATTGCTCAGTTTGAACAAGAGATGTCATTTTTGGTGTTGAATCATTGAACGATCAAAGATGAGTAGTTGAACTAGATTGAAGATGTTATTCGTATAGGAATATTCATTTTCGCGAATATGAATCATAAATCAATGCAAAGAGAGAAATCGAGAGAGACGACATCCTCCCTTTCTCTCTTTCTCTCTCTTCCCCCCTCACCCACCAAGCGAGTGGCCTAGCATAGGGTAGGAAGAACGCAACAATCATTTGAACTTCCCATATGAAGCGTTGAAGTGATCGCCTTAGCGCCTTCTTTGTCATAGGCGCTAGGATGAAGAGGTAGCGAAATCTAATTTTGAATTTGAACATTTCGTTTCTTCTTTCAGGCTCTACCATCTTTATCAAGATTCAAAAATACTCACTCTTTCGGACAGCTTGAGTAAAGCACCAAGAGATCAATATTTCTTAATTTTAGAAATTTCACTATGCGTAGCTTAAGATAGCTCGCGAGCAAAACAATTTGCAAGTCCACATCGTGAGCAAAGCATATACTCTCAAGACTTTGCTCGTGTAGGGAGCATTGCTCAAACTCCGATTAAGCGGGAAGCTTTGGCGCCACAGGGACTTTCAAAGGCTCTGGCTGAGCGATACTGTCAGCCAGTTCGGAAATCAAGTTACCTCACTTGCCCTTCCCACAGTCGCCATCCTCTTGTTCAAAGTTACCCCATTTCAACTTGGGATTTTACTCGCTCTTGGGCTTGTCTCCTTTCCCATCCTCGGGCTCTTCGTAGGTGTCTGGGTCGACAGGATGAGGCGAAGGCCGATCATGGTAGTTTGCAACTTCGGGAGGATGGCTGTTCTAGCTTCGATTCCAGTGGCTTTCGTGTTCCACGTTCTAACTTTGTACCAACTTTACGCTGTCGCTGCCCTAAATGGAACCTTCACTGTTTTCTTTGATGTCGCCTACCAGTCCTATCTTCCAGTTCTTGTCGAGAGATCGGACTTGATAGAGGGCAACCAAAAACTCCAGACAAGCCAGGCAGCCGCTTCAGTATTTGGCCCTCCGCTTGCTGGGTTCATTATAACTCTCTTCGGAGCGGCGCGTTCAATAATCGTGGACGCGGCAGGATATCTTGTTTCAGCCTTTTCCCTCACTTCGATCAAGAAGAGGGAGGAGAAGCCCGAAAGGAGGAGTAGGTTAGGAGCAGGAGGAGAAGAAGAAGTAGTAAAGGGAGAAGGAAAACGGGCCAAAAGATCCACTTTCTTTTCGGAGATGAAGGAAGGAATCCTAGTCGTAACGAAGAATCCAATCCTGTCTAGAATAGCGGGTTGCACTGGAACTTCGAATCTTGGATCTTCAATCTTCGGCGCAGTCTATCTGCTATTCGCGTACAATGTTCTCCATCTCTCGCCCTTTCTCGTTGGAGTAATCGGAGCTCCGGGAGGACTAGCTTTCGTAATCGGAGTGATTGCCGTGGGATGGATCTCGAGGAAGCTTGGAGTTGGAAGGACACTACTTTTTTCGACAGCCACGAGCTTTGCTTTTCTAGGTTTTCCACTGGCGATGCTGGGACAGCCCGTTGTGGTTCTTGCGACACTCACCTTCATAGCCTCCTTTGGGACTCCAATTTACAACATCGTCCAAGTCAGCCTGAGGCAGGCCATAACTCCGGATATTGTGCAGGGACGAATGAACGCGACGATGAGAACGATTGTTTGGGGAACTCTTCCAGCTGGCTCGCTCATCGGAGGAGCTCTTGGAACATATCTCGGAGTCGTTTACACTCTTGCAATCGGAGCGGCGATCTCAGGTCTCGCTTTTCTCTGGATACTTCTTGGTCCAGTCATTAAGCTCAAGGAACAGCCCACGCAGGTCGGTGTGGAGGACAAGAAACAAGCAGAGAAAGCTCTGGCAGATTCATTCAGCTCAGCGGGAAAGATCGAAGGCGTACTTGGAGAGCCTAGAGAGAACTAGATTTAGGTCGGGGGAGAGAGAAAAAGAGGAAAAATGGGGGAAAAGGAAGATTAGAATCGATTATCATCCGAATCTTGCTTTCATTGGGCAGGCTTTCTCGCGGCGAGAGCTTTGAGCGACTCCTCGACATGCTTGTTAAATTCGAGCTGCGAGCTGAAGATGTGAGCTATCTTTCCTTCCCTATCGATGACGAATGTCACTCGAGGCGGGATTGGAAGTATGGACCTTGCTACGCCATACTTCTTTCTTATCTCTTGGCTCTCATCGGCTATCAGGGTGAAGGGCAGCGAATGGTGCTCCTTGAAGCGCTTATGAGACTCTACGCTGTCAGAGCTTACACCAATCACCGTGGCTCCTAGGGCAGTGATTCGACTCCACTCGTCTCGGAACGCACAAGCTTCCTTCGTGCAACCAAATGTTTCATCCTTTGGGTAAAAGTAGAGTACGATTTCCTTCTTACCTATGAGTTCGCCCAGTGAGAAGCGCTCTCCGCTGTCTGTGATTCCTTCAAAGAGAGGAGCCTTGTCACCAACCTTGAGATGCACCAAGATCACCAAAGATTAAATTGGATGAATATCCTTGCGTTTAAACCTATTCCAAAAATCAGTACTGGGTCTTCATTTCCGAAGCCTCTGATAAAGAGGCAGTTTGATATTTAGTCGTTCCTTTCCTCTTTTTCCTGCTTCAAAAAGAAGAATAACAGGGAGAAAAAGAGGAGCGGTCGGAGAGAATTGAGAGGAGGAAAATCCCACGACAGACTTCTCAATCGTCTGGGGTGGACTATGACGCTTGGAGGAATCGCCGCGCTATTCGTTGGATCCATCGGATTAAGCACAACAAGGGGTGCCTTTGATCAGGGATTGACTTCTCAAGGCCTTCTCTGGAGCTTTCTCTACATTGTGCTTGCCTACGGAGGACTTGGACTCCTGATGCTCGGAGCCTCAAGTCTGGTCTTTGCAAAGATTGGCAAGAAGATTGAGGAAGAAGACGAGGACGAAGAAGAAGAAGAACCTTCGTCACCAATGTCTGAAGAGATCGAAGAGCAGATCGCTTAAGCCTCAAAAACCATGTTGAGCTCAAATCAGTTGCCTGATTGTGGCCAATGAGAAAAATTTGAGATGCTATAGATCAGATGATGATTTGACCTGTTCTGAAAAGAGGAAAAAGAGATACGCCGGATCCTGACCCTCTCAAAACCGAAGAGGCAGGGAAGTAAGGGAAAGTCTTGGCAGAATATTTTGAGCAGATATATATTTTCTTAGCTGCAATGCCGTAAAGTCCGAGTGTCGTGAACAAAACAAGTCAACATCGTTATGCTTTCTGTCTTTTCTTTTTCCTTGTGCTTTTTCTCTTTCTTTCGTGGATTGGTCCGTTTCAAGATCCAATATCTACGAGTGCAAACAGCGCTGTTTCTCGCGCCCAGATTTCTGTCACTGTGGGAGAAACGGTCACGGTGCTCTCACCCGCATCGTCCAACATGAGCTTGGTCTCTCTTTACGGGGGACAATATAGCCTTCAGCTGACAAAGATTGGAAGGATGAACTCCCTTGATTTCATCCCTGAAAATGCGTCGACTTACAGTCTTTTGATCAATATCTCCACTTCGGACCCCTCCCAAGAAAACTACGCTATTGTTCAAGAGATGCGTGGCACTTCCCTCACAACGTCCAGCAACTTCACTTCATCCGGTAGCATGCTTTTGAATCTCGTAGTCCAAGCTGTATCACAGCCAAGCAAGCAAATCGGATCTTCATGGGATCCTCTCTTCGGGATGACAGGTATTCACATCAAGGGAATCTCGATTCCATTCTCCGCGGTCTTGTTGATAATTTTCGCCTTTGGTGCGTGTTTTGTCTATCTCGGATCAAAATTCGGATCTGCACTGACGTACATTGGGCTCACAATCGTAGCAATCGACGGAATCATGGTCCTTGGTTTCCTGGTCGTTATCCTAGCGATCTGCGGGTATGTTGGGAGTTTCGTGCTTGTGAACATGTTTCTTTCTCGTGCTTCGAGGAAGAAACCCTAGGTGCAAGCGTTCGGTCGGGGGAGCGAGAAAAGAACATGTCGGTTTTTTCATCATCATCAAACGAGAATGATTACAGCTGGTGGAAGAAATGGACTCGCCTGAGACAGATCTATCACCCCCTTCTCCTTGCTAGCGACAAGGAATATGCTTCGTGGATCCAGTCGAAGAAGACTGAGAGGCCAGGAGGAAGATTCGCCTTCCAAAAGATCCGCGAGGCTGAGCAGAGCGTGGCATCCTTCAGATCCTCGGCCAAGGAATTTGTAGGGTGCGAAGAAGTAAGGGATGAGATACTCTCTTCTGTCGAATACTGGGTTCTGCGCGATGAAGAGTTTATGCGGATCTGTGGAGCCCCTCCGCCGAAGATATTCATAGTGAAGGGATCGAGTGGAATGGGCAAAAGCTCCTTGGTTCATTCAGTGATCGTCGAAGCCTTCGAGAGAGGAAAGGAGCGTGGCATCCCAGTGTACTCAAGTGTGATTTCTCCTCACAAGGTGTACGACAAGTGGCTCGGAGAATCGGAAAAGCGCATTGCCCGAGCTTTTGATGAGGCATTTTCAAGGCCGACCATAGTATTCATCGACGAAGCTCACAACTTCGCGAGAAACCACTATGATGAGAACAAATCTCCGGACAGCGGAACTCAAGCCTACATTGGAGTCCAGTCCACACTTCTTGAAAAAGTCAATGAACTGATCTACCAAGACAAAAGGTGTGTATTGATCCTTGCCACGAACGAATTCGGTGCAGTGCTCGAGGCCATCAGGAGACGCGGAAGCTCTGGCACAATAGATCTCGATGCAGAGGTCGACAGGGGCGTCCTCCTTGCAATAGTCAAGAAGAATTTGGAGAAGTTCGGGATCAAGGGGCTCGAAGAAGAAAGAGTGCTACATGTAATAGAGGGAAAAGTTCGAGCCTTGGGGCATGGATCGGTGACTCCTTCAGACATTTCGAATGCATTTCAAATTGTGATAGATAGAAAGACGAAAGAAGTTCGCTCGTCATACTTCAGGAAGCTCTCAAATGTTCTAAGCAAAGATCGCATGCAGATTCAGGTCACTCTTGAAGATTTCAGGCAGATCCGTCAGCTCAAGGAGTACAGCGAGGACGAGCGGAGCCGCGATGTGAAACACATCATAACTCGAATAAGACCAAAGATCACTCTAGATGATGTTGGCGGGCTCTTTGGAATAAAGGAGAATCTGTTGAAGGACATCGAGGTGTCATTGAATCAAGAACTAGCAAGAAGGGCTGGAGCTACTCCAATTCACGGAATACTTCTGCACGGTCCTCCAGGGTGCGGCAAGACTTGGCTTGCGCAAGCGATTGCCGGCGAGCTGCAGGCCACGATTTACATGATACGAGGTGCGCAAATCGTAAAGCCATATCATGGTCAAACGGAGAAGATAATCACGGATGTTTTCGATGAGGCAAGAAAGTACGCGCCTTCGATAATAATAATCGATGAACTCGACGCACTTACACTCAAAAGAGATCTTGGAGGCGGAAATCTTGGAGCAGTGACCACGCTCCTCTCCGAGATGGGAGGACTCAAGCCTCTTGAAGGCGTCGTGGTCATTGGAACCACTAACAAGCTCCATCTCGTCGACGAAGCTTTCCTAAGGGCTGGGAGGTTTGATCGGGTGGTCGAGATACCTCCGCCGAAGAACGATAGAGAGAGGAAGGAAATCATCAAAGTTCATCTCAAGAATCTCGGGCAGTTTCTCGACGAGTCGGTGAACGAGGAGAAGATTCTCGAGCTTCTTGGGAAGAAGACTTTCTCCCCTGCAAAGATCGAAAGACTGATCAGCGACGCAGTAGAGCTCCGAGTGAAGGAGCTCAACGCCGTATACAAACTCTCAGGTGCAGCGAATGGTTCAGCGCAACAGGAAAGGCTCATGCGCATATACCGCGACGATATCGATCGGCTCAAGTCAAACCTTGGATTCTCCTCTCAGGCGCATGCATTGGAAGATGAAAAGGGAGGGAAAGAAGAAGGAAGCTCAGAAGTTTCTCAATACTTCGGAAATGTCACACCAGAGAACTACAAACTCACTCTTTCCCACTTCAAAGCTGCAATCGGCACATCGAATGACGAGCAGATAGAAGAGATCCAGAAGATCGCCTTTTCGCTGAGAGGGGAGGATCCGAAGCCCACAGAGGGCAAGGTCTACGGGCTCGCTGCACTCTCGAGTCAGGGGGGAGACGTGGGGATAGCTTCTGAGGGGACTGTAGCTGTAATCGAGTGTGTCTGCAATCCTTATGGAAACAGTGGAAGATCTGTGGTGATTGGAAGTGAGATCGCCGACTCCATAAGGGCAAGCGCAGAACACGCAAGAGTCTTTTTGAACGAGCAGTGCGGCTGGTCCATTCGTAATTACGAATTCTTTTTAGATTTCATCACATTCGCAAAGGGACTCGACAGACAGGTTATCCAAGGCCCGAGCGCAGGAGCTGCGATCACTCTTGCCGAGTACAGCGCAGCAACGAAGGACGAGGTTCTTCCAAACGTTGTCATCACAGGAGGAGTGACTCCAAAGGGAGAGCTTATCCAAGTAGGTGGCCTCGATTTCAAGGGCATGGGAAAATTCGTCGCGGCTTTAAACACCGACGGAGTCGACACCATCGTGATACCTCACTCGAACTTTGAATCACTCGATGAAGACGACAGAGCATTCTTCAATAGGCGAGGACTTAAGATAGTTCCGGCAAGAGATTTCTGGGAAGTGGCAAGTATCGCACTTGTGTCCCACAGATCCAAAGAAGAAGCTGTGGAAAGACTCAAATCTCAGGCTTTAGGGCAGAAACTTGGCTCAGAAGGAGAGGAGAATTATTCTCTTTCTTAAGAAGAGAACTCTCTTCGAAAGAAACAGGGGTCTAGAAGGTATTGCTAGATGCCTTTTCGGCCTCTTTTTCCTCCCATAGTTGTTCTCAAAGAGAATCCTCATTTGCATTGGAAGGAAAACGTTTCGAATTGCTTCGCCCGTAAGAATCGTTTGGCTTGCTTTTCTCTTTTTCTTTCTTTATTTCTTTGTGAGCAAGGGACTGGAGGGAAAGGGGCGTGTGTTTTCGCTTCCATGACATTATGGAACGACTGCTTCGACCTCTGCTTCGACGATCATCTCTGGGTTGACAAGTCGCGAGATCTCGATCAGCGTAAAGCAGGGTTTTGTTTTGGAAAAATGCTCAGAGTACGCGCGCCCAACTTCTTCGACCTTTGAAATGTCTGTGACATACATTCTCACAATTACCACGTGGGAAAGAGAAGAGCCAAGCTCGACAAGTGCTCGCTCTATCTTCTCGATTACAAATTTAGTTTGTGCATACGCATCTCCTGTAGCCACGACGTTACCCTTCTCATCTGAAGGGGCAGTGCCCGAAATGAAAATTTGATTTCCGACCCGAATGGCCCGAGAATAGCCAAACTTTTCTCCCCAAGGCGTATGCGATGGGGCCCGCTCGACTTTCAAATTCATGAAGTCGAAAAATCCGGAGAATACATAAACGTTCGGGGAGTCCATTGATTCCAAATAGGGAGAAAACAAGAAGAAAGATGATCAATTTCCAGAGAGAAGTAGGGGGAGGAGGAGTAGAAGAGGAAGTAGCAGTAGGACAGTCGGTAGCGCCATACGGCTCTTGGAAATCCCCGATAAGCGCTTCACTCGTTGCATCCAGCACTAGCCTCTACTCTGAGACTCAGATAGATTCGGCTGGCAGCGTTTACTTTCTTGAGAGAAGACCCGAGGAGCAAGGGCGGTACGTCATCCTGAGATTCCGCCCCAAAGACGGAGAAATAGAGCAGCTCACTCCTCCCGGTTTCAATATTCGGACGCGTGTTCACGAGTACGGCGGCGGCTCTTATTTGGCCTTGAACGATGCCACCTACTTTTCAAATTTCTCCGATCAGCGAGTTTATCGACTTGCTCTTAAGAACGGAAACCCCGAAACTCCGGAAGCGATCACTTCAGGAAGTGAGTTCTTCTATGCGGATTTCGAGTTCGACCAAAAGAGAAACAAAATATTTTGCATAAGGGAAGATCACTCGATCAAGGGAAAGGAGGCTACGAACGAAATCGTTTCACTCGATCCCTCTGGAAGATCGGGAAGTAGAGTTGTAGTCTCTGGGAATGACTTTTACTCTTCGCCCCGCTTGAGCCCAGACGGGAGCAGGCTGGCCTGGCTCACTTGGAATCATCCAAACATGCCTTTCTTCAGCTCCGAGCTCTGGCTCGGGAAACTCGGAAAGGATGGAAGGATCACTGAACAGGAAAAAGTAGCAGGAGGGCCTGATGAGTCTGTTTCTGAGCCGAGATGGTCTCGAGATGGAGTCCTCCATTTCGTCTCTGATAGATCTGGGGGATGGTGGAACATACATCGCCTTTCTCCTGATAACAAGGTGGAACCAGTGTACGAAATGGATGCAGAGTTCACCTTGCCTCACTGGGTTTTCGGGATATCATCGTACTCTTTCTTGGAGGAGGCAAAGGGAAAGACGAAAATAATCTGCTCCTATTCAAGAAATGGCACAGGCCACCTCGCAATCTTGGATGAAGAAACTCGCACCCTCCAGGACGTTGTGAGCTCCTACAGCGAATTCAGTTACCTCAAATCAAGAGGCAGTCTCGCGTATTTCATGGCGGCCTCTCCGTCAGAGCCAACATCACTTGTTAGCTTTGATGTTCATTCTCAAAAATTCAGAGTACTAGCTCGTCCGAGAGCCGATCAAGAAGTGCTCCCGGGATATATCTCACATCCGAAGCCGATAGATTTTCCAACTGTGGGAGGACTCATGGCGCATGCCCTTTACTACGAGCCAAAGAACAGAGACTATAGGGCTTCTGAGGGGGAGCGGCCACCACTCATAGTCATAAGCCACGGGGGACCGACTAGCGCAACGACGACAAGATTGAACCTCATGGTTCAGTTCTGGACATCTCGAGGCTTTGGTGTTTTGGACGTGAACTACGGAGGAAGCACTGGCTATGGGAGAGAATACAGGATGAGGCTCAAGGGACAATGGGGAATTGTCGATGTGGAGGACTGTCTAAATGGCGCCCTGTTTGTAGCTCGCGAGGGCATGGCGGATGAGAAGAGGCTGATAATCAGAGGAGGGAGCGCAGGAGGATACACGACTCTTTGCGCACTTGCCTTCAAACCAGGTGCATTCAAGGCTGGTGCAAGCTATTTCGGGCTCTCTGATCTGGAAATATTTGTGCGCGACACTCACAAGTTTGAATCAAGATATTTAGAGCATCTAGTGGGCAAGTATCCTGAAGAGAGGGATCTCTATCGTGAGAGATCGCCGATCAACCACGTAGACAAAATTTCATCTCCAGTAATCTTCTTCCAGGGAGACGAAGACAAGATAGTACCCCCAAATCAAGCTGAAATTATGTACGAGGCTCTCAGGAAGAAGAGGATTCCAACCGCATACTTGCTCTTTCAGGGGGAGCAGCACGGATTCAGACAGGCAAAGACAATAATCAGAGCATACGAGGCGGGGCTTTACTTTTACTCCAAGGTCTTTGGATTTTCAATCGCAGACCAAGTTGGGCCAGTCGAAATTCAAAACTTGTAAAGAAGGAAAGCAAATCGAAGGAAGGATTGAATTAGTTATTTGTTTCTTGCTACAAAGTCGTCATCTTCTTCTTTTTCCGCCGATCTTGTCCTCAGGTAGTATCCATTTTGGGGAAGAGAGAGCACAAAAAGAAAGCTGCTTTGCTTGGGATCAACTCGCAAAACTTACCGGGCAATTTTTAATATCAGATCTTTACCAAATTCAAGATCGCGAGTGGGTGCCTAGCCATGCCGAAGTGCTCGATTTGTGGAAGAAAGTTCGAAAGCATTTCCGCTCTTGAAGCTCACCACCGCGCTGTTCATCCAAATTCCAAATTCTCTCCTCCGAGATTTTCAGCGGGGCGAAATCTTCTAACAATAATGTTAATAATTCTTGTCGCTGTTGGGGCTCTAGTGGGGTACCTGATCTATTTTCAGTCTCAGCAAAATTCCCAAGGGAGCGACTCTTATCCCCTTAACACTCCAATATCTTCGGCGCTTTATCAGAATCTGACTGGAGTGAGTTTCTCTACGCTTTCTTCTATTGGAACAGGCAATGCGGCCTATCCTACTGCAATATCTTCTTCTTCACCTCTTACTCTTGATGGGAAGCCAGAAATACTCTACATAGGCGCGGAGTTTTGTCCATTCTGCGCTGCTGAGAGGTGGAGTTTGGTGGTTGCCTTGACGAAGTTTGGAAACTTTTCCAATCTTGAATACATGCGCTCTGCTGCGGACGATGGGAACATAGCAACGCTCACCTTTCTTAACGCAAATTACACTAGTAAGTACATTGCTTTCGTTTCGGTCGAAAACGAAGACAGAAATCGCAACCCGCTTCAAGCAACGACTCAAACTGAACAGCAACTTTGGGACAAATATGATGCGAATTCCTATCCGTTCATAGATATCGGAGGAAGATATATTATCACGAGCTCTCAATTCCCCTACTCTGATCTTTATGGGCTAAACTGGACACAGATTGCTTCGCAGCTAAACAATCCAGGCAGCTCGGTTGCGAAAGCTATCGACGGCGCAGCTAATACTCTCATAAGTGTGATATGCAAGGTAGACGGAGGAAACCCTGGAAGCGTGTGTAGCCAGTCTTTTGCAAAGCTTTCCCTAGAGAGCCCTCAGAGCTCGGCGGATGAAGCATTTTGCCTTGCTAGTGCGAATTGCTCTACTCATTTGACCGGAGAAGGAGGTAACGAGTTCGTATCTTCTAGATATGATCATCTCTGATTATTGAATCGCTGTGTTCTCCTCATTGATTGAAAGGTTGGTCCTTTTTTCAGGCTCATATTGAGGATTTAGGGCGTTCCAGCTTTCTTTCTCTCACTTCCTCATAATATCTGCTTAGCTAGAAGGGTGGCGCTATCAAAGCGAAAAAGCTGGGATAACGAATTTGAAAATATCAGCAACGATTGTTTTCTTTCGTTGACAAATGCTATCACGAATCCTCAGCCTGTTTGAGATGACTTTCATTCTACTAGCTGGTTTACTTCCAGAGGCTCGCAAGGACTAGAGAGTTCTTTTTTGGTTTTTCGGATTTCTTTGAATGAATTTCATAGCCGCTATCATCGTGATGGTTTCCAATTTTTCAGCGTTCTCGTGAGGTGTTGTAGCTTGCTAGATAAGTGTGAGACTGAAAAAACATGAGTTCTTTACGGATGTATCTATTCAATATTAGCACTCCGTAGCACCGGCTCATCAGCGCTAACTAAAAAAAAGGCAGATCCAGTATTATTGCCATATCCACTTGACAACAAAGGTTTCCTTCTGTGGAGGATTAGACGAGATTGAGGGAAACAAGATTTTACTTGAAGACAAGGGAATTAATATCTTGATAATGAGTGGTTACATCTTTTTGAGCAAAGCAAGTGCCACTTTTCCGATGGTAGTTTGAAAAATTCTAAACAAATCATTGAAATTGATCTGTGTACTTCAGGTACCATTCAAATGAACGAACCATCACTAAGATATCCAGAGAAATGAAGAAAAACGATCGCAGCTCGAGAAATGGAATTATTCGGATCATATAAGCAAGAGAGCATCAGAATTTTCGCAGAGCAGTTGTCCAAGTGATCAAACTTTTGGAACGTCGAGATTTCTGAGGAGCTGATTCTCTTCTTCTTTCTTTTCTCTTGATGTGATTGGAAAAATTCACACTATGAGAGAGTAGTGCAAATTGTTTTGCATCGATCTTTTTCCCTCCTTTCGATTTTGATCATTCTGTAAAACTCAAGAATAAACCGAGATTAGGCTTTGTGATTAGCTGACTCGTTATTCACTCTCTCTTTTTTTTGAGAGATTTTTGTGAGCTATCGACACATCGAATCTCTGAGCTTTGTTTGGGGATTTCTTTTTTTCGCCCTCTCTTCCCTCCTCCATCTATTCATTCATCGATAGCTGCTCTATCTGATCCTCTTGTTCGTCTTTATCGTCTATATTCTATCTGCATTTGCTTTTCTTCCTTTGAAAAGCCGCTATATGATCCGCAAATTCAGATCGATATAATCATGCCAAGCAGCTATTTGCGTTCGTGATTGGCGATTTACAAGCATACTCTATCAGCACGATCTCGGAAAACAAGCAATTGACCTACCTATCAAGAAATCATGGGGTATCCTTGATCGTGATCTTGCAATTCATTCACGATTTCCATCATACTCAAGAATAAGAAATTTTATCGGTTGAAATCTCAATCGATTGAGGTAATAATATCAAAACCGAGTCAATAAGATCTCGCAGAGCGTGATTGAGTGCAAGGAGAGAGACCAATTTGCCCGAATAGATGTGAAGTTAGCAGTGTAGTGAGTTCCGAAGCAAATACTGTTTCGCGAACGCGCGCGAGAGAGAGCATATCACCCCGAAAATGACTATTTGTTTCCAAATCGAAGGAAGCCTTTCTGTGGATAGTCTACCATAAATAGAGGAAGAGCGGAGAGCATCTTCTCAGATCTTTGACATCAGAGAAAGAAACAGCACCTATTTTGAAATACTACGTCTCCGGAAACTGGAAAGAATCTAATTCAAAAGATCTTCATCCGGTGTTCAATCCTTCCACGGGGGCGATCCTTGCTCAGGTTCCCTACGCATCGAGGGAAGAGGTAAACGAGGCCGTCGAGTCATCACAGAAATCATTTCCCAATTGGAGTGCCATGCCGATATTGGAGAGAGTAAAGTACCTCTTCAAAATGAAGCAGGTCTTCGAGGACAAACTAGAGGAACTTGCATCTCTCAACAGCGAAAACCACGGCAAGACCATCTTAGAAAGCAGAGGTGACTTGCGAAGAGCCATAGACAACATCGACTCCGCAATCGCGGTAGCCTACACACTCTCGAAGGGAGAAACCTTGGACCAAATTGCGTCGGGAATAGATGAAAGCATGGTCAAGGAGTCTCTTGGAGTATTTGCTATAATTTGCCCGTTTAATTTCCCACTCATGATTCCTTTCTGGTTTATCCCGTACGCCATAGTGCTAGGAAACACTCTCGTGGTAAAGCCCAGTGAGATAACTCCGGTTCCGATGGACGGAGCAATGAAGATCATTGCAAGTGAAGTAAAGCTTCCACCTGGAGTACTCAATATAGTCCACGGTGGACGAGAGACTGTGGAGGCGCTCATCTCAAACAAGGATGTGAAAGGCGTTGCGTTCGTAGGCTCTACTCCAGTTGCGAAGCAAGTCTATAAGCTTGCAGGAGAGCACGGGAAGCGTGCGCTAGTCAACGGTGGAGCGAAGAACAGCATCGTGGTAATGCCTGATGCAGATCTCGGCTCTGCAATTCCAGCGATAGTGTCTTCGTTCTTTGGCAATGCAGGACAAAGGTGCCTTGCTGGATCAAACCTTGTTGCTTTGGGCAAAGTTCACGATGATCTCCTGAGCAAGTTCACATCAGCTGCGAAGAAGATGAAGATAGGACATGCATTCGAGGAAGACGTCGATATGGGGCCAGTTGTTTCCAAGAGCGCAAAGGAGAGAATCTCATCCAACATAGAGAAAGGGGTTGTCGAGGGGGCAAAATTGATAATTGATGGGAGATCGCTTCGAATCGACAAATATCCTGATGGTTTCTATCTCGGGCCCACAATATTCGATGAAGTGACCCCTGACATGAGCATATCAAGGAATGAGATTTTCGGCCCTGTCGCAAGCACGATTCAAACAAACAGTTTAGACGAGGCTATTGAACTAATAAACAGAGGGACCGAGTTTGGAAACATGGCGAGCATCTTCACAACAAGTGGAAGGAATGCACGTGAGTTTCGATTGAGGGTCAACGCAGGGAACATCGGGATCAACATTGGAGTGGCATCACCTGCGGCAAACTTTCCGTTCGGTGGAAGGAAAGACTCTTTCTATGGAACGCTACACGCGCAAATAGATACTGTTGATTTCTTCACGGACAAGAAGATAACGATCGCTCGATGGTGATTCGTCTACGTTGGTAGATTCTGAAATACATGCATAGAGCAAAAAACTCACTGATCAATTTTTTTGTTTCGTTGATTAAATTTAAATCGGTCAGCTAAACTCGTGTTTGTGAAAGTCGAGAATCTCGCTTATGGTTTCCAAAAATTCACTTGCCCTCTACGGAGGCAAGCCCGTTAGAGAAAAACCATTGCCCGTAATGCACCCCGGCGCAACTTTCTTCGACGAGGCCGAGGTCAAAGCCGTGCTTGAGGTCTTGAAGGCACAGTCGCCTTATCGCTTTTACGGCCCCAATTTTCTCAATATCACTGGTAAGTTCGAAGAAGAGTTTCGGAAATATATTGGAACGACTTTTTCACTTGCGGTAACTTCAGGGACAGCCGCTCTGCACACCGCCCTTCGAGGACTTGAGGTGGGTGAAGACGATGAAGTGATCATCCCCACTTATTCTTGGGTTGCCTGCCCCAGTGCAGTCGTTGCAACTGGCGCAAAACCTGTGCTTGCCAATGTGGATGATTCGCTTACTCTCGATCCCGACGATGTCGAACGAAGAATAACAAACAGAACAAAAGTGATTATGGCTGTTCACATTAGAGGAGTTCCTTGCGACCTTGATCGCATAGTAGATATCGCAAAGCGCTATCAAATCTTCCTTCTTGAAGACGTAGCTCAGTGTTGCGGAGGTAGCTACCATGGAAAGAGGTTAGGCTCAATTGGAGACGCAGGAACTTTCAGCTTCCAGCTGAACAAGATGATTTCAGCAGGAGAAGGCGGCGCTATAGTCACAAACGATCAAACAACATATGAACGATGTCTGATGTTTCACGACACAGGTACACCATACCGAGGGCTAGAGGAGAAGGAGCTCAGATACTCTATACAGCCCTTTCCAGGGGTCAACTATCGCGCAAACGAAATATCCTCCGCAATTCTTCGTGTCCAGCTCGCAAAGATGGACACAATAATAAGGAGGATAAGGGAAATAAAATCAAAGATCAAAAAGGGGATTTCAGACATACCCGGGCTGAGTTTCCGCAGAATACCCGATCCCGAAGGGGAGGTCGCAGTTGGTCTGGTATTCTTTACTGAGAGCAAAGACAAAGCCATACTTTTCAAAGAAGCTCTGATGGCTGAGAATATCAGGACGCCCAGCGGATCTTACCCAGGAGTGGTCTATGAGCCTCTAAGGAACGATGGGCATGTGTTCATGCATTGGGGACACTTGCTACCCGGGATAGAAAGAGTGAGTAACCAATATAGACAAACGCTGGATCTGCTCAGCAGGGCAGTGCATATTGATATAAGCCCTCTCGATGGTGAGCAAGAAATCAACGACATAATCGAAGGAATACGAAAGGTATCTAGTGTGGTTCTCTAGGTGGAACAAAAGAAGTATGCTTTTCAAAGACAACAAACAACTGTACGACACTCTATACAAGATATTCGAGTACGAAGGATACGCGATTTACTGTTACAAGAGCCGTTCAGGATTCGAAAAGAAATTCATGAACTTGGATCGCAGGGGAAAGGAGAGGATCGTGTTCAGTCTCAAGGGACAAATTCAGGTCAACGGATATGAGCTCGAGGAGAAGGACATGGCCTACGTTCCAATTGGCCAAGACATCGAAATTGGATCAAGGGGGGAGACTGTCATGTTTGTGGCAGAAACCGACGGGACAAACAAGTACGACCCCTATGTTAGAAGATACAAGGAAGCAAGTCGAATGCAAATTGGTCAACCCACTTTTCGAAGATCAGTCGTTGTAACAATCGGAGAAAAGGATCCAGCCAACAGATTCATCGCGGGGTACGTCGAAGATTCCTTAGGCGAGTGGAGCAGCTACCCACCCCACAAGCATAACGACAAGCCTGAAGCTTATCTTTTCTATGGTGTTGATCCTGGCTTTGCAGTCCAGCTAATCCTAGACGATGGCGACGAAAGGGCATATGTCGTTCACGATTATGACACCGTCCTAATACCAAGAGGTTACCATCCTCACGTCAACACATCGCTGACAGGTAGCAGCTATGCCTGGATAATTTCTGCCCCTCCCAATAACAGAAACCTAGGCGTAGAGATTCATCCCGCATTCAAAAACGTAAATCTGGGCAAATCCCATCTCACGATTCAAGAGAACGAGAGTAAGTGAAGTAAAGGGAATCTCTCTCTATCTTCATTTATTTTCCAATCTTTGTGCAGCTGAGGACCTCGAAAGTTTCTTTTATTTTCGAGTTCTCTCTCTGCGCGATTCTTTACCTCGGTCGGAGTCTAAATCATCGCAACACTTGCGAATGTCTTAAATTTCATAGTTCAGCGTTTCTTTTACTCTTCGCAACCATGTCATTTAGAAACAATGGTATATGCTGATCATAATGAAGAACAACACCCGTGATAGCACGAGATTTGTGTTCATAGGATACTTTACTGCAGTCGGGGCTGCTGTACTTTCGGGTCTCATGCCAAGTGTCTCCAAGCCAATTCTTACCAACATGAACCCGCTTTTCTTCACCGCTATAGTTACACTCTCTCCTGCGCTGTGGTTTACCCCGATTTCCATTAGGTCAAGCGAAAACAAAAGCATGAGGAAAGGTGGTTATCTTATTCTTGGGGGAACTGCGATCGCCGGTAACCTTGTGGCACCTTACTTTTACTTCCTCGGTGTAAGCGAAACAACTGCTTCAAGTGCAGCTCTTCTTGCAAACGGTGAGATGCTCTTCACCGTGTTGATTGCGACAATGTTCTTCGGGGAGCGCCTCTCGAGTAAAGGAGCTCTTGCTCTGACCATACTCGCAGTAGGAATAATCACTGTGGTCACGAACCTACAATTTTCTACATCGCTTGAAGCTTTAATCAAGCCGGGTAGCCTCCTGATTCTGCTTGCAACTGCACTTTGGGGCCTAGATAACAATGTAACCAGTGTCATAACAGATCGAGTCAACGTTGCGAGGATAATCCAGCTCAAGGCGCTAATCGCTGGAGCAGGTCTTTTGTTAATCGCATTTCTCTCAAGGGCAATAATCATTACTAGTGCACAGGGCTTGATTCAGGTGATTGTTTTCGGGTTGATAATTTTCAGCGGAGGCGCCTTCCTTAGTATAGAGACTCTAAAAAGGCTCGGCGCCATCAGGACGACAATTGTTTTTCCAATCAACTCGATGTTTGGCCTCTTATTTGCATTCATTTTACTTGGAGAGAATATTACACTGCTTCAGATCGGCTCGGTCGCACTAATGATGTTTGGAATTTACCTCCTGACGAGAAGAGGGAGCGTGCTCAAAGAAGGAATCTTGCTCGAGCAGATTTAGTCAAGGTATCTTCTCAGCAAGATGGCAGGCGGCGAACTGCCCTGGAGAAATCTCTCTAAGCTCGGGAATCTTCTCTCTGCAAATCTGTTCCGCGTAGGAGCACCTTGGATTGAACTTGCAGCCACTGGGCGGATTTATCACCGAAGGAACTTCGCCTATTATTTCCGTGGTTAGAAGGGTCCGCTTCAAAGGGTTTGGAATCGGCGCCGAAGCTATGAGAGTCTTTGTATATGGGTGCCTCGGGTTTGCGATGACAGACGCTGTGGGCCCCTGTTCCACCACACTTCCAGCATACATCACAACTAGAAAGTCGGAGAGGTACTCAGCGACTGAAATATTATGCGTAATCAGGATGTACGTGAGATTGTAGTTTGTCTGGAGACTCAAGAGCAGATTGAGGATCTGCGCTTGAACCGATGCGTCCAAGGCGCTCGTCGGCTCGTCGAGTATCACGAGTCTTGGTTGCGGCGCGATTGCTCTGGCGATGGCAACTCTCTGCTTCTGACCTCCGCTAAGGTGGGTCGGAAGGCGATAAGCATGTTCTTGAGATAATCCGACCGCTTTCAAACTCTCCATGACTATTGCGTCGATTGCCTCCTTTTCGATGTCAAGAAGTCCTTTGCAGGGCTCCGCAATGATATCTTTGACTTTCAACCTAGGATCTAGCGACGAATCTGGGTCCTGGAAGACCATCTGCAAGTCTCGGTATAGCTCCTTGTAATTGACGTTACGAAATTTGCCACCCTCTCCGTCGAATATCACCCTTCCATTGAAAAAGATGTGGCCAGAGGTTGGAGGAGAAAGCAAAGTGATCGCCCTAGCTAGGGTGGTTTTTCCACATCCCGATTCCCCGAGTATGGCCACAGTCTTGCCTTTTGGCACCGTAATCGAAACGTCCTCCACTGCCCGGACGAACTTTGGTTTGCTTCGATCGAAGGGGTTGAACCCCCTCCGGATTCGATAGTACTTCTTCAAGTGACTTGCGACAAGTATGTCTTCGTCGCGAACCTCCACCGTCTCAGTCAAGCTTACTATCTCGATTCCCCCGAGTATAGAAAACACGCAACTCTATGATTTGGTCTTGCTTCAACGAGTCGAGGGCTTCTCTTTGAACAGATCTCCATTGCAAAGGGACACCTAGAAGCATACTTGCATCCGACGAAAGGTTTTGACAGATCGGGGACTGATCCTGGTATGGGTTTAAGCTTCGCCTTATCCTTTGAGCCCACAGGGATGCAAGAAAGAAGCCCCTTGCTGTATGGATGCAAAGGCTCGCGGAAAAGATCATACACATCCGAATCCTCGACAATATCGCCCGCGTACATGACAATGACCCTGTCAGCAACTTGACTTGCTACAGCGAGGTCGTGAGTGATCAAAAGTATGCTCGTGTTTACCTCATCAATGAGCTCCTTCATCAATCTGAGAACCTGAGCCTGCGTCGTCACATCAAGAGCAGTCGTTGGTTCATCTGCGATAAGTAGTGCTGGTTTCTGAGCAAGAGCCATGGCGATCATTACTCTCTGCCTCATCCCGCCAGAGAGCTCGAAGGGGTATCTGTCAATCACCTGTTCTGCGTCTGCGATTCGCACCTGTTTCAATACTTGGAGTACTTCGTCTCTCAGGAGCTTAGTAAGGCCACCGGGCTTGAACCTAGGGAGCCTAGAAGGCATGTCAGGTGCGTTGACCTTGTAGGTCCTTTGCATTACTTCGCTCTCAAGATCCATACTCCTATCATTCTTGCGCTCCTCCCTGACTGCTATCGCCTCGGCAATCTGGTCTCCAACTTTGTAGACTGGATTGAGACTAGTCAAAGGCTCCTGGAATATCATCGCAATCTCCGTTCCCCTGAATTTTCTTCTGTCCTTTTCCTTTAGGGCGGTCAGGTTGATAGATTTGTATTCGATCTTACCATTCATTATTTTGGCGGGAGGCATCGCGAGCAGGCCAATGATTGAAAGAGCAAGAGTGGATTTTCCGCAACCCGATTCTCCGACCACTGCAATCAGTCTGTTCTGACCAATCTCAAGATCGATATTGTCAAGAGCAAGAAGGTTTGCATGCTTTGATTCATACACTATCGAAAGGTTGCTTATTCTGAGGAGCTCATTCTCTTTGGATTGCGAAGGGCTTGAAGTGGGACTCACACTTCTGTCAAACTCTTCTTCCAAGATGAGATTTTCGTCCTCTTTTTGCAACGAGACCCTAGGACGTTAGAGTATTCTTAAGGCCGTCGCCGAGAAGGCTAAAACCGATTACTCCAAGAGCGATGATCAACCCTGGAAAGAATGGAAGCCACGGATAGGAGAGCATGAAATCTTGGTAGGCGCTGACCATCTGCCCCCAGTCAGGGTAGGGGGGCTTGATTCCCAAACCCAAGTAGCTGAGACCAGCGTAAACCAGAATTACTGTGCCTATGTCTAAAGATGCATAAACAAGAAGAGTGAGCGAAATGTTCGGGAGAACATGTCTTAGAATGATCTTGCTCCTCCCTGCGCCGGAAAGCCTAGCTGCTTCGATATAGTTCTGATGTGCAATTTTCAGAGCTTCTCCTCTAGCAAGCCTAGCATAAGGAGGCCACCAAATTATCATCAGGGCAACTGTCATGTTCGTGATGCCAGGTCCGAGTGCAAGAGCGATCGACATTGCGAGCACTAGCGCGGGTATTGCGAAGAAAATGTCAGTAACCCTCATGAGAGCTTCGTCGAGAATGCCACCATGGAAAGCCGCGTAGCTCCCGACAATGGCTCCAATGCAGAGTGCGAAGATGATGACGGTGAAGCTTACTCCAAGATCATTTGGAGTTGCAGTAATTATCCGACTAAAAACATCTCTGCCTAAGTTGTCAGTGCCCATGAGATGTGCTAGAGATGGCGCGGCGTACTGTGGTCCTACATTTGTCTTTATCGGGTTGTATGGCGCGAGCAAGAATCCTGTCGACTGGGCAACGAATTCGGCTAACGCAACGATCACAAATATCGCTACTATTACAAACCCCACCATCGCCCCTTTGTCAGCTTTGATAGAGCTCAGTATCTCCCTCAATCTGACAGCGGAGCTTGGATTCGAAGAAGCAACAGGTACTGGTCCTTCCTCGTCGCTTCTAGTGTCCGGCGAAAGCATCTCTTATTATTTCAATTTCCTCTCTTTTTTCCTAATACGAGCTACCCCAGCCTGATCTGAGGATCCACTACAACGTAGAGAATGTCTGCGACCAGATTTGAAATAACGATTATTACTGCAAAGATGATTGTAGTTGCAAGTATTCCAGGGTAATCCTGTACGATCAGGGCGGTAAATACATACTCTCCCATTCCAGGATAGGAGAATATGTTCTCGACAAAGATCGTCCCGGTTATGAGCCAAGTCACGATAAAAGATGAGAGCGTGACAACGGAGATCATGGCGTTCCTTAACCCGTGCTTGAAGAAGACTGTATTTTCCTTCAATCCCTTGGCGCGAGCAGTACGCACGTAGTTTGATCTCATGATGTCAAGCATCGAGCTTCTGAGTACCCTCACCACTACGCCAAAAGTCCCGAGGGCAAGCGAAAGGCTCGGAAGTATCACATGCTGTATCGAGCTTGCAAAGTATGCGTAATCTCCTTCGATGATTGAATCGAGCATCGGAATATACGTTATTGGTTTTGGAGTGAGCAAGCTTGGGTCAGCTGCATTCCCTGTTGGAAGGAGGTGAAAGAAATAAGTGAAAACGATTAGCAGGATCAGCGCGATGAAGAACGCGGGTGAGGATATACCTGCTAGATAGAATGCCCTAATGCTCTTGTCTATTGGACCGTGGTGAAAACGGGCTGAGACGACTCCCAGCACAACACCGAGTACTATGCTGATAACGATCGCAAAGAAAGCAATTTGCAACGTGTAGGGAAAAGTCTCCACAATGACTTGGCTGACGGGGATGAAACCCTTGGCTGGAGAATACCCCAGATTTCCCTGTAAAAGGCCAGTGATGTAGTAGTAGTATTGTATGTAAAGTGGATCGTTGAGATGATACTCTTCTGTATAAAGTTGCACAAGCTGCGGGTGGGATGATGCCGTTCTGCCAAGCCACGCATAGACGGGATTGCCGCCGAGACTGTGAGCCAAGATGAAAGTTATTGTTACTACTCCCAAGAGTACAAAGATCCCGAGGAATAGTCTGCGAAGGATAAAGCTCGCAGTATTCATTACAATTGTGAGCCTCTGCGGTCTCGCTAAATCTTGATTATTGAGAGGCACTCCCGCTCGTTACTTAAGCGTTGTGATTACCTTTTCACCCGGACTTGCCACAATATCATCTTTTTGTTGGACTGTTGTAAAGCTCTAGGATTCTGTTTTTCTATTTTCGCACAGTTTGGATCGCTATTGACCAGCCTGCTTTTTTTCCTCCCTTGAGAAGTAGAATCTTTACTTTTCAATAGCGTCCTTACTCGATCAGAATTTATTTCGTGCTTCAGAAGAATGGTTTCCCCAAAAGATAGTTTGTGAGCTGTTTCACTGACTTGGAGCTGCTGTTGGAAATACCGAAATGATTTGTCCCTTGTGAGGTACTCCCTTGAATATTTTTGTTTGTATTTCCCCGTTGTCCTAGGCTATCTTCTGAGTGGTAGAACATACGGACTTGAGGACATCTTGGAATGCAAAAGCAATACTCCTGCTAGACTTACTGATACGATTCTTTGATTCGAATTCGACTTGAGGAAGCAAATATCTCGCAGACTCAACTCTTTAGCTATTGTAATTCCTCACTCTTCTGCCTGTTATCATCTTTTAGAGAAGTTTCATTATGTAGTTGTATCCTTCTTCGACAGACTGTTCGGGTGTTTGATCTCCGAGTGCTTCAATCTCAAGCATCACTTCGCCTGCGTATCCCACGTCTTTCAGTTTTTGCAGGATTGATTGGAAGTTTATGATCCCCCGTCCAACATCTACAAAGTCGCGCTTGAATATTATTTCATCCATTGGGAGATTCGCCCTCAGGTCTTTCAGGTGAATGAGCTTGATTCGATCCGCGTACTTATCGATCGTAGCCTCGATGTCCAAGCCAGCCGCTACGCCGTGTGCCGTGTCTAGACATAAACCAAGATCCTTCATTGAACTCATTACTCTCTCAATCTCAGAACTCGTTTGAAACGCAGAGCGCAGCTCATTGTGAAGAAGCGCCGCGATCCCTTCCGCTCTTGCAGTCTCAACGAATCTTTTCAGTTTGGGAACGGCAAGTTTCTTGTCTCCGTATATTGAGACCCAGATAAGCGGAGTGCCTGATTTCTTTGCCCATCTGATACGAGAAAGAGCTCCAGGAGAAAAAGTGCCTCCATTCTCCAAACCAGATTTTTCGACGAGAGGCTTGATTAGTTCCGGCCTATCCTTCAGAGCTTGGGGGAGAAGACCGTACTCGAGCCCCACGCCCTCGAACCCAATCTCCTTTATCCTTGATAGGACTATAGAGAGCTTTCTTGGTGTGTCAAGTTTTCCCCAAGGGAAAGTTGTTACTGATAGTTTCATGACTGATGTAGATCTCTCCGGCTTGCTCACTTGCTGATGAGTTGAATTGAGGAGGGGTTTTGCTCTAACTACTTGACACGAAAGTGATCGTGTTGAAGATCGCAGTCGAGCTTTGGCCAGTGTAAACTGGGTCGAGAAGCATGCTCTTCACCACGTTCTTGTTCCATACGATCGAGCCGGCACCGAACACGAGTTTCAATGTGCCAAGCGGAATATAGGGCGCGTCGTTGTAGAATTGGGCTTGTGCTGCAGTACAGTCTGAGATCAATGTGGCATTGCTCGCACCGTTTGTCCAATCATTCACGCAAGTCTGGACAGTTGGGTTCGAGTATATGGCCCAGTTGTTGGAGTTTGTTTCATTGTTTGCAAACAATAGCCACGCATCTGCAGGATCAGGCGCAGCGGGTGCGAATGTTCCAGTCCCGAACCAAGTCATCTGAGCAATTGTCTGAGACTCACTCTTTGCTGCAGAATAGGAGCAAGTTCCTGCAGTGTAAGGGCACTGATATTGGCTCGGTTCCGTAACTTCGATGTTCAAGTTGATTCCTATCTGTGAGAGATCTGCCTGCACTATCTCTGCAGTCGCTTCACAGTAACTGCACCCGGCTACGACTCTGAACTCAAGCGTTGGGAACTTTGAAGTGTCGATGTGAGCGTTCGCGAGAATCTGTTGAGCCTCGGAAATATTGTACTGGTATGGCGGATGATTCCCTAGATCGTAGTATGCTGACTGGGCAGGATACTCTGGGAACACCATGGGCACAAGGCCCCCAAAGAAGATTTTTTGCGAAATGTCAGTGTAATTTATTGCGTGCACAATTGCTTGGCGAACTGCAGTAATGTTGGTTGGATACCTCTGAGTGTTCATTGCCATACCGACGAAAAGCATTGACTTGTCTGGCATTGTGAAGTATGAGTACGTGTTTGGATTGTTTTGAATCAATGGCCAGTCTTGAGAGAGAATTGCCGCAACCTGTGCCGAACCTGAACTCAAGTCAGAGTATCTCGTGACATCGTCTTGGACCCACTTTACAATCACTGTCTTTGCGTGTCCAGGATCGAGGTATGGATTTGCTTGTATCTGGGCCGCCGTCAGGTTTGCTCCCCAATATGTTGGGTTCTGAGTGAATTGGACGAAGGCATCCTCTTGAACATTGGAAACAACATATGGACCCGTTCCTGGAATCGGATGCTGATTGAAATAGGTGTTGATCTGCGCAGGTGTTCCAAATCCGCCATGATTTAAGAGCCATTGCGTGTCAAAAATTAGACCCGTGAACACAGGAAAGAGCTCGGGGAAGAATTGGAACGCATTGCGTAGGTGGAAAACTATTGTGCTCGAATTTGTTACGTAAATCGGCCACGAAGTGTTTTCCATGATCGAGAGGAGCTGCTGTGACGGATTTATCAACGCAGTACTGCTCTGGTTCATAAGAGCAAGAGTTGCAGGACCAAAGTTTGCGGTGGACATGTCAAACACGTTGTAAGAAAGCATCCATGAGGAGCTGTTTGCAGATAGATAGTAAAATCCGTACATCTCTCCCCAAACTTGATACGAGTTTAGCGGATTTCCATCAGAGAAGGTCACACCAGGCCTCAAGTTGAATGAATAGGTTCTCCCATCGGAAGAAACAGTCCAGCTAGTCGCTAGCATTGGAAGCACCTCGACCGTTCCTTGTCCATAAAGCAACGAACCATTCACAGTGACGAGTGATTGGTAGACCGTATAAGTCAGCCAGTTTGGATATGGAATCTCTCCCAAGGCAGTTAACTGGTTCAGGTCGCCCGCCGGCCAGAACAGATCATCGATCGTAAGTTGCTGCCTAAAGGCACTGACACTGCTCGAGGAAGTTGAAGACGATGATGATGCGGAGGAAGTTGGAGAGGTGGAAGCCGAAGTACCCGTATGTCCTCCGAGAGTTGCGAGATACGCGCCCGTAGCTCCAACTGCTATTATGATTACAACTATTATGACAACAGCTACTGCTCTAGATATTCCGACAATTCTTTGGCTCGGAGAATATTTGTTAGTCAAAACTGAACTTTTTCTCTCCGACAGATTATGACCATTCTATTTATAGTATTGGAACGTAGGCTTCCAGGTCATCACGGGAATGAAAAGATTCGATCTCGCTACCTCTCTTAACCAAATTTGCTGGGTCTGAGAGAGCAGGATGAGGAATATGAACGGCGCGTCACTGCCAAAATAGTGACACAGTCTGCCCGGGCAGACTCCCCTTTCCTCTTAAGTTCATTACACCCTCAAAGGCACTTTTTTTGCTCGCAGAAGGAGAGGGGGGTGGTCAGTTTTCTCCGTTATATCACGCCTTGAAGGATGGCATCATTGCAGCCTAAACTTTTGCGCGCGCCTTGCTCAGAAACCTTCTAGAAGTCTCCATGCCCTCCAGAATGTCGGTGTGACTACCGCTCAGCCTAGACCAATGTTCATGGCGAATCTTCCATTCGCCGTTCCTTCTAAGTAGAATTATCGTCCCGCCACTTCGCATCTTCAACTCCCTGCCCTGGTAAGAGCCTTCATAGCTCAGATTCAGGGTTGCAAGTGCAACATCTCCAAACAGTTCTACTTCAAAGTCAGTCACCTTGCAAGTCAGCTTCGGAGCGCACTCGTATGACCAATTCCTAACCTTTGAGATTGCGTATCCTTTCTCCATCTTTTCAAACGGTGGGAAAGCACTGAACAAGGTAAATCCATCGTCGAAGATGCGAGCTTCTTCGATTGACTTGAAATCACCGTTGTGTATCAATCGCAGCTTGTTCACGATCAGACTGAGAATTTGATGTTTCTGGTCGTAGTCGTATGAGTTCTCTGAACACTCTGTTGGAGAGCTATTACTGTCGGGTGAATATCCGTCGGCTAGCTCCTCCGAATCTGATTTGAACCAGCTACGTAGTCTATCAACAATATTTGTGAGCTCCCTGACCGAAATATTTTCCTTCGCAACTCTCCCAAGCAGATCCTTTCGAGTCTCGATGTCCTTCACTCTGAGAAGAACTCGAGCATGGTGCTCCGTCACTTTGTAAAGCCAATCGACAACTTCGGGTTTGGACGCAAGATAGTCTTGGTCAAAAAGCCCTAACATCGAAACATAATTTCCGATGTGAGTTTTTGAAAACCCGAAAAGCTCGCCTATTTGCTGATAAGTGAGATGGAACTCCTTGTTCAACCGCCTGAAAGTCACAGCCTTTTCGTAATCCGATAGTTCATCTCTTTCTAGATTTTCAACAAGTGAGTGGAAGATCATCTGAGACTCGTCTGCTTGGACGATTTCAGCCTTGATAGTTTTCCATCCAAGACTCTTTGCTGCAAGGAGACGGCGATGACCATAGATGAGTTCGTACTTTCCTTCTTGCTTTGGAGATGGCCTAACCTTGATTGAAACTAATTGACCGTGCTTCTCAAGAGAAGAGCACATCCGGCGTATGTTTGAATACGAGTAGTGCGACCTTGAATTGTAAGGGTTCCATTCTATGGACTCAAGGGGTATCTCGGTTTCCAAACGACTACTACACTTAGGAAATCAGGCTAGACCTAATAAGCGTTATAGCTTTTTCGGGAGTACTCTTAAAGCACTCTCCCAAACGTGCATAACAAAAAAGGAGGAAGACCAATCTTTCGGATGCAAAGCACCTCGGAGAATTGGCGGCTCTTCGAGTTCCATCAGAGGCCCTCTTTGATCGGTTGATTTTGGCCGACGAAATGTTTTCTAATATACGTTGGAGAAGCTATTGCTTTTGAATGATTTGGCCTAGTTTCCGAATCCAGTTGCGACTATGGATAGCAAGTGACAAATTTTGATATTGAGAAGGGGGTTGCTTGCTCGCTCCCCTTCCAGTGTTTTCCCCTTTAACATTGGTGTGTGTAGAATCCTTAAAGCCGAAGTAGCGAACGCGTTGAAGCTTGTAGAGGTAGTAACCACTATGACAGATACAAAAAGAAGGATTGGGTTTGGAGTTGTCGGCGTAGGAGCCATGGGAAGGGTACACGCCGAAAACATAGCATTCAATATACCTAGGGCTAGGCTCGTAGCCATAGCTGACACTTTGGTTGAGCCAGCCAAGAAAATTGCGGCAAACCTTGGGGTTGACTCCGTGTACTCTGATTTCGGCGGGCTCATCGATGATAGGAATGTCGAAGCGATAGTTATCGCCGTGCCTCCGTATTTGAAAAAGGAGATGATTGTAAAGGCAGCAAGGGCAGGGAAACACGTCTTCGTCGAAAAGCCAATGACACTTTCCTCAATTGACGCGGACGAAATAATCGCAGAAACAGACAGAGCTGGAGTTAAGATTCAGGTCGGCTACCAGAGAAGGTTTGACAAATCTTTCCGCCGAGTCGAGACTGCCATAAATGAAGGCAGGATAGGAAGGATTCTCCTCATGTCCTCTCACACCCGCGACCCTCCCGGATTGTCTCCAAACTACTACCTAGACTTTTCAAAGAGCGGCGGTATCATGGCGGATACGTGTAGTCACGATTTCGACGTGATCAGATGGTTTTCAAAATCAGAGGTGGCAAAAATCTATGCCGATGGTGGAATACTTGTGTATCACAAGGAGCTAGATCCTTCTGGAATTCCCGATCATGTTGTCGTCACCTTGACACTTGAAGGCGGCGCAATTGCTCACGTCGATTCTTCCGCCTACGCAGTTTATGGGTACGATGTCCAAGCTGAGGTCATCGGGATGAACGGGGCGGCGTTTGTTGGGATAGGAGAGAGACACGCAACCACCATCCTCGACGCTCAAGGCCACCACGGCGAGTATCCAGCCTCTTATGCCGAAAGGTTTGCGCAAGCTTATCATGATGAGGTTGAAGACTTTGCAAATTGCATACTAGAGAATAGAACACCAAGGGTGACAGCAAGAGATGGCAAGGCAGCGATCGAGATTGGATTTGCGGCGGATGAATCAATGCGAAGGAAAGCTCCTGTAACTATCAAACGCTGAGAGATAGCTTTTCTATCAAAGCAAGAAAAAGAGGGAGAGAAAGAGGAGAATAAGAAGGACAAGGAGGAAAAGGAGCGCTAAAAATTGTCAACAAAGAGAGATGCAAATCAGCCGAGTGTTTCTTATGATGAAATCGGATTTCACGCTCTTCCTCCCTACTCGCTAATTGGGAAACAGCTTCGACTGGAGAGGATATTCGCAAAAGATTCTAGATCGGTAATCTTTGCAATGGATCACGGCGTCGAACGAGGGCCTAGTGTCTTTCCAGACTCTGCCCTAAATCCCGAAGATATCATCTCGAAGGTCGTCGAGGCAGGAGTCGATGCAGCAATGCTGACCAAGGGAGCTGCCAAAGCAACGCATCACATCTGGAGGAACAAGATCGGTCTTGTTATGAAGATAAGCGGTAAGAGCGAGCTGCGCTCAAGGGAAAACCAGTTACTGCAAAGCCCCCTAGGAGCAGTAGAAGAAGCAGTCGCGCTCGGTGCTGATGCGGTCGCTGCTACAGTCTACTGGGGATCAAAATACGAGGATGTTATGATGGAGAGATTCCTTTCTACATCAAGAGAATGCGAAAAGTTCGGGATGCCCATTCTCCAACTTGCGTACCCCCGAGTTGAAGGGAAGACTAACAAAGAAGTTGAGATAGTTAGCTACGCAGCGAGGCTTGCGTTTGAAACCGGGGCAGACGCGATCAAGACCTATTACACTGGAGACACGAAGAGCTTTTCGAAGGTCGTTGCCTCCGCGGGAGGAGTGCCCGTATTAATGAGCGGAGGCGAGGCAAGCGATGAGCCACTGAAATTCTTGAACCAAATAGCAAGCGTCATGGCAGCTGGAGCAAGGGGCGTCGTCGTTGGGAGAAACGTCTTCCAGAACAAGAACCCTTCCGCAATGGCAAGGGCAGTCATCAAAGTAGTTCATGACGAGTGGTCTCCGGAGAAGGCACAAAGCCTCCTCAAGTAACCACAATTCCTCGAAGGGGAGGTGTCAAACACTCTAGCCATGCCCGAATCAATAACTGGCTCCGAATTTGTTGCAAAGTATCTCAAGAATGGAGCTATCAAACACGTGTTTGGAATACCAGGACATGGAAATGCGGCTGTAATAGACGAGCTCATAGACTACGCTCCAGACATCGAGTTCATCCCAGTCAAACACGAGCAGTGGGGGGGTCACATGGCGGACGGATTCTTTCGTGCAAATCGAAGGGTTCCAGCTGTGGTTACAACTTCGGTGGGCCCTGGCGCAACAAACCTCTCAACGGCTCTTGCGACTGCTTACGTGGATTCTTCAACTTTCATCGCGCTTACGGGCGAGATTCAGACATATCTCTTCGGAATGGGCATCTTTCAGGAGATTGAGAGGCAAAGCGCAATAGATTACATCAACGCCATGAGACATTTTTGCAAAAGGACATTCCTAGTTTCATCGATCAAGCAGCTCCCGCGCTTCCTTGTGAATGCTCACCGCGAAGCGGTATCAGGCAGGCCTGGACCTGTGTTAATAGATCTTCCAATGGATGTTCAAGTCGAGAAATCAGAGGCCCCGATCCCAAGTCCACCTGTTGAGCTCGGGAGGATTCATCCCGATCCAGAAGCCATACTTAGGGCAGCCAAATTGTTGATCGAAGCGGAGAGGCCCCTGATACTGATTGGAGGAGGCGTAGCCATGTCTGATGCGCAGGAGGAACTTGTGAAGCTCTCGGAATTCTTAGGCGCGCCTGTTGCCTCTTCGTTTCGAGGAGATGCAAAGGGTGGCTTCCCAGAGGATCACGAACTATACGTCTTCTCCCCTGGAAATGTTGGGAGCTTGGTTGCAAACAAACTCGCATTGGAGGCGGATGTGATCCTAGCGATTGGAATCACTTTCAGCGACGAGACGACGAGTTCCTACGTTCCAAACGTGACACTCAATATTCCCCCAACAAAGCTGATTCACATGGACATCGATCCTCACGAGATTGGAAAGAACTACCAAACTGAGGTGGGGATAAACTCTGATGCAAAGAGCGGAATAACAGCGTTGCTAAATTGTCTGATTGAAATCGCAAAAAAGGAGGAGAAGAAGAATAATGATGGTAGTGGCAGTAGCAGCAGAGACTATCACGACTCTGCCCACTACAAACGTGTCAAGCACTTGAAAGCGATTTGGTTTGCTGAAATCGAAGAGATGCGAAGAAATGCTCCGATGGGAATACCCAATGCTGTCAAGGTGGCTAGAGGAGTCCTTCCGAGGAACGCAATAATCACATTGAGTGCTGGTCTCCCTCAGGAGATTTTTTCGCAACTTTGGATCGCTTATGAGCCTAGAACTTTTCTGAGCTCCGGCGGATACTCGACCATGGGGTTTGCTTTCCCAGCGGCAATTGGAGCAAAACTCGCAAGGCCAGATCGTATCACAGTTGCGTTCGAAGGGGATGGCTCTTTTCTCATGAATAATTGCGAACTTTTGACAGCGGTCCAGATGAAGCTTAACGTCGTGGTCGTCGTCCTTAATAATTTTGGCTGGATCTCAATCAGAGACTTGCAGATGCGGAACTTTGCAGGCAGAATAATTGGCACAGATTTCAAGGACAAGTCGGGAAAGGTCAGGACTCCAAACTTTGAGAAAATCTCTTCCGCGTTTGGAGCAAGCTACCTAAGAGCAGAAAATCCGGAGGAATTTGCCAAATCCCTTGCTAGTGCGATAAGACCAGGGGAGGGGCCAGTCGTGTTGGAGGCAATAGTTGAGAACAAGTTCCCATACTCAGGATCGAAATCGTATGGTTTCTGGGACCTTCCATCCCGCGCAAAGTGAAAAGAGAAAAAGAAGGAAGTCAATTGGGGTCTCTCTCTCAAATCATGCCGAACGAAGTCATCTCAATCGGGAGGGTCGGGGTAGACCTATACTCTCTAGATTACGACACGCCCCTCAAGGACGTGGGCCGTTTCGCAAAGTACGTCGGTGGTGGAGCAGCCAACCTCGCAGTTGGCCTCTCAAGGCTCGGGATTAGTGTTGGAATTGTCAGTGGGGTCTCGGACGATGAACTCGGGGAATTTGTGCTCGAGTACTTGGCGCGGGAAGGAGTGGACACACGTTCTGTACTCAAGCTCCCAGATTCAAAGACCGGTATCGTATTCGCAGAGGTTAATCCGGGAAAGAAGGAGAGTAATTTCATCTTTTACAGGGAAAATGTTGCTGATCTCAAGATCACAAGGGAACTTGTTGATAGTGCCAAGATAGATGATGCGAAGGTACTAGTCACTAATGGCACTGCCCTAAGCGCAAACCCCTCAAGAGACGCATCACTCTATGCGATGGAGCTAGCGAGTAAGAAGAACAACAACACTACCGTCGTGTTCAATCTTGATTGGCGGCCATCGCTTTGGAAGGGGGTAGATTCGACTTCAAAGGCGAAATACTATTCTCAGGCTATTGAGCTTGCTTCTATCTTGATTGGAAACGAAGATGAGTACAGGGCAGCAACGGGGGCAAGAGATACGGATGAGGCGATTTCCCAAATCCAAGATTTGGATGATAAGCTCTTGATTTGCACGAGGGGAGAGAATGGTTCTAGGGCATACGTGAATGGGAAGGTGGTGGACGCTCCACCTTTCAGGGTAAAGCCATTGAAGACACTCGGAGCTGGCGATGGAAACCTTGCAGGAATAATTTATGGTTATTTGAAACAGTGGGATATTTACAAAACGCTAAGGTTTGGAAATGCAATCGGTGCGATAGTTGTTACGAAACATTCTTGCTCGGATGCGATGCCTTCATACGATGAAACTATGACTTTTATCCAAAAGATGGGAGGCTTTTAGTCCATTTAATTTGAAAAGTATGTTTGAATTTCAAGGACAAGATTGCGTGCGCGTGTTTTTGTTTTGATATCTAAGATATCAAAACAAAGAAATTATTATCGGTAGGAATTGTTTGTAATGATTTCTTTATCCTTTTGGATACACGAGATATTGCTAGCGTTACAACGTGTGGATGAAGCCAAAGAATGCATGCAAAATGACATCGCGACAACGACAATAAATCGTCTCTCCACGCCCGACGTTCCCTCACTCACTTCTTTCATGTGTCTGGTGCAGGAAGCAGAGTTTGATCCAAATTTCGAGCTTTGCTCTCTTCCTCACTTCATAGAGAGACATTGAATCTTTTCTTCAGAGCGCGAATTGCCACCTGAACATTTAGCTCTCGGTTTTTCTCCTATTGTAAATGGGAAGAGAGAGAAATACAGTGTCTCAAGGTATCAGGGCAAGACCGCATTTCTAAGAGCGTCCAGATAGTTAAGTAATGGAAAAAGGAAAAGGGAGAAGAAAAATAATATCCAAGAACTTGTTTGCGCATGTCGACTGATTGAAATCTTTTTCTTTATCTCAACGCAACTCTATTTTTGCGCATGCTTTTCAGTTCGAGAGGACGAACTTGCCTTTGAATCGCGAAAAGATCCGAAATAAAAACAAGGAACCCACCTTGAGAAGAATGGGCTTTCAAGGAAAAACTTGATCAAGTGTGTTCAGATGAGCCGCCTTCTGATTCGACTCTTGCCGAAGGAAGATTTTCAGTATGATCTTGATTATCACTATCATGTTCAGGGGTTGATTTACTCGTTAGCCCGAAAGGCTGGGAGGATCGATATTCACGATAAGAGTGGCTACAAATTTTTTTGCTTTTCTAATATCTTCCCTTATCGTCCCAAACTTGAGAGAGGGGAGGAGCACTTTCTCCTAATTTCGTCTCCTGACCATGAATTGATGCGATCACTCCGCGAAGCTATGGAAAACGAGACAAAGACAAACTCAGCTGTGCGCATAGGTAGCAACATGGAGTTTCTTGTTTCTGGCATTGAGGGACCTTTCAGCTTGAAGATTCCAATTCATTCTCCGGCAAGTGTCCTGAGTGCAACCCCCATTATCATGAGGATTCCCAAATGGCGCTACGCTGATTACGGAATAGTATCGTCTCGCCCTTTCGAGAACTGGAAGGAAACGCTCGCTTTCGAGGCCTTTGTAAAACAGCTTTACGATAATTTTGAAAAGAAATGGAAAAATTTCACTGCAGAGCGGAAGAAAGATGTTTCCTTGGAGAATCAGCGGGGAGATCTTCTTCAAAATATTCGGTTTCCTGAGGTAATTTCATACAAATATTTGAAGACCGTCTCAAAGCCAATCACGATAAGGGGAGAAAGACAGCAAGTCGTTGGATCAATCTGGGAGATTGAGTTTGCAGTTCAGGATAGAGAAGAGGCGGAGATGCTTAAATTTGCACTCGATTGCGGTTTTGGCGAGAGGAATTCGCTTGGGTTTGGATTTGTAAATCTTTCACACAGGTTCGCTGTGCAAAGTCATCAGGTCGAACCTTGATTTAGCACGATTCTGCAGAAAAGACTTTGTGGCCTCTTACGTGGCGATATGCCACTCAGTATGTGGAATCAATCATAACGTGTCTGTCGTTGAGAGAAACAGACTCATGTCCAACTTGGGAATTTGCAAGCTCTTGGAGCATCAAATTGTTAAACACTCATAAATTGGAGGAAATATTAATATAGGATTTCGAGCTGCGAAAACATATCTTTTGGCTGCTACCGTAGCTACTGAAACCACAAAGGACGCTAGATTAATCATTATTGTTAAGTCATTGATTTTGACATCCGACTTTTCATGTGATTTGGTGCACTGGTCTTCAATATGCTGAAAAAGATGATATCAGATGATGTGCATATTGTCGATTCAAAACCGAGACTGAAATTTGTTGCTTCACCTGCATTAGGAAGCTTTTCTTATTTTGTGCTTTCGCAACTTTTTACTGCTGTTTCTCCTCTTTTGTGTTGCTGAGGTAGGTCGCCTATTCTCTCCTCGATAGCTAGATTAGGTGAGCTACAAGAAAGCTCTGACGTAGGAGTCTACGTTGATAAATTACGCGCCCAAGAGTGCCTAGAGATTCGGTTTACACTCTCCGATCAACCTAGGTACGTAGGTAGCTCTCTTGAACAAAACAAAGGCGAGGAGATATACCTTTACCATAAGGATCCGAGTGGGAAACCGGGATTATTTCTTTCTTGGCGAATAAGTTTCCAAGATGTAAAGAGGATGCAGAGTTCTATGGATGAAGATGAGGTATCCGACTTGCTAAGGAAGAAGTTCGACTGGTTTGCGCGATTTGAGAATACTCAAGTGCGGTCAAACTGCAAACTACTCAATAGTCCTTATCTTGAAAGCCTACCCGAAAGAGAATTAAGAATTATTCAAGGGATGCTTCGAGCTTATGCTGAGAATCTCACCAAGATCCGAGAGGATTGTTTGGTTAAGCTAAGATCCTTGACTGATAGATCTTCAAAGGCACGTAGGTCTAACGAGTTACTTGTGACTATCGCCTTCGTCGACGGTTCACGAATTCTCTATCCAAAGGATTTTCCGTCTCTTGTTCAACTCTTTGTAAAGGGGGTAACTGGAGCCTAATGTCTCAGGTAACGTTGGCGTGTTCAGTGTGTAACCAGCAAGCAAAGGACAAATTGCACATCCCGTGGCCGCTAGACTTTCTTACGCTTGACCAACTTGTGTACATTCCCAGTGCCCTAAAATCTAACCAGCATAAGGCAATACCTCTATGTCAGACTTGTGCGGACAAACTTCGAAGGGGTCAATCGTTTATCAAAAGTTATCTCGACTTTAGAATAGCTGGATCCAATCTTTCATTTTGGCTATTGCCGACAGTACCGCAAATCGAAGGTTCTATCCCGTATATGAGGGATCTTGCCGGCGATCACAAACCTCTTTACATCACCGGCCTCAGGGAATTATGTGAAGGCATTGAATCGCTTTCTGAAGATCTTGTTGGCTCTACTGATGAGTCCAAACAAAACAAAGTAGAAGCATTGCTGACATTTAATTCTTTATTCTACTATAGAGATACGCAGGGTCACATGCGTCTGTTGAGCAGTAGGGATGGAATTTATCCAGCGAGACTCAGGCAGATCATGAATTCAGTGCACAATGTTAATCGCCGCTATCCTTACTTCAAGCTGTCTCCAAAAATCAGGTTCACGTTCACGCTTCTGAAGGAATTCTTCGTGAAAAACAAGAGTTCCGCACAAGTGGAGCTTGCCGAGATAATAGGAGCCATTTTCAAGGGCGAAAGTGTAAATCCATCATACCTTCATTCATGCTTATTCCAAAGGGTGTCAGAAGCAGGACCAAACAGGAAGAAAGGAAAAGAAAAAATCAAAGACAGCGCAGGAGATCTTTATCCTTTTATGGAGATCACGTTAAAAGCATTTATAGCCCTCGAGTTTTTCGCAGAGATTGGGCTCTATAATTTGGTTGAAACAAATGAAAGTAGTGTGAAATCATCTTTTACACCAGACGATACCAAAGTCAAGGAGCTGAACGGTTTCTTATCAAATCACCCCAGCATAAAGAACAACAGCCAACTTGGGTCCATCTTTTTTATTGGGGTCGCAGTTGGCATTCTATTGGAAACTCAAAAAGCACGTTTCAACAAGTACCCGTATTGGCGTCACCTAAACAGGTTGTCTTTGACTCCTGAAAGACTCAAGTCATTCTATCCCGACGTGATGGATAAGCTACACATGTACGGTGAAGAGTATCTGTCAAAATTTGGCTCTGTGCTTTCATACATAGGTGCGAACATAGACCCAGAGTTTGACAAACTTGGAACCATTGAACCGGAGCTTAGGAATTTGACATTTGCAATAGGGCTATCGGAAGGGTATTTATTGTATCACAGTGATAAGGAGGAGGATGCAAGATGACAAACAACCCCGCGGTTCGCTCAGAGTTTTTGTTCTGCTACGATGCACGTATGTCGAATCCCAACGGAGACCCAGATGAGAACAGGCCCAGAATAGACCCTTTGAATGGCCATAATCTTGTCACTGACTTTCGGCTCAAAAGGACAATCAGAGATTATCTTTGGAAGAACATGGATGAGCGCATTTTCATAAGGGCTGAGCATGGATCAGATGGAAAACTCAAACAAGTGGAAGATCTAGCCGAACCTTACATAAGAAACAAAAAAGTAAATCGCCAGGAATTGTTAGCAGATCACATAGACATTCGCTTATTCGGCATCTTATTTCCAGTTGAGAAAGACACTTTCAAGCAAGTAGGTCCGATTCAATTTGGAATAGGAGAATCTCTCAATCCTGTCGAAGAAATTCCAATCAGAATGACAAGGGTCGTCCCAACCAAAGCCGGAGCTGAAGCCGGTACGTTCGGTGAGAAATCTGTGGTTCGTTATTCCTTCATTGTCTTTCATGGTTTCTTAAACGATCTCGTTGCAAAGGAATCTGGGCTTACAGAGGAAGATGTTGAAATGATGATGAAGGCAATGTGGTTCGGTACTACAAATCTTTCAACAACATCTAAATATGGGCAAACATCCAGACTTTTGCTAAGGATTAAGTTCAACAAGCCGCTCGCGTATATTGGAGACTTGGACCGTCAACTCAGTCTTATCCCTAAATCTGGAATAGACCTAAGGAAGCTCGAAGACTTGTCCCAGGTCTCGTTAGATGTTGAAAGACTAGTCTCAAATTTGGAAAGAAACCAAGCGATGATTGACTCAATTGATCTAGCAGAAAGCCCTCAACTGGAATGCGTTCGTGGAGGCAAGACCGGGAGACTTCAATCGTTGTCCTCTACTCTGAGTTTCAGGGACTTGTTGAGCACGTGGTCACATAACGGCTGATGCTGTTGAACAAGTGCTTGGTTTTTGATGTTTGGGCGCGTTTTGGTTATTTCAGACGTCATTACTCCACGACCACGGCCACAACACATCCGATAATCCCCAGAAGTGCGATAGAGGGCCTTATTGCTTCAATAGTCGGCTTGCAAAACCATGAATATCCCGACATGATGCTGGACGCACTCATAACGACTGGACTAACATCGCAGAACCAAGGAAACGGAAACATTAGCTCGTCATTACAAAAGATTTCAATAGGCTTGACGTATACGCATTCAGATTTTTGGATCAAATCTGTGCCCCGATATTTGAAGGCCGGGAGTGGACCTCTCGATTACATTCGCGCACCTCGTCGAGTCGAGTTGCTAAGAGAGCCCTGTTTTAGGATATTCTTTTCATCCGAGAATCGTGAGTTGTATGAACAAGTTGTTCATCGTATTAAGACTCATACTACATCATACACACCCACCCTCGGGTCCAGTAATATGATTGCAAACTTCGTGTACAAAGATGAATTTGATATCTCTCACAAGGAGGCAGGTCAGGATTACGTCGGGATTTCTTCAATTGTTCCCTTCTTTGGGAAGAAGTTACCAAAACTTAATCTAGTTAAGGGAATAGGATTTGCGATAGAAGAAAACCTCCCCCTTCATATGTCGAAGGATCGGAATGCGACGGGGTACTATTCGGCAGTTTACTCAACTTGCCCGAACAAAGAAATCAGTATCAAAGGAGTTCAGTATTCTGAACTTAGAAGCAAGGATGAAAGAATCAATGTCGTCTTCATACCATCCACTTCTGGCTAGACCTGAAAACTACGGGACGGACACGACTCTTCTAACTCATCTTGGTTTTGTTTCCAAATCTTCATTCGAGATATTCGATCAGAGTGCAAATAACGTTGAAGGGTTACCTTTTGACCTCAATAGTCTTTGCAAACTAGCTGAAATTATGGGAGCTTGCCATGATGCTGCGAAGTGTACATCATATTTTCAGGAATACATTAGGTCGGACGGAAAGCGTAATCTTGGGCAGCTTAAAGCGCACAGCCCACTTTCTGCCTTATACACATTTAAGGTGGCAACCGAAATCTTGCCAAATGACCCTTCGTCTTCAATTCTGGCTGCATATGGAGCGCTTGCCGTTCTGGCACACCATGGCAGATTCGATTCTCCCGTGAGATCTGAAACAAAGCTCAGAAGCTTTTGCAAAGAATATGTGGAAAGACAAGTAAACTCTGTGAACAAAGACTCAAGAGACGAACTAGATGTCTTCTACGAAAAGTTAGGCTATCCTAAATTCAGCACTTTGTTGAACCAGTGGAAACCAACGCTCAAAGATTTTCGTAACGCTATTTCATACATTCTTAAGAGAGAAAACTCCACTCCTTCAATTTCGAATTATTTTGCAATTAACTTGCTTTTTTCAAGCTTGATCGATGCCGATCGTTTTCACGCTGCTGAATTAAAAATCCCTCAAAGGGTGACTCTCAAAGTCGATCGAGTGCTGTCATATGTCAATCAAATTTCAAAAGAGGCAGAACTAGCTCCAGAGGTGAGTCCAAAAACAAGAGAGATACGGAACAAACTCTTCAGCATGCTGAGATCAAAGGCTGAGTCATGTGAAACAAAGCCATCAATTTATTCGATCACCGCACCGACCGGAGCCGGGAAGACGCTTGCGGCCCTATATTTCGCCTTGAAGTTGAGAGAGAGAATGAGAGGCGACACTTCAAGAGAGCCTCGTATAATTTATGTTGCACCTTTCCTTTCTATCTTGGATCAGAATTTCCAAGTCATCCAAAAGGCAATTGGAAACCCTCCGCAACAATCCAATCTTATTCTTCTTCACCATCATCTATGCGAACTTTCTTACAACATCGACAGCCAATCATTTGAGAAAGAGTCTTTTTCGACTAGCCAAAGCGAGCTTCTAATAGAGGGCTGGAACTCGGAGATAGTTGTAACAACTGCGATTCAGTTTTTCTATACTATTCTCGGAAGAAGTGCCTCTGAGCTTCGAAAGTTTCACAATCTCACAAACAGCATCGTGATTCTGGACGAAGTACAGAATTTGCAAGAAAGGTACTGGGGCCTGATCCGATCGGCCTTGTTGTATCTCAACAAATTCTTCAAAATGACCTTCATTCTGATGACCGCGACTCAGCCGTTGATTTTCAAAGAGGGTGAAATCATAGAACTCGTAGACGATTATGAATCATTATTCATTTCTCCCAATTCTTACTTGGAGAAAAACCTACTCCCAATGTCGTTGGAAGATTTTATCACCCAATTCAAGCAATTGGTAACATCCCGACCACAAAACAGCATCCTTGTAATTATGAATACAATTGATGCCGCAAGACAACTATACGAAAGATCCAGCAATTTGAATAGACAATTTGAATATTTGTCTGCAGAAGTTATACCCAAAGAACGCAAGATCCGGATACAACGTATAAAGGATCTTTTGAAGCGGAAAGAACCGCTAGTCGTGATATCTACCCAGCTGATTGAAGCAGGAATAGATTTTGACTTTGATATCGTTTTAAGAGACATGGCACCATGTGACTCACTCATTCAGTCCGCTGGGAGATGCAATCGAAATGGAACGAAAATGACTCTTGAATCTCCAACTTATGTTTTTCAATTGGACAACAATGGCCTCTTGTGCAGAAGAATTTATGGTAACTTCCTGATCGAGAAGAGTCTAGAAGCTCTGGCCGAGTGGGACGGTAGAGGTAGCATTGAAACGCTTGCCAAGAGCTATTACAGACTTGTCAACACTGGACGGAGTACGGTCACTGAAGACCGAATATTGTCAGGAATAGGATCCCTGAATTACGAATCCCTTGACGAATTTCAACCCATTGAAGAGCTACCGAAGATAAGTGTCTTCGTAGAAGTAGATCAAGAGGCACAAGACATATGGAAGGAATATTTGGATACATGGAATGACCGCTCTGGTAAAGAAGCTCGTGAAAAATACTTGAAGCTTCGCGCTTCATTAAATGATTATATCATAAATGTACAAGAAGGGTATGCATTAGCGCTTCCACAAAACTATGGGTTCCGATATGTCTCGCATGATAATTTGCGTTACCAGTACGACACCGTGACAGGCTTTCTGAGAAATCCGCCGAGCATCTTATAGAGTAAAGTAATTCGATTTTTAGCTGGATCGAGATGGATCGCCAGGAACATTAACACTAGCCTTTAGATCCGAGCACAAGAGTAAATGCTAAAGTCTTTTGCTTTGAGGATTTGATCTCGATTTTGGGCTTTTCTTCTTGCCTAATAAATTGTGCCCTGTCGTATAGTGTTGCTTCGAACAAAAAAGTTGTCTTCCGCATAAGAAATTCTTATGATAAAGCCGCCTAATATTCTCCTAAACAAAGACGAGATAGCTTCAACAATCCATCTCTTTTCGCGGCCTTTAAGCTTCCAATATGTGTCAACAGTTGATCATCTATGGGATGCTTTCAGGTATAATCTACAATCTCTGACAGGTTGTCAAAATCCTTATTGCATCTGAACTCTTGGCGAAATTCGAAAAGAATTCGCTAATCAAGTTTGCACATCTTGCAAGGTCATTGAAACTGGAGATAGGGACTCGCCTTCGCAACACAGGTAATCAGCTTCGGATGTACTGCCTGAGGAGCAGGAAACATATACTATAGTAACATCCAATGCACGATCGTGAGATGGATTTATATGGGCAAAAATAATTTTGAGCCTAGTCTTCTATGATCCATGATAGACTGAAAGCTTGGAATCACTTCGGAGAAGATAGGCTGTGAATTGCTTGACAAGCGAAGAACCACCACAATCCCAGAGTTTCTTTCTTGGAGAGAGTGGGACGTTCGATGATGATAAATGTAGATTCACTGGCTCTCAGATAAACTACTATTATGTTTGCAAGCGAAAACTCTGGCTCTTCTCCCATAACATAGAGCTTGAGCCTGAATCAGATCTTGTAAAACTGGGGAAACTCCTCCACGAGAGAAGCTACAAACGAAAGCTCAAGGAAGTTCAGATAGATAGAATCAAAGTAGACTTTATGGAGAGGAACACAAGAGCATACGAAAGTCGTCATGATGAATCAGCTACATCCAGTGCTTCAGCAAACGCTGACAGGCTTGAGCAGCCATCCTCGTCTGCTCAGCCAACCAAGAGAGATGAAACAGTCGATCCCAAGCTTCTATTCAATCCTCCGGAGATTGGAGAGAACATCGAGCTTCAAAGCAAGAAACAAATAGTAATTCATGAAGTCAAGAGATCAAAGAAGATGCAAGATGCACATATCTACCAGTTACTCTACTACGTTTACTACCTCAAAACTAACTATGGAGTCAATGTCTCTCATGGAGTATTGCACTATCCTCTTCTGAAACAAAATGTCGAGGTCACTCTAGACGAGAAGCGAATCAGAGAGATCGAGAACGCGATGAGGGGCATTTCTCAAGTAAATGCGTTGTCCGTGCCCCCTCAAGCCACTTGGAAGAAATACTGCACAAGCTGCGCATACAGAGATCTGTGCTGGGGATGAAAAACGCCCATTCTTGACCTAGACAAGAAATCAAGGGCCGCCAAAAACATTCAGCTCAAAAATGCAATGCTTCACAAGACTTCGATTTTTTGATTAAAAATATATAGATGCATGTTTTTTCACTGAACATCCCGTTGCGCGACTACTACGTTACCAAAGCAGGGCGACTAAGGAGGAGTGAAAACACAGTTGATGTCGAGCTTGCAGACGGCTCCAAGCGAACAATCCCAATCAACGATATCCGGTCAATTCACCTCTTCTCAGAAATTGACCTGAATACTAGGATACTGATTTTCCTGAACCAGCACGGCATTCCAGTTCATGTCTACAACTACTACGGTTACTACTCTGGCTCTTTCTATCCTAGAGAGAAGCTTGTCTCGGGTGTGATAGTAGTAGGTCAGGTCAAGCACTATCTCAACCAAGAGAAGAGGCTTACCTTAGCACGAGAGTTCGTTGATACTGCGATTCATAATATTGTTAAGAATCTCGAACACTACAAAGAAACTGGAAAAGATGTGTCTGAAGAAATAGAGAAAATTAGGACAGAGCAAGCGAGTCTTCCTTCCCAGACCACGATTCCAGACATAATGGGAGTGGAAGGGCGTTGCAGGGAAACCTACTATTCCTGCTTTGACTCGATTCTCAGAAGCGGGTTCGAATTTGACTCAAGGACCAAGCAACCCCCTCAAAACAGGTTGAACGCTCTAATATCTTTCGGTAATTCATTGATGTATGCGACTACGCTTTCAGAGATATACCATAGTCAGCTGCATCCAGCTGTATCTTTCCTTCACGAACCTGGTGAGAGGAGATTTTCGCTTGCGCTCGACCTTGCAGAAGTTTTCAAGCCCGTCATTGTTGATCGAGCGATTTTCAATCTGATAAACAATAGGATCATAAAGCCAGAGGATCATTTTGCTGTAGAACTGAATTCGTGTTATCTCAATGATGAAGGAAGAAGAGTCTTCATAAATGAGTACGATAGGAGGCTTTCAACTACGCTTAGGCATCCTAAGTTAAAGAGACATGTCTCTTATCAGAGGTTGATTCGGATCGAGGCTTTCAAGCTTGTAAGGCACATTTTAGGAGAGGATGTGTATCGCGGTTTCAGGATCAAGTAGGGGTGTGCAGTTTGCACGTGATCATAGCGTACGACATCGCAGTGGAGAGACTTTCGAAGGTTCACAAGATTATGAAGCAATATCTGAATTGGATTCAGAATTCTGCTTTCGAAGGAGATCTTAGTCTTGGGCAGCTTGAAGAGCTTAGGCTCAAAATATACGATGTTATCAAACCAGATACTGATTGCATTGTAGTTTTCACGATGGATAATCCCAAGTGGATAGAGAAGAAGGTATGGGGCAGGGAGAAGGGACTGACTGACTCGCTAATCTAGCTGGTTTCTGTGAGTGATATTTTGAATCAAGAATTATGAAACCAGTGCCAGGCTGCGGCATAGGATTTATAAATAAACTGCGGCATCTAAGCTTGGGGTTTTTTCGGCTTAGCTAGACTTTTGACCGTTTTTCTCCCGCCTAAAATGGACTTGAATAATCCCTCACGGGCGAAGCGCAAAAAAGAAGATGTGGTCGGGAGAGAGGGAGTTAAGAGCGGGGGGGTTAGAATCGTACTAAAGTAGGATTGAAAGACTTCATGAATGAGATAACTTCTAAATTTCTTTTCAGTTAGAATCGTACTAAAGTAGGATTGAAAGCCGTTAGCAAATAGTGGGATACTTCTTGCGGAAAAGGTTAGAATCGTACTAAAGTAGGATTGAAAGATAGTATTAACTGAGAAGCCGGCAATTTTTGCATAAGTTAGAATCGTACTAAAGTAGGATTGAAAGTTAATTCTGGGATTGTTTCTAGGGGGACTATAGAAAGTTAGAATCGTACTAAAGTAGGATTGAAAGCTATTGTTATCTGAGTTTTTACGTGAACGTAGAAATGTTAGAATCGTACTAAAGTAGGATTGAAAGTCATATATTAATTTTACGATTTTTAACTTTCTTCTTAGTTAGAATCGTACTAAAGTAGGATTGAAAGTTAGGTGAGAAGGGAATTGGCCTCGTCAAGGAAGCGTTAGAATCGTACTAAAGTAGGATTGAAAGAATGGTTATCGATGAATTATTTATTTCAATACCAGAGTTAGAATCGTACTAAAGTAGGATTGAAAGTTATGAAACTTTCAAATTGCACTATTCCCTTAAACGGTTAGAATCGTACTAAAGTAGGATTGAAAGGTTATCACCTTATTGGGCAGTTACGGAAAGAAGAAAGTTAGAATCGTACTAAAGTAGGATTGAAAGCTGATTAACGTGCCTTCGGTTATAGTCGGTTGCCCTAGTTAGAATCGTACTAAAGTAGGATTGAAAGTGATATAGGATATGGCACTTGTATTCTTTTCTACTTGTTAGAATCGTACTAAAGTAGGATTGAAAGATTGCTTCGGGAAATGTTATCGGCTCTGGTAATCAAGTTAGAATCGTACTAAAGTAGGATTGAAAGGACTTCAGGATCAAGGCAGGTAAGTGTTACGACACTGTTAGAATCGTACTAAAGTAGGATTGAAAGAACAGACTTAATTTTAATGTAAACATCTAACTCACTGTTAGAATCGTACTAAAGTAGGATTGAAAGATTAAGACGTCTGAAAGTGAAATTAAGACGCACGTTGTTAGAATCGTACTAAAGTAGGATTGAAAGTCAATTATTATTGCCCTTATGTGTGGCATAGTTTATGTTAGAATCGTACTAAAGTAGGATTGAAAGAAAATTGGCTAAGTTTTGGCGAATTTACGACGCGAGGTTAGAATCGTACTAAAGTAGGATTGAAAGGAAAGTGCTAATCCTGCAGTTAAAAGATAATGGGATGTTAGAATCGTACTAAAGTAGGATTGAAAGTAAGTAAATTTTTCAAGCTGTTTTTTTCCAACTTCAGTTAGAATCGTACTAAAGTAGGATTGAAAGCTTCTAAAGAAGCATCAGATATTACAAGGCAAATTAGTTAGAATCGTACTAAAGTAGGATTGAAAGTTGCAATTGGCACCCAAGGAGTAGGCAATACTCTTCGTTAGAATCGTACTAAAGTAGGATTGAAAGAAAAACTCATTCATATGATTGCTTTTACTAGAACTAGTTAGAATCGTACTAAAGTAGGATTGAAAGATTCATAGAATACATCATACAGATAACTGCTGATCCGTTAGAATCGTACTAAAGTATGGGGGGGGGCATCAATACTAGTGACGGGTTTTAACTTTTGGCTTTTGGAAGGTAGAAGGTAGAAGGTTGAAAGAAAGATGAAATCTTCGGAAAGCACGTTACTGCTCAACATAAAGTCTGATATGGGTCAATTTTCCGAAGAAGAAGAAGAAGAAGACAAAGAAGTAACTAGTTAGTTAGGCAGTAACGTGGTTTCCGATGGTAATTGCTTGAATTTGACTTCTGAAGGTTGAAGGTAACGGAAGCCGATAGTATTTTAACCTTAGAGGTCTTCTTCTTTTCTGGCCTTGGAGACTGGGAAACTCTATTACAAAATCTGGCTAGCCGACTTCTGCCAACTTACAACTCGGCCTCAAGCGAAATCTGCTTGGAACAAGAAACACTACTCTCCTGATTTTGAGCCTGATGTTAAGAATCGAGGAAAGAGGAAGGTTGGAATTGGACATATTCCAAAATGGATTCGATACGCATTCAGAGGGACAAAATATCAGATCTCTAAAGTCGAGAGCATTCCCGTTTATCCGTCTCCTATCTGGATCTTTGTAATTGAGGATAGAGATTCAAAGCGAATTCTTCATGCCTGTTTAAGGCAAGAGGAGAAGCCTTCTTACTATTCTCACTTTCCTAATTTCTTTGATATTCGAGCCTGTTTGTTAGAGACATTCGAGAAACATGGAAAACCTTATGGATTCATATCTGATGGACAAATTCTAAAGAGATATGCGACTGAGTTAGTTGGGATAAGAACAATCAGGGCAAAACTGCCGAAGTATATGGCTTCTCTCGAGTCGTTCTTTTCAAGGCTTCAATTCGATATGAGGACAGAGTTGAGCCAAGAAGAATTAGAGCGCTACGTTGATTTTTGGAATTCTACTCATGCAAGAGAGATTCCGTATACGAGAGATAAAGCCTTTGTTCTTGTTCCCGATTAAGCCGAAGAAAGAGACTTCTCGAGTTTGAGAACCCGTTCAGTGAGGGCAGACAAAGCCTCAACAACATGATCGATTTCTAAATCTATAGTGTCGGCATCAACCTCTTTGTATTCCACTAGGTAATCGCCCGTCTCTGGGCGAAACGTTCTCTTCGCTTCGACTCGTTGTGTGTCCTTCACAGAATGGTCTGACGGCATAAGCAGGGTTCTCTTTTGACATCTTGGAGAAAACTCTTCAAGCGAATAGAGGACAGAACCATCTGAATCTATTTTCTTCGCTAAAAGTTTGTAGCGATAACGTCCCATAGCGGGATTACGTTGTTCGTGATATTGTGGTATTGGCATGTTTTATTTTCACGCTCCTGAGTAGTATGCGTAATTGGTTGAGGTTTTTGTATAGTTGTATTCCTCTTGCCCATAATTAGTTGATTTTGACGTATCATATGTGTTACTTCGCTCTGATTGAATTAGGGCGTTTTCTGAAGGGACACTGGCATTAGAGCCTCCACTTTTGAAAAATACAAAGTAAAGGACAATGCCAACTAGAGCCAAAAATCCGATAACGGCTAATGCGGTATACATGAGATATTATAGGTCGAATCTAGTATTTAACTAGGACAATTGGGTGCCTAGGCAGACTGTTCGGACTCGATTATTCTTTGCATTATTTCTCTATCTGTTTCTGGTTTCTTTTCTTCCGGTTCTTTCCGAGTCTTTCTATCTTCCGAGTTACACACTAAACTCATTCTGCCCGTTGAATTTATCAGTCGCTCGAATTCGAATACTCTTTCTGACAATTCGTGTTTCGAACAGACAAAATAACCGTGAATTTTTACTCTTCTACTGTTTGTCCATATTCTCGAGCCACACATAGCGCACTTACCGATTACACAATTTCGCTTTGCATCACTTTCTACCTTAATTTCGAGAGTCTCTTCTAAACTCAACCGCATCGCCCCTTACCATGATGACCGGCCAAGAACGCTCCAATTTCCGCGGTCTCTCCGCACACTTCGCAAACTCTAGTAGAAATCGGTTCCGGTGCTTGCCATCTGACCGTCGAGAGGTAAGTAATCGGCGAATATGAATCGGTCTCTTGCGGTTGTTGCTCTTCTGTTTTTGTTTTCTCTTCTGGCTTTGTTTTTGGTGACTTGAGTCTATCAACGAGTGATTTACCTAACCGAAACAAAATATCACTTTGAGGCAGAGGACGAGGCTGAGATTGAGAAATTTCTCTAGGCTTTACTACTTCTGGCTCTTGTTGGCTGGTCTCACTCTGGACAGAGTGGCTCTTATCACATCTGTCGGCTTCTTCGTAAGTCGCATACCAATTTCCGCAAATAGTGCAAATAAAACCTTGAGAAAATCCTCTTTGTGCATTAACCTTCTGTGCCTCTAATTCGGCTCTTTCCGTGATTGAGATTTCTCTAGGCTGTGGTTGAGGCTGTGGTTGAATAACTTGTTTAGGTTGAGACGGATTTGATAATCTCTCTGCAGATAAACGGTGTTTGAAAATTCTAACAAAGTCTTTCACTCGGTCTTTTGAAATGCCACTTGTCAGAAGCCTAGTTTCCAATTCTTCAACGGCGTCCGAAAAATCTGCAATTCTTCCCGTTTCTAAGTCTGTTTTTACTATTGTGGCTTGAGCCTCATATATCTGGAGAATGTCTGAACCCGTGAATTTCTTCGGGTTTTCTCTTACTTTTGATTCGGTAGACTTTGGTTTTTCTGTTTCTCTTATTTGTGGCTCGAGTCCCTCGAAGGCTCGCTCGACCTGAGGGAATTCGGCCGATTCATATTTCTTCTTTCGGCATCTTTTAACATGAGAATCACGGGCGTCTCGTGAGACGAATTCATCTTTACCGCATACAGGGCAAGCCGTAAACTTACTCATTTTTCGTCACTCCACTCCACTTATGAGGTATCTGTCGCGCCAGATGACAGATGACAGATGACAGATGACAGATGACAGATTTCCGCTTGCGGAGTCCGCTTGCGGAAGGGTATCTGTCGCGCCAGATGACAGATGACAGATGACAGATGACAGATTTCCGCTTGCGGAGTCCGCTTGCGGAAGGGTATCTGTCGCGCCAGATGACAGATGACAGATGACAGATGACAGATGACAGATTTCCGCTTGCGAGTGATACTCATGGGCTACTAATGGATACTTCATAGAAAAATCACTCCATCCGTAAAAGCAACATAAAGCCGTCCAAACTGATATTTCTCTTGAAAGTCGCAACTACATCTGTTATCATAACATCTAAATTCTATTGCTTCTTCTCCAAGTTGTCTAAACATATCAGGATGAGGGATTTTGATATGTGTCCAGACTTTGACACCATGGCTCTCCGAAGAGAACACCTCTTGTTCATGTTGACATCTGGGACAGTCTCTGAAAATAGTTAGTTTTGTTCTTGTCTTATCGGTTGAAGGGATATCAAGCCAATATCTGATTCTTGTTCTTACAGGCATTTTCAATCACCGTAATATCGTTCAAATCTAGGGTCGAAGTCTGGACTGCAGTAACATTCATCTCGTAGTTTTTTCAAGTCTGGCGACTCTTTCAAGTCATCTTGGTAAGTGAATATTCTGGTTTCCCCTCGTTGCAAAAGCAGAATTTTTCTTTTCAAATATCATCACTCCAATTTTCTAGTAATTCTGAGTCGAAGCGAACAAGTTTACTTCTGTCCTGAGAGTAAGGAATCAGTTTTCCGTCCCATAGAAATTCTTTATCTGGCTGGTGCCCAATACGCATAATTTCATAAAGTAATCTATTTGGGTCATCTTTCCAACTCTGTCTTATTTTCCAATTATCGACTTCTCGGTCGTATTCCGCTTTTACATGAAATCCTTTACAAGCGGAAAGCCAGAGAGACGCATGTATAGGACGGGTAGAAGTTACGAATTTATGAAAGCGCTCTCTGGCTTCAACGATAGAGATATTATCCCAGTCCAACGTGACCGCCTTACTTCTTTTTGTGCCTGATTCTTGTTTTCCTATCACTTTTCACTCTCTCCATTATTACACTCTCAGGATTATCGTCTATCCTGTAAGATACAGACTTGGCAATCTCGGAGGCTCTATGCAGATTCTCATCGATTGCCTCTTTCGCCAACTTCTCAACGTTTGCTAATGCATCTTGCCTAGAGGGGAATTCCCTAATCTTCTCAATCTTCTCAACATGATCTCCGACATACAATTCGGTTGAAACCGTTAATACGACTGGCCTTCCTTCTTCCTCTGGTTTTTTGACTTCTTCTTTGATCTCCTTTACTTCTTCGGGTTTTGGTGCTACTACTTCCTTCGGTTTTGGCATGACTTCTTCTTTTGGCTTTGGTTTTGGTCTCAGAAAGTCAAAAGATAGAATCTTCTTTGCTGACTGCCCTAGCGATTTGAAAAACCGCTTGATACGAGAGAGAATGCCCATTTACGCTCTCACCCTCGAAGACCAAAAGGCTAGATGCGCTTCTCTTGCTCTGTCAATCTTCTCGGCTATTTCCTCGGCAGAGCGATACATCTCTGCAACTTGAAGCGATAGGTCTTCATCAAAATACCCGAGGACTGCCCTAATCCTGATAAGCGTCTCGAGGAGTCGATTATAGCCTTGAAGGTTTTCGAAGCCATAATGTTCCAAGAAGCGCTCAATTTCGAGAAAGGCTTCCGTCGAGAGCGTAATCTTCTCCTGAACGGGGTATTCCTGAATCTCAATTTTCTTGAATCCTTCAACTATTGCTTTCTGTGTGACTCTGTCAATCTCATAGGTGACTGGAATCAATCTTGAGAAAAAGGCTCTTTGATTCTCCCATTTCAAGAAGTCTTCGATCGGTTTCATAGACGCTATGATCAGAGAAAAGTTTGTTTTGATACTAATCTTGCCGTTCGTGATTTTGCAATACAGACCGTTTTCCTCAAGGTCAATCTCTGACTTTGTTGTGGCTATGAATTCCTTTTCAAATTTCCCCGTTGACAAAAGTGAGTTTAGCGCTTCGATGACATACTTCTTCTCTTTTCTGTTCGATTGAAATTCATCAATCATTAACACTTTGTTCCTTACTTCCCAAGCAAGAGGCATAATCGGGATATTTCTTCTTGCGTCGATCGAACCCACTAGACTAGCGACAGTAAGCGAATGAACGATAACCGCTTTTTCCTTCTTCTCTTCCTTTACTGCTTCAAGAATCGTTGACTTGAGTGAAGAGTATCTGCCGAAGAGTCCGAGATGTATGTTTCCGCTTATCGTCCTTGTATCACCGGAAGGTCTGCCGTAAGTAATCGTTTTCACTCTAGCGGAAGAGATGGTTATGTTCACGAGTCGGATAACTGTGTCAAACTCTGTCTTCCTTACTGCTATTTGTTTCTGTTCGCTCATTTTGTGTCGCTCTCCTTTTTCATGATTCTTTCTTTTGTTATTGGATCAATCAGTCCGAACACTCGAACGAAATCGCCGACTCCGCAATAGCCAGAGAGCGCAACCGTAACGTTCAGAGGAATCGTCGATAGAGCGTGTCCTCGAGGTAGTAAAAAGCGAAGAGTATCAAATTGCTCTTGGGCAAATTTGTCGAGAAACTGGATTAGATATTCGTCCAAGTCAATCGAATAAGGCAGTCTCTGAAGTATTCGAAACATGATCAATCGCTCCTCGCCTTTGCCTTCCTCTTTACTTCATCAATTAGGGCATTGTGTTTTTGAAACTCATTCAAGTCATGGTAATGTCCCATGCCTTGCCCAGTCTTTGGCTTTTTTAATTCTAATTCGCGGATTCTTCGCAAAGCATATTGATAACTGTCCTTCAGTTTCCTCTTAACTTCGGCTGGAATCGACTGCCCCTCGGGCACTCCGTAATACTGCCTCACTAGATCAAATATCCAGCGATTCTTCTCATTTTCTTTCTCATCTACAATTGTCCTATACGCTAACACGACAAAGTGCAAATTACGCTCTGCCATGCGCTCCGCTCTTGCCTTTAGAGCAATCTCTCTAGAGACTACTGGCTCTGTATCTCTCTCCAGAGGCCTCAAAGGATTCTTCCTAATATGATCGACTTGCGCTAGGGCTCTCTTGAGAGTTAGCGGTCGAGTTTTCTCCCAACGCCACATCTGATTTTTTAGACTACGATCCCAAGTCTCTTTTCCCTCTGTTTCATTTTCCTGACTCATTTTCTATCATCCCCTACTAAATACCCCGAGGTTTGTCAACCCTCTACCACTTTTTTGGTAGAGGGTGACTCATCTAGAAGACGCCGAAGGACATGCCAAAAAGGCTCAAATTCAGACTGCCTTGCTTGTTTGAGTCGCTCGTAGTCCTCTGCTTTGATTCTTATGATTCTATCTGTAGCCATATGATTACTAACGTAACGCGAATATAAAACGACAGACGCTAGTATATACCTAGGGGTCAGATTGAGATAGGTAGATTCTGTAAACGTCCTGTAAGGTTACAGTAATTGACCTACTTATCAACAAAATTAGACATATCTGATCCTTCAACCTTCAGAAGTCAAATTCAAGCAATTACCATCGGAAACCACGTTACTGCCTAACTAACTAGTTACTTCTTTGTCTTCTTCTTCTTCTTCTTCGGAAAATTGACCCATATCAGACTTTATGTTGAGCAGTAACGTGCTTTCCGAAGATTTCATCTTTCTTTCAACCTTCTACCTTCTACCTTCCAAAAGCCAAAAGTTAAAACCCGTCACTAGTATTGATGCCCCCCCATACTAAAGTAGGATTGAAAGTCTAATTATAAACTAGTAGGAAACTTCGGGGGAATCGTTAGAATCGTACTAAAGTAGGATTGAAAGACGAGCGCTCGTCAGCTTACTGGCACGCAAGAATTAGTTAGAATCGTACTAAAGTAGGATTGAAAGTAACATCTGTCTTTCCCTTCATGTTTCCTTTCCACTGTTAGAATCGTACTAAAGTAGGATTGAAAGCTTGTTGAACGGCTGTCGACATGCCGTTCTCGTTGTGTTAGAATCGTAAAGTATGCAGAGTTTGTCGACAAGACGAGCGTAGGCTCTTTCATTTGCAATTCGTTCGCCTCTTTCAATTTGCTGTAATTCTCGCTCGAGTCTCTCCGCTCTGCGCAGTAGCTTGCTCTTCAGCTCCTCTAGAGCCGTTCTCTGTATTTCCATTTTTTTGTGCGATCCGCTCTTTAAATACGCATTATATACTCGGCTAATTTGGGACTCTATCTAAGCTATCCTGTGGTACCAAAAACAGTACTCAGAAGCTAGTTTTCAGCTCTTCCTACCTATAGCTTCTTTTGCTTGAAACTAGTACTCATCATCATCATGATTGATTAGAATCCTGCATATGTTGTATCCTCGTTTGCGTAGTACACTGTCGCTTTGATCCTCACTTTGTTTATCGCCTGAGAGCCCGCAAGATCGTCGCTTGGATAGTTCCCTGCAACAGAGTCGGTCGTCGCAGAAGGAAGTCTCAGTCCGATTCCGACACGCCACATAGTTCCCCAGTTTGTGTTGTAGGTTATCGAAGCGACCCCCATCCCGGGGTTCGAGCCGTTGTTGTTGAAATTCTGCGTCGAGCCGATCACGCCGGGAGGATAGGCAGTGTAGTATCCGGGACCGCCTGAGTAGGAGTAAATATAGAGTGAGGAAGTTCCGTCAAGGCAGTAGAAAGGCGAATTGACGTTGAAGATGCTTCCAAAAGCGTCGAAAGCCATCCAGTTCTGGTAAGAAGAGCCGTTCCAGCTCTGGACTGAGATTGCATTTGCACCGAGCGTCCCCTGATTCTGGGAGACGTTGTCGGGGATCATGAATTCGAGAAAGGTGTTGAGACCAATGTCCGCAGCAAGCTCATCAACCCACATTGTGCTGGATGCGCTCGCAGCTCCTACCGAGACGAGTTGAAATTTCGTGACTGATGAAACGTTGAGCGTTCCACTTCTGCTGCTTGGATTGTTTACGGGCATGATGTACCTTCTCCATATTAAAGTAGGATTGAAGGAAGAAGGAGGCAAATGAAGCCTTCTTGCGTAAGTGAAGTTAGAATCGTAAAGTATGGGGGGAACGGGGCATTTCCCTTCATTTCCCAAGCCAGGTCCGCCGATCCGCAACTATTGGACGCTTCTCCTTGACAAACTCGTAGGCTTCATCAAAGTCCATGTTTCTCTTTGTGTGCAGAAACCAGACGCATGCGAGCGGAGACCTTTCTATGCCTGCGCCGCAGTGAAGTAGAACCTTCTTCCCGTCCTTCAACAAAGCATCTATCGTATTTGCGATTAGGTCGAGCTGTGCTTTATCCGCTTTCTCGCCATTCAAAAAAGGTAACCAGAGCGCACCTGGAGGTTCGCCCGGCGGCTTTGCTTCGAGTACGCACAGTCTTACGTATTCTTCTGGGACTGTCAGAGCATCTTCCCAGTCTCCCAGATACAGATTCTCGATTATTTCATCCATTGGATTTTTCTCACTCAGGCTCTTCTCTTTTGAGATTACATTCGACAAGTCCTTTGCCGTAATTGACAAGAGCTGGCTTGTCCTGAAACTTTCCGACATTCCCAAAGTGAATATCGTAGCAACGAATACCACGTTTTGCCATTGTATCCCTTAACTTTTCAGCAATTTCCATTCGCTCCTTGATCGAAAGCTCATCTACCTCTGCTTTTGGCATAACCAGCCACATGTTTTCTTTTTCTTTTTCGTCCCCCATACTAAAGTATGGGGGGCAACTATGACCACTGGCAAAAAAAGAGGGCTACTCCGTGGGCAGTGGCTTGGTCGAACGTGCGGTGGCAGTCGTCATCAATGTGCGCATGTAGAAGCGCATGAATGCCACCGCCGTCGTGGCTTTACGTGCCTTGCAGATCAATGCGGATTGGGCAGCGGCTGCTACTTAACCACCGAGAGTTGGTGGAACCTAGCTTGAAGGCCGACTGGACAAGGATAGGTTTTTTATTACGGTATAGATCTGAAGATTGCTTCAAAGAAGCCAGAGCTTGTGCAGCATAGCCAGTCGCACACTCGCGCACTCACCTCAGGGGTGAAGCGCGGTGTAAGTATCCGATGTGGAACGTTATTCTGTATGAGCAACGGCCGGATCATTTCAATGGACATGGGTGGCAAAGCGGAAGATGAGGCGATGAAGGCACGACGAAAGAGCATTGAGGTTTGGATGCTCACCACGTTTCAGGGCCAGAAGATGGTCTTGTTGCTCAATGTTCCCCCCTCGGTGGCGAGGAGACCAGAAAGGTTCTGGCAACCCATTACGGGAGGGGTACGCGCGGGGGAAACTGCAGAGGAAGCCTGTCTGCGAGAAATAAAAGAAGAGACAGGAGTAGAGGTGCAGCTCAATGAGCTTACAAAATGGCCGCATTCCTTTGAACTGGAGCTAGCAGATACCCACCTGAGCAAGACGCTTTTTCTGGCTGAATTAGATCACCCACCCCCACGCGTCCAGATTAATCCAGAAAAACATGATGCCTATCAGTGGGTCGCCATTGAGCAGTGCCCAGAGTGGCTCTTCTGGCCAAGCAATCATGCTACTTGGGCAGAAGTGGTTACTAAACTGTCTGAGGAACAAGACAAATCTCATGGAACACGCTTAGTATCAAGACAGCTTCCGTATCGAGTCTCTCTTGCAGAGATCACAGACACTTGCGTTTGTAATGAGTTTCGATACTAAAGTAGGACTGAAAAGTCGGTCTTCCTGCTACTAGAGGAATGGCACCGGAGGCCTTCCCTCTTGTCACTGGCTCCTTCTTTCCTCCTAGGATTGGGAGCTATCTCCATGCAGAGGTCGTCTGGAATGCGCCTAATTGTAGGTAATTTGTTCACGGTGCATGAGATTGTGAGGGAAAGGCTTTGAGAGACAAACTCAAATCAAGTTGGCTCTCAAGCTATCTTTTTGGGATAAACTCTTAGTTCGATCCTAACAAAGAGGAATGCACTTTCAAACTGATGTAGAAGCTCAATGCCGAACCTCGGGGTAGCTTTCCTCGCATTCGTCAACAAGATGCTGATGACAGAGGAAAAAGAGATTCGAGGAGTGCCAAAAGCTTGTTCAGAAAGGAGAGGGGGTTCTTTTTTGGTTAAGATTTTCTTTTGAGGAAACTGAGCTAACTCAATTTTTCATTTAGTACTAGATCTCTCTTTTCTTCTTTCTCCTGCCTCTGCGCACCCTATAGCTTCTTTTTTCTTGCTTTCCTTCCTTCCTCTTTATTTCCTCTAGATACGGTGTCTGTTTTTCCAATTTTTGCTTCGATCCGCTCTTTAAATAGTCATTATATACTCCGCAAATTGAGAGCTCTATAATATGTCCTCAAAAAGCAATTGTTTGCTTGTTTCTCTTTGTTTCTCTTTGTTTGTTTGTTTGTGATGATAGCCACTCATGATCATCGTGTCTTCTTCTCTTTCCCTCTCTATTAGGCTTCAAAAATTCATTTTCTCGCTACCAAGCTTTTCAGAGCGAACACATTAAAGGTGTCAAGTCTACCCGCTTTCGAAAACTAGGAAACATGCCCTACATCAAGCAGGAAGAAAGGGAAAGACTCGATCCCTCCATCGAGAGACTCTCATGGTGATCCTCCGGATCCTCGGGGCACTGCTCAATCGCATATCTAAAGCCTACTGGAAGAGAAAGGACGTCGACCTGAGCCCAGTTTTCAAGGAGCTTCCTCTGGAATGGTTCGAAGTGGCTTCAGGACAAGCAAATCAAAGGAAAGAAAAAGAAAGAAGGAAGAAATTAAATCGCTCTGAAAATCTTCCTCTTTTTTGACTTTACTCCTCGACTCCTGAGATCTCTTGGACCTTCCTATAAAGCTCAAGATACTTTGTTCCCTTTGAGGTCGTCTTGTAGATCTTTGTGCCAGTTTCAGGGTTCTTGACTTCCTTTAGGAGCCCTGCCCGTAGCATGAAATCAAGATACTGGGATAGCATTTTGAAACTCAGGTTTGCGCTGTACATGAGATGCGTCTTTATCACCCCTCCGCGGGCAACCTCAAGGAGCTCTGAAATAATCTGTATTCTGTTCCTGTGCTTGCCCCTCACAAATTGCGAGTTATGCCTAGCAATGGCAGCTTGCATTTCAATGCTTAAATGATAAGTGGTAAGATTTAAGGTAATAGCTTTTGAGGGTAGCTTCCTTTCTTCAATTCCTACCCTTCACGTGAAATAATTGGCCGCAGGGCGAAAGGAGAGAAGTAGAATAAGAAGGAGGGGAATAAGAGGGAGACGATTAGTCTGTCTTCCTTTTGCTCTAACTAACTCTTCATTTTCAGCTTGATTTGAAAGAGTGATGTGGATGCCTACCCCCTCCTTTCTTCCCCTTGGTACTTCGAAAAGTTGATTGCTTCAATCAAGGGAAAAGAGGATAAAGAAAGCATTTGAAATCAACGTGAGTGTAAAGAGATCTTTCATCGAGCGAGCGTAACCCGTTTTCACCTAAGATTTGGCTAGAATTTTTGGGTAGGGATAGGAATGAAAGAAAGAACAGAAAATCATTCCAAAGCTTCTTGCATCCCCCCCGATAAAGTAAAGAAATGAAAGGAAAAAGAGGGAAAAGTACGGATAAGGTGGCGGACTTTGAGCAGAAAGGAAGGCTATGATGACGGTGGTGGTGAAGGGACAGTCATCAAGGCTTCTTCCCTGAAGAAATCCTATGGGCAGATCACAGCCGTCGATTGTGTCGACCTTGAAGTGGCGAAAGGCACAGTCTTTAGTCTCTTGGGTCCAAACGGGGCAGGAAAGACTACCACCGTCGAAATACTCGAAGGCTTGAGACAGAGAGATGGAGGTGAAGTAAAAGTTCTGGGGCTTGATCCTTGGACTGATGGTTACGAGCTCCACAAGAGAATAGGAGTCATACCTCAGGGCTTCAAGTTTTTCACAAAGCAAACCCCCAGGGAGGCTGTAAAGTATTACTCTGATCTCTTTGGAATCAAGCAACCAAACATCCAATCACTCTTGAAACTAGTGGTGCTTGAAGACGCATCTGACGTGATCTTCGAGAATCTCTCTGGAGGGCAGAAGCAAAAAATGGGACTTGCCCTAGCTCTTGTTAACGACCCGGAGGTTCTTTTTCTCGATGAGCCAACGACTGGGCTCGATCCTCAGGCAAGACGGGCAATATGGGAAGTCATCGAGCGTTTGAAGAACGAGAAGAGAACCGTGCTCCTGACCACACACTACCTCGAAGAAGCAGAAGCTCTGTCCGACAGAGTGGCGATAATGAATCGGGGAAAGATCGTCGCGGAGGGGACTCCTCAGGAGCTCATCGAACGATACGGCGCTCGTCGGGAGCTTTGCATAGTTGCAGGAAAGGAAGTTGCCGACTATCTAGAAGAGCACACAGACCTCGAAGTAGAGTGGAATGCTCGGCTGAGCCAGATATTGATTCAAATTAAGAAGAAGGGAGACGTTCTCAAAGCCATCAGTGCCCTAGAAGAGTCGGGACTCTCTTGGAGCGACCTCAAAACTCAAAAGGAGAGCCTAGAAGACATATTTGTGAAGCTTGTGGGTAGCAAAATCTCTTACGAAGGAGAAGGATAAGGAGAGAAAGTCAACTACCACCTTGAGCGGCTCGCCTGTTCCTTCTTTTTCTTCAATATTATACGCCCAAAGATTTTTCCATCTTTCTTGGTTAAGTGGAGGAGTAAGTAAGAAGGGGGAAAGAAGCGCCCCGTAATCCGTTAGGAGAAGGAGAAGAAAAAGAGGAAGAAGAGGAGACGGAAGCAAAATGCCGAGTGCAAAGAGAATTTTCTCCGACCTCTCGCTTACAAGGAGAGAATCTTTCAGGGATAGGACTGGGCTCTTCTTTTCCTTCTTCTTTCCGATCATACTGATTGTCGTGTTCGGTCTGATATTTTCTGGATCCAATTCCGGCCCAATAAGCGTCTATGTCCAAAATCAGGACGAATCCTCTCAGCCAAGCCTCGCATTTGTAAATGCGCTCAACAGCACCGGCGTTGTCAGCGTGGTGAGCGTCGATCCTTCTGTCAATCTCCCGCAGTTCCTGCTATCTCACTCCTATTCTCAAGGGATAGTTATTCCAAAGGGCTTCGGGCAAGACATTCTCTCTGGAGAAAGAGTGAACGTTACCGTTTACGACAATCCTGCAGATTCTTCGAGCGCAGTGGTCATAGGAGAAGTGAACGGAATAATCAACACATTCAACCTCGAGAGGGCTGGCACCACACCAGTGATCGGCCTTAGCACCCAGTCGATAAACTTCAAATCTCCAAAATACATCGACTTCCTCGTGCCAGGCCTCGTAGGACTGACGATCCTCACGGGCCCAATGTTTTCAATGGTCAACATATCCGCAGAGAACAAAAAGGAGAAGCTGTTCAAACAGCTCTCTCTCACTCCGCTCACGAAAGTGGAATGGCTCATCTCAAAAATCATCTGGTACACCATACTTGCCCTTATCTCGTTTGCACTCATGGTCGGGATCGGAGTGCTTTGGTTCAATGCCACTGTGGTTTTGTCTCTCTGGGTTCTCCCCTTCCTTATACTGGGGCCGCTATTCTTCGTCTCGCTCGGCATGCTCGTGGGCTCAGTCACGAAGACGCTTGAATCTGCGGGAGTCGTGGGGAACGTCATAACCTTCCCAATGATGTTCCTCTCCGGGACGTTCTTCCCTGTGGCTCTATTTCCGACCTATCTTCAGTCTGTCGCAAGAGTACTACCGCTTTACTACGTGATATCTGGACTCAACGCCGTTATGATCTATTCTAATTACTCGGGAGCTTTGATTGATATGGGAGTTGTTGCTATTCTTTCTGCCATTATCTTCTCACTCGCGGTTAAACTCTTCAAGTGGAGGGAAGACTGAAGCGGGAAGAAAAGGTTCTGGATGCCTTGTTCTCTCTTCGGATGTTGCTCTACTTCCAAATCTCTCATTGGCTCTCTTTCACTCCTCCACGACCTCTTTGTTGTTCTTCTTCTTCCGCCTCCTCCCTTTCCCCTCTCGCAAGTTCATCTAGGAATTCTTCTCTTATCTTTCGCCTTTCTCTTGCAACAAGCAACTCCGTAATTGCAAGCGACGCAAAGCATCCTAGAATCAGAGCAATTAGAAGAGGAGCCATTCAGTTGTTATTCACCGCGCCTGCGCGCTCTCTTCTTCTTCTCCTCTTTTTTTGATAGTGAGAAAAAGAGCAAAAGAGAGACGCATTTCCTCCTTCCTCTCCAAATTCTTAACAATATGACCTTTTATCATACTCTGCCTTTCTCTGCTAGAAAGAGAGAGAAAAAGAAATCTCGCAAAGCAAACTTATTTTCGCCCCAATTCACTTGATCAAGGCGCTCGCGTGGGAAGCCTATCATCCCTCGTTTGGAGCTCGAATCCTTACTCGAAATCCTGAAATCTGATAATATCGCCAAGCGCATCCCTTTTCCAAAGTCAACAGCGGAGCGCGCTCAAAGCAGCAGGGATGTTTGCTTCTCTTTCTCTCCTTCCCTTGCCCTCCTCTTTTCGAGAGAATGAAAGAGAGAAGGAAAAGAAAAGAGCGCGCTCAAAAAGACCAAAAGAAAAAGAAAGCGAGAAATGGGGAAAAATCATGTTAAGCATCAAAACAATTGGGATACTTCTCCTAGCTTCAGGCGCCCTTCTGCTCGGCTATCTCGTGACGAGCGTCCACATGGTCGCAGGACTCGGCCCCCTACTTGCATCAGGAGTCTTGATTTCTCTTGCCCTTGTGACCAGAGAAATAGACGAAGGTGTGTCTGCAGATGACTATAAGATCTACACTTATTTCGTAGCAGCAATCGGAGCAGTCGCGATGGCAGAGGTTCTATTTTCGGCTAGCAAGCTTATCACCATCACAAAGGAGACTGGGCTTGATTTCTATCTTGAAATCTCCCTTGGGCTGATTGTTTCCATTTCAGCCATTGTAATTTATCACATGGTTACGATGCTCTACAGCCTCTCCCCAAGATCCGTCCCAAAGATGAAAGGTGGCGGAGGAGGAGGGAGGGACCGGGACGAAGACGATGAGGACTAACTGCTAGAGAACAGAGTCGATTTCTACTCTTCTACTCAGAAGCGCCTCTCTCTTAAACTCTCATCTTCATCGCTCTCTCCCCATTCCCAAGGATGACCAGCAGTTCATCAAGGAGAGCAGAGTGTCAAGGCGCATATTGTTCTAATTTCGAGGTGCTAAGAAAGGCGGCGAAAGACTGGTCGGCGTACTTCTTCCGCTCTTTCTTCTCTTTCATCTACTCTTACGAGAACGTCTTCGACTCCAAAGTCTGCTCCGACGGCTGGTAGAGTGTCGTACTTCATCACGTTTGCAACGCGCAGGAGCTCCTTTTCGTTGAGTATGAGATTCAAGTATAGTGCGATTGCTTCATCGAGTTCGCTCTTGCATTTTCCAAGCGTCCCCACGCAGAGGTACTTCGGCCTTTCGTTTCCTCCGTCAAGAACCTTTATGCGTCTTCCGAGTCGGAGCACATATGTTCGACCCGGAACGATCGAAGACCGGATCCTGATTCCTGTCTTGAGCTTAGATTCGAATTCTGGTGGAGACAAGAGTGCTTCTTGGAGCAAAGCTGGCTCCCCTTGGATGCTCGAGCACAGAGTCACGTCTCGATCTGAAGGGCTTGAAAATTCTCGCAGGTCGTCTGATCGTTCTTCGCTGGATTCCCACCTTCCTGCGGTTCTCAATGATCTCCTTGGACTGGACGAGGGTGATGAAGTAGGTGAAGAATCATCCTCATCCCCGGAACGACGGTTATGAGCGGCGCCCCTTGATTCTTCTTCTTCTTCACCTACTTGAGAAGAGGCCCGCGCGTCTTCGTTTTCGCGCGAGCTTCTGGAAGATCTACCCCTTCTCAGGACTATGAACCTCATAGTGGATGCAAGATCTTCTTCTTTCCTTTAGCTCTTTGTCGTGAAAGTGAAATTGAGCCTATCTTTCTCCTCTGTGCCTCTCTACCCTCCTTATCCACCAACCATTGGGGGAGTCATTTGTATCGTCTCGGCTCTGCTATCGAATTCGTGGAGTTGCTCGCCGACAAGCTGTTGCTGCTGGCTCCGTCCAGAGCTCGCCCTTGTTATCTTGAAGGCGGCATATCCCTCAGAAAGCTTGTCTTCGAAGATCTGTCTTGCCTTCTTCAAGGCGGCTGTCTCGCTTGTATCCCACTCGAAAGTCTGTCTGCTGCCATTTCTTCCTCCCAGTACGATGAGTTGTGACAACTTGTGTATATCACTCCTTCAGAAAGAGTTGAGGAGTGTCGAAACTCATAACCGTGAGACTGGCGAAGAAATTTAGCTAGAGTGAAAACTTCTAAACGCCCTGAATTGACCTGCGGCTCTTCTCATACTCTTGGAAAATCACGCTTGATGCAATAAGTTTCGGTTTGCTTTCTTGACCCGCTTCGGGATCGCACTCAGTCTTTTAAAGGGAGGATCGAATTGTTCGATTTGTCATAGCTTGATTGAACGAAGTACAATGCAAAGCCTAAAAACAAGTCTGCCGATCTTTCACTTCTGAGAGACAGCACAAAAAGAATCTCAGACCTGATGTGGAGGATCAACATGGAAAAATGAAATCCTATCAGATTGCTCTTATTGTCACTTTCGCAGTGCTTGTCTTAGGGATCTTGCTCTCCATCTTCCTGAATTCCTTATTTCTCTTCTTCTTTCTTCCCTTCGGTTTTGCATGGGGCTTTGGGAGGAAAAGGAAATCAAGCAGCGTGCAGCAAGAAGAAGAAGAGGAGGAGGGAGAAGAGCAACGACACGATTCTATTCCCTATTCCTCGCCCGCTTTCTGCGCTTACTGCGGCTCTAGGCTCGTTCGAGGGAATCCATACTGCCCATCTTGCGGCCGAGTCACGTATGGAAGCGTCGGCTTTCAAGACTTGAGATAGCTTCCCCCCCAGAAGATCGAGTTGTGTGAAAGTAAATCGGGGAGTAGAAAAATTCTTTCGGCGCGAGGAAATATTGGTAGAACAAGAAGAAGTAGCAATAGAAACAAACAAAGAAAAGAATCAAGAGGGAGGAAATAAAGAATTTTGAGAGTTAAATCTCGCTCTTCGATTTCTTTGCTCTTTTAGCTGTGATTTTTCCTAGATCAAGTGAGATAGCGCAAAATCCACTTGAAGCCTTGCGGGATGACGTGTGATAGAAAACGCCTGTCTTCTTCTGTTAATACCTTCATGACCTTGAGCGAAATCACGAATAGGAGACTTCCGAGCAGAAAGTATGGTACAAGCGTGAAAGTTCGATGCGAGTAGAAGTTTGATAGGGCAAGCACCACAACAAATGGAATAAGACTCGAAACAAACCCCTTTGCGTAAAACTTTAAGCTGTCGTGGTTCTTGGCGTATCCCCTAGCAAGGTAGAGGCCGACAGCCATCCCGACTAGCGCAACTAGTCCTTTGCTGAGAGCGGCTCCAAGAAGCCCCAAGCTTGGGACAAGCGCAAGGGATAGAGCCACGTCGGCGCATGCACTGAGTCCTCCGATCACGAGTGCCTCGAGTGGTCTCCCGAGCGCCTGAAGCAGGTAGTAGATCACAGACATGATAGAGTAGAAGACGTATGTGAGCGCGATGATCTCAAGGGACTGCGCCCCAACGAGGTAGCCGTCTCCCCCGGAGAATAGAGTCATGAGCTGAACCGAGAGAGCAGCTATGAGAAATGAGGCGGGAAGGATTGCTAGGGTCACGAATCTGAAGCCGAGTCGAAGACCATTTGAAACCCCGATCGGGTCGCTAGAACTCGAAGAGGCCTCAGGGAGGAAGGCGGTGACAAGGGGGATGAGCAGGACGACGCTCATTATACCTGAGATTGTAACAGCGGCGTTGTAAGTCCCAAGCATCACAGGACCGAGATATCCGCCCACTACTATCGAGTCGGCGTAGGCCGCGAAGTTGAGTGCAAATCCAGCAGCCGCGATCGGCGCAGAATACTTCAAAATTTCTGTGTATGAGAAAGTTCTCCCAGTTCTCTTTGTTATCATATTTCTTCTAAGCATATCACGCCCGATCACTTTGATCGTCCAAAAGATCACTGTCGCACTGAATACGACCCATGCAGCAATTGGGACTGAGACATCCTGAAAGACGAGCAGTCCAGCAACCGTGAAGCCGACCATTGCCGCCCTAGCTAGGAATAACATCTTTGCGAGGAGCACGTACCTCTTGAAGCCCTGAACTACTCCTTGGAGGACGACTGAGAGGGAGTATGAGAAAAGCCAGATTGTTCCTAGGAGGAATACTCCAGTCCACCTCGAGCTCTTCATGAAGTAAACAGAAAGAAATGGCGAAGAAATCGCGAATGCTCCTGAGACTATTGCCCCGATTATCAGTGAGAGAAATACGATCGATCTCGCGGCAGCTAGCGCGCCCTCTTCGTCTCCCCTCTGTCGCAAAAGAGCAACGTACCTCGCGGCAGCGGCTTGTAGTCCGAAAGTTGCAACGGTCCCAGCAATAGTCGTCGTTATTAGAACAGCGCTGTACGCACCATATTGAATGTTTGAGAGAAGTCTCAGGAGCGAGGTCAAAAACACAAAGGTCAGAAAGCCCGTAGCGAGGTTCTGGGCTGTGAGCGATCCGACGCCCCTCGAGATTTCCCTCGCACGCATATCGGGAGGCCCCTGGGATTTGCCTTGTCGCTCGATCACCGCTTCTCCGTCATCCTCCTCCGAGTGCTCTAGAGAGGCGCCGAGATCCTGCCGTTGGCGGTTGGCTTCCTCTTCATTCAATCCTGGCGACGTAAGCTTTTGACACGCTCTGTGTTCTTCTTCTTCTTCTTTTCTTGCCTTATTCTCGTCGGATTTGATATCTCAATTCTGTTGCCCTGAGAAAAAGCGCGAGAGTATAAAACGCTACACAATTGAACAGGTTGTTCTGAGCTCTGGACTTCGCTCTCACCGCCATGACTTTCTTTCCTTCCTTACCACTTTTGGTTGTTCCTTCTTTTCCCCTTTTCCTTGACCCTTCCTGATCGCATCCCTTAATGAGTAAAGAGCAGAAGGAAAAGGAGAGAAAAGCTAGAGGAGATGAGATCAGATCTGCGCAAATGACCTTTCTCCGATTATTAGTTTGTAACCTCGTGGAAGGCTCCCGTTTGCGTCGACGATCGTGGAATAGCTCCCTATCAAACTGTCGACGATTCGCTGGTTGCTCTGGATCCTGCTGCCCCTCATCACTATGCTGTTCTCAATTTCGACCTTGTTCAAAACGCAATCGTCTCCGATGCTCGTATAGGGGCCGATGTATACGTCTGGTCCCAGGACGCAGTTATTTCCAATTATCACAGGTCCTCTGATGTTCACTTCGCCAATTGTCTTCGAGCCCGCCCCAAGCTGCACCGCGCCGGTTATCGTGGTCTCACTCGAAAGAGAGGCATCTTCTGGAACGGACGCCTTGAGATCAGAGAGGATAAGCTGGTTTGCTTCGAGAAGGTCTTCGGGCTTTCCTGTGTCCTTCCACCAGCCGGAGACTCGCTGAGCTTCGACCTTTCTTCCCTCTAAGAGGAGAGTCTGAATCGCATCAGTTATCTCGAGTTCGTTTCTCCAGCTGGGTTTTATCTTCTTCACTGCGTCGAAGATGGTACTGTCGAATACGTAGACTCCAATCAAAGCAAGATTGCTCTTTGGCTCCTTCGGCTTCTCGACGAGTCTCACAATCTTTCCGTTGTCCATCTCAGCGATTCCAAATCTTGAAGGATCCTTTACGGGGCAGACGCCAACTAGACAATTCAATTTCTTTTCTTCGAAGGTTCTGATAAAGTCGGAGACTCCCTGCTTCAGAAGGTTGTCCCCAAGGTACATCACGAAAGGATCTCCGCCAAGGTAGTTTTCTGAGATCTGGACTGCGTGGGCGAGCCCTTTTGGATCTGGCTGGTTGATGTAGCTGAGAGACATCCCAAACTTTGAGCCATCGCCGAGCATCTCGACGACTCCCTCTGAGATTGGACCGAGGATCACCCCAACTTCCTTTATCCCGGCGTTTTTCAAGTGCTCCAGTCCATAGAGAAGCATCGGTTTATTCGCAATCGGAAGGAGATGTTTGTTCCCAGTGAAAGTGAGAGGCCGAAGCCTCGTTCCGTGCCCGCCAGCGAGAAGAAGTCCCTTCATTTCTCTTTTGAACCGCATCCTCCTTCTAGCTACTTTCCCTTTGTTTTGTTCCTTCTTTTTCTTTTTGCGTGTTGTACTCGCTGGATCTCTCTTGCTTCTATCTTGTCTTTCAATTTTCAGTTAAGAAGAGGGGCTTCTCACGCGCACAAACGCTTCAAGAGCGCGATCGATGTCCATCATCTCGTATCCAGTTTCTCTCTTGATTTTATCTGAGAGAAGACTACTGTTCTTCGGTCTCTTCGCAACTTGTTTCAACTGATCTGAGGATATCTTGTGAATCAGATTAGTGTCGAGGCGAAGCTTCTCTGCAAGCTTCACTGAGAAATCGTACCTGCTGAGAGGAGTTGCTCCAGCAGTGTGGAAGATGACGCTTCTTTTCCCACTCTTCAAAATTGCAAGTATTGCACCAGCGAGATCGTCTGCGAGTGTGGGGGAAGTGATCTGATCTCCGACGATTTTGACCTCCTTTCCGGAGGAAATCTGAGAAACAAGCCAAGCCCCAAAGTTGAGCGGCTTTCCAGACGAAGTAGAAGAGGAAGAAGGAGAAGCCATCAATCCGCTTGATCTTTTCTCTTCTCTTTCCTTCTTCTTATTCATCTTCTTCCCTGATTCCTCCTTTTCGCCGTTACTTGTCTGATCCACCCAGCTATAGATCACCGCCGGTCTAACTACAATCGAGTTTTCTGGATTCTCCTTGAAAGCTAGCTTCTCGCCCTCGAGCTTGCTTCTCGCGTAGACGCTGAGCGGATTCGGCTCGTCATCTTCCGAATAGAGCCCCCTCTCCCCATCGAAGACAAAATCGGTTGATACGAAGACAAACGTGGTAGAGCCAACCGATCTGCAGGCCCTCGCTAGATTCCTAGTTCCGTCAACATTGATCATAAACGCTTCTTGTTCGTGAGTTTCGCAATAATCGACGTTGTGAAGGGCGCCAGTGTCTATAACTGCGTCGGGCTTTACCTTCGAAACAACTTGCCTGACTTGATCGAAATTCGACTTGTCAAGTTGAAAGGATCCTGTGAGGAGTTTCGAAGAGGATGGTGATGGTGGTCTTGTGTTGAAAGCGCCGTATATTGAGTATTCGCCTTCTTCCGCCGCTTTCTCAACAAGTTTGGATCCGAGCTGTCCGCCGACGCCTATGATTAGGAGCTTCAATTTTTTCTTCCTCCGTTTCTTCTATTTTGTTAACCGCAAAAATGGGTTGAACATCCTGCAAGATTATGCATAGAGAGCTGCCCTTGTTATTGATGTTGTTATTGACGCTGCTACCGCTAGCAAGAGATTATTTGTGCGGAGGTTTGTTCCAGTCGAAGGACGATTTTGTCTTTGGATCGATTATCTTTGGATCGTTCCAAGGCCGCCTCTCCTCGTCTGGGTTCTTGTAGTCGTAGAGCCTGTTGACCATGTACATGGTTGTTGAAGGTTCGTTTGAGATTGTCTTTGTTCCGTGCCAGAACTTTCCCACTATTCTCACGACTTGAAGTCTCTCGCTTGAGGCGATTATTTCATCGAGCTGACCACACGTCGGAGACGAGGGGTCGTCGTCGTAGGCGCAGATCTTCATCGCCCCCTTAAGTACTATGAAGTAATCGACCTGTCCCCTCAAATGGCGATGCCACGCCCTAATCATCCCGGGATAGCTGAACGAAAGATTCGCCTGAACTATCCTGTCCCCTTCGAGGAAATCCTGCCAGTCTTCTCTCAAAGCTTCTGCGAAGAAGCCGCGCTCGTCGGGGATCTTCTTTATGTCGTATACTCTGATTCCTGGAAGCTGTGGCAATTTGCTTGTCTTTTCCTCCCCACTTTCTTTTTTGCCTCTTGTAGTTTTCGCCTTTTCTTTCTCCCTTTCTTCCTTCTTCTTACTCTCCCCTTAAACTGCTAAAGCACTACAGATCTCAAGGCAACTTCCTTTGATGCCTCTGGGTCTGAGAGAAGATGCTTGTACCAGCCGAGTGTGTTTGTCTTGGGAGAATCGCTGAGACTCCCGGAGGCAAGAGCCCTTTCAATCTCTCTTGCAGCCTTATCTGGGGTTGTGAGCGTCTCATATCCGAGAACCCTCCTCGCCTTTGCGAAACTCACCCGATACGATCTCCTGTCAGCCGCTCCATACCACTCGATCTCTGGTCTCTTAGAGAGTGCACCAGCGACGAGCTCTGCCAGATCCTTTATCATGTAATTCTGAGAGTCGGATCCGATGTTGAAAATCTGGCCGTTGACCGAGGTTGGATCGCTTTCGAGGATTTTGAGGACCGCCCTAGCTGCATCTTCGACGTAGACGAAGGGCCTCCACTGCGTTCCATCTCTCATCACTGGAATCTTCCCGTTCTTAAAGGCGCCGAGGACCATGCCGTTCACTGCAAGATCGAATCTCATCCTGGGGGATAGACCATAGACAGTTGCGAATCTCACTGCAGTGCTAGTAAAATTCTCGTCTGAAAGAATCAAATTGTCCTTCTCTGCTAGCATGTTTGCCCTTGCGTAGGCAGTGAGAGGATTGGGTTTGGATTGCTCGTCGAGTATTCCGTCCTGAAAGCCATAGATTGAGCAGGAAGAGGTCAGGAGGTATCGCTTGACTCCTGCCTGCTTTGCAAGTCTGGCCACTCTCGATCTCCCGAGGTAGTTGATCTCAAAGGTCTTCCAGGGGTCGAGCTCTGCGGTTGGGTCGTTCGAGAGAGCTGCCATGTCGACTACTGCATCGATCCCCTCTAGAATTCTCCCGTCGAACCAGCGGATGTCATCCTGAATGAGTCTCAGGTCGCGAGAGGACTTTGAGCTCTTCTCGATCAGATCGCGCCCGAAGAAGAAGCGATCTAGCACGGTCACGCTGTGACCATTTTTCAGAAGGTAGGGGACGAGAGTTGTGCCGATGTATCCGCCCCCGCCAGTCACGAGTATTTTCAATGAGAGTATGCACTCCTATTGTTTTGTTTCTTTCTTTCTTTCTTTCTTTATCCGTTCCTTGCTTCTCGGATGGGGTGTTAGTCTATCCTTTGCTTGCTTTCAATGTAGTAATGGGAAGAGGAGATGGATAGGCGTTACTTATGAACCAAGGACAGGGTTAGTTTGGGTTGTTTATAGAATTGTTCCTGTCTAGAAGAAGACTCTGTTCCGTTAGAATAGAATGAGAGGTGAAAATTGTGAGAGGAGGAGGCGAGATAAAGGAAATTGCTCGAAGGAGGGGGCAAGGGGATTGATATTTTGCCTTGAGAGATGGTAAAAGTTTCTTTCGTTCCACATGAGTTTCCTCTCTCTTTTTTCCCATCCTCGTTGAGAAGCAAGGCAAAAAGAAAGTATGGGGGGAGGAGAGAGAAGATAGATACGATCAATAGTCGATAGCAAGATGAAATTCATGGAACTGATGCTTGATGGCTTTCGCTCCGCTTTGCAAGGGGTTTCTCGTCATTTCAGACCAATCAACCGTGCTCGGAATGATTTCGCCAGAGCAGAGGGGCTATAGATAAGGAATAACTCTTTGCAATTTACACACCTAACTTGACTTGCTCCTGCACAAGACAAAAGAGATGTGAAACAGAATCAGCGGAAAAATAGAGCAGACAACAAAAAAGAGGGAAGAAGATGAAATTGGAACTTGAAATAAGTCATTGAAAGAGTCGCAGAGCTGATTACAAGTCTTGAAAAGATTTAGATTCAAAGTGGTTCTCTGACAATTGGGGCATTAGAGTAATTTATCTTATCACATTTTCTTGTACCAAGAACTTCAACCCAAGACTCAGAGTCGATGGGTCTTGTTAGCTCATCGTTATCTTCATTCACTCAATCGTTTTGAATACGTGCTTGAGCTTCTCTTTGGGCTTGAGATAGAATAACGTGGTTACCTAGGTAACTGGTTACCCGGGTAACCATTCAAGCTTGCTCTCCAATCTACGTCAGTGGGAAAGAAATGCAATACGCTATCTCGGCTCGCTTACCTTATGCTATCGTTGCAACATAATTACTGATATTTACCTCTGGAACGAGCCTCTCATTCCTTTCCTCGCTTTTTCAGATACAATCAAATCGGAAGTTTATATCCGAAAGGAGGATTTTGTGTTTTCAAGTTGAAATCTCACAGCACTTGAAGGGTTTGCTTCGAATTTTACCCTCAGCGTTTTTGGTAAACTCATGACTCGATTCGCTGCTCTCCATATTTGACGCAGCATAAGAAGAAGAAGGCAATTAGGCAATATTTCAACGAGTATCAGCTGATCATCACCATGTTTCCTGACTGATATTCTGGAAAGACAACCATCAAGGGAAAAAAGACAAGGAGTGCTGGATGTTTAATTCTTTAAACTTCTCATTTTGCAAGCTCTTCTAAGGAAGTTTCTTTGAATTACTCTCTCGATTCGTCCATCTTTGCTGACACCAGCCTTTCAAGGCGGCTTTTCACACCTAACTTCACTCGAAAATGTCTAAATCCTCTTTGAAGGAGAGTGTCCCTCAACGTCTCAAAGGGGAGAAGGGGGAGGGGGGAGCTCTCGAGTAGTTTGTTTTCTCTTCGAAATGTGGGAACTCAAATGCTCCCGCTCCTCCTACTTGGGACTTTGATTCGAGAGGTTCTTGCACCTTTCACTGGGCATCCGTTTGATTTTGAGCTTTGGATCAGGGACGGCTACTACGTTTCACAGGGGGGAGACCCCTATCTTCCAACTAACCCCGTTCCGAACCTCAGCATACCGGGGACGAATGTTCTCCCTTCGATCGGGTATCCTCCTGTGTGGCCCTTCGTCAACGCGGCAATTTACCTGATTTACTCGCATCTTGGGATAAACGACAGATTCCTCTACTACTTCATGCTGAAGCAGCCGATGATCGTGGGAGATCTCATCGCCGCCCTTCTTATTTACAGAATAGTTTTGGGCGAGAGTGGAGACGGCGTTTTGGCTACGAAGGCCGCAAGATTCTGGCTTTTTTGCCCTTACACGATAATCATCTCTTCTGTCTGGGGGCAGTTTGATCAGCTAGCTCTTGATCTGATACTCGTCTCAATACTCCTCGTGCGCAAGACGAGCAGGGGAGCTCTTGTTGAGGCATCTGGGATTCTCCTAAAGGCTATCCCGATAATCTTCCTTCCCATCTTTTCTCTCCTTCAGGACGGAGGTTTGAAGAGGAAGATCCTTTACGCGCTTACAACGCTCCTCGTGGTTCTGGGGGTAAGTGTTATCCCATTCGTCTTTCCCCCCAAATGGAGCTTCCCTGCCCTCTTTGGTGCAGGAACTGCAGAAGTGTTGAGAGTGGGGACGAGTGTGAACTATTGGATGATTCTCTACGCTTATTCTGCCGTGTTTAACGGGACTCTGAGCTCTTGGGAGATTCTTTTTGTTGAGGTGATGGAATTCGCTTGGATTCCAAGCGTCCTTCTTGCGTCCTTCTTAGTGGTGAGGCGATTCAAGAAAGCGCATATTCCGATTACGACTGGTCGACTTGTTTTGGCTTCTTTGTTCGTCCTCATGATTTTCTATTTGACTCGCATGAGAATAACTGAGCAGTATGTGATCTATTTTATTGGACTCGGAGTTCTTGACGAGCATTTAGCCCAAAGAAAGAACAATTCATTGTTTCATTGTCTTTGGATTACTGCTTTAGTCTTTTTAATAGTGGATAATCAGGATATGCTGCTATTCTTATCGCCTATTTCGGAACTCTTTCTGAAAGCTGCCCTCCAGCTAAACGCAGGAATCTTTCAGAAATTGAATATTGTGATTCTTGTCGCATGCAGCTCTTTGTTTACTACATTTTGTATAATTTATATAGACTCATTATGGAAAGAAAGAAAATTTCTCAAAGTATAAAATACAGGACGACTTTGTATTCCGCCAAAACGAATTTAGTTGTTATGTAGAGGATTCAAAAATATTTGGTCGTTGAATAATCCTTGAGTTTCGCAAAAACGAGTCTGTGTTGTGCAATTGGTGAGACTTAAATCAAGTCAACTCGAATTTATCTTTGAAATAAACTCAACTGTTGTCAAGTCTGCAATTCCGAAATTATAGTCTTGAGGTGAAATTTGGGAACGAAAACAGACATGCGTAGAAGCAAAAAGAATTATTTACAAGTCAAAAGTCTCCTCTCTCATACAACGAGAGAAATAAGATATTGTGAAGTTTCGAAACTTCGAGAATACTATGCGAATATCATCAAATACGTTTCAACTTACCCGTTTGTTTGGGGATATGCAAAATTCAAAAGAAATAGGTTCTTTACTGTAGACGAAAAAAGATTTCCTTACCTAACAAGCCCAAACAATAGCGAGAGAATAATTGAAATACCCTACGCCTTGAGGTTCATTAAATCTAACAACAAGCAAAATTCACGTGTCCTAGAAATCGGCAACACTCTAAATTATTATGAACCATTTGATCATGATGTACTTGATAAATACGAAGTTGAACGTGGTTTGATAAATCAGGATGTCGTTGATTTCTTGCCTTTGCATCTGTATGACGTGATCATCTCAATTTCCACACTGGAACACGTCGGATTTGACGAACCACAAAGAGAGCCGGAGAAAATCAACAAAGCAATTATCAATCTGTACGACAATTGCCTGAAAGTTGGTGGAACCATGCTCATCACCTTTCCTCTTGGCTACAATCCCATCATTGACCGATTAGTAGAGAGAGGTCACCTGGGTTTAGGCACTATGAGATACATGCGGAGATCTTCTGCCTTCAACACATGGATTCAAGTCGCTTACGAAGAAACAAGAAATTCAGACGGATTCTTGAAATACGGTTCGATCTACCCCTGTGCGAACATATTGGCATTGTGGGAGATCCGTAAGTAAGATGGATTAGAACACGATTTCAATATCGCCCAAGAAATAAGGGATCCTGAAGGGTACCAGTAAACTCTTCTCATCTATTCTAGGCTTGGAAGCATTTGATGCAGCTCGATAGATCAGGTCTTCCGATTTCGACTGATGTCTTTGCCACTCAGAGCATTACCATGCAGATCAAGGCTGAATGAAGAGTTGCCCATGATTTCCCTTTATGCTTCAATGAATTCAGATTGAGTGATCTCCTGTCGGCGGAGAATCCCGGTTCAAAAAATATACGTGCATCAAACTCTTTATCGAACCCTTCCAAAGAAGAGTCGATCATCATTTCTTTAGGAGATTCTTGCAATGCCATTTGTATCGAAGCTTCTGCAACGCTCCAACTTCTCCTTCGGAGTATTCCCCCTCGCAATTCCTTGGATTCAATGCGATGAATGGTATTGCCTTTAATTTCTTGATTAGAAGGCGCCTCTTTCCGAAAGCATCATAAGCTCCATCTGCAAGCAACTTTTCCACATGGAGGGATGTTTGGGGGAGAATTATCTTCACGAACCATCTTACCGTCCTATTCTCTCCAAATCCAGCTTTTTTTGACTATGAGCATGAGAGGAAGACCGGAGGAAGAGTTAATTGCCATGTGGATTCTATATCCGAATACGTACTTGTCTCACAAGTATGATTCCACTCTCACGAAGCGTCTTTATCTCTGTTCTTGTGATGTATACATTTGTAGTTGTTGTGCTTCGGTCTCTTTGCATGTTTACAATCGTAAAACCATGCTCTTATGAATGATTGAGCAGCCAAAAGAAATTTTTCCTCCCTTAATCACCTTCATCCACAGAAGCTCGATTACCATTATGGAAAAGATTTCGACTATCATGTGCAGAACGAACCTTTAAGCAAATTTGTTGAATATGTCCCTGTGAGGAACCTTGAAGCAAAGTTTCCCATCATTTTTCTTTTGAGGTTGAGGAGCATGAGCTATTTTGGATTTGTATTCAGGAACCTGATCGGTTCTATGATGCTTTCCATGCTCTTCAGGTACGTCAAAGGAAGAGCCATGAATATATGGAGCTCGGGGATAACCTTTCGCTCCATCTCTCTTTTTTCTTCTGTTCGGATCTGCAATCTTATCGATGTATCTGAAATCGTTATTTTGAAAGATGAGTTTCGACTGGAAGAAGCATCCTTCCCTGGTTGGTTTAGTTTTTTTTGCCTTCTACGTCCGTAACAGTGTCACAGCTGAATGTTTGTTTGAAGCCTTTGTAAGGCACTGGTCCCATTCTTCTGATTCAAGTCATGTTCACAATCACTCCTGATTAGGAAACGGGCCTTACTCTCACATGTCACCAATCATTGACAAGAAAGGCTAAAGGGAGTTATTCGTAGCCCTTGATCCCATCAAAAAATCTGTCCCAAAAACTGATTGAACAGCATTAGGAATGCATTTCAGACTAGCCCCAGGAAGAGGGAAGCTAGTCTAACATATCTTGCTTCAATCTATTCCCTTAACTCATGCGAAGAATCTTTCAACTGTATAGGCCGTCGTCTTCGTCCTTATATTTTTCTTGTCAAACAGTCTTTTCGATCTTCAAGTAGGCTTTTCCTGATTCTACAGAGAATGTCCGCACGATGCGCGTCATGCTAAAGGTACATCTTCACAAGAAAGACTATTGCGGTATTTCTTGCCCACATAAGTCGGTTTGGCTTCATTTCTTGGTTTCTTTTCTGGAGTTTGGCACGCTAATACGGATGGATTCCACAATGGAAGAGTTCCACAGTTAATTCATACTCGCTTGCATTATGTTATGAGAACGTAGAGAGGGTACTGTTGATAATCTTCCTATTGTCTGCTCTAGGTGTCCAGCAGCTTTAGGCAATGGGAGAGCCTCCTATCTTGTCCCGTCTAAGTATCATCGTCTAGCTCTTGAAACCTGATAGCGTTGGGATTGGATGAACTCTTGTCCCAATACTGGAACCAAATTTATGAGACAGAATTGTCAAGATAGCCTTGAGATAGGTTCGTAAAATGTCATGGCGAATCTTCTGTTAGACTTGCGCTGACGATTGCCACATTTAATTGCGAAACTCTTAGTGCCAAAAATTCGACATTTTCATAGATGTTGCTAGAAAAGAATGAAATGTAAACACTTTTGGTGTTGTTGCCAGTTGTACTTGTAATGGTTTCTAAATGCGAATATAAAATCAACTTACCCGAGTTCGCAGTGATCAAGAATTGAACCACTCTAGTTGAGTTTGAAGTATATGTGATAGTAAGAGAATAATTCCCAATAATCAGTGATGTCCAAGGGCCATGCCAGTAATAAATATCTTGTAATGAATGTGGGGGACTAAATGCAGAGCTGAGGTAGCTTATGGAATACCCTCTGAAATATACAGGCTCACTATCGTAGTGCCACTCGAGCAAGATACTACCACCATCTTCGGCAAACACACCATAATTGCTAGAGATAAATGATGAAAAGTTATTGAAGAACGGAAAAGATCCCCCCAAGAAGTTTAGCAAAAGATAGCGGGGATGAAGCGACAAACTTTTGTTCATAACCTCGTAAAGTCCCGCAGCAGATCCGTGGTACGCAGTTGGAACTGAATATGCTCCTAAATCGTTTGCAACAAACGGGAAAGCTCCAGACCATGCCAAGACGGTTGCATTTTGTGGGACCATTCTGGCCAAATTGTATTCAGCTGTTGAGTATGGTGATCCAAACTTGATCGTTGCACCTGGCCCAAGAGATTGGTAAGGCACCAAAGAAATTCCGATCATCGTGATAGAAAGTACAGTTACAATCGAAATCACTAGAGCGGCGATTTTTATAGATCTGCTTAGTATCGATCGATTGGAAATTGCTGCAAACCCGAATATTGCTGCAACCATTATCCCTGGTACAATTAAGTAGCCGTATTGAACTCCAAATTCGTAGAATGCTGAGTAGTTCGAGATGATCGCGAGAATCCAGAAAGGTGAAGATAAAACTAGGAACTTTGGCTTAAACAAAGGAACAAATCCTAAACAAGCAATGGGAAGGAAGATATAGAGCGCCTTGGACATTATTTGATACGATATTCCAGCCAAAGGATCTGTTCTAAACATCTCCGTAGTAAATTCACCGCTTAATTGGGGCAATGTTGGATTATAGTAATTGATAATTCGCCAAGAGACTAAATAGTACAGGAATGACGAAATCCCCAGGAAAAATAGAACGGCTAGGAATCTGACACCGGGAGAGTTGAGATTAGTCTTTAGAAGATCTCGAAACATCATCATGTAAATTTTTTGTTTTAAGAGTACAACAAAGAAGATTGCCGCGAGAACCATAATTGCACCATCTTCGTAAACACTAAATGTTGCAAAAGAGAAGACGATTGTTCGAAGGACGTCTTCATTCAATAATGAAAGGACGAGAAATAGAAAAAATAATGGCATGAAGGCCTCGAGATGAAAGTCAAAGAGATTAGAAAAGATCGTTAAAGGGTTTACGAGATAAAGAAAGGATATTAGGTCCTTGTTCTTGAATCCAGCGAAGGCGCATATTTGCCGTAACGGAACAATCGCAATCGCGGTAACAAATGATTGCAAAAACAACAGCGCCTGAGCATAGGGGAGCAGCCTGTAAAATATTCCCAGTGGAAACATTAGAAGCGAAAAATGTACCCCGAAGAAGAGACCGCTAGGATTTTTGAAAAATATCTCAGGGGTATAATAAAAGAGGCGAGCATGGAAAGCAAAGGAATATAGAGCTTGTTGAAATATCCCCAAATCCCAAGCGTTAGTTTGTCCGGTATAGTACCTGTATACTGAGAGTGCTCCCACCGTTATCGTGTAAGCCGAGATAAACAGAAGCTCATTTTTATTTCTCTTGATAAATTTCGATAGTTTTGCGCGCAACATTTTTCCAACTCATGATCTCTCTCAGATTAGCGAGTTCCGACCTCGCCCTGTCGTAATCTGTTATCAATGAGTGCAACGCGTCTAGAATGTTCTTTGAACTCAGCGGCACACGTATCTTAAAGTGATATAACGCCGTAATGTCTCTAAACACTGGTAAATCAGAAGCCAAGAAAGGCTTGTTATATGAGATCGCGTCAGCAATCACGCCGCTGAATCCAAATGCATAGCTATAAGGAATTATGATTATATCAGACTGAGGAAATACCGCTTCTTTCGGAACAAAAGTTGGGATCAACAATATATTTGTGTGAGTTTCAACATGCTGCTCAAGTTCACGTACTAGATCTAGATCTCCTGACCTAGGCATCCCAGATATAATTAATTTGTAAGATGGGTCGTCTTTCACCGCATCAATAACTGCCTTGTAGTCCTTTCTTCTCTCGATAAAGCCGAATACTAGCAGGTTATACACCATGAGGCACCACTTTCACCTTGGCTGCATTTGTAGCATATTGGTGAGTCAGAACATCACGTTGGAAGGAGCTATGAACAATAATTGCATCAGGGATATTGACCAGCGCTCTGAGCGCAAATGATGCCAAAAAAGTTTGTAAACGAATCAAAGTTTGCATTCCATACGTATGAAACGCTAGAGGCAAGGATTCTATGGGTGGAACAGAATGCATCGTCACAACTAGTTTCGCCTTTTTACGACTAAGGACCTTTGTTGCGAACAGAAACAACATCATTTTCAGAAAACCTGTGTAAGGTCTACCATACAATAGAAATTCATGTTGGAGGTGAATGATTTGGAACCTCCGATGAACGCATTTGGCGAAGAATCGCAAGACATTCGTAATGTTCGAAGGGTCGATGCACATCACTTCTAGCTCAAAGTCGCCGATTGCCCTAATACTCTGATAGAGATTAGTCGAATAGTTGGCCACGCCACATTTCTCTGGAAGAAATTTGCTCAGAATACAAACACTTGTTAACTGCTTGCGCTGACTGTCTTTCTTATACTGAAATGCAGTCGCCACGCTTTCAGTGAGAAAGTGTTTCTTTGCAAATGTGGTTGTTATTTTATTTCTTATTGACATGATAGCACACTGTAGCACCCATGCATACGAAGAATTCTGGTACGTGGAGCCTTTCAGTGTTGCTTTATATATAGGTACCAAGGACCCATGTATTCTTCAAATTCAAATCAGAGACACCGATGTGCTAATCAACACAAAATATCATTCCAATGCCGTAACTCCCATAAGCGCAATATTGTCGGATGCCTAAGATTTTGACGGCATTTTAATCGATCCGGCAATTATCCATTCGATCTGGTGAGCTCATGGACTGTTAGAGGTCAGTAAGATGAGAGTCTTTCAAGTGCTCTTTGCATATTTAAAGCATCTTGCTTATCCGAACTGTCAAACTTTTAACGCTCTTGAAAAGTCTAACATGTTCCAGTTACAACACCACTTGTCTTTGCGACTAGAAGCCTTTGACCGCTTAACTAAAAAGCATTGTTACCAGAGTAATTCAAAGTAACTGTAGTAATCCAGATCGGCTATTATGTAGGTTACTCCAATTCTTTAGAGCACATAATGTGACGCCGAACGCTATTGTTTTGAATTTAGCTATCCAAGGAAGGGAGGAGTCGAATTTGAGAATCGTGATACTGACCCCTTGGCCTCCACTTCAAGACGGATTGAGCTATTATTCGTGGTTTTTGTGCAATGCCCTTGCTAGCATGAGTGAGATTGTAGTCATCGCGAGTAACCTATCTTTCTCTACAAGCAAGGGAAAGCTAAAAGTTGTAGCTAGTTGGCCTCTCGGCACGACCGGAGTAACAAGAGCCATCAAGAGCTGCTTAAGAAACTCTGCAGATGTTTTTCACATAGAGGCTCCTCCCATGTTTCTAAAGAGCACACTCGGGATGATACTTCTCCCTTTCACAATTGCAGCTCTAAGATCGTCAGGAAAGCCTGTAATAGTTACTCTGCATACTGTTATTGACATGTCAAATCGCCGGCAATCCACTTATCAGCCTGACAATACGCTTCAGAAACTCTTCAACGTTAGCCTATTTCTATCTCAAATGTTTCTAATCGCATACACAAGATCTGTCTGTTTACTTTCGACGAAAGTAATTGTACTTAGTGATCTTATGCGCAAAATTCTACTTTCTCGATATTCGGTTTCACCCAAGAAAGTGATTGTCATCCCACATGGAGTCAAGAAAAGAATGACTAGTGGGTCATTCCGAGACAATTGTTCACAGATTCGAGAGTTACTTTTTCTAGGATTCATAAGACCAAGTAAGGGTCTCGAAATCTTGATCGACGCCTTTTCAAACATTGCAGACCGGTTACCTAATGTAAAGTTGGTAATTGCTGGCGGAGCAGCTCATCCCAAGGATAAAGACTATCTTAACTCGTTGAAAAAAATGATATTACACTCGCGACATTATGATAAGATACATGTCATAGGCAGATCTCTGTCAGATGAAGAAATAGCCTCATTGATTGAAAGGGCGTACGCCATAGTTCTCCCCTATCTAGACAACTTTATCGAGGTTAGCGGAGTCGTCGCAAACGTCATGGACTATGGAAAGCCTATAATCTGCACACGCACTCCGCGATTTCTCGGAGATCTCTCCCCCAATATCGACTGTCTCATGGTCGAACCTGGTGACGTAAGAGGGCTGAGCAACGCGATACAAACCATCCTTGAAAGGAAAGATTTGGTGGAAATGATGAAAAGAAATCTCGAGGCGAAGGCTCGTACTCGCTACTGGGAAAGGATCGCAGAAGAGCACCTCAAAGTCTATGCCATGAAATAGCGGGAATTGGGGGGAGAGAAGGGAGGGAGAGATCCTCCTTCTTTTCTTCCCACGACTTCTCATCATGCTTGCGGAGAGATTTGCACGAGATAAATATCGTCGAGATAGACTCCTGCACCGCTACTCACATTTGTTCCGAGAAAAGCGATATTCTCTGAAGGTCCTGGGAGCGAGAAATTGAGTGTGATAGTCGACCACTCGTTGTACGGACTGAGATCCGAGCCATAAACTTGGCGACTTTGGAATATGGGGGAGCCAGAGATGTTAGCTACTTCGAGGTTCATGATAAAGCCAGAGTAAGGATTAGAAAGCCTCATCCTGAACGAGGCTTCGTACGTGCCGCCTGGGAGGACCTGATTTGTCATGTTCCAGAAGAGCTCGTTCCCGTACTCGCTTGGCGGAGAATAGAGAACTGTCCCCGAGTCGGACTGCTCATCAAAGAGAGATACCCCAGAAACAAGCTTGATGTTTTGATAGTTGCCAACCTCAAAGAAGGGTTCGAAGATTTCTGGAGCTCCAGTGTAATTGACTTCCAAGAGGGCAATTCCATCTATTGAAGCCACAACCCCATAGTCGCCTCTCTCTATCACGCTCGTTATAATCTGCGCGGATGTCTCGTTGTTATAAAGATTCAATAGTTCGGTGGAGGTTCCGTCGTAAAGTATGTACTGTGGCAGACTCGGGACGTAAGTCAAGTAGGCGTTTGGTCTGCTGCTCACGTACGCAAAGATGCTGTTGTCGGTGAGTATAGATGCGTTCTTTGGCACCATTGAAAGTAGCTCTCTCAAGACATAAGCTCTTTCACCATTCCCGTAGCCTGTGTAGGAAGATCCTGGGAACACGCCGATTGTGTGAGGATTCAATGGCGTGAGAAAGATAGAAGAAGCGAGTATTACAACAAGTGCTATCGCAACCCCCGATCTGGCTTTTGTTTTCATCGGGACGGAAAGGATCTTCGAAATCGCAAGCACAAAACCGACCATGAGGAAAGGAATCACAGCAGCAGGGTACTGCCACCCGAGCTCGTAAAATGCTGCGTGATTTGAGAGAAGCGATATAGCAAGCCAGGGGGCAGCCATGATTAGAGTTATGGGCTCGAAGAGCGGGACAAATGCAAAAACCACAAAGAGTTCACCCAAGTACGCTAGTTTCGCAAGATAGCTGTAGGCGAGCGCCTCCCCCAGCTTCACTGGATTGAGTAGATTTGCGAATATCTGTCCTGCTCCGCTCCCAAGGCTGATCCAGTTCTGTGAGGACACAAGAGGAGGAGGTCCGAAAAGAGACACGAATTTGAGGGCAACAACGAACATGAGAACACCATAGATTGCGATTCCAAGCGAAATCAGGACGGGCTTTGAGCCTCTTGTGTTTGGTCTTTGGATTTCGCCCATTTGGGGGGCACTTTTCCAGAATCTCTTCGAGAAGCGATCGAGCGCGTTACTAACGCGCTTAGAACTCACTAAAAGCCAATACAACCCGAAGAACACGATCAGAAGATTCGCATAATCTATGGTTATAGAGCAAAGAATTACAAAAATCGTGCACCCAATCCAGTTTCCCACATAGAAAAAGTAGAACGCAAAGAGGAAGAAAAGTGGAAGGAAGGCCTCTAGATGAAAATCGTACAAGTTCACCGCTGCAATCCCCGGATTGATCAAGTAGACAAATGGGCAGAGGAGCGCCATCGAAGCTGAACTAAGCTTCACTCTTGCAAGTAGGTAAACTGGGAGAGCTCCAAGACCGAGCACAACAGACTGCAAAACGAGCAGAGTCTCTGGTCTTGGAAGAATCGAATATACTATCAAAACTAGATACATTAGGGGTGCAAAGTGAACGCCGAAGAAAGATCCTCCAGTGTTCCAGTAGAGGTCTGGAGTTTCATAGAACAGCCTGCCATGGAGAGCTGTCCAAAGCGCCTGATTGTACACACCCAAGTCAAAGCCAAGATCGTTGAAGGTTCTGAACTTGACCAGCGAATAGTACGAAAGAGTAATCGAATACGCAGCTATCCCGAGAAAAACGAGCCAAGTAGAAAGTTTCACTTTTGAGTAGCGTCGTGAAAGCTCAGAGTCAATCTTTCTGGAGAGCAATCTCGCATAAGCTGCGAAATCCCCTCCTGATTGGTTTGCTTCAGTCTTCAATGTGAAATCTCTCTATCAGATTTGGAGGAAAAAAGATTGATCGCTCTCGATTCTGGAGAGTGCATTTTTCAATCTTCGCATTTCAATCAGAAGACTCGCGTGCTTTGTGTTAGTTGCTAGATAAAGCTCGTGAATTGGGCCGTGATTATTATTATTATCAAGTTGCTACTTTTGATTGACTCTCTTATTCTCATCTTTCGTAAGCGTAAACGCTACGTCGCGCCATTCTCGCGCATGGCCCCCTCTTCCCTCTCTTCTCTTCTTAGCTCACAATCCATGAGCTCAGCTCGCGGTTTATAAGACGAATAATCACCAATTACGGGGAAATCCCTTCAGTGGCACGAAGAAAGCGTGCTTCCTGGAAATCTCTATTAAAAAAAGAGAGAGTGGAAATGGATTTCAAAGATCAGACTAGGGGGAAAAGAAATCACTTCATAGGCTCGACTGAACGAATCGCTCGACCGTCGCTTCCTTTCCATGACCACTGTGCCCAGAGCCGTTGAAGGCAAGAGCTATCCGCCACTTTTCCGCAATCACGGTTGCATCAAAGGCCCTTGCTCGCTTGATGCAAGCACCCCTCATGTATTCGGTGCCTCTCTCCCGCCATAGGCTATGAGACATCATGACCATCCTCTTGCCAGAGTCGACGAGCCAGCCTGTTTCGCCATCGATCACAGTGGTTGCAGGTCCCTCGCGGTTGTAAGTCATGACCGGGGTCCCGCAAGCCATGCTCTCGACAGGTATGTACCCAAAGGGTTCGTGTGTGAAGGGAAACAAAGTGAAAAGCGCATCAGTGTAAAGATCCACGAGCTCTTCGTCATCAACAAATGGGAGAATCTCAATGTTTGGATGCTTCAACAGCAGTGCTGCGTCCCTACCAAACTTTCCTCCAAAGACCTTGAGCTTGACTCCAGCATCCGCCACAGAACTCAACACCTTGAGATCACTCTCCTTTCCCAAGTATGAGAGAACATAATCGCGAGACGGGTTCTTTCTGCTAGGCCTGAATAGCTTCGTGTCAATAGGCGGCTGAATAACACCATCCACGAAGATTCCTCTTTTCTCATACATTTTCTTTGAGAAGAAGGAATTCGCAACGACCCTCTCGCTAGAATCCCTAAAAGTCTGAAGCAGTCTGTTTTCGAGTATTGAGATGAAGGGCGAAAGTATAGAGCTCACAGTTCTGTAATAAACTGGCAAGCTCCCTCGTATCGCATCGATCGCTTCAGTGATTGGACCCTGCCCGTACCAAATCTTGTTCTTTGCGAGAACTGTGTTGGAAAAATTCACAATTTTCACATTTCCGAGATCGTGAATTCTGTCCAGAACAGAATTTAATGCGCAGTAAACCCAGTGGAACAAGTAAGAAGTAGATTCGTTGAGAATTCTCACCCCGTCTCCCAGGGAGATTACCTTGACTCTGCAGGTTTCAAGCCATCGCTCGAGACGAGTACTTATGCAAGGTGTAAGTACGCAAACTTCCTGATTCTTTGCAAGTTCTCTTGCAATGAGGACTGGAGGCCTTCCAGCTCCGTGATCGCTGTTTAATGGATCCGAAATTACGACAAGGCCATTTTCGGAACGGACAGACTTTTGGCTAGTGGGTTCGTATCGCAACATGCTGTAATTCTCGCACCTCCTACTATTCTTGTCTCTTTCTTTATCTGTAAGGAAAAAATCTTGGCTCGGTCTGAAACCCCACAGCATGATCAAGAACAATATTGTGCGGAAAGTAGGAAACTGCATGCTATCAAACAAACGAATTTGGGATACATCCTTCGAATTTGAGGAGGGGAAAATCGGGTGTGATGGTTGATGGAAGGAACAAGAAGATCAGAAGAGGACAAGGAAGAACTTGCATCAGAAGAGCACAAAGGAAAGAAATCGAGCCTCGCAAGCATTTCAATCAATTTTCAAGCTATAAAAGTATACTTACGCGTTTCGTGAATACCGAAATGGATTCCAAATCAATTCGCAAAGAAAGATGGAAAAATAATCCCTCGATTTCTCATAGTAAATTATTTAGATCGACCTTGAATTGAGTTAGAGCATCAAAGCACGAACTAGCTCGCTTTCTGAGGGCTCTCGGCGCGGCTGATGGGAAGCTTGCTGTGTTCAAACGACCCGATGTATCGCGTCTTTGCGGTGGACGGTGGTTTAGAGCAGAAGATTTGGAGCCGTTCTAAGAATAGAACAGCAAAGTTTCAACTTGGTTTCTGGCTTTTCTAAAGAGCCTTCTATTTTCTCTCTCTGTCTCCAAAAGGTTCCAGAGTTTCTTTATAGATCTCGCTGAACTGCCGGTTGCTGAACCAGCAATTCTTGATTCACTCCCCCACCACTCCTTTTTTTTCCTTCTTTTCTTGCCATAATAGCCCGCAAGAGCAGGAGGCCGGTTGTCAACGTAGGGGGGAGAATACTTGCTCAAAGCATGTGGATACATTTGTGCTTTCCTTTCTCTTCTTCTCTTTTTTTGCAATTGCAAGAAAAATTCACATAGATGCTCAAAAATAACAGACCCCCAAGTGGTGAGAGGGTGGGAGAGTCCGAAAAGCCTCAAGGGAATTTACAGGCGAGCACTGACCGACGAAAATTCTTGAGGAAAACAGCCATCATTGCTGGAGGGGCGACGGTTGGCTCAATTGCTCTTTACGAAGTACTGAGACCACATGGGGAAATCTTTACTCCTTCACAAGCGACACTCGAGGCAGATGAAGTGGAAGCTTATGCCTATTTCGGCCCGAGCGGACAGATCACAATCCAACGAGATAACAATGGCAACATTTCCGGACTGACTTATGGCCCCTTGAATATTCAAGTCACAAGAGACTTGCGGGGTGCAGTTGCCTCTGTTGAGACATCTCTTTCAATATCGCTCGCACAATCCATAAGACAAATAGACACAATCAACAGGAATCCAGACGGAAGTATCTCGGGAGTGACTAGGCAACGTCCTTCGTAGTCGGCGAAGTAGATCTATCCCCAGCGGCGGTAAGCAAACTCGCGAGCCCCACAAAAGGGGCGAGGTATGTCTTACTAGATTCTGTCAGGGATTCTTCATTCCTAAGCTCAAACAGCATAACTAACCCGGATGGCTCTCACGACGCAGGCCTTGGAGTCGTCGACAATGGGATTTTCTTTTACACCTCTGTTGTTGATCCTGCCACTGGAAATCCGAGACAGTTCCCGACAAAGTTCCTATGGCTTGGAAGTCCAAAGGGAACAAACGACACAAACGATGTTTTCTCGATTTACGCGGCCGATGTGAATCAAGCCGCTTTCTATCCAGGAGCTCCAGCTGGGGCTTGGCTTGAAAATCCGAGGCTCGTTCTTCATGTCAGTCAAGCGAAAAAGGACGTGATAAGCTGGTTTGACTCGAACTATCCGGGAGGAGCCTCAGGTGGAGTTGGGAGCGGAAACTCTGCAAGTAACTCTTCCTACGGGACGCTGATGGGAGAAGGGAGCGCAGTAGGCAACATCTCCGGAATGGACAGCATAGACGGACAATTTTGGCCGATCTACGACTATGTGGATAACTCGATTTTGCTTTACTTTTCAATAAAAACTCCGAATCTTAACACAAAATCAATTTATGCATACAAGATACGCGACACTGAAATGACTTCCCCGCTCTCCTCATCTCAATTCCTCGGCGGGGTTTCGGGCATCCAGTACAGCAACACGACATCTTCTCACAGATTTGTGATAGTTTCCCCTGATCCTCTGGTGAGCTTTGCTAGAGTGCCAGGAAGGCAAAGTGCGGTTTTCGCATACGCCTTCGGGGTCTTTGACTTCTCTACTCCTGATCATGCCATCGGGCTCGGTGGAGGATACATACCCGACATACATGGACAGCCTCTCAACTGGGGGCAGAGCGGAGTCATCGTCGTTCCACCGAATGGACTCGGACTCGACATGGGAGGTTTGAACAATGTCGATAAGCTCGGCTCTATAGTTCCGGTTGGAGATACTTACTCCGCAAGCTCCTACTGTGTTTTGTTCAACGCGACGAGCATAAGAGACTCACGCTTGGGGTCGAACAGCGTTGTGATCGATGCTATGCAGGTAAGATGCGCCTTCCTCCATCTCAATGCGATTACACCGCATTTAGTCTACGGATATGAACCACTCATCGAGCTCACAGGAGTAGAATCTTTAGGGCATTGCAGGCCTCAGTACTCCACTCTTCCTGATGGCCTTCCGAAAATTGTTTACAACGATTTCCAGTTTGATCAGTCACTCAGAACAGTTTACGAATACATTGATTCTTCCAAACTAAGACCCGAGAACCACAGACGCCTAATCTACACAAACGACCTAACCCCAAACCCGTTCCTCGTGAAGACCTACGGAAAGAAGAAGGCCTTGATCGTGCTGAGCCAAGGAAATCAACCCACAACCAACAATCCGCAAAATCAGCCCACCTTTATTGAAGTGAGCGGAGTTTATGGAAACATGGACGCGAGCACTGGATATTATTTCGGGACTGTTTTCAACGAAGGGACTCTTTATCTCTTGGGTCAACTCCCGCAGTATTCACTTGACGGGGCACAAAATTCAGGAACTACGACTCCAGTGGTCGCGCTCTTCGAGATTGAGGATCTCGCCCCCTATATCAGGATAAAGGGCTATGGAAATCAAACTTTCAACTATGCGTTAGTGGAGCTGCGAGACGAGTAAGATGAAATTCAACGAGATCCCTCCCTTCAGGGTTCACTATCTCACAATCAACGGCAAGTACGTCACGCCTAACGCTCTTCCAGGCTATTCTTCATCTGTGATAACTGGAGCCCTGACAGGGACAACAGCCACAGATCCGGTAGTAACTCAGTCGCAGAAAGAGCTCGCCATCAACATAACTGTGCAGTCTGTATCAGGAACATCGCCCACTCTAGACGTATACCTTGACGTTCTCGATCCGATCGAACCCCAGAACTCGAACCTAGTAGCCGGTCAGAACACCCCTGTTGCGTCGGTCGATCTTGACTCTTCTCAGATAACTTCGGCTCAGTCAAATATGAGAGCAGTGATCGCAAACGGCCAGCTTATGGTTTGGCAGGGGAACTCTGCCACGAATCTAGGAGCTTTCAATGTCCCGATGAGATGGCAGCTTAGATTCGTCATAGGAGGGCTATCGCCCTCATTTGGTATAATAGCCACTTTTGAAGCAAGACCCTGACTCGCCTCGGGAACAGTACTGCTTTGACACTCTTTTTTCACCTTCCACAAATAAACTCAGGTCAAGTAGTGGAAAATTGCTAAAGACGACCCAGAAGGAAATAATCGAGCGCCTCGAATCCATCTTCGAGAAGCGCTTCGTCAGCCTTCTGCTCCTCTTTTGCTCGGTGGGAGCGATCATAGGCTCTTTGTTTTTCACTGGCGGCGGAAGTTTCTTTGAAAATAGTGATCTCTTTCAGGACATCGATTTGGTAAAGATAGCCCTCGCCGCAAATGGCATTTCACCTTACAGCGAGCTCTCTCACTTTGCGCTGTACCCTCCGCTCTACTTCTACCTCTGGAGCATCCCGTACAAGACGTTTGTCTTCGCCTTCCAGAACCCCTCCAACCCAGAAGTATTCTTTGCAATCCGGGCGCTTTCGACCATACTGCTCGCCTTGAGTGCATATTTGATTTACAGGAACCTGCGAGTCCAAGGCTTCTCGAAGAACAAGGCGATCTCATGCGGCTCTATATTTCTCATTTGCTCGCTCACAGCCCTTCTCATTCTCGTCGGTGATTCATTCGGACTCTTCTTCCTTGCTCTTGGATGCCTAATGTTCGCAGTGCGAAGGGACATTGTTGGACTCGGCTTTGTTTCACTTGCGATAGCATTCAAGGTCCACCCGCTAGTCGGTGCCCTCCTTCTGCTCGTCGCGCTTCTCAGCGTATCGAAGACTCGGTTTGCAAGAGCTGCAATACTCTTTTCAGGCATGATGCTCATCTTCGTCGTGATACCTGTCCTAGAGATACCTGACGCGTGGAACACATTCGTCCTCCTCCACGCGACTGACGTTCAGACCTACACATTCAACATATTCGCGGGATCCATGGATTTCCTGATCGATGTCTTCCCTCCAGCCTCGACGGCTTTGATCAAGGAGCTCATCGACTATGTCTGGGTTGGCTTTGCGGTCTCAGGGGCACTCGCCCTCTGCTATGTCGTTTTCAGAAGCAAGACCCTCAAGTATGCTAGGCCGCTGGATCTTCTCGCCCTTGGGGGGCTTGCGTGGCTCATACTCCTCAAGCAGACTCTCCCCCACTATTTTCTCTGGGCTCTAATCCCGCTTCTCTCGGCTGGGAGACTTAGGAGCACCTTCTATCTTCTCGGGGGCGAGCTAGGTGGAGTCTCGCTTTTCGGTCTCGCCCACGCCTTCTCGACGGGGTTCTTCAGCTACTCCATAAATTACAGCCAAGTTCCGAGCTTCTACTCAGCCATCTCCTTTCTCGCAGGAGGAATCGTCTTCTTCGTGTTCGACCTTCTTGCAATGAGACAGCTCGTTCTCGACATTAGGAATGAAAAGGCTCAAGCGATCGCAGTTGAAGAAGAAACACCAAGCGCTGCAAGGATGTAACTTGACCCCAAGAGAAGAAGAGGAAGAAAGAGAGCTCGTGCTGTCCCCCTCTAGTTTTGGAGGTGGGAGAGAGAAAATCGATCAGCCAGTCTCTTGAGATTTTCATATGAGAGAATTCGATCTGTCAGATGAACTCACTACTCGCATGGATCAAAACAAAGGACAAGAATAACAGGGCATTTCGTTTCTTCGCTGTGTTTGGCTTTCTCAATTTCGTAACCTTCCTAGCCTCCTCGTATCTCGGAGAGTCTTTCCAGTCTCAGGGGGAGAACAAGATTGACTTTCTAGTTTTCTACAGGGCATGGCACTATCTCCTCACCGATCCCGCCCTAGTCTACGCGCAAATTCCAAACGCAGGCCCCACCTGCACAAACGATTTCTCATGGTGCACTGGATACAACTACGGGAACAGCTTCCCCTTCACTTTAGCCTTCTCTCCGCTCTCCCTTCTCAACGCCGGAGCCGCAGGGTGGATATTCAGAAGTGTTTCATTTCTCAGCGTAGTTGCAAGTGCCTACTTGGTTTACAAGATGTTTAGCAAATCATGGAAGATCGCCTCAATCCTTGCAATTATAATCTTCTTCGAGCCGCTGCCGCGGTTCGCATTCAACCCAGGCGATCCTTTCAAATATCTAGACTTTCTTCCTCCGTCGGTATACATTGCGAACTACTGGGCAGGGCAATCGGATGCGATCATCCTATTCCTCTTCACCCTTTCTCTTTACTTTCTCTCGAAGGACAAGATTTTTCTCTCTTGTTTGGCTTACGCCCTCTCCTTTGTAAAGCCGGAGCCGATCGTCCTCCTTCCCGTCTACGCCGCAATTGTCACGTTCCACTTCAAGGAAAGAAGGGAAAGGCACTTTGCGTTGAAGGCTATTCGCTCCCTTATCTACGTTGCAGGCCTAGTCTTGCTGTTGAATGTCGCGATAATCTTGTATCCTCCTTGGCTTTCGGGCTACATCTCTCTCATTCAGTACAGGGACAAAGCTTCGATGGCCACCGACGCCCTAACTTCTCTTCACGAGTTCGTTTGGCTCTATCCCATTCCAATAATCTCCTTTGCGTATGTGTGGCAATCGACTAAACCGATCGCAAAACAGAAATTACAATCTTTAGAGTATAACTACGGCCCACTTGGATAATTTATTACTTTTATGTCGAACACTTCCAATTCATCATTCCCCGATGTCGTAAATGTTGAAGACCACCGATGAGTGGTCAGAACAATACGATAAGTCGTGGACAGAAAATTTGCACTCGAATAGTCATGAGTCGTCCACAATTTATTCCCATCTATGAACCACATAAAATAATTATCATATTCGTAGCAGAAGCACGCCCATTGCCAGCCATATGAAGAAGAGAACCAAATCGTAAAATTATTAGTGTAGCTAGGGTTATTCATTCCACCAATTGTATATTGACTACCGCCGTTAGGATCTTGAAAATAGCCATAAATTTTGTTTGAATCTAACTGGAAACGAAGCCCGACTTCCTTCCCGTTCCAATTAGGGTTTCCAGTTTGGCTGGCCACAAAGACTACCATCTCATTATATCCGTAGTTGGATACTGGACACTCTTGGCAAATGAATTTAACATAGAAACTAATCCCGACCAATGAAGACATATTTGTTAAGCCTATTGCGTCATCGCTTTCCAATTGGCCGTTCGGAATACTGCACTTCTGGTAACTTGAAGCAGTGGGATATGGCAAATAGAACCCGTAATTATTCGGGTTGTACGATGGTCCCTGATTGGAATTGCAATTCGTACTGAGATCAAAATAAGAACGGGATGAAGAGTCATAAATCTGCTGGGAGGCTACTATGTATGTGCCAAAAATGAGAATCAACCAGGACATCAAGGCCATTATAACATGCATTCTTAATTTTCTTGATTTCATTTCGACAATTACGAAATACCAGTTCCATATAACTATTTCTGACGGTAAGGCTCCTCCGTTTACTTAAGCACGCTTTCTATCGCCTTGATGAATGATTGGTACATCGGCTGATGGTGTAGCCAGAAAACGTTGATCCAGTTGTTGATGTGTACAAATTTGCATGTCTCACCATGATTTTTGCAGGGAAATAGATCATCGAACGATTCGGTCCTGTCTTTCAGCATCTGGACAGCTCTCTCTCTCCATGACCTCCCAGAGCCACGAGCCGTGCAGGTAGACGTGATGCTTTGAGATTCATCAATTCGCAGGCTGGTGGATACCAGTCCCCAGCATCCGTCCACACTGGATGACGTCCGTACTTCCTCACGAGATCCTTGAGGAATAATTCTACGGAGAGCGAGCTCGGAGTCCATGCAAGATGCAGCCCGAGAATTCTTTTCTCGAAAGGTTCGTATGCTATGAAGAGGAAAGCCTGACTGCCCGCCACGATGACTCCAGTTTCGTCGATTGCGAAGATCTTGACACGCTCACATCCCAATCTGAAGAGCCTGTGAAAGCTTGTGTCTTGTCCAATCTCCTGACTGACTCGTAAGGCGTTTGCTTCGGCTGACCCTTCGCCCTCGCGACTCGGTGTCAGTCATCCGAGTCGCTACTATCTTGCCTGAAACGTAGAGATGGTAAGAATGGCGAATAAAGGGAAAGATGATAAGAACGACAAGACGGTCAAAGGAGTTATGACCAACAAGGCAATCACTGGGATCGATTTGGGTGATAGTGCGAGCCTGGCTACTGTCCTCTCCCCGATGGGAGAAGTTTCAGACAGGTTCTCCTTTCAAATGGATGCGAAAGGGTACGCCCTGTTTTCAGACAGGGTGCCAAAGGATGCACGGATAGCCTACGAGGCAACGGGCATGGCATATCCGTTCTCGAGAGCTCTCAGGGAGTTAGGATATGGTGACATTACGGTCGCTCATCCAAAGGAGCTCGCCTGGATTGTCAAATCGAAGAAAAAGAACGACAAAACAGACAGCTTAAAGATTGCGAAGCTCCATCTAGCAGGTCTGTTGCCAGAATCGCATCTCTTGAGCAGAGAGGAGCAGATCGAAAGGGACCTCCTGATTCAGAGAGTCAAGTTAGGCGTCGAGATAGGCAGAATGAAGACGCGAATCCTGAGCTATCTCAAAAGGGAAGGTGTTCTAGAATCACTCCCAAAGACCGACGATAATTTCTCAGTTACAAGGAGGGTTGCAATCTCCTCCCTCAAGTTTGGCGACGACAGAGACCTCGTCATGAAGACAATGCTGGACAGACTCGATTTCTTTGAGAAACAGCGCGAGCCTCTGGAAGAAAGTATAAGGAAGAACGCGAAGGACAACAAGTATGCGAGGATCATAATGTCAATCCCAGGCGTAGACTATTACCTTGCGTCTCTCTACGCATCGTACATAGGAGATCCACATCGCTTTCCTTCTTTCAACCACGTGGCAAGCTTCCTTGGAATCATTCCAGAGAGCAAGGACAGCGCAAATGTCAGAAGGAGGGGTCGGATGTCCAAAAACGGACCATCAACAGCAAGGTGGGCTCTCGCAATAATGGTTGACACTGTGACATTGCATAATCCGAATGTCAAATCGTACTACAACAATGTCAAGGAGAGGACGGGCAGCGGCAAGTATGCTCACGTCATGGCAATGAAGAAACTCGCTAGGATGATCCATCACATGATGCTCACAGAGCAGAACTGGAGATGGGAGAACCCTGAGCTGACTGAAAGGAAGCTATCAAGACTCGACGATCTTGAAGATGATGCGGGAGGTGAATTATCAGCCTAGCTGTGGACAGATGGGGATGGAGTTGCAGGCAGAACCATTTGACTTGGTATTGAGCCTCCTCCTTTTGGAGAGCTTTTTCTCCTGAGTGTGGAGCCCGGCCTCCGTTGAATTGTCAGAGTACGCCTAGCTTTTGAGCTAGAGCGTTTATGAGTGTATGCGGAAAAGGCTGGGCGAGCCTGTTCAGCTAGCTCCAGTTCAAACGCTAGATTGATAAAGCGTAAAGAATATTCTCTTACAAAGAGAAAGAAAGCAAGATGGTTGGGCGAAGGGTCAGCCTAACGCCTTAGATGAGTGATACCAGTCCCACACTGCCTTGTGCGTCCTCTTCACCAGAGGTTGTATGGCTCTCGAACATGCCCTGAAGGAGAGTCCCTCGAAGACCAGATATACAGCATAGTAGATGATTTCAAATGGTGTTCGTTCTCGTTCCACTGTTGATCACAAAAGAAGGAGAACGGGCACTCGGCCTTAGGCCGATCGGTCAGTCGTTAAGTAAACGGGGCAGCCCTCTTGTTGAGAATACTTATAGGGCGTACGCAGAAAGACTCAGGGGAAGAGAAAACAACTACCTCGCCTTCCTATCCTTCTGAGGCAAGAAAGTTCATTTACACCATGAATGCATCGAGAGCATAAACTCCGGCCTTGATTACATCAAGCGAGAGCTCGGAGAATACTTCCCATCGAAAAAGTCTTTTTCAATCAACTATTTCGTGAAAATTGCAAACAAGAACCATTCTTGGATGACGACACCTCTACAAATGATTGCGCCAAGAAGCCACGAGCTCAAGCAAACCATGACTATGAAATTTGAGCTGAAAGAAGAGGAGCTAGCGGTCGCCTGAATGATTCGCAATGCCCGCGGAATAATCCTCATCAATGACTTTAGGGTATTCTCATTTAGCCTTAGGATCACTTGCAACGACGGATGAATTTTGTCTATCAAGTTTCTCCGTAACCTTTCTACAAGCTCAAGCTCGTCCAGTCTGATGTCTATCTCCATAAGGCAGATCTCTCTTCTCTCAGTTTCTTTTTCCCCTCACAGCTGAAAGGGTTTGTTCTATCAAGTTCGATTCAAAAGCAATCTGATTGATCCTCTGAGCTCTGCTCATGTCAGGCCCTACTTCACACTATGGTTGATAGGAAACCTCTTTTCCAGTATCTCTTCAATTTGCCATGTGGAATCTCTTGAGGAAGTTAGTTCTGAAGAGGTTTCCAAGTACCTTTGCATCAGCTCTATCATATTTCTGTTTTGAACCTGCACTTGTCTAATCCTTTTTCGATTTGATACTGGAACTCCACACCGTGGAATCTGTCGAGTTTATCATACAGCGGATAGATGAATCCCACCAATTTCAGGGCTAAGTGCTTCTCGCTCTAGTGGACATCCGCACCTACGTAGGTTACTTCTTCTCCATCTTGATACATATCCTTCAATTTCGCATTCTGGCTATTCAATGATAGTGATAGGAATCAGTTAAGTTACCGTTATCCTCGATGAAAAGGAATAGAATAAATACGAATTATTTTTTTCCTAAGCCAGTTTGTGTTTTTCCAATGATTCCCATTATAATCCAATTAGATGCTCCAATATATCTTGCCGCAATTTGTTGGCTTTTTATATACGCAATTAGGTATTATATCTTCACCCCTGTTGCACTCTCAATTCCAAAGGGAGACGTGAAAGGCGAGACAGATCTCGATCCGAATATTGATCCTTTTGTTAGCATTATTCTACCGCTCTTCAATGAGGAAAATGTCGTAGATAGACTTCTTGCTGCATGTACTTCTCTTGGATACCCCGACTACGAAGTCATAGTAGTCGATGATTCAACGGACAAGACAACACAGAAGCTCGAGAAATGGAAAAGCCATCCCCACGTCAAGGTAATTCATCGAGAAAAATGTGAGGGTTGGAAGGGAGGAGCTCTTAACGTTGGGATAAAGAACACCGATCCAAGAAGTACTCATGTATTAGTATTCGATGCGGATTTCTTGCCAAGACCGGGCTTAGTAGAGCGCTTTTTACTTCATTTTGAGAACCCTTCGGTTCAAGTTGTCCAAGGCTATCAAAAACATGATCTCAATGCAGATGAGAACTGGATAACAAAAGCGATAAGAATCTTGCATTCGACGACCTACAAGATTGAGCTTGAAGCGAGATCAAAGCTTGGAATGTTCATCCCGGTTATGGGCAGTGTGTTCATGGCCCGAACTGAGATTTTAAGAAGGATACCGTTTGATAGCAACATTAGCGAAGACTACAGTCTGACTCTAAGACTCTATCTCAAGGGTTACAAGGTAATTTATGACTCTGGTCTTTCTGCATCTGGAGAGTGCCCTTCCACTATCAGGCGAGTCGTGAAACAGATTGGCAGATGGGCAGAAGGAACTACGCGAAACACAAAGCAGTATTTCTGGAAAATTGTCAGGAGCAAGCATCTTTCGATGAAACAAAAATTCGACTTCATACTCACGGGTTTTTCCTATTTCAATGGGCTACTCGTACTAATAACGACTGTGATAGGCATTGTTAACTTGTTCCTCTTAAATTATGATTTTCATTACTTTCCATTACTTCTCGCTGCAGATCTAACAACTATTGCGATACCCTCTGCTGTTGTAGTCCAAGTAGCGGCTCTGTACCGTGATGGTGCGAGTAAGAAGCTTAAAACACTTCCATATTCTATGCTTATGACTTACGTACTTCTTCCTGTTACATCATATTATTCCTTAAAGGGAATTTTTAGGGACCAAAAGTGGTTTCACAGAACTTTTAAAACAGGCCGGATAGTTGAAAGCTTTTCTGACATGGAAAGAGCTATTTGATCTATCAACAGTACGTAAGAAAGAAATAACTTAATGAGTAACGCAACCATACCTAGTCCAGATCCATGACAGTCGAAATAAAATCAGTCAAACTCGAAGTCCCAGAAGGGATAAACCTCATACTCGGTCAAGCTCATTTCATAAAGACCACAGAAGACATCTACGAAGTGCTAGTAGGCTCAGTCCCAAACGCCAAATTCGGCTTTGCCTTCTGTGAATCCTCCGGTCAGAGGCTCGTGAGGCACGAGGGCACAGATCCCGAGCTAAGAAAGCTCGCCTCCGAGAGAGCCCTAGAAATAGGAGCCGGACACTCCTTTCTAATCCTTCTTCGCGGCATCTATCCAATCAACGTTCTGAATGCGATAAAGAACGTCCCTGAAGTCTGCACGATTTACTGCGCGACTGCGAATCCAGTCCAAGTCATAATAGCCGAAACCGATCAGGGGAGGGGGATAATCGGGGTGGTCGACGGCTTCCCGCCAAAGGGAATAGAGCAGGAAAAGGAAATCTTCGAGAGGCGATCCTTTCTAAGGTCTATCGGGTACAAGCTCTCTTCTTCCTCCTAGCTTTTTTTGCGCCAGGGGGTGACCGAAAGAGGCGTGAGAGAGACAGACGAGATCGCCTCTGGTAAAGTATATCGCATCCGACATACTTATATGCATACTTTGCGTAACTCTTCACTTCACCCTGAAGAGGTCAGAGGAAGACTCGCAACAGGAGCTAAAAACCCAGCCTTGATGTCAAAAGCAGTCGAAACTGCAAGAAAACGTGATCAGGCGGAGCAAAATTCTCCCGAGCATGAACATTCCCTACTAGGGAAACCGCAAGGCGCTCCGAGGGGTCTTCTCATCTACTATATCTTGTTCAGACTATCTCAGAAGCCTGCTCATGGATACGAGATACTTCAGGACATTGAAAGCAAGACCGAGGGTGCATGGAGGCCGGGGCCTGGGTCTGTATACCCCATCTTCAAGAAACTCCTGCGCTACGGTTACATCAGGGCTGATAGAGCTTCAAGGAAACAATACCTTGGAGAGACTTCCCAGCGAGTTTACAGGATAACCGAGAAGGGAGAGGAATACCTTCGGGAGGCAAAGGGAATGTTCGCCAACATGAGCCAGAGATGGATGGCAATGAGGCGAATTTTCATAGACTGCTTGGGGGCGGAACATCTCTCAAAATTCTTCGTTGACGGCTCAAGGCTCGGCTTCCAAATGGCTCAAGAGACTTTCAAGGCAAAACTCGATGAAATTCCAAAGAGCGAAGCTGCGTATATGTTGAAGGAATATGCCCTAATATTGGAAAGGCAACTTGACTGGGCTCGTGAAACTCTCAATGAGCTTCAGCATCCTCATCATCACGAATCAGCAAGGAAAGGAGTCGTCTGAAGGAAAACAAACAAAGAAAACAATAGAGTGAAAAATGAAGAAAGTGAGAAGGGAAAATGACAGCACAACAACAGCAACAAGCAAAAGAAGAGATTTCAGTGATGGAGGAGGAAGAAGAAGAAGCAGGATCTTTATCTTCTCAATACATAATCAGCGTGAAAGATCTTTCAAAGACTTACGACGGCAAGATCAAGGCAGTGGACAACGTCTCCTTCAACGTGAAGGAGGGAGAAATCTTTGGTTTCCTCGGCCCAAACGGAGCAGGAAAGAGCACCACAATAAACATGCTCACGACACTCATCAGGCCGACTTCAGGGAGTGCTGTGATTTGCGGTTACGACATTTACAAACATGCAACTGAAGTGAGGCGAAGCGTGGGAGTCGTCCCGCAGGAGTACACGGCCGACGAGGATCTCACTGGACTTGAGAACATACTCCTCTGCGCAGATCTTTACGGAATACCCAGAAGCAATTCAAAAGCTCACGCTCAGGAGCTCTTGAAACTTGTCGAACTTGAGGATGCTGCAAACAGGAAGGTGAGCACATACTCCGGCGGGATGAGAAGGAGGCTCGAGCTAGCTTGTGGACTAATCAACTATCCGAAGCTTCTATTTCTAGACGAGCCAACTTTGGGGCTGGATGTTCAAACTCGCGCGGCGGTTTGGAACTATATCAGGATGCTCAAGGAAGAGTATCATATGACCCTCTTTCTCACAACTCACTACATGGAGGAAGCAGACTCCTTGTGTGATAGAATCGCGATAATCGATCACGGGCACATCGTCCGGATTGGGACTCCGGATCAGCTCAAGGCGAGCGTCGGCGGAGACGTGATAGTCGTCGGTGTGAAAGAGTCTGAACCAGACATATCTTCCGAGATTGCAAACATCAGGCTTGTGAAAGACGTAAAGAAGAGAGGGAATGACTACAGGATCAAGGCTGAGATGGGAGAAGAAGTAGCCCCAGAGATCATAGATCTCATACGATCCAAGGGTCTACATGTGACAAAGATTTCTCTCACAAAGCCAACCTTAGACGAGGCCTATCTTGAATTTACTGGGAAGACCCTAAGAGAGGAAGAGACGAGCAGGATGCAAATGTTCAGCCAGCGAGTTACGATGATGCGGGCAAGGCGCTGAGAATCAACAAAAAGGAAGAGGAGGAGTCCTTTCGATTATTGTTTTTGAGGAGGATTGAGTAGTAAACATGGCTGAAGAAATCAGAGCAACCGCGTCGCCGCAAGCTTCGACGGCGCAACAAAAGCAAGAAGAAAGAGAAGGGGAAGGGAGACAACAGCTTACCGAGGTAAGGCGCGCAAAGGAATCGATAGAACAGGAGAAGGCGTTCAGCGCGGCTCCGAAACTCAACACGAGTCCGCTGCACGGCCTATGGGCTCTCACAAACAGGGACCTCAAGAAATGGTACAAGAACCCAATTCAACTCTTCATTTCGCTAATCCAGCCAGTTGTCTGGCTTGCGCTCTTCGGTAAGGCCCTCAACTTTGGCTCTTTCATCGCGAGCGCCCCTGGAGGGGCTAGCGTCGCAAACGCAATAATGATTCAAACTTTTGGAGTGTCGAGCTACTTTTCCTATCTCGCAGCTGGCATGCTCGCGTTCATAATACTCTTCACTGCTGCTTTCAGCGGCATGTCAGTCGTCTTCGATAGGAGATTCGGCTTTCTCAACAAGGCGCTTAGTACTCCAGTGGGGCGCGGGGCAGTTGTCACAGGGAAGGTTCTCCAGAGCGTCATAAGATCTCTGATTCAGGCTGGGATTGTGCTTGGAATCGCAGTCGCTCTCGGGATGGACACAAGCCACATGAGTGCGATCGGGATAGCTGGAGCCTTCACAATACTCTTTCTCATGTCTTTCGGTCTCTCCTCTCTATTCGTGATGCTCGCGCTGAGATCGAGCGACTGGCAGACCCAGATGGCAATAATCAATTTGCTCAACCTACCATTGCTCTTCGCGAGCAACGCACTTCTACCAGTGAAGCTCATGCCTACTTGGCTTCAAGGAGTCGTGAAAGTGAACCCGGTGAGCTATGCCAACGACGCGACTCGCCAGCTTCTCTTGGGCGCGACGGCGGCAAATCCACTGTGGATGGATTTTGGAGTGCTCGTCCTGTTCGCTGGGATACTCTCAGTGCTAGGAATTGTGCTCTCCTGGAAGCTACTTTCAAAGTAGGTTTGCATGGAAATGCCCTAAGTTAGAAGAAGAAGAACAAGAAAAGGGAAAGGAAGCGATCCGTTTCTTCTCTTATCCTGGTCCTCCTCCCCCCTTTCCTCGAGTCTATTTTCTTTCGAAACAAAAAAGAAAGCAAAATATTTAGAGGTGAAACCAAGACACATGCCTTCACTAGAAGCGGTAAGGCTCACGAAGAAGTACGGTGATTTCACCGCTCTCTCAGATCTCAACCTGAAGATCGAAGGAGTGAAGTGCGTTGGATATCTCGGCCCAAACGGTGCAGGGAAGACAACGACACTCAAGATATTCACTGACATGATCAGGGCAACTTCTGGAGAAGCTCTAATCAATGGTCACTCTGTGCACCGAGAAAAGAGGGCTGCCCTCGCGCGGGTAGGCTCCCTGATTGAGAGCCCTGAAATCTATCCATCCTTCACTCCCAGGGAGGCTCTTGGAATGATAGCAGAGATAAGGGGAGTTCCACGATTCGGGAGAAAGCAAAAGATCGAAGATGTCGTCTCGGAAGTGAAAATGGAGGAGTGGATCGACAAAAGAGTAGGAAAATTCTCGAAGGGGATGAAGCAGAGGATAAACATCGCAGCTGCGCTGCTCTCAGATCCCGACGTAGTGATACTTGACGAGCCGACTACGGGGCTCGATCCTAGAGGAATGGCTGAGGTTAGGGACATTGTCAAATCACTCAAGAAGAGAGACAGACTAATCTTCATGAGTTCCCATCTCCTCCCAGAAGTCTCTGAGGTGTGCGATGAAGTCGCGATGATCGATCACGGAAATCTCCTAGTGTACGACACGCTTGCAAATGTTACTTCCAAATTCTCCGGTTCCGGAGCGAATGCAAACGTCGTCGAGGCTGGCTTCTCAAGGGAAGTCGATGGGGTTTCTACCATAAAGGCGATCGAATCTCTTCCAAACGTCCTGGCAGTTGATAGAATCGATTCGAAGAATCTTCGACTCACGATCAAGGCAGGGATTGAGGTTCAAGAACAGGTCCTTTCTGATCTGGCAGCTCTGCGGCTGGGCCTTGTGAGTTTTAGACCCTCGTCCTCTGCGTTGGAAAGCACTTACCTCAACTTGATCAAGGATACACTGTAATAAGCAAAGGAAAAAAAGAGAAAGGGAAGGAGGCGAGCTGGTTGTGTCAGTAAGCGTAAAAACAGAGTTGTCAGAAGGAAGCTCCCTTCCCAGTAGTTTCGAGCAAATCGGAGTAATTACAAAGTATGAGATTCTAAATTATTTCAGATCGCGTAGGTTCTTCATCCTGCTGACGATTGCTCTCGTGATCGGAGCTACTCTAACCGGTATAATCGGGTACTATCGGCCGTCGAGTTTCCTCTCTTCTGCTCTTTCGTTCTACTCCCAGTGGTGGGGGATGTCGGTAACTTTTGTAATCATACTCTCAGGGGTATTCTTTGGGGGAGACGCCATCTCAGGAGAATTTCAAAACAAGACAGGGTACTTTCTTCTCGGAAATCCAATCCGCAGATCTACGATCTACGTTGGCAAATGGCTAGCAGCTCTCTGCGCTTCTCTCATTGTCTTTGGAGTCTTCACTGCGATAACGCTTGGGAACGCAATTTATTACTTTGGAACAAGCGTGCCCTACCAATTCTGGGAATCTTTTCTCTTTTCGATAATCTACATCATCTCTGTCTTGGGATTTACTTTCTTCTTCAGCTGCGTCTTCAAGAGTAGCTCGATGTCGATTCTCGTCACGGTAGTCCTGCTCCTCTTTGGGTTCTCGATAATTCAGGACATCGTGGCGAACGTGGCTCAGATAGAACCTTGGTTTCTCATCACTTATGGTGCCCAGATAATTGGAAACGTCCTCTCCGATCCGTATCCGAGCCACAAAACAATCACGCATATTGGAAGGAACGGTGGCGGGCCAACTTTCACGATCTACAATGCAACGGTACCCGAAGGGATTGCGATACTTCTTGTTTATTTCGCCGTCACTGCGATTCTCGGGCTCGTACTCTTTGAGAGGAAGGAGTTCACCTGATAGCGGTCGCGGTAAGAGAAAAAAGTGAAGTATCTAGCAACGCTGGGCCTCCTCGTGTGCATCGCAGGAGTCTACGTCTTTTGGTTTGAATCTCTCTTCATTGGCCTCCTTGTTCTAGTGGTGGGGATAATCCTCATTCTCAAAGGGAGAAGCAGAAAAGAAGTGGAAGGGGAAGAACGAGGAAGAGATGACGAGGCTCCGGCTGTTGGAAATTAGCAGGGTTGGAGAAATGACCCACTCATGGGTCTTTTCTTTTGGAAAGTTGATATGCAAGGGCTTCGCAGATCGCAAGAGACGAAGAAGTCTCAAAGCAATCAATCGATTGATTAAGCAAAAGCGAGGGGTTCGCAAGAACCACAAATACAATAGGTTGGGGGAGGGCTAGATTTTTTCCAGTTTGGTAGATCATCTCTTTCAAACCCGAGTAGTCGAGATGGAGAAACCGAAGTACAACTCTCCGCTCGTCGTGGGCGGTTTTGTGGGACCTGGGCTCGTAGGGATCGCTTCAGTGAGTTACATGATAGAGCAGCTCGGTCTCCATCAGGTCGCGCACGTCAAGAGCCAACACATAGCTCCAGTTGCTGTGTTCGTGGGAGAGAAGCTTCGCCACCCTTTCAGGATTTACACGAACAGATCTGGAGACCTAGTCGTAATAATCTGCGAGGTCCCAATAGACTTGGAGGGGCTCTACGAGATCTCATCGGTTCTCATGGATTGGCTTGAAGAGATTCACTCAAAGGAAATAGTAATACTCGACGGCATACCGGTGAGGGGAATCCCGGAGGATCGCAAGGCATACTGCGTTGCGCAGGAAGGGAAATGCAAGGAGATAGGTGGAAAGGGGATTGAGCACGCTCCCTCTGCATTCATCGGCGGAATGGGAGGAAGCATACTGAATGAATGCCTAACTAGGCGCACAGTTGGGATGTCTCTTTTGACCCCGGCGTCGATCAATCTTCCCGACCCAGGAGCTGTCCTCACCATGATCGAGGCTCTCAACTCTGGGTTCGGGCTCGATATTTCGACAAAGCCTCTTGAAGAAAATGTCGCCCAGTACAACGAATACCTCAATACGATGGCTCAGCAATTTAAGAAACTGCAGGGAGAGAGAGCGAAGAGACAAGGCGGAGGAGAAGAGGTTGCGATGTACGGATAAGGAAAGTTTTCCTATTTGTTTGCTTGCTTGCTCGCTTGGTTGATACTTTCTTTCATACCTTCCTTCTCATGGAGGGGGAAGAGTTCTTTCCCCATTTCACACGATTCTGTTCTTTGTTTTGATTCTTTTCCATAGGCTCTTTTGACCCTAATTGCGAGAAAAAGTGGAGAAATGTGATTACGCCCGCCTCCCCGCCTTTTGCTTTCTTTTCTTGACTCGTCCAAAGGAATGAGGAGGCCTGGAAATGAGTAGAAAACTTCGCATCCACGAGATTGCGGCCCGAGGCTTTGATTTGGCGGCAGATGCATACGAAACTGGAAGACCAGATTATCCAGATGAAGTTGCGCTCCACTTTGTGAAAGTCTTCAGACTTTCGCATAATTCCAAAGTCTTGGATCTCGGGGCTGGAACAGGGAAATTCACGAGAGTCCTTCAGAGGATTCTGAAATCTTCAGTGTTGGCCCTCGAGCCTGTTCCCGCCATGCGAAGAATGCTAGCACAAATGGTTCCCGGCGCTGACGTGGTAGCAGGGATGGCCGAGAGAATTCCTTTCCGGAATTCGAGCTTTGACGCAGTGGTGATCGCACAGGCCTTTCACTGGTTTTCCTCGTCCGAGTCTCTCAAGGAGATCCACCGCGTGCTACGAACAGGAGGAGGGCTCGGTCTGGTGTGGAACGTGCGCGACAGCTCACTCAGCTGGGTCAAGGAGCTCAACAAGGTAATAGATCGCTACGTGCGAAGAAAGAAAATTCCAAGATACAAGGGTGGCTCCTGGCGAGATCAATTCTCCAATTCAAATTTGTTCTCTAGGTTGCTCGAGAAGAAATTTGACTTTGTCCAAAAAGGTACGCAGGAGACAATGCTCGATAGATTTCTTTCAATTAGCTACATAGCTTCCCTTGAAGAGAAGCAGCGTGAAGCATTCGCTAGTGAGATCAGGAAGATACTGGCCCGCGTGTCAGTCACTTCTCAAGAGAATCACTTGATCGAGCTCCCTTATCACGCGGACGTCTACTGGTGTTTCAAAGAAATAGCTAGTCGCTAAACTTGCAAGCTTTGGGCGGCAATAAAGATCCGAATCAAGCCGCTTGGAATTCAAGAAGGAGATGAAGAAGCGAGTCGCTCAGTCACAGGTCTTGAATCGACGACTTCTCGATCTGCCTCAGGGAGCTCGTACCACTTCACTTTTTCTCCGATCCGCGCCCTCATCTTCCATCTGAAGGATTTGGGTTCTTCTTCGATTTTCTTTCTCAGCGAGTTGATTCTTGATTTCACAACTGACTGGTCGTCAGAAGATGGAAGGTACGCCCCAAGTGCTTCCTCGATTCTGCCAAGATTGAGTGTCACTGTCTTGTACAATCCCCAATCGTCTGAAGTCAGCTTTGCGATGTATTTTGCATTGATCTTCTCCGTAAGTTCGTCGCTCTCTCCAAGCTCGTGATCTTTCAGGAAAGCTATCACATCGCGATACTCTCTTTCAGTTATTTCAAATACCTGAAGCTTTGTGAGCAAAAGATCCGCAAGCGGCAAAGTAAGAGAATCGAGTTTGAGTCTGTTTGAAAAGTCGAGCTTGTGGCACATTTCAAACTCGTTGAGGAAAATATCGACTCTCCGCTCATTTTTGATGTCGTTGAAAATAAGCCTCGTGTGCCCGTTCATTGCATTGAAAGTTGTGCGAGGAGTGTACCCGAGGTCGTCGAAGAGCTGCTGTATCTCCTTTCGTTGCTTTCGAAGACCCACAAAATCCACGTCGACATATTTGCGCCTTAGGTTCGCTTCAAGCGAACTAGGGCTGCGCAGTCTGAAAGCTATACCCCCGAGTAGCCTCAGCAGGACATCGCGCTCCGTTGCTACCTTGATTATTCTCTGCGCCTCTTCCACCGTGTCGGGGAGAGGCTGGCCCAAGCCGTTGCCCCCGCTACTCATCCCAAAATCTTCTTGAGAAACGATCCTATATGGTGTGAAACACCAATATTTGAACTGTGTTGCTGTTTTTTGAACTAAAAATCCGCTCGATTACATAGAAAACTGTGAAGGACGTGCCTCTCCGCTACCTACTTCCCGCTTCCTCTTACCTTACTCTGACAGTCCGGGTTAATCTCTCTTTATTGCAAGATACAGGAAAGCCGCAAACGGAAGTGCGATCCAAAGCAAGCCTGCCACGACAATAGATGCTACTGTTACTCCCAAGACGGAGGGTGGCACCTGAAATCCAAAGCTCTGTGAAGTGTTCGTGAGGTAGAGTATGACAAGCTGGATGTACTGGGCTGGATTGAAAAACTGGGCTATCGTTGAGGCTTTCAGATAAGCAAGCGAGCCCGGATTCAGCCTCACAGCTACAGAGACGAGGAGGACGATCACTCCCCATAAGAAGTCGAAGATTATGAAAAGCCCGATTGCTATTCCTATTAGGAGACCGGACGATCTTACAAGGTGAGAGAACAGGAATATCAGGCCGATGAATGCTGCGAGCTCGACGAGGAAAGCACCAGCTGACGCAAGAAGGAAAGTCGCGCTCAAGAACTGGCCACCAAAGTACTTGAGCATGCAGTCGATCGCCCCGACCGAGATCCCGATCGCAACACCAAGGGCAAGAAACGTAGAAAGGAATCTCGAGGTCGCAAGACCCATCCTTGTCACAGGCCTAGATAGAACTGACTCAAGTACTCCACTCACTCTATCTTTTCCATACGAAGAGTAGGCCCCGATGATTGCAATGAGAGGGATGAATATTCCCATAATCGTTGCGAAGAAAGAGGATGCTATGTTGACTGACTGAACCACTACTGGAGGTGTGAAGAATTGATCTGGGGAGAACTGCTGTGTCTGAAGTAGAGTGCCGTTCTGTGAGAAGAGCTCAAAATAGATCAACAAATCTCCGGGACATGGGAATCCTGCTTCTAGCGCTCCGCCACCTCCGTTTGAAGTCACCACATTGCTACAAGTGTCGTTGGATGGAAGTGTCACTGGGTAGATCTGCTTATAGTCATTCAGGGTTCCAAGAAGGATCATCTCGCTTTCGTTGAAATAAGCTGGCGGCTTTCGAAATATTATGCTAGTGTTGCCTTGACCAGTTGCAGAATTGGATGTTTGAAAGCTCGACTCGTTGTACACCTTGTAATATATCGAGTATGATTGAGGCCGGGCTCCAAATGGCCCTGCGTAGAAGACCAAAAGATCCCTTTTCGTTGCATTGTTCTGATCCTGCACCGTCCAAAATGGGATTGGTGCTCCCACAGAAATCGGAACTATCTGTCCCTCAGAAGGTTGAACAAGTGTTCCATTAGGCAAAGAGACCTCTGTAGAAAACTGGCCAGACAAGCTTGAGCTTGAGCTTGTAACTGTCAGTAAGCCACTGTAAGTTTGTCCGATCGGTGCTTTGACCGTAATGAAGGCAAGTCCACTTGAATTGGTCGTTCCAGTTCCAGCATAATTGCCCTGAGCGTTTGTCAGATTGAACTGATAAGTGACCCCAGCGGCACCCAGTCCATATTGGTCACTCGAAAAAGCAAGAAAGTGATATCCGTTGCTATCGTAATACATGAGAGCTTGAGAGCTTGGAGGACCTGAAACAGTCGTGACACCCAAGCTAAGAGGGACTATCGCAAGGCTGATCAGAATCGGAAGAAGCATAGCGACTATAACTGATTTGCTTCTGAGCGTCCTCTTGAAATCATACAGTAACGGCCGAGTCAAGATCGAATATCACCCTGCCTCCTTCACGATCTTGAAAAAGTATTCTTCCAAGTTCGATTTCTCAAAGCTCAACTCCCTAACATTGAAACCCCTTCTCACGAGTTCGGCGTTGACCTGAGCAGAGTCTCCGTGGAAGTTCGAAATTACCACGGAGTTTCCGTCCACCATCACCTCATTGCTTAATGTCCTGAGATAATTTACTGCGTCTTCGTTCAAATTTTGGATCACAAGCTTGAGAGAGCCACCGCTTGCTCCAAAGACAGCTAGTTCTCCTCTTGTTACAACTTGCAAAATCTTTCCCCTGTGCACGAAGACTACTCTGTCGGCTATGTTTTCCACCTCGGTCAGTATGTGAGAAGAGAGAAGAACCGCCTTGTTCCTTCTTTTAAGATCGAGCATGAGCGATCTCATGAAGTGGATACCCTCAGGATCTAGACCATTAAGAATCTCATCGAACAGGAGATTCTGCGGATCTGAGATCATAGAAGCCGCAAGCGAAAATCTCTTCTTCATTCCCTGAGAATAGGTGCGTAGCTTTCTGTTTTCATATCCAGTCAACCCGACAGAAGCTATAAGCTGTTTGATTCGCTTGTCGGCTTCCTCTCCACTCAAGCCATAAAATCCCGCAAAGTAATTCAGAAGGCTTTTGACTTTGGCGTTGAGTTCGTAATTTGGAAACTCTGGAACCCATCCGATTTTCTCAGACGCTTTCGCCTTGTCCTTTACGATGTCGTAGCCATCTACGACAACCGTCCCCGAGGTGGGCAAAGACACACCTACCGCAAGCCTGATCGTAGTTGTCTTGCCTGCGCCATTCAAGCCTACGAATCCTACTATCTCGCCGTCTCTTACTTCAAAACTGGCAGAATCAAGAGCGGGAGGCTGGTTCCTTCCATAGGTTTTCGTGAGAGATTGAATTTGTATCATTATCTATTTTTTACTTCTTGACAAATCTGCGCTCGGTATTTTAGCTATTTTAAACTATTCTCGAAAAGGAAGTGTTCTAGAACCTAGAACAAGTTCTTGAAAAGAAAGAAAAGATCTCAGAGAGCGACCTCTGTCACGAGTCAATCTGAATTGCTCTTACTTTCGAGTGGGAAAGGATCATCGTCTGATGCTTCTCTTGAAGATCCACCCGAGCGTTTCTTTGGATCTATCAAGAACCTACATACGAGGTCGCCCTTTGCGGCGCGATGAGTTGTCTCAACCTTTGCGCCAATGAGATTTTCAAAAAGCTCCGTCTCGGTCGAACAAGCTTCCCAAAAATTCTGGGCAAGTTGGATTATTGGGCAGTTGTGTTCCAAAATCAAATATTTCCCCGACGGAAGTTTTCTTGACTCCGCCATATAGCCCTCATCGTCTCGAAGCTTAGCGAGTAGCTTTACTTTCCCATCGAGATCTAATCCTTTAAGCTCCGGGTAATATTTCTCAAAAATCTCGCTCTGCCTTTCGCGAAGCGCTTGCTCCACCCCAGCCCTTCCAATGTTTTTCTCTATGAATTTTAGAGCGCACAAAGCCACTGCGCTGTACGATTTTGGAAATACAGAGCGGCTCCTTTCGCTGAGTTTGTAAAGAGCTCTTGGCCTTCCGACGCGCCCCCTTCTCGAATCAGAGCTTTCGACTAGTCCTCTTTCTTCGAGTGCAACGAGATGCTTATGAACAGCCATCCTAGAAATTTTCAAAAACTTTGAAAGATCTTCTAGCCCTGCCTCTCCCACCGTCTTGAGGTGCCAAAGGATCTTTCTCTTCTGATCTCCAAGCTCATCTATTGGTGCGGCACTATCCGAATAGTGGCTGCTGGAGTCTTTCCCAAGAATCGCCATGTACTCTCGGCGCACTTCTCCTTGGAGTGATTATCAATTCGGAATTTAAAAACCCAGTGTTTTACAAATTCTAAAGAGTCCCGCTATTCACTCTGCCTTCCTAGTTCGTAATATTTGTAAACCATCGGGTTTATAAAAGGTCGATTAGGAATTCTGGAAAAGATACTTGTGAATTGAAGATGATGCTACAGAGATGAAAGAGCGAGGAAAAAAGAAGAAGAAGCGGCTCTTGGGAAAGAGCATCCTCATCACGGGCGGATCCCAAGGGCTCGGAAGAGCATTGGCAATCGATTATGCAAGAGAAGGATGCAAGATACTTGCAATAGTGGGACGGAATCTCGATGCTCTGAGAAAAGTCGAGGAAGAGATCTCGCACGTTTCTCCAGAAACTGAGACTTTGACTATCTCTGCCGATTTGTCTGTGACTCAAGATTTGGAGAGGATCGTGGCTGTGACGCTCTCGAAGTCGCTTGGAAACTTGGATGTTTTAGTTAACAATGCCTCATCATTGGGGGCAACTCCCTTGCCTCTTCTAGCAGATTTTACCGACGAAGATTTTGTCAAAGTGCTCCAAACTAACTTGATCGCACCGTTTGTCTTGACAAAGAAATTTCTCCCCTCTCTCATAGAGTCAATGGGATCAGTCATCAATGTGACTAGCGACGCATCAAGAAATGCTTATCCAAGCTGGGGCGGATACGGTGCTTCCAAAGCAGCACTCGATATGATGACTAGAATCTGGGCAGCTGAGCTCAATGAGTTAGGGGTAAGGGTGAACTCTGTCGACCCGGGTGACATGAATACGGCTTTGCACAGAGCTGCTGAGCCCGATTTGGATCCAAAGCTTTGGGCTGATCCTGCAGATGTCACTGGTGTCTTCGTTTATCTTGCTTCGGACGAGTCAGCGGGTGTGACTGGAAAGAGACTTCTTGCTCAATCCAGAGAATGGAGAGCACAATTTCTCAGTCCTCATAGATTGACTATAAGAAACAGAGCAAGAAGGCACGAGTAGCTTGGAGAAAGGATAGGCGAGTAAGATGCAATGTCCATTCGAGTCGCAATTTCTCCGCAAATGATCAGTTCTTCATCAGCCTTTGCGCTTCCTGATGAATCTATTGCGAGGGAGCCGCCAGAGATCAGGGGAAGATCAAGATCAGATGTCAGAATGATGGTTATTGACAGGCAAAAATCTAAAATTCATCACTCCCACTTTTCGAGGCTTCCAGAGTTTCTTCAATCTGGGGATATGCTGATTTTCAACTCGAGTCGAACTATCCCAAGCTCAGTTTGGGGGTGGATCCGGGATTCTCAGAAGCTTGTGGAGGTCCGCTTAGCTGAGCATCTCTCAGAAGGGCACTGGCTTGCTCTGATTCTCTCCCCCGAAGGAAAACCTCTTTCCCGATTAGGAATCAAAGGAGCTTTTGTGATTGATTTCGGTTCCGAGTTGTCGTGTGTTGCCTATTCGAAAGACAAATCGATCCCAGGCTTGTGGAAGATCGACTTTCACAGTTTCGGATCGAAATTCATGGAGCTGCTCTACAAGATTGGACAACCGATACACTACGAATATGCAAGGTGCACTTTGGGACTTGATTTTTACCAAAACGTTTACGCAAGAGTACCTGGTTCTTTGGAGATGCCCTCAGCTGGAAGACCTTTCACTTGGGAGATGCTGCTTGAATTGAAACGTAGAGGAGTAGAAACTGGATTTGTTGTTCTCCACTCAGGACTTTCCTCTTTTGCAAGCGAAGAGAACGATTTGAAAAGTCCAGTGCTCGAAGAAGAATACTCTGTAAGTAGCTCAGTGGCAAAAGCTGTGAATCGAGCGAAGCGTGAAGGTAGAAGAGTGATTGCGGTTGGTACTACTGTGGTACGTGCGCTCGAATCTTCTGCTAAAGGCTCGAAGGGGTTGGTAGTGCCAGCACGAGGTTATACTCGTCTTCAAATCACTCCTAAACACAGACTCGCAGTGGTAGATGGCCTAGTTACTGGGCTTCACGAACCAGAGACAAGTCATCTCCAACTCCTACAAGCTTTTGTCAGCCAAAGAAGGATCATTGAAGCATACAAGGACGCGCTATCGCAAGGTTATCTCTGGCATGAGTTCGGAGATCTAAATCTGATTTTGTGAAATGAGCTTACTCATCTTTTCTTGATATCTTGGCATCAACTTCCTTCCAACGAGAAGGGGATCTCCTCCTTCCTTTTCTTCTACCTAGCATCTGAAATTTTCATTCGTTTTCAGAACCATACCATCATGTTCAATCCACAATATTGATTTTGAGCTATAGGGTTTATGGCCCTCTCAATCTAGATCTTTGCCATGCAAGTTTTCCTTCTTTTTCTCGGTGATAGTTATGAGAGGCAGTTTTTGTACTTTAATCATGAATGAAGCCAATCACCAGCATGATATCCTCTCCCTTTTTTCCTCTCTCCCCCTCTCTTCATTGGCGAGCATTTCACACTCTTTTCAAACACTCGCATCACCCTACTTCGAAATCAAAAAGTAGTTTACATTTTCAAAACGGTAGACTCTGGGGCAGAGAGAATGGGAAGAGATTCAGCTCGGTAATTCGTAGTGGCTAGTTATCTCGTATCGATTTTCGACTAGTATATTCCCATTCTCTATCACACATCTAGGCTTTTGATGAAATCGAAGAGCGCTCCTCGGATCCTTCGAGTTCATCACGTTGAAGTCTGCTTTTGAGCCAGGTTCAATGCCGTATCCTCTCAAGCGCAAGATCCTTGCCGATCTGAGCGTTGGCATCTCCAAAAGAGAGCCTATCTCACTGCTCGAGTTGAGCTGACCTGCGTACGCGAAAAACCATCCGTTTAGAAGGGCGTTGAAATCTCCGAAAGGATTGTACGGGTCCACAATGTTATCTAACCCAAAGGCCAAATTGACCCCTGCCTTCAAGAGCTCCTTGATTCTTGTAACTCCTCTTCCTCTTGGAGGGCTGTCAAGATTTCCAGAAGTCATCATAGTGCAGGGGTTCGAGATAACATTGATCCCAGCCATCTTCAAAAGCCCAATCACCTTCGACGCATAGTAATCGTCGTAGTAGGAAAGAGCAATCAAATGATCTGCCGTCGCGCGACCGGCCTCGATCCCTTTTCGAATCACTTCCGAAGCAAAGTATTCTGTCACTTTGCCAAATGGAAGAACATCGCAATGCATGTCTATGTCTCTTCCTGCCTCAATCGCAAGTGCAATCGCTTGGTCTACGTGCCTCTTCGAATCATCTTGGCTAAGCTCCGCTTCAGGAAGCCCGCCCACGACATCTGCCCCCATATCAAGTGCCTTCCTCAAGAGCTCAAGCGATTCTGAATCTTTGAGCAACCCTTCTTGAGGGAAAGCTACGATCTGGAAATCCACTATTCCACTGTATTTCTTCTTGAGCGAAAGCAGGGCCTCGACCGAAACGAGTTTTGCGTATACGTCAACATCAACATGGGATCTGATCTTTGTCACTCCATTTTCAATCGCAAGAGGGATGACCTTCTCTATCCGCTTGCTCACGCTTGAAACAGTGAACTTCTTCTTTGCCTCCTTTACGATCTCCCGTGCTTCACTTATGGAGGACGCTTCTCTAGTCTCTTCGGCGAGGAGGACCTTGTCGAGGTGGACATGTGGTTCGACAAAGCTTGGAAGGACCAAGTTTCCCTCGGCATCAATCACTTCCTTTCCTCTTTCTTGAATTTCGCTCTTTGCTACTTTCGAAATCTCCCCCTTTTCCACGACAATGTCAAAGAGTCCATCCTTCCCGAGAAGCCTTGCCCTGCGTACAAGAAGATCTGCCAATTCGCTCCCCCTTCTACTCCTCTCTTACAAAGTTTCACAAAGCTTGACCTATAGGAGCTTGCGTTCTTTCTTTTCCCTTACTTGCTCCTCTTCTGTTGACTGCTAGGAGCCTCGCTTTCCTCTTGCGGTGTGCTTCGTTGCAAGCTGTTTGATGGCCTTGGAACCAGTAATAACACCCCTTCTCCTAGAATTGAGATAATCCCTGCAAGTGATCAGCGCGCTTTCCATAGCTTCCCTCTCTCTTTCAAGCGGCATGGGCGTGACTGATTCTCGGGTGAGACCCATTTCTTCGATCGGTGGAAGATGAATGAATCCTGCAATCGACTTGGGTTTTGTCTTTTTCAAGAAGTACAATGCTGAATACATCACAGTGTTGCAACAATGAGTGCCTGCGTGATACGAGACGTAAGCAGGAATTCCTATCCTGTTCAGATTTTCAACAATCAATTCAGCCGGGAAGCTAGCTTCGAGAGCCGGTGACCCCCTTGGAATTATTCTTTCCCCCATAGGCTTTTGCCCGTAGTTGTCTGGAACTATCTTGTCATCGAAGACGCTGTTCATGACGTTGAGCCCTATCTTCTCCACTTTGATCTTCGAAACGTAATCCCAGCCGCTGCAGATCAAAATATCCGGCTTGATCCTTCTCACAAGATCGCGAAGAACCCCTGGCAATCCGTAGAAGTTTTCTGGTAACTCCTTTCCTATTACTGAAAGCCCTTCGAATTCTTTGCCGTCGAGCTCCAATGCGATCTTCCCGGAGGGATTCACTCTCCCCTGCCACCCCTCGAATCCAGTTACAAGAGCCTTCAAACTGGATCTCAATTTCAAATGCACGAAACTCATGCTGCTAGCCATCTCTAGAAAAAGATTGGGCTCAAAAAGGATAACTTTGGATTGTGATGCAGAAGAAGAAAGGAGGGAAGATAGGGAGGGAGGAAGAGAAGAAAGGTACTCGTGTGTGGCCTATTTCAGGAAAAGACCTTGGTTCAACTTTCCAAGTGAACTAGCGAGTAAAGGTCGTAATTTCTTAGGCGATCCCTTCCCTTCAAGAAATCAAGCTCAACGAGGAAAGCTAGCCCCTCAACCCTACCCCCGAGCTTTTCGACAAGCCTAGCCGTCGCCTCTGCTGTCCCTCCAGTTGCGAGCAGATCGTCTATTATTGCGACTCTCTGACCGCTTCGAATCCCGTCTTCGTGCATTTCTAGATATTCTGTGCTGTACTCTAGAGTGTACTCCATTGAGAGTTTACCGAATGGAAGTTTCCCTTTCTTTCTTGCGGGCACAAATCCAAGTCCGAGATTGTAGGCCACGGGAGCGGCAAGCATGAACCCCCTAGCCTCGATTCCCACTACCAAGTCGAGTTTCTTCTTGGAAAAGTGGGAGGTAAGTCTTCTGATCGCTTCCCTGAAAGACTCGGCATCGCCAAGAAGCGGTGTGATATCTACAAAGTTGACCCCCTTCCTTGGGAAATCGGGTATGATTCGTAATTTGGATTTCAGATCTATTTCTTGACTCACGTACTTCTTTCACTCGATCCTCAATCGGAAAAATTTTGCACTCGAGTCCCGCAGTGGTAGCGTCAATTTTGGCACTTCCATCCTGTAATGATCTTCTATTTACGTTGTTTTGCGCTTCTCGTCTCTTCTTCTTCCCCTCTCACGATGAAAGGTAGTAGGAGAAAAAGGGAGAATTCCAATGAGGACAGGTTTTCAGATAAATCCTGCCAAGGCAAGACCACTGATTAGAGGGAGAGATTTTTCTTACGTGTTGTGAGGAAATTACTTCGTTCTAACCGAATGGATCGATGATCCAGTTTCTTATTTTGCCTATCGGAATCCGTGTCATTCTTCAGTTGACTGAGCTTCACAAACGGTATAATTAGGTTGTTCCTCAATTGTTCTCGAACACTAAAATTGAGCTACGATACCGATACACAAGCAAAAATGGATGAGATGTTAGAGAGTGAGAAGATCGAGGCGATTATGCGTCAAGCTCGGCCTCAAGTCGCCGTGATAGGCGTGGGTGGGGCTGGATGCAACATTGTCTCTTGGGTCAAGGAGAAAAAGGGAGGCGTCGCGGGCGCGAAGCTTATTGCCGCAAATACCGACGCGACTCACCTGAGCATAGTCAAAGCCGACAGGCGCATATTGCTCGGCGAAAAGACTACTCGAGGAATGGGTTGCGGTGGTTACCCACAGCGTGGTGAGCAGGCAGCTCGCGAGTCGATCGAGCAGGTTAAGAAGGACGTCACTGGTGCGAACATCATATACGTCGCAACCGGTCTCGGTGGAGGAACCGGTACGGGTGCCTCTTGGGTGATTGCGAATGCACTCAAAAACAGCGGAGCACTCATGATCGGAGTCGTGACACTCCCGTTTGCAGTGGAAAGATTCAGATATAACAGTGCGAAGGAAGGGCTCGAACACCTCAAGGACCAATGTGACACAGTCGTCGTGATAGACAACAACCGGCTCGCAAAGGTTGCAGGTGATCTGCCCCTCAAGGAAGCACTCGGTGTTGCAAACGAACTAGTCGGCGAGTTTGTGAAGGGAATCACTGAGACAATCACGACCGCGAGTCTCATCAACATCGACTTTGCTGACCTAAGAGCCATCATGGAGAAGAGAGGAATCGCCGCGATGGGAGTTGGAGAAGCCTCCGGCGAAGACAGGATTGAGCGAGCTGTGCAGTCGGCGCTCGATGCGCAGCTGCTTGACATCAAGGACGCAACAAAGGCATTTGGTGTCCTGATTCACGTGGCAGGGGGCGAAGACATCACGCTCGACGAAGTGACCCAAGCAGGAGAGATGATCACTAGGTCTCTTCCGCCAAAGGCGCGCGTCGTGTGGGGTGCGAGAGTAGATCCATCACTCCAGGGCCGTGTGAGAGTCATGGTTGTTCTCACTGGAGTAGAAAGCACATTCCTCGCGACTCAGCCCGGAAGAGTTGCGCGTCTTCTGCGTGCCAGATCTTGAGAATGAGCATATTAGAAAGAGAATAAGAAGGGAGTTTGAAAGAAGAAGGAAGATAGCAACAGCCTCTAATGAAGAGGATGTTGCCTTTCCCCCTCCTTCAATCCCTTTCGTACTCTTTCTCTCTCTCGTCCTCTCATCTGACCTGAGAAGCAAAACAAAGAAATGGAATGGTTGCAATAAACAAAAAGATAGTATACTTTGCTGTATGCTTCGTCTCGGGTCGTGGCTCAAAGCTGTCCTTATTTTTTAAGAAATGAAAGGACAGCTGAGCTCTTTCCCTCTCTTGTTTTTCCTTTCTTGCTTTTTTCCTTCTCTCGCCCGCTCTTCGTTATTCATAAGCGTGGAATCATTCCAAGCTTCCACTTCTGCTACTACTACTGCCGCCCTCCTCTTTGTTCTTCATCCTGAATGCGAATCCTTGGAGTTGAAGGGTTTGTGAACAAAATCGTCTATCTTGAGATCTTATTCTCTAAATCGGTTCGAATAATAATATATTTGCAGGCTAATCTATCCTTTTACCAGCTGAGAAGGCAAAGTTTTGATTTCCTTAGAAACTGAAGAGTTTGGAGCAATCGGCAAATTCCAAAGAGATTTGTTCGAAGGAAGAAACAGCTGCGAAGAGGCCACAAGAAAAGAAATTTCAAACATTTCGAGATACAATCGAGAGTTCAACGCCTTTATCACATTGTTCGATCGCGAGGAAGACATTGCATTTTCCGAGGCAAGGAGACTTGACAAGAAGCTCTCTGGTATGAGGCTTGGATCTCTTAAGGAGAAGGAGAGGCGTCTTCATCCTCTTCTTCCTCTGCCTCCTCTTTTCGGGGTATTGTTTTCAATCAAAGACAACATATTTCTGAAAGATAGGCGAACCACTGCCGCATCAGGGGCATTCAAGGATTTTGTCCCCAAAATAAACGCAGAAGTGGTGGATTTGATAATCCGTTTTGGCGGCATAATCGTTGGCAAGACAAATCTCCACGAACTCGCACTTGGAGCTACTTCATCAAGCTCCTATTTTGGGCCCGTTCGCAATCCAAGAGACTCCTCAAGAATCTCTGGAGGATCGAGCGGGGGCTCAGCCGTCTCGGTTGCACTTTCAGATGAAAAACGACTTGTGAGCCTCGGGACCGATACGGGAGGTTCGGTTAGGATACCAGCTGCACTTTCAGGTGTGTTCGGATTCAAACCGACCCTTTCATCAATAAGTACTGTGGGCGTGTTCCCCTTGAGCGCGACTCTCGATCATGTTGGTATACTCGCAAACTCCATTCAAGACATATCTCTTGTCTATCATGCCCTTTCCTCAGCAAAGAAACATGACAACTCCAAAAGTTATGATGCGCCTTCGAAGAGCAAAGCCAAGTCTCAAGGGTTAATTCGCTTGGGAGTAGCTTCTGAATTCTTTACCGAGGAGATGGACAAGTATGTGTCTTCAACTTTCTGGGCAGCTGTGGAAAAGCTCAAGGGCTTCGACGATTCGATCAAGGTAGTCGATGAAGTGGATGTTTCAATCTGTCGAAAATCGTACTATCCAAGAAGAAAGATACAGCTAGGCGAAGCTGCTTGGTTTTACAAGGAACTCATCTCATCCAAGAGCAAACGAAGACTGCTCCAGCCTGACGTAAGACGCCTACTTGACATCGGCTCAAAGGTGGGAGAGATTGGTCAGATGTTTTCTCAGATTCTAAGACTGGAGTTCGCTCTTCGCTTGGCGAAGATTTTCAACGAGATAGATTATCTTTTGACCCCAACTTGTCCCATCGTCGCGCCAAAGCTCGATGATATTTTGGGACATGAGACCGGCCCCGCAAGGTACCTTCTCATCAGAAATACTGAGCCGTTCAATTTGGCTGGGTTCCCAGCTCTGAGTATACCTGCTCCTCCTTCATCCTCCTTGGTTCGCGGTTCGCTCCCCGTAGGCATCCAGATAGTCGGCAATTTCGGAGAAGACGAAGGAGTCTTGCGTGCAGGACTTTTGATTTCTAAGATATTAGGATGAGCGAGAATAAAGAGTGTCTTAATGGCTCAGATGCAAGGCGCATCCTTGTTGTGTTCTCGTTTTTATATGCGGCTCATCGCAAATGCCCCAGATAACTCAAGTTGCGATCTAGGCAAAGCTCAACGCGCACTGCCGCAATTGGCAGGGGAGCGGCACTTTTGATAGCAACCGCAGTAATAGTCTCTATCATCATGATCGCAAATGTCGCAGAATCATCACCTCTATTTGTTTCAACAAATCCAAAGGAGAAATCTCCCTCTCAGGCTTCTCTTTCGATAGATGACTGGGTTTGGCCGCTCGACGATCTGAATCAGCTCTTCGCTGGAAGCGGCCTTCCATGGCCCAACTGGCTCGCGTACAATGTTTACCAGCCCTTAGTGAGCGTGAACGAGAGCGCAGAGTATAGTCTCGGAAAGATCGAGTACTTGCCCGGGCTTGCGACAAACTGGACCGTCTCGCCTGATGGAATGAAGTATACTTTCAACCTAAGGCAAGGAGTGAAATTCTCGAACGGCGACCCCTTCAACGCCTATCAGGTCTGGCTTGAGATGTACGGCTTTTACTACCTCTCTGGAAACAGCTCATCCTGGTTTGAATCGTACAAGATATTCGACATGTCAAATGTTTCCTTCGGAGCAGCCACCATTTCGCTCATAAACTCAAGCGGCGGAGTTGTGAACCCAGAGGGAAAGGCTCTTGCTCTAATGTCGAACGCTTCTTGGCCGATTTACGCTCCCTCCCCATATCAGCTGATCTTCCGCTTGTCTTCACCCGTTGACTACTTTCTTGGTATCCTAGTCTCTTACTGCGGACTAGTATTTGATTCGCAGTTTGTCTTGGACAATGGAGGATTTGGAACCCCGAATTCGATCAATCTCTACTTCAACCTTCACCCGATTCCGGGAACTGGCCCATATGTTGTCTCGCAAGTTGTCCCAAGCGAATATGTTGAATTTGTAAAGAATCCATCTTATTGGGGCTCTAATCTTACTTCGAGCGAGCTCGAGCTCCAACCAGTGCTCGATCCAGGAAAAGCAAATTCGGTCGTGATCTATGCAAAAAGCGATGATGGAGCGCGTTTTTCTGATCTAACAAGCGGTATGGTGCAGATATCAGAAGTTGCAGCTTCGAATTTCGGGGCAATCGAGGCGAGCCCTCAAACCTTCTCTTATTTCAAAATGCCTCCCTGGGCAGGAGAAATCACCGCGCTTTCGATTAACACGAATCTCTATCCAACTAACAACACTTTTGTAAGGCAAGCAATAGTCCACGCGATAAACTATAGCGCCTTAAATTCAAGCATCTACTATGGTCAACTCGCGCCTCTAGTGGGCCCAGAGTATCCAATCTGGAAGGATTATTATGACATCGGAAACTTTGGGCAATACTCGTTCAACCTAACTCTTGCAAAGCAGGATCTCGCGGAAGCCAAAATTGCGAGCATGCCCACCTTTCTTCTGCGGACAATCTCTGGATGCGCAGTCTGTTCGGAAGCAGCTATGGCGATACAGTCTGATCTCAAGCAGATTGGCATCACGGTTGCAATTCAAAGTCTAGATCCTTCTGATTACTACTCTCCATACGGGAGCTACACTACGAACCTTGCCCACGACTCTCAATTGGGGCAGCTCTCCTTTCTAAACGGCGGGCTCAGTTGGCTCCCATATTCACTCACCCCTGCTGAGCCTTGGATTGCCCTTGTCAGCAACTCGTCTCAGTGGGGCAACTGGGCAGTGTATTACAATCCAGAAGTGCAAAACTGTGTCGATGCCTTCACCCGAAGCGCGAATTCCACTCTTATCAGAGCCGCTTGTGCTCCGGCTCAAGCGAAAATCTTCTCTGATGCACCCTACGCTTGGATCGGAGTTTCTGGGCTCACTGAAGCCTTTGGAGGCTCTCTCGTATGGAATAAGGAGCTCATAAGGAGTCTCATGATAGACCCGATTTGGACCGGCGCATCCTCAACTCCGCTATTCAACACAATCGAATTCATAACTTGATTTGGCAAGGGAAAAGGCCCTTTTTTTCCCGGTCCAACAAGATCTTTACCTTCGAAGAGAATTGTCAAATCCCTTCTCCTTGCATTTAGCCAGAATGAAGCGAATTCTTACTCTTTCCCCTTCTCCTTTCACTGATTTTGATTCGTGCTCGGAGAGATCAATCTATCTATTTTGAATAGCGAGATGTCGTGCCTAGTCTTTCCCTGTGAAAGAAGATCGGAAACAATTTCCCCTACCACGCTCGAGAATTTGAAACCGTGACCAGAACATGGACTTACCAAAAGTACGTTTTTGTGCCTTGGGTGAAAATCAATCAGGAAGTGAGAGTCTGGAGTGTTGGTGTACATGCAAGTCTGGGACGAAATGATTTCTCCATTCGCATAAGGCACACGGCGGCTCAAGAATTCTCTCACTGGACGAATGTCTTCCTCTGTTACCTCCCGTCTGATCCTTTCTGGATCAGTAATCTCTCCTCCATGATGACCAACTACTTTCACTCCGTCGCCCACGTCAGGGAGCCCGTAGAAGTTTGCTCCACTCTTCTCCCACCAGCTGAAGATTGGCATCCTCTCCGGTCGAAACTTTTGAGGATCCTTGATCGGCCTGAACCAGAGCAGTACCTGCCTTTCACACTGAAGCGGGAGATTAAGCTCCTTGACAAGATGCGTAAGCCAGGACCCACTTGCAAAAACAAGCTTGTCGCTCTCGTACTCGCCCTTCTTTGTCCTCACCCTGACTTTTCCTTCAGGATTAGAGGAATCTTGGTTTGAGACATTCCACTCTGAGAGCGGCTCGAGTAGCTTGAACTTTGCACCACTTTGCAGGGCAAGATCTACGTTGGCAGCAATGCAGTTCTCAGGGTAGAGCATTCCAGCAGAGGGGTCGAATATCCCGATTTGATCTGGATCTGGATGAAATAGAGGGAACCTCGCTTGGATGTCGGCGTGAGTCAAAACCTCGTGTTGAAGACTGTGCCACCGAGCACTCCTTTTCGCCCCGGAGATTAGGGGACTCTCAGGCGAACCAACGAATAGTGCGCCAGTCATTGTGAGAATCTTCAAATTCGAATCCCTTTGGAGTTCGAGCCAGAGCTCGAAAGCTCTTTGGACAAGCGGGACGTACTTTGGATGTTCCGCGTACGCGGTTCTTATTATCCTGCTCTTGCCGTGTGATGAGCCGTAAGGATGATTGAGTGAAAATTTTTCAAGGCAGAGTACTTTGAAGCCCTTCCTTGCAAGATGATAAGAGGCCGAGCTTCCCATTGCGCCGCAGCCAACTACTATGACGTCAAATTTTTTCAAATTCGCATTACTACTCTATTGAACCAATTGAACACAGACTAGTTGTTTAAGTTAAGCTGTTTTGAAATTTATTGAAGATTCAAGAGAAGATGATGGGGGGACTTTAAATTTCGCACTTACATCATTATCTTCTTCCTACCAATATTTTCTTGCATTCGTAAACCAATCTTCCTTCATCGCTGCTCCAACTAGTACCAGCATTGCACCCACATAGATTGGGAATATGCCAAACCATGAAGACAATCTCTCGGGTTCAGAAATTCGCTGGCTTACAAGGAGCCAAGAGCCATAAATCAGGAGACCTGTTCCCAGAACAAAGGTCACAGTTTTCGTGAATCGATAGAGGCGAATTTTATCTTCTCTTGACAAAGCTCTCATGAATTTCCTTTTCGCCCCGCGAGTGCAACTTTTTCTGTTATTGTTTTTTCTCTTTTTTCTCCTTTACGAGTCCTTTGATATAAAACTGAACTTCTGAGCCTCCTTCTTTTTCATTGTAAACCTCATTTTTCGATTCAGGCGAAGGGAAGGAGAGTGTATCGCCCTTCTCATCTTTTCTTTAGCGAAATGGAAAAGTCAGCGCAAGACATAATTCAGATGGAATCTAGAGCCTCCTATTGCAAGTAGTGTTTCGAAACAAGTTGCTCTCCGTCGCAGTTATTGCTTCCTTTTTGATCGCCTTCAAGGCTATACTCATCGAGGGTAGCGAAGTCGCAATTCTTTCGCTCGCCACAGTAAAGCAGATTGGAAAGAAAAACGTTCTTCTTGGAGTCCTCTTGGGGACTGTTAGCTCTGTTGTAGTTTTCTTGGTGGTAAGTCAAGCCTTTCACTATGTCATTGGGATAGGCTCTATTGGTGGATTGAGGAATTTCGGCGAGGTTGCAATCGACATTGCGACGGGCGCGATAATCCTTTATTTTTCATATAGGTTCCTGAGAGGTTTTGTAAAGTATTACTTTGGTGGCAAATCTTTCAGGGAAAAGATGGCGAAGTGGAGCAGGGAAGTGGTTGAGGAGGACCTCAAGCGGAGCGGATTCTCGAGTGGAGCTGATTCAGCTTCTCACTCCTCTTCTACTTCGAGTGGTTCGAGCACAACCATTCCTATCGCAACGCAACAGATCCCATTTTCCATCTCGAACTCCCTGCCTGTGTTTTCAATAACACTCACTGAAGGGTTTGAGGCGAGCCTAGTTGTAGCAGCAGCAAGCGCTTTCAATGTCACCGTCGCCATAATTGGGGCATTAATCAGCATCGCGGTTCTTGTTGTAATATCCGCGATATCGTATGAATACCTTATGAGAGTCCCAAGATGGATGCTCGACTTGATTGCAGGAGTAGTGCTTCTATCTTTTGGTTCTTACTTTGCACTATCCGGAATTCTTCTCGGGCTTGGGGTAATTTCGTAAGTGGGATTGGAACTTTTTCTCTATGTTTGATGTCTTTGCGCTTTGACTCTTTGCGACTAGCTAAGCGAGAGAGAGTGCACCGCCTCTAGTGAAAAGTTCGCGTGAAAAAGATCAAAGAGTCACTAAGAAGAAGATGATGAAAGAGAAGTTGAAACTTCTCTTCCCCCCCGCGCTCCCAGAGATTTACATGATTAAATAATACTCAGTCATTTGTTGTCGTCTTCTTGCTAGTTAGCGGATGCCCAATATCCAAGCTCTTGACGATTTCTGTCCTTGTAGTTTCTTCAATTTCCATTTGCTGCTCAAGAGAAGGCTGTTTCAACTCTCCTCCCTCCTCGACCGGTGTGAGGTCGGGGAATACCCTGTTTGCGATGAGTGATCGAAGCCGTTCCATCCCTTCTCCAGTCCTCGCAGAAACTCCGATCGACGGCAGATCCTTGACTATCCTCTTCCTTGTCTCGAGAAGATTCTCGGCAGACGCAATGTCAAGCTTGTTCAGGACAACGATAATCTTCGCCGGATTGATATGAAGCTGCTCGAGAGTCGAGATACAGCTTTCGTATTTCGTATTTATCTCGTCAAGAGGCTCACTCACGTCAAGCATAAGGAGTATCAGATCAGCATGCTCCAGCTCTTCCAGAGTAGACTTGAAGGCCTCGATCATGTAAGCCGGGAGTCTGCTGATGAATCCGACAGTGTCTGAGAGGAGAGCCTTGCGCCCCGTAAGCGGTTCGAAAGATCTCGTGGTTGTCGTGAGTGTTGTGAAGAGCTTTGGGGATTCCTCCTTTCTCTCTGAGACGAAGCGGTTGAAGAGTGTCGTCTTCCCGCTACTCGTGTATCCTGCGAGAGAGATGAAAGGAAGCTCCAGCCTGAGACGAGACTCTCTGAAAAGTTCTCTTCTCCTCCGAGCCTGCTCGAGCTTCTTCTGGAGCATCGTCATCCTCTTCTTGAGAGCTCTAAACTGGACATCGACTGCATACTCTCCCATCCCCATGAAGCCAGCCTGCTCTCCCTTGAGAGAGAGTCTGACAGCCTCTCTTGCCCTAGGAATCTCATACTTTAGCTCAGCTAGCTGCACTTGTAGCTTTGCCTCTGCTGTGCTTGCTCGCGAGTAGAATATGTCCAAAATGAGCCTCTCTCGATCTATCACGTTCTGGTGGGTGAGTTTCGCGAGGTTGTGTGCCTGCGAGGAAGATAGTCTCTCATCGACTATTACCGTATCTGTCTTTTCCTCTTCGGCTATCCTAGCAATTTCTTGAGCCTTCCCAGATCCGACTCCGTACTCGGATCTCCTGAGAGCCTTCTGAGTAACCACCTTTGCAACGGAGTAGCCTGCGGCTTCTGCAAGGCCGAGAGCTTCCCTCTTTGTGAAATCCTCAGGATAGGTAACTAGGATAGCGCGCTTCAACAATTTTCTACTTCACCTTGTTTATTCCCCAATTGTGCAAGTTACCAAGACAACTCTTCTAAAGGAAATCGCAAGTAAAACTCCATTTTTTCCCTCAACATCCTCCCTTTTCCAAGAGACGGTAAAGAGCTACAAACATACACCCTTTAGCCCCGCCTCTTCGCTCCAAATTTCTTAGAAACAATTGACCAATCTCTTTACCTAAGGGAGAAATCCTCCATCCTTCATATTCTTCTTCTACCAAGAAAGTACCGGCAAAGCTGTGTATATGAATGCACTGCCATTCAAAGCGGAATGAATCGACAAGCAGCTTACCCGAAAAACTCGGAAACTTCAAGGGAAGGGGGGCGAAGAAGCGCGTTGTGGTTTCTTGAAGTGAAAGTACCTACACAAGAGAAAATAATCACTCTTCTGATCATAAAGAGATCCAGATCTGTTGCCGACTCTGAAAGTTTTGCTCTTTTCGAAATGGAATAGCAGGTCTTTAGAGAAGGGGTGAAGAGGAGAACATTGATCAATGGTAAGATGAGGCTCAGACAAAGTAAGAAGAGAGGCAGGAGAGGAAAAATCCCCGCACGATCAAAGAAAATGGGAATAAGAAGAACGAAGCAAATTCGAACAATTTACGGAAAAACCTTCGCAAGAAGAATTCTCGATCTTCTCAAGGCTGCATCAAGAGTCACAATTCTCAAGATAAATTGGCCTATGAGGCAGAGCAAGATAGTTGCCGATGTATCTCGGAGAATGCCTTCTTCTCCTTCATCACACTATCTTGCCGCTTCGCAAGGCAACACAAGCATATCGGGAGAAAACTACAAGATTTTAAGCTATCAAATCGCCCCAATATTCACTGGTCTTGCCAATAGGCTCGAAAGGGATCTCGGAAGAACTAGATGGATCGCCCTAAGGCATGAAAACTCCCTAGTTACATTCTTGACTCTCGATAGGGAACACGTCGCAGTAGCGAATTTTGGGCGTGGTTCAAAAAGCCTGAACCAGCTCAAACAAATCGAAAGATTGATCAAAAAGGAAAACAAAATAATAGACAAAAGCAGAAGTTTTTAGACTCCCGAGCAAACCATCTATCTTGCCCTAAGTTTTTGATGAGGAGAAAACGAGTCTAGAGCATTCCCCTTGCGAAATGTTGCTCTCTGCGTTGCTGCAAATCCTGCTCCCGAGCGGCCTTTGCCTCAGCGCCGCATCGCTGAGCTTCCGCGATCCTCTCGGGTCCCACGATCTTCGAAATCGCCTTGAAACCCGCCTCAGTCAGTTCTACCTCGCTTTTCGTGCTCATCACGAGCGAGCCATTCATCTTCTTAATCGCTGCCCTAAGCTGTGGGCTTGGGATGATCCTTCTCCCCTTTTGAAGCGGAGGCTCAACGATTTCAGCTACCTCCCAGATCCTCCTAGGAGATCTCTCGACTAGAGCGAGCAGTATCTTCTGCATTCTCTCGTCTATCTGAAGCTCAGTCTTCTCCTTCTTTGGAAACTTTGCAAGTAAAGTTGCAGCTTCCTCCTTTGAAAGCGAAACCTTCGAGCTATATCCCTGAGTGTACGACGCAACTATTGAGACAATTTCGGGCCAATACTGCTCTTCAAAATCCTGAAGCAGAACAAGCGTCTCCGCAGGAACATAGTATCCGCCCTTTATCGGGTAAAGCTGTCTTGAACCGATGTGATTTGGCATATTCTTGCTGCTACTCCCCTCTACTTTCTTCTTTTGCTCTTTCTCGACTTGAGTTTCTCTTGTCTTAGCTTCTTCGCCAGCTGGAGTCTTCGGCTTTATCTCATTCTTCGTCTTGGTCGTTGTCTTCTGCTTCTTTCTTGTTTTTCCATCCAAATCCAAAATTGCCCTCTGAAGTATTCTTTCCTTCTTCCTTTCTTCCCTCATCAGTACGAAACCCGAGAACGCAAATCAATTCTTTCAAAGAGAGGAAATCATTCAAGGCGTTTCGAAAGAGGAACAAAGAGGATTTTACTTCTTTAAAATAAATCATGAGTATTATTACGCCTCCTAACTTATTACCTTTCTCCTTTTTTTCTCACTTCGGACACCACTCATTATTCCTACTCCAAGGAGAGAAGAAGAAAGGAAGAAAAGCACACGAAACTTTTCCCCTGCTTGCAAGCAGGGGGGCAAAGAGATATGAAATGGGAGCTTTTTCATTTAGGCAAAACTTGTCTGTATCTTTTGCAATACTCAATTTATTTTGCCTTGTATATTTCTAATCCACGAAGGAGTCTTTTTTCATTTCAGGGGGAAAGAAGAGAAAAGTGAGTTTCGAGTCGCTTTTAGCATACGCGCTTGTTCCGCTATTTGGAGCGAATGATTCGGCAATGGGCATCTTGACTGGTCTTGCGGACATTTTCGGCGCCGCGATACTTCTCATCATAGGTATCCTTGTGATCGTGCTCGTTGTTGGAGTGTTCATAGTGCTCCTGCCCGCAATCATAGCCGCGATAATAGTGTGGTTTCTCACTGGGAGTTTCTTTTATGCGGGGATAGCCTTCCTAGTCGTGGCACTGATCAGTTTGATTGTCGTTTGATCTTGATAGAAAGTCTGCAAAAGGGGCAGAGAAAAAGCTAGAATCAAATCAGGAGTCGTCGTCCTCCTACTCCTTGTCTGTCCCCTCTTCCTTTTTTTCCCTCTCTCTATATATCTCACACCGGCTCAAGCCAAGCTGCGTAGCGAGGATCTTTTCCTCGCACTACTTCGAAAAACTTGGATTGAACCTTCTCAGTTATGGGTCCTCGAGTTCCAGAGCCAACTAGCCTATCGTCAATCTCCCTCACAGGAGTGACCTCTGCCGCAGTTCCTACGAGAAAAACCTCGTCGCTAGTCAAAAGCTCTCCCCTAGTGAAAGATTTTTCCTTTACTGGAAGGCCAAGATCTGCGCATATTTTGATTATTGAATCACGGGTTATCCCAGGCAAAATTCCTGAGCTTAGAGGCGGAGTGAATATCGTGCCATCTCTTACCGCGAATAGGTTTTCCCCAGTCCCTTCTGTGACAAGCCCGTACGCGTTGAGAAGGATAGCTTCTTGATAGCCAGATTTGCGTGCCTCCATTCTAGCAAGAACACTGTTCGCATAATTTGCGGCAGCTTTGGCCATCGTTGGGAGAGATCGGGGATCTATCCTAGCCCAAGAAGAGATCTTGCAACGTATCCCCCTTCTAAGCCCCTCTTCGCCCAAGTATGGGAGCCACGGCCACATCACAATCGAAACATGAACGCTGTTCCCAGTGGGATCTACTCCCACTTCGTCCCATCCATAGTATACAATCGGACGGATGTAGCATTCCTCTATGTGGTTTTCTCGGGCAAGTTGCTTGATCCCTTTCTCGAGCTCTTCCTGAGTGAAAGGAACACTCATTCCGTAGATCTTTGTACTATTGTAGAGCCGCTTCATGTGTGCATCCAATCGGAAGATGCACGGACCCGAGTCAGTTTTGTAGAGCCTGATGCCTTCAAAGATAGCAGTGCCATAGTGAAGAGAGTGTGTCATCACGTGAACAGTAGCTTTTTCCCAAGGAACGATGTCGCCATCCATCCAGATCTTGTCTGTGCGCTTCACAATCCCTCAATCTGATGACGTACTGAAGAAAATCGCTTAAAAACACTATCGCGTTTCCTCTTTCAAATCAAGAGGCTCTTTCTCTCCTTTTTCCCTCTCTCTATCTCCGAATTACTCGATCTCCGGGAAATCATCTTCCTCCTACTCCAAAGGTGGTGGAGGAATATTCGCATCATCTTCATCATAGATGGCTTTCTTAAGATCGATGTGATGCTGCTGCTGAGGGTGCGACTGAATTTGTTGCAGCTCACCACCATTACTACCAGTATCAGAGAGACTTGCTGGTTCTGGATTCCTTCCATGAATAGGGGCCAGATCAGCTGAGGAGATCTCTCCTTCCACTATCGGGACGCCCTTTGCCTCTACTTCCGACTTGATCTTATCTTCCGTCTCCTCCGTTCGAGGCGCTTGGCTCAGTTGGACGCTGACGATCTCGTCAAAGGTGGCCTGAGGACGTTTGGATCCAGACGAAAGCAATCCGACTCCTGGAGCCCCCAGCTCTGTTTTCACAAAATTATTCGGCTGATACTTCGCAGTTGCAAGTTCCCTGATTCTTCTAGCCATGACGCTTCCAATGCCCTCGACCTTCATCAGATCGCCCTCCTCAGAGTTGAAAACATCTCGAACAGTTCCGATTTGGCTGAGAAGTCTGTCTGCAAGAACAGAGTCTACTCCGGGGATGCCCGCCACGACGTACTTTTGAATCTCTGAAAGAGCCGAGGGTTTTCTCCCCTCCCTTACCCTCATTTCCTTCTTTCTTTCGAGCTGTTCTCTTTGAGATATCCTGAAGAGCAGCTCGCAAACATCTTTCTCGTCCGATGCAAAGTAGATTGGTATCCTGAAATCTGTGATAACGCTCGCAAGCGCTCCATAGAAGGCAGGCTCGCTGATTCCTCTGAGATGCTTCTTCTCTCCCTGCACGATCAAAATCGGCCTAGGATATTTCTCAGACATTATCGAAAGCTGCTTGAACAGCCGTCCATCGTAAACTGATTTCACGAAATCATCTAGGGTCTTCCTCTCCACCGCAGTTTCACTGGAGAGCACAAAATCTCCCACTTCGAGTTGTCTCACCTCGACGCGGGCCCCTCTCGATCTCAGCCTCTCCGCAAGATGGGAAGCCTCTCTCGTGTCTACGAGCACCGAAGGAGAGTCGTTCCCGCCGTCTTCTCCTGAATTGAGATTGAAGAATTCATCCATCGGTCCCTTCTTATTTTCCTCCTTATCCTTTGAGAAAGAGCCTGCGATCTTCTTTACATCGCCAAGTCTCTTTCTGCTCAGCCAATAGTAGGCCTCGTCCTTCGTCCCTTTTGTCATCAGGATGTACACTTTTCCCTGACTTCTCCGTCCAGTCCGGCCCTTCCTCTGGACGAATCGAACAGCACTAGGGACATTGTCGTAGAATATAACGAAATTACACTCTGCGACGTCTAGTCCTTCCTCTCCTACCTGAGTTGCGACAAGTATATCGTAAACGCCACTTCTGAGATCCTCAAGAGCCTGAACCTGCTTGCGTTGACTCTGCCCGCTTTGACCACTCTTTCCGATCAGATATCCCGCCCTAAAGCCTCGTTTCACAAGTTCAGCATGAATCTGATCTACTGTGTCCCTGTAGCTTGCAAAGACCAGAGCGCGCTCTCCCTCGTTCATCTGGCGGAGAATCTTGAACACTTCTTCCATCTTGGGGTGCTCTATTCCAGCGACGAGAGCTCCACGCGCTTGCTCGTATGCTTCGATGAACCGCCGGTCGTTCAAGAGTTCTGCCATGCCGTATCCTCTTCTTCTCGCAAGAAGCCTGTCAGCGAAGGACTTGAATGCAGAAAGACTCTGGGTTTCGATGAGATTGAGAGCGTGGAGTAACCTTATGCTGCTGAACAGAGCATTTCTAAGCTGCGAGCTCTTTACTTCGTCCACCTTCATCCTCAGCCTCAAGAGATCTTTCAGAGTGATCGAACCATACCTGTTCCTTTTGATCAAAGATGCGTCTTCAATCATCTTCAATCTCTGATCAAGGGCTTCCCGAATAAGTTTCTGAATCGATTTAAGCACCGGCGAAAGTTCGACTTCAACCCAGTGCGCCTCGGTTTTGAAGACGTAAGGCTTGACGTCCTCGCTTGTTTCGTCCCTGATTTCGATCTTTTTGATCTTGAGTTTCGAGAGTATTTCCTCAACTTTTGATTTGTCCGAAGGAAGAGAAGCAGTTATTCCCATTATTCTCCCTGCATCTTGATCCTTCCTCAATTCGCCGTAGAGGGATGCGATGGTAGTGTAGGCATGGTTTCCGGTGGCACGATGTGCTTCATCGAAAACGACAAGCGAAAAAGAACCGAGATCGCACTTTCCCCTACGAATATCGCTTACTGTGACCTGTGGAGTTGCGCAAACCACTTTCTTCTTCCAAGCTTCGTTTCTAGCTTCGAGCGAGTCTTCGCCGGTCAGCATTCCTATTTGATCTGGCTCCAAATCAAGATGATCAAGGAGGAATTTGTAATGCTGGTGGACAAGGACTCTCGTTGGAGCGAGAACCAAACATCTTGATCGCAGATCCTTCGAAAGGAATTTCGAAATTGTCAACAGCGCTATTGCAGTCTTCCCAAGGCCGGTGGGAAGAACCACAAGCGTGTTCTCCAGAAAACACATCTCGGATAGCTCTAATTGGTATTTCCGCTCTTCGAGTGTGTTTGGCCTTATGAACTGTGCGAAGACGAATTTCTTTGAAGATTCAGGGTTCATTCGAACTAACTTCTTTCTTCGTTCTCTTTCTTCTTCTTCCGCTTCCTCTTTGCCAAACAATCTACCATGTTTCTCGCATGGTGTCCAATCATTTCATACCCCCTTTGAAAAACGATGGGGGAACACGACTAGCAGAGAAGGAGGGATTCACATATGAACTAATCAACATTTTTCCTAGTTCTTCTCCTTCTTTCTTTTGTTCAAAGATAGAGATCAATTTGCAAAGTTTTCCGTTTTTGAAAGGCCTTTTGAGCGAATATGTAGAAAAGAGGAGGGAGGAGAAAATCGAGTGTGGCAAACTACCGAAACCAACCCATCGCACATGTTTCCAAAGAACGGGGATGATCGGGAAGGGGAGGAAGAGAAATAGAAAGAGAGTGTGACGCATGGTCATCTCGCTAGAACGCATTACAATTTGGAAAGGTAAAAAATTCCCTGACAAGTTGTGCCGATCTCCAATCAGCTTTAGTATATGCTCTGCATGAAGCACCAATTCAGCTCAAAAGATGATGCCAGAAAGGATTGCCCGTCCTCTAAAGGAGGGAATTCTCATAAGCTTCGAGGGCATCGATGCCTCAGGGAAGGACACGCAGTCAAGGCTCTTACGCGATAAGCTGGCATCGCTTGGATACCAAGTCGAACTCCTGAGTTTCCCGGATTATTCAACCCAGATCGGCAAGGAAATCGAATCTTTCCTAAGAAGAGAGAGAAGCTATGGTGCCGAGACAAGACATGTCTTGTATGCCGCCAATCGTTACGAGCACAGAGAGCAAATAACAAATTGGCTCCAAAGCGAAGGGAAGATCGTAATTGCAAACCGCTACAGCGACTCCAACGTCGCATATGGAGTTGCGAGCGGCCTTCCTCTCGACTGGGTAAGGGGGCTCGAGGAAAGAATGCCAAAACCCAACTACACGTTCCTTCTGAAGATCGCCCCAAAGGTCTCGTTTCAACGTTTGATTGGAAAGCGAAAACGCGATCTCTTCGAAGAGGACACAAGTTTTCTTGAAAGAGTTGCCAAAGTGTACGATGCGCTGGTGGAAGAAGGTAGGTGGTTCGTCGTGGATGCAGATAGGCCAATTGAAGTTGTCCACTATGAGGTTTCGAGGCTTTCAGAAATGCTCATAGCCGAGCATCGGTTCAAAGAAAGAGGCGACAATTCGGGTTTTGGGAAACAAGTGCCTCTTTGAAAGCAAAGGCGAGGGCTTTCGAGCTTGGGTTGGGAAGAGAATGCGGAGTATTGCTTATTTCCACGAGCTCCGTAGGAAATTATTTGGGTAAGTTACAACGCAACTTAAAGGGGCTTCACAAAAAATGCTTGGCGAGACTCTGAGAAACTATGTGCAACTCACAAAGCCAGGCATCATGGTCTTGTTACTTCTAGAGGCCCTGACTGCTATGATTGTGGCTGCTAGAGACTCGATCCACATTCTTTCTCTTCTTTGGCTACTACTCGCAGGGGCTCTTGCATCTGGAGGTTCTGCTGCAATAAACCACTATCTTGAGAGAGACAAGGACATGATGATGTCAAGGACAGAAAACAGGCCAGTCGCAACTGGAAAGATTTCACCAAGCAAAGCTCTTGCTTTTGGAGTGACGCTCATTGCGCTTAGCCTCTTAGTCTCGTACGTTTTGCTTAACGCTGTTGCTACTCTGATGATCTTGCTTGGGGCGCTTTCTTACATCTTCCTCTATACTATGTATCTCAAGCCTAGAACCGAGTGGAACATTGTGATAGGTGGAGTAGCTGGTGTTTTTCCAGCCCTTGCAGGGTGGGCAGCTGCTACTGGGACGGTTCAACTTCCTGCGGTTTTCATCGGGGCTTTGGTTTTTCTGTGGACACCCGCTCATTTCTGGGGGCTGTCGGTGAAATACAAGGAAGACTATGCGAGATCGGGTTATCCAATGATATCCGTCGTAAAAACAGAGAGGCAGGTCATAAACTGGATAGTTGTGTCTTCAGTCTTGCTTCTGCCCTTTTCACTCTTGCCACTTGCAATTCCTTCCTTGGGGAGGTATGATCTGATATACTATGGGGCGGCTACTTTGATGGGACTCGTGTTCGTAATGATTGATATCAAGATGTTGAAAGACCCGACTCCTGACAATGCTTTTAGGGCGTTTATTGTTTCTCTTCCCTATCTCTTTGTAATATTCGGGGCAATGATTGCAAGCTCAATTGTTTGAACGTCGTGCGGTCTCTTAATCATCAGTTTGTTTTTCTAATTTTTTCCTTTAAAGGAGTAAAAATAGATGAGTGTATGAGAATTTCACTAGTCGTAATACTGATTTTCTGAGGTTTAATCCTCATCATTCCTCTGTTCTTTTCATGATTCTATTCATCCTTAGCTGCGTTCTTAGTGAAATATGGTTGCGCAAAAATTGCCAACAAGTCATTTTTGGGAGATCTGGAAAAGCAAGCTCAAGATCCTCCTCAATGCATCAACTCAGGATTAAGATGAGCCTTCCGGAAGATGCGAATTCTTCGCAGACAGTTCTGTCCATACCGAAGAACACTGGGACAAATTCTCGGTGATTTCTTACGTTTTTGTATTTTCTAAGGAAGAACATTCTTTTAGAAGGAAAAAGAGGAGGGCACATCATATTCACTTTTTTCCCTTCGATTAGTCAAATTCTGCTTTCAACAGGAATCAATAGAAAGAACAAGGAGATTTCGCTTCGAAACCATTCACAAAAACAAATGGGAACTAAAAGGATCCGAAGTGAGAGACGGGGATCAGACAGCCATCATGCTAGGCGAGAGATTTTGCAACTTTTCAAGAAATACTCTCTTGAGAAAAAGATGACAAATCTCAAGTTGATCGAATCTGGATTTTAAGCACTAAAAGTATATTACCGCTACTTTTCGAACAAAATCCTTAAGCGCTATAGGCAAAGTCTAGAGACTTTGAATCAAAGCGAAGCCAAAAACAAAATCGCGACTTCAATCAAATTCCCAGAAAACATTCAGAGCCTTCTTCCCCTAGCACAAAACATGTACTGGGTGTGGAACAGGAGAATCAGGCAGATCTTTGAGAAAATAGATTCTGCCGCGTGGGAAGCTCTAGAGTACAATCCAATAGCACTTCTTGCTTCCGAAACTGGAAGATCTCGCCTAGAAGTTCTCTCAAGAGATGAATCATTCGTAGAGAGTGTTTCGGCAGCCTACACGAGCTTGGGGCAATATTTGGATGATGTCCGCTCTACTTGGTTCAATCGCAATTATGGAATTTTCAAGCGGGATTTTTTGATTGCCTATTTCTCAATGGAATTTGCTCTCGCTCCATGCCTCAAAACCTACTCTGGTGGTTTGGGCGTGCTCTCTGGCGACCATCTAAAGTCAGCCTCTGATCTTGGGATCCCTTTGGTGGCTGTCGGCTTGTTCTATCGCAGAGGATATTTTTCTCAGTCAATCAGCGAAGAAGGCTGGCAGATTGAGAGTTACCTGGAAAATGACCCGCTCAGCTTGCCTCTGGAGCCGGTCCTCTCAAGGGACTCGAAAGACGAGCCTCTTGTGATTTCGATTCCAATAGCCGAGAGACAAATTGCCCTCCGGGCGTGGAGAGCGTCTGTTGGCAGAGTCAGCCTCTACCTGCTTGACTCGAACGTTCCAGAGCTCAACTCAAAGGAGGACTGTGAAATCACCGCGGAACTTTATGGAGGGGATTTGGAAACGAGAATAAAACAGGAGCTTGTCTTGGGGGTTGGAGGCGCAAGATTGCTTTCGGCGCTTGGCTTTCGCCCATCTTTGTATCACATCAATGAAGGACATTCAGCATTTGTTTCGCTTGCAAGACTCTGGGAAATAATGGAGAATAGCGATCGAAGGTTGTCATTGCCTGAAGCGATCGAGATTGTCAGAGCAAGCACCTTATTCACGACTCACACTCCTGTTCCTGCAGGAATCGATGTCTTCCCACGCGAGCTTATCGAGAAGTACCTCAGCAGTTTGTGCACGAGAATCGGCATGAATGTTGACGAGCTATTCTCCCTCGGGCGGTGGAGCAATCATGATAATGATATTGCTAGTCCAAACTGCGTGGGAAGTAGCAGCAGCAGCAACAACAACAAGGACAATCCAGGATTCAACATGGCAGTGCTCGCACTCAGATTCGCGCGCAATCTCAATGCCGTTTCAATGCGGCATGCGATGGTTACGACTACAAACTGGAGATCAATATTAGAGAGCGAAAGGTTGGCAAGAAGGGCCACTTTGCCAAATCATTTCGCTGATCGATTCCATGTCGAATCCAGGGTTACTAAGGATGGGCACAAAGAGAATGGCGAATTTGAAGTTCCGTGGGTGACGAATGGGGTTCACATTGAAAGCTGGGTTTCAGACTCCATGGCAGAACTCCTAGATGAGTACGTCGGACCAGCGTGGATCACGGAGCCTTGGGCTAGTGAATTCTGGGCCTCCTTTAGAGAGGTTCCAGATGAGTTACTCTGGACAATGAGATGCAATGAGAGAAAGAATCTCATAGATTTACTCAAGCCAAATCCAAGGATTGGTAGGAGTCTCTCATGCGTTTCAGGAGATGCTTTGGATCCAAACGCCCTAACTATTGGATTTGCAAGAAGATTTGCGACATACAAGCGGGCGAACCTGATACTTCAAGACCCGCAGCGTCTTTCGAAAATTCTTCGTGATGCCGAGAGGCCAGTCCAGATAATCTTTGCTGGAAAGGCACATCCAAGAGATACGGAAGGAAAGAAAGTTATCCAGCAAATTATCAACTTTGCAAAGTCCGAGTTAGCAAACCGGAAGGTGACATTCGTTTGTGATTATGGTCTTAAGCTTGCCAAAAGCCTTGTTTCTGGAGTTGATGTCTGGCTCAACAATCCAAGGAGGCCACTCGAAGCCTGTGGCACAAGCGGAATGAAAGCCGCAATAAACGGAGTACTCAATTTGAGTGTGATGGACGGATGGTGGGAAGAAGGGTTCAGCCCAGACATTGGTTGGGCGATAGGCTCGATCGAAACTCTGTCTTGCGAATACGATAAACAAGATATCTTGGATGCTGAGTCTCTTTACGAGATTCTTGAGAATCAGGTCATACCTGAGTTCTACGAGCGAGACGAGCAGGGAATACCGAGAAAGTGGGTGAGAAAGATGAAAAATTCAATAGCGCGAATTGCCCCTCAATTCAACACCCATCGGATGGTGATAGAATACCTAAAGCATCTCTATCTTGGAAAAGAAAATCACTTTGCTGAAGAGCTTAACAAAAGCGAGCTTGGAGTGGAGATGCTCGAGAGAATCGAGCTCCCTTGGGATTGGGAAAACTGATTAGTTTTCTCATTGCGTCTTCGACTGATTTGCCTAGCTCGACCGAATAATCAGAAGCTCTTTTTCTTTCCAAGCAGGAGAGACTAGGCACACACTCTCTTTTGAGGAATAAGAGGAAGGAAAAGGGATTTGAACGGTAGAGGAATTTGGAATACTGTTCCTTGATACAGAGTTGGGGCTCCGTCAGCACAAATTGTATTCTCGAGAATGAGTCAACCTGAGCTCCAAAGTGTCAAAGTCAAAGATTCCACAACCAAGCTTTTACGACATTGCACCGAGAACTTTTGAGGAGGATTATTTTCTAAGACAGGGCTCAAAGATATTCAGCTATGTGGCGGTTTGCACTGAAGGCATGAGGGATGAAGGAATTGAAGCTCCTTCTGTCCCGACCGATATGGAGTCGTTTCGTTGCACGAGATGTGGCCACCATCTCTGGGTTAGTGAGATTGCGAGTTCAACTGTGAAACTAGTAAAGGAGCGACTCTGTGAGTGTTGTTTCAATTTGGAATTTTTTGAAAGAGGGGAAGAGGAGGAGCTAGAATCTGGGTGATAGGAAAAAAAGAGAACTCAGAAAGTTTTTCTCTGCTATTTTTTTCTTTGGCTCTTGCCCCTCAAGGGGAGAACCAATGAACAATTGAGGGAAGAAGAAGCCTCTTTTGAATCAGGCTAGGTTCGTCGGTAGAGTATCAGTAAGGCTACTCCAAGCTCTCCTATAGCTACTCCAAGCATCCAAATCAGAGACGACAGGTAATTCTGATTTAGAGATAGCGAAGTTGAATACACAACGAGTGGTATTGCGAGCAAGGTCACTCCAGTCGCTATAGCCTCGATCATTCGAAGGATGTTGGATCCTGCCATTATGCTGAAGCCTATGATTTGATTTCTTCTTCTTCTTTTCTTTCCCTTGTTCATCGCCCTCCCCCCTTGTATCAGTTCATTCGAAGATGGTTGGAAATCCGAATAAAACTCGTCTTGCGGCGAGGCTTGAATAATGAAGAACATTATCACTACGAGGCAGGTAGAAGCGACCGAGATGAGCTCAACAAATGGGGCAAGAAGTGAGACTCTCCCAAGAAGAAGCAGCTGTCCTCTGATTGTGGCAACAACCACAAGAACCAATGGGACAGCGATGTAGATGATTGTAGCAACGAGAGCTTTGGCTACAATTATTGTCCTGCTCGTGATGGGAAGCGAAATTGTAAAGTCGAGTCCACTTCCTTCTGCGTTGACGAGCGCGATACACGCCATCACAGTGAAAAAGCTTCCAACCAGTGTCAAACTCAGAACGAGAGACGTGTTGAGGGCTTGATACTGGTTTGTGCTTAAAATTAGGAGCACAATTTCAAAGAGAGGTAGTGCAAACACAAATGCGGTGGCAGGGTTCTTTGAAGATATTCTAAGATCTTTAACTATGTAAGCCACGAGTGGATTCCTTAATCTCAAGTAAAACTCTCTAGCTTTTTCACGAATTACTTTTGTTCCTCTTCCCCCGCCACCCTTCGCGATATCCAAGACAGAGTTGGCCGTGAATCTCGCTGCAAGAATCGCAAGTACAAAGTATCCGCCCATTGACGCGAAAGGTAGCGAATCCAGCACACGTGCATAGCCTCCCTGCCCTGCTAGATTCGACGCAAACGATCCTAGTAGGAGCCTAGGATACATGACGCTAGCAACTACAAGGCCTGTGGAGAAAGGATGTAGTACAAGCAATAATAGCCGAATTGTCTCCGGTGAGTTGCCTGATATCACACTCGCAAGCTCAGGCACGGCGAATCTTATGAAATTGAAGACAAAACCGACGCTTATCCCAGCAAACGCCCAAGTCAAGAGGAAAACAAAACGAACAAGCGAAGCTGCTTTGGATCGACCTCCTCGTGAAAGGTTTCTATAAAAAATTCTTGAAAGCCATAGCCCAACAGTTGCGGCGAAGATCAAATTGAAGATCGAGGAAAGCAGGATCAAAAGCGTCGCGGCTAGCGAGTGCGTGAGCAAAGAGACCACCAAAAGCTGACTTGCGAGCGAACTAAACACAAGATAGTCTACCGTCCGGAAAAATGAGAAGAACAATACTCTTTGAAATTCAATCTTGTCGAGGGGCAAGGTTGAGATTAGGGCGAAAGGATCCGTACTCACAAAAGACGGAAGGATTTGCAGAGAGTAAAGCAAAAAGTAACCAAAGCTGATCGCAAGGCTAAGGGCAACAGAGCTCGCGAGTGTGAGCAGATTCGGATTCGAACCATATACGGCAAAGGGAACCGCGACAGCAATTGAATTGAAAATTGCCATCATTGCCTTGCTGTATTTTGCATTGTTCATCGCAGAGTGAAAGATCTTCAGCGAATTACCAAAGCTCGAGGCAGAATAAGTACTACTGCGTTGCTGGCTTCCAAGACCCCGAGTCAGCTGAACTGATTTGTATGCAAGTTCAACGTACGGGTAGCGGCTTATTCGAAAAGCATCGGAGAGGATTTGTACTCTTTTGCCTCTCAAAATTCGAGAGAAGACGTTTATCATCAAGATTTGTCTGCTAGGAAGGCTTCTCTAAGAGAGCTCACAGTTTTAGCAATTTCTTCTTCTTCATGAGTGAGCTTCAAGAAGACCTCCTCGAGAGTCGTGCTACTAGCGTTGGCGCCAGTGTTGATCTTTTGTCTGAGTTGATCTAGAGATCCTTCGGCGACGATCTTGCCCTGATAAATGATCCCAATCCTGTCGCATATGGTTTGAGCTATCTCCATAATGTGAGTTGAGAACAGAACAGCCCCATTTTTCTCTTTGGTATGAAATGAGATGATGTCCTTCAGAATGCGGCTTGTCTTGGCATCGAGGCCGTTTAAAGGCTCGTCGAGAAGCAGGAGTGGCGGCTCATGAATCAAAGCTGCTATTATCGCAACTTTCTGCTTTGTTCCCATAGAAAGGGTCGCGATTGGGGAATCATAATACTCGATCAAGCCAAAAGCTCGAGAGAGATAAGACACCCTCCTGTTGGCAGTTTCGCGATCAATCCTCCTCACTGATGCGACAAATTCGAAGAAATCTCTTGGAGTGAGAGATTCATAGAGCAAAGGATTTTCAGACACGTATCCTATCAAAGACTTGACTTCCACGGGATTCTCTGAGGGGTCATAGCCCATGACCCTGAGATAGCCGGATGTTGGCTCGAGAAGCCCCGTGATAATCCTTATCATTGTGCTCTTCCCCGCGCCATTTGGTCCGAGCAGGCCGTAAATTTCTCCTGGCATCACTTTGAGATCAAGCCCGGAAAGAGCAAGTACGGATCCATAGCGCTTGATTATTCCTGCGGCTTCTACTAGAGGCTTGCTTTGTGGTGAATGAAGATCAGAAAGGGGCGACACCGAAGAGGAGGAAGGAGAAGGAGGAGATAATGCGCCGGAGCTTGACAAATTGAAGGCTCGCTTGTGACAAAGGTATGAATGTCCATGCATTTAACTCTGCTTTCTTGCGCTTGCTCAAATCTTGAGAACTCTCTCCGCTTTCTTTCCTTTAGGATATGGATTTTGAATCTATTACTCAAATGCACTTTATTCAAAAAAGATTCCGAACTCATGAGTACTCTACAATTTTCAAGCGTCGCATAGGCATCTTCCCCATTTCAGGGTGAAGACGAAGCAGAGAAAAGAAAAAGAAGAAGAAGGAAGATAACGAGTTTCGATTCTCTTTCGTCTCTTTGGTCAGGGAGAAGTGAAGCAGTACAAGGTTTGACAGTCTCAGTATCCATATGCGGAAGCTACAACAAGCACTTGAAGCAAATTGGGGAGAAGCTTCTTGAGTGTAAAAGGCTTGGAATAAGAGTGCTGATTCCGAAATACGCAATAAGGAAGTACTCGACTCATGGCTTTGTATACCTTAAAGGAGAGAATGGTACTCCAAGGCAGCTTCAGGAAAGGAACTTCAGGGCAATCGCGAAAAGTAGTTTTGTTCTCGTCGTAAACCCAAAAGGCTACATTGGCCCAAGCACTGCGCTCGAAGTTGGGTACGCTTACGCAAAGGGCATCCCGGTTTTCTGCACTGAAATACCTCGTGATTATATTTTCAAATTCTTCACGGCGAACGGAGTTACGTTACAAGAGATAAAATCATTATTTGGTCCTAAAAGAAAAAATCGAATTGGAATCGAGGAGAGATTATTGCGCTCATAATTCTTTCGTATGTGAATGACGAAACAATGAAAGAGGGGAAAAAGGGCACCAAATCAAAGAACTACGAATCAAGAAGCAGAGTGTAGAAAGACGGATTGGATAAATGAGAAGCAGACGTAAGAATAATCAAGGAAATCATCACATTCCATCGGCCGCAGTACTCGAAGAGAGTGAGTGAGAGAGAGATCTTACTCAGTGCATTGCGCCGTCTCTTCCGTGAATTAATTGCTCACATCTCTGCATTCTGCCACAGCATGAGCAAATTGCCTTCAGTATCATTGAAAAAGGCAGAAGCTCCAAATTCGCTATATGATATCGGACCATCGACCCTTGTTACTTCAGCCCCTCTCTCGGCTTTTTGAAATCTCACACCCCTATTTTTGAGCCCTTTCACGACGCTCTTCAAGTCCTTTACTACAAAGGCAAAAAATGAAAGATCAGGGATCTTCGGTCTCGGATCTGGTGGATTGACAAGCCAAAATTCTTCCCGGCCGATTTTAATCGAAGCCCATGAATCTTTCATCTCTCCCTCAGCTCTCATGTTGAGCTTTCCTCCGAGTTTCGAAGTGTAGAACTTGACAGCCCTGTCCATATTGCGAATGGGGATGAGTGTTGCAAAGTCTGCTTTGGATAGTTTTGAGCTCATATTCCCCCTCTTCCTCTTCTTCCCTTCTGTCTAGCTTCCCCTTCTTCTTTTCCCAGAGCCTTTTTCCTTATCAACGGCGCCTTTCGCGGCCTTGATAGCCGCGTCTTTGTTCGAAGGAATTGGAAAAATTCTGCACCGCAACTCTCTCGACAAAGTCAAAACGGTCTTGTCGACTTCCCTCGGCGCTCCCTCCGTTTCTCCCTCCGGCGAAATCTTGGGAACGACTCTGCCGGTCTCCATCGTACCATCGGCGGCTCGATTGTGAAAAGCCATGACGACCACTTTCTAGTCCTTGCGGTCTTCTTCTCGTTCTTCCTGCTCCTACTCCTTCTCTATTACCAGCGTCTCTTCGAAAAGTGGCAAAGCTCCTCATCCCTCTTCTTCTTCCTCTACTCTGCCACCCTCCTCCACCTTGTTTACCTGATCCCTCCCGAAAGCCGACCGCAATAGAGTCTTCTCTTGAAGATCTAAAGCCTTCGGGGAGCAATCCTGTAACCTTGGTTATGCTCGCTTGAGTCATTCCTGAAATTCTGGCAAAATCAGGATATTCAGCTTCCGAGACAAGTGTCATTGCACTTCCAGTCTTTCCAGCCCGAGCAGTCCTCCCTATCCTGTGAAAATAGGTCAGCGGATCCTGGGGAACATCGTAATTTATCACATGGCTCACAATTGGAACGTCTATACCCCTAGCGGCAACATCAGTCGCCACGAGAAGCTCAACATAGCCATTTCGGAAATTGCGCATCGCATGTTCTCTTCGACTCTGAGAGAGATCACCGTGTATGGGAGCAGCTTTGAAACCAGCAGCTTCAAGCCTCTCTGCGAGCCTCTGAGTCCTTATCTTCGTGGCGCAAAAGATTATCCCAGAAGAAATCCGGCTCCGCTTTATGTACTCCACAAGGGCTACGAACTTTGATCGCTCGTCAACCACGGCGTACTTTTGAACAATCGTATCGAGGGAAATTTCGTCGGTGTCGATGAGCACCTTTACTGGTCTTTCCATGTATTTCTGGGAAAGCTGTACTATCTCGCGTGGCATCGTCGCGGAGAAAAGAGCCGTTTGAGTCCCGGGGGGCAGCTGCTTCAATATGTAATCAACATCGTCTATGAATCCCATGTCTAGCATTCGATCGGCCTCGTCCAATACTACTGTGAGCACATCACCGAGATCTATCGTTCTGCGCTCGATATGATCGATGAGTCTCCCAGGGGTTGCAATGACAACCTGCGGAGGCCGCTTTAGCAATCTCTCAATTTGGGGAGTGATCGCCTGCCCCCCATACACTGGATAGGCTTTCACGCTTGTATACTTTGAGAGCTTGTTGAATTCTTCTGCTACTTGAATGGCAAGTTCTCGGGTGGGAACGATAACAAGTGCTTGAACGTACCCACTCTGTTTGGTGCTCAGACTTTGAATTATGGGGATCGAATAGGCAGCCGTTTTGCCCGACCCCGTGTGAGCTTGTCCAATTACGTCCTTCCCTTCCAAGAGTGGGACGATTGCTTGTTCCTGAATCGGGAACATTTGCTCATATCCTGCTTCTTCAAGCGCGCGCAGAATCTGCGATTGCACGTTCAGTTTGTCGAATCCATTCGACTCCGAAACAACTTGTTGTTCTGATGTGTTCTCTGTCATGTCCTTTTCTTTCTACTTCCTTTCAAATTCCTTTGGTTGGTTATGATTTTGTTTTTTTAGCGTAAAGCCAAGAGCATAAGAAAAATTAAATCAATCTAAAAGGGACTTGTTTCTTCTTTTTCTTCTACTCTATCTGCCCCACAATCTTTAGGCGAAGAGGAGTTGCAAAGATTCCCACCCAAAGCGCTCAGCGCTTTTCTTTTTAAAGGACAATGTCTCTTTTCTCCCGAAAAGAGACAGAACAAGCAGAGAGAGAGGAAAAAATGGATAGTGCTCTTTTTCCCACTCATGAATATCATGAGCGAGGAAAAACAAAGTTCCAATCTTGCCAGTCTGTTATTCGCCGAAGTGAGAGAAATCGTCCTTTTGTTTCTTCTTCTTCTTCTTTTTGTTGTTCTCGAGCTTTACACTCTGTTAGAGAGAAGTTTCGGTTCCTTGCTTATATAAGTATTCACTATCGAATTCGGAAAAGGGCTTGCTTGCCTGTTTCCTCGTGATTTGGAGCGCAGAAATTTAGCAACGGGGAATGTGCGAGTCGGAAAAGCGCAAGAGCTTGCTTGCTTCGGGGAGCTCTCAGAAACTCTCTCTCGCCCACCACCCTAGCCATCTTCGACTCGTGTTGATTTGGAGCCGGAATCATAGCTAAAGAATATATTTAGCTCCATTTGGGATTATTCAAGCGCCCTAAACATGGTAACCATTTGCCCGAAATGCGGAAAGAGAGCTTGGAGACCATACAGGTTTATGATCAGAGGAAGCTCCGGTAGAAAATACACCTACCTTGTCTATCGTCACAAAGAGAAGGGAAGGCACACTCCAAGGAAGTGCTATGTGGCTCAAAAGCGTGGTGCTGTTCGAAGAGGGGCCAGAAGAACGAGGACTGTAAGGTCAGCTATGACACGTAAGAGCAGAAGGAGAAAGAAGAATGTCGATAATAATGGTGGAAGAAAAAGTGGGGTTAAAGCGAACAGGGGGAAGAAAGCCTCTTCTCGCTCTTCAGGCAAGAAGAAATAAGAAGGAATTTCTTGGACTAATTCTCTAATTTTTCTTCGAAGGAAAGGATTCGGACCGAAGGAGAGGCTAGCGCTGAGCCACAATCAAAGGGAATAATAATCATCATAGCAATCCTTTCAATTGCTCTTATCCATCATTTCTTCTGACAAAGAGGCCGGAGTTCATCTATTTGCGCCTTGGGAAGGGGCAGGCAGGCCCTCATGAACTTTACCATGGGAAAATAGGAACCCGGAGAAAGGTGAACAACCCCCTTTTTTCCTCATGGGGATCTTGAGAATAAACGCATCTCGATTTCCCTTGTCTTTCTAGAATTCAAGGAGGAGAGAGGCCAAGAGAAGACGACTAGTGAATTATAGAAGAAGGAGAAGACCGAAAGTACTGTGAAATCTTTCTCTGCTCCTTCGCCTGCTTCAAGAGCTCCGAGCTCGAAATCCAAAACTCTTTGCCTATCAAAAAGTGAGAACATGCAAAGTCTAGCGCTTGCTCGAAAGTGTCAAAACTCGAGTACTTGCCGAGAAGCATTGCGCGAATGCTTTCCCTGACATTCCAAACCCCGACAGGGAGAATGTAACCTGGATGTATCTCCCTTAGCATGATCGATCCCGCTTGTTTCTTCTCCCTCGAGAGATATTCGGATACCGCAAATCTCGTCGAATAGTAGCATCCTCCGGGCTTTGCGTAAGTCTTTCTTCCATGGTACCCTTCGAAATCCCCAATCATCGCTGGACGAGACCCAAATTGATTCCAAGCAGTTCCAGAATGCCAAGCTTCGATCCATTCGAACTTCCATTTCTCTGGAGTGAGGATCCCGACGTACACATTGTCCAAGTTTTCGTATCTGAACACTCGGAATTCGTCTATGGTGTCATAATCCTTGATCTCCTCTATGAGCCTCAAGGAAAGTGAGCTGTCGACTGCTGTTATGCTCCACCTCGTCGGGACAAGCTTCCTTCTCTTCCTTTCGCCGAACATTCCTACTGAGAGCGCCTTCTCGAGCTTACTGAACAGGACCCCTTCTCTGTAAAGGCCGAAAAGAGCATCTGAGGCTTTCAGATCAGAGTCATAATAGGCCCTTTCGATCCTTCTATCCACCGAGAGATTGCCGGAGGTCTTGAAATCGAGCATTGGGGCAGAGGGGCCAAAGGGCTGACTGTTTTCGTTGAGAACCACTCTTTCAACTGGACTCCTAGCAAGTTTGAGCTCCGAGTCTGCTGGCCTTGAAGACATTGCCACTTCTTGAAGATCAGATAAGAGCCTAGAAGCATCAACAGCTTGGTCAACATCCATCTTTGAGCAGCCCCTCACAAGGCTGTACCTGTAATCGACTATATCCTCGATGGTTTTTCCCCTCCACATCTCTGGAGTGTCGAGAAGACTCGTGTCGCCGTAGATTCTGGGAACCATCGGGCCCACAAAGACTTTTGGATATCCGAACCTTCCAACGAATACGCCAGGCGGCGTAGAACCAGAGACGACATCTGGCCTTGAGATTTGGGAGTTTCTCGATCTGACATACTTGAACAGTGTCCGGTCCCCCTCAAGCATCGCAGTCCTTCTTGAAAGCTGTCGAGGAACCAGCGTAACCGATCGTTGCTTTAGAAGCTCTGAGAATTCACTCATGTATTGTTCATTTCACCTCCATTTCCCAATTGATCCGTAATTGACATATTGAAGAGATGCTTCTTTCCTTGGTAGAGGGCTCATGAGGAGGTGAAGTCTTCTTCACGCAGGTCGGCTAGCGCTCGCGAAATCGATTCGTAGTGCTTTATGAGAGATTCGACATCCTTGTAATTCTTCGATTCTCTCTTTGGAGGCTGCCACAAATAGATCACATTGCCATCTGGGTCGTTGAACCATGCCGCCTTTCCCATCGAATCCTCAAGTATTTTCTTTGGCTTGAGCTTCACTCCTCTTTTGGCAAGATCTGAGTAAACAGTTTCAATTTGGTTCTCCACTAAGAACACAAGACGATGTTTCTGTTCAAAGGAAACTGACTCGCTCGATTTGATGGGAGACGACGACGGCGCGGATTTCGACGCGTTATGGTTTCCCTTCGAATCTCGAGGGGCGTTTCCCTCACGGAGGGAAAGTCTTATTGTTCCTAAATCAAAGTGCGCTTCTGAACTGGTTTCATGTATCATCTTCAGGCCCACGACATCTTTGTAGAAACGTTTGCTCGAAGACAAGTTGTTACATGGAAGCCAAATCGCAACAAGTGGAAGTTGGCTCAGCAATGACATTTCGTGAAATCGCCTCTACTCATAGGAGTAGCAAATACAAAAAGGACGAATTAAAGCTTCTTCGCCCGAGAAATGGTAAATCCTACGTTTTCCTTCAAACCGCCTCCCTCTATTGCCTTGCAGTGGACTGTTTATGGCCTCTGTAGCTGGGGAGGAGGAAGAAGGGAAAAATCATGTTTACTCGGAGAAAGAAGACGGAAGATTAGAATCCTTGAAAAAAAGAAAGAGCAAAGATTAGAAGGAAAATATATTTTGAGCCTCTAGAGAGTTGCCCTGATCGAACCGCCGTCCACGAAGAGCGTCGAACCAGTGATGAATTTCGCTCTCTCGGAGCAAAGGAATGCCACGAGAGAAGCAACCTCCTCCGGCTCTCCAATTCTCCGCAGAGGTATTTCTTCAACTAGCCGAGCAAGCGCTTCTTCTCTGCTTATGCCTTCTCTATTCATAGTGTCTGAAAGAAGAGATTCGACACGTGGAGTTCTAGTGTGGGCGGGACAGACGTTGTTTACGCGTATTCCCCACTGAGCCAATTCAAAGGAGAGAGTCTTGGCGAGTCCGATTACTGCCATCCTGATCGAATTCGAGAGAACAAGATTAGGCAGTGGTTGCTTCACCGAGACTGATACATTGTTTACAATGGAGCCTCCGCCCCTCTGCTTCATTATGGGAATGCACTCCCTAGAAAGATAGATCACACTCATGAGCGTCATGTTGAACGCGTTGTTCCAGTCTTCATCCGATATCTCCATGAACCGACCAGGCCTTGGGCCTGCAGCGTTTGTGAAGAGAATATCGACTCCGCCGAACTCGTCGCTTGCCTTCCCGACGAGTGCCTTGACATCCTCCTTCTTTGACACGTCTGCCTTGAAGGGAACGATCTCCCCTTCGCCAATTCGGGATTTGAGCTCAAGTGCAACCTCCTTGATCCTTTCTTCATGCCTAGAACAGATTAGCACTCGGGCTCCCTCTTTCCCAAGTTCGAAAGCCACTGCTCGACCTATGCCGCTGCTTGCCCCGCAGACTATTGCGCTCTTCCCAGAAATTCCAAGATCCATTCTTTCTACTCAGCGCCTCCCCCTCTCTCCTCTTTCTTTTTCTCATCCTTCCAATTGAAGAGAAGGAAAAATAGAGAGCGAAATTTTCCTCCTCTTTTCAGCTAAATACCTTGTTGAGCTCTTTGATATCGTCTTCCGAGAGCTTCCAGCCTGAAGCACCACAGTCTTCCTTGACATGCTCAACTCTATCAGCCTTGGGAATCGCAACTATGTTTTCTTCCTTGCTTATAACCCAGTTGAGAGCTATCTGTGCCTTGGTCTTGCCGTATTTCCTTGAAAGCTCTTCAAGGAGCTTTGAGCCCCGACTGGAGCCCCCAAGAAGTCCTCCTCTTGCAAGCGGGCTGTACGCAATTATTGTAACCTTTTCCTTAACGCAGTAAGGAATCAGATCTGACTCTATTCCTCTTTCAACAAGGCTGTATTCCACCTGATTTGACACGATCTCGTTTGAAGAAAGTGCTGCGCTTGCTTCTTCCATTTGTCTCACTGAAAAATTGCTCACTCCAATGAATCTGATCTTCCCCCATTTTACTAGGTCCTCCATAGCTTTCATCGTTTCCCTTATTGGAATGCCCGGATTTGGCCAGTGGAGCTGATAGAGATCTATTACGTTCGTGTTCAGCTTCTTTAGACTCGTTTCCGCTGATTTGATCAGGTCGTCATAGTGGAAATGTTGCGGTGAGACCTTCGTCGCCAGGAAAACATCATCCCTGATTCCATCTATCGCCCTTCCCACGATGTCCTCTGTTCCGTACATTTCCGCGGTATCGATCATGTTTGCACCAAGCGAAATTCCAACTCTCAGTGGCTCGATTCCTCCGCGATACTTCCAAGTTCCGAGCCCTATTTCAGGTATGTAGACACCGGTCCTGCCAAGTGGTTTCCTTATCATGCTCCTTCCTTTTGAGGGAATTCTTTGGCGTCTCGCCTATAAGTCCTTTCGATCATCCAGTCCGAGAAGAATTATGGAATATCAGGAAAGTTAATCTCGAATAATTTCCGCTGTTAGAGAAGTATAGTAGGGTTTGCGAGGGGAAATTATTTAGAGCAGAAATGGTTCGATTTTTTTGCTCTCTAGTATTCTTTTGAGCCTATGCTTCAGAAGATTTACGTTTAAAGAGTAGTATGAAGGCTCGGCCCAAGATTCTAATTTCGCAAGAGCCCTTGGAATCATCCCCAAGCAAACATTGTCTTCGTTTCGTTGATGGTGCACGAGGGCAGAGGCCGCAAGTATGAAGCCTTGTTGCACTTCCTTCTCCGCTCTATCCACCTCTCTTCTCCAGATTTCCTCTATCGTCTCGTGGCACTCCCAGAATCTTTGTTCATTGAAAAGCTCGACTCCGAGCTTGATTGTTTCCTCCTTGCTTTGAAAAAGGGTCGGCTCCTTTTGAGCTCCTCTTTCCTGAGTAATTTCCTTCTCGTTCAAAATGTTCCCAAAGTCTCTTGATAACTTCTCGAGTGAGCGTTCTTTGGAGCTTTCATCAGGAACGTATAGATCAAATTCAAGCGCCCTTTCGGTGATCCTCAGGTTCTTTACGACTGCGCCGAACTCATCTACACTCTTTCTGAGCTTTATTAACACGGTGAGAACATCTTTTGAAGTGTACTTGCCGTCTTGCCTGTTTTCTAGGCGCACGAGATAGCGAAACAAGTCCTTTTGATACTCTGGGTGAATAGAAAGGAGAGCCTGGTTTACTAGGGTTTCTCTCTTTCTTTCTTTTTTTGAAAAGAGCGTTAAACGCTTAGCGAGATGAAGAACCCATTTGAAACTTCGATCATCGAGAAGCCCCTCTCTTCTTATGATTTCGAGAATTCTTACCCCGAAAAAAGTTGTAGTAATGCAATAGGATTAGGGGGGAATGAATTCAGCCATGATTTTGGAAAATCCGTAAATAAATCCACTCGTACTCAGCTCTGATTGATACTACCAGTCGGTTTCGATTGTCAGGAGGCTGATCTGGAAGAATTGTCAAGAAGTTACAGAACTCCAAGGTTGCAAAAGCGCCATGAAGGACGTAAAAAACGATCGTCTATGCTTGGAATCTCAACTGTACTTTTCACGATCGTCGTCGTTGTTTTGGTTATAATCGCGGGAGCAGGGTTTGGACTCTATTTCCTTCGCGCGATGACACCGCCGACGACCAGCTCAAATAATTATGAGATCGTCACTGGACTAGCTTTCGCCCACTGGACTGCTATTGGTGACGCAAATCTCTCTGCCACAATGTCTCAGTACTCCTCGACCGCTTCACTCTGGTGGTATGTCCATAACAGCCCTCTTAATACTACAAGCGGTCCATATACAGGGAGTGCCATATCCTCAACTTGGACAAAATTCTTTTCGAACGGCCCAAGCTACTGGACTGTTTACAACTACAGTGTTGTGTTTTTGAGCGCCTCATCTGCCAAGGTCACAGCAGATCTCTGGTATGTGCTCGGGCATGGAAACAACACTCACACCCTCTACCTCCCATACGAGCTTGATTACAATTATCAGAATGGGCAGTGGTACCTGACTCAAGATTGGTGGGGGCTTCCAAATGCACCGGGGGTAGTTTACAGCGGAGTTGTTAGCCCAAGCTCGATACACGCTGGAACAACAACAACAACGACTGCTACTGCCAGTATTACGACTTCCTCTACAAAATCGGCGACTCCGGGAGGGTACGGATACTAGTGTTAGTCGTTTCTCTTGTCGAGCAAAGCTACACGCCTAGGTTGAACAGTGGTCTACGAGTCTTTTCAAGGAACATATGTCTAGAACAGAGTAGGCAAAAAGAAAGAGACTCTCAGGAATTTGGATAGGAAAGAGTTGCAAAGGAAATAGGAAGGAAGCAGAAAGTTTCGGATCTTTTCAGGCGAAATTATTGCCTTTTTATCCATCATGGTCCGGAGTACTTGAATGGCGCGTACAGACCAGATCGATTTGATAGCTCCACATCAAACCCCAGATCGTGGACGCTGAACTTCTTCGACTTTGCCACTGTCGCAGTGTGATCTGGACTCACGGCAATCGGATGATTCTGGATCTCAACCTCAGAGCCTCCTTGACCCTCGATCGCTTCTATCTCTGCCTCCCCCAAGCCCTGAACCCTCACACTGCGATTTTTTCCGCTGGATCGAAAATCTATCTTTGCGTTCTTTACCCCAGCCACTTCGCCGATGAAGGAAGCAAGCGCCCCAGGAACTCCGCCCACCTGCCCTCCGAATATTTTGGTTAGAGCGACAACCTGTTCCTTTGAAGCCCTTTCATCTACATACATTGCAACCCTCCACTTTGTCGTGAACATGTTCCCTGGCGAATGAAACAGCGCGACGACATTCATTCCTCCGAGATCGAGGTTATCGAAACTCCCCTCATCTATGTGCCAAGCCACTAATGCTGTGCAGTCGCCGTGACTCGGAGCACTCATGAAAATGCAGGGACATTCGACCTCGCAGTTGCATGTTTCGAAATAACCTCCCTTCAGGCTCCATTTGCTAGACTCAGATGACATTTGGGGGGAAACTTCGCGGGGTCTAAGTAAGAAAGCTCTCTCTAAAGAAGGTTTTGATTCTTCACCGATGATCCAGTGCGTCGATCTCTTTTCAATGTGTGGAGGCTTTGGTGTGATAATTTGGTGCTAGCTGATCTCTGTCTAGGTCGACAGCTCAAGAACATCTTCAACAAGCTCACTTAGCTTCGTAATCATAGGCCAGTATCCTGCCTCTATGAGCTTGTATGGGCCGTCGAGTTTACCCCATTGTCCAGCTACGATTTCATCAACCGGGTCGCCTGTCAAAGTGCAGAATATGAAGGCATTTCTCACAGAGTCAAAATTCTCAGAGAGTACCACAGGTTCATTCGCAAGCTTCAAGGGCCAGGGAGTCGCTTTCGACATTAACCACTCACGATCCTTTCCCACAACATCCCTCCCAATCATGTCAACTATCTACTCCGTGAGTGGTATCGTCCACTGATCAGCCTTTAGGGCACAGAATTCGTCAGGCCGTAAGGCTCCTTGAGATTTTCTCACTCCCTTCGCGGGTCGAAAGGCATCGAGGTAGATAATCATCTTCACTTTCTAAGCGACTTTATCTGCAACTGCGCCAGCGACCTTGCCTGCGAAGCTATGACCAACCAATACAATGTCGTCAAGGTCATTGTATTTGATCACATTCAGAACATCTTGGACTGCGGTTTCAATGCCTACATCCCTCGATGCAAGGTGAACTCTGTTCCCCATCCCAGTCAGAGTCACAGGATAGACTTCGTGTCTCTTCTCTTGAAGCATTGGGACGATCTTCTTCCAAATCCATCCACCCAGCCAAGCACCTGGCACAAGCAAATATCTTTCAGTCATGGGTCAAGTGTGAGAGCTTATCTTTCCTTTAAGGCTAGCCGTCCATCTTACGCTGTTGCTTGTAGAAGAGATCCTATTTTTCAAGAATAAATCGAAGCAAAAGAGTTAGGTGACATTTTTGGAGCTCTAAACTGCGAAAAGGGAAAAAAGAGAAAAGCACTAGCAACCTTTTTCTTTGGACATCACAAAAAAGCGGAGTCTAATTTTCCAAAGATAAAAAGAAAGCACACTTGTGAGAAAACAATACTGAAGCCTGATTGATTGATCGTATGCAACCAGTTCCCTTCTTCTTCTTCTTCTTTTGAGTGTGCGCGCGTTAAGGAGTGGGAGGCGGGAAAGGGTAATACTAGCTATGTTTAAGGGAATCTCTTCTTCCACTACAAGATCAACTTGCCAGAAGTGTTTGGGAGAAGCAGTCCTGAGCTTGTCTTCGTGGTTCAAAAACACAGGGAAACATCTCTTCATTATGATTTCAGACTCGAAATCGGAGGCGTAATGCCTTCATGGTCTATCCCAAAGAGGCCGACCCTAGACTCCGGAGTTAGGCGCCTCGCAATGTTCACGGAAGATCACGACCTAGAATACCGGCACTTCGAAGGCATCATCCCGAAGGGCGAGTACGGCGCAGGAGTCGTGATGATATGGGACGAAGGAATATACCGCCCCGAGGTTGAAGTCGAAAAAGGTGTAAGATATGAGATTACCGACCGCTTGAAAGCTGAAGAGCTTGCAGCCGAGAGGTTTAGAGATGGAAATTTGAAATTTCGTCTTTACGGCAAGAAACTACTTGGGTCCTTTGCACTTGTTCGAACTAAAGACTTCAAGAGAATGAAGAAAGAGTCTTGGCTATTGATCAAGCACCGCGACGAATTCTGCAAGGATGGGTACGATGCAAATGACTACGATTATTCGGCGTTTAGCGGATTGTCATTGGACGAAATTGCAACAAAGGGATCTTCATCTCGAAATACTACCACTACTTTCTCCCCTTCCTTTAGTTCTGAAAAGATGTAGCTGTACTTCTTGACTCATGTAGTACAAGGCATAGAATGCCCCAAATTAGCTGTCTTAGTAAATGTAGAACTGGAGATCTGGATGTGTACTGACCTAAACGCATTGAAAACCGCAGATTGATTCAGGTCTTCAACTCGCATTTGCCTAAAAGAGGCGTGCTTTCTTCTCAGATTAGCTTTACATAAAGTCAAATGAAAAATTCAGCGTCTAGAAACAAAGGTAGGGGATTGTTGAAAACGAATAAAGTGACCTTGAAGGGAGAGAAGAGAGAGATGTTTGATTTCTTGATGGAAAGAGTTACCCAACTTTCTTACTCCAGAATTATTGTAAACGGCATGTCATTTGGCTCACATTTGTCAGAGCAAGTTCCATCTTCAACTAATTGCTCTCTCTTCCCCCTTTAGTGATCGAAAAGAGAAATACTGCACTTGTGTTCATCGATTTGCAGAAGGAAATCGCTTCGCTCGAAACTCAGCCTCACAGCTGCCCTAATTTGTTTTTAAATCGCTAAGAAAAAGGGGAGAGAGAGCCATCTGCTAGGTGGGAGCGATCATACCCTCGGTGCAATCAAATGCCGAATCTCCGGTTGAATCTTGAGATTCGATGACTCTATGATGACAGTCTTTGCAAGTCCTCCCGAACAAATATAGCTCAATCAACTCAGATGAGATGCATTCGCAGGCGCATAGCTCCCTAGGTTCTACTTCTTCGTCTTCTCCTACTTCTGCTTCTTCTTGTTGGTGTTGTTGTTGCAGCTCTTGGGATGCGCTTCTGCGACCAGCGTTGCTCCCACCTGGTTGGATCCTCCCAAGAACACAATTTCTGCACATCGAACCGATTTACCTTCTAGACTTTAAGGCACAGCTAGGCTAAGAGGGCCCATCGGCAAAGCTGAATATCTTAAGATTCATGACCGAATCCATAATAACTGTGAAGCTCCTTTATGAGAAGGCTCGTGATTTCGTACTCAAGATCTCTGATATCATGCTTTCTAGCTATCCGATTTGCTCATCACGACTAAAATCGCAAGACACTTCGATCAAAGAGCCTAGATTCAAAACTAGCCAACAAATTGAAGAAAGTGAACTAATCAAATGGGAAGACCGTAATACACCCTGATTGGATGTTAACTAGTAAGAAAGGGGGGAGGGCAGAGTGAAGTTTCCTTTCCTCCTTCCTTCTCAACTTCAAGGCAAGAGCAAGAATCCTGTGTAGTAAAGTTTTGATCGGAAGGCAAGTTCATATGCCTTGAAGGGAAAAGCAGAGAAGAGAAAGCAGATCAGATTTCTTTGAACAACGTAGAAAAGAGGCGCTTCAAATTTTCTTGCTTTATAGATTGATCTTTTCTCTGCTTTGGCTTACTGGCATCTCTTTCGCCTCAAACGCTCTCCCATTCTTCGGCGCCTCTTACACGCTCCTTGCAACATCTGAACTCATGGCTCTTGGATTTAGTGTGGAGAATTTCCTCTTGATCGTGGCTGTCACTGCTATTGGGGCAACGCTCGCGAAGATAATACTCTACTCCGGCGCACTTGGATTAAGAAAACAATTGATCAAAAACAAAAACATGAGCTTGCTTGGACTGTGGTTGCAACGACGCAGCTTCTACCTAGCTCTGTTCCTCACAGCCATTGTCCCCGCCCTTCCCCTTGATGATTACATTTACATAGGTGCAGGGGCCAACAAAGCGAAGCTCGCTCCAATGATCGGAGTGACGTTGGTCGCGAAAATTGGGAAGAGCCTCGCCGAAATTTACGTGGAGTTCACGGGAATCTTGGGGATATCCGAGATTCTCAAGGTGTCTGGGCTCGAATTCTCTTTGTTTCTCTCTGCTCTCTTTATTGTTCTGGGCGTGGTGCTCTATAAGCTTGATTGGGAATCCCTCCTCAAGAAAGCTGGCGTGATTAGGAGCAACAAAGAAGTTGAAGATGAAAAGAAAAATGGAGAGGGGATGCTTCCCTCATCATCGTAATCACCTCCTCGTAGTAGGGGCAAGCAAGATATGCCCTAGAAGAAAGAAAGGAAGGAAGGAAGCAACCACCAAATCCTGAGGAAGCGCGGCTGCGACCTCTGTGCTTGCATTTTTAAATAAATCAATTAAGAAGATCTTGGTTGTATCGACTTTTAATTGCAAAACCAAACGAGCAAGGATGAGAGAACTGCTAGCAACAGCTCCCTAGATTCCTTTCTAGACGACTCAACAGACCCAGCTTCACTCTCAGAAGAGGAAAGGAAAGAATTCGAAAGCTGGGTACAAAGGATCCTAGAAGAACCTTCAAAGATTTCCGAGATGATATCCAATGCGCTCCAGAAGGGAATGTACTCGGAGTGGGAAGAAGAGTCAGCTAGCCACAAGTTCAAGCTTGGTTCCTACTATCCGAGCATGATCGAGCACTGCCTCCGCCAGCAAGCCTACTCTTACCTCTACCCTCTTCCTCCTACTTCGGAGCAGCTCAACATATTCGGAGAGGGAAGGGCGATTCATGAGCTTGTCGCACTTGCGCTACGCCGCTCTGGACTAATCTCGATCGAAGGTAGAGAGGTCGTAGTAGATTTGGAGTTCGGCGAGGGGGTAAAACTCCATGGGAGAATCGACGATCTCTTACTAATCAGAATGACGACGAGCGATGAACTTGCAAAACTATCACCAGAAAACGCAATTGAGAAGGAGGATAACAGCGCCAGAAGCAACAGGAGGAGCAGGAAGAACAATACGGAGTTCAGTCTGTTCGTCCCCCTTGAGATCAAGAGCACCACCTCCTTGCCCGACGAGCCAAAGCAAGCGCACTACTACCAGCTCTCGACATACCTCCACGCAAGAAACTACCCAATCGGCGTTCTTCTATACTGGGCAAAAAGAGGTGGAGGTGTTAGGGCGTTTGCCATAAAGAAAGACGAAGCGATGTACTACGTGCTGCGAGAAAGAGTGTTCGAACTCCATGAGGCAATCAAGACCGGCGAGCTCCCACAGAAGGAAGCTGCAAAGAATAGAGATTTTAGAGAATGTGAGCTCTGTCCGTATCTAGAGCGCTGCAACCCCTTCCTGATCGAGTCTATTCCTCAGGGCTCGAAAATCGCAGTTTTCGATCTGGACACAACCCTTCTTGATCCTCTTCCTAGGAGAAGGGCCATCCTCCAAGAGCTCGGCCTTCCCAGTACAATTCGCCCAAGTGACATTCATGAGGATGAGCTCAGAGAAAAATTCTGGGAGATGTATGAGAATCCAAAGTACGTTTCATTTGACTCGCTCATAGATCAGGGCAAAGAAAACGTCTATTCGCACTTGCAGAGAGGGCATGCAGTCGTTGGAATCTCCTCCTCGAGGAGGTATCGAGCAATGGATGCAACGCTAGCAAGACTTGCAAACTTGGGGGTTCCTCTGAACCACTTGATCCTGAAAGAAGAAGGTAATTACGATGGGGACACTCGTTTCAAGGCAAAGTGGGCATCTCGCCTTGCGACGAATTATGAGATCGTCGAATACTTCGACAGAGACGCAGCTGCGTATTCGCTAGTTGCTAGGACGATCGAACAAGCTAAGCAGAGGAGGGGGAGAGCAGATAAAAAGCTAGAATCAAACTAAAATTCCAATAAAAATGCTCTCTTTTCTTTTTGCCTACTGCGTCATTGGTCAGTCAATGCCATTGTTTTAGAGCAGACTCATCTGAATGAGGAGATTCGAGAATAGCATGAAAGTAAGAAAAGTGATTTCCCTTCCACCAAAATGACTGATGCTAGAGAAAAATTGTCCATCAAAGGATAGTAAGAGGGAAGCTCATCAATCGTGGAAATAGGAAGGGGGAGCTCTTTGGCTGATTCTCTCTCCCTTGAACCGGCTGCTTATGCCTCTCACGAAGGAGAAAGGCGCACATCATCCTAGAGAGAGCGCGGAAAGAAGTAGGTAAGTAGTGTTGAGATACACCGTACCTTTCTTACCAATTTTGGCTGCAAGTGACCTGCAAAATGCAAATGCTGCCGAGCCAATGACAGCACTTGGAATTTACATTCATGCTTTCTTCTTGATTCTTGTTCTGGGACTTGCCCCGCTTGTACTTCTCCTAGAATTTCTCGGGATAAGGAAGAAAGACAGTGATTACATGCGAGGAGCGAAGATAATCTCTCAGCTCTGGGCCGTATCATTTGCCTTTGGAGCCGTCACGGGCACTTTTGTCGAATTTGGACTTTACCTTCTGTGGCCAGGAACGATACTCGCAATCTCAAGTTTCTGGTTCATTCCGTTCATTTTCGATCTCTTCTCCTTCATGATCGAAGTGGCTTTCCTCGTCGCGTATCTCCACTTCTGGGGGAGGTCGATTAATCAATGGCTCCACTGGGGGCTCGGCTGGGGGATCATGATCGGATCAATGTTCTCCGGAGTTGCAATCCTTGCAGCAAACTCTTGGCTACAAACCCCATGGGGGACTGGCAACTTGGTTCATCAAATCCTTCCTTGGGTTCCGACTCTTGGGCCAAATGAAGTGAATTCGACTGCTTTCTCAACTATCAGCGAGACGGCTGCAAACACTGGAGTGCTCAATCTAGCAAACACAGGAGCAGCAAACTCGCTTGGCTTTCTTCTCTTCAATCCCTTGATAGTCCTGCTTAGTCCCAATTCAATCGTTACAACTGTCCACACGATACTCGGCGCGATCATAGTCGCATGCTTTGAGACAGCCGCAGTCTTTTCCTACAACTACTTGAGGGGCGGGAAAGTCTCGCAAAAGCCCTTCTATCTCAAGATAATGAAGTCTGCCTATGGCTTTGGAGGAGTGGCGATGTTTGCACAGGCCTTTGCGGGCGATCAGATGGCAAGAATAGTCTACGCCTTCCAGAGATTGCAGTTTATTTCCTTCGAAGGAATCTCCCCAAAAGGAGGCATCGATCCACCCATTGGGCTCTTGCTCTACGGCAACCCCTTCCACTATTTTCGAGGATTCGATTACTATAACTCACTAGCTTCCAACTCGTCGCAACCAAGCGTGGTACTGCAATCAGTATCGTTCGCTCAGCAGTCTGAGCCGCTGCTTCATTTTCTCTACTACACGATGGTCATTTCAGGATCGATACTCCTAATCCTTGGGATATCCTATTTTGGGCTCTACGTCAAGAGAATAGACTCTCTCGTAAGATTTGTCACGAGACTTCCGACCGAAAGATTCCTAATCTATACCTCTTTCTTAGCCCCGATTCTCGCACTCGCCGCTGGCGGTTCTGGGTGGGCGATCCGGGAAATTGGAAGGCATCCATGGACAGTTTACGGTCTGATACAATATCCGCAAGTAGTTACCTCTGTTTCCATAACCGCCCAGTTCAGCGTTTTGATCATGGCAATAGAGGTCGTTCTCCTAGTTGGCGGCCTCCTTGCTCTTTACTTCATACCCACTAGGGCATTAGAGAAGGGAGAGGAGGAGCTAGTCGTGATTAGGGGATGAGTAATTGGAGTAGGATGACAACGATGGTAAGGTTGACGGAGAACAAGAGCCATCGAAATACTCTAAGAGCGAGCTGAATCCTAAACTTTGGTAATTCCTATCCTACTTTCATTTCCACTAGGAGTTCAAGCCTCAAGCTTTACTCCTACTGCTTGGCTTGGCTTTCTGCTTTTGGGCTTTGGGATCTTGATCCATATCACACTCGTGAACATCGTGCTTGGAATGTCAATCATTGTTCCCCTGACCGAGTACATCGCTTACAAGGGAAAAGACACCGAAATGGAGAGACTTGCAAGGCGGCTCTTTAGATATCTCGCACTCTCAGATCTCGTGGCAGGAGTTTTTGGAACTTTCGTAGCAGTGATTCTCGCTGGATTCTGGCCCAAACTGCTCTACGTGTTTTCGACGATTTTCTTTGGACCGCTGATGATTTCCCTGATCGGCATCTTCGCTTCAATACCTTCGATTGCGATATACTGGTACGGCTGGGAAAGGTTGCCGAAGAGAGTTCATTTGGGTACAGGCGCATTGATGGGACTCGGGGCTCTGCTTGTCCCAGCTGGCTTCAGGGTGCTTTTTGCATTCATAGACAATCCATATTCGTTCGGTGTATTTGTTTCGGGCAGTTCAGTCGCAGGTGGTATCAACGCTTCAACTGTGCTCACAAATCCCATTTACATTACGCTGTTGCTTCACAGCTGGTTTGGAGGGTTGACGATGGCCTCGCTCTTTGCTGCGGGAGCTTTTGGGTGGGCGCTCAAGAGCAAAAGCATTTGGCGCGAAACGGGGAACAACTTTCGATCTCGTGAGGTAAGTATAAAGGAAAAAGAAGGGGAGGAAGAGGAGGAAGAAGAAGAAAAAGTCGAGATATTAAGAGAAACAAGATATATGAAATATTTGCTTCGCATGGGTCTTGTTTTCCTTACTATCCAGACAGTTCTTGGTGTAGCCTATTTCTTCGTATTAGAGAAGTATGTTCCCTATGTGTATGCAGCGATCACTGGAAACGTTTCGATTGCAGCTTACGACTTCGAATGGGTGCTTGTTCCATTTCTTGGGCTCGTCTTCTTGATATGGGCCTCAGCCGTGTACCTCTTTGTCATATCGAGGCGCTCAAGATTTGCGAAGCCTTCAAGACCCGCTTGCCTTATTCTGATGCTGTCCACAGTTGGTGCACTCCCGCTCGGAGAAGCAATGAATGATGCATCGCGTGCTCCTTACATGATACTCACTGGAACAGCAGGGCTTTCAGCAAACGATTTCACAAACACTGCGATTCCAGTTACATGGCCGATCGCGTATGCCGCACTTTTCGTTGGCATATTCACAATCTCAGCATTGCTAATCACGCTATACGTCGTATTTGTGCAAGGCTCAAGGCGCTTTTCCCCCGAGCGAAGTGCCCTAAATTCGTCTCTCTCTTTTTTCTTTCTTTCTTTTCTTTCCTTCCTATCTCTTCCTTCTTCTTTGCTTGGTTTTCTTTTGCGTTTAGGGAAGCTCATCGTAGCGAAAGCAATAGACCAAGTGGTCGTTCACCATCCCTGTTGCCTGCATGTGGGCGTAGCATATTGTCGAACCCACGAAAGTAAATCCCCTTTTGATCAGCTCTTTGCTCATTGCGTCGGATTCAGGAGTTCTCGATGGGATTTCTTTGATGCTTTTCCAAGCATTCTTCTTCGTCTTGCCTCCAACGAACCTCCAGATGAATGAGTCAAAGCTACCGAACTCTTCTTGAATCTTTACAAAGGCTCTTGCATTTTTGATCGCAGATTCAATCTTGAGCCTGTTCCTAATTACTCCCGGATTTGACAGGAGCTCTCGCACTTTACGAAAGTCGTACTTCTCGACTCTTTTCGGATCGAATCCATCGAAGCTTCGCCGATAGTTTTCCCTCTTTCGCAAGACAGTCAGCCAGCTTAGACCTGCTTGCGTCCCTTCAAGAATCAGGAATTCGAATAGCTTTCTATCGTCGTGGACCGGAACTCCCCACTCCTTGTCATGATACTCTATATAGAGTGGGTCGCTGGACTGAAAGTGTGCCCAGTCGCAGCGCTTGATCTCTCTGATTTCGCTCAACGAATCCTCTTCCCATGCTGTTTTTCCTTACTCGTCGTTGGATACCCAAATCACTGGTGATCTGTTCTAAGATTTTTGGGGCACTTTCGCAGATATCCATAGAATAGCAGGAGTAGTAAATTCAGCGTGCAAGGAGTTTTGGGATGATTCTTTTAGCTATTAGCTCGATTGCTCTTCTCTTATCAGGACCAAAAGGCTCGCAGAAAGCAATTTGATCTATTCCATGTGATAGATGTTCGCGACACTTTTCGGCGCACTCTTCAGGTTTACCGCTTGCGGTCAAGAGCTCAACCATCTTATCGTCTACGAGTTTCGCGGCGGATCTTTCTTCTCCTCTTTCCAAGAATTCTGAAATTTTCTTCTTTGTTGCCAAGTCGATCCCATGCGCCTCTGCCTTCGAGTCATCGAGCCAAGCGACCAAATATGAACAGGTTGTCCTTGCAGCTCTCTTCGCCTTTGCACCATCTTCGTCAACACAGACGACGACAGAATTTGTGATTTCGAGCTCTTTGCGCGCTCTCGAAGCAAATCCCATTCCAAGAATCACGTATTTCATGCTCTCTTCAATGTCTGATGGAATCCTGTCCGTGAGTATGACCCCATCCGCAATCTCTCCAGCAAGCTTGAGCCCCTTGGGCGAGCCAGAGCCGACGTGGATCGGGATCATCCCAGTCGCGTTCCTTGAGAGGGTGACCCTTTCTATTGCGAAGGAATCTGTTCTCACCGAAACCTCCTTCCCGTTCCAAAGATCCCTGATCGCTTCAATTGCTTCTCTCAGATCATCGATGAGTCCGATTCTCGAGGAAATGCCGAATTTCGCAACGTTATAGGGCGCTCCGACCCCGATTCCGAGGATTGCTCTCTGCTTTGCTCTTTCTCTTGATTTGATTTCACCACGCTTCTTCTTGTTATTCCTTTTATTCCTCTTCATGCTTAGAAGTGATCCGAGTCTTTCATTATGAAATGCAAGGTCGGACAGTGCGAGGAAGCTCGACGCAATCCAAGCAGGATTTCTAGTGTAAAAATTTAGAATAGCGCTTCCGAATCTGATGCTCTTTGTTTTTGATGCAATTGCACTAAGAGTCACTATGCAGTCGCTGTAAGGAGGAGCAGGCCCGCCGTCAGGTACCCAAACCGTGGAGAACCCGAGTTTCTCGGACAACATGGCAAGATCCACAACTTCCCAAATTGGCCATGTTGGCTCAAGCGAAATTCCGAAGGAGACACTCCGGCCAGTTTTCGATTGCAACTTCTAAAGATCAGATTCTTCAAAGTCGTATTCACGAACAGGCAAACAAATAAGCTGTTATGAAGGAAAGACAAAAGCTTGAATTGTCAGACTCTTTTTTTCACTGCTAAATATGTGGAACCCCAAAAACGTTCGAGAGCCCTCTTTTCCCCGTAGACTCTCGCTACTTCTACTCCCTTCCCTCGTAGGTGCCTATTACTCCAAGCGTTGTTCCGCTTCCGCCCACCACAAACTCAAGCTGCCACTTGAACGGGACAGGGAAAGAACCGAGAGCAGTCTGAGCCCCGTTGACCCACGCAGTTGCTTCCCCACTTCTTGATATGGTGAACCTGACTACGCCAGTCGAGGTCAAGGGTGAAGATCCTGAAACGATTGGAAGAGTGACTAGCGGAGGGTTAGAGCCTGGGGTGCTGATTCCATTTGAAGACTCGATTGGATCTAGGATGAGCAGGTTGATTGCAAGCGAAGGAGAAATTCCAGAGAGCTCTTGGATCGTGAGGTTTATAGCTAACTCCTTTATGTTTGGAGTTGCCCTCCAATCAGTCAGAGTGCTTCCCGCACCAAGTGTGCCTGTGATGGCGCTAGGCGGGAAGAAAGAATTGTTCGGTGTGAGGTACTTCCCATTAATGGTGAGGTAGTGAACCACTGGCGAAACGTAAGAAATCTCCTTAACCAATTTCTTTCTTCTCCCCCCTCTCTCTTCCTTTTCCCCTAATCTTCGAGATTCACTATCCCATACACGTATGTTGATGTGCCGCCGCCAATTGGCTTGATCCTAAGGTATGGAGCGCGAATGCCCTCAAGTGAAGCGTCAGCGATCTTTCCAAAATCCGGTGTGCCGTTGTAATCGTATGGAGAACCTTGGGTGTGAAGGAGCAGAGTCCCAGGATCGTTGAACGTGCTGTAGGGGAGAGGCCCAGTCGTGCTGCTCAGATTGAAAATCTCAGTTATCTGCGATGCAGTTTGGATGTTCTGTGGATTTGGTGAGGCGTAAGCTCCGCCTGTGTTGACTAGAATCCTCATCTTTCTCCTCCCATAAGTCGGGACAGTCACGGGACTTGGGAAACTGTCATATGTCTGAGAGAGCACCCTGTGCCTGTTAGGCGAAAGAGCGTCGCTTGGGAAGTATTCGTAGCCAATGTTAAGGTATTGATCGAATGTGAAAGTAGCGTATACAATCTTGGGGATTCCGTCTGGGAGATAAGAGAATTGTGGCCTGCAGTGCCCGATCGCATTCACCTGACCCTGTGGGACTATTGCGTCAGATCCGAAGGTAATAGCCCCCGCAGCTGGATGATAGTAGCATACCCTCACCTGCATTGCTGATATTACGACGGAGTTGCTTCCCTGTCTTATGTCTCTGTCACTTGTCGCGTTGTACAAGCACGCGTAAGATGCCTGAACGTGATTGTCTCCTCCTGAAATAGCTTGTATGGAGCCGAGTTTGTCGACGTTGTACAACCCAAAGAGATCTATCCCTGCCTGAGCGGACACTTGGTAAGGAGTGTTCCAGTTAAGTGGAGAGCCATGGATGTCTCTGAGGATGAAGCCAACCATATAGCGCGCGTGATCTGGAGTGGCACCGTCGAAAGTTCCAAAGGCGTAAAATCCGACTGCTGATTGCTGTCCCTTGACTCTACCCTGCACTACGAGCGGATCAGGTGAGATCAGGCTGAATCTGTGACTACTCGTCACAGTCGCATCATACCTCCAGTTCTGTGAATACACGCCGCCTAGGAACTCCGAGGAGCTTGCGGGCGAAGACATCTCGGTGTCGGTGAGCTTGTAACAGTAGATGGAGAGTGTGTTTTGGTTTGGAGTCTTTATCGAAAAGTAAAGTAGTATTGAATTGTCAACATAGTCGTATATAGGCCAGAACTGGCCATCGAGCGAGTTCATCCCAGAGATATTCCCTGGAGTTGAATTTCCACCCGCAAGAACACCATAAGTGCTGTTGCTCCCAGAGTTCGAGTTGCCAACTCCATTCGTCGCGCCTCCGGGATAGTTTCCATCGAACCAATTTGTGATGTCTGTCTTCGCCTGAGACCAGTGAAGTACGAGTCTCGGGTTCAAGAGCCAAGCTCCGGCGGGAGCACCAGGGTAGAAAGCACTTTGATTCACGTCAGCAACATATATCGAAAAATTGTCGTTTACGTCGTTCGTCCCCGCCGGACTCCCGATCCAGAAGAACTTTACCGGATACTGTCTTGCCCCCTTTGTTGAGGGGTTCACGGCAGAGGTGTAGAGAAAGAGCCCGTTGTCAACTATGCCTAGTCCGCCGTCGTGAGATCCGTCTGGATTCACGATCGAGCTCGAACTTAGGAAGGTCGAATCCCTAACGGAGTCGAGTAGCACATACCTCGTCCCGCTCGTCGGGATGAGCTGCTTCGTCTGGCTAGAGAGCTTGCTTATGCTCGTCGGTGAAAGCTCTACTTCTCCAACTACGAAGGCCACTGCCTAGTCACCCCCGATATGCTCCCGTCCGGATTCCTGTTTATCGTGTCAACTTGCTTTATCGAGTCAGAGGGAATCGAGGTCTCAACGCTTGCTATGCTTCCGTCGCTGTTTCTCGTTATTTGGACTGTCAGTGGTCCGTATGTTACTTGAGAAATTGAACCACTAGAGTCCCTCGACATCGTCATATTTCCACTTGGGCCGAGATAGGCGTACGCCTGAAAAGCATCGGCGCTCAAGAGAGGGCCAGTTGAGGTCGCCTGTGCTCCTCCAGGAGAAGAGGAGGAGGAAGAAGGTGGATGTTTGAATAAAAGCCCCCTTGCGTCGAGGAGAACAACTGTTGCGACAGTCGCTCCTCCTGCGACAATACCTGCGCGCTTTAGAAATTTACGCCTATTTTCCTTTGGATCAGGATTTTTAACTTCGTTGTCTTGCATTTAGCTCTCATCACCCGCTAAAAGGGCGAGATCCTGCTTTTCTCTTCTCTCCCCTTTCCACATTTTCTTTCCAAGCGAGAGAGATCTTGATCTCGTCCAGAGAAAGCTCGGAGATGAACCTCAATCAAAAAATCTGAAACTTCGATATTCCACACTCTCCCACTCTGGGCATCAAAGGTACTCGAAATATAATATCCCTGTGGAGAATTGTTATGGTAAAAAACGCAAGCAAGCAAGTAAAGCTGGGTCACCGGCGAGGATACTAAGATGTTGATAATCGTCGCGCCCTATCTTTCAAGGAGCTAAGGGAATTTTCTGGCTTGGGCCACTATTCGAATCGAAAATCACCAAGGTGGTAAATTGAAGACTCCCAAGCAAAATCGAGGGCACGATGTTGGAAAATATGGTGCTATTGTAGCATTTTCAACTCGCCTTGACACATGAAAGAATCCTCTAGATAAAAGATAGCAAGAATTCCGGAGATTGTCCCTTTGCTAGTGCTTGCGCCTTTCTCGAGGGTTCTTGCACTCGCAAGGCCGATCTGAACCAAGAAGAAAAAGCTTCGACTGGCCGGTGCAAAGCGCTAGAAGAAAGTGAGCTCCCCAAACTATGTCGAAAGCTGATACGTATCCCCCATCAGTGAAAACCTTTATCTCAGGCTGAATTCTAAATCAGTACTCGGAGTCTGAACTTCAGGAACTTTGAACGGCGCCTTCAGAGATGGCAAGAATACGAATAGCTCAGAGGAAATAGCTACTTTCATTTCGAGAGAGCGTGCAAATTGCGAAGAGTGTAGGAAATTATTGCGCGAGACTTCGCTCGTTGTCGAAATGAGTAACATTGGCCAGCACGTCAGCGGGTTTATTCGCTTTGAAAATGGCGAAGTGGAGAGGCGCTATGAGGAGCATCTCCTTGCAGTTCACGGCCTTGCAAGGTAGTGTGTTCTCCTAGTAAGATACGATGCCCTCTGCAATTATAAGAGCGAGGGACATTTGTATTCCTTCGCTTTGAAGGGATGAGTTGCAAATTCTTAATTTCTATGGGTCTTGCTTACTCTCTCCTTTTTTTTGGCTGGAGAGAAGGCAACCTATCTCCGAAAGAATCGTCTCTGCATTCATTGTAAAATGAAATATCTGTCCACTAACATTTTGGGGGCTACTTCGACCCCATCAAGGGAGAATGTCATGATAACGAAGTCAGGTTTTTACAATCCTGCAGAGAAAATTTTCCTTCTTCTCCCCTTTTTCCCTTTGTGGGCTCTCTCTGGCTCAAGGACTACGACAAAGACTTCCCATACTAAAAAATGACACGCCAAGAGATTACATATCATTCCTCAAACAAACAAAACACACTGCAATTGCTTTTGAAGAAGTACATTATGGAGCCGGAATTAGCCGAGTATATAATGGCTATTTAAAGAGCGGATCGAAGCAAAAATCGGAAAAACATACACCGTATCTAGAGGAACTGAAGAGTAAGAAAGAAGAGAGAAGAGCGGGATTTGTAAATCAAGGGAAAAAGAAAGAAGGAGCCTGCGCTTGACTCATCGAGACACAAAGCTCTACAAAGTTTTTTTGCTTGCGAGAGTACTTACCGTCGAAAGAAAAAATGGATGCGATTTTCCGGTGTGTATATGTAACGGACATAATTTAATTCAAAGCTCAAGTAACTGAAGTGATCATTTCTAAAGAGAGAAAGAAACACAAACAAAAACAAGAAGAAATAGAAAGTGCAAAAAGAGTTCTTTTCCAGCCTTCAATTGAAAAACAATGTTAGCTCATGTTTCTCAAGTTAACCTAACCAAACAAGCCTTCCTTACCGAATAACCCTGTGACGCTTCTCGAAGCTGTCATCTCTGTCACAGTCATCTTCATGACAGAATGTGGAGAAGCTCTGAGATCCAGCATCAGTTTCTCATCAGTCTGCAACGTATCTGCCCCTTTAGAACCTCACTAAGATTGAAAGGTGAGATTCTCTTTTTATCGCATTATCTTTGCTTGAAAAATCAACTACATCGTTCAAAAGGACGGAGGGTTCGCAGATTATTGCTACCAAAGATCCGCGAAAATTCCTCGCCTAAACTCGGCGAGCACCGTGGATCTCTAGCTCTTCCTTTTCGTTTTGCGTCACGCTTATCCCCGACTTGCAGGCTGGACATCTCGTCTTTGAAAAGAATTCCTTGCTGTTCTTTCCCCCAATTGGGAAGAATTTGAGCTTCGTATTCCATTCAAACTGACAGTTGGTGCATGCGAGCCTGAGTCTCTTTTCTGTTTGCAAGGGGAAGGATTAGACTTCTCTTCTGTGGATTTGAGAGGGGGTCAACTGGCAATGTAAACCTTTTCCTGAGATTTCTATCTATTTGAGATAATTTGAGACAAGTTCCCTATAGTGGTGTGCTCCCTTGCCACGCACTTGGGCCTTGATTTTCGGTTCGCCCGTCATATTGCAAGTCGTTCCCGTCTCTTGGAGTGGAATAGCTATTATTATCATCATGACGTAGTAGCCGGCAGAAGAATCCTCCCAAAGGATTTTCTTGCCGCAAGGAGAGCCTCGTGCAATGTCATCAGCTTCATTCCCTTCTCCAAGCTGTCTTGCGCGTGATCCATTGAAAGATAGAAGTTTATGCTCGGACAGATTTCAACAGCGGCGTCGCAGCACACATGTTGAGCTCCCTTGCAGGATACGACGAATTTTTCGCCTCTTGGAACTGTTTCCTCGATCTTTCCTTTCGAGCTCATCTTGATCTTCATTTGAATGGAGCAGTGATGGCACTTTGTCTCTATCGTGGCTTCCTGCTTTAGCATCAGCGGAATCCCGAGAGCATCCACCGCGCACATGGCATAGAAGGAGTGTTTGTAGCTCGGAACTCTAACAATAAATTCAGTCGGGAGCGCTGAGAAAGGATACGCGGATATCAGCACTTCATTTCGAGACCTAGACTTGACAAGGTTGATGGCGCACCCCTTCTCAAGCTCAGTCAGTATTTGAGTGATTTCTTTAGCTTTAATTGCATTGGAAAAGATTTTTCTTACTTCCTCGGTAGTTGGTGCTTTCCCCGAATCTATGAAATGTCGCAGAATGGCTAGATGAACTTGCTTTTCAATTGGCAGGTAAACTGGGAGACTGGGCATACTCGTTCCTGAATTATTCATTTTCTCCTGCTCACTGTTTACTTGTGACTTGCGTGAAGGGAATTTGGATTCTTCGTCTTCTTGATGTCTTTCTTTGCTCTTTCATTTTCTTCCCAGGCACATGGAAGAGTTAACAAAGTCTCTCGATTTGAGAATTTGCCTTAATGATTCTGCAACGAACGGATGCAAAGATCATGAGATGGTTGCAAATGAGAGATTGATCGAATAATAACAAAAACATTGTGCTTGCTGGTCCAGTAAGGAATCGAGAGATCTTTCATCACCTCGACTTTGCGAAAAAATCTATAGGGGCTTGGGATTTCATTTTCAAACTCATGTAATGAAACGAGTTTGAGTAAGAACAACGGAAGATGAAGTAAATCCTCTCAATTTTTTCCTTCTTTGTCTCTCTCACACACACATGAACAAAGAGCTCAAAATAGGAGCATGCAGGCCAGTGGCTGGTGCCCTAACTCTTTGAAAACAACCAAGACAATCTTCGGGATCTTGCTCCTTTCGTCGTGTGAGATGGCGTTCCTCGATGATCAAAAGGAGGGCGCAAGAGAAAGAAGAAGACGTGCACTTTATTTCTGAAACAGAGAGAAATATAGGAAATGGAATGCATCCAGCGGGACGCATGTCGAAGGAGTGAGAGGAAGCCACCACCACTCTAACAGGACCGTGTTCATTGGCAGTCGGTTGCACCACGTAAGGCATGGAAGAAGACATCGCTGACGAAGTTGATCCTGCCGGGAGCTCGCGTCGAATTGGATGATGAAGTAACCAAGGTCTACCAAGACGTCTTCAATCGAGAGTACCAAAGGGCTTTACTTCGTGAGGCGGCAGCAAAAGCAAAGCAAGAGGCTCACCGAAGGGCAAAGCTCGACGCCGAAAAATCAATGAGAGCAAAGAACAAGAAGGGTTCTACTTTTTCGCGTGTTCTAGGCACGCTGTCTGAGCTTGGGAAGGGGCTTGATCAGTACGAGTTTGGGGGTTTGAACGCCTTCTATCCAGAACCGAAGACTAAAAGAAGGAGCAAGTAAGTAACACTCCTTTTTTTGCTAAGAAAAAGAACAACTGTTTTCATGCCTACAACAACGAACTACGACGAAGAAGAAAGCGTCACGGGAAGTAGAAGCAAGAAAGGACTTCCACGTGAGCGAAGCGGCATGGCCGCAGTCATGGGCATAATCGTAGTCATTGCAGTCGCGATCGCCATCGTGATTGGGTACATCGTTCTTGTCCAGGTCGTAAACAACGTCCCGGCGAACACACTCAATTCCGCCCAGTCGACTCAGCTATCGACCATTTCAAGCCAGATTACGAATGCATTCGTTCTGACAACCGTGCTTCCAGTTGTGCTAGTGGCTTCGCTCATAATCGGAGGCTTCCTAACCTTCTTCACCTTCTCGAAACGCGGAGAATAAAAACAGGAAAAAGGAGTTGCGGCTACGGCCGCATCCCATCCCATTTTTTTTCGTTCCAACCAAAGAGGACGAAAGAAATGAAGATCTCGCCCTTGGTAGCCTTTTCTTTTGTTGCTTTCCTAGCCGCAGCGCTTGTTATTTCGGCATTATTCCTTGCATTATTTTCCCTTCAGGTTTCGTTGAAAGCTGGCGGACTTGAAGAACAGCAACAAACAACGCTCCTAAATAACGGCACAATAATCCATAGCGAAAGTAATAGGATTCTGATCGTCGTCCAAAAGCCGCCGTTGAATTTTTTTTACAATTCGACAATCAAAATCGATAAGGCATCCCTCGAGCTTTATTACGTGGATACAAGAGAGAATCCCTTCACTCCTGATGGTTCATTATTCCAAATCGGGCTAGAAAGTACAGAAAACTACACGCTTGCGATCGTGGCCGTTACTCTTTTTCTTCATAATGCAACAAGTGAAACTTCTATGTCGGAACCGGTTTTGCTTTCTTTTCCGAGTGAAAACGGCTTAGTTTTTCCAGATTCCGTTGCGACTTTCTCCAGTACAATGCCTGAAAATCTGGGAAACGCCAACGCGAGTCTTCCTTACAACGAACTGGGGAATTATTCCTGCACCGTAAGCTTCCATGTTCTCTCGGAATATGCGCCCAACTCTTACTACGATTTCGGTGTCTATTTCGTCTCTTCGAACGTCACGGTCCAAAGGTTTCTCTTTTGAATTGCATTGTGAGCTACATCGGCACTGGATGGTATGAGAACTATGTCACTTTCACCGCTAAATTGTAAGCTACTTTTTATATTTGTTATGGATGAGCTCCATCTGGACTTTCATGTCCTTCCTTTTGGATAAGTTACAAAGGGATAGACTTCTCCTTGTGAGCTTGATTTTTGTTGCACTGCTAGTTAGTGCTGGTTTGGACATATACAATTTCGTAAATGTATACACCAGAGTGCATACTTTCATTTTCGTTGTCCTTTCCATTGTGATATCAGTTTGGCTTGTCTCATCTTACTACCATCACTGGAACAAGGAGAAGGATGGGCAATTTAGGCGGTTTATTTTTGGCTCGATTCCGATGTTCATTGGGGCACAGCTCGCAATTCTAGGCACCATAACTTATCCTAGATGCCCTACATCGCCCCTGCCTCGAGACTTTCATCCCATCTGCATAGTAGGAATCAACCCTACTCTGAATTATGTCGGCGCCGGATTGTTTGTGTTAGGCTTCGTCTTCTGGTACTTAAACAGAAATGAAAGGCCATCCCCAGTTTTTGTTAATCAAGTAGAAGAAGGGCAAAACCAAAGATCAGAAATTGTGCTACCTGCTTCTGGGGGTTCAATCGCCGAGATGCCCCATCTGTCTGCTCCTTCTCCTTCTCCTGCTCCTCCTTCTTCTTCTTCCGTGAGCTTCTCCCCACCCTTGCAGGAGCAGAAGCAGCAACAACTTCCTTATCCTTTGTTGCTAGGTCTCTTGGCGGGTTTTTTGATCTCGGTGTTCGATTGGTGGGTTGTCCTTACACCTGATGTATCCCTGGCGTTCGGCGATATTAACGCTTTAGCGATTGTATTATTCCTTCCAGCGATTGCGTTCCCTGTCTCGGTTGCGGTCTTCGCAATGATCAGGTATCACAACACGCATGGAATGTTCAGATTACTTGCAGGGGAATTCATAGTGTTCACGGTCAGCTTAGTTATTTTCATAATTCTCTTTCTTCTCTCCGTGGTCCTTGCGGCCGCTGCAAACGGCGGACAAGAGATCCTTACGAAACTTGCTTTTTGCCTTGAGTTGGTGGAAGCCTTTTTGGCATGAGTTGAATGAAAGAGAACCAGCCAGCAAAGAGCAAGATACTCCTTTCTCTTTTGCTTTTTCTTGTCTTGCTTTTCTCTTACTCCATTTCTGGGTTTATTGGCGCACAGAAAGCGACATCTGCACATGCTTATAGTTGCTCTGGCACAGTTCTTTGCGATCCTTACACGAGATTCTCTGGCTACGACAGCTATTTAGAAAGCTTTTACCAAGCAACGCAACCCATTCCCGGATTTAGGGCATATCCGATCCAAGATCCGAGCGGAGGCGACTACTGTAACTATTGGATGGATGATGCGGGGAAGATGTTGAGTGCTTTTGCCTATCTTGGCGATGCGCAGTACGCTACATATGCAAGTAGTTTCATTATGAACAACGCAATCCAACAAGATGGCTTCTACTATCTTCCTGAGAGGTACGTTCAGGGTTGCTCGACATATTTGCATGTCAACAGAACGCAGCTTGCGTCGCCCACTTATCCCATAAGTTTCGGGCCCGTGCAAAACCCCTCCTTTGAGCTTACAAACACAATCAATAACCAACTGCTGTATTGGAATACAGCAGCATCGGGAAGCGGAACGCAAAGGGATATTGAAAACTCACCCGGGATTTGCGCTGATGGCTCCTTCTGCGTCGCAACACAAGCAAGTGGGTCGCCGGGAATGGCAGCTTACGTACAACCAGTTGGAGGGACGACTGCGTTCATCTTCGCTCACAACGATCCCGCCATTGGAATAAATGGTGGGATCATCGGAAATTTCACTGCTAGTTTTCTGCCAGTTGCGAGACAGACATCACAGTCTGCTTCCTCAACAAACCAGATGGTATTTGGTTATGATTCGTTTCCCGCTCTCTCGTATGACACTGTGATTCCCGCTAACTCTGCGTTTTCGCTTGCAGCGTATGTCTCCGCGAATGTCAGTCTTACAGGAGTCACATTTGGCGTTCAAGTTAATGAAGTATGCAACAACTATGGAAAGGAAACGAGTCCTTGGGGGGGGAGAGGTCACAAGCACTGTTTCAATAGGGACAGCGCCGGCGCTATTCAAAGGATACGTGCCAACGGGGCCAAACGCCGTAACCGTTCCTGCCGGATGTGCCTTTCATTTCATCGTTTACTTGAATCCAAATACGACACATCCGTACACGTTCACAATATACTGGGACTCAAAAAGCCAAGAGGCCTATGCCTCTTATCCTTGGTATACAGCACTCGCAGATCTTTACAGCGGGCCCTCATCGTTCGGAATAGCCATTGAGCCTCAGACGCTTGCGGGAAGTACGAGCGGGTTCTGGGAAGCCCTCATTTCGAGCGGCGGCACGATACTGCTGGAAAACGGCACAGTCCAACAATCAGACATCCCGAATTTGGTTTCCCCAGTACAAGTGTATTCCTTCAATGCAGGTAACCTCAATCAGTGGTCTTACGTAAATTTCAATGGCGCTTCATTAGTCGGAAGCTTGAATAAGGATTCAACTTTGCAGGCTTTCGAATTTGGGGTGGATTCTACTGGAAACACGAATATCACAGCGATATGGGATGATGCATTCTACCTCCTAGGTTTGGGCCAAGGCAATGCTCCTTGGCCAGCGGCGGGTCAGTGGATGACGGCTGGCTATTACTACGCAAACAATGGAAACATTGGGGTTACCAATTACTCGCAAATACAGCACCCAAGAGTGGATGTATATGAAAAAAAAGCATGAGTGTCGCGATAATCACGGATACAGAAGCTCGGACAAATTACCAACTTGAAAATCCGCAGGTGCAACAAGCTTTTGGATCTTCACCATACATTAGCGATTTCTTCATTTGGGATACGGATACGGATGCGAGTGGCTACATGAGCAGACAGATCTTGCCGTACAGTGAGGTTACTGGGTTAATTCCGTACAGGCTTTACGTGAGCGGAGGAAATGGATCGGCAATCAACATAGATCTTTGGATCGGAGTCAATCCGTACAGGAACATGTATGCTTGGATAAACGCGACTATGAACGCCGGCCAGGATTACATCCAACCGTACCTTACTTTGGTCAACTTGGGACCTATCCCGATCCAAGCGAACGATGTGAACTTTGGTATGGGATCGCTTGACACTTTCATGAAGTACAACCCGTATTGGTCTTGGTTGCGGCTTTCAAACGGAACAACAGTTTACGAGGAGCAGGGATTCAACGATACAGTCGTGACAAATGCCTCGTCTTACTACGTATATGTTCAGGGCCAAAGAGGATTCGCGAATGGTGTGAACCCGCAAGCTTTGCTTTGGACTGGATTTCGCACGCCTGAGTTCGCAGATGGCTTTTTGATCCAGCCGCAGTCGCCCTCAAGCGTTGAAGAAATCGATTATGTTTCGAATTTCTTCGGACACTCGATCAGAATCGTAAACAACCTGAACGGAGTAGTTCTTCAGATGGGTCAGCAGACCACGTCATTTAGCTTCAAGTTCACGACTCTAGCTAAGACTCTGTGGACCGAGCCAAACGTCTTGATTGACGTATTCCTAAATCACGTCGTAAATACACAAAATGGAATAGACATGTCCCTCGCCGGCACATGGGGATTTGACTCGTATGCCTTGGCTTATTGGGGAATGTTGACAAACAATCAAACTGTGTTGAGCTTTGCAGCGAAGCTTTGGAACTCGCAGTACGCCGATGCCAGCCAGAGATTGCACCCGCCGCCCACATTTTACAATCCAACGCAGCAACCAGTGATATACTACCGTTCATTGTTTTTGATGAGCCTCGCTGGTCTGATCCTTTATCCAAACAACGCCACAACGGCGATTTGGGCTCAAAACGTGGCCACGTACGCGATACAAAACCAGTTAACTCCATATGGATTGCCGTTTGGCCTTGAGGAGGATGGTTGGGCAGTTGCCCTCTTGGGAGATTTGACGGGAAATCCATTCACAAGCGGTCAGCAAGCGATCACGTACAACGGCTTCATTAGCTACATTGAGCGGTACGTTTTGTCAAATACAACATTTGTTCCTCAGACTCCTTCTTCTTGGTCTTTGACTTCTCCAAGCTACCTTTCCAACACTCCAAGCGTGTGGAACTTGAATGGAACGGGCGGAGTAAATGCTTGGTGCAATCATCCGCAAAACGTGTTTAGGTGTGGAGAGTTGGACTATACTTCCAATGGCCTATGGAAGCTTGATCCGTCATTGCGAAGTGCATACTGGGATTCACCAGCGAGCCTTGCTTCAATGAGCGAATTTTGGATGATGACTGTGAAACAAACAAGCGGCTATTCCATCGATGCAAGATATGCGGACAATTCGGGAAACTCGAACACAGAAACTGATCCCGTATCTTTGATGGGCATGCTTGCTTGGATGCAGGCAATGCAAAATGCGACTGGGACCTTTGTCTCAAATTTGCAAGGAGCAGGGCTTTCGAAAATCATTCCGCAAATTTCCAATCTCCCTGGAGCTACACAAGACATTATTTTCAACTTCTCTGTGCCAGCTGGGGCATCGTATAACTTCAGCCTTAACATCGCAGACCTTCAATTCAAGTCTGGCACGCTGCAAGTTCTCTATCGAGGAACGCCGGTACCGTATTCGCTCGATACATCCAACGGCGCAAATGACATAGTAATAACTGGCATATCTGATCCTGGCTTTGAGATTTCTTGGCAAAGCCTCGGAACTCCTACGAATTCGATAGGCTGTAATCCGCTTCCTCCAACACTCTTCGGTCAGCTCGAAGCCGGGTGCTTATTTCCGGCGATCGTGAACACCTTTGGGAATGTAGTTGGAATACCCTGGTTCATAGGGATCACTGTGGGACTAGTTGCGGGGATGATTTACTTGAAGACAGAAAACAGTTGGATCCCCTTGATTATCTTGATCGCTATTGCCCCAGTCATAGGCTTCCTTCTGCCTTCCCAGTTCTCGGGAATAGTTTACTTGATAGTCGTAGTGGCGATAGCGGGACTCTTGTATCAGGGGTTCAAGTCGAGAGGAAGCTAGGCTAGGCTGGGCCAGGCTAGGACTCTCATTTTTTGAGAGCTTCTTCCTTTCAACGAGGATCATGCTGTTCCCCAGCGGGAGGAGCTTTTCTTCCTCCTCTTCTTTCTCTTTCCCACTTGCGAAGCTTGGCAGTGCTGAGCTGTGGCTTTCTTCTTTGCCAAGCTACGTAAGATCGCATCTATTTTGGGGAATCATTCGCACTTACCGAGACGGCACTGTTCTAGTTAGAAACCACGATAAGTGGCTTCTTCGAGTCTCAGCAGATTATTGGCGGATGCTCTGCTTCCAGTACTACGGAGAATGGGAAAGTTTCTACGTGATTGACAGGCAGAAGTTGAGAGATGCAACAGTACTAGACGTGGGGCTGGCTGCGGAGAGACAGCAGCTTTCTACTTTGAAAAGGGGGCAAAGAAAGTGATATGCGTGGAAAGCGATCCAAGGTGCGTGTATAGACATGTAAAAGCCACCGCACCAGCTACTAGGATTCGTGTGTGTGGTGGCCTGTTGACCTCTTAGCATTTCTGATAGACGGAAATCTTGTGCGTGAGTGAATGAGGCTTCGCCTTCCCAGTG